>JAESGR010000125.1_pt1 | contig 139036 bp, 133 predicted proteins | sample 9269771 | NCBI WGS metagenome assembly JAESGR01 (sample SAMN15739572, study PRJNA653492) | algae metagenome | isolation source: Chroococcus sp. CMT-3BRIN-NPC107 and co-occurring heterotrophs from well... | place: USA: Clark Mountains Wilderness, California | collected 2010-04-18
CGGCCGGGACCAGGTCGGGCGTGAACTGGATCCGCTTGAAGGTGCCGCGCAGGGTCTGCGCCAGCGTCTTCACCGTCAGCGTCTTGGCCAGGCCGGGAACGCCCTCGACCAGCAGGTGGCCTTGCGCCAGCACCGCCACCATGACGCGCTCGAGGAAGTGGTCCTGGCCGACGACCACGCGCTTCACCTCGTAGAGCACGCGCTCCATCAGGTTGGCGGCTTCGCTGGAGATGGTCTTGGTGTCGGTCATCGGTGTGGGCGCAGTCAGGGCGGAGGAGATCAGAAGGGCGGCAGGCCGGCCGCCGCGGCGGCGTTCTCGATCGGCACGGCGAAGCCGATGCCGATGAAGACGCGCTGGCGGTTCGGGTTCAGGATCGCCGTGACGATGCCGACGACCTCGCCGTCCATCGTGACCAGCGGGCCGCCCGAGTTGCCGGGGTTGGCGGCGGCATCGAACTGGATCAGATTGCTGAGCATCTGCTGCCCGTCCGGCGACCGGAACTGGCGCTTCAGCCCGGAGACGATCCCCGACGAGACGGAGGGCCCGATGCCGAAGGGGAAGCCGACGGCGATCACCTGGTCGCCCGGCGAGAGGTCGCCGGTCGAGCGCATCGTCGCGGCCTCGAGATCGTCGGGAATGGTGCGCGCCCTCAGCACGGCGAGGTCGTTCTCGGGCTGGGTGTTGAGGATCACCGCCTCCGACTCCGAGCCGTTCGAGAACGTCACCCGGATCTTCTTCGCGCCGCTCACGACGTGCAGGTTGGTCAGGATGGTGCCGTTGTCGATGATGACGACGCCGCTGCCGACGCCGCGCTCGACCGTGCCCTGCTCCTTGTCGTCGTTGCCGTCGTCGCCCTCGGTCATCAGGCCGATGACCCGGACCACCGACGGGATGATCGCGTCGTAGGCGCGCGCCGCCGGCGACACCAGCGGCTTTTCCTCGATCGACTGGCGGATCCCGGCGTCGATCTGCTCCATGGTGAGCGGTGCCTTGGGCACGAGCGTCGGGTTGAGCAGCCAGAACGCGGCGAGCAGCCCGAGGACGGCCAGCCCCCAGAGCCGGCGCTCGTTGCGCAGCAACCCCTGCCGGAGGCGCGAGCGCTTGTCGGCGGGCTGCTGCAACACCGTCGGCGCACCCTCGGCGGGCACTTCCGCAACCGGCGGAGGATCGTCGTCAGGCCGTCGCGAACGGCTGTAAAGCGGAACACGTTTCATGGTGGGCACCCGAGTCGATGCAACGGTAGCACGGCGGCCGTGACCTGTCACAGCCGGGGTACGCTGCACCAAGCAGGCATCATGCCGAGTGTGTGGATCGACACCCATTGCCACCTCGACGCGGCCGAGTTCGAGGGCGATCGCGATGCCGTGGTGGAACGGGCCCGTGCCGCGGGCGTGCAGCAGATCGTTCTCCCCGCCGTGGACGCGGGCAATTTCGCGAGGGTGCGCGAGCTGGCGCATCGACACGGCCTGGCCTATGCCCTGGGCATCCATCCGATGTGCACCGACGCCGCCCGCCACGCCGACCTGCCGCTGCTGCGGCAGGCCCTGGCGGCGCACGCCGACGATGCCCGACTCGTCGCCGTGGGCGAGATCGGCCTCGACCACTTCGTTCCGGGGCTCGACCGGGATCGGCAGGCCGCGTTCCTGACAGCCCAGCTGAAGCTCGCCGCCGAATTCGACCTGCCCGTGCTGCTGCACGTGCGTCGCTCCGTCGACGTCGTGCTGAAGCATCTGCGCGCGAGCCGGGTGCGCCGCGGCATTGCCCATGCCTTCAACGGCAGCGAGCAGCAGGCCGACGCCTTCCGGGAGCTCGGCCTGCGCCTCGGCTTCGGCGGTGCGCTGACCTTCGATCGCGCCTTGCGCATCCGCCGCGTCGCCGCCGCCGTTCCCCTCGACTCGATCGTGATGGAGACCGACTCGCCGGACATTCCGCCGCAATGGCTCTATCGCACGGCGGCTGCCCGTTCGGCCGGCGCCACCATGCGCAACGAATCGGCCGAGCTTCCGGCGATCGGCGCCGGCCTGGCCCAGCTGCGCGGCATCGACGCCGGCCTGCTGGCGCGCGCCACCACCGCCAACGCGCGCGACAGCCTTCCGCGCCTGGCGGCGCTCGACGAGTGCGGCGGATGAGCCGGCCTTCGCGAGCGGTCGAGCTGCCGGAGGTGACGATCTCGGAGTCGCGCGGCGTTCGCTACCTGCACCTCGACACGCCCTGGATCCAGGGCGCCATGCGGATCGACGATCCGCTCGTCATCGAGCTCGAGTACGTGCAGCGGATGATGGCCTGGATGCTGTTTTGCGACCCTGCGAACCTCGCCGGCGCGCGGGCGGTGCAGCTCGGCCTCGGCGCCGCCGCGATCACCCGGCTTTGCCTGAGCCTGGGCATGCGGACGACAGCCGTCGAGATCAATCCGCAGGTGGTCGCCGCCTGCCGGACGTGGTTTCGACTCCCGGTGCAAGCGTACGGGCTGGAGGTGCTGACCCTCGATGCGGCCGAGTTCGTGGCGGACGTCGAGCGGGCCGGCAGCGCCGACGTGCTCGCCGTGGATCTCTACGACCACGAGGCGGCCAGCCCGGTGCTCGACAGCGAAGCCTTCTATCGTGGCTGCCAAGCCCTGCTGGCCGACGGCGGCCTGATGACCGTCAACCTCTTCGGCCGCGATGCCAGCTTCGAGCGCAGCCGCCGGCGCATCGCCGCGGCCTTCGGCGCCGACGCGGTGCACGAGTTCAAGCCGACGCGCGAGGGCAACGTCGTGGTCCTGGCGATGAAGCATGTCACGGTCCCGGGCCTTGACGAGCTTGCCCGGCGTGCCGAAAACATCCAAACTCGATGCAAGCTGCCGGCCCGCAAGTGGCTGCGCATGTTGCGCCTCCATCCGGAGCCGGACCCGGCCCCCCTCCCGGATCTCCCGCCTGCATGAAGACCAAGAGCGCGCCCCCCGATCTGTCGAAGCCGCCTGCCGGATCGGGCGTGCGCCAGCTCGAGCGCGTCACCTCGCCGGCTCCCTTGTCGACGCCCGAGACACCGGCGGAGCGCTCGACCATCACGCGCGGCTCGGCGTTCCCCTCCACCGACCTGACGCTCGCGGCGGTCCCTTCCGGCAAGCTCACCTGGCGCATCGTGCTGGCCTGGCTGCGCGAGGACAAGATCCTTTCGGCGGAGGACGTCGACCGCACGGCGCACCGCTTCGCCGGTGGCAACAGCGCGCAGCATCCGCTCGTGCGCATCGGCAGCGCCGGGCTGACGCGCGTCGGCGACGGCAAGGTGCTCGACGCCGAGACGCTGACCGAGTGGCTGGCCACGCGGGCGAAGCTGCCCTATGTCCGGATCGACCCGCTGCGCGTCGACGTCGGCCGCGTCGCCGACGTCATGTCGATCAACTACGCGGAGCGGCGGCACGCGCTGCCGCTCACCTTCGGCGTCAGCGAGGTGACGATCGCGACCTGCGAGCCGCTCGACGTCGCCTGGGTCCCGGAGATCGAGGCGCACACCAAGCGCACGGTCCGCCTGGTGATCGTCAACCCCATCGACATCGCCCGCTACACGACCGAGTTCTATGCGCTCTCGCGCTCGGTGCGCAACGCGACGAAGATGGGCGAGTCGGCGGCGCTAGCCAACTTCGAGCAGCTCGTCGAGCTCGGCAAGTCGAGCAAGCAGCTCGATGCCAACGACAGCGGCGTCATCCAGGTCGTCGACTGGCTGTGGCAATACGCCTTCGACCAGCGCGCGTCCGACATCCACCTCGAGCCGCGCCGCGAGCGGAGCGTCATCCGCTTCCGCATCGATGGCGTGATGCACACCGTCTACCAGCTGCCGCCCGGCGTGATGAGCGCGATGATCGCGCGCGTCAAGCTGCTCGGCCGCATGGACGTGGTCGAGCGCAGGCGCCCGCTCGACGGCCGCATCAAGGTCAGGAATCCGGCAGGCGACGAGGTCGAGATGCGCCTGTCGACGCTGCCCACTGCCTTCGGCGAAAAGATGGTGATGCGGATCTTCGATCCGGACACGACCGTCAAGACGCTCGAGAGCCTCGGCTTCGGCAGCCACGACGGTCGGCGCTGGGAGCAGCTCGTCGCGAAGCCGCACGGGATCATCCTCGTGACGGGCCCGACCGGCTCCGGCAAGACGACGACGCTCTACTCGACGCTGCGGCGCCTCGCGACCGACGAGGTCAACGTCTGCACCATCGAGGACCCGATCGAGATGATCCAGCCGGCGTTCAACCAGACGCAGGTGCAGCCGCTGATCGACCTCAACTTTGCCGAAGGGCTGCGGTCGCTGATGCGGCAGGACCCGGACATCATCATGGTCGGCGAGATCCGCGACCTGCAGACCGCCGACATGGCCATCCAGGCGTCGCTCACGGGCCACCTCGTCTTCAGCACGCTGCACACCAACGACTCGGCCTCGGCGATCACCCGCCTGAACGACCTGGGCGTGGCGCCGTACCTCATCGGCTCGACTCTCATCGGCGTGCTGGCCCAGCGGCTCGTCCGCACCTTGTGCCCGTCGTGCAAGGTGCCCGACGAGGAGGTCACGCGCGAGACGCTGCACGAGGTCGTCAAGCCGTGGCGCCTGAACGGCGGCGTCCGGCCGTGCAAGGCCGTCGGCTGCCTCGAGTGCCGCATGACCGGCTACCGCGGGCGCGCCGGTCTGTTCGAGCTCCTCACCGTCAGCGATGCCGCACGGGCCTCCATCCAGCCGACCTGCGACGAAGCCAAGCTGCGCGCTCAGGCCTTGCAGGACGGGCTTCGACCCCTGCGCCTCGCCGGTGCGATGAAGGTCGCCGAAGGGGTGACCACGCTCGACGAAGTGCTGCGCGCCACGCCCGCCTGGGAGTAGCGGTTGGCAGGCGGCTAGCCGTCGGTGTAAACCAGACATGGCCGGTTGGGGTGCCTGCCTAGAATGGTTTTCTTTGCAGCCGATCCGGCGGAGTCCCTGTTGAAGATCAAGAGCGAGCGCGACTTCTGGGCCGGCCTGATGTTCATCGCCATCGGGGCCGGCTTCGCGATCGGGGCCATGAACTACAGCATGGGCCCGGCCTGCCCTCCGCAGAGCCCCTGCGCCACCAGCTTCTACGCCCGCTTCACCCAACTCTCGGCGCATCCCGGTGCGGGCTACTTTCCCCTGGGGCTCAGCGTCATGGTGGCGATCCTGGGTGCCATCGTCCTGTTCAAGTCGCTGACCATCGAGAGCGTCGGCGGCGATCGCATCGGCAGCTTCGCGTGGCGTCCGCTGGTAGTGATCGTCCTTGCGATCGCCGTCTTCGGCCTGATGCTGGAGCCGCTCGGGCTGCTCCTCACCGTCCCGGTCCTCATCATCGTCACCAGCCTGGCCGGCGACGAGTTCCGCTGGCGGGGAGTGCTGGTCAGTGCCGTCGTGCTCACCGCCGCCTCGTGGGGGATCTTCATCCTGGGCCTCAAGCTCACCATTCCCGTCTGGCCGTGGTTCGCGCGCTGACGCGTCGGCTCGCTCCTCGTCGCCCGAACTGACGCATCCGCATGGATCTCCTGCACAACCTGGGTATCGGCTTCAGCGTCGCGTTCACGGCGACGAACCTGCTCTACGCGTTCATGGGCACGCTGCTCGGCACGCTGGTCGGCGTGCTCCCAGGCCTGGGTCCGGTGGCGACGATCGCCATGCTGCTGCCGACGACCTACGCGCTCGACGCCACGCCGGCGCTCATCATGCTCGCGGGCATCTACTACGGCTCGCAGTACGGCGGCTCGACGACGGCGATCCTGATCAACGTCCCCGGGGAGTCGGCCTCGGTGGTCACGGCGATCGACGGCTACCAGATGGCCCGCCAGGGCAGGGCAGGCGCCGCCCTCGCCGCGGCGGGCCTCGGCTCGTTCTTCGCCGGCTGCGTCGGCACGATCGTCATCGCCGCGTTCGCACCGCCGCTGACGGAACTCGCGTTCAAGTTCGGCCCCGCCGAGTACTTCTCGCTCATGGTGCTGGGCCTGATCGGCGCCGTGGTGCTCGCGTCGGGCTCGCTGATCAAGGCCATCGCCATGATCATCCTCGGCCTGCTGCTGGCGCAGATCAACACCGACGTGATCTCGGGCACCGCCCGCTACAGCTTCGACATCCCCCAGCTGACCGATGGCATCGGCTTCGTCACCATCGCCATGGGCGTGTTCGGCTTCGGCGAGATCATCGCCAACCTCGGCCAGCCGGCGGCCAATCGCGAGGTCTTCACCAAGGAAGTGAAAGGCCTGTGGCCGACCAAGCAGGATTTCCATGATGCCTGGCCGGCGGTGGTCCGGGGCACGGCGCTCGGCTCCATGCTGGGGGTGCTGCCGGGAGGCGGCGCGCTGCTGTCGGCGTTCGCCGCCTACACGATGGAGAAGAAGATCGCGGGCGCCTCCGGCCGATTCGGCAAGGGCGACATTCGCGGCGTCGCCGGTCCCGAGAGCGCCAACAACGCCGGGGCGCAGACCTCGTTCATCCCGATGCTCACCCTCGGCATCCCGCCGAACGCGGTGATGGCGCTGATGGTCGGCGCGATGACCATCAAGGGAATCCAGCCCGGCCCGCAGGTGATGACCAGCAACCCGCAGCTGTTCTGGGGCCTGATCGCCTCGATGTGGGTCGGCAACCTGATGCTCATCATCCTGAACCTGCCGCTGATCGGGATCTGGATCAAGCTGCTGACGGTGCCGTATCGATTCCTCTTCCCCGCGATCACCCTGTTCTGCTGCATCGGCGTCTACTCGCTCAACAACAGCAGCTTCGACGTCTTCATGACGGCCATCTTCGCGGTCGTCGGCTACCTCTTCTACAAGCTGAGCTGCGAGCCGGCGCCGCTGCTGCTCGGCTTCATCCTCGGGCCGATGATGGAGGAGAACCTCCGCCGTGCCCTGCTGCTGTCGCGCGGCGACTGGAGCACGTTCGTCTCGCGTCCGCTCTCCGCCGGGCTGCTCGGCGCGGCGCTGCTGATGATCGTGATCGTCACCCTGCCGGCGATCCGCAAGAAGCGCGAAGTCGCCTTCCAAGACGTCGAGTGAAGGCCGGCGCACCGGCGCCCCGACCGATGACACACCGCTTCGACTGGACGACGCACTACCCGTCGACACGGGTGCCCGTGTTCGCCCGCAACGTCGTCTCGACCTCGCACCCGCTCGGCGCCCAGGCCGGCCTGCGCATGATCCAGCAGGGCGGCAACGCGGTCGACGCGGCGATCGCCGCGGCAGCCGTGATGATGCTGGTCGAGCCGTGCAGCAACGGCCTCGGCTCCGATGCCTTCTGCATCCTCTGGGACGGCGAGCGCCTGCACGGCCTCAATGCATCCGGCCCGGCGCCTGCCGCATGGACGCCGGCGTACTTCCGCGGCAAGCATGGCGCCGACGCCAAGCGGCCGCCGGTGCGCGGCTGGGACTCGGTGACGGTTCCCGGCGCCGTCGCCGGCTGGCTGGCGCTGTCGGAGCGCTTCGGAAAGCTGCCGTTCGGCGACGTGCTCGAGCCGGCGATCGACATCGCCGAGCGCGGCTACGCCGTTCCCGTCGTCGTGCAGCAGAAGTGGGCGGCGGCGACGCCGCTCCTCAAGGACCAGCCGGGCTGGGCCGAGGCCTTCCTGCCGCGCGGCCGGGCGCCCGAGGTCTCCGAGCACTTCGCCTTTCCGGCGGCCGCGCGCAGCCTGCGCGCCATCCAGTCCAGCCGCGGCACGGCGCTCTACGGCGGCGAGATCGCCGAGGCGGCGGCGGCGCACGCGCGGGCGAACGGCGGCGCGATCACCGTCGCCGATTTCGCGAGCTATCGGCCGGAGTGGGTGGAGCCCATCGGCCTCGACGTCTACGGTCACCGCCTGCACGAGATCCCGCCGAACGGCCAGGGCATCGCCGCGCTCGTCGCCCTCGGCATCCTGCGCCACTTCGACATCGCCTCGCTGCCGGTCGACGGGGCCGACGCGACGCACCTGCAGATCGAGGCGATGAAGCTCGCCTTCGCCGACGTCTACGAGCACGTGGCCGATGCGCGCTCGATGCGCCTCACGCCGGCCGAGATGCTCGACGACGGCTACCTGCGCGAGCGCTCGCGCCTGATCGATCCGAGGCGGGCGCAGCAGTTCGCGGCCGGAAAGCCGCCGAGCGGCGGCACCATCTACCTCAGCGCCGCCGACGAGCGCGGCATGATGGTCAGCTTCATCCAGAGCAACTACATGGGCTTCGGCTCGGGCGTCGTGGTGCCCGGCTGGGGCCTGTCGATGCAGAACCGCGGCCACGGCTTCGTGCTCGACGACACCAGCCCGAACTGCGTCGCCCCAGGACGGCGGCCCTTCCACACCATCATCCCCGCCTTCCTCACGCGCGACGGCCGGCCGCAGATGAGCTTCGGCATCATGGGCGGGAACATGCAGCCGCAGGCGCACCTGCAGGCGATCGTTCGCATGCTGGTGCACCGGCAGCAGCCGCAAGCCGCCTGCGACGCGCCCCGCTGGCGCTTCGACCACGGCTTCAGCATCGACGTCGAGCAGGCGATGGACCCGCGCACCGCCGCGGCGCTGGTCGAGCGCGGCCACCGCGTCGCCGTCCTCCAGGACAGCTACCAGGACTTCGGCGCCGGCCAGTTCATCTGGCGGCTCGGCGACCCGGCGGTCGAGGGCTACGTCGCCGCCAGCGATTCGCGTCGGGACGGCCTCGCCGCCGGCTTCTGACGGGTGGCAGCCATCCCGGCCGCGGTTCCGGTCCTCTGGCCGGGGATGCTGCTGGCGATGACCGGCTCGATCGCCTTCTCTGGCAAGGCGATCATCGTCAAGCTCGCCTACCGCTACGGCGTCGACGCGGTGACGCTGATCATGTACCGGATGCTGTTCGCGCTGCCGCTGTTCGCGGTGCTGGCGTGGTGGGCAGGCCGCGGCAAGCCGGCGTTGACCCGGCGCGACTGGCTGGTGGTCTCCGGGCTCGGCTTCAGCGGCTACTACCTGGCGAGCTTCCTCGACTTCGCGGGCCTCGCCTACATCACGGCGAGCCTGGAGCGGCTGATCCTCTATCTCAACCCGACGCTCGTCCTAGCGCTCGGCGTCGTCGTGCTGAAGCGCCCGGTCACGCTGCGCCAGCTCATCGCCCTCGCGGTCAGCTATTGCGGCGTGCTGGTGGTCTTCGTGCACGAGCTCTCGTTCCAGGGCAGCGACGCGGCGCTGGGCGCCGCCCTCGTCTTCGCCAGCGCGCTCAGCTACGCCGTCTACCTGGTCCTCAGCGGCGAGGAGGTGAAGCGGCTCGGCGCGCTTCGCCTCACCGGCCTGGCGACCAGCGTCGCCTGCCTCTTCTGCATCGTCCAGTTCCTGGCGCTGCGGCCGCTGACGGCCCTGGCCGTCGCTCCGGAGGTGATCTGGCTGTCGGTCCTCAACGCCACGGTGTGCACCTTCGCGCCCGTCCTCATGGTGATGATGGCCATCGAGCGCGTCGGCGCGAGCGTCGCGGCGCAGACGGGCATGATCGGACCGCTCTCGACGGTGGCCATGGGCGTCGTCTTCCTGAACGAGCCGTTCACGGGATGGATCGTCGCCGGCACGGTGCTGGTCCTGGCGGGAATCTGGTTGCTGGCCACATGGAGGTGAGGGATGGATCTGGGCATCGCGGGGAAATGGGCGCTGGTGTGCGCTGCGAGCAAGGGGCTTGGCAAGGGCTGCGCGCTGGCGCTGGCGCGAGAAGGCGTCCACGTCGTCATCACCGCCCGCGGCGCCGATGCGCTGGAGGCGACCGCCGCCGAATTGCGCCGGCTGAATGCGGGCGAGGTGCGCACGGTCGTCGGCGACATCGCCACCGAGGCGGGGCGCGCCGCCGCACTCGCCGCCTGCCCGCAGGTCGACATCCTCGTCAACAACGCCGGCGGGCCGCCGCCGGGCAATTTCCGCGACTGGGACCGCGACGCCTGGATCAAGGCCCTCGATGCCAACATGCTGACCCCGATCGAGCTCATGAAGGCGACGGTCGATGCGATGGCGGGGCGCGGCTACGGGAGGGTCGTCAACATCACTTCCGGTGCCGTCAAGGCGCCGATCGACATCCTGGGCCTCTCGAACGGGGCGCGCAGCGGCCTCACCGGCTTCGTCGCCGGCCTCGCGCGCAGCTCGCTCGCGGCGAGCGGCGTCACCATCAACGGGCTGCTGCCCGGCGCCTTCGACACCGACCGCCTGCAGACGACGCTCAAGGGCGCCGCCGACAAGACCGGCAAGAGCATCGATGCCATCGCCGACGAGCGCCGGCGCAACATTCCTGCCAAGCGCTTCGGCTCGGCCCAGGAGTTCGGCGCGATCTGCGCCTTCCTCTGCAGCGTGCACGCCGGCTACATCACGGGTCAGAACCTGCTCGCCGACGGCGGCGCCTACCCGGGCACGTTCTAGTCAGGAGCCCACCGCCGCGGGCATCGGCGCACCGCAGTTCCAGCATTGCTCGAAGGGGCCGTCGATCTGCTCGTGGCACGTCGGGCAGGCCCAGTGCCGATGCGCCGGATGGCGCAGCTGCTCGAGCAGCGAGCGCGCCCGCTCGAGCTCGCCATCGTCGCTGACCCACACCTCGGGCATCGCCTGGTCCGGCGGCAGCTCGCCGGCGATGCTGCTCGCGTACATCCGCTGCACCGTGGCGTCGATGCCGGCGTGCGTCAGCATGTCGGCCCACAGCGTGGCGAGGGCCAGGTTGGGGGCGGTGGTGAGGCGCTTCATGCGGGGCAGGATCTTGAGGCACGATAGCGCACCCCGCACGACTCGAAAGCTGCCATGACGACCACCAGCCAGACCATCCGCATCGACAAGCAGGGCGGCATCGAGGAGATGCGCCTGGTCGGGATCCCGGTCGGCTCGCCCGGCCCGGGCGAGATCCGCATCCGCCACCACGCCTGCGGCCTCAACTACATCGACGTCTACCAGCGCTCGGGCGTCTACGTGCTGCCGGTGCCGCTCACGCTCGGGATGGAAGGTGCCGGCATCGTCGAGGCGGTGGGCGAGGGCGTCGCGCACCTGAAGGAAGGCGACCGTGCCGCCTACGCCAGCAACCCGCCGGGCAGCTACTCGGAGGCGCGCGTGATGCCGGCCAAGAACGTCGTCCGGCTGCCGGCCTCGATCTCCTTCGAAACCGGCGCGGCGATGATGCTGAAGGGTCTGACGGCGCAATACCTGCTTCGGCGGACCCTGCCGCAAGGCGGCCTGCACGCCGGCGACGCGATCCTCTTCCACGCGGCGGCCGGCGGCGTCGGCCTGATCGCCTGCCAGTGGGGCAAGGCCCTGGGCCTGGAGGTGATCGGCACGGCGGGCAGCGACGAGAAGTGCGCCCTGGCGCGCGAGCACGGCGCCGCGCACACCATCAACTACCGCACCGAGGATTTCGCCGCGCGGGTCAAGGAGATCACCGGCGGCAAGGGCGTCAAGGTCGTCTACGACTCGGTCGGCAAGGACACCTGGGACAAGTCGCTCGACTGCCTGCGCCCCTTCGGGCTGATGGCCAGCTTCGGCAACGCCTCCGGCGTCGTGCCGCCGTTCCCGGTCGGCACGCTCGCTGCCAAGGGCTCTCTCTACGTGACCCGGCAGACGCTCTTCACCCACATCGCGACGCGCGAAGCGACGCAGCAGATGGCCGACGAGCTGTTCGCGGTGGTCGAGAGCGGCAAAGTGAAGATCCGTGTCGAGCGCCGCTACGCCCTGGCCGACGCGGCGCAGGCGCATCGGGATCTCGAGGCCCGCGCCACCACCGGCTCCAGCGTCCTCATTCCGTGATCCCGGACGAAGGACAAGCACGGTGCTGACGCTGTACGGCAGCCAGGGTTCCGGCTCCGCCTCGGTCGAGGCAGCGCTCGCCGTGGCCGGCGTCGCCTGCGAGCACGTCGACGGCGCCGAGTGGAAGCGGACCGAGGGCTACGAGCGGCTCAGGCAGGTCAATCCGCTCGCCCAGATCCCGACCCTGGTGCTCGACGACGGCAGCGTCCTCAGCGAAAGCGCGGCCATCCTGATCCACCTGGGCCTGTGCCATCCGCACAGCGGCCTGCTCTCCCCGGACCCGTCCCGGCGCGCGCAGCAGATCCGCGGCCTCGTCTACATCGCCGCCAACTGCTACGCGGGCATCGGCATCCTCGACTACCCCGACCGCTGGTACCCCGAGCCCGACGAGGGGGTGCGCAAGGCGATGGCGCAGCGCGGCCGGGCCCGCCTGCACGAGCTGTGGGACGTCTTCGCCGACCAGTTCCCGGCGACGCCGTGGCTGAGCGGCGAGCGGCTCGGCGCGCTCGACATCCTGGCCGCGACGGTGTCGATGTGGAGCGGTGCCCGCAAGCACCTGGCCGAGTCGCGGCCGGCGTTCTCGGCGCTGCTCGCGCGCATCGAGGCCGATCCTCGGGTGGCGGCGGTCTGGGCGAAGCACTGGCCGAAGGCCGAGGGCAAGGCCAAGGCCTAAGACATGGAGCAGCCGTTCTTGCGCGTTCGCCCGACCGTCTGATGCAGCCGTCCGGATCGACGGTCGCCATCGTGGGGACAGGCTTCGTCGCTGATCTCTACATGCGTTCGCTGCAGGCATTCCCTGAGCTGCGGGTCGCCGCTGCGTACGACCGGGATCCGTCGCGCCTGGAGGCCTTCTGCCGGCACTGGTCGGTGCCGCCGGCGGCCTCGCTCGACGCGTTGCTGGCCCATGCGTCCGCAGGCGGCTCCCCGGCGCTGGTGCTCAACCTCACCAACCCGGGCTCGCACCATGAGGTGACGAAGCACTGCCTCGAGAAGGGCCGCCACGTCTACTCCGAGAAGCCGCTCGCCATGCGCATGGATCACGCGGGCGAGCTGCATCGCCTGGCACGCGACAGGAAGCTCTTCCTGGCGTCGGCGCCTTGCAATCACCTCAGCCAGACGGCGCAGACGCTGCACTGGGCGGTGCGGGAGGGCCTGATCGGCCGTCCTCTGCTGGCCTACGCCGAGCTCGACGACGACTTCATCACCCAGGCCCCCTATCGGAAGTGGATCAGCGAGTCGGGGGCGCCGTGGCCGTACCGCGACGAGTTCGAGGTCGGCTGCACGGTCGAACACGCGGGCTACTACCTCACCTGGCTGATGATGATCTTCGGGCCGGTGCGGACGGTGGTCGCGGCATCGGCGCGGGTGGTCCACCCGAAAGTCGAGGGCGAGACGATCGAGACGCCCGACTTCTCGACGGCGGCGCTCTTCTTCGATCGGGGCATGGTCGCGCGCCTGACCTGCAGCATCGTCGCTCCGCACGGCCACGGCTTGCGGCTCTTCGGCGAGCGCGGGGTCCTCGAGGTCGACGAGTGCTGGAACAACCACGCGCCGGTGCGACTGCGCCGGCGGCACGTCATCCGCCGGCGGCTCATCAACAACCCCTTCGCGCGCACCGTGCATGCTCCGGGTGTCGGCCAGCCGCGCGTCAGGCGCCGCGGTGCCGCCTCGATGAACTTCGCCCTCGGGCCCGCCGCCGTCCTGGCCGCCATCGCTCGGGGCGAGCCGCCGGAACCGTTCGCCGACCTGGCGCTTCACCTGAACGAGGTCACGCTGGCGATCCAGAACGCGGGCGCGGGGGCGGGCGCACAGGCCATGCGAACACGCTTCGATGACCCGACTCACGCGGGCGAGCCCGTGCCGGCGGTCACGCCGGGCCGCTCATGACCTCGCCGTCGGTCGTTCGTTTCGGCATCGTCGGCACCGGCCAGATGGCGGTGCGCATGACGCATGCGATCACGCGACTGCCGGGCGCGTCCATCGTCGGCGTCGCGAGCGGATCGCCGGCCCGGGCCGAGCGCTTCGCCGGTGCGTTCGCGGGCGTCCGCGCCCACCCCGACGAAGCGTCGCTGCTGGCCGATGCCGAGGTCGACGCCGTGTACGTCTGCAACGCCACCGCCAGCCATGCGGCGGCGACGCTGCGCGCCCTGCGTGCCGGCAAGCCGGTGCTGTGCGAGAAGCCGATGGCGACGAGCGCTGCCGAAGGACGCGAGATCGAGGCGGCGGCGGAGAGCAGTGGCCGACTGGTCATGGAGGCAATGTGGACGCTGTTCCTGCCCGCTTACGTGCGGCTCGCCGAGCGCGTGGAAGCCGAGCGTGAGCACGGACCGCAGCACCTCTATGCGGACTTCGGCTACCCGATGTCGGGGGCCGAGGAGCGCAGGCTTCTCACCCCCGGCGCGGGAGCCGGTGTCCTGCTCGATCGCGGCGTCTACCCGCTCGCGCTGGCCCTCAAGCTGTTCGGCCCCGTGCAGCGCATGAGCGGGACCGTGGAGCTCACGAGCGAGAACGTCGACAGGCACGCCGTCCTGCACCTGCAGCATGCGGGCGGCGTGCAGGCGCAGATCGCCGTGTCGCTGCGGGTGCTGCTGCAGAACCGTGTGACCGTCTCGTCGTCGTCCGGCCTGCTCGGGCTAGATCCGCCGGCGATCCCCGCCGAGGTCGTCCGGTCCGTGTCGGCAGGCCGGTCCGCGGAACCGGTCGATCCGCTCGCCCGCCCCGGCGTGTCGGCTCGCGCCCGCGAGGCCTTGCGGCTTCTGCCGCCGTTCAGGCGCTTGAACCGGCTGCGGACAGGAGGCCACGCGGAGCACCGGACCTACGGTGCCGACCCCTACCTGCCCATGCTGTCTCACTTCTGCCAGCTCGTGCGGTCGGGCCAGCGCGGCAGCGAGAGGATGCCCGTGGCGATGTCCACGGCCGTGCTCGATCTCGTCGATCGCGCCCGGCAGCTGCCGACGCCTTGACGGCCAGCGCTGCGGTCGCTGCTCGAGCTAAACACCGAGGACCTTTGTTGAAGATCGCCTACCTGCTGAACTCCTACCCGATGACGAGCACGACCTTCATCCGGCGGGAGATCGAGGCGCTGGAGGACCTCGGCCTGACGATCCGGCGCTATGCGGTGCGCCGCTGGGATCAGGCGCTCGTCGAGCCGCTGGACATCGAGGAGCAGCAGCGCACCCACTATCTCCTCTCCGGAAACGCCGGCGGGCTGCTCGCGGCGTTCTTCCTCGAGCTGGTGTCCAACCCCGCCGGCCTCGGACGCGGCGTCGCGCTCTGGCTGCGACTCTGCCTGAACGCGCGCGCCCTGTCGCCGCGCCTCGTGGCCTACCTGGTCCAGGCCTGCTACCTGCGGCGCAGGACGCGCGCCGACGGGATTGCCCATGTCCACGTGCATTTCGCCACCAACGCCGCGGCGGTGGCGATGCTCGCCCATGCCATGGGTGGCCCCAGCTTCAGCTTCACGGCGCACGGGCCGGACGAATTCGTCGACGCCGCCGCCAGCAGCATGAAGCTGAAGGTGCAGCGGGCGGCGTTCGTGATCGCCATCTCGCAGTTCTGCCGCGTCCAGCTGCTGAGCGCGAGCGACATGGACTGCTGGGACAAGATCGTGGTCGCGCGCTGCGGCATCGACCTGGGCGCGTTCACGCCCGACTACGACATCGCTGCCGACAACCACCAGCTGGTGTGCATCGGCAGGCTCTGCACGCAAAAGGGACAGCTGCTGATTCCCCGCGCCATCGCCCAACTGAGGAGCGAGTTCCCGGGCCTGCGCGTGCACTGCGTCGGCGACGGCGAGATCCGCGGGCGGCTGCAGCGAGCCATCGAGGAATGCCGGGTCGAGCAGCACGTGCAGCTGCACGGCTGGCAGGGGGGAGCGGTGATCCGAAAGCTGCTCGCGGAAAGCCGCGCCCTGCTCCTGCCGAGCTTCGCCGAAGGGCTTCCCATCGTGATCATGGAGGCCTTCGCCTCGGGGCGACCGGTGCTGTCGACCTTCATCGCCGGCATCCCGGAGCTCGTCGACGACCGCTGCGGCTGGATCTTCCCGGCCGGCTCGATCGACGATCTCGCCGAAGCCATGCGGGCGGCTTTGCGCGCGACGCCGGCCGTCCTGCGCGACAAGGCCGTCGAAGGCCGCGCCCGGGTCGAGCGGCTGCACGACCTGCGCGTGCTGGCGTCGACGCTGCGCCAGTGCTTCGCGCAGGTGACGCAGGAACGCGCCGGCGACGCGCAGCCGGTGCGTGCCTAGCGGCGACCTCAGCGCGAGCGGCGGACGCGCAGCAGCTCGTCGAGGATCAGCAGCGCGGCGCCGACGCTGATGGCGCTGTCGGCGACGTTGAAGGCCGGGAAGTAGGAGCGTCCGTAGTGGACCTGGATGAAGTCGATGACGTGGCCGTGCAGGATGCGGTCGACGACGTTGCCCACGGCGCCGCCCAGGATCAGCGTCAGCGCCCACGCGAACAGGCGCTGGCCGCCGTGCCGCCTGAGCATCCAGACGATGAAGATCGCCGCCGCGGTGCCGAGGCCGGTGAAGAACCAGCGCTGCCAGCCGCCGGCGCCGGCCAGGAAGGAGAACGCGGCGCCGGTGTTGTGCGCGCGCACGATGTCGAACCAGGGGGTGATCGTGCGCACGTCGCCGAGCTCGAAGGTGCGGGCGATGACGGTCTTCGTCAGCTGGTCGAGCACGACGACCAGCAGCGCGACGCCGAGCCAGGGCCAGATCGAGTGGCTTCTCCTCGCCGCCATGCTCAGGCGACGCGGCGCGGCTCGCCGGAACCGAAGAGGTTGAGCGTGCAGCGGCCGCAGATCCGCGGGTGCGCGCGGTCGTCGCCGACGTCCTTGCGGTAGTGCCAGCAGCGCTCGCACTTCAGGGCGCCGCTCACCGTCGGCTCGACCTGGAACGGCACCGTGTCGTCGTCGGCGAGCGCCTCGAGGCGGGCCTGCGACGTGATCAGCACGAAGCGGAGATCGTCGCCCAGGGTCGCGAGCAGGTCGTGCAGGTCGCCCTTGGCCGCCACGGTCACCTCGGCCTGCAGCGACGAGCCGAGCTTGCCGGCGGCGCGCAAGCCCTCGATCTGCCGGTTCGACTCGGCGCGCACCTCGCCAATGCGCCGCCACTTGGCGAGCAGCGCCTCGTTCTTCCAGGCCCGGGTGTCGCTGTAGGTCTCCACGAAGATGGACGCTGACCCCTTGGGTCCGAACACCTTCCACGCCTCTTCTGCGGTGAAGCTCAGGAACGGAGCCATCCAGCGCAGCATCGCGTGCGCGATGTGCCAGAGCGCGGTCTGCGCCGAGCGGCGCGGGTGCGATTGGGCGCCCGTGGTGTAGAGGCGGTCCTTGAGGACATCGAGGTAGAAGGAGCCGAGGTCCTCGGAGCAGAACACCTGCAGCTTCGCGACCACCGGGTGGAACTCGTAGACGCCGTAGTGGCCGCCCGTGAAGACGCCGCGGCCGGCATCGAGCTCGCCGACGATCTCGGCCTGCAGCTCGGCCGTGCGCGCCAGCGCCCAGCGATCGACTTCCAGCATCTCCGTCAAGGGCACGGCGTCCTTCGCCGCGTCGAAGTCGCTGGTGTTGGCGAGCAGGAAGCGCAGCGTGTTGCGGATGCGCCGGTACGCGTCGACGACGCGGGCCAGGATCTTGTCGTCGATGGCGAGGTCGCCCGAATAGTCGGTCGACGCGCACCAAAGGCGGATGATCTCGGCGCCGAGCTTGGCCGTGACCTCCTGCAGGGCGACGAAATTGCCGAGGCTCTTGCTCATCTTGCGGCCGGAGCCGTCGACCGTGAAGCCGTGCGTCAGCAGGCCGCGGTACGGCGCATGCCCTTCGATGGCGCAGGCGATCAGCAAGGACGAGTGGAACCAGCCGCGGTGCTGGTCGTGCCCTTCCAGGTAGAGGTCGGCTTCCGGGCTCCTGCCGTCGTCGTCGGGATCGGTCGTCCCCGGGTGGCTGCCGCGCAGCACGTGGAAGAAGGTCGAACCGGAGTCGAACCAGACGTCGAGGATGTCATTGCTCTTGGCGTAGTGCGCGGCCGATCCCTCGCCTTCGCTGCCGAGCACGTCGGCGGCACTGAGGCGCGACCAGGCCTCGACGCCGCCCTCGGCGACGACCGCGACGGCCTTGTCGATCAGCGCCAGCGTGTCGGGGTGCAGCTCGCCGCTCACCTTGTGCAGGAAGAGCGGCAAGGGCACGCCCCAGTTGCGCTGCCTGCTGATGCACCAGTCGGGACGGTGCGCGATCATGTCGCGCAGGCGGACGCGGCCGTTCTCCGGGTAGAAGCTCGTCGCCTCGATCGCGGCGAGCGCGCATTCGCGCAGCGTCTCCGCCGGCGGATCGACCGCGAAGACGCCGGCGGTCGAGGCATCCGGGGCGTCCATGCGCACGAACCATTGCGCCGCGGCGCGGTAGATGACCGGCGTCTTGTGGCGCCAGCAGTGCGGGTAGCTGTGCGAGAGCGTGGTGCTTTCGAACAACCGCCCGGCCTCGCGCAGCGCCTCGATGATCAGCGGGTTGGCCTTCCAGATGAACTGGCCGCCGAAGAGCGGCAGCGCGTCTTCGTAGACGCCGTTGCCCTGCACCGGGTTGAGGATTTCGTCGACGGCGAGGCCATGCGCGCGGCACGAGTTGAAGTCGTCGATGCCGTAGGCGGGCGACGAGTGGACGATGCCGGTGCCGTCCTCGGCCGTCGCGTAGTCGGCCAGGTAGACGGGGGCGACGCGGTCGTAGCCGGCGTCGACCGTCGCCAGCGGGTGGCGGAAGGTGAGGCCGCCGAGCCGTTCGCCGAGCGCCGTCGCCACGACGCTGCCTTCGAGGCCGTAGCGCGCCAGGCACTTCTCGACCAGCGCGCTGGCGAGGACCAGCATGCCGCGCGGCGTGTCGACGAGCGCGTACTCGAGCTTCGGATTGAGATTGAGCGCCTGGTTCGCCGGCAGCGTCCACGGGGTCGTCGTCCAGATGACGGCGAAGGCGTCCTTGGCGAGCGCGGGCAGGCCGAAGGCGGCGGCGAGCTTCGCCGGCTCGGCCGCGACGAAGCCGACGTCAACCGCGCTCGACTTGCGGTCCGCGTACTCGATCTCGAACTCGGCCAGGGACGAGCCGCAGTCGAAGCACCAGTAGACCGGCTTCAGGCCCCGATACACGAAGCCGCGCTCGATCAGCCGCTTGAGGACGCGGATCTCGCCGGCCTCGTTGCCGAAGTCCATGGTGCGGTAGGGATGCTCCCAGTCGCCGAGCACGCCAACCCGCTTGAAGTCGGCCATCTGCTGCGCGATCTGCTCGGTGGCGTAGGCGCGGCTCTTCGCCTGCACCTCGGCACGGGCCAGGCCGCGTCCGAAGGTCTTCTCTATCGCGTTCTCGATCGGCAGGCCGTGGCAGTCCCAGCCCGGCGTGTAGCGCGAGTCGAAGCCGGCGAGCTGGCGCGCCTTGACGATCATGTCCTTCAGGATCTTGTTCGCGGCGTGGCCGACGTGCAGCGTGCCGTTCGCGTACGGCGGGCCGTCGTGCAGGACGAAGCGCGGCCGCCCGTGCCGAGCCTCGCGCAGGCGCCGGTACACGCCCTCGTCGCTCCAGGCCTTGACCCAGCCCGGCTCGCGCTTGGGCAGGTCGCCGCGCATCGGGAACGGGGTGTCGGGGAGGTTCAGCGTCGCGCGGTACTCGGTGGCGGCGGGTTCGTCAGCCATGGCGGATCGTAGAGAAGAAGAGTCGGGCCAGCCGGGAGAGCCGGCTCGGGCGGCCCGGCAGACGACGGCAGCGGGCGTGCGTGCGGGCGGTGTCGCGCCGAAGCGCGACCGGGACGCGCGTCAAATTCGGTCGCGCGTGGTCTGGCGTCCGGTCATCGCGTGCGCTTCGTCGGCGAGTCGCGAGCGCGCTTCGCCCGACAGGTAGGCGCGGGCTTCGTCGCTGTCGCGGCGGATCGCGTCGGCGAGTGCCGCGAGCGAGTCGTAGCGGGCCTCGTCGCGCAGTTTCTTGAGCAATTCCACCCGGACGAGTTTACCGTAGCCCCCCTCCGGGCCGAGCGCCTTCGGCCACTCGAAGCAGTGCGTCTCGAGGAGGACGCGGCCGCTGTCGTCGACGGTCGGGCGGCGGCCGAGGCTGGCGACGCCATCGAGTGCTTCGGCGGCGAGGCCGTGCACGCGCACGGCGAAGATCCCCATGGCCGCCGGGCGCGGATGCGGGAAGCGGACGTTGAGGGTGCGGAAGCCGTCGCGCCGCCCGGCGCCGCTCGCCCCGAGCTCGCGGCCGAGCTTGGCGCCGTGGATGACGTGGCCGCTGATGCTGTAGGGACGCCCGAGCAGCGACTGCGCCTCGGCCATGTCGCCGGCGGCGAGGGCGGCGCGGACCGCGGAGCTCGAGACGCGCAGGCCGTGCACCTCGTAGCTCATCATGCGCGCGACGTCGAAGCCCTGCGCGTCGCCGGCGGCGTCGAGAAAGGCATAGTCGCCGGCGCGACGGGCACCGAAGCGGAAGTCGTCGCCGACGAGCACGTAGCGGGCGCCGACGCCGCGCACGAGCACGCTGTCGATGAACGCCGCCGGCGACTGCGCCGCCAGGGCGGCATCGAAGCGCAGCACGACGGCCTGCTCGATGCCGCATCGCTCCAGCTCGCCGAGCTTGTCGCGCAAGGTGGCGATCCGCGTCGGCGCCGTCTCGGGCTTGCCGGCGCGGGCGGCGAACCAGTCGCGCGGGTTGGGCTCGAAGGTCAGCACCGTCGGAGGCAGGCGGCGATGCGCGGCCTCGGACACGAGGAGGGCGAGCATGGCCTGGTGGCCGCGATGCACGCCGTCGAAGTTGCCGATGGTGAGCGCCGAAGCGGCGGCGAGGCCGGGAGCTCGGACACCGCGGAAGACGCGCATCCGGCGATTATCGATGCCGCGTCGGCGGCCGATGCCTCAGCGTGCGCCGGCGCTCTCGAGCATGCGCACCATCTCGGCATAGCCGCGGCTGCGCGCGAGCTGCAGCGGCGAGGTGCCGGAGCGGTCGGCGAGCCGGGTGCTGGCGCCGGCATCGAGCAGCGCCTTCAGCGACGCCTGGTGCCGCCGTCCGCCGTCGCCAAGGACGATGGCCTCGATCAGCGCCGTCCAGTGCAGGTTGTTGACGTGGTCGAGCGGCGCGCCGGCGGCGATCAGCTGGCGCACGACGCCGTCGTGGCCCAGGTGGGCGGCGGCGATCAGGGCCGTGCCGTCGTAGCGGCTGGTGACGAGCTTCGCGCTCGCGCCGAGCTCGAGCAGGACGCGCAGCGTCTCTTCGTCGTCGGCGACGGCAGCGATCGTCACGGCGTCGTAGCGGTCGTCGTCGAGCGCCGAGAGGTCCGCACCGGCGCGCGCCAGGGCGCGGATGGCGGCCCGCTGCCGGGCGAAGGCGGCCACGTGCAGGGGCGTGCGGCCGTGTCCGTCGCGCGCCTCGAGCGCGGCGCGGTCGCTGCCGAGCCGCGCGATGGCGACAACGTCGCCGCGGTGCGCCGCCGCGTGCAGGCCTTGATACACGGCGACCTCGGCGGGGCTCGGGGCGACCTGGGCCTGCGCCGCGAGGCCCAGCGCACACGCGATGGCGAGCGCGGGCCACGTCGCCAGAGCGCGCAGGCGCCGAAGCAGGGAAGAATTCATGGCGCGACCTCCTCGTCGACCCACCGCCAGGCACCGGGGGCGAGGTCGTCGACGCGCACCGCGCCGAAGGCGCTCCGATGCAGCGCCTGCACGCGGTTGCCCGCGGCCGCGATCATCCGCTTGACCTGGTGGTACTTGCCTTCCACGAGGGTCAGGCGCAGCGACGACGGACCGGTGACCTCGCAGTGCCGCGCGCGGACCGGGTCGGGGTCGTCGTGCAGCACGACGCCCTCGCGCAGCCGCGCGAGCTGCGCGTCCTCGACCTCGTGCACGCAGTGCACCTCGTAGACCTTGGCGACGTGATGCCGGGGCGAGGTGAGGCGGTGGATCAGCTGGCCGTCGTCGGTGAACAGGAGGACGCCGGTCGTGTCCTCGTCGAGCCGACCGACGGCCTGGACGCCGCGCCGGCGCAGCGGCATCGGCAGCAGGCTGTACACGCTCGGATGATGGCGCGGCTTCTGCGAGCACTCGTGCCCGGGGGGCTTGTTCATGACCAGGAGCGCCCGTTCTCGGTACGGCCAGGCCTCGCCGCCGACGACGAACTCGAGTCCCTCGACCTCGAGCTCCTCGTGCGGGTCGTCGCGCACCTGTCCGCCGATCGAGACCGCCCCGGCGGCGATGAGTCCGGCGCACTCGCGTCGGGTGCCGAAGCCCTGGCTGAAGAGGAGTTGCGCAAGGGTCAAGAGGTGAGCTCGAGGACGACGTGATTGCCGTTGACGCGCATCAAGCGGCGCCGGAAAGATCGCGCGCCGCGGGCAGACGCGGCACGCCGTCGCCGCTCAGTCCCTCGGCTGCCCGCACGGCTCGCACCACCGCTTCGGCGAGGACCTCGGCAGCGAAGGCGCCGACGAGCGTCGGCGGGGCGCGCCGCCCGCTCGCGCCGGTGGCGAGCGCGAACACCACGTCGCCGTCGCCCATCGTGTGGACGGGGCTGATGCTGCGGGCCAGGCCGTCGTGCGCCATCTGCGCGACCTTGGTCGCCTCGGCCCTGGTCAGCACCGCATCGGTCGCCACCACGGCCAGGGTGGTCGCTTCGCCCGCAGCCTCCTGGGTACGCAGTCGCGGCGGCAGCTCGCCGTTCCGCAGCGAAGACATCGTGCCGGCGAGCCGGGTGCCGTCGGCGCTGCGCGCGCCGGCGAGGACGCGACCCGACGCCGGATCGACGACGTCGCCCATCGCGTTGACCGCCACCAGCGCGGCGACCGTGACGCCGTCGATCAGCATCGATGCGGTGCCCAGGCCGCCCTTCATCGCCCGCTCGATGCCGAACAGCTTGCCGACGGTAGCGCCGGCGCCGGCGCCGACGTTGCCCTCGGCGATGGCCCCTGTCGATGCCGCTTCGCAAGCCGCATAGCCGGCTTCGGCATCGGGCCGGATCGCCCGGTCGCCGACCCAAAGGTCGAACAGGATCGCGGCCGGGACGATGGGGACGGTGATCGGACCCGCGCGCCCGGCGCCGCCCGTGCCGCTCGTCGCGGGCGACGCGCCGACGGCAAAGCCGATGCCGCGCTCGTCGAGCCACCGCATCACGCCGCCCGCCGCGTCCAGGCCGAACGCGCTGCCGCCGGCGAGGACGATCGCGTGGACCTTGTCGACGGCGTTGATCGGCGAGAGCAGCTCGGTCTCGCGCGTGCCGGGCGAGGCGCCGCGCACGTCGACGCCGCCGACCGCCCCGGCCCGGGCGAGGACGACGGTGCAGCCGGTCGGCCGGCGCGGGTCGGTGAAGTGGCCGACCTCCAGGCCTGCCACCGCCGTCAGGCCTCGCACCCCCGGATCGGAAGCCGCCACGCCTCAGGCGAACACGCCTGCGGTCTCCTGCATGCGCGAGGACACCTCGCCGAGCTGGAACAGGGTGTCGCCGAAGCTCATCTCCATGACCGTCAGCCGCTTGAAGTAGTGGCTCGCCGCGTACTCGTCGGTGACCCCGATGCCGCCGTGCAGCTGGATGCACTGCTGGCCGACGAAGCGCATCGACGCTCCGAGCTGCAGCTTGGCCTGCGCCAGGGCGCGCCGCCGCGCCGCGGGGGCCTCGTCGAGCTTGAGCGTGGCGAAGTAGCTCATCGAGCGCGCCAGCTCGAGCTGCATCTTGACGTCGGCGATGCGATGGCGCAGCGCCTGGAAGCTGGCGATCGTGACGCCGAACTGCTTGCGCGTGTTCATGTACTCGACCGTGATCGCGACCAGGCGATCCATCGCGCCGACCCCTTCGGCGCACAGCGCGGCGATGCCGATGTCGACCGCGCGCTCGAGCGCCGGCATGGCGGCGCCGGGCGGGATCAGCTCGATCGCCTCGGCGCCGTCGAGGACGAGGTCGGCGCCGGCCGCGCCGTCCTGCGTCGGGTAGGGGCGAACCTCGGTCCCGGCCTCGCCCTTCGAGACCAGGAACAGGGCCACGCCGTCGGCGTCGCCGGGCTCGCCGCTGACGCGAGCCGAGACGATGAAGGCACCAGCCGCGCCGCCCGCCGGCACGACGATCTTGGTCCCGGTCAGACGCCAGTTGCCGCCGCTCTGCGCCGCCTTCGTCTCGACGTGCGCCAGCCGGTAGCGCGAGCGCCGCTCCTCGTGCGCGAGGACGACGATCTCGCGGCCCTCGGCGATGCCCTGCAGCCAGAGCGGCGAGGCCGATGCGTCGCCGGCGATGAGCAGGCTCGGCGCGACCAGCGCGACCGCGGCGTACGGCTCGAGCACCAGGCCGCGCCCCAGCTCTTCCATGATCACCATCGCCTCGACCGGGCCCATGCCCATGCCGCCGTGCTCTTCGGGCACCTGCAGGCCGAGGATCCCAAGCTCGCCGATCTCCTTCCACGCGTCGGCCGAGAAGCCGCCTGCCTTGACGATGCCGCGCCGGCGCTCGAAGTCGTAGCCGCGCTCGACCCACTTGCGGACCGTGTCGCGCAGCATCTCCTGGTCGTCGGAAAAGTCGAAGTCCATGTCAGCTCCCGAGCACCGTCTGGGCCACGATGTTGCGTTGCACTTCGTTCGACCCGCCGTAGATCGTCGTCTTGCGCATGTTGAAGTAGGTGCCGGCGAGCGGCGCCACGAAGGTGGCGCCGGTCTGGTCCGGCTGCCATCCGGCGGCCATCGCTTCCTTCTGCAAGGGCACCGCCGCCGGCCCGGCGGCCAGCATCATCAGCTCGCTGTAGCGCTGCTGGATCTCGCTGCCGCGGATCTTCAGCAGGCCGGCGACGTCGAGGCTCTGCTTGCCGCTCTTCTCGGCCGACAGCACGCGCAGCACCATCATCTCGAGGGCGATCACGTCGACCTCGAGGAGGGCGATCTGGTCGCGGAAGCGGCGGTCGTCCCACAGGTCCTCGGCCTTGGCGATCCGCTTGAGCCGCTCCAGCTCGCGCTTGGCGCGGTTGACGTCGGCGATGTTGGTGCGCTCGTGCGCGAGCAGGTACTTGGCGTAGGTCCAGCCCTTGTTCTCCTCGCCGATGAGCTGGTCGGCCGGCACCTCGACGTTGTCGAACCAGACCTCGTTGACCTCGTGCTCGCCTTCCATCGTGATGATCGGCCGCACCGTGATGCCGGGGCTCTTCATGTCGATAAGGAGGAAGCTGATGCCCGTCTGCGGCTTGCCTTCGGTGGAGGTGCGGACCAGGCAGAAGATCCAGTCGCCGTACTGGCCGAGGGTGGTCCAGGTCTTCTGCCCGTTGACGATGTACTTGTCGCCGCGCCGCTCTGCTCGCGTCTTCAGCGAGGCGAGGTCGGAGCCGGCGCCCGGCTCGCTGTAGCCCTGGCTCCACCAGACCTCGCCGCTCTGGATGCCAGGCAGGAAGCGCTGCTGCTGCTCGGGGGTGCCAAAGGCCATGATCACCGGTGCGACCATGACGGGGCCGAAGGGCACGACCCGCGGCGCACCGGCGAGGGCGGTCTCTTCCTCGAACAGGTGCTTCTGGATCGCGTTCCAGCCCGGGCCGCCGAACTCCTTCGGCCATCCCCAGCCGTGCCAGCCCTGCTTGCCGAGGATCTTGGCCCAGCGCTGGAGCTCGTCCTTGCCGAGCGGGACCGCGTTGCGGACCTTGTCGCTGATGTCCTTCGGGAGGTTCTGGGCGACCCAGGCGCGAATCTTTTCCCGGAAGGCAGTCTCTTCGGGCGTGAAGTTCAGGTCCATCGATGTCTCCGGCGCTCGCAGCGGAAACAATCGTTTTAGCACGACCGTGCGATTCAGCCTGTCGGGCCGGCGACAAGCGGCGGCCGCGCCGGGTCAATAGCGCTTGTCGAGCGTCATGCGGTCGTTCTCGCGCCGCATCTGGAAGCGGGTGAGATAGCTGTTGCCCAGCAGGACGTACGGCATCGGCGCCGGGATGACGATCGCGTCGACGTTGTAGACCATCACGTCGCCGATGCGCACCGCCGCGAGCGTGGTGCGGAAGGCCGGGACCGCGCCGTTGGCGGTCTGGGTGAAGCCGCGCTGGCCGTTCTTGAAGTCGACGCCGATGCGCTCCGCCTCGGCCTGGCTCATCGCCACGCTCGTCGCTCCGGTGTCGACCATGAAGCGGACCGCCTTGCCGTTGATCGACCCGCCGGTGATGAAGTGCCCGCCGCTCTCCGACGTGATGACGATCTGCTTGCCGCTGCCCTCGCTCTGCACGCCGCCGAGGTTGACCTGGGCGGCGCCGAGCTGCAGCGAGACGCGCTTGCCGCCGACTTCGACGACCGCATCGCTGGCGGTGACGCTGATCAGCCGCACGCCCTGCACGGTGCTGCCGACGGCGACGTTGCGCGGCTTGCCGTCGATGACGAGCAGGGCGTTGCCGCCGAGGCTGCCGCCGAGCGACACCGTCTGGCTCGCCGCGCCGGCGCTGGCGAGCGCCAGGGCCAGGGCGAAAGCGAGGCGGGGCGGCACGAGCTCAGTCCCTCAGGTTGGAGAAGGAGAGCGGCTGATCGGCGGCGTCCTTGCGGATCAGCGCCATGGCGGCCTGCAGGTCGTCGCGCTTGGCGCCGGTGACGCGCACCACGTCGCCCTGGATCGACGCCTGCACCTTGAGCTTGCTCTGCTTGAGGGCCGTCTGCAGCTTCTTGGCGGTATCGGAGTCGATCCCGCTCTTGACGACGAGGACCTGCTTGACCTTGTCGCCGCCGATCTTCTCGATCTTCGCGCTGCGGTCGAGGAAGCGGACGTCGACGTTGCGCTTCGTCAGCTTGCCGAGGAGGACGTCCATCACCTGGCCGATCTGGAAGTCGCTGTCGGCATACAGCGTCAGCTCCTTGTCCTTCAGCTCGACGCGTGCCGACGAGCCCTTGAAGTCGAAGCGCGTGCCCAGCTCCTTTGCCGTCTGGTCGACGGCGTTCTTGACCTCGACGAGGTTCGGGTCCAGAACAGTATCGAAGCTCGGCATGGGAAAATTCTCCCATGCAAATTGACTCCGGGGTGAGCCTCAAACCCTACAACACCTTCGGCCTGCCGGCCGTGGCGCACACGCTCGTCCGGATCACGAGCGACGCCGACGTGCGGCGCGTCGTCGACCACCCGAAGCTCGGCGTCGCGCCCAAGTTCATCCTGGGCGGCGGCAGCAACATCATCCTCACGCGCGACATGCCGCAGGTCGTGCTGAAGGTCGAGGTGCGCGGCATGCGCGTCGTCGCCGAGCATGCCGACGCGGTGGTGATCGAGGCCGGTGCCGGCGAAAGCTGGCACGACTTCGTCGACTTCACCCTGCAGCAGGACCTGCCCGGGCTCGAGAACCTGGCCCTGATCCCGGGGACCGTCGGCGCCGCTCCCGTGCAGAACATCGGCGCCTACGGCGTCGAGCTGCGCGAGCGCTTCGAGAGCCTCGATGCCGTCGATCTCGTGACCGGCCGCAGCGTCACGCTCGGTCCGGCCATCTGCGCCTTCGGTTACCGCGACAGCGTCTTCAAGCACGCGCTCGCCGGCCGCAGCCTGATCACGAGGGTGCGCTTCCGCTTGCCCAAGCCCTGGCGCCCCGTGCTCGGCTACCTCGAGCTGCAGAAGAAGATCGCCGAGACGGGCATCGCCGAGCCGAGCCCGCGCCAGGTCTTCGCCTGGGTGTGCGCGATCCGCCGCGCCAAGCTGCCCGATCCGGCAACCCTCGGCAACGCCGGCAGCTTCTTCAAGAACCCCGTGGTGACGCCGGAGCAGTGTCGCGACATCATCGGCCGCGACCCGGAGATCGTGCATTACCCGATGCCCGACGGCAGCGTGAAGCTCGCCGCCGCCTGGATGATCGATGCCTGCGGTTGGAAGGGGAAGTCGGTGGGCCAGGCCGGCGTCTACGAGAAGCAGGCGCTGGTGCTGGTCAACCGCGGCGCGGCCATCGGCTCGGAGGTCATGACGCTGGCCCGCGCCATCCAGGAGAGCGTCTACGGCCGCTTCGGCATCCGCCTCGAGCCGGAGCCGGTGGTCGTCTAGGGCTCCTTGCCGCCGAGCTGAGGCAGGCTGGTTCCGCCGGAGGACTGCAGGAGGCCGACCTTGGCGTAGGTCGCCAGCTTCTCGCGGGTGTCGGCGATGTCCAGGTTGCGCATCGTCAGTTGGCCGATGCGGTCCTGCGGCGAGAAGGTCGACTCGCCCTTTTCCATCGTCAGCCGCTCGGGCTTGTAGGTCAGGTTCGGCGAGACCGTGTCGAGGATCGAGTAGTCGTTGCCGCGACGCAGCTCGAGCCGCACCTCGCCGGTGATGGCACGCGCGACCCAGCGCTCGGCGGTCTCGCGCAGCATGATCGACTGCGGGTCGAACCAGCGGCCCTGGTAGAGCAGGCGGCCGAGGCGTCGCCCGTTGTCGCGGTACTGCTCGATCGTGTCCTCGTTGTGGATGCCGGTCAGCAGCCGCTCGTAGGCGATGAAGAGCAGCGCCATGCCCGGCGCCTCGTAGATGCCGCGGCTCTTGGCCTCGATGATGCGGTTCTCGATCTGGTCGCTCATGCCGAGCCCGTGCCGGCCGCCGATCCGGTTCGCTTCGAGCAGCAGGTCCGCGAGGCCGGCGAACTCGACGCCGTTGAGCGCGACCGGCCGGCCTTCGTCGAAGCGGACGCTGACCTCCTCGCGAGCCACCGGGACGTCGTCCCGCCAGGCGGCGACTCCCATGATTGGCTCGACGATGCGGATGCCGCTCGAGAGCTGCTCGAGGTCCTTGGCCTCGTGCGTCGCGCCGAGCAGGTTGGAATCGGTGGAGTACGCCTTCTCGGCCGTCATCTTGTAGGCGAAACCTGCCTGTCGCATGAATTCCGACATCTCGGCGCGTCCGCCGAGCTCGTCGATGAAGCGCTGGTCGAGCCAGGGCTTGTAGATCCGGAGCGACGGGTTCACGAGCAGCCCGTAGCGGTAGAAGCGCTCGATGTCGTTTCCTTTGAACGTGCTGCCATCGCCCCAGATTTCGACGCCATCTTCTTTCATCGCGGAAACCAGCATGGTGCCGGTCACGGCCCGGCCGAGCGGCGTCGTGTTGAAGTAGGTGACCCCCGCCGTGGAGATGTGGAAGGCGCCGCACTGCAAGGCAGCGATCCCCTCGGCGGCGAGCTGGCTGCGGCAGTCGACGAGGCGCGCCCGCTCGGCGCCGTACTGCATCGCCCGGCGCGGGATGTCGTCGTAGTCCGGCTCGTCGGGCTGGCCCAGATGCGCTGTGTAGGCGTAGGGCACGGCGCCCTTGCCGCGCATCCAGTGGAGCGCGGCACTCGTGTCGAGGCCACCGGAAAAAGCGATGCCGACGCGCTCGCCGACCGGGAGATGCTGGAGGATGGTCGCCATGGGCTCGTATTCTCGTCCGAGCGGCGACCCCGACAGGAGGGAGCCGGCCGACGAAGGCCCTGCGGTAAGCTCGCCATCCCCTCCGCGGGCGCTTTCGCTGTCCGCCCGTTCGCCGTCGATGAGCACTCTTCCGCCCGACTCCGCCAAGCCGGCCGCCTCGCCTTCGGGCACCGAGCACGACGCCCTCCCGCCCGGCACCCGCTTCGGCGAGTTCGAGATCATTCGCGTCCTCGGCGTCGGCGGGTTCGGGATCGTCTACCTGGCCAAGGACCACTCGCTCGAGCGCGACGTTGCCCTCAAGGAGTACATGCCGGCCTCGCTCGCGGCGCGCGGCCTGGGCCCGCAGATCACGGTCCGCTCGAGCGCCTTTGCCGAGACCTACGCCATCGGCCTGCGCTCCTTCGTGAACGAGGCCCGGCTGCTCGCCCGCTTCGACCATCCTTCGCTGGTCAAGGTCTATCGCTTCTGGGAGGACAACGCCACTGCCTACATGGTGATGCCCTATCTGCAGGGCACGACGCTGCGCGACACGCGCCGGGCGATGGCTCATCCGCCGAACGAAGCGTGGATCCGCAGCGTCATCGCGCCGATCCTGTCGGCGCTCGAGCTGCTGCATCGCGAGGGCGTCTACCACCGCGACATCGCGCCGGACAACATCCTGCTTCCGCACGACGGCCCGCCGGTGCTGCTCGACTTCGGCGCTGCCCGTCGGGTCATCAGCGATCGCACGCAGTCGCTGACGGCGATCCTCAAGCCGAGCTATGCCCCGATCGAGCAGTACGCGGAGATGGCGCAGATGCGCCAGGGCCCGTGGACCGATCTCTATGCCCTCGGTGCCGTCATTCACTACCTGCTGTTCGGCGCGCCGCCCGCGCCGGCCACCGCACGAGCCGTCCAGGACGACGCCGAGTCGATCGAGAGCCGGATCGTCCCGGGCGTCTCGCCGCTCTTCCTGGAAGCCGTCTCGTGGATGCTGTCGCTGCGGCCCAATCAGCGCCCTCAAAACGGCGAGCAACTCCGCGCCGTGCTCGACGGTTCGGCATCCGTGCCGCCGCGCGGCCGCCCCGGCATCACCATCCCTGGAGCCCTCGCCCCTGCCGCGGCGGGTGCCTTCGAGCCGACCCGGCTGGTCGACGGCGCCGATGCCGGTCGGGTCCATGCCGCACGGGCGGGCGCGCCGCTTCCGACCCAGGTCGCCGCACACGACGCAGCCGCTGCAGGCGGGACCTTCAGCCCGACGACGTCGATGCCGACCGCCCGGCACACGGCGCCCCGCGCCGATGCAGCCCTGACGGATCCGGCGCGCAGGACAGCACCGCCGATCGGCTCCGCGCCATCGCCTGCGCCTGCGTCGACGACGGTGCCGCCTGGCCAGGCGCAGACGCCCGGCTCCGCTTGGAGGCCTTCGCGTCCGGCAACCCTGCCGCCGCCGGTGCCGCCAGCGCAGGCGCGGCCCGCCGCGGCGCAGACCCATCCCCCGCCGGCAGCGACTGCCACGCGCCCGCAAGGGCTCGGGCCGGCTGCCGCCGTGGCTCCGGCGTCTGTAAGCCGGAGCGGGTCGCCCATGAGATGGCTGGCACTCGGGGCCGGCGGCGTGGCCGTGATCGTCGTCGCGGCCGTTGGTGGCTGGCAGTTCGCGCGTCAGCAAGCACCGGCTGCCGTGGAGACCGCGGCATCGAGTGCGGCGCCAGGGATCGCTACGATGCCGGCGACCACCAAGGTCCCCGCGGCGGCGCCGGTTTCGGTGGCGGTCCAGGTGCCCCCGGCCGTCCAGCGACCTGCCCCCTTGCCGACCACATCCCCAACCGTCACGGCCGCCCCCGCCGCCGTACCGGCATCGCCCTCGACCGTCACGGCCGCCCCCGCCGCCGTACCGGCGTCGCCCTCCGTGACGGGCGCCCCTGCCGCGGCGACGGCCACCGCGGCGCCGCGTCCGGTGCCCGTGCCGCCAGCGCCCACTACTCTCGCCGCGCCCAGCACCGCAGGCAGTCCGTCGCGCATCGCGGTGGAGTCGCTGCCGCCGCCCAAGGCCGATTCTTCGAGTCGTACGAGCGTGGCGCGGACGGCCGCGAGCGCGCCGGTCTTGCGCCCGCCGGGCCGGCCGGTTCCGCAGGCGCTGCCCGACGCCGGCGCGACCGCGACCTATGTCCCGCCCGTGCGGCAGGCCGCGCCGCCGGTCTATGGCGGCGGCGCGATGGCACCCTCGTACGGCGGCGGCTCGACGGCGCCGGCGTACGGCAGCGGCTCCGCCGCACCGGCCTACGGCAGCGAACCGGCGCGCCCGTACGGCCAGGTCGAGTCCCGCGAGCCGGCTGCCGCGCGTCCCGTCGCCGTGGCCGAGACGCTCGCCGCCACGCCGCGCGAAGCCTGCGGCAAGCGCGTCTTCATCGCCCTCGCGGTGTGCATGGACGAGAAGTGCGAAGAGCCCCGCTTCAGGCAGACGAAGGAATGCGTCGCCGTCCTGGCGCGCAAGGCAGCTCGGGAGAATCGCTAGGTACCGGCGACACCTGCCGGCGGAGGTGCGCCGTACGGGAAGGTGCCGTGGAAGGCCCTCCGGCCCTCGGCTATACCGGAGGTCCACCGTCTGCCCAGGAGTGAACGTGGCGTCGCAAGAGAGTTTCGAGGTGCCGGCCGATCGCCCGCATTTCGCCGTCTGGCCCAAGCGCCTCCCGCGCGCTCTCATCGCCCCCGAAACGTCGCTCTGGTTCAACCTGGAGGTCGCGGCCACGCGCTTCCCCGACCGCGCGGCCTACCTCTTCTTCGGCCGCCCGCTCACGTACGGGGCTCTCCGCCAGCAGGCGGAGGCGCTCGCCGGCTGGCTGCAGAAGGGGGGCGTGCAAGCCGGCGACCGGGTCGCGCTCTTCATGCAGAACTGCCCGCAGTTCCCGACCGCGCTCTACGCGGTGCTGCGGGCCAACGCCGTCGTCGTGCCGGTCAATCCGATGAACCGCGCCGAGGAGTTCAAGCACTACATCACCGATCCGGGGACCAAGGTGGTGATCTGCAGCGCCGACCTCGCGCCCATCGTCGCCGCGGCCAACGCCGGGTTACCGGATGCCGACCGCGTCCGCCACGTCCTCGTCACCCGCTACACCGACGCCATGCCGGAGGGGGAGGTCCAGGCCCGCGACGCGCCGCCCCCGGCGATGGACGCCTGGCTGCGCGCGGAAACGCCGCTGCCGCCCGGCTGCACGCGCTGGCACGAGGCGCTGGGCGAAGGCCTGGTACCGGGCCCGCACACGGCCGGACCCGACGACCTCGCGCTGCTGCCCTACACGTCCGGAACGACCGGCCTGCCGAAGGGCTGCATGCACACGCACCGCACGCTGATGCACAACGCGATCGGCGGGCCGTGGAGCTATGGCGGCGGCGCCGAGCCGGTGGTGCTCGGCGTCGTTCCCATGTTCCACATCACCGGGATGGTCTACAGCGTCCTCGGCTCCGTCTACGCCGGCGCCAGCGTCGTCCTCATGCCGCGCTGGGAGCGCGAGCTCGCCGGCCGGCTCATCTCGCAGCACAGGATCAGTCACTGGACCTGCATCCCGACGATGGTCATCGACCTCTTCGGCAGCCCGAACTACAGGAGCTTCGACCTCTCGAGCCTGCGCAGCATCAGCGGCGGCGGCGCGGCGATGCCGCACGCCGTGGCGCAGCGCCTGCAGGACGAGTTCGGCCTCACCTTCGCCGAGGGCTACGGCCTGACCGAGACGGCGGCGCCCAGCCATGCCAATCCGCCCGAGCGCGCCAAGCTGCAATGCCTGGGCATTCCGATCTTCGGCGTCGACTCGCGGGTGGTGGATCCGCTCACGCTCGAAGAGCTCCCGCCGGGGGAGGTCGGCGAGATCATCACCCGCGGGCCGATGGTCTTCACCGGCTACTGGCGCCATCCCGACGCCACCGAGGCCGCCTTCGTCGATTTCGACGGCCGCAGGTTCTTCCGCACCGGCGACCTCGGCCGCATGGACGAGGAAGGCTACTTCTTCATGACCGACCGGCTGAAGCGGATGATCAACGCGAGCGGCTTCAAGGTCTGGCCGGCCGAGGTCGAGATGCTCCTGTACAAGCACCCGGCGGTGCAGGAGGCCTGCATCATCGCGGCCCGCGACGCCTATCGCGGCGAGACGGTCAAGGCGGTCGTCGTCCTGCGCGAAGCGGCCAGGGGCAAGACCGGCGCCGAGGACATCATCGCCTGGTCACGCGAGAACATGGCCGCCTACAAGGTGCCGAAGCTCGTGCAGTTCGTGGACGCGCTGCCGAAGTCGGGCTCGGGCAAGGTGATGTGGCGATTGCTCCAGGATCAGGAGGGCGCCGGCTGACCGGCCGGCGCCGCCCCGCCTCGCTCCACCCAGCGCGCGCCTTCGCGCGCGAAGCGGTCCACCCGCGCGGCGAAGAACCCGCTGCGCTCCGGCTGCCAGGCCCAGGTCTCGACGGCGATCGCCGGCCCGTCGACGCGGACGACGTTGAAGGAGTTCGACTCGCCGCGGCCGCGCGTCGACGTTGCCGTTCCCGCCTGCACCACGAGCGCCGAATAGCCGGGCAGCTCGTGCCGGCCCGAGGTGTCGCCGGCCTGGGTGGTGTGGAAGTGGCCGGCCAGGAGCAGGTCGACGCCGCAGTCGGCGAACACCTTCATGGCCTGCCGCGCCCTGCCGACCAGCTCGGCGTTGTCGGGCTCGTCCGGAAGATCGAACGGGTGGTGGGTCACGACGATCTTCGTCAGGTGCTCTGGCAGCGGGTCGAAGCGCTGGTGGATCGCCCGCATCTGCCCCTGGTTGATGCGGCCGTTCTTGAACGTCAGGGAGCGCGCCGTATTGATGCCCAGCACGGCGATCTCGTCGTCGATGAAGCACGGGTTGAGGTCGTCCTGGATGTACCGCAGGTACTTGCCGAGCGGGCTCAGGAAGCGCTCCCAGACCCGGTACAGCGGCACGTCGTGGTTGCCGGGCACGACGATCTTCGGTGCCGGCAGGCCGTCGAGGAAGGCGCGCGCCTGCTCGAACTCCTTCGCCTTCGCGCGCTGCGTCAGATCTCCGGAGACGACGGTCACGTCGGGCCGGATCGCGGCCACGGTGGACGGCAGCGCCGCCACCACGGCGGGATCGGTGCGGCCGAAGTGCAGATCCGAGAGATGGACGAGGGTTCGCACCGATGTGCCTTCTAGGTCGATTGCAAGTCGCTGTCGGCACGCATCACGCCCAGGCTGGACGGGCGGATGCGATAGGTCAGGGGCGGCGTCATGACGGTCACCTCGCCGTCGGTCGCGACCCGCAGCCGATGATGACGGCTCTCGACCACGATCTCGGCGGCCGTCATGGCCGAGAAGTCGCGTGCCTGGCGCAGCCCTCCGATCAATGCCCGCAGCACGAGCAGGAGCAGGCGCAGCCGGCCCGGCCGCTGAGCGACGTAGAGGCTGAGCCGGCCGTCCTGGATGCCGGCGCGCTCGCCGATGGCGAAGCCTTCCATCGTGTATTCGTTGTTGCCGACGAACACGAACGGCGTCCGCCACAGCCGTTCCTGGCCGTCGACGAGCAGTCGCACGCTCAGGAAGGGGTAGCGGCGGAGGGCCGACAGCGTCGCCCACACTAGCGCCGGCCACTTGCCGCGGCCGAGGCGCTTCTGCTGCCGTTCGCGGTCACGGACGATGTCCGCGTAGAGCCCGAGGCTCGAGTTGTTGACGAAGACCCGGCCGTTGACCTCGCCGACGTCGACGCGCACAGGGCGGCCGTGAACGACGTGCTCGACTGCCGCTTCGAGCTCCAGTGGCACGCCGAAGTCCTTCGCGAAGTGGTTGAGCGTGCCGAGCGGAAGCACGCCCATCGCGATCGCGCTGCCGGCGAGCGCTGCGCCGACTGCGCTCACCGTGCCGTCGCCGCCTGCGGCGACGATCACGTCCGGCGACTGGCGCACGGCCGCGTCCAGGGCCGCCTCGATCTCGGCGCCGCCGTGCGCGAGCCGGATCTCGGCGTCGGCGCCGGCGGCGCGGAAGGCGTCCGCGACCCGCTCCTCGAGTTGCTCGGCGCTGCCCTGGCCGGAACCGGCATTGAGGACGACGACGATGCGACGCGCAGGGGCGGGCACGTCGCTCATCGCGCCGCCGCCGCAGTGCGGCGCCCCGCGGTCCTGCCACGGCGCTTCCAGAACGCCGCGAGGGCGTTGAGGCAGAGGGCCAGCCACGCTACGCCTTCCAGGAAGCCGGCGATGACGTCGCTCAGGTAGTGCACGCCCAGGTACAGGCGCGTGAAGGCGACGAGCGCGATCGCGGCGCCCGCGCCGAGCACCGCGAGGGCCCGCAGGCTGGGCCGCCGCGTGCGTCTGAAGACGAAGACGACGGCCAGCCCGTACAGCAGCGTGCTGCCGAGGACGTGCCCGCTCGGGAAGCTGTAGGTCGACAAGGTCAGCAAGGGATCGTCCAGGATCGGCCGGGCGCGTTGGAAGGCGTGCTTCATGAGCACGTTGAGGGCCAGCCCGCCGCCGATGCAGACGACGACCGTCACCAGCCGCCGCCACCGCCGGTGCCGCGCGGCGTGCGCCGCAACGACCGCGGCATAAACGGTCACGGCCAAGGCCGAGTGCAGGTGCGTGACGATCAGCATCCAGGTCGTGAGGAGCGGCGTTGCCGCCTCACGCAGCCAGCGCGCGATCTCGACATCGAGCACGGTGATGCGATGGCCGCTCACCACCGCCCCGGCGACGATGCCGAACAGCGAAGCCGCCGCGAGCATCAGCAGCGCCCCGGCGGCGATCCGCAGCGTCAGCCGGGCCCCGTCGCTGGCGCTCGCTGGCATCGGCGGCTCCGGCGCCGCGGCGGTCGCCTCAGAAGTCGGGCGGAAGCGGAACGGCGCGCCCGCTCGCGTCCTGGCCGGGCGCCGAGGCGATCACTCCGCAGGCGATGCGGCCGCCGCTGTTGCCGGTCGGCTGCGTCGTGTAGTCGTCCGGCATGGCGTGGACGATCACGGCCTTCGCGCCGAAGTCGGCCGGGCCGGATCCGAGGACGTTGCCCGGGATGCGGAAGCGAAACACCGCCCGACCGGCGGCGTCCGCCTTGAGCGCCGGCAGGTCGCCCGCATGCCGCTCGCCCGTCGGCGGCCCGTGCGGCTTGCCGGTCGGGTTGAAGTGGCCGCCGGCGCTCATGGCGTCGGGGCTCGAGCAGTCGCCCTTCTCGTGCACGTGGAAGCCGTGCTCCTGGTTCGGCTTCAGGCCGCTGACGCGACCCATGACCTGAAGGTCGGTGCCGCTCTGCACGAACCAGACCGTGCCGGCCGTGCTGCTGTCGCGCGTCGGCTGCAAGGTCGCCACGACGTAGGGGCCGGGCGCGCTCGATGACGCGCACGCGCCGAGAAGAACGAGGGACAGGGGTGCGGCCAGGGCAAGGAAGTTCTTCATGCGTGTTCGGAAACGATGATCGGACCCGGATTATTCGGCGCGAGTCGCCGAGGGTTCGAAAGCGCTCCGCCCGACGGACTGTCGGACGACGCCCTCAATAGGTGGCGCGGCCGCCCGACAGGTCGAACACCGAGCCCGTCGAGAACGAGCACTCCTCGGACGCGAGCCAGGCGACCATCGCCGCCGCCTCGCTGACCTCCAGGAAGCGGCCCATCGGAATCTTCGAGAGCATGAAGTCGATGTGCTGCTGCGTCATGGTCGCGAACATGGCCGTCTTGGCGGCTGCCGGCGTGACGGCATTGACCAGCACGCCCTTGTTCGCCAGCTCCTTGCCGAGCGACTTGGTCAGCGCGATCACGCCCGCCTTCGAGGCGCTGTAGTGCGATGCGTTGGGATTGCCTTCCTTGCCAGCGATCGAGGCGATGTTGACGATCCGGCCGTACTTCGCGGCGATCATGTGCGGGACGATGGCGCGGCAGACGAGGTAGGGCGCCACGAGGTTGACCTCGATCACCCGGCGCCAGACGTCCGGGGCCAGCTCCCAGGTGGTCGCATTGCCGCCGGTGATGCCGGCGTTGTTGACCAGGATGTCGATCTTCTTTGCGGCGGCGATGGTGCGGCCGGTGGCGGCGGCGACCTCGTCTTCGCGGGTCAGCTCGACCACCTCGGTGAGCACCTGAGCGCCCTTGCCGCCGAGCGAGCCCTTGGCTTCGGCGAGCTTGCCGGCGTCCAGGTCCCACAGCACGACGGTGGCGCCGGAGCCGGCCATGCGCTCGGCGATGGCGTAGCCGATGCCTTGCGCGCCGCCGGTGATCACCGCGACGCGGCCTTCGAGGTCGATCCTGTTCATGCCTTGCTTTCCTGTGCGGCCAGTCCTCGAAGCGCCTCGCTGCCGCTCGGCGCGGTGCGGCAGTCGGCGATGTACTGACAGATGATGTCGGCGAAGTCTCGATCGGGCTTCAGGCCGAGACGACCGGCGCGCACCGCCGTCGAGCCGCGCGGCCAGTTGGCGACGATGTTCGAGATGGTCTCGTCGCGCACGAAGCGGACCCGCCGCCGCACCTCGGGGCCGGCGACCGACTCGAGCGCGTCGAGCATCTCGGCGACGGTGGCGTTCACCGCCGGCAGGTTGAGCGCCAGGCGCCCGCCGAGCTGCTCGACGCTGGCCTCGTAGATCGCGATCAGGCCTTCGACCGTGCGCGCGGCCGAGGTCAGCGGGTGCGACACGTCGGGCGTGACCGGGCAGATCGCCTCGACGCCGGCGAGCGGCTCGCGGACGATGCCCGAGAAGAACGAGGACGCCGCGCCGTTCGGCCGGCCAGGCCGCACCGTGACCGTCATCAGGCGAGCCGAGCGGCCGTCGATGAAGCCCTTGCGCGAGTAGTCGGCGATCAGGTGCTCGCACATCAGCTTGTGCGTGCCGTACGAGGTCTTCGGGGCCGGCAAGGTGTCGTCGCCCACGAGCGGCGGGAGCGGCACCGAGGGGTCGGGGCCGAAGACCGCGACCGAGCTGGAGAAGACGAAGCGCGGCGGCGGCGTGCCGCGGCCCGTGGCAGCGCGCAAGGCGTCGAGCAGGGCTCGCGTGGTGTCCAGGTTCGAGCGCAGGCCGAGATCGAAGTCGGCCTCGCACTCTCCCGAGACGGCCGACGCGAGGTGGAAGACGCCGTCGAAGTTCTCCTTGCCGAGCGCTTCGCACTGCGCGGCGAGCGCACCGACGCGCGTCACGACGCGCGCATCGGCAGTCAGCTCGTCGCGCGGCGCGACCTGGTCCGCCAGCACCAGCTGCTCGATGCGGCGCCCGCCGAGCGTGCCCCGGGCGAGCAGGGCGGCGGCGAGGCGCGAGCCGATGAAGCCTCCGCCGCCGGTGATCAGGATCTTCATGGTCCTTCGCTCCTCTGGGCCAGCAGCGGCCCGGCTGTGCGCAGGCGGCGATCGCCGCCGCGCATGTGCTGGATGGCGCGCCGCCGCGCGAGCGCCGGATCGCCGGCGTCGATCGCATCGACGATGGCCGCGTGCTCGTGCCGCACGGCTTCGATGAAGTCGGCTCGGGTGGCGTCGTTGCGGCGCGTGACACGCATCGACTCGGTCGTGTACTGCTCCAGGAACTCGAGGAGCCGCCCGAAATGCGGGTTGCCCGCGGCATCGGCGAGCAGGCGATGAAAGGCGAGGTCTTCCTCGACGCCGTCGCGCTGCTCGGCGGCGCTGCGGTCGATGGCGCGCAGGGCGCGGCGCAGGGCGGCCACGTGCAGCCGGCTGCGTCGCTCGGCGGCCAGCGCCGCCGTCTCGGCTTCGAGCGCGCGCCGCACTTCGCGGATCCGCAGCACGTCGTCCAGCGAGCGGATCAGCGACAGATCCAGCGTCAGGGCGTCGGTCTGCCGCGCCGCGGTCACGAAGACGCCCGAGCCCTGGCGGGAGCGCAGCAGGCCACGCGACTTCAGCTGGTGCACGGCCTCGCGGACCACCGTTCGGGAGACGCCGTGCGCGGCTGCCAGGCGCTCCTCGGTGGGCAGGCGGTCGCCCGGGCGCAGCGAGCCGGCGTCAATCTGGTCGCCCAGGCGCGCGGCGAGGCGATCGGAGAGCCGCTCGGCGACGAGAGGCGGGGGATCGGGCGGGGCCTCGACGCGCGAGGCGGCCCCGGTGCGCGTCAGCATGGTGGTCAGGTCATCATACGAATCCGGCCTGCGGCGGCTCTACCGGTTTGCCCTCATGGCGGTGGGTTCGGCGCCTGTCGATACTTCGCGCCACCGGGGCGGGCCACCGCCCTCCGTAGACCCGGGCGGCCAGCGCCCGACAGCAGAGAGCCGATGGCCAGCGTCACGATTCAGGGAGTCAGGAAGAGCTTCGGCGAGACCGCCGTCCTGCACGGCGTCGACATCGACATCGCCGACGGCTCGTTCACGGTGCTCGTCGGTCCCTCGGGTTGCGGCAAGTCGACGCTGCTGCGCATGATCGCGGGCCTCGAGGAGATCAGCGCCGGCGAGATCCGCATCGGCGCGAAGCGCGTCAACGACGTGCCGCCGAAGGAGCGCGACATCGCGATGGTGTTCCAGAACTACGCGCTGTATCCGCACATGACCGTGCGGCAGAACCTGGCCTTCTCGCTCATGCTCGCCAAGAAGGACAAGGCCACCGTGGACGCCAAGGTCGGGCGCGCCGCCGAGATCCTGGCGCTGACCGCGTTGCTCGACCGCTACCCGCGGCAGCTCTCCGGGGGCCAGCGCCAACGGGTGGCGATGGGTCGGGCCATCGTCCGCGATCCCCAGGTCTTCCTCTTCGACGAGCCGCTCTCCAACCTCGACGCGAAGCTGCGCGTGGCGATGCGCGGCGAGATCAAGGAGCTGCACCAGAGGCTGCAGACGACCTCGATCTACGTCACGCACGACCAGATCGAGGCCATGACGATGGGCGATCGCATCGTCGTCATGAAGGACGGCCGCATCGAGCAGATCGGCTCGCCGCTCGAGCTCTACGACTTTCCCTCGAACGTCTTCGTCGCCGGCTTCATCGGCTCGCCGGCGATGAACTTCGTCCCGGCGACGCTGCGCCGCGACGGCAGCGGCGCGCGCCTCGAGCTCGCCGACGGCAGCCGCCTCCCGGCGCCGGCGAGCGCCGGAGGGATCGACGGCCAGCCGGTCGTGCTCGGCACGCGGCCCGAGCACCTGAGCCTGGCCAGCGAAGGCGGCATCGCGACGCGCGTGGTGGTCATGGAGCCGACCGGCGCCGACACCTTCGTCGCCTTGCGGCACGGCACGACGGAGATGTCGGCCGTGTTCCGGGAGCGGCACGACTTCGCGCCCGGCAGCACCATCCACCTGCAGCCCGACCTGCAGCGGGCGCACTTGTTCGATGCCGGCAGCGGCCGGCGCCTGGCCGCCTGAGCGGGCGCGATCACGAAGCGCGGGCGCGACAGTTTTCCGCAGAAGACAACCTCACGACAGGAGACCTTGATGAGCCACACACCCTACAACCGTCGCAAGTTCCTCGAGAGCTCGGCGACCGCCGCGGCCGTTGCCGGCCTGGGCACGGGCAGCGCGCTGTGGGCGCCGCTCGCGCAGGCGCAGACGCTGAACCTGAAGCCGGAGAAGGGCGCGAGCCTGCGCGTCCTGCGCTGGAGCCGGTTCGTGCAGGGCGACATCGACGCCTACATGGCCAACGTCAAGCGCTTCACCGAGAAGACGGGCATTCCCGTCCGTGTCGACAACGAAGGCTGGGAAGACGTGCGGCCCAAGGCAGCGGTGGCCGCCAACACCGGGGCGGGCCCGGACATCATCCTGTCGACCAACGACGATGCGAATCTCTATCCCGACAAGCTGCTCGACGTCACCGACGTCGCCGAGTACATCGGCAAGAAGTACGGCGGCTGGTACCCCGCCGGACAGGCCTTCCTGAAGCCGGACGGCAAGAAGTGGATCGGCCTGCCGCTCGGCGCTGCCGGCTCGATGATGGTCTACCGCGACAGCATGGTGAAGGCGGCCGGCTTCAACGAGTTCCCGAAGGACACCGACGGCTTCCTGAAGCTGATGAAGGCCCTCAAGGAAAAGGGCACCCCGGGTGGCTTCGCCCTCGGCAACGCCACCGGCGACGGCCTCTGGTGCAACTGGCTGATCTGGGCGTTCGGCGGCAAGCTCGTCGACCAGAACAACAAGGTCGTCATCGACAGCCCCGAGACCCTCAAGGCGCTCGAGTACGGCAAGGAGCTCTACGCCACCTTCATCCCGGGCACGCTCTCGTGGCTGGACCCGAACAACAACAAGGCCTTCCTCGACGGCCAGATCTCGGTCACCAACAACGGCATCTCGATCTATTACGCGACCAAGACCTCGGCGGACCCCAAGGTCAAGGAGCTGCAGCCCGACATCCAGCACGCCGCCTTCCCGATTGGCCCGGTCGGCGTGCCGACCGAGTCGCACCTGTTCTTCAACCAGATGGTCATGAAGTACACGAAATACCCGCAGGCGGCCAAGGAGTTCCTGCGCTTCATGATGGAACAGGAGCAGTTCGGTGCCTGGCTCACCGGCGCCGGCGCGTACATCGCGACGCCGCTGGCGGGCTATGCCAACCTGCCGATCTGGACCTCGGACCCGAAGCACACGCCGTATCGCGACCCCGTGAAGAACCTGCGTCCGGCGGGCTACGCGGGCAAGCTCGGCTACGCCTCGGCCGGCGCCGCCGCCGACTTCATCGTCGTCAACATGGTCGCCGAGGCGATCAGCGGCTCGAAGTCGCCGAAGGAAGCCATGGAGCGGGCGCAGAAGCGCGCCGAGCGCTACTACCGCGTCTAGAGTGGTCTCACCGGGCCGCCGTGCGCTGCGCGGCGGCCCCTTCCTGCCGGCTTCATGACATTCGTCGAACGACTGCAGAACAACCGCAACGCGCTGGGCATGCTCTTCATGCTGCCCGGCGCGGTGCTGTTGCTCCTGTTCCTCACGTATCCGCTCGGGCTCGGCGTCTGGCTAGGCTTCACCGACGCGAAGGTCGGGCGCCCGGGCGAGTGGATCGGACTCGAGAACTACCAGTTCCTGTGGGGCGACGCGGTGACGCGCCTGGCCCTCTTCAACACGCTCTTCTATACCTTCGTCGCCAGTGTCTTCAAGTTCGGCCTGGGCCTCTGGCTCGCCCTGCTGCTGAACCGCAACATCCGCTTCAAGACCTTCTTCCGCGCCGTCATCCTCCTGCCCTACATCGTCCCCACGGCCCTGTCGGCGATCGCCTTCTGGTGGATCTTCGACGCCCAGTTCTCGATCATCAGCTGGATGCTCGTAAAGATGGGCTGGATGGACACCTACATCGACTTCCTCGGCGACCCGTGGAACGCGCGCCTGTCCGTGATCGCGGCGAACGTGTGGCGCGGCATCCCGTTCGTCGCGATCACCCTGCTCGCCGGCCTGCAGACGATCTCGCCCTCGTACTACGAGGCGTCGGCGATCGATGGCGCAACGCCATGGCAGCAGTTCCGCCACGTGACGATGCCGCTGCTGACGCCGATCATCGCGGTGGTGATGACCTTCTCGGTCCTCTTCACCTTCACCGACTTCCAGCTGATCTACGTCATCACCCGCGGCGGCCCGCTCAACGCCACGCACCTCATGGCGACGCTGTCGTTCCAGCGCGCCATCTCGGGCGGTGCGCTCGGCGAGGGCGCCGCGATCTCGATCGCCATGGTGCCGTTCCTGCTCGCCGCCATCCTCTTCAGCTACTTCGGCCTGCAGCGACGCGCCTGGCAGCAGGGCGGGGCCGACAAGTGACGGCCGTTCGAGGACCCCGATGAGCACAGCCACCGCGACCGTCAGCGCCACCGACAGCTCGGGGATGGCGTTCCTCGAGACCCGCTCGCGCCGCTGGGTGACCGTCTATCTGCCGCTGCTCGTCTTTCTGTTCGTGCTCCTGTTCCCGTTCTACTGGATGGGCATCACCTCGTTCAAGCCGAACGCCGAGCTGCTGTCGAGGACGGGCAACCCGTTCTGGATCATCGCGCCGACGCTGGCGCACTTCGAGAAGCTGCTCTTCAACACGGCTTACCCGGAGTGGCTGTGGAACACGGTGCTCGTCTCCGTCGTGGCCACCTTCTTCTCGCTGGCGGCCTCGGTGTTCGCCGCCTACGCGATCGAGCGGCTGCGCTTCTCCGGCGCCAAGCAGGTGGGCCTGTCGATCTTCCTCGCCTACTTGGTGCCACCGTCGATCCTCTTCATCCCGCTGGCGGCGATCGTCTACCAGCTCGGGCTCTTCGACACGCGCTGGGCGCTCATCCTCACCTATCCGACCTTCCTGATCCCGTTCTGCACCTGGCTGCTGATGGGCTACTTCCGCTCGATCCCCTTCGAGCTCGAGGAGTGCGCGCTCATCGACGGCGCCAACCGCTGGCAGATCCTGACCAAGATCATCCTGCCGCTGGCGGTGCCGGGCCTGATCTCGGCGGGCATCTTCGCCTTCACGCTGTCCTGGAACGAGTTCATCTACGCGCTCACCTTCGTCTCGTCGTCCGAGGTGAAGACGGTGCCGGTGGGCGTCGTCACCGAGCTGGTCGAGGGCGATGTCTACCATTGGGGCTCGCTCATGGCCGGCGCCCTGCTCGGCTCGCTGCCGGTCGCGTTCGTGTATTCGTTCTTCGTCGAGCACTACGTGTCGGGGCTGACCGGCTCGGTCAAGGAATGACCAGGAGAGTTCTCAGGCATGGGTGACGAGAAGAAGCCCCGGCGGAGGCCGGAGCAGATGCGCAGCCAACAGTGGTTCGGCCGCCAGGACCGGGACGGCTTCAACTACCGCAGCTGGGTCAAGGGCAAGGGCGTCCCGCACGACCAGTTCGACGGCCGGCCGGTGATCGGCATCTGCAACACCTTCAGCGAGCTGACGCCGTGCAACTCGCATTTCCGCGTCCTCGCCGAGCAGGTGAAGATCGGCGTCTACGAGGCCGGCGGCTTCCCGCTCGAGTTCCCGGTGATGTCGCTCGGCGAGACGCTGCTGCGGCCGACGGCGATGCTCTACCGCAACCTCGCCAGCATGGACGTCGAGGAGTCGATCCGCGGCAATCCCATCGACGGCGTCGTCCTGCTGATGGGCTGCGACAAGACGACGCCCTCGCTGGTCATGGGCGCCGCCAGCGCCGACCTGCCGACGATCGGCGTCTCGGGCGGTCCGATGCTGAACGGCAAGTGGCGCGGCCAGGAGCTCGGCTCGGGCACCGGCGTGTGGAGCATGAGCGAGCAGGTGCGTGCCGGCACGCTCAAGCTGCAGGACTTCTTCGATGCCGAGAGCTGCATGCATCGCAGCCATGGCCACTGCATGACCATGGGGACGGCGAGCACGATGGCGTCTATGGTCGAGGCGCTCGGCCTCGGCCTGCCCGGCAACGCCGCCTATCCCGCGGTCGACGGGCGCCGCAACGTGCTGGCGCGGATGGCGGGCCGGCGCGTCGTCGACATGGTCCACGAGGACCAGCGCCTGTCGAGGATCCTGACGCGCAAGGCCTTCGAGAACGCCATCGTCACGCTGGCGGCCATCGGCGGCTCGACCAACGCGGTCATCCACCTCATCGCCATCGCCGGCCGCCTCGGCGTGAAGCTCGGCATCGACGACTTCGAGAAGCTCGCCAGCGAGCTGCCGTGCCTCCTCAACCTGCAGCCCTCGGGCAAGCACCTGATGGAGGACTTCTGCTACGCCGGCGGGCTGCCGGTCGTGCTGAAGGAGATCTCGCGCCACCTCGACCTGACGGTGGTGACGGCCAACGGCAGGACGCTCGGCGAGAACATCGAGAACTCGGAGAACTTCAACGCCGAAGTCATCAAGTCGATCGACGCCCCCTTCAAGGAGCGTGCGGGCATCGCCGTCCTGCGCGGCAACCTGGCGCCGCGCGGGGCCATCATCAAGCCGAGCGCGGCGACGCCGGCGCTGATGACGCATCGCGGGCGTGCCGTCGTCTTCGACACCATCGAGGAGTTCCATTCGACGATCGACGACGAGTCGCTCGACATCGACGAGACCTGCGTGATGGTGCTGCGCAACTGCGGCCCGAAGGGCTACCCGGGCATGGCCGAGGTCGGCAACATGCCGCTGCCGCCGAAGGTGCTGAGGAAGGGGATCACCGACATGGTCCGCATCAGCGACGCCCGCATGAGCGGCACCGCCTACGGCACGGTCGTCCTGCACACCGCTCCCGAGGCGGCGGCGGGCGGGCCGCTGGCGGCCGTGCGCAACGGCGACATGATCGAGCTCGACGTGCCGAAGCGGCGCATCCACCTCGACATCAGCGACGAGGAGCTCGCCCGCCGCATGGCCGAGTGGAAGGCGCCGCCGCCGCCGCTCGGGAGCGGCTACTGGAAGCTCTACACCGATCACGTGCTGCAGGCCGACGAAGGGGCCGACCTCGACTTCCTGGTCGGCCGGCGAGGCGCTTTCGTGCCGCGGCCCGACGAGCCCCAGCCCGACGCCGGCTTGCACGGCGCTTTCGTCCCCCGAGACAACCACTAGATGCGATTCGGCCCGCCGCCAGACGACGCGGGCGCATCCGCGCGGCCCGGGGTGGGCATCTACCTCGGCGTGGTCCAGTTCCTGTTCGCCGCGACCTGGATCGTCTACGTCATCTATCTGCCGCAGCTGGTCGCCCAGGCCGGCCTGCCGAAGCAGGCGGTGGCGTGGATCCTGATGTTCGACCAGCTCGTCTTCGTCTTCGCCGACTACGCGTGCGGCGTCGCCGCCGATCGGGCGGCGAAGGTGGTCGGCCGCGTCGGCATCGCCGTCATGGCCGCGACGCTCGTCTCGTGCGCGGCCTTCGTGGCCATGCCGCACGTCGCTCCGCAAGGCTCGGCGGTCGGCCTGCTCGTGCTGATCACCCTGTGGGCAGTGACCTCGTCGGCGCTCCGGGCGCCGCCGCTGGCGCTGGTCGGGCGCTACGCTGCCAGGCCGACCCAGCCGCTGCTGCTCGCCTGCACGCTGCTCGGGCTCGGCATCGCCAACGCCCTGCAGCCGTATCTCGGGCTCACCTTGCGCGACATCGATCCGCGCATCCCGTTCGCGCTGTCGAGCGTGTCTCTGGCGCTGGTCACGCTCGGCATGGTGATCGCCGAGCGCAGGTTGCGCACGGCGGCGCAGCCCGCCGCGGCGGCAGAGCCCGCGACGGCGGCACCGGTGAGCGAGCCGACGCCGCTCTTCGCTCTCACCGCGCTCCTGGCGGCGCTCGCCTTCCAGGTCCATGTGTTCATCGACAGCGCCGTGCTGTACGGCGCCAAGGCCGACGCCTCCGCGCTGCCGACGCTCCTGCCCGTGTTCTGGATCAGCTTCAGCATCGCCATGTTCCCGTTCTCGCTGGCCGTCAAGCGCTGGGCGTCGACGCAGGTGATGGGTGTGGCCGCCATCGTCGCGGCCGGGGCGGCGCTCGCCGGCAACTTCGCTCCCACGCTGCCGTTGCTGATCGCCGCCCAGCTCCTCGCCGGCGCTGCGTGGGCCGGCGTCCTGGTCTCGGCGTTCGCATGGGCCCTCGAGCGCGGCGGCGGCGGCCGCGCCGGCACCTACGCCGGCGTCCTCTCGTCGGTGCTGGCGCTCGCGGCGCTGGCGCGCATGGCCAGCGTCAGCGCCGGCCTGCCGCAGGAGCGCATCTACGGCTTCGCCCTCCTGTGGTGGCCGTTCATCGGCTGGCTGCTCGCGAGCGCGCTGGTGCTGGTGCTGCGCTTCGCGACTCGCGGGCGCGAGTTGTCGCCGACGACTCAGTTCCCGCGCTGGCGACAGAACTAGCGGTCCACCCCCCGGACACGGGGGCTCGGGTGAGGACGCGTCACGTTTCTTGACCGACGGCGACGCGATCGAGGCATCCGTTCACGCGACAAGCCGCGGGACCACCTGTCGTGAAGGAGCAGGCCGACACGGCACAAAGCCGTTCTCCGATGCCTGAATGCGGTCGATCTCCTGAAGATGAGGCGTCCCCATCCAATGGAGAACGACATGATCTCGAAGATTGCATCGACCGCCCTTCTCGCGCTGGCAGCCACCACGCTGTCGGTGCCTGCGCCGGCCGCACCGCTCGACATCGACGTGCGCATCGCGCCGCCTGCGCCACGCTACGAGGCCGCGCCGCGGCAACAGCGGCAGGGCTACGTGTGGTCGCCCGGCTACTGGGATTGGCGCGGCAACCGCCACGTCTGGGTGAGCGGCAGCTGGGTCCGCGAGCGTCCGGGCTACGTGTACACGCGGCCGACCTGGGTCAACGACAACGGCCGCTGGCATCTCTACCGCGGCGCCTGGGCCCGCGGCGACCGCGACCGCGACGGCATCCCGAACCGCTACGACAACGTCAACAACAACCGACGCGGCGACCGCGATCGCGACGGCATCCCCAATCGTTTCGATCGCGACCGCGACAACGACGGCGTCCGCAACCGCAACGATCGTGACCGCGACGGCGACGGCGTGCCGAACCGGCGCGACGCTCGCCCGGACAACCCCAACCGTCGCTGACGGCCGGCCGTCCGGCGCCGAGCGTCAGAAGCTCGAGCCCGGCTGCTGCAGAAAGGCGATCTCCTCGGCCGTCGACTGGCGGCCGAGGATCGCATTGCGATGCGGGAAGCGTCCGAACCGTTCGATCACCTGCCGGTGCCGGTGCGCGTAGTCGAGCATCGAGGCGAAGGCCGGATCGCCCGCGGCCAGGCGCGTGAAGAGACGAACCGCCTCGTCCTGCATGTCCGGCCTTTCGGCGTGCTCGAACGGCATGTACGCGAAGGCCCGCATGAAAGCGGGCAGCTGCTCGTCCTGGCGCGCGCCGACCATCGCACTGGCGGCGGCGAGTGCCTGCGTATCGCCCGCGAACGCGCGGGGCGTGCCCCGGAACGCGTTGCGCGTGAACTGGTCGAGAAGCAGGATGCGCGCGAGCGCCGCGTGCGCCTGCCCAGCCCAGGCGTCGAGCTCGCCACGCAGCGCCCGCTCGATCAGGGGCTCGAAGTCGTCGCGAATGCGCTGGTCGAAGACGTCGTCCTTCGTGAACCACTCGGCGCGCGCCGACCCATGCAAGGGGCTGCCTTCGGCGCCGAACCAGAAGTCGAGGACGTCACGTGCGTCGCTGTCGATGACGTTCATGCCGGCGATCGGTTCAAGGAGCGGCGCTCACGGGAGCCGAGTCACGGCGAGATCGACGGTCCGCTCGCCGTCGGCGACCCAGACCGAGCCGTCCTGCCGGCCGATCTGCAGCTGCATGCTGCGCCCGGCGAGATCGGCCAGGGCGCGGCTCTGCTCCGCGGGAATCAGCCACGCTTCGATGTTGCGCGTGCGCGCGACGCGGCCGGAAAGACCCGCCCACCAGATCGGCGCAGCGTGGCTGAAGGCGAACACGCTGACACGCTCCGCGCGGCCGCTCGCCTTCACCAGGCGGCGCTCGTCGGGCTGGCCGACTTCGACCCACTGCAGCAGCTGGCCGGTGAGGTCCTTTTGCCAGAGCTCCGGTTCATCCGGGTCCCACATTCCCTTGGCGAATTCGAGCGCTCCGCCGTCGTCGCTCATCGGCACGCAAAGGGCATAGGCGAGCAGCCTCACCATCATCCGCTCGTCGTTCTCGGAAGGGTGGCGGGCGAGCGTCAGCTGGCGGTCGGCGTAGAGGCCGCGATCGATGTCAGCGATGCTCAGGAAGGCCTTGCAGACGGTCGCTTTCTGGGCCATCGGCAGACTGTGCCACAGGCACGCGACAATCGTGCTTTCGCTCGAGGAGGAGCGACGCACCATGAGCATGAAGAAGTCCGACCTCGACAAGCTGCTGGGCTCCAGGATCGGCGGCAGGATGAAGACGGCGGGAGCGGCCGGCCGCTTCGGCCAGGGGGCGGACGCGCTCGTCGACCGGCGCGAGCAGCGCCGTCTCGACGCCGCGGCCGGCCTCGTTCCCTTCGCCTGCAAGCTGCCGTCCGATCTCGCCGCGACCTTGCGCGAGCGCGCCGGCGCGCATCCGGAAGGCCTCAACGGGGTGGTCGCGGAGCTGCTGCGCAAGGCGCTCGCCTGAGGAGCGGCTCGGCCGGTCGACGACAGGGATGAGCAAGGCGTGAGGACGGCATGAGCGGCGAGGCTTTCGACCTGTTCGTCATCGGCGCCGGCAGCGGCGGCGTGCGCGCGGCCCGCATGGCGGGACAGCGCGGCCTGCGCGTGGCGGTGGCGGAGGACGCGGCGCTCGGCGGCACCTGCGTCAACCTGGGCTGCATCCCCAAGAAGCTGTACAGCTTCGCGGCGCACTACGCCGAGAGCTTCGAGGAGGCGCACGGCTTCGGCTGGACCGTGCCGCCGGCGAGCTTCGAGTGGGAGACGCTGAAGGCGAACCGGGCCCGCGAGCTGCGTCGCCTGAACGGCATCTACGGGCAGCTGATGGAAGGCGCCGGGGTGCGCATCATCCACGGCCGGGCGAAGGTGCTCGGTCCGAACGAGGTGGGCGTCGGCGCGGAGCGCTACCGCGCCGAGCGCATCCTCGTCGCCACCGGCGGATGGCCGGTGCCGCCCGAGGTGCCCGGCGGGTCGCTGGCGATCAGCTCCAACGAGATCTTCGACCTCCCCGTGTTCCCGAAGCGGCTGGTGGTGGTCGGCGGGGGCTACATCGCGTCCGAGTTCGCGTCGATCTTCAACGGGCTCGGCGCGGAGGTCACGCAGATCTACCGCGGCGAGCAGATCCTGCGCGGGTTCGACGACGACGTGCGCCACTTCGTGGCCGCGGAAATGGCCAAGAAGGGCGTCGATGTCCGCGTCCGCAGCAGCGTCGTGGCCCTCGAGCGGGTCGACGCCGGGATCCGCCTCGGCCTGGGCGACGGGTCGGCCCTGACCGCCGACACCGTGCTGTACGCGACCGGGCGGGCCCCGAACACGAGAGGTCTCGGGCTGGACGCCATCGGCGTCGAGCTCGACATCAACGGGGCGGTGCGGGTCGACGAGAACTACCGCAGCAGTGTGCCCAGTGTCTATGCGGTCGGAGACGTGATCGACCGGGTCCAGCTCACCCCGGTGGCGCTGGCCGAGGCGATGGCTCTCGTCGACGGCCTCTACGGCGAGGGCGGCCACCGCGTCGACTACCTGCACATCCCGACGGCCGTCTTCACGCACCCGAACATCGGCACCATCGGCCTGTCCGAGACCGACGCGCGGGGCCGCTTCGAGCGCATCCGCGTCTACCGCACCGACTTCAGGCCGCTGCGCCACACCTTGTCCGGCAGCCCGGAGCGGACGCTCATGAAGCTGATCGTCGACGATGCCAACGACAAGGTCGTCGGCCTGCACATGGTCGGCGCCGACGCGGGCGAGACCATCCAGGGCTTCGCGGTGGCGATGAAGGCGGGCGCCACCAAGGCCGTCTTCGACGCCACGCTCGGCATCCACCCCACGGCGGCCGAGGAGTTCGTGACCATGCGCCAGCCGGTCGCGATGGCATGATCCCGAGCCGCTTCCCCGGAACCGACCGCCGCGCCATGCACCTGCCCCGACCATGACCCGCCGTTCGATCGCCACCCCGCGCGCGGCCGTCGCCGTGGTCGTCCTCGCCTTCGCATCGGGCGTCGCTGCGCAGGGCGCCGGCGCGGCCGGCTCGGCCAAGGGGGCCGGTGCGAAGGCCGGGTCCGCCATCCTCACGCCCGCGCAGCTGCGCAACTGCCTGGACCAGAAGGAGCGGCTGCAGAAGCGGGGCGAGACCGCAGCGGCGGCCAAGACGCAGATCGATTCCCAGAAGGCCGACATCGATCGGATGGAGGGCGAGCTCGCGGCGGAAAGCGCGCGCCTCGACCGCACCAGCGAGGAGGCGGTGAATGCCTTCAACGCCAAGGTCGCCCGACGCGACCGGCTCCTCGAGGCCTATCAGGCCGAGGTCGACGCCTACAACGCGCAGGCCCGCGAAGCGCAGGCCGCCAAATCCGCGCATGAGAAGTCATGCGAGAACCAGCGCTACGACGAGCGCGACCTGGACGACCTGAAGCGCAGGAAATGAATTCACCCGCAGCGAACCCTCTTCTCGACGCGTGGCGCGGCCCGTATGGGCTGCCGCCCTTCGCCGAGGTGCGTCCCGAGCATTTCGCGCCGGCGTTCGAGCTGGCCATGAACGAGCACCTGGCCGAGGTCGATGCGATCGGCAGCCAGCCCGAGCCTGCGACCTTCGAGAACACGATCGCGGCGCTCGACCGCTCGGGGCGCCTGCTCGACCGCATCGGTGGCCTGTTCCACAACCTCACGTCGAGCGAGACCTCGCCCGCCCTGCAGGCCGTCGAGATGCGAATGGCGCCGTTGCTCGCGGCCCAGCAGAGCAAGGTCTACATGCACGGCGGCCTCTTCCGGCGCATCGACGCGCTGCATGCCCGCCGCGGCGAGCTCGGCCTGAGCGACGAGCAGCGCCGAGTCCTCGAGCGATTCCACATCGACTTCGTGCGGGCCGGGGCGAAGCTCGCGCCCCCCGAGCAGGCGCGCTACGCCGAGGTCATGCAGCGCCTGGCGGAGCTGACGACGCGCTTCGGCCAGAACGTGCTCGCCGACGAATCGTCGTTCCGGCTCGAGCTGCGCGGCGAGGCCGAGCTCGCCGGCCTGCCGCCCTTCGTGCGTGCCGCCGCGCGGCAGGCCGCGCTCGAGCGCGGCATCGACGATGGGGCGCACGTCATCACGCTGTCGCGCTCGCACATCGTGCCGTTCCTGACCTTCTCCGAGCGGCGCGACCTGCGCGAGCAGGCCTGGCGGGCCTGGACCTCGCGCGGCGAGCACCCGGGCGAGACGGACAACCGGGCCATTGCCGCCGAGATCCTGGCCTTGCGCCTCGAGCAGGCGCGCCTGCATGGCTACGAGAGCTACGCCGACTACGCCCTCGTCGACACCATGGCCGGCACCCGGTCGGCCGTCACGACGCTCCTCGAGCGCGTCTGGCAGCCGGCGAAAGCGCGCGCCGAGCAGGAGCGGGCGGCCCTCGAGGCGCTGGCCCTGTCGCGCGGCGAGAGCGTCCGCATCGAGCCGTGGGACTGGCGCTTCTACGCCGAGAAGGTGCGCCAGATCCGCTACGACCTCGACGAGGCCGCGATCAAGCCCTACTTCCCGCTCGAGCGCATGGTTGAGGCGGCCTTCGATTGCGCGGCCCGGCTGTTCGGCATCCGCTTCGTGGCCCGGCCGGAGATCCGCGTCTATCACCCGGACGTGGCCGTGTACGAGGTGCGCGATGCGGCCGAGCAGACGATCGGCCTGTTCCTGCACGACAACTTCGCCCGGCCGACCAAGCGGAGCGGTGCCTGGATGAGCGCCTATCGCTCCCAGTCGCGCAACCCGGCTGGCGCGGGAGCCGCGCCGGTCCTGCCGATCATCGTCAACAACAACAACTTCGCGAAGGGCTCGCCGGGTGAGCCGACGCTGCTCAGCGTCGACGACGCGCGCACGCTCTTCCACGAGTTCGGGCACGGCCTGCACGGGCTGCTCTCGAACGTCACCTACGAGATCGTCTCCGGCACCAACGTGCTGCGCGACTTCGTCGAGCTGCCCTCGCAGCTCTTCGAGCACTGGCTCGAGGAGCCCGAGGTCCTGAAGCGGCATGCGCGCCACCACCTGAGCGGCGAGGCGATCCCGGACGAGCTGATCGCACGGCTGCACGAAGCGCGCTACTTCAACCAGGGCTACGAGACCGTCCGCTATGCCGCCTCGGCGCTGGTCGACATGGCGGCCCATGCGCGCACCGACCCCGGACCGATCGACGTCGTGGCCTTCGAGCGCGCCGAGCTCGAGCGGCTCGGCCTGCCTGCCGGCGTCGGCGTCAACCACCGCCTGACGCACTTCCAGCACCTGTTCTCGGGCTCGGCGTATGCCGCCGGGTACTACGTGTACCTGTGGGCCGAGGTGCTCGACGCCGATGGCTTCGAGGCCTTCGTCGAGGCCGGCAATCCCTTCGATCCGGCGGTCGCGAAGCGCCTGGTGCGCTTCATCTACTCCTCGGGCAACTCGATCGATCCGGGCGCGGCCTACCAGGCCTTCCGCGGCCGCGCGCCGACGCCCGAGCCGATGCTGCGCCAGCGCGGTCTCATCGAAGCGATACCGGGCTAGTCTCGATTTCCTGCACCGGTGCCGCCTCGCCGATGCCCGGGAAGCGCTTCTTCAGCGCGGCGAGGAAGATGCTGAAGTCGATCGGCTTGGTCCAGTAGTCGGCGAACCCGGCGGCGATGCCGCGACGCACGTCGTCCGGCATGGCGTTCGCCGACAGGGCAATGCACGGCAGGTCGCGGGTCCGCGGTTCGGCACGAAGCCGGCGCAGCACTTCGTAGCCGTCGAAATCCGGCAGCTGAAGATCGATCAAGACGAGATCGGGCTGCAGGCTCGCGGCACGAGCCACGCCGCTCGCACCGGTGAGCTCGGAGACCACCCTCAGCCCGCCGACGCTCCTGACCAGCTCTTCGACGAGGAGGACGTTGACCGCGTTGTCCTCGATGTAGAGGATCGTTCCCTGGCGATCCGATTCGTCCTCGACGGCTGCGTCGTCGACGACAGCCGCTGCGCCATGGCTCGCCCCATGGCTCCCTGCGGCGGGCAGGCGGACGATGAATTCCGTGCCTTCGCCGGGCTCGCTCGACACCTCGATCCGCCCGTGCATGCCGTCGACGAGGGCTCGCACGATGGTCAGGCCGATGCCCGTGCCTTCGATCCCTTCGTCCTCGACCCCGAACCGGTTGAACGGCTCGAACAGGCTGTCGATCTGCTCGCGATTGAGGCCGCGGCCGGTGTCGCGGACCACCAGGAGCGCCTCGTCGTCGACCGTGCCCGTCTCGACCAGGACGCTGCCGCCGCGTCGGTTGTACTTGATGGCGTTGGAGACGAGGTTGATCAGGACCTGGCGCAGGCGCGTGGGGTCGGCGTGGGCCGAGCCTTCGGCGTTGCCCGTCTCGAGGCTGACGCCGTGCTGCGCCGCGAGCGAGTGCAGCAGCGGCAGCGACTGATGCACGAGCTGGCCGACGTCGACCGGCCGCAGCGACAGCCGCAGCTCGCCGGACTCGAGCGCCGACAGGTCGAGCACGTCGTTGATGAGCGAGAGCAGATGGTCGCCGGCGGCGCGGATGTGCTCCAGCTTGGCCAGATGCTCTTCCTGGCCGGCCCGCCCGGCTTCGATCTGCAGCAGCTGCGTGAAGCCGAGCACCGCGTTGAGCGGCGTGCGCAGCTCGTGGCTCATGCGCGAGAGGAACTGCGACTTGGCCTGGATGCCCTTCTCCGCCAGGGCCGCCTGCTGCTGGGCCAGCGCCGCGTTTTTGTTCTCCGTGATGTCCCAGTCGACGCCGACCCGGCGCACGGCCTGGCCGAGCTCGTCGAAGACGATGGCCGAGCGCGATGCCAGCCAGCGGTAGCTGTGGTCGGGCAGGCGAACCCTGAACTCGTAAGCCGTCGACAGGCCCGCATCGGCAGCCGCGGACAGCGCCTCGCGAACGGCGGCGGCGTCGTCCGGGTGAACCATCGCGAGCCGCTCGTGCAGCGGTGGCGGCGCCGGCGCGGGCTCGAGCCCACGCAGGCGGAACATCTGCTCGTCCCAGTGCTCCGGCGAGCCGTCGAAGGCGGCCTCCCAGGTGCCGATCCCGGCGTGATGGGTGATCAGCGCCGCGCGCTGGCTGGCGGTGCGCAAGGCCTCGATCGCTTCGTGCTGCTCGGTGACGTCCAACGCCACGCCGAGCAGGCGGCGACCGTCGCCCTGGGAGCGGTCGACGTCGGCCCGGATGACGATCCAGCGGATGCCGCCGTCGCGACGAACGACACGGAACTCCACCTCCACGGGGCCGTCGCCGGCGCGCAGGTAGTCGCCCATGGCGCGGCCGACGCGGAGACGATCGTCGGCATGCACCGATTCCCGGATCCATGCCGAGAGCGTCGGCGGCACGCTCGAATGGCGATCGAACAGGGCGAACATCTGGCTGTTCCAGTGGCTCTCCGGCGGCTCGCGTGTGAGCGTCCAGATGCCGACGCGCGCAGCCCGCGACGCGGCATCGAAGCGTCGCGCGAGCTCCTCCTTCTGGCGCAGGTCCTCGACCCGCTCGGTGAGGTCGAGGGCGACGCCGAGGAAGGCGATCGGCTCGCCGCTGTTGCTCCGCTCCACGACCCGGCGGGTGAGCACGTAGCGCCAGCTGCCGTCGGCACGCCGGTAGCGCGCCTCCATGTCGGTCGGCCGGTTCGACTGCAGCGCGCGCTCGGCGGACGCGAGGACGAGCGGGAGGTCGTCCGGATGGATGAAGGAGCGGACCTGCTCGATGCTGAAGCCCTCCGGCCGCGGCGCCAGCCCGAGCACCTCGAAGGCGCGGTCGCTGTAGTACATGCGCTGCGTGCGCAGGTCATGTCGCCAGATGGCGATCTTGCCGAGCTCGACGGCCATCTGCAGCTGCGCGCTGGCATCGACGAGGGCCCGCGCCGCCTCGTAGGCCTCGGTGTCGTCCATCATGATGCCGAGGGAGCGGTCGGGCACCCCGTGCACGCCGTTCTTCACCTCCCACTGCGAGTGGATCCAGCGTGTCCGGCCGTCCGGGTGGATGACGCGATAGCGCTGCGAATAGCGGCCGGCGCGACGGATCGAATCCGCGTACTTCATGCGCGGCCGGTCTTCGGGGTGAACGCGCTCGAGGGCTTCGGCATACGAGGGCGTGCCGTCGGCCGGGTCGATGCCCCAGAAGCGGAAGGCGTGCTCGTCCCAGTGGCCTTCGCCGGTGGAGATGGTCCGTTCCCAGATGCCGATGCGCCCAAACTCCTGGGCGGTCTCGAGCAGCTCGCCCTGACGCTTCGACTGCTCGGCGAGCAGGTGCGTGCGGGTGACGTCGGCGAGCACCCAGACGATGTTCGCGCCGACGCTCCTGCGGCGGGCTTCGACCCACAGCGGCGCGCCGTCGTGGCTGCGCAGCTCGAGCTCCTCCGGGTCGGGCTGCGGCGCGGCGAGCAGCTTGGCGAGCGTCAGGCGCGACGTCGTGCCGGCGGGGCCTGCGGGCGCGAAGTTGAGCAGCGACATCGCCAGGGTGCCGGCGACGAAGCCGGTCGCCTCGGCGAAGCGGCCGTTCGACCAGGCGATCGTGCCGATCGAGTCGGTGACCACAAGCAGGTCGCGGCTCTCCTCCAGGAACGCCTGGAGCAGGGACGGGGGCAGGGCGCCGCCGGGTTCGTTCGCGGCGTCGCGCATCAGGGCGAAAGGCGTTCCGTGGCGGAAATCAAGGTCGACCAAGTCTAGGGCCTGTCCGCAGGGTGCCGTCCGCCGGCCCGTGCACGAGGCTCAGGCGTCCGCGACCTGGAGCACGAGCTTGCCGAAGTTCTCGCCCCGGAACAGCCTGAGCAGCGACTCGGGGAAGGTGTCGATGCCGACGACGACGTCCTCGCGGCTCTTCATGCGGCCCTCGCGCAGGTGCCCGGCCAGCTCGGCGATGGCGATCGGGTATCGCTCGGCGTAGTCGAAGACGACCATGCCCTGCATGCGGGCCCGGTTGACCAGCAGCGACAGGTAGTTGGCAGGCCCCTTGACGGCCTCGGTGTTGTTGTACTGGCTGATGGCGCCGCAGATCACGATGCGGGCGCCCCGCGTGATGCGGGTGAGCACCGCGTCCAGGATCTCGCCGCCGACGTTGTCGAAGTAGATGTCGACGCCCTTCGGGCAATGCGCCTTGAGGCCGTCCTTGACCGGCCCGGCCTTGTAGTCGATGCACGCGTCGAAGCCGAGCTCGCCGACGACCCACTCGCACTTCGCCGGCCCGCCCGCGATGCCCACGACGCGGCAGCCCTGGAGGCGGGCCAGTTGACCCACGGTCTGCCCGACGGCGCCGGCGGCGCCGGAGACGACGATCGTGTCGCCGGGTCGCGGCTGGCCGACGTCCATCAGCCCGAAGTACGCCGTCATGCCCGGCATGCCGAGCACGTTGAGCCACTGCGTCATCGTGCCGAGGCCGAGGTCGATGTGGTCCAGGGCGCCGCGCGCGATCTGGTCGGCGGTGAAGAGCGCGTACTCCTGCACGCCGAGCAGGCCGCTCACCGCGTCGCCGACCGAGAACCGGGGATTCTCGGAGGCAATGACACGGCCGATCCCGCCTGCGCGCATGACCTCGTCGATGCCCACCGGGGCGATGTAGCTGCGGCCTTCGTTCATCCAGCCGCGCATCGCCGGATCGAGCGAGAGCGCCAAGGTCTTGACGAGCACGCCGCCGGTGGCCGGCGCGGACACGGTCTCCGCGGTGAAGCTCCAGTCGGCTCGGACGGGCAGGCCGACCGGGCGGCGGGCCAGGCGGACCTGGTGATTGGTCAGGGTCGCGAGTTCGGTCATGGCAGTCCCGTGGAGGTGGTCGATGCTAAGCGGCGGAAGCGAGCCCGAGTCCAGCCGCCGACGGACGAAAAAAAGCCGCGGACGAGCCGCGGCTTCGCTTCCCGGACCGAGCCCGGAACGCTTCTTACAGAACGCGGATGTTCGCGGCCTGCAGGCCCTTCTGGCCTTGCTTGACTTCGAACTCGACGCGCTGGTTTTCCTGCAGCGTCTTGAAGCCGGTGCCCGCGATGTCACGGAAGTGGGCGAAGAGGTCGGCGCCGCCTGCATCTTGTGCGATGAAGCCGAAGCCCTTGCTCTCGTTGAACCACTTCACGGTACCTGTCTGGGTCGGGGTCGTCATGGATGAATCCTGTCTATGCGATGAAATGAATGCGCAGCAACATGCAGCGCATGCAGCGACACTCAAGAACCGATCAGGGGGATTTCAAACGGCCCGCCGCGAGGACCGCGGGGGTAGAACGAGAATCACGAACAACCACTGTCTTGCGTATAACTGTGCCGTTAATGTACACGACACGACCATCCTGCGTCTTTGGGAGACCTTCATGAATGCCGATACCCATGCCGCCGGCGACGCCCCCTGGAAGCACGACGGCGTTCGTGTGGTTCCCGGCGATCGCCTCGATCCGAACACGGCGCAGACGCCCGGGATGGATCGAAAGGCCGCCATCAACTTCGCACGCGTCGGGGCGCAGAAGCTGTGGGCCGGCACCGTGCACATCCATGCCGACGCGAAGACCGGCGCGCATCACCACGGCCATCTCGAAAGCGTGATCTACGTCGTCAGGGGTCGCGCCCGCATGCGCTGGGGCAACGCCCTCGAGTTCACGGCCGAGGCGGGGCCGGGCGACTTCATCTACGTGCCGCCGTACGTCCCGCATCAGGAGATCAACGCCAGCCCGACCGAGACCCTCGAATGCGTGCTGGTGCGCAGCGACGGCGAGGCGGTCGCCGTGAACCTGGACATCGAGCCCGTCGAAAAGCCCGAGCTCGTGCGCTGGATCGACCCGACGCATCCGCAAGGCTGAGCATCGCCGGCAGGCGCGCGTGACATGAAGCTTTCCGTTCTCGATCAGTCCGTCTCGCTTGCCGGCAGCAGCGAAGACGCCGCGATCCGCGACACGCTGTCGCTGGCCGAGCACTGCGAGTCGCTGGGCTACTCGCGCTTCTGGCTCAGCGAGCACCATGGCCTGCCGACGATCGTCGGCAGCGCCCCCGAGATCCTGATGGCGGCGATCGCGGCGCGCACGTCGACCATCCGCATCGGCAGCGCCGGCGTCATGCTGCCGCACTACAGCGCCCTGAAGGTGGCGGAGCAGTTCCGGGTCCTGGAGGCGCTGGCACCCGGCCGGATCGACCTCGGCGTCGGCCGTGCACCGGGCGGCGACATGCGCACGGCTCGGGCGCTGAACCCGAATGCCGCTCATGCGGCCGATCACTTCCCGGAGCAGGTGCGGGACCTGCACGCCTGGACCCACGTCGGCACGCACGCCGGGATCACGGCGCATCCGCGCGGTCCCCATGCGCCGGAGATCTGGATCCTCGGCAGCTCGGACTACGGAGCGCAGCTGGCCGCTCACTTCGGCCTGCCCTACGCATTCGCCTACTTCTTCACCGACGGCGTCGGCGCCGAGCCGGCGATGGCGCTCTACCGGCGCCTGTACCAGCCGAGCGAGCGACACCCGCGACCGCAGGCCACGCTGTGCATCTGGGCCCTGGCCGCCGACAGCGACGAGGAGGCAGCCCACCTGGCGCTTTCGCGCGATCGCTGGCGAATCGACCGGGGCCGCGGCGTGCTCGGCCCGTTGCAGTCGCCCGACGCCATCGCCGCGCGCGGCTTCGATGCTGCGGAAGAGCAAAGCCTCGCGGGCATGCGGGCGGGCGCCTTCGTCGGCTCCGCCTCGACGGTCGCCGAGCGGATCCGCCGACTCGCCGCGGCCTTCGATCTCGACGAGGTGGTGATCAACACCTGGGCACACGATCCGGCCGTGCGCCGTCGCTCCTATGCGCTCATCGCGGCGGAATTCGGTCTCGCAGCGCCGGTCGGCCGTAGGTGAGGAGCCGCCACAGGTACTCGATCGGCCCGTAGCGGAAGCGGGCGAGCCAGCCGGCGCTGAGCGGCAGCTGCACCGCCAGGAAGAGGAGCACGGCGAGCGCGGTTTCGAAGGCCGGGCCGACCCGGCCCCAGAGGCCGAGGCCCCAGCCGTAGAAGACGGCGCTGGCGAGCAGGGTCTGCAGCAGGTAGTTGCTGAGCGGCATGCGGCCGGCGGCGGCGAACGGCAGGAGCCAGCGCCGTGCCTCGGGCGATCGCATCAGGCGCAGCACCGTGACGGCGTAGAAACCCGCTAGGGCCGCCCGCTCGATCGTGCGCGCGAGCAGCCCGACGATCGACGCGCTGCCGCCGGTGACGAGCTCGATCGATGCGCCGACGACGACCACCGCAAGAAGCACTCGTTGCCAGCGCCGCAGGTCGCCGCCGCCCCGGGCGAGCTGCTCGACCCAGCCGCGGCGGCCGATCAGGAAGCCGGCAAGGATGCCGGTCGCCATCTGCACGTAGAAGGCGACGATGCTGTAGAGCCCGAGCGGAGACGTGTAGCTCCAGGCGAAGATGCGCGCCGTCTCGCGCACGGCATCGAGGAACGAGCCGTGCCCGAAGGCGACGGCGTTCGACAGCTCGAAGTCCTGGTATTCGAAGGCGGCGATCGTCTCGGTCTCGAACGAGAACAGCAGCGCGCGAAGGATCTCGGACCCAGCCGGGTACAGCAGGCACAGCGCGAGCAGCCACAGCACGGTCCGGTCGGACGCCCCCCGCAGGGCGAGGAGCGAAAAGCCGAGCACCGCGTAGATCACCAGCACGTCGCCGGGCCACAGCAGCACGGCGTGGACGGCGCCGATGGCGAGCAGCGCCGCCAGCCGGCGCGCATGAAGCGACAGCGCGCGCCCGGCCGCCGGTGCCGCTGCCGGCGCGCCCGCCGGCGCCGTGGCGACGCCCATGCGGCGCATCTGCAAGGTGAAGCCGATGCCGAAGAGCAGTCCGAACAGGAGGTTGAACTTGCCCGCGAACAGGGCCTCGCGCAAGCCATGGACGATTCGGTCGACGGCGCCGAGATCGGTGGCCGGCGGCGTGAAGAGCGAATGCGAGAAGGCCGGCATGTTCATAATGAAGATGCCGAGCAGGGCGAGGCCCCGCAGGACGTCGAGCGCGACGATGCGCTCGCCGGCGGGCACGGGGGCGACCGGTCCGGCCCCGGCGACGTCGGCGGCAGCGCTCACGCGGCGACGGTATCGCAAGTCGGAATCCGCATCGCTTCGCCAGGCCTCGTGCACAACACGAAGCCGGCACGTCATCACCGGGGAATCAGCTCATGTTCGAGACCGCCATCGCCGGCAGCCTGCCGAAGCCCTCGTGGCTCGCCGAGACCGAGAAGCTGTGGCCCGATTGGAAGGCCAGCGGCGCCGAGCTCGAGCGGGCCAAGGCCGACGCGACGCTGCTCTGGCTGAAGGTGCAGGAGGACGCCGGCCTCGACATCGTCGGCGACGGCGAGCAGTCGCGCCAGCACTTCGTGCACGGCTTCCTCGCTCGCGTCGACGGCATCGACTTCGAGCACAAGGTGAAGATGGGCATCCGCAACAACCGCTACGACGCGATGGTGCCGCAGGTGACCGGGCCGCTGAAGCTGCAGGGCCGCGTGCACGCGGCCGAGGCCCGGCTCGCCCGTGCGCACACGAAGCGGCAGCTGAAGTTCACCCTGCCGGGACCGATGACCATCGTCGACACCGTCGCCGACCGCTTCTACGGCAACGGGCTCGCGCCCCGCGAGGCGAAGATCAAGCTCGCCTTTGCCTTCGCCGAGCTGCTCAACCAGGAAGCACGCGCGCTGGAGGCCGACGGCGTCGACATCGTCCAGTTCGACGAGCCGGCGTTCAACGTCTACATGGCCGATGCCGCGGACTGGGGCGTCGCTGCGCTCGAGCGCGCTGCCGAGGGCCTGGCCTGCAGGACAGCCGTCCACATCTGCTACGGCTACGGCATCAAGGCCAACGTCGATTGGAAGGAGACGCTCGGCGGCGAGTGGCGGCAGTACGAGCAGGTCTTTCCGGCGCTCGCGAAGAGCTCGATCGATCAGGTCTCGCTCGAGTGCTTCCACTCGCACGTGCCGCCCGACCTGATGCGGCTGCTCGAGGGCAAGGACGTGATGGTGGGCGTGATCGACGTCGCCTCGGACACCATCGAGACGCCGGAGCAGATCGCCGAAACCATCGGCACGGCGCTGCGCTTCGTCGCCAGGGATCGGCTGCGTCCGTGCACGAACTGCGGGATGGCGCCCATGCGGCGCGACGTCGCCGAGGCCAAGCTGAAGGCGCTGGCGCAGGGCGCCGACCTCGCGCGCTCGAGGTTCGGCGCGTGACGGGAGCGCCGCCGGCACCGGTCACCGCGCCGGCTGCACTGACCGCCGCGCTGGCCGACGAAGGCCGGGCCGTGCTGTCGCCGGCCGGCTTCGCGGCGTTCACCGGCGCGAGCCTCGCCGAGCTCGATGCGCTGCGCGCGTCGTGGGACGACCTGCCGCCCGACGCGCACCTGCGCGACGGCGGCCGCTACCGCCGGCGCCGCCACGCGAGCTTCGTCGTCGATGGTGCCGAGGCTCGCCTGCTGCCTCAGCGCGCGCACTGGCAGCCCGTCGAATACAACGCTCTGCACGGCGGGCTCGAGCGCTGGTTCGAGCCGATCGATCCGGCGACCCTGGCGGCGCCGGCGTGGCACCGCATCCTGCTCGCCTTCGCCGGCCTGGCGTCAGGCTTGAAGGGCATGCAACCGTGGTACGTGGAAGCGCACCAGTTCCGCATCGACACCACCGACGGCATCGGCCGGCCGACTCCCGAGGGGGCGCATCGCGACGGGGTCGACCTGGTCGCCGTCGTCCTCGTCGCGCGCGAAGGCATCAAGGGCGGCGAGACGCGGGTCTTCGACGCCGCCGGTCCGCAAGGCCTGCGCTTCACGCTGCTGGAGCCGTGGACGACGCTCGTGCTCGACGACGAGCGCGTGATCCACGAGAGCACGCCGATCCAGCCGCTCGAAGGCTACGGGCACCGCGACACCCTGGTCCTGACCTACCGCGCGGGCGGATTCCAGGGCCCGACCTAGCTGCCAGCGCTGGTCCGATTCATTTTTCTGTGCATGGGATAAGAGATGATCGGCTTCGATTTCTACACGGCGCGGGCCCACCCGACGGCGGCCCGCCGATGAGCCGCTGGTGGGCGCTCATCGTCCTGTGCATGGGCGCGCTCATGATCGTCGTCGACATGACGATCGTGAACGTGGCGCTGCCGTCGATCGGCGCCGATCTCGGCTTCTCGCAGACGTCGCTGGTCTGGGTGGTCAATGCGTACACGCTGACCTTCGGCGGCTTCCTGCTCCTGGGCGGCCGCCTCGGCGACATCTACGGGCAGCGCCGCGTCTTCCTCGTCGGCATCGTCGCCTTCACCGTCACGTCGCTGGTCTGCGGCGTCGCCGTGTCGCAGGGCCTGCTCGTCGCCGCCCGTGCGCTGCAGGGCGTGGGCGGCGCGGTCGTCGACGCGGTCGCGCTCTCCCTCATCGTCTCCCTCTTCACGGAGCCCGGGGAGCGCGCCAAGGCGATGGGCATTTACGGCTTCGTCTGCGCCGGCGGCGGCAGCATCGGCGTCCTCCTAGGCGGCCTGCTCACCAACGCCTTCAGCTGGCACTGGATCTTTCTCGTCAACCTGCCGATTGGCATCGCCATCTTCGTCGCCTGCCTGCGCCTCCTGCCCGCGGACGCCGCGCCCGCGCAAAGGCAGCGGCTCGACGTCGGCGGCGCCGTCACCATCACGGCGGCGCTGATGGTCGCGGTGTACGCCGTGATCGGCGGCAACGAGGCGGGCTGGACATCGGCGCGGACGCTGGCCCTGTTCGCCGTGGCCCTCGTCCTGTTCGTACTGTTCCTCGCCATCGAGGCGCGCACGCCGTCGCCGCTCGTGCCGCTGCGCCTGTTCAGGCGCCGCAACATCGTCTTCAGCAACGTCGTCGGCATCCTCTGGTCGGGAGGCATGTTCGCGTGGTTCTTCATCGCGGCGCTCTACCTGCAGGGCGTGCTCGGCTACGACGCGCTCCAGGTGGGGCTGGCCTTCCTGCCCGCCAACCTCGTCATGGCGGCGCTGTCGCTGGGCGTCTCGGCCTGGCTGGTCGGCCGCTTCGGCGTCCGCCTGCCGCTGGCGGGTGGCCTCGTGCTCGCGGCGGTCGGGCTGGCCCTGTTCGCCCGCGCACCCGTGGGTGGCGATTTCCTCGTCGACGTGCTGCCGGGCATGCTGCTGCTCGGCGCCGGTGCGGGCATCGCCTTCAATCCCCTTCTGCTCGCGGCGATGAGCGACGTGAGCACCGAGGAGTCGGGTCTCGCCTCGGGCGTCGTCAACACCGGCTTCATGATGGGCGGGGCGCTCGGGCTCGCGGTCCTGGCCAGCGTCGCAGCGGCGCGCACCGACACGCTGCTCGGCGACGGCGTGGTCCGCGCCGCGGCGTTGAACGGCGGCTACCAGGCGGCCTTCTTCGTCGGTGCGCTGTTCACCGTCGTCGCCGCCGCGCTCGGCGGCATCGTCCTGCGTCAGCGCACGAGCGAGGCGCCGGAAGCCGGCCCGAGTCCGCAGGCTTCGTAGCGGCTCGGGCTCAGTCGGCCCGGCCAGGTCCCTGCTTCAGCAGGGTCTCCCTCAGGAACATCACGGTCGCGTAGAACTGGAAGTCGGCGTTTTCCTTGCGCGCGAAGCCGTGCCCTTCGTTCTCGGCCCGCAGGTACCAGACCGGCGTTCCGTTGGCCCGGACGCGCGCCACGATCTGCTCGGCTTCGGTGTACGGCACGCGCGGATCGTTCCTCCCCTGGACGACGAAGAGGGGCTTGCGGATCCGCTCGGCGCGCGTCAGCGGCGAGATCCGCGTCAGGAACTCGCGCATGACCGGATCGCGCTCGTCGCCGTACTCGACCCGGCGCAGGTCGCGCCGATAGCTTTCGGTGTTCTCCAGGAAGCTCACGAAGTTCGAGATGCCGACGACGTCGATGGCGCCGGCGATGCGCTCCGGATAGGCCACGGCGACCGCCAGGCTCATGTAGCCGCCGTAGCTGCCGCCGGCCACGAGCACCCGTCCGGCGTCCAGCCGGGGCTGGGCCGCGATCCAGTCGAGCAGGGCGCCAATGTCCTTCACCGCGTCCTCGCGCTTCATGCCGTTGTCGAGCGTGAGGAAGGTCTTGCCGAATCCCGACGAGCCGCGGACGTTCGGCTGGATGACGGCGATGCCGAGCTCCTCGACGTGGTAGTTCAGTCGCCCGATGAAGCCGAACGTCGCCTGGTTCTCCGGCCCGCCGTGCACCTGGATCAGCACCGGCCGCTTGCCCGTGAAGCGCGCCGGCGGCAGGTTGGCGATGCCGCTGATCGTGCGGCCGTCGAAGCTTTTCCAGCGCACGATGCTCTGCTCGCCGAAGCGGGAGGGGTCGATGCCGGGCGGCGTGAAGGGCTGGGTCCAGCGCTGCAGCACGCCGCTGGCGGGGTCGAGCACGCCGACCAGCCCGGCCGCCTTGCTCTCGTCGAGCGTCAGCGCGAGCGCCGGCAGGCGACGGTGGAAGCCGCCGCCGACGACGCTGCCGGACGGCAGGGCGGGCGAGGGCAGCTCGCCGAACGTGTCGGCGTCGAAGAAGCGCACTTCATGGCGGCCTTCGACGTTGACGCGGACGGCGAGCAGGCGGCCGCTGCTGTCGAGGCTCGGCTGTTCGACGTCCCAGGGGATCGTCCTCGACATGCGGGTCAGGCTGGCATCGGCGATGCGATAGAACAGGAGCTCGAGGAACTCGCCGCCGCGATCGCTGACCAGGAAGAAGCCCGAGTTGTCGCGCTTCCAGACGCCCCCGTAGTGCGCCGACCGGCCGGCGCCGGGCCCCGGCAGGAGCTGCCGGCGCTCGCCGCTGCCGAGGTCGAGCAGCCAGACTCTCGACTCGGCCACCGAGACGAACTGGTTCAGCGTCACCAGCCGGTCGTCCCACGACACGGCGCCGACGTCCCAGCCGCCGCCGGGCAGCTCGGCGAGCCTGCGCCGCGACTCCGGTCGGCTCGGGTCGACGATGGAGAGCGTCTGGGTGACCGAGCTTCGGCTGCCGCCGGCTGCCGTGCGATCGAGCGGCAGCGACAGGTAGAGCAGCTGCGGGCTCCGGTTCAGCCACGCCTGCATGTCGTGGCGCTCGCCCGCAGCCGTCAGCTGCGTGGTCCGCATCGTCGCCAGGTCGAGCCGGTGCAGCTGCGCCGCCTCGTCGCCGCCGCTGCTTCGCTCGAAGACGATGTAGTCGCCGTTGACCGGCTCGTAGCTCGCGGTGCGCACCGGCTCCGCGGACTCGGTGAGCTGCTGCGGCGCGGCGAGCGCCGAGTCGACCCGGAAGATCTGCGTCGTCGCCGCGCCCGGCCTGCGATGGGCGACGAGCATCTCGCGCCGGGTCGGGTGCCAGTCGACGAAGCGGTGCCCGGCGAAATCGGTGTAGCGGGCCACCTGCTCGGCGAGCGAGCGGGGAATGGGCGGGATGCCCTGGACGACGAGGTTGGGATTGGGCGCGACGAGATCGCCGCGATCGCTGGCTGCGGGCACCGGCGGTCCCGTGGGCTCGGGAGCGCCGGGAGGCGACAGCGGCGCGCAAGCGCACAGCAGCGCAGCAAGCGCCGCAGCCTCCGCACCGCGGCGAAGCGATTCGGCTGACATGGAGTCTCCGGGCGCCGGGATGGCGCCGGCTTTCGCGCGCGATTGTCGCAGCGGGCGCGGCGCCCGATGCTCAGCCGCTCATGCGTCGCGGACGTCCGTCACCGGCGAGGCACCGAAGTCGTCGCGCTCGAGACAGGCGAGGACACGCGCCGCCGCCTCGTCGGGCGAGGCGAGCTGGCTGCTTTCCTTCAGGCGCACGAACAGGGGCTGGTCCGGGAACCCCTCGCTGCCGGAGCTGCGCAGCTGCCCCTGCATGTCGGTGTCGATGACGCCGGGCGCGAGCGCGGCGACGCGGGCGCCGTTCGGCAGGCCGGCCTGCTCGAGCGCCACGGCCCGCGCGAGGTGGTCGATCCCGGCCTTGACCGCGCAGTACGTCGCCTGGCCGGCCATGGCGCGGCGGCCGAGACCCGACGAGATGTGAAGGACGCGCCGGTCGGCCCGCCATGCCGCCGTGGCGCGCAGGAACGCCGCGGTGAGGACCAGGGGCGCCTCGAGGCCGACGCGCACGGCGGTGGCGAGGTCCGTGGCCCGGCAGCTCTCGAGCGGCCCGCTCGGCGTCAGCACGGCGGCGTTGTTGATGAGAGCCGCGGAGTCGAAGCGATCGGCGGGGAACCCGTTGAGCCAGACCTCGAGGCCGGCGCCGACCGGCACCGGCTCGATGAGGTCGACGCTCCACTGCTCGCAGGGGCTGCCGCTCGCCCGTGCCGCCTCCGCCAGCGACGCGTCCGCGCGACGCGACATGCAGAGGAGGGTGCAGTCGGGGGAGAGCAGGCGGCGCGCCATCGCGGCCCCGAGGCCGCGCGACGCGCCGGTGAGAACGACGAGCCGCTGCGTCACGCGGGCGTGTCGCAGCGGCGCGGGGAGGTCGGCGTCGCGTCAGGCCGGCTGCGGTTGCCCGGCGGCGGTCTGCTGGATGCCGGCGATCGCCCACTGGCCGCCGTCGGCCGGCTTGACGAGGTGCCAGACCTCGTCGAACGGCTCGGCGACGCCTTCGGCTTCCTCGCGGATCAGGCCGTGGAAGCGGACGCTGACGATCTGCCGGTCGGCCTCTTCAGCGACATCGAGCACTTCGGCGTCGACGCGCACGACGTCGGTCCGCTGCGCGGCGTCGCCGCGGTCCTGCAGGTCGAGCTTGATCGCGGCGAACATCTCCGGCGTGGTGAAGTTACGCAGGTCGTTCAGGTCGCCCGTGTCGTTGGCCGCCTGCATGCGGATGAAGATCATCTTGGCGATGCGCTCGAACGCCGCGGCGTCGAAGTCGGCCGGGATGTTGGCCGGGGCGGCGACAGCCATGGCCGGGGCAGTTGCCGGAGCGCTGCCCGTGGCGGCGCTGCCGAGCGTGCCCCGCAGGTGCTCCGGCCGCTCGTCGACGAACGTCTTCGGCGGCTCAGGAATGCGCGGGGCCGCGGTGCCCGCGGCGGCGCCCGCGAACTGCATGCCGTTGCCGGCACGGGCGTTCGCGTTCGCCGGCATGAAGCGACGCATCAGGAAGCGGACGAGGAAGATGGCAGCGACGACGAGCAGGGCGATCATCACGAAGTTCGCCAGCTCGGCGCCGAGGCCGAGGTGGCTGAACAAGGCGGCGAGGCCGAGACCGGCGGCGAGGCCGGCGATCGGGCCCAGCCACGAGCGCTTGCCCGCGGCGGCGGCAGCAGGCGCCGCGGCAGCCGCAGGGGCCGGCGACTGCGCGGTCGGTGCGGCCGGACGGGCAGGAACGGAATCGGGGGCTGCGCGCGGCGGCGTGCTGCGCTGCATTCCGGCAGAACCACCGCCACCGATGCGACGAGCTTCGGCAATGTCCGGGAACGTGGCTGCCGCGCCGAAGGCGACGGCGAGGGCGACGACGAATGCTTTCATGACTGTCTCCTTCAGGACGCGGGCCCGTGGGCCTGTTCGGGGCCATCATACAGACGCGCAATGACCAGAACCGATGTGCGGCTGCCGCGACGAAACGCAAGGCTTCGGCGCCGGCGCCACAGGGCGGCGGCCCCGGTTTGACCGCAGCCGGGAGGCGGTGCGAGACTTCCGCTCCCGAGGCCCGCACGGGCCGCGTCCAGCCCGCCCCCGGACGGCGAACCGATCGCGAAGGAGGACCGCCATGAACAAGAACACGCCCCCCTCCGTGACTGCCGCGAGCGCGCCAGTCGACGCCTGATCCGCGCACCGGCTGCGGCCCTCGGGCCCGGTCGAAGCTGAAGCTCCTGCGCGGCGGCGGCCTGCCGGCTGACGCCCCCCCCCACGCTTTCCGGCGCCTTGCTGCGCCGGCTCGTCGTCGCCTTCGCGCGACGACCGTGCAACGCACTTCGGGTCCACCATGCTTCACTTCGACTTCGACTGCCTTCAAGGCATCGGGCTCACGCCGGAGATCGCCGGCCGCGCCCGGGACGGCGCTGCCGGCGCCGCGACGCCGCTCCACCTGGAGCGCGTCGTCTCCGTGCACCGCGAGACGGTGCAGCTTCACGACGGCTCGGCGTCCCATGCCGCACGGCCGTCGCCGCGCCTCGTTCGCGCCCTGCTCGACGAGGACACGTCGCTCGCCGTCGGCGACTGGGTGCTTTCGAGCATCGACGGCCACGGCGAGCGCTGGGTCCAGGCCCGGGTGCCGCCGAGCTCGCACCTCGTGCGCCGCGACGGCGACGGCAGCCGCCATGCGGTGGTCAGCAACGTCGATCGCGCGCTCGTCGTCATGGGCCTCGACGACGACTTCAACCTGCGCCGGCTCGAGCGTTACCTCACGCTCGTTCACGCCGGCGGCATCGCACCGCTGGTGGTGCTGACCAAGGCCGACCTCCTCGCTGCGCGGCCCGACGACCGCGATCGCCACGTCGCGTCGCTGCGGCAGCGCTTGCCGGCGGGCGTCGAGGTGGTGGTCGTGGATGCCACCGATCCGTCATCGGCGGCGCGCTTTGCCCATGTCACCGGCAGGGGCCGGACCCTCGTCCTGCTCGGCTCGTCGGGTGCCGGCAAGTCGACGCTGACGAACACCTTGCTCGGCGCCGCCGTCCAGGACACGGGCGCCGTGCGACGCAGCGACGGGCGCGGCATGCATACGACGACGGCGCGCTCGCTGCACCTGCTGCCGGGCGGCGCCTGCATCATCGACACGCCGGGCCTGCGCACCTTGCGCCCGGATGTCGACGAAGCCGCGCTGGTGGCCAGCTTCTCGGACGTGGAGTCGCTCTCCTCGCGCTGTCGGTTCCGCGATTGCTCGCACGGCGACGAGCCCGGCTGCGCCGTGCGCGACGGCGTCGACCCAGATCGCCTGCGCAACTTCCAGAAGCTGCTGCGCGAGACGCGCCGCGACACGATGACCTGGGTCGAGCGCCGCCAGCAGCTGTCGGCCTGGAAGTCGCGCGGCAAGGCAGCGCGCGAGCGCATGCGCCTGAAGCGGGGCGAGGGAAGCTGAGAGGCCGGGGGAGCGGCGTCTTCTTTGCTCCGCTCCGGCCGCATTCGCCGCAGGTCGCATCGGGCCGGCGGGCCGGCCCGTCAGGACGGCTGTCGCTCCGCTTGCCGGGACGCCGGCTGCATCTCGGCCGACGTCAGCACGCGCAGCCCGGGCTGCGGATCGACGGCGACCGCGCCAACGATCGCTCGGGCCACGTCGCCTGCACGGATCGGCCGCATGCCTGGCGGGAGCAGCCGCCCGAGCGGCCTGGCCAGGCGGGTCGCCAGGGCCTCGCCGAACCGCGCCGGCTGGCCGAGCGCCTGGCGATCGCCGAGAAGAAGGGACGGTCGCGCGATGACGACCGATGCATAGCCGAGGGCCGCGACGGCGTCCTCCATCTCGCCCTTGACACGGCTGTAGAAGACGCGTGAGGCTGGGTCCGCGCCCATCGCCGAGACGACGGCGAGGCGGGCGGCGCCACGTGCCCGCGCGGCGCGGGCGATGTCGACGACGAGCTCGAGGTCGACGGCGCGAAAGGCCGCCCGCGAGCCCGCCACCTGGACCGCGTCGACGAGGAGGGGCAGCAGGGCCCGTCCGAGCAGTCCGGTGGCGCCGACGAGCAGCGCGACCCGGCATTCAGCGGTTGCCGGCGCGGTCATGCGGCATGGTCGGGTGCCGCCACGCCAGACGAGCGCAGAGCCTCGGCGACCGCGCGGTCAGCGCTTCGGGCCGGCCGGGCGGTACGACGTGAGCGCGGCACCCCGTCGCTCGTCCTGTCGCGCACCGCCGCCGCCCGTGCGGGCCGGTCCGCTGCTGCGGCCGGCCGGGCTGCCCTGGCCGGCGTTGCCGTGGCCGGCGTGCGCTCGCCCTGCACCGGACCCGCCGCTCCCGGCGTGCCCGCGCCCGGCGCCCTGAGCGCCCCCGGCGCGCGGCTCCGCGTGGCCGCGGCCGCCGTTCGCGCCGCCTCGACCCGCGTCACCGCGCCCCGGGCCGTCGCGGCGAGGCCTGGCGCCGCCGCGGCCGGCACCCTCGCCGATCACCATGCGTCCAAGGACGATCGGCTCGGGCCGCTCGTGCCCCGGCGCCTCGAAGCCGGGCACGATCTCCTTCCTGATCTCGTGCTTGATGAGGCGCTCGATGTCGCGCAGGAACCCGTTCTCGTCGACGCAGACGAGCGAGATCGCTTCGCCCGGCGTGCCGGCGCGGCCGGTGCGGCCGATGCGGTGCACGTAGTCCTCAGGCACGTTGGGCATCTCGAAGTTGACGACGTGCGGCAGCTGATCGATGTCGATACCGCGCGCGGCGATGTCCGTCGCGACCAGCACCTGCAGGTCGCCCTTCTTGAAGTCGGCGAGCGCCTTGGTGCGCGCGGTCTGGCTCTTGTTGCCGTGGATCGCCATCGCCGTCACGTCGTGCTTCAGCAGGTGCTCGACGAGGCGATTGGCGCCGTGCTTCATGCGCGTGAAGACGAGGACCTGGTGCCAGTCGTTCTCCTTCACCAGGTGGACCAGGAGGTCCTTCTTCATCTCGCGGCCGACCGGGTGCACCTTCTGGGCGATCAGGTCGGCGGTCTGGTTGCGGCGCGCCACCTCGATCAGCACCGGCTTGTTGAGCAGGCGGTCGGCGAGGGCCTTGATCTCGTCGCTGAAGGTCGCCGAGAAGAGCAGGCTCTGCTTCTTCTGCGGCAGCACCGCGAGCACCTTCTTGATGTCGTGGATGAAGCCCATGTCGAGCATGCGATCGGCCTCGTCGAGGACGAAGATCTCGACCTGCGACAGGTCGAGCGTGCGCTGGCCGTGGTGGTCGAGCAGGCGCCCCGGCGTCGCGACGAGGATGTCGACGCCGCGGCGCAGCTTGTCGATCTGCGGCTGCATGCCGACGCCGCCGAACATCACCATGCTCGTCAGCCTGGAGTGCTTGCCGTAGGTGCGGACGCTCTCCTCCACCTGCGCGGCGAGCTCGCGCGTCGGCGTCAGGATCAGGCAGCGGATCGGCAGCTTGCCGCGCGCGTCGCGCACGGCGGGACGCGCCATCAGGCGATGCAGCAGCGGCAGGACGAAGCCGGCGGTCTTGCCGGTGCCGGTCTGGGCGCCGCCCATGACGTCGCCGCCGGAGAGCACGGCCGGGATGGCTTGCGACTGGATGGGAGTGGGGGTGCTGTAGCCCGCTTCGTGAACGGCGCGCAGCAGCGGCTCGGCCAGGCCGAGGGAATCGAAAGTCATAAAAGAGTTCTGCCAGGAATCATCGGCCTGCTGCTCGTGATGACGAGCGCCAGTCGAAGGCAGACGGGGGAGGGGAGTCGGAAGCGACTGCGTCGACGCTGACTGGAAACGATCGCGACGCGAGCCGCCATTGTAGTCGAGCGATGCTTTTTTCCGGCCCGAGAACAACCTGCAAGGCGTGATGTTGTTCGGCTCGTCGGCAGCGGCGTTTCGATGCCACTGCGCGGCGGCGCAGTCGCCAGGGGTCATCGCGCGAGCAGCGACAATAGCGGCATCGGCCCCGGGTTCTCCGGCGCGCCCCGACCTCTCCAGCAAGGCAGTCATGGCTCAGTACGTCTTCACGATGAACCGCGTGGGCAAGATCGTTCCGCCCAAGCGCCAGATCCTCAGGAACATCTCGCTCAGCTTCTTCCCGGGCGCCAAGATCGGCATGCTCGGCCTCAACGGCTCGGGCAAGTCGACGCTGCTCAAGATCATGGCCGGGCTCGACCACGACATCGAGGGCGAGGCGACGCCGATGCCCGGCCTGAAGATCGGCTACCTGCCTCAGGAGCCGGTGATGAATCCCGACCAGACCGTGCGCCAGGCAGTGGAGGAGGGGATCGGCGGCGCACTCGCCGCCAAGAAGCGCCTCGACGAGGTGTACGCGGAGTACGCCGAGCCCGATGCCGACTTCGACAAGCTGGCCGCCGAGCAGGCCGAACTCGAGGCGCAGATCGCCGCCGCCGGCAGCGAGAACACCGACCTGCAGCTCGAGATCGCCGCCGACGCGCTCCGCCTGGCGCCCTGGGACGCGATGGTCGGCACCTTGTCGGGCGGCGAGAAGCGCCGGGTCGCGCTCTGCCGGATGCTGCTGTCGCGGCCCGACATGCTGCTGCTCGACGAGCCGACCAACCACCTCGACGCCGAGTCGGTCGACTGGCTCGAGCAGTTCCTGCTGCGCTTTCCCGGCACCGTGGTCGCCGTCACCCACGACCGCTACTTCCTCGACAACGCCGCCGAGTGGATCCTCGAGCTCGATCGCGGCTCGGGCATTCCGTACAAGGGCAACTACTCGACCTGGCTCGAGCAGAAGGAGGCGCGCCTCGAGCAGGAGCAGAAGACCGAGGACGCGCGCACCAAGGCGATGAAGAAGGAGCTCGAGTGGGTGCGCCAGAACCCGAAGGGGCGCCAGGCCAAGAGCAAGGCGCGCCTGGCGCGCTTCGAGGAGCTCTCGGACGTCGAGTACCAGAAGCGCAACGAGACCAACGAGATCTTCATTCCGGTCGCGGAGCGGCTCGGCCACGAAGTGATCGAGTTCCAGAACGTCAGCAAGAGCTTCGGCGACCGCCTGCTCATCGACGACCTCAGCTTCAAGGTCCCCGCCGGCGCGATCGTCGGCATCATCGGCCCCAACGGGGCGGGCAAGTCGACGCTGTTCCGCATGATCTCGGGCAAGGAGAAGCCCGACAGCGGGACGGTGAAGATCGGCCAGACCGTGAAGATGGCCTTCGTCGACCAGAGCCGCGACGAGCTCAGCGCCGAAAAGACGGTCTGGCAGGACGTCTCGGGCGGGCTCGACAACCTGGTCGTCGGCAAGTTCACGATGCCGAGCCGCGCCTACCTGGGCCGCTTCAACTTCAAGGGCAACGACCAGCAGAAGCTGGTCGGCAGCCTGTCCGGTGGCGAGCGCGGCCGTCTGCACCTCGCCAAGACGCTGGCCGTCGGCGCCAACGTGCTCATGCTCGACGAGCCGTCGAACGACCTCGACGTCGAGACCTTGCGCGCGCTCGAGGACGCGCTCCTGGAGTTCGCCGGCTCGGTGCTGGTGATCAGCCACGACCGCTGGTTCCTCGACCGGATCGCGACCCACATCCTGGCCGCCGAAGGCGACTCCAAGTGGTTCTTCTTCGACGGCAACTACCAGGAATACGAGGCCGACAAGAAGAAGCGCCTGGGCGAGGAGGGCGCCAAGCCCAAGCGGCTCCGTTTCCGCCCCATGCACTGAGACTTTTCGCCCGCCGGCACGGCTTCCGCGAACCAATCCATCGTCTTACCATCGAACGCTTGCGGCGGTTTTCGCTGCGCGGGACCTTCCTTCATGGCATCGATCCCCCTCTTCTTCGCTCCTTCGCCCCGACGACTGTCGGCGGCCACGCTCGTCGCCTGCGGCGTGCTGGCCGGCTGCACGACGCTGCCGATCGGCGGCTTCGGCGGGAACCCGGCCGCGTCGACGACCGCCGCCGCGGCGAGCAGCGGTGCCGCCAGCGCGCCGCAGCGCGCGGTCGGTCCGGGCGGTGCCGCCTCCGGGCTGCGCCCGCCCGGCGCTGCACCCGTCGCCGCGACGCCGCCGACCGGCCTGCGCCCGTTCGCCGACGTGATCAAGGAGGCCAAGCGCAGCGACGGCACGCTGATCGTCTGGCAGAAGGACGAGAAGGTCTGGCTCGAGCTGAAGCCGGAGGACTTCAACAAGCCCTTCTACCTGTCGCCGAAGCTCAAGACGGGCATCGGCGAGCGCATGTTCTTCGGCGGGCTGATGGCCGACAGCGGCATCGTCGAGTTCCGCCGCGTGCACAACCAGGTGCAGCTGATCTGGCGCAACGTCGGCTACGTCGCGACCGCCAAGACGCCGGAAGCGGCGGCGATCGAGGCGGCCTACTCGCCGAGCCTGCTGTCCAGCGCGCCCGTGCTGAGCTTGCCCGAACCGGAGCGGAAGTCGGTGCTCGTCGAGGCGAACGGCCTCTTCCTCGCCGACCTGCTCGGCTTCGGCATGGACCTGCAGCGCGCCTACCGCCAGAGCTACTCGTTCGATGCCCGCAATTCGGCGATCACCAAGGTCCGGTCGACGCCGGAGCTGCTCGTCCTGGAGGTGATGGGCCACTACGCCACCGGCTCGATCGCCGTGCCGACGCCGGGCGCGCCGGCCGGGGCGCCAGTGCCGAGCGCGCCCCGCTCGCTGCCCGATCCGCGCAGCATGTTCCTGTCCATCCACTACTCGCTCGCGCCCCTGCCCGAGGAGCCGATGGCCGGTCGCAGGGCCGACCCGCGCATCGGCTATTTCGAGAGCGGCCGCTACGACTTCAGCAACGACCTGCAGCGCACGCCGCGGCAGCGCTTCGTGAACCGCTGGCGGCTCGAGAAGAAGGATCCGGCGGCGGCGCTGTCGGAGCCGGTCAAGCCGATCGTCTTCTGGCTCGACCGGACCATTCCCGCCAAGTACCGGCCGCCGATCATCGCCGGCGTGCTGGAGTGGAACAAGGCGTTCGAGAAGATCGGCTTCAAGGACGCCATCCGCGTCGAGATCCAGCCCGACGACGCCGACTTCGACACCCTCGATTACGGCCGCGCGTCGATCCGCTGGATGACCAACGCCTCGCCGTCCTTCGGCGCGATCGGGCCGAGCCACGTCGACCCGCGCAGCGGCGAGATCCTCGACGCCGACATCGGCATCGAGAGCCTGTCGTCGCGCAGCATCCGGGCCCTGCGCTCGCAGATCCTCGTCTCGAGCGGTGCCGACGGCCACGCCGGCCACGGCCATGACGAGGCGAGCCCCGAAGAGCGGGCGCTGCTGCTGCGTGGCCGGCTCTGCACCTACGCCGACTTCGCCGCCGAGCAGTTCAGCTACGCCGCCGACGTCCTCGAGGCGCGCGGCGAGATCGAGCCGAACAGCCCCGAGGCCGAGCAGTTCGTCCATGCCTACCTGAAGGACACGACGATGCACGAGGTCGGCCACACGCTCGGCCTGCGCCATAACTTCCGCTCGTCGCGCGTCTACACGCAGCAGCAGCTCGCCGACCCGGCCTTCACGAAGGCGAACGGCATCTCGGGCTCGGTCATGGAGTACGCGCCGATCAACCTCAACTCGGCCGAAGAGCCGCGGGCGAGGTACGGCACCGCCTTCAACGACACGCTCGGTCCCTACGACTACTGGGCCATCGAATACGCGTACCGGCCGCTGCCGGCCGGCCTCACCGCCGAGGCCGAGAAGGCGGCCCTCGAGAAGATCGCTGCCCGCAGCGCCGAGCCGCTCCTCGCCTACGGCACCGACGAGGACAACTTCCTCGGCATCGACAACGAGTCGCTCCAGTTCGATCTCGGCAGCGACGTCATCGCCTTCGCGAAGAAGCGGATCGCGATCGCCCAGGACCTGCTCAAGCGCCAGGAGGTGCGGCAGCTCCGGCCGGATCAGGAATACAACACCCTGAAGCGGTCGGTGACCTTCGCCCTGCGCGACGTCGCCCGGGTCGCCAACGTGCTGGCGCGGCAGATCGGCGGCGTGCGCACGGTGCGTGACGCGCCGGGAACCGGCCGCGATCCGCTGACGCCGGTGCCGATCTCCGAGCAGCGCGATGCGCTCGACCTCATCACCGGCAGCCTGCTGTCGGCCGACAGCCTGCGCGTCTCGCCGGCGCTGCAGCGCAAGCTCGGCACCGACTTCAGCGAGCGACTCGAGGCCCTGCGCAACGGCGAAGGCTCGGCGCAGACCGACTACTCGCCGTCCGTGCAGGTGCTCGGCATGCAGCGCTCGCTGCTCGCTACGATGATGAGCGACACCATCGCCACCCGCTTGCTGGAAAGCAGCGAGAAGGCGCCCGCCGGCACCGACCGCGCGCTGCGCATGTCGGAGCTGTACGACCGGCTGACGAAGGCGGTCTGGAGCGAGCTCGACAGCCGTGGCGATATCGCGCCGCTGCGCCGCGAGGTGCAGCGCGACCACGTCAACCGCATCGCGGCGGTCCTGATCCGGCCCGGCTCGGCCAGCCGTGCCGACACGCGGAGCGTCGTCCGCCTGCAGGCCCGCGCGCTCCTCGAGCGCCTGCGCGTCGCCAGCCAGCGCCCGGGGACGAGCGAGGAGACGAGGGCCCACCTGCTCGACAGCGCCGACACCCTCGAGCAGGCGCTCTCGGCGCGTCTGCAGCGCGCCGGCGCCTGAGCCGGCGCCCGGGCGGCGGCGCGGCGAGCGGCGCCGGCTGAGGGCGGCGTACCGTGGCCCGGCCCCTCGCGGCCGTCGTTCGTCGGACGGAAGCCGTCGCGGCGGACCCGTGCGCGCGGGCCCGCGCTATCGTTCCGCATGGACTGCAGCCCTGCCTCCGCGCCTGCGCGCCGCCGCTCGGTGGCGCAGTCGTTCCTCGACGCGTTCACGTGGCGGAGCATCGTCATCGCACTGGTGAGCGCCGTCCTCGCGGCGCTGTCGCTGAAGCCCATCTTCCACATCCCCTTCGTCGTCCTGCTCGGCCGCACCCTGGCCGTGTCGGCGCTGCTGCTGCTGGCGTTCGCGGCCGGACGGACGTGGCAGCTGCCCGGGGTGCCGCGCTGGCTCGCGCCGGTCGTTGCCGTGGCCCTGACCGCGCCCGTGGCGACGCTGCTGGCCTACTTGCCGTCGATCGACGGCCGACTCGGGGCGATGCTCGAGCACGAAGGGCGCATCACCGGCTTCATCCTCATCACCGGCGTCGCGCTCGTGATCGCGCCCCTGCTCGCGCTCGGCGCCCTCTATCGCGAACGCGACACGCAGGCGCGGGCCGAGCAGCTCGCGTTCCAGCTCGAACGCAGCACGCTCGAGAAGCAGGCGCTCGACGCGCGCCTGAAGCTGCTGAACGCCCAGATCGAGCCGCACTTCCTCTTCAACACCCTGGCCAACGTGCAGGAGCTCGTCGAGTCGGGCTCGCCGCGCGCTGCGCCCGTCCTGCGCAGCCTCATCGCCTACCTGCGCGCCGCCATGCCGAAGCTGCACGCCGGCCAGGCCACGCTCGCCGACGAGGCCGGGCTCGTGCGCGCCTATCTCGAGCTGATGCACATGCGCATGCCAGACCGGCTCGACTATTCCGTCGACGTGCCGGAGTCGCTCGGCCGCATCGGCTTTCCGGCCATGGGCCTGCTGACGCTGGTCGAGAACGCCGTCCACCATGGCATCGACCCGAGCGAGGCCGGGGGCCGCATCAGCGTCGTGGCCAGCGCCGCAAGCGGCGACGAAGGCATCCGCATCGTCGTCGCCGACACCGGCGCGGGCCTGTCCGACCAGGCGGTGTCGGGCACCGGCCTCGAGAACCTGCGGGCTCGCCTGCGCGCCTTCTTCGGCTCGGCGGCACGCCTCGAGCTGCACGAGAACACGCCGCACGGCCTGCGCGCCGAGATCACGGTTCCGCACGGCCTGCCGGCGTCCGCATGAAGCCGGCCAGCGCCCTCATCGCCGACGACGAGCCGCTGCTGCGCGACCGCCTGCGCAGCCATCTGGCGCGGCTCTGGCCCGAGCTGGCGGTGGTCGCGGAAGCGCGCAACGGCCGCGAGGCCATCGAGCTGTTCGAGATCCACGTGCCGCAGGTGGCGTTCCTCGACGTGCACATGCCCGGGGTCGGCGGCATCGAGGCGGCGCGCGCCATCGCCCGCCGCGCCGAGGTGGTCTTCGTGACAGCGCACGAGCAGTACGCCGTCCAGGCGTTCCAGCACGGCGCGCTCGACTACGTCGTCAAGCCTTTCGAGGAGTCGCGTCTCGGCGACACGATCGCGCGCCTGAAGCAGCGGCTGGCCGGGCCGGCGCCCGGCGCCGCGCCCGACCTCGACATCGTCCTCGACCGTCTCGCCGCCGAGCTGAGCGCGCGCGGCGGCCGGCCGAAGCACCTGCAGTGGATACGGGCCTCGGTAGGCAACAGCGTGCGCCTCATCCCGGTCGACCAGATCGCTTTCCTGCGCTCGGACGAGAAGTACACGCTGGTGGCCTGGGAAGGCGGAGAGGCGCTGATCCGCAAGACCATCCGCGAGCTGGTCGACGAGCTCGATCCCGAGACGTTCGCGCAGATCCATCGCTCGGTGATCGTCAACCTGCGCCAGGTCGCGCAGGTCGATCGCGGCCTCAACGAGACGGCCGAGGTGCAGCTGAAGGGCCGGCGGGAGGTCCTGCCCGTCAGCCGCAGCTTCCTGCACGTGTTTCGTCAGATGTGAGCCGTCGTCGCGTGCAGGGCGCCCTTCTCGTTGCACACGCTGAGCGGACTTTCGTGCACATCGGCGGCCACCGTCAGGGCCTTCTGCCGCTGGCCGGTGACCATGACGGTCGGCAGCGTCACCATGTGCACCGCCGGCTGCGGCGCGGGAGCCTGGCGCGTCGAGAACATTTCCGACCCGATCGCGGCGGCACCGCCCGCCAGCAGGGCGAAGGTGAGGACGGCTGAAAGAGTGTGTTCGGTCATGGTGTTCTCCCTGGATGGTGGCGCACCCGTGGTGCGTTGGATAGGACTGTAGGGAGCGCCGGCGAGCCGCGGAAGGCGCTTGCGACGAAGCGCGGATTTCCCGGGACGAATTGCTACCGGGCGGAACAGGCCGTCGCGGCTCGGGCGGCCGCCCGGCCGCTCAGGCGCGCTCGGACTGCCGCGTCTCGTCGAACAGGGAGGGCTTGAAGACGGCCGCGTCGTCGCGGTCGTTGATGGCCCAGAGCAGCAGGGCCCGCGCCGACATCGGCTTGGCGAACAGGAAGCCCTGCAGCTCGTCGCACTGCATCTGCGCCAGCACCTGCTGCTGGCGCGGGTTCTCGACGCCCTCGGCGACGACCTTCAGGCCGAGCGCGTGCGCCAGCTTGATCACGGCGTCGACCACGGCGCGGGCGTCGGCGCTGTGCTCGAGGTCCATGATGAAGCTGCGGTCGATCTTCAGCTCCTCGGCCGGCAGCCGGCGCAGGTAGCTCAGGCTCGAGTAGCCGGTGCCGAAGTCGTCGATGGACAGGTGGGTGCCGAGCTCGCCGAGGCGGCGGAACGTCGCCTGCGTCGTCTTGGTGTCCTCCATCGCCGTCGACTCGGTGATCTCGCAGGTCAGCAGCGACGGGTGGATGCGGTGCGTGTGCAGCGCGCCGGTGATCCGCTCGACGATGTCGTCCTGGCGCATCTGGTGCGCCGAGAGGTTGATCGCCACGCGCATGCGCAGGCCCTTGTCACGCCATTGCCGGCTCTGCCGGCAGGCGTCCTCGATGACCCAGTTGCCGATCGGCCCGATCAGGCCGAAGCGCTCGGCGATCGGGATGAAGGTGCTCGGCAGGAGCACGCCGCGGGTCGGGTGCTTCCAGCGCAGCAGCGCCTCGACGGCGGTGACCTTGCCGCTCTTGGAGTCGATCTTCGGCTGGTAGAAGAGCTCGAACTCCTTCTGCGCGATCGCCTTGCGCAGGTCGCGAAGCAGCTCGAACTGCGCCTCGGCGTCGGCGTCCATCGCCGTGGAATAGAAGCAGTGCGTCGAGCCGCCGGAGCGCTTCGACGCGTACATGGCGGCGTCGGCGCGCGCGATCAGCTTGGCGTGGCTGCAGCCGTCGGGGTACATGGCGATGCCCACCGAGCAGGAGATCATGACCTCGCGCCCCTCGGCGGTATACGGCTGCGACAGGCCCTTGATGAGCCGGTCGGAGACGTTCACCACGCCTTCCTGGGAGGCCACGTTGGTGAGGAGAAGCAGGAACTCGTCGCCGCCGACGCGGGCGACCACGTCTTTGCCGCGCGACAGCGCCTTCAGGCGCTGGCCGACCTGCTCGAGCACGAGGTCGCCGATCGAGTGGCCGTAGGTGTCGTTCACCGGCTTGAAGCCGTCGAGGTCGATGAAGAGAAGCGCCAGGCGGCTGCCGCTGGCGTCGGCCTTGGTGGCCGCGGCGGCGAGCCGGTCCTCGAAGTAGACGCGGGTCGGCAGCTGCGTCAGGCTGTCCACTGTCGGCGTGGCGCTGTTCGTCCGCCGCATCGCGGGCTCCTGTTCGAGCGCCGCTCCCTGCGTCACGCTTTCGAGCATCACCTTGGTGATGGCGAGCAGGGCGACCAGAAGCAAGGCCTCGGCCCAGGGCGCCACGACGACCTGACCGGGCATTCCGCTCGGGACGGACGCGGCGAGGCTGATCAGGCCGGCGCCCATGAACGCGGCGGCGCCGCGCGCGGTGAAGGCCTTGCGGCTCGGCTTGAATTCGAGGGCGATGCCGACCAGCAGGCTGGCCAGCAGGAAGATGGCCAGGCCCGGCCCCCACGAGCCGGCCGCCATCGTCAGGCGGAACAGCCCCGGTGTCGCCACCACCGAGTGCCCGTAGGCGACCAGCAGCGTCAGCGTGGCGAAGCCGGCGAAGGCGGGCACGGTCTTGCGGGTGGCGGCGACGGCGCTCGCGGTGGACAGCCCGGCGAGCGTCAGGGCGAGCGCGATCGCCAGCGCGGGCATGCTGCCGAAACCGCCGGAGACATCGATCGAGGCGAGGAAGTGGGGCGGCCACCAGAGGCCGCAGCCGATGAGGAAGATCGCGCAGGCCTTCAGGCGCAGGGAGAGGATGCGGGAGCGCTGGCGCGCCGACGCGAAGACCTCGGCGCCGAGCCACAGAAGCGCCGTGCTGATCGCGAGGGCAGCGACGCCGGGCAACAGCCGTTGGCTATCCAGAAGGGTCATGTGGAGCTGGCCCGCTCGTGCGCAAGTGCAGGTGTTCCCCCCGTGGGAGCACCGACTCACTCATTTCGGTACAGCGGGCGATTCCTTGAGCGCCATCTTCCGGCGCCGGAATCAGTGGGTGCGGCAGCGTATCGAGTTGCCGCCCGGCCTGCGGCTCAGGGCCGCCGTCGGTGTTGAAAATGCACGGTTTGCCGGCCGGCGCGGCCGCGGCCGGGCAGGACGGTCAGCGGCCGGGCGTGCGCTTGCCGGTCACCTCGACCCGCGGCAGGACGATCACCGGCATCGGCTCGGCGCTGGCGGCGCGCACCATCGCTGCCGCGTGGCCCTTCCGCTCGGCAGCGACGGCGAAGCCGGTCGTCGCGAGGACGGCGAAGATGGCGGCGCAGGCGGTGAGTCGGCTGATCATGGTGGGTTCCTGGGGGTTCGCTGGCGGATGCGTCGAAAAGCGAACTCTAGGGAGGTCGCAGCCGCGCCGACAGCGCCTTGCGACGAACCCCGCTCTGCGGCCGACCAGCTGCGAACGCGGGCGACGAATGCCGCGCGCAGGCGTTGCCGAGTTCCTAGATCGGCGCCGTGCGGCGAAGCAGCCAGTCGAGCGCCGCGCCTTCGACGTGCGGCCGCAGCCGCTCGAGCACCGTGCCGTGATAGTTGTTGAGCCAGGCGATCTCGTCGGCGCGCAGCAGCGCGGGCTGGAGGCAGCGGGTGTCGATCGGGCAGAGCGTGAGGGTCTCGAACTCGAGGAACTCGCCGAAGTCGCCGGCCACGCCGGCGGCGGGAACGTTGAGGACCAGGTTCTCGACCCGGACTCCCCAGCGACCCGGCCGGTACAGACCGGGCTCGATGCTGGTGATCATGCCGGGCTCCATCGCCATGGCCGGCTCCGGGATCACGCGCGAGATCGTCTGCGGGCCTTCGTGCACGTTGAGGAAGTAGCCGACGCCGTGCCCCGTGCCGTGGCCGAAGTCGAGGCCGTGCTCCCAGAGCGGCACGCGGGCGATGGCGTCGAGCATCGGCGACAGCGTCGCGCGCGGGAAGCGGGTGCGGCTGAGCGCCATCGTGCCGCGCAGCACGAGCGTGACGTCGCGCTTCTGCGCCTCGCTCAGGCGGCCGACCGGCCACATGCGCGTGATGTCGGTCGTGCCGCCCCGGTACTGGGCGCCGGAATCGACGAGGAGGAGCCCGTCGCCTTCGATCGTGGCATGCGACTCCGGCGTCGCCCGGTAGTGCGGCATGGCGCCGTTGGCGTTGAAGGCGGCGATCGTCGCGAAGCTCGGCCCCACGTAACCCGGCCTCCTCGCGCGGGCGGCCGTGAGCCGCTCGTCGACGGTGAGCTCGGTGATCGGCTCCTGGCGCGCCGGGTCCGCCAGGGCGGCCTCGAACCAGGCGTAGAACTCGCACATCGCCGCGCCGTCCTCGATCATCGCCCGGCGCACGTGGGCGGCCTCGGCCTCGCTCTTGCGGCTCTTCGCCAGCGTGCTCGGATTGATCGCCTCGACGCGGCGCGCCGGCGTCGACTCGACCAGGCCGAGCGTTGTCCGCTTCGGGTCGACCAGCAGCGTCGCCTCGGCGGGCAGGCTGGCCAGCGCGGGCGCGACGTCGGCGTAGGCGGCGACGCGGACCCCATCGGCGGCGAGCCGCGCCTCCAGGGCGGCGTCGACCTTGGCGCGCTCCACGAACAGCGTCGCCGTGTCCGCGCCGACCAGCAGGTGGGCCAGGAAAACGGGGTTGAAGCTCACGTCGGCACCGCGCAGATTAAGGAGCCAGGCGATGTCGTCGACGGTCGAGAGCAGGTGATGCGTGGCGCCGGCGCGGCCCATCGCGCCGCGCACCTCGGCCAGCTTGGCGGCCCGCGACAGCGGTGCCTCCGGACCGGCGTGCTCGTAGACCGGCGCCAGCGGCGCCGCTGGCCGATCGGGCCAGGCGTCGGCGAAGACGTCGAGGTCGGTGCGCAGGCGCACGCCGCGCGCGGCGAGCGCCTCGCGCAGCTGCCGGCCGCCGGCGAGGGAGAGCACGGTCCCGTCGACCGCGACGGTGTCGCCCTGCCGAACGTTCTCGGCCAGCCAGTCCATGTGCTGCGCCGCGTTTGGCGTCGGCACCTTGACGAGCTCGATGCCGCTGCCGGCCAGCTGGCGCTCGGCCTGGACCCAGTAGCGGCTGTCGACGAAGAGCGCGGCGCGGTCGAGGGTGACGGCGAGCGTCGCCACCGAGCCGGTGAAGCCCGACGCCCACTGCCGCGCCTGCCAGCGCTCGGGCAGGTATTCGGACAGGTGCGGGTCGCTCGACGGCACCAGCACCGCGGCTGCGCCGCCGGCCTTCAGCGCGTCGCGGATTCGCTCGATGTTGACGCGGGCGGCGGAGGTGCGGGTGTCCATCGACCCATTGTAGGAAGGGGCTCCTCCGTGGCCGGCGCGATCAGCCCGCAGCGGCCGGCGGAGCGGGGCTCGGCTCGGCGACGACGCGGGCGTTCCGCTCGTACGTGAAGTAGGCCCAGGCCCAGTCCGTCATCACCATCAGCCGGTTGCGAAAGCCGATCAGGAAGTAGATGTGGGCGAAGAGCCAGAACAGCCAGGCCAGGAAGCCGCTGAAGCGAACGGCGCCGAGCACCGGCACGGCGAGATCGACGACGGCTGCCTTGCGGCCCACCGTCGCCAGGTTGCCGTAGTCGATGTAGCGGAAGGACACGGTCGGCTCGCCGCGCAGACGGCGGAGCACGTTGGCTGCGGCCGTCCGCCCCATCTGCTTGGCGGCGGGGCTGATGCCGGGCACCGGGCGGGTTCCGTCGGCCGTCGGCGTCGTCGCCGCCGCCAGATCGCCGATGACCGAGATCTCCGGATGGCCGGCGACGCTGAGGTCGGCCGTCACCGGAACCCGGCCGCCGCGGTCGATGACGGCGCCGGTCTGCGCCGCGATGCGGGCGCCGAGCGGCACCCCGGCGACGCCGGCGGCCCAGATCACGGTCCGGCTCGCCAGGCGCTCGCTCGCCGGCGCTCCGCCTGCCGAGCCGGCGGTGAAGGTGACGCCCTCGGCGTCGATCGCGGTGACCTTGCAGCCGGTGCGGACCTCGACGCCGAGCCGCGCGAGCTGCTCGGCGGCGCGCGCCGAGAGCTTCGGCACGAAGGTGCCCAGCACCCGGTCCGAGCCTTCGAGGAGGACGACGCGGGCGCGCTCCGGGTCGATGCGGCGGAACTCGCGCAGCAGCGTGTGGCGCGCGATCTCGCTCATCGTCCCGGCCATCTCGACGCCCGTCGGCCCGCCGCCGATCACGACGAAGGTGAGCCACGAGTCGTGCTCCGCGCGGTCGGCGGTGCGCTCCGCGTTCTCGAAGGCGCCGATCACCCGGCCGCGGATGTTCAGCGCGTCGGCGAGCGTCTTCAGCCCGGGTGCGTGGCGCTGCCAGTCGGCATGGCCGAAGTAGCTGTGGGTCGCGCCGGCAGCGACGATCACGTGGTCGTAGGCCAGGCGCTCGCCGTCGTCGAGAACGACCTGTCGCGCCTCCACGTCGATGTCGCGCACCTCGGCCCGGAGGATGGTGAGATTGCCGCGCGTCATCTCGCGTCGCAGCACGTGCCGGATCGGCGCGCTGACGGCCGGTGCGCTGAGCCCCGCGGTCGCGACCTGGTAGAGCAGCGGCTGGAACAAGTGATGGTTGGTGCGGTCGATCAGCGTGATCTCCACCGGCGCCCTCGACAGCCTGCGCACCGCCTCCAGGCCACCGAAGCCGCAACCGATGACGAGGACGCGCGGCCGGGAGGTCATGGCGCATTGTCGGCCTCGGCCTTCCCCGGCGCTGCGCCGAGCTATCCTGCCTGCGGTTCGTCAGGGACATCGACCCGTGCGACTTCTGCTCGTTGAAGACGACCGCATGATCGGCGAGAGCCTGCAGCGAGCGCTGCGGCTCGAGGGCTACGCCGTCGACTGGGTCCGCGACGCCGGCGCCGCGGCCGGCACCCTGGCCAGCGAGCGCTTCGACCTGGTCCTCCTCGACCTCGGCCTGCCGCCGGGCGCCGGGCCGGAGAGCCTGGCGACACCGGCCGACGGGCTCGGCGTGCTGCGCGGGCTGCGGGCGCGCGGCGACGCGACGCCGGTGATCGTCGTCACCGCCCGCGACGCGCGCGGCGACCGCGTGGCGGGGCTCGACGCGGGGGCCGACGACTACATCGTCAAGCCCTTCGAGCTCGACGAGCTGAACGCCCGCATCCGCGCCGTCCTGCGCCGGCACGCGGGCAGGGCCGAGCCGCTGATCGTGCACGGCGCGGTCACGCTCGATCCCGCCCACCGCCGCGTCACCCGCGACGGCGTTCCCGTGCCCCTCTCCGGGCGCGAGTTCGCGGTGCTGGAGGCGCTGCTGGCGCGGCCCGGTGCGGTGCTGTCGCGGGCGCAGCTCGAGGATCGGCTGTACGGCTGGGGCGAGGAGATCGAGAGCAACGCGGTCTCGGTCTACATCCACCAGCTGCGCAGGAAGCTCGGCGCCGACTTCATCCGCAACGTCCGGGGCGTCGGCTACTTCGTCGCCGCCGAAGCGCCGCCGTGAGCTCGATCCGCGTCCGCCTGCTCGTCTCGCTGCTCGCGCTGCTCCTCGTCGCCGCGGCGGCGATGGGGGCGGTCACGTACCGCAACGTGCTGGCCGAAACGGAAGCCCTGTTCGACTACCAGCTGCAGCAGATGGCGCTCTCGCTGCGCGACCAGGGCGAGATCGGTCCGGCGCAGGCCGACACCCTGGCCGACGAGCAGCTCGACGTGGTCGTCCAGATCTGGACCGTCGACGGTCGCAGCATCTACGCCTCGCGCAAGCACCCCTCCTTGCCGGAGCGGGCGCTGCTCGGGCTGGCGACCCTGAGCGTCGACGGGCGGGCCTGGCGTACCTACAGCGTGGCGACGCGCCAGCGGGTCATCCAGGTCGCCCAGCCGATCGACATCCGGCAGCGCCTCGCGGCGCGCGCGGCCTGGCGCAGCGTGCTGCCGCTGCTCCTCATGACGCCGCTGGCCGCGGTCGCCATCTGGTGGCTGGCGGCGCGGACGCTCGCGCCGCTGAGCCGTCTGGCCGGAGAAGTACAGTCGCGCGACGCGCGCTCGCTCGCACCGGTGCGGGTCGCCGGGCTCCCCGACGAGGCGGCGCCGCTGGCCGTCGCCTTGAACGCCTTGCTCGACCGGCTGCGCCAGTCGCTCGACGCGCAGCGGGCGTTCGTCGCCGATGCGGCGCACGAGCTGCGCTCGCCGCTCACCGCCCTCAAGCTGCAGCTGGGGCTGCTGCGCCGCGCCGGCGACGCCGCCGAGCGCGACGCCGCCGGCGCGGCGCTCGCCGCCGGCATCGAGCGGGCCTCGCGCCTCGTCGAGCAGCTGCTCGCCCTGGCCCGCAGCGAGCCCGGAGCGCCGGCGGCGGCCGAGCGCGTCGACCTGGGCGAGGTCGCGCGCGCGGCCGTCGTCGACACGCTGTCCTTCGCGACGACGCGCGGCGTCAGCCTCGAGCTCGACGCCCCTCGGCCGGTGTTCGCCAGCGGCGACGCGGTCGGGTTCGCGCTGCTCGCGCGCAATCTCGTCGACAACGCCGCGCGCTACTCGCCGCCCGGTTCGCTGGTCGTGGTCCGCACCGGCGAGGACGAAGGGCGGCCGCTCCTGCAGGTCGACGATGCCGGGCCGGGCATCCCGCTGGCCGAGCGCGAGCGCGTCTTCGACCGCTTCTACCGCCGCGCCGACCGCGGCGAGACGGGGAGCGGCCTCGGCCTGGCCATCGTGCGCAGCATCGCCGCCGCGCATGGCGCAAGCGTCGAACTCGGCGAGTCGCCGCTCGGCGGCCTGCGCGTCAGCGTGCGCTTCGCACCGATGCCGCCGGCGGATGCGGCGGGGCCGACGAGCGCGGCCTAACGCCCGCTTAATGCTCGCCTAACGGAGCTCTAACCGCCCGTCCCTATCTTCCGGACATCGGCGCGGGCGGTCCGCGCGCAAACGAACGGGAGAGAGCAGATGATGCAGATGAAACCCCTCGCCGCCGCCCTGGTCGGCGCCGGCCTCGCCGTCGTCGGCACGGCGGGCGCCTTCGACCTCACGCCCAGCTGGGGCAAGGCCGACGTGCAGGTGGCCGCCGCGCCGCAGTCCTCCGCCCAGGTCGTGCCGGCCACGCCGATGAGCACGGCGCCCGGTCAGGTCCCGAACTACCGCGCCATCGTCAAGGAGTCGGCACCCGCCGTGGTCGGCGTCATGGTCCAGGGCACGCAGCGGGCCAGCATGGACGAGCAGGGCCTGCCGCCCGGCCTCGAGGACGACCCCTTCTTCAAGTTCTTCCGCGGCGTGCCCGGCCTCTCGCCGCGCGGCCCGCAGAACCCGATGCCGTTCCGCGGCATGGGCTCGGGCTTCATCATCAGCAAGGACGGCCTGATCCTCACCAATGCGCACGTCGTGCGCGACGCCAAGGACGTGACGGTCAAGCTGTCCGACCGCCGCGAGTACACGGCGAAGGTGCTCGGCGTCGACCCGGCGACCGACATCGCGGTCCTGCGCATCGACGCCAAGGACCTGCCGGTCGTGCGCCTCGGCAATCCCAAGAACCTCGAGGTCGGCGATCCGGTGCTCGCCATCGGCGCCCCCTACGGGCTCGAGCAGACGGCGACGCAAGGCATCGTCAGCGCGAAGGGACGCTCGCTGCCGGGCGATACGGTCGTTCCCTTCATCCAGACCGACGCCGCGGTGAACCCGGGCAACTCGGGCGGGCCGCTCTTCGACGGCACCGGCTCGGTGGTCGGCATCAACGCCCAGATCTACTCGCGCAGCGGCGGCTTCCAGGGCGTCTCGTTCGCGATCCCGATCGACGTCGCCATGAAGGTCAAGGACCAGATCGTCGCCACCGGCAAGGCCCAGCACGGCCGCCTCGGCGTGACGGTGCAGGATCTGAACCAGACGCTCGCCGACTCGTTCGGGCTGAAGCGGATCGACGGCGCGCTGGTCTCCAACGTCGCGCCGGACAGCGCTGCCGCGGCCGCCGGCCTGAAGCCGGGCGACGTGATCACGGAAGTCAACGGCGAGCCGGTGCTTCGCTCGGGAACGCTGTCGAGCCTCATCGGCATGTCGGCACCGGGCGAGCGCGTCAAGCTGAAGGTCTGGCGCGACAAGGCCGAGCGCACGATCGAGGCGCGGCTCGGCGGCAGCGAGGAGGCCGCCAAGCAGGCCGCGTCGGAGCGCGGCACCGCCGACGGCGCCGCGCTGGGCCTGGCCTTGCGGCCGCTGTCCAGCGACGAGAAGCGGGCGGCCAAGATTGCCGGCGGCCTGGTCGTCGAGGAAGCCAGCGGGGCGGCGGCCCGGGCCGGGATCGCGCCGGGCGACGTGCTCCTGGCCATCAACGGCCGCAACGTCGACTCGGTGGAGCAGGTGCGCAGCGTGGTGTCGACGAAGCCGAAGAGTGTCGCCCTGCTCGTGCAGCGCAACGGCGAGAAGATCTTCGTGCCGGTGCGGCTCGGCTGACGGCTTCGACCGTGGGCGGCGGCGCCGGGTGTGGCGCCGCCGCCATAGCCGTGAACTAGTTTCCGCTTGCACCTGGCAATCCCGCGATTCGGGGGGTGACAAGCCTTAAGCTGCCCGGGTTTGCCCTCGGGCATCTCAGGAGCCGTGTCATGAAGCCCTCGAACAAGTGGTCGCCGGCGGTTTGCGCTGCCTTCATGGGAGCCCTGCTCGTCGCCGGCAGCGGCGCCGCGACGGCGGCGGAGATCCGCGTCCTCCTCGGCGTCGACCCGGCCGACAGCTCGGGCGACGTGCTCCTCAGCGCCTCGCTGGGCCCGGCCCAGTCGATGACGCGGACGACGGGGTCGCGGACGACGATCACCCAGACCTCGGTGATGGCCGAAGTGATGCGCGCCAGCCGCACGGTCGAGAACGAGATCATCATCGCCCCCGCCCACGTGACGGCGTCGGCCATGCTGCATGCCTACCAGCTGCTGGCGACGAGCGGCCAGGAGCAGAGCTACGCCCTGGTGGTCAAGAACCACATCGACAACGTCGAGAAGCTCGCCGGCAAGCGCCTCTATCTGCCGCAGCAGGACTCCCTGCGCAGCTACGTCGCCAAGGGCCTGCTCGTCGAGTCGGGCGTCAAGCTGGCGCAGTTCGCGAAGGTGACCTACGGCAACACCAGCGGCGGCGGCCTGGTCGCGCTGTCCTTCGACGTCGCCGACGTCACCGTCGCCGACGAAGCGCAGGCGAGGGCCTGGATCGCATCGCATCCGGGCCAGGCGCGCATCCTGAAGACGACCCGTCCCGTGCCGGGCGGCATGAACATGGTCGTCCGCAAGGACTTCTGCGCCACCGAGTGCGGCCGTCTCACGGAGTGGGTGAACTCGGCCGAAGGGGCGATTCCCGGCATCGGCAAGTTCCGCGTCGCCTCGGCCGACGCGAGCAAGGCGTTCACCTATGTCGCGTCGCTCGGCATCACGACGCCCGACAAGGTGCAGGGCGTGACGCGCGTCGGCGCCGAGGAAGTCGCCGAGCTCGCCAGGCAGAACGTGCCCATCATCGACACCCGCTCGCAGAAGGAATTCGACAGCGAGCACGTCCGGGGCGCGGTCCTGGCGCCCTATCTCGAGAAGAGCCTGAAGGAAATCGACTTCGATGCCAAGAAGGACGACTTCGCCGCCTTCACGGCGCTGAAGCTCGCCAAGGACAAGCCGGTCGTCTTCTTCTGCAACGGTCCCGAGTGCTGGAAGTCGTACAAGGCCTCCCGCTTCGCCCTGGCCGCCGGCTACTCGAAGGTCTACTGGTTCCGTGGCGGCATGCCCGAGTGGCGCGAGAAGCGCCTGCCGGTCGAAGGCTCCGCCGGCGCCGCGCTGGCGCGCATCCCCGCGACGCCGAAGTCCGGCGGCGCCAGGACGGTCGCCGCCGCGCCCTGACGAGCGGGCGCCGCTCGGCGCCGCCCGCGTCGCTCAATCGCGCCCGGCGGAGCCGGGCTCGGCCAGCATGCGCAGCAGGCGCGCGGTGTCGCGCCGGGTCGCCTGGAGGGCGTCGTGCTCGATCCCCCGGTACAGGTCGAGGAGGGCCTCGCCGCTCGCCGTGATGCTGGCGCCGCCGCCACGCCGGCCACCTTGCGCCGTCGTGATCGCGGGCTCGGCCAGCGACCGGTTCAGCTCGTCGAGCAGGAGCCAGGCGCGGCGGTACGACATCGCCAGCGACCGGGCCGCCGCCGAGATCGAACCGTGCTCGCGGATCGCCTCCAGCAGGGCGATCTTGCCGGGCCCGATCGCGACCACCTCGCCGACGCGAACGCGGATGCGCAGCTGCAGCTGCGGCGCCGCGTCGACAGGCCGCGTGGACGCCGCGTCAGCCGGCCGGCCGCTCACGGCTCGCGGCGCAGGTCGACGACGCGCTCGGCGCGCTCGCTGTTCACCCACAGCCGGCCACCGCGCATGCGCTTGCCTTCGGGGTCGATGCTGGCGCGCAGCGTTCCGCGGTCGATGGGTTCGGGGCCGTCCGGAACCTCGACCCGCACGGTGAGCACCACGCGGCGCGGCCCGCCCGGAAGGTCGGGCTCGACGCGAGGCGGCCCCCCCGGGCGGTCGGACTCGATGATGCGGTCGTCCTCGGACTCGAGCAGCTTGCCTTCGCCGGTGTAGAAGATGCGCTTCAGCTCCTTGCCGTGGCGCTGTTTCCAGTGGTCGCGATGGTTCTGCCAATCGCGCGCGTGCTCGACGTCGAGGGCGCTGCTCTTGAAGCTGAGGTCGTTGCCCTTCTGCTCCATGTCGATCATGACCACCTCGCCATCGCGCGAGGTGTTTGCGCCGCGCGCACCGATGGTGAAGCGCCAACGTCCGGCGATGCTTGCGCGGCGCTTCTTCTCCCACAGCCACGCGCCGACCCCGGCGCCACCGAGCACCAGGAGCGCGCCGCCGACCAGCAGCGGCCGGCGAAGGGAACTCGGGTGCGATGTCGTGTCACCGGCGTCGAGCAGGCCGAGCGGCCGCGAGGGCACCGGCGGCGCGCCTTCGCGCGCGACCAGGCCCAGATGGCGCAGGTCCTCGGCGAGCCGGCCGACGTCGTGGCGCCAGTCGTAGGCGCGCAGGCGCCGCCAGGTCCGCTCGGCGAGCTGGTCGAAGGGCGGAGGCAGCTCCTCGCGCCGCGGCGTGTGCGCGACGCCGTCGCAGAGCAGCGGGATGACGTGCGCGCCGGCCTCGACGCCGGCCTCGAGCTCGCTGCGCACCGGGTCGTCCGCGTGCTCGATCAGACGCCGTCCTTGCGCATCGCGCGCGCCCAGGTAGTTCGGCGTGACGAGCACCAGCAGGATGGGGCCGCTGCCGAGCGCGCGGTGGATCTCGTCGCGCCAGCGCGAGCCGGCCGGCAGGTCTTCCTTGTCGAGGAAGATCTGGTGCTGCCCGAACAGCGAGTCGAGATCGCGCGACAGCGCCGTCGCCTTGTCGGTTCCATCGCTGCTGCGGTAGCTGATGAAGACGCGGGCGGTCACGGCGGGGCCTCAGAGATCGGTGCGCAGCTTCCAGATCTCGGGAAAGAGCACGACATCGAGCATCTTGCGCAGGTAGCTGACGCCGCCCGTCCCGCCGGTGCCGCGCTTGAAGCCGATGACGCGCTCGACGGTGGTCACGTGGCGGAAGCGCCAGAGGCGGAAGGTGTCCTCGAGATCCGTCAGCTCCTCGCCGAGCTGGTACAGGTCCCAGTGCGCCTGCGGGTCGCGGTAGACGACGAGCCAGGCACGCTCGACCTCGTCGCTCGCGACATACGGCTGCGCCCAGTCGCGTTCCACGTGGCTCGCCGGCACCGGCAGGCCGCGCCGCGCCAGCAGGCGGATGGCCTCGTCGTACAGCGACGGTGAGTCGTGCGCGGACTGCACGAGCGCGAGCAGATCGGGCCGGTGCGAGTGCGGCTTCAGCATCGCCGCGTTCTTGTTGCCGAGCATGAACTCGATCATCCGGTACTGCCAGCTCTGGAAGCCGCTGCTCGAGGCGAGCGAGGGCCGCATCGCCGAGTACTCCGGCGGGGTCATCGTCGCGAGCACGTCCCAGGCATGGACCAGCTGCTCCATGATCTTGCTGACGCGGGCGAGCATCTTGAACGCCGGCTGCAGCTCGTCGGACGCCACCGCGCGGATGGCGGCCTGCAGCTCGTGCAGCATCAGCTTCATCCACAGCTCGCTGACCTGGTGCTGGACGATGAAGAGCATCTCGTCGTGGGTGCCCGAGCGGAGCTGCTGCGCGTTCAGCACCGTGTCGAGGTGGAGATAGTCGCCATAGCTCATGTCGGCCCGGAAATCGACCTTGGCCGCCTCGGCAGCGACGATCGCGAGGGCGCTCGGCAGCTCGCCGGCCGGGGCGGCGGGATCGCCCGGTGCGGCCGATTCGTCCGGGCCGGCCATCACGTCACTGCCGCACGCCGGGCGAAACGCGGCTCGCGCCACTCGCCGCCGCCGAGCACCGCGCGCAGCTGCTCGACCGCATCCCAGACGTCGACGAAGCGGGTGTAGAGCGGCGTGAAGCCGAAGCGCAGGAGATCGGCGGTGAGGCTCGCATCGGCGCGCCCGGTCGTCGCCGAGGCGTCGCCGCCGCGGAAGTCGCCGATCACGCCGCGCTCGATGAGCGCCTGCATCACGGCGTAGCCGCCATCGTGCGCATAGCTCACCTGGCTGCCGCGCGCGTCGGGATCGCGCGGCGTCACGAGCGTCAGGTCGAGGTCGGCGCAGCGCGCGTCGACCTCGTCCATGAACAGTCGCGTCAGGGCGATCGACTTCTCGCGCAGCGCCGCCATTCCGCCATGCGCCTCGGCGGCCGCGAACACCTCCAGGCCGCATTCGAGCGCCGCCAGCGACAGCACCGGCGGCGTGCCGCAGACGAAGCGCGCGATGCCCGCGGCCGGCCGGTAGGCCGGGGCGAAGTCGAACGGCGCGGCGTGGCCCAGCCAGCCCGAGAGCGGCTGGCGCAGCTGCTCGCGGTCCATGCGCTCGGTGTGGCGCGGGTGAGCCCACACGAAGGCCGGTGCACCCGGTCCGCCGTTGAGGTACTTGTAGCCGCAACCGACGGCGAAGTCGGCGTCGGCAGCGTGCAGGTCGACGGGCACGGCACCCGCCGAGTGGGCCAGGTCCCAGACCATGAGCGCACCCGCCGCATGGGCTGCGCGCGTCGTCTCGGCCATGTCGTGCATCCGGCCCGTGCGGTAGTTCACGTGCGTCAGCATGAGGACGGCGACGTCCTTGCCGAGCTGGTCGACGAGGTCGTCGGGATGGACGACGCGCAGCTTGAGGTCGGCCGAGGCGGCCAGGCTCTCGGCGATGTACAGGTCGGTGGGGAAGTTCCCGCGCTCGGAGAGGACGACGTTGCGCGAGGGCGCGTCGGCCTTCTGCAAGGCGAGCGCCGCGCTCAAGGCCTTGAACAGGTTCACCGACGTCGAGTCGCCGACGCTCACCTCGCCGGCGCGCGCCCCGATCAGCGGCGCGATGCGATCGCCGACGCGAGCCGCCAGCTCGATCCAGCCGGCGCTGTTCCAGCTTCGGATCAGGCCCTGGCCCCACTCGTCGGCCGTCACCTGCGCGATCCGCGCCGCGGTTCGGCGGGGCAGGGCGCCGAGGGAGTTGCCGTCGAGATAGACGACGCCGTCGGGCAGGACGAAGTGATCGCGCAACGGCGCCAGCGGGTCGTCGCGGTCGAGGGCCAGGCATTCGTCCCGGTTCATGGCGGCACGACGGTAGCACCGGCCCGACCGGCGCGGTGTCGGTTAATCCGCACAGCGCGCGCAGGCTGGGACGCTTCGCCCTCGCTCGCCTTGACACGGCCCGCGCGCGTGCCTACGGTCGCCCGATGGCGATCGAGAACCGGGCCGCGGACGTGGCGACGCAGCGTCCGGAGACCCGCCCGTCGCCGCCCATGAGCGCCATGCGGTCCCCGGGCGCCGCACGGCCGCTGGCGCAGCCGGCGCTGGTCGCGCTCGCCGCGTACTTCGTGACCGTCTGGGGCGCCGGCTTCGTCGCCTCGCGCATCGCGCTGCAGTACGCCGCCCCGTTCAGCTACATCGGCGTGCGCTATGCCATTGCCTTCGGCGTGGCTTTGCTCGCGTTCGGCTTGCGCGCAGCGTGGCCGGCGACGCCGGCGCTCTGGGCGCACGTCGCCGTGGCCGGGCTGCTCAGCCATGCGGGGTACCTCGGCGGCAGCCACTACGCGCAGGCCTGGGGCCTGTCGGCAGGCGTCACCGCCCTGGTTCTGGCGCTGCAGCCGCTGGTCACCGCGGTGGTCATGGCCGGCTGGCTGCACGAGCGCCTGCGTCCGGTGCAGATCGCCGGCGTCGCGGTCGGCCTGGCCGGCGTCGCCCTGGTTGTCGGGCACCGCGTCGAAGGCGGACCGATCACCGCGGCGAGCCTGCTGGTGGTGACCTGGGCGCTCGTCTGCGTCACCGCCGGAACGCTCTACCAGCGCCAGTTCTGCGCCGGGGTCGACCTGCGCTCGGCGGTGTGCATCCATTTCGCGGCGACGGCGATCGTCATGCTTCCCCTCGGCCTGCTCGTCGAGGGCTTCCGCATCGAGTGGAACGCGCAGATCGCCGGCTCGCTCGCGTACCACGTCGTCCTCGCCTCGATCGGCGCGTACTCCATCTTCCACGTGCTGCTGCGGCGCGGCCAGGCCACCGCCGTGACCAGCCTGCTCTATCTGACCCCGCCCGTGGCGGCGCTCGCCGAGTGGCTGGTGTTCGGCATCGCCCCGACGGCCGTGATGTGGACCGGCATGCTCGTCGCATGCATCGGCGTGGCCATGGTCACGCGTGCCGCGGCGGCGCAGCGCCCGTCGCCGGCCATCGAGGAGCTGTCGTGAGCTCCCGCTGCGGATCGATCATCCGATGCGGCCGAGCAGCAGGTACTCCATGAGCGCCTTCTGCACGTGCATGCGGTTCTCGGCCTCGTCCCAGACGACCGATTGCGGTCCGTCGATGACGGCGGCGTCGACCTCCTCGCCGCGATGCGCGGGGAGGCAGTGCATGAAGAGGGCGTCCGGACGCGCCACGGCCATCATCTCGGCATCGACGCGCCAGTCGGCGAACGCCTTGCGCCGCTCCGCGTTCTCGGCTTCGTAGCCCATGCTGGTCCAGACGTCGGTCGTGACGACGTCGGCGTCGCGGCAGGCATCGGTGGGGTCGCGGAACGTCTTCAGGCAGTCGGTCCGCTTGACGCCGGCGGCGGCGGGATCGATCTCGTAGCCGTCCGGCGAGCTGACGTGCAGCGTGAAGCCGAGGATGTCGGCGGCCTGCAGCCAGGTGCTCGCCATGTTGTTGCCGTCGCCGACCCAGGCGACGGTCTTGCCCCGGATGCTGCCGCGCTGCTCGATGCAGGTGAAGACGTCGGCCAGGATCTGGCACGGGTGGTACTCGTTGGTCAGGCCGTTGATGACCGGCACCCGCGAGTTGGCGGCGAAGGCCTCGATCTTGGTCTGCTCGAAGGTCCGGATCATGACGATGTCGACCATCCGGCTGATCACGCGCGCCGTGTCCTCGACGGGCTCGGCGCGGCCGAGGTGGGTGTCGCCGGTGGTCAGGTTCACGACCGAGCCGCCCAGCTGGTACATGCCCGCCTCGAAGCTGACGCGGGTCCGCGTCGAGGCCTTCTCGAAGATCATCGCCAGCGTGCGGTCGACCAGCGGCGTGTACTTCTCGTAGTTCTTGAAGCGCTTCTTGATGATCGCGGCGCGCTCGAACAGGTAGGCGTATTCCTCGCTGCGAAGGTCCTTGAACTGCAGGAAGTGCTTGATGAGCGTCATGCCCGGCTTCATGCCCGTCAGGGCGTCGCGCGCGGCTCGGCCAGGAAGCTCCTGATGAGCGGGCAGAGCAGGGCGACCATCTGGTCGGCCTCGTCGCGGCTGAGGATCAGGGCCGGGAGCAGGCGCACCACACGGTCAGCGGTGACGCTGATCATCAGGCCGGCGTCGGCCGACCGGCGCAGGAGCTCGCCGCATGGCCGGTCGAGCTCGATGCCGATCATCAGGCCCTGGCCGCGCACCTCGACGACCCCCGGCACGCCGGCCAGCTCGCGCTCGAGCCCGGCGCGCAGGCGCCCGCCGACCTCGGCCGCGTTGGCGAGCAGGCCTTCCTCTTCGACGATACGGAGGGTCTCGACGCCGGCACGCATGGCGAGCGGGTTGCCGCCGAAGGTGGTGCCGTGGTTGCCGGGGCCGAGGACCTCGGCGGCGCGCGGCCCGCAGACGACGGCGCCGATCGGCACGCCCGAGCCCAGGCCCTTGGCCATCGGCATGACGTCAGGGCGGATGCCGGCCCACTGGTGCGCGAACCACTTGCCGGTGCGGCCCATGCCGCACTGGACTTCGTCGAGCATCAGCAGCCAGCCGCGCTCGTCGCAGATCCGGCGCACCTGCTTCAGGTACTCGACGGTCGTCCGGCGGATGCCGCCTTCGCCCTGGATCACTTCCAGGAAGACGGCGACGACATTCGGGTTCGAGCGGCCCACCGCCTCGATGGCCGCAACGTCGTTGAGCGGAACGCGCACGAAGCCTTCGACGAGCGGCCCGAACCCCGCCTGCACCTTGGCGTTGCCCGTGGCTGACAGGGTTGCGATCGAGCGGCCGTGGAAGGCGGCTTCGTAGACGACGATCTCCGGCCGCTCAATGCCCTGGTCGTGGCCGAACTTGCGCGCGATCTTGATCGCCGCCTCGTTGGCCTCGAGCCCCGAGTTGCAGAAGAAGACGTTGCTGAGGCCGGACAGCTCGACCAGCTTCGCGGCCAGCTGCTCCTGCAGCGGCACCAGGTAGTAGTTCGAGCTGTGGATCAGCTTCGAGACCTGGTCGTGCAGCGCCGGCACGAGCTTCGGGTGCGCGTGGCCGAGCGTGTTCACGGCGATGCCGGCCAGGCCGTCCAGGTACTTGCGGCCTTCGGTGTCCCAGAGCCAGCAGCCCTTGCCGTGCGACAGCGCCACCGGCAGTCGCCCGTAGGTCTTCATGACGTGCGGCTCGGCCGAGCCGCCGTTCGTTGAGGCGGCGGGGAGCTTGTCGGGCGCGTTCATGGAGGGTGGCTCCGGCTGGCGGGAGCGGCGGATTCTAAAGGTCGGCTGTCGTGAAAGCGTGCCTTGTTGCGGTGCAACAGCGCCCCCAGCCGAGCGCGACAATTCGGCGTGAGCGAGCTGCGCGACGTCTTCATTCAGGGAGTCACCCGCGACGGCAAGCCGTTTCGCCCGAGCGACTGGGCCGAGCGGCTCGCCGGCGCGATGTCGTCGTTCCGACCGGGCGGCTCGGCCGGCGGCATCGGCGCCCACATCGGCTATTCGCCCCTGTGCGTGCCGCGCCAGTTCGGGCCCTTGCGCGGCGTGCTCGTGAGCGCCGAGCTGCGCGAGATCGAGCCGATGGCCTGGGACTTCGTCATGAACTTCGCCCGCGACAACCAGCTCGTGGTTTCGGATCCGCCCGGCGATGGGGGCCCCGCGCCCGAGCCGCGCCACGACGACGCGCAGGCATGAAAAAGGCCCGCGCAGCGGGCCTCCGGGATGGCGTGCGGACTGCTCAGGCGGTCGCCAGCGCCTTCACCTTGGCCGCGAGGCGGCTCTTGTGCCGCGCTGCCTTGTTCTTGTGGAAGAGTCCCTTGTCGGCCACCGAATCGATGACCGGTTGGGCGGTCTTGAACAGCTCGGCGGCCTTGGCCTTGTCGCCGGCGTCGATGGCCTTCTGCACGTTCTTGATGACGGTGCGAAAGCGCGAGCGCATGGCCGTGTTGGCTGCGTTCAGCTTCACGTCCTGGCGGGCGCGCTTCAGCCCGGAGGCGATGCGGACGGTCTTCTTCTTGGCTTTGGAGGCAGTGGCCATGGAGCTGATTCAGTCCCTGATTCGGTCTCGAGACGAGGTTTTCGGCAAAGACCGCGAGTATAGCATTGGCGACCTTTCCGCCGAGCGTCCGCGCCGCCGACCCACCTCATGAACCTGCTGCGCGCGGCGTCGACGATCTCGCTCTTCACGCTCGCCTCGCGCATCACCGGCCTCCTGCGCGACATCGTCGTCGCCGCGACCTTCGGCGCCGGCGCCTCGCTCGACGCCTTCAACGTCGCCTTCCGCATTCCCAACCTGCTGCGCCGCCTGTTCGGCGAAGGGGCCTTCTCGCAGGCGTTCGTTCCGACGCTGGCGCGTCTGCGCGCGGCCGAGGGCGACGCCGAGACGCAGCGGCTGATCGATGCGGTGGCGACGGTGCTCGCCGGAGCGCTGGTCGTCACCTGCCTGCTGGGCATCGCCGCCGCCCCGGTGGTGGTCTGGCTGATGGCGTCAGGCCTCGAGCGCTACGACGAGGCGGTCGTGATGACGCGGGTGATGTTTCCGTACATCGGCTTCATCTCGCTGGTCTCGCTCTCGGCCGGGATCCTCAACACCTGGAAGCGATTCGCCGTGCCGGCGGCGACCCCGGTCCTGCTCAACCTGGCGATGATCGCCGGCGTGTGGCTGCTCGCGCCGTGGCTCGAGCGCCACGGCATCCAGCGTATCTACGCCCTCGCCGGCGGGGTCATGGCGGGCGGCTTCCTGCAGCTCGCCGTGCAGGTGCCGGCGCTGGCCCGAATCGGCCGCCTGCCGCGCATCGGCGTCCGCCTGGGCAGCATGAAAGCGGCGTGGGCGCATCCCGGCGTGCGCCTGATCCTGCGCCAGATGGCACCGGCGCTGCTCGGCGTCTCGGTGGCGCAGCTGTCGATCCTCATCAACACCCAGATCGCCTCGCACCAGGGCGTGGGCGCCGTCTCATGGCTGTTCTACGCCGACCGGTTGATGGAGTTCCCGACCGCGCTGCTCGGCGTCGCCCTCGGCGCCGTGCTCATCCCGCAGCTGTCGGCGGCGCAGGGCCGCGGCGACCCCGCCGGGTACTCGGCGATGCTCGACTGGGGCCTGCGCCTGGCGCTGGTGCTGGCGCTGCCCTGCGCCGCGGCCCTGCTCGTCTTTCCGGAGGCGCTGATCGCGACCCTGTTCCAGCGCGGCGAGTTCGACGCCCTGGCCGTCGCCAAGACGGCGGCCGCCCTGCGCGCCTACGGCGTCGGCCTGCTCGGTCTCATCGGCGTGAAGATCCTGGCGCCCGGCTTCTACGCCCGCCAGGACCTGCGCACGCCCGTGACCATCGCCGTCATCGTCCTGGCGATCACCCAGGCGATGAACGCAGTCTTCGTGCCGTTCCTGGGCCACGCCGGCCTGGCCCTCTCGGTGGCGCTCGGCGCCATCATCAACGCCGTGTGGCTCTTCATCGGCCTGAAGCGCGGCGGCTGGTACCGGCCGGAGCCCGGCTGGCGCCGATTCGCCGGCTGCGTGTTGCTGGCGACGCTCCTGATGGGCGCCTTGCTCGGCTACGCGGCCGAGCGCATCGACTGGGTCGGCCTGGCGGACCGCGAGCTCCTTCGCATCGGCGCGCTCGCCGCCTGCCTCGGCGCCGCCGCCCTGCTGTACTTTGGTGTATTGCTGGGCGCGGGCTTTCGACCGCGCGATTTCTCCCGCCGCGCCTGAGCCTAAACTTGTCGAATGCCCGGCCATCTGCTGCTGCACGCGCCGACCACGCTCGAGTATTTCGCCTCGCTCGTGGCCGACGATTCGACGTTCTCCGTCGTCGAGACGGCGATCGCGATCGCCCACGTCGACTACCCGTCCCTCGACTGCCAGACGGTCTTGGCGGAGATCGACGCCCTGGCCGCGCGCCTGAAGACACGCATCCCCAGCGATGCCGCGGCGATGCAGCGCCTGCGCCTGCTCAACCGCTTCTTCTTCCAGGAGCTGGGCTTCGCCGGCAACGTCAACGACTACTACGACCCGAAGAACAGCTACCTGCACAACGTCCTGCAGTCGCGCCGCGGCATCCCGATCACGCTGGCCGTCCTCTACGTCGAGATCGCCCACCAGATCGGCCTGCACGCGCACGGCATCTCGTTCCCGGGCCACTTCCTGGTCAAGCTGCGGATGCCGCAGGGCGACGTCGTCATCGATCCGTTCACGGGCCAGTCGATGTCGCGCGACGCGCTCGACGTGCTGCTCGTTCCCTATCGGCGTCGGCAGGGCCTGCCGGGCGGGTCGCAGCTGCCGCTCGGCCTCTTCCTCCAGGAGGCGGCGCCGCGCGAGATCGTCGCGCGCATGCTGCGCAACCTGAAGGAGATCCACCGCAGCAACGAGGACTGGCCGCGGCTGCTCGCCGTCCTCGACCGGCTGGTCATCCTGCTGCCGTCGGCCTGGGAGGAGCGACGCGATCGCGGCCTGGCGGCGGCCGAGCTCGGCGCGGTGCAGCCGGCCGTCGCCGATCTGTCGGCCTATCTCGAGCACGCACCGCAGGCGCCCGACCGCATCGCCATCGCCGAGCGCCTGGTCGAGCTCGGGCAGGGCGACTCTCCGCGCTTCCATTGACCCCCGTCGGCGCATTGCTCCGCACGCGATGCGCCTGACGGCCGCACAGCGACGGGCGATCAACTGGGCGGCCATCGCCGCCGTACTCGGAGGGCTCGTCTGGCTGCTGGCGCCGGTGCTGACGCCGTTCGCGATCGGCGCCGCGCTGGCCTATGCCCTGCACCCCGCCGTCGAGAAGCTCGCCGCACGCCGCGTCCCGCGCCTGCTCGCCGTCGCGCTCGTCGAGATCGCCGCGATCGTCGCCGTCACCACGCTGATCCTGCTCGTGGTGCCGATCCTTTCCAAGGAGCTGCCGCTGCTGCGCGACGAGCTGCCGGTGCTCGCCGAGCGCATCAACCGCCACCTCACGCCGTGGCTGGCGCAGATGGGCATCAACGTCTCCCTGGATCCGGCGAGCCTGCGCACCTTCTTCCTCAAGTACCTCGACGCCAACTGGGACGACAGCCTGGCGACCGCGCTGGCGTCGGCACGCATCGGCGGCAGCATCCTCCTCGGCGTCATCGGCTACGTCGTCCTCGTGCCCGTCGTCCTGTTCTTCCTGCTGATGGACTGGCCGACGTACGTCCAGCGCGTCGTCGCCCTCGTGCCGCCGCGCCTGCGCGGCAGCTTCACCTCGTTTGCCGCCGACTGCGACGCCGTCCTCGGCCAGTACCTGCGCGGCCAGCTCTTGGTGATGCTGATGATGGCCGCCTACTACAGCGTCGGTCTCGCCCTGTTCGGCTTCGAGCTCGCCGTCCCGGTGGGCGTGTTCACCGGCCTGGCGATCTTCGTCCCCTACGTCGGCTTCGGCATCGGCCTGATCCTGGCTCTGCTCGCCGGCGCGCTCCAGTTCAGCGGCTGGTACGGGCCGCTCGCGGTGCTCCTCGTCTACGGCACCGGCCAGATCCTCGAGGGACTGTTCCTGACGCCGAAGATGGTCGGCCGGCGCATCGGCATGAGCACGCTCACCGTCATCTTCGCCTTGTTCGCCTTCGGCCACGTGTTCGGCTTCGTCGGCGTCCTGCTCGCCCTGCCGATGAGCGCACTCATCGCCGTCGTCCTGGCCCGGCTGCGGGCGAGCTACACCCAGAGCAGCCTCTACGTCGGATGAAGCAGATTCCGCTCGCGATCGGCGCCGAGCCGGCGCGCAGCTTCGCCAGCTTCCTGCCGGGCGGCAACGGCGCCGCGGTCGCGCATCTGCGCCAGCTCGGGCCCGGCGCGCCGCCGGTGTACTTGTGGGGTCCGCCAGGCAGCGGCAAGACGCATCTGCTGCAGGCCGCCGTGCAGCAGGCGCGGGAGCGCGGTGCGCAGGCCGCCTGGTTCTCCGGCAGCGCCGCCGTGCCCTGGGACGCGCCCGGCGCGCCCGACTGCCTGGTCCTCGACGATTGCGACTCGCTCGACGAGCGGCGCCAGCACCAGGCCTTCTCGCTGTTCGTGGACGCGACCAGCCGCGGCGCCGTCATCCTCGCCGCGGGCAGCGTTCCGCCGGTGGATCTCGACGTGCGCGAGGACCTGCGGACACGCCTCGCCTGGGGCCACGTGTTCGCCCTGGTGCCTCTGTCGGAGCCCGAGGTGCGCGCTGCGCTGCGGCGCGAGGCGGACCGCCGCGGCACCTTCCTCTCGGACGACGTGATGGACTACCTGCTGACACGCTTCACGCGTGATCTGAAGCACCTGATGGCGCAGCTCGACCGCCTCGACGACTTCTCGCTGTCGACCAAGCGCGCCATCACCGTGCCGCTCCTCAAGCAGATGCTGGCCGAAGGGGAGGGGACGTGAAGGAAGGTGCGGGACTGGCGCTCTTCGATCTCGATCACACCTTGCTCCCGATCGACTCGGACCACGCCTGGGGCGAGTTCATGGTCTCCCTCGGCTGGGTCGACGGCGGGTCGTTTCGCGCCGGCAACGATGCCTTTTACGCCGACTACCTGGCGGGTCGGCTCGACATCGGCGCCTACATCGCCTTCGCCGTCGAGCCCCTGCGCCGGCAGAGCAGCGAGGCGCTCGCCGCCGCGCAGCGCCGCTTCATGGCCGAGGTGATCGGGCCGAACCTGCGGCCCTCGGCGCATGCCCTGGTTCGTGCCCATCGCGAACGGGGCGACCGGCTGGCGCTCGTGACCTCGACCAACGACTTCGTCACGGCGCCGATCGCCGCCGCGTTCTCGATCGACTCCCTGATCGCCACCCGCCTCGAGCGCGACCTCGACGGACGGCCGACGGGGCGGATCGACGGCATCCCGGCCTTTCGAGAAGGCAAGCCGCTCCGTATCAGACAATGGCTGGCCGAGAGCGGCAGCGCGTGGCCGGATTTCGAGCGCATCAGCGTCTACAGCGATTCACCGAACGACCTGCCGATCCTGGAACGCGCGACGGACCCGGTGGCCACCAATCCTTCACCGGAGCTCGAGGCGATCGCCCGGGCTCGCGGCTGGCGGATCCTGAACCTGTTCGAATGATCAAGAACCTCATCAGCAAGCTGCTCGGCCGGGCGTCGGATGGTGCACGGCGAAGCCCCATCGGCAAGCGCGTCGAGGTCGGCAAGGACCAGCACGGGATCGACCCGAAGCTGGTCGACGAGCGCGCCGTGAAGGTCGTCTCCACGCTGGCCGAGGCCGGCTACGAGGCCTACATCGTCGGCGGCGCGGTGCGCGACCTGCTGCTCGGCCTGCGTCCGAAGGACTTCGACGTCGCCACCAACGCGACGCCGGAGCAGGTGAAGGCGCTCTTCCGGCGGGCCTTCATCATCGGCCGGCGCTTCCGCATCGTCCACGTGGTCTTCGGGCGCGGCCGGCAGGACCGCGGCCTCTCGGAGGTGATCGAGGTCTCGACCTTCCGCGCCATGCTCGACGCCGCCGCCGCCGAGCAGGTCAGCGGCAACGAGCGCACGTCCAAGGGCGAGCTCGCCGGCAAGACCAGCGTCGTCGACGCGAGCGGCCGCGTCCTGCGCGACAACGTCTGGGGTCCGCAGGTCGACGACGCGGCGCGGCGCGACTTCACCGTCAACGCCATGTACTACGACCCCTTGCGCGAGATCGTCGTCGACTACCACGGCGGGCTGAAGGACGCGAAGAAGAAGCTGCTGCGCATGATCGGCGACCCGGTCAGGCGCTATCGCGAGGACCCGGTGCGCATCATCCGCGCCGTGCGCTTCGCGGCCAAGCTCGGCTTCGAGATCGAGCCGAAGACGCGCGCGCCGATCAAGGAGATGGCGGCCCTGCTCGACAACGTGCCGCAGTCGCGCACCTTCGACGAGATGATCAAGCTGCTGCAGACCGGTCACGCGCTGGCCAGCATCGTCGAGCTGAGGAAGCTCGGCCTGCACCGCGGCGTCTTCCCGGTCCTCGACGTGGCGCTCGACGAGGTCGAGTCGTCGGGCGTGCGCGCCCGTTTCGTCCAGGCCGCCCTGGCCGACACCGATGCCCGCGTCGAGGCCGGCAAGCCGGTGGCGCCGAGCTTCATGCTGGCGGCCATGCTCTGGCACGACGTGCAGGAGCGCTGGCAGCAGCGCCAGGCGAACGGCGAGTCGTCGTTCCCCGCTCTCGAGCACGCCATCGACGAGGCGTTCGACGCACGCATCGGCGACATCTCCGGGCGCGGCAAGCTCGCCGTCGACATGCGCGAGATCTGGATGATGCAGCCGCGCCTCGAGCGTCGGGCCGGCGGCTCGGCGCCGGCCTTGCTCGAGCAGCCGCGCTTTCGCGCCGGGCTCGACTTCCTGCGCCTGCGCGGCGCGGTGGGCGAAGCCGACCCCGCCCTCGCTGCGTGGTGGGAATCGCTGTACGAGGCCGATGACGACGAGCGCCGGCGCCTGATCGAGGCTGCGCGCGAGCCGCGTCAGCCGCGGCGCGTGCCGAAGCCGCGGCCGCCGCGCGAGGCCGAGCCCAGGCCGCTGCGCGACGGGGAGGCGAGGCCCGCGCGCGACGGGGAGCCGGGGCCGCTGGGGCACGGGGAGGGGAGGAACGCGGCGGCCGTCGAGCGCCGTTCCGGCGACGACGGCATCGACCTCCATTCGCCGGGCGCCGATGCAGACACGGGTCCTTCCACGGTCGACGGCGAGGAGACGGGCGGGGCGACGGGCGACCCGGCACGCCGGCGTCGGCGGCGTCGCCGCAAGCCGGTTGCGATGGCGCCCTTGGGCGGAGCGGGGGCCGAGGGCGAGTCCGGCAGCTCCTGACGCGGACGCTCCAACGGCCTTGGTCCGCATCGCTCGCGCCGTCGTCGCCTACATCGGCCTCGGCTCCAACCTCGGGGCGAGCGAAGCGGTGCTCGCGGCGTCGTTCACGGCGCTCGGCGAGCTGCCGGGCACGCGCGAGCTGGGCCGCTCGTCCCTGTACCGCTCGGCGCCCGTCGATGCCGCCGGTCCGGACTTCCTGAACGCGGTCGCCGCCGTCGAGACGACGCTTTCCGCGCCGGCCCTGCTGGCCGCCCTGCATCGGATCGAGGCCGCGCACGGCCGCGAGCGGGGCCTCCGCCATGCGCCGCGCACGCTCGATCTCGATCTGCTGCTGCACGGCGACGAGGTCATCGACGGTCCGGACCTCGTCGTGCCCCATCCGCGCCTGCACGAGCGCGCCTTCGCCCTCGTGCCGCTGGCCGAGATCGCGCCCGACCTCGTCGTGCCCGGCCGCGGTGCGGTCGCGGACCTGCTCGGGGCGGTCGCCGCGCAGCGTGTCGCTAGACTGCCCCGATGATCGATTCGCTTCCCGCCCCGGCCAAGACCATCCTCCTTCTCGCCGCCTCCAACGTCTTCATGACGTTCGCCTGGTACGGCCACCTGAAGAACCTCCAGTCGAAGCCGTGGGTCGTCGCGGCGCTCGTGTCCTGGGGCATCGCCCTCTTCGAATACCTGCTCCAGGTTCCCGCCAACCGCATCGGCTTCGCCGGCGGCATGAGCCTCGGTCAGCTGAAGATCGTCCAGGAGGTGATCACGCTGCTGGTCTTCGTTCCGTTCGCCGTGTTCTTCATGGAGCAGCCGCTCCGTCTCGACTTCCTGTGGGCCGGCCTGTGCATGGTCGGCGCGGTGTACTTCGTGTTCCGCTCGGCATGAGCTCGCAACTCGCCCGTTTTCGTCACATCGCCATCGAAGGACCCATCGGCGCAGGCAAGACCTCGCTGGCGCGCAAGCTCGCCGCACGCCTGGGCGCCGAGCTGATGCTCGAACGGCCGGCCGAGAACCCGTTCCTCGACCGGTTCTACGCCGACATGGCGGGCTACGCCTTCCAGACCCAGCTCTTCTTCCTGTTCCAGCGCCAGAAGCAGGTGCAGGCGATCGCCCAGCCGAACGTCTTCGGCGCTGCCGTCGTCAGCGACTTCATGCTCGCCAAGGACGCGCTCTTCGCGCGCCTGACGCTCAGCGACGAGGAGCACCGCCTCTACGCCCAGATGTACGCGCAGGTCGCGGCGCAGGTGCGCGAGCCGGACCTGGTGGTCTGGCTGCAGGCCTCGCCGGAGACCCTGCTCGCCCGCGTGCGCCGGCGCGGCGTCGCGATGGAGCACGCGATCGACACCGACTACCTCGGCCGCCTGTGCGACGCCTATGCGGAGCACTTCCGCGCCTACGACGGCGCGCCGGTCTTCGCGGTCGATACCGAGCACGTGAACTTCGTCGAGCGCGACCTGGACGTCGCCCACCTGCTCGACCGGCTCGACCGCTTCGAAGGCCGCCGCGACTCGCTCGGCCCGCCGACGCCGCTGCAATGACCGGGGCACGGCCGACGCTCCTCAGCTTCGACCTCGACGGAACGCTGGTCGACACGGCATCGGAGATCGCCGAGGCCGCGAACCTCGCCCTCGGCGACGTGGGACTCGCCGCGCAGCCGCCGGCGACGATCGAGAGGTTCATCGGCGCCGGCACCCGGGAGCTCATGCGACGCCTGCTCCGCGTCGCCTCCGACGCAGCATCCGTTGCCGCACCCTCCGGCGCCATGCGGGTGGACACCGACCAGGCGCTGGCCCGCTTCGCCGTCCACTACGACGCCGTGGCTGGAAGCCGCTGTCGTCCTTACCAGGGCTGCATCGAGACCTTGCAGAGGCTGCGCGGCGCCGGCATCCGCCTCGCCTGCCTGACCAACAAGGATGAGCGCTTCAGCCGCCGCATTCTGGCGGCCGTCGGCATCGACGCCTGCTTCGACGTGCTGGTGGGCGGCGACACGCTCGGCGTGCGCAAGCCCGACGCGCGCGTCGTCGCCCATGTGCTCGAGGTGCTGCGCGGCGAGGCCTCCGCGCTGGCCCACGTCGGCGATTCGGCGACCGACGTGCTGACGGCGCGAAACGCCGGCATCCTGGCCTGGGCCGTGCCGTACGGCTACAACGGCGGCGAGCCGGTCGAGAACGCGCGTCCGGACCGGCTGTTCGCGAGCCTGCCCGACGTCGCCGACTTCGTGCTCGACGGCGAGGCCTAGCGCGCGCCGACGACGCGGTCGATGCGGATCGAGAGTCCGCGCGTGCCGGGCGCGATGGGCGCCGACTCGCCGGTGAGGTCGCCCGCCTGCGGCATGGCGTTGCCGCTCTTGCTGATGCGTGCCGCGACGACGACGCTGCTCGCTCCCGACAGCCGAGCCGTGGGCGACATGGCGGACGAGTCGTCGAGCGTGAAGCTCAGCGGCAGGTCGGCGACACGCGCGCGCAGGATCGCCAGCGGCATGCGCCCGCCCTCGGCGGCGCGGGCGAAGACGAAGACGGTGTCGTCGGGTGCCGCGCTGGCGGCAAGCGCCGGTGCGAGGCTCACCGTGCCGCTCACGGTGGCGCTGGCCGCACCGGCGGCGACCGGCGGCGAGGCGGCAGCGGTGGAGGCTCTCGCCGAGGCGGCCGGCGCCGACGTCGCGGCGAGCGCATGCGGGGCGGCCGGCACCGACGCGGCTGCCGCGGCGCTGGCGCGCTGGCGGGCTTCGGCGATGCCGGCCTGGACCTGCTTCGCCGTCTCGCTGCCGGGCGGCATGGCATCGGCGATCTTCTGCCAGTGCCCCGCTGCCGCGGCGAAGTCGCCGCGTTCGTACGCCAGGGTGCCGGCGAGGGCGAGCGCCTTCGGCTGCTGCGGATCGATCGCCAGCGCTCGTTCCAGCAGCTGCGCCGTCTCGGCGTTGGCGAGGGTGCCCTGGCTCGCGGCGGCGGCATCGGCGTGGTCGGCGAGCAGGCCGGCGTTGCGCGGCTGCAGCTCGCTGGCGCGCCGATAGGCCGGCAGCGACTCGGCAAAGCGGCCGAGCACCGCGTACGAGCGCGCGAGCATGGTCCAGCCCTCGGCATCGTCGGGACGGCTCTTCATGCGCTCGGCCAGCGAGTCGACCATCGCCGCGATCTGCTCGATGCTGCGCTGGCGCGCTTCGCTCGCCGCCGCATCGCTGCCCGCTTGGCCGCCGGCCGCCGAGGCTGCTGCGGCAGCGCTCGTCGGTGTGGCGCCGATCCCCGCCAGCCGCGGCGAACCGGTCCGCGAGTAGCCGGCGACGGCGACCCCGACGACGACGGCGAGGATGCCGGCGATCAGCCGGCGCGAAGGCCGCGCCGCCACCGTCGCCTCGTCGAGCGGCGCGTCGCTCATCGCGGCCCCGTCGTCCGCGTCGGCGCCGCCGGCCGATCATCGTCGTCGAGGTCCGGCTCGAAGGCCTCGGCACCCAGGCGGCTGCGCCGGCGCAGCACCAGGATCAACACCGCGGCGCCGCCCAGCAACAGGATGGCCGGGCCGAACCAGAGCAGGGCCGTCGTCGCCTTCAAGGGCGGGCGATAGAGGACGAAGTCGCCGTAGCGGGCGGTCATGTAGTCGACGACCTCGCGATCGCTCTTGCCCTGCTCCAGCAGGGCCCGTGTTTCCCGACGCAGGTCGACCGCCAGCGCCGCATCCGAGTCGGCGATCGTCTGGTTCTGGCAGACCAGGCAGCGCAGCTCGGCGGCGATGCGCAGCACCCGCGCGTCGAGCCCCGGGTCGGCGGCCTTCGCCGGTGCCTGGGACGCCGCGGCGGCGAAAGAAAAGAGAGCCGCCAGCGCGAGCGCGACCCAGCCACGCACCCTAGACATCGAGCTTCTTGAGAAGAGGCTCGATCTTGTTCGCCAGCACCTCGGGCGTGAGCGGCCCGATGTGCTTCAGCTGGATGATGCCGTCGCGGTCGATGACGAAGGTCTCGGGGACGCCGTAGACGCCGAAGTCGATGCCCACGCGGCCGTCGGCATCGACCAGCGAGGCTTCGTAGGGATTGCCGAAGCGGGCGAGCCAGGCCGTGGCATTCGCGCGCTCGTCCTTGTAGTCGAGGCCGTAGATCGGAGCGAGCCCCTTCTTCGCGAACTCCATCAGCAGCGGGTGCTCCTCGCGGCAGGCGACGCACCACGAGGCCCAGACGTTGAGGATCCAGACCTTGCCGCGCATGTCTTCGAGGCGGATGGTCCTGGCCGGGTCGTCCAGCCGCGGCAGGGCGAAGCTCGGCGCCGGCTTGCCGATGAGGGGCGAGGGCACCTCGCGAGGGTCGCGCTTGAGCCCGACCGCGAGCACGGCGGCCAGCGCCAGGAAGGCGGCGAGCGGGATCAGGAACCAGAAGCGCTTCATGCGGCGGCGACTCCCGACGTTGCAGCGACGCTCGGCTGGCGGACGCGCGCACGGTAGCGGCGGTCGGTGGCGGCAAGCAGGCCGCCGAGCGCCATGATCAGGCAGCCGCCCCAGATCCAGTCGATGAAGGGCTTGACGTAGATGCGCACGATCCAGGCGCCGCGGTCGACGGGCTCGCCGAGCGAGACGTAGAGGTCGCGCGTGAAGCCGACGTCGATGTCCGCCTCGGTCATCGTCGATCCGGAGGCCGGGTGGAAGCGCTTCTCGGGCCGCAGCGTGACGAGGTGGCGGCCCTTCTCGCTGACGTCGATCGCCCCCTGCACGGCGCGGTAGTTCGGCCCCTGCAGCTCGCGCGTGCCGCGGAAAGTGAAGACGGTGCCGGCGATCTCGGTCGAATCGCCGATGTTCATGCGCAGGTCCCGCTCCACCTCGCCGGTGCGGACCATCGTGACGCCGAAGATGAAGATGGCGACGCCGAGGTGCGCGATCATGCTGCCGACCATGGCGCGCGGTAGCTGGCGGGCGCGGTGCACGACGCTGCTGCGCACGCCGCCGGCGGGCCGGACGCGCTCGACGAAGTCGGTGGCGACCGAGGCGACGATCCAGAAGGCCATCAGCAGCCCGGTCGCGGCGACGATGCCGACGCCGCCCTGGAGCCAGGCCGTGATGAGGGTCGCCACGACTGCGACGCCGGCGGCCCAGCGCAGGCGCGTCGCCAGGTCGGGCAGCTCGGCCTGCTTCCAGCGCGCCAGCGGCCCGACGCCCATCAGGAAGACGAGCGGCGCCAGCAGCGGCACGAAGACGGTGTCGAAGTAGGGCGGCCCGACCGAGATCTTGCCGAGGTTCATGGCGTCGAGGGCGAGCGGGTAGAGCGTGCCGAGCAGGACGGCGCCGCAGGCGACGACGAGGAGCACGTTGTTGGCGAGAAGCAGGCTCTCGCGCGAGAGCAGCGCGAAGCGTGCGCCCAGGCCGACGCTCGGCGCGCGCCAGGCGTAGAGGGCGAGCGACGAGCCGATCACGACGACCAGGAAGGCGAGGATGAAGAGCCCCCGGCTCGGGTCGGTCGCGAAGGCGTGCACCGACGAGAGCACGCCCGAGCGGACGAGGAAGGTGCCGAGCAGCGACAGCGAGAAGGCGAGGATGGCCAGCAGCACGGTCCACGACTTGAAGGCGCCGCGCTTCTCGGTGACGGCGAGCGAATGGATGAGCGCGGTCGCCACGAGCCACGGCATGAAGGACGCGTTCTCGACCGGGTCCCAGAACCACCATCCGCCCCAGCCGAGCTCGTAGTAGGCCCAGCCGCTGCCGAGGGCGATGCCGAGGGTCAGGAAGATCCACGCCGCCGTCGTCCAGGGGCGTGTCCAGCGCGCCCAGGTCGCGTCGAGGTTGCCGCCGATCAGGGCCGCGACCGCGAAGGCGAATGCCACCGACAGCCCGACGTAGCCCATGTAGAGCATCGGCGGATGGATCACCATGCCCGGGTCCTGGAGCAGCGGGTTGAGGTCGCGCCCTTCGGCGGCCGCAGGCAACAGGCGGTCGAAGGGGTTGGAGGTCGCCAGCAGGAAGAGCAGGAAGCCGAACGAGAGCCAGCCCATCACCGCGAGGATGCGCGCCATGACCTGGTCGGGCAGGTGCCGGCTGAAGGTGGCGACGGCGACGGTCCAGAAGGTGAGCATCAGGAGCCACAGCAGCAGCGAGCCCTCGTGTCCGCCCCAGACCGCGCTGATCCGGTAGTGCAGCGGCAGCAAGCGGTTGGAGTTAGAGGCGACGTAGAGGACGGAGAAGTCGTTGCCGACGAACGCCGCCGTGAGGCACACGAACGACAGCGCCACGAGGGCGAACAGGGCCCGCGCCGAGGGCCGCGCCACGGCCATCCAGTCGACCCGGCCTCGTGCCGCGCCGAGCAGGGGCAGCGTGCCGAGCACGGCGGCAAGGCCGAGCGCGAGCCAGAGCAGGAAGTGACCGAGCTCGGGGATCAAGGCCGCCTCAACGCTTCGGTGCGCCGCCGCTCATCGTCTCCGCGAGCTTCGGGTTGCCTTGCTGCGCCTTCTTCAGCGCTTCGGCGGCTTCCGGCGGCATGTAGTTCTCGTCGTGCTTGGCCAGCACCTCGCGGGCCATGAAGATGCCGTCCTTCAGCTGGCCTTGCGCGACCACGCCCTTGCCTTCCTTGAACAGGTCGGGAAGGATGCCTTCGTAGCGCACGGGGATGTCCTTGGCGGTGTCGGTGACGACGAAGTCGACGCGCGTGCCTTCGCGCTTGACGCTGCCCTCGCGGACCATCCCGCCGATGCGGAAGGTCCTGGCGACGGGCGCTTCGTGCGCCGCGACCTGGGTCGGTGAGTAGAAGAAGACGAGGTTGCTCTGGAAGGCATCGAGGACCAGGGCCGCTGCCGCGCCGACGGCGACCACGATGCCGGCGACGACCGCGAGACGCTTGTGACGCGGCTTCATTGCGCCGCCTCGCCGAGAGCGCGACGTGCCTGGCGATGCCGCCGGGCGACGAGCGCCGGCTCGATCAGCATGCAGGCGGCCGTGAGCGCGTAGGCGCCCCAGACGTACAGGCCGTAGCCGCCCATGGCGAAGAATTCGCTGGCGCTGCTCCAGTTCATGTCATGGCTCCGGAGGCAGCCCGCACCCGGCCGTGCGCGGCCTGGCCGGCCCAGCGGGCGTGCGAGTCGCGCTCGAGGACGATCGCCCGGGCGCGCGTGAACACCACGGCGAAGGCGTAGGCCCAGAAGGCGAGCGTCATGATCAGCATGGCGGTGAGCATCGTGCTCGCCATTGTCGGCGCAGCCGTGACGCTGACGCTTGCGCCCTGGTGCAGCGTGTTCCACCAACGGACCGAGAAATAGATGATGGGCACGTTGACGCTGCCGACGATGGCGACGAGGGCGCCGGCCTTGTCGGCGCGCCGCGGGTCGTCGATCGCGGCGACGATGGCGAGAAAGCCCGCGTAGAGGAAGAGAAGGATCAGCTCGGAGGTGAGGCGCGCGTCCCAGACCCACCACGTGCCCCAGGTCGGCTTGCCCCAGAGCGCGCCGGTCCACAGGGCGAGCACGGTGAACATCGCGCCGGTGGGCGCGATCGCCCGCGCCACCATCGAGGCCAGCCGCGCGTTGAAGGCCCAGCCGACGGCGGCCCAGAACGCCATCACCAGGTAGAGCAGCATCGACATCCAGGCCGCCGGGACGTGGATGTAGATGATCCGGTAGGCCTCGCCCTGGGTGGCATCGGTCGGCGCGCGGAAGAAGCCGATGTAGAGCCCGGCCACCGACAGCACGGCGGTGGCGGCCCAGCACCAGGGAACGATCCGGCCCGCGAGCTCGTAGAAGCGGGAGGGTGCGGCGAACTGGAAGTAACGCGGGCGGGTGCTCATGAGCGCGGCCCGTATTGTCGGGCCAGCGGCGGGGCGAGGCGCGCCGCCGGATATTCCTCCGTTCCCCTCGTTCCGGGGCGCTATTCGGTCGCGATCCGGAGCGCAGCCGCCGTGGCGAGTGGTGCCAGCAGGGCGGTGAGGATGAGCAGGGCGCCGAGCAGCGACAGGTGTCCGCGCATGCCCAGGCCGGCCTCGACGGCGGAGACGGCGCCGGCACCGAAGATCAGGACCGGAATGCAGAGCGGCACGATCAGCACGATCAGCAGCACCGCACCGCCGCGCAGGCCGAGGGTCAGGGCCGCGCCCAGGCCGCCGAGCAGGCTGAGGACCGGGGTGCCGAGCAGGAGCGTGAGGACGAGCGCGGCTATGGCGTCGCCGGGCAGACCGAGCATCGATCCGAACAGGGGCGCCGCCACCGTCAGCGGCAGGCCGGTGAGCAGCCAGTGCGACGTCGCCTTGGCCAGGGCGATGCGCAGGCGCGAGGGATCGGCGAGCAGCATCTGCTCGAGCGAGCCGTCGGTCAGGTCGACCGCGTAGAGCTGGCTCACCGAGAGCATCGCCGCCAGCAGCGCCGCGACCCAGACGACGCCGGGTGCGATGAGGCGCAGGGTCGTGGCCTCGGGGCCGACGCCGAGCGGAAAAAGACTGATGGCGACGGTGAAGAAGCCGATCGGCAGCAAGGCCTCGGTGCGTCGGCGCGCGGCGAGGCGGAGGTCGCGGGCGAGCAGGACGGCGAAAGCGTCGCTCATGCGCCGGCCATTCCGGTGTCGGCGAGGTGCAGCGGCGCCGTTGCGGCCATGAGCTGCACGACGCCCGGGCGCGGCTCGACCCCGGACAGGGGCAGGTGGCTGGTCAGCACGGTGATGCCGCCGCGCCCGGCGTGTCGGGCGAGCAGCTGGTCGAGCGCCGTCGCACCCTCGTCATCGAGGGCGTCGTAGGGCTCGTCGAGCAGCCAGAGGGCCGGCTGATCGGACGCGGCCAGTCGGGCCAGGGCGACGCGGCGCCGCTGTCCCTGCGACAAGGTGCGGACGAGCGCGTCGCGCCGCGAGGCCATGCCGAAGCGCTCGAGGGCGGCAGTCAGCGCCGCTGCGTCGGCGACGTCACCGCCGATGCGCAGCAGGAAGGCGAGCGACTCGCCCACGGTCAGGTCGTCCTTCAGCGCATTGGCATGGGCCAGGTAGAGCAGGCGCCAGCCCGCCGCTTCGCCGCGGCGCTCGATGGTCCCGGCCGCGGGGCTCGAGAGGCCCGCCAGCGTTCGCAGCAAGCTGGTCTTGCCCTGGCCGTTGGCGCCGCGGATCCAGACGATCGCGCCGGCGGCGGCGACGAAGTCCAGGGGCATGAAGAGCGAACGCTCGCCGCGGCGGCACTCGACCTGCCGGACCACGAGGGCCGACCCGGCCTGCGGAGCCGCGGGCGGCACGGCTGAATCATCGGGCTGGGCGGGCACGGGTCCTCCGTTCTTCGGTGGCCGCGATTGTGAGTGGCGCGCGCGATCGGGCGCAGCGCCCATGACCGTTCCGGGTCGCGAGCGCGAAGCCGCGAACTACACTGGCCCGCGGTCGACATCGTCGAACGGCAAGGGACCCCACATGCTCTTCGGCAAGCTGCTGCCGCGCGAAGGAAACTTCTTCGAGCTCTTCAACCAGCACGGCGAGCACATCGCCGAAGGCGCGCGCGCGTTCATCCGCCTGATCCAGCACTATGCCGACCCGGGCCTGCGCGAGAAACACACGCTCGAGGTCGGCAATGCCGAGCGCCAGGCCGACCGCATCACGGCCGAGGTCAACCGCCTGCTGCACAAGACCTTCATCACGCCGCTCGATCGCGAGCAGATCCACGGCCTCATCAACGCCATGGACGACATCCTCGACCTGCTCCAGGACGCGAGCGAGACGATGTCCCTCTACGACGTGCAGGCGATGAACGAGGACATCCTGCGCCTCGGCGACCTCAGTGCCAAGTGCTGCGAGCGCGTGCAGAGCGCGGTGGCGATGCTGCCCAGGATCAGCCAGCCGGCGGTCGCCGAGGCGGCCATCAAGACGTGCGAGGAGATCGACCGGCTCGAGTCCGATGCCGACCGGGTGATGCGCTCGGCGATGTCGCGCCTCTTCCGGGAAGAGAAAGACGTCCGCGAGCTGATCAAGCTGCGCGCGATCTACGAGCTGCTCGAGTCGATCTCCGATCGATGCGAGGACGTCGCCAACCTCATCGAGGGCGTCGTCCTCGAGAATTCCTGAGCCTCGGCGCCTCGCATGGGGACGGTCGAGATCTCGTTCGCGGTGGTGGCGATGCTGGTTGTGCTCGCGCTCGCCTTCGACTTCATGAACGGCTTCCACGATGCGGCGAACTCGATCGCCACCGTGGTCTCGACCGGCGTTCTCAAGCCGCAGCAGGCGATCGTCTTCGCCGCCTTCTTCAACGTCATCGCGATCTTCATCTTCCAGCTGAGCGTCGCTGCCACGATCGGCAAGGGCATCGTCGAGCCCGGCGTCGTCGATCACCACGTGATCTTCGGGGCGCTGATCGGCGCCATCACCTGGAACCTCGTGACCTGGTGGTTCGGCATCCCGTCGAGCTCGTCGCACGCGCTGATCGGCGGCATCGTCGGCGCGGTGATCGCCAAGGCCGGCGCCGCCGCGCTCATCGCCACCGGCGTCTGGAAGACGGTGCTCTTCATCTTCGTCTCGCCGGTGCTCGGCTTCCTGCTGGGCTCGCTGCTGATGGTGGTCGTCGCCAACGTGTTCCGGCGGGCGTCGCCGCTCAAGGTCGACAACCTGTTCCGCCGCATGCAGCTCGTCTCCGCAGGGCTCTACAGCGTCGGCCATGGCGGCAACGATGCGCAGAAGACCATCGGCATCATCTGGCTGCTGCTCATCTCCTCCGGCCACACGCCGGCCGGCGCGACGTCGCCGCCGGGCTGGGTGATCTGGGCCTGCTACCTCGCCATCGGGCTCGGCACCATGTTCGGCGGCTGGCGCATCGTCAAGACCATGGGCCAGCGCATCACCAAGCTGAAGCCGGTCGGCGGCTTCTGCGCCGAGACCGGCGGCGCGATCACGCTCTTCCTCGCCACCACCCTCGGGATCCCGGTGTCGACCACGCACACCATCACCGGGGCGATCGTCGGCGTCGGCTCGGTGCGGCGCGCGGCGACGGTGCGCTGGGGCCTCGCCGGCAACATCGTCTGGGCCTGGATCTTCACCATCCCGTCCTCGGCCTTCGTCGCGGCCGTGTTCTACCTGCTGAGCTTGGCGCTCTTCTGATCAGCGCCCCGTCCGCGCGGCCGACTCGAAGTAGCGCTGCGCGGTGAAGGCGATCGTCGCCATGGCCGCGGTTGCGCCGAGCGCCAGCGCCAGCACGACGCCGAGCACGGCCGGCCAGCCCGAACGCGGCTCCGTGCGGGGGCGGCCGTGCCGCGCCGCCCAGCGCGCATCGTCGGTGAGGCCGTAGACGATGGCGCTCAGCATGGCCGCGACCAGCGACGCACCGAGCAGGGGAACGAGCACGCTGCCGAGGCGGTCGTCGACGCCGAACTCGCGCATCCGCCAGAAGCCGTAGGCGCCGGCCAGCGTCGGCAGCGGGTAGGCCCAGCCCCAGCGATCCGCGGCGCCGTGAAGGTAGAAGCGGTGCAGGCCGAGGCTGCCGCCCAGGATGGCGAGCCAGGTGGCGAGCGCCTTCGACCGCGGCCGACGCGCCTCGATCGTCATGCCGCCGCGGGACTGCCGGCGCCGGCGCCGAGGCCGCGCTGCATCAGGACGACGTCGAGCCAGCGCCCGAACTTCCAGCCCGCCGATCGCAAGGTGCCGACATGCTGGAAGCCGAGCGCCCGGTGCACGCCGACGGAGGCCGCGTTCGCCGAATCCCCGATCACCGCCATCATCTGGCGGGCAGCGGCAGCCTCGCAGCGTGCCAGCAGCTCCGCCAGGAGCAGGCGGCCGAAGCCGCGTCCGGCCGCCTGCGGGGCGAGGTAGACCGAGTCTTCGAGGCTGAAGCGGTAGGCGGGGCGAGGCCGGAAGGGAGCGGCGTAGGCGTAGCCCTGGACCGCCCCGCCGCTTTCGAGGACGAGCCAGGGCAGGCCGTTGTCGAGGACGGCCTGGCGCCGGGCGGCCATCTCGCTCCCCGCCGGCGGATCGATCTCGAAGGTGCCCGTGCCGTGCTCGACGTGCCAGGCATAGATGTCGGCCAGCGCGGGCACGTCCGCCGCCGTGCTCGGGCGGATCAGGATGTCGGCGGTCATTGGGGCGGGAGGAAGGGGCGGGCGGCGAGTTTATAATGCTTGGTTTTTCGCGGGACACGTCCCGTCCTTCAAGGATTCACCATGGTCGTCATCCGGCTGGCTCGCGGCGGGGCGAAGAAGCGCCCCTTCTTCAACATCGTCGTTGCCGACTCGCGCTTGCGCCGGGACGGCCGCTTCATCGAGCGCCTCGGCTTCTACAACCCGGTCGCGTCCGGCGGCGAGCAGCCGCTGCGCGTGGCCTTCGACCGCATCGAGCACTGGACCGGTCACGGCGCGCAGATGTCGCCGACGGTCAAGCGCCTCGTCGAGCAGGCGAAGACCGCCGCCTGATCCGGCGGTCGGCGCGCGCCGACTCGTCGCAGGTCCGCCCCCCGTCACCGTGGCCACCGAGGCGCCCGACGTCTGGCCGGCCGACGCCCTCGAGGTCGGCCGCATCGGCGAGGCCTGGGGCTTGCAGGGCTGGTTCAAGGTCCATCCCTACGCCGACCCGCCGGAGGCTTTGCGAGCGGCCCGGCAGTGGTACCTCAAGCCTCCCGAGGGACGTCCGTCGCTCGTGGCCGGCCTGCCACCATCGCTCGAGATCGCGCGCGTGCGCGAGCACGGTGACGGTCTTGTCGCATCGGCGCGGGGCATCGCCGATCGCGACGGAGCCGAATCGCTGCGCGGTGCCCGCGTGTTCGTGCCGCGGTCGCACTTCCCGAGCGCCGCCGAGGACGAGTTCTACTGGGCCGACCTGATCGGCTGCAGCGTCGTCGATCGCCAGGGAGCCGACCTGGGCTCGGTCGTCGGCCTGTTCGACACCGGCCCGCAGAGCGTCCTGCGTGTTCGGCCCGCGGGCGCCGACAGTGAAGAGCGGCTGATTCCCTTCGTGTCCCCCTACGTCGACAGCGTCGACCTCACGGTGCGCCGCATCGTCGTCGACTGGGGCGCCGACTACTGATGCGATTCGACGTCATCACCCTCTTTCCGGAACTGTTCGCGGCGCCTCGGGTGCACGGCGTGACGCGACGTGCGTTCGAGTCCGGACAGGTCGAGGTCCGCCTCTGGAACCTGCGCGACTTCGGCGACGCGCCGCACGCCCGTGTCGACGATCGGCCCTACGGCGGCGGCCCGGGCATGGTGCTGCTGGCCGAGCCGCTGGAGCGGGCGCTGGCCGCCGTCCGCGCCGAGCGAAGCGAGACGGAGCCCGCCCCGCTCGTCCATTTCTCGCCGGCGGGGGAGTTGCTGCGGCAGGACCGCGTCGCGCGCTTCGCGGCGGGTCGGGGTGCGGTGCTGCTGTGCGGCCGTTACGAAGGCGTGGACCAGCGCTTCATCGACGCGCACGTCGACTTCGAGCTCAGCATCGGCGACTACGTCCTCTCCGGCGGCGACCTGCCGGCGCTCGTCCTGCTCGATGCCGTCGCGCGCCTGCAGCCTGGCGTGCTGGGGGATGCGCGTTCGCACCAGCAGGACAGCTTCTCCGAGGGCCTGCTCGATTGCCCGCACTACAGCCGACCGGAGGTGCTCGACACCGCATCGGGGCGGGTGGCCGTCCCGGCGGTCCTGCTCTCGGGAAATCACGCCGCCATCGGGCGATGGCGGCGCGAGCAGGCGCTTGCCGCGACGAGCGACCGCCGCCCCGACCTCATCGAATCCGCCCGGGCGAGCGGCCGGCTGGATGCCGCCGACGAAGCGACCCTCGCCGCGCGGAAGAAGCCAAAGTTATAATTTTCGGTTTTTCCGATCCTCTGCCGCCCAGGGCCCCCGGCCCGGAACGCGTCGGGCAATCCGCCCGATGCCCTACAGAACATGCAGCGCGGCGCGCACGATCGACAGGAGCCCTCCGTGGACTTGATCCAGACCCTCGAGCGCGAGGAAATCACCCGCCTCAACCGCACCGTTCCGACGTTCGCCCCCGGCGACACGGTCATCGTCAGCGTCAGCGTGGTCGAAGGGACGCGCAAGCGCCTCCAGGCCTTCGAAGGCGTGGTCATCGCCAAGCGCAATCGCGGCCTGAATTCGAGCTTCATCGTCCGCAAGATGTCGAGCGGCGAAGGCGTCGAGCGCACGTTCCAGACCTACAGCCCGCTGATCGCGTCGATCGAGGTGAAGCGTCGGGGCGACGTTCGCCGCGCGAAGCTGTACTACCTGCGCAGCCGTTCCGGCAAGTCGGCCCGCATCAAAGAGAAGCTGGCCTGAGCCTGCCGTTCAAGCCCGAGGACGCTCCGGTCCTCGGTTCGGACTCTCACCTCCCCGCCGTTTCGCCCGCGAGCATCGACCCGGCGGCTCTGCGCCTGCGTTTCGTGCAGCCGCCCCCATGGCAGCCCGAGATCGTCGGCGAAAGCCGCGTCGTCGAGCGCGCGCCGACGGATGCGTCGGTGCTGGTTCCCCTCGTGCTGCACGACGAGCCCACCGTGCTGCTCACGCGGCGCACCGATCACCTCAACGATCACCCGAGCCAGATCAGCTTCCCCGGCGGACGCGCCGAGCCGGAGGACGCCGATGCCGTCGCGACCGCCCTGCGCGAGGCGCGCGAGGAGATCGGCCTGGCCGAAGCCGAGGTCGAGGTGCTGGGCAGCCTGCCGACCTACACCACGAGTACCGGCTTCGTCGTCACCGCGGTCGTCGGCCTGGTCCGTCCCGGCGTGGTGCTGCAACCGGATCCGTTCGAGGTCGCCGAGGTGTTCGAGGTTCCTCTGAGCTGGCTGATGAACCCGGCCCACCATCAGCGCCACGTGGTCGAGATCGCCGGCTGGCGGCGCGAATTCCTGTCGATGCCCTGGCACGGGCCGGGCGCGGACGGGCAGCCGCGGCGCTTCTTCATCTGGGGCGCGACCGCATCGATGCTGCGCAACCTGTACCGCTTTCTCGCCGCCTGAGCGCGAAACCTCGCGGCTATGATGGGCCGCGATGAGTTTTTTCGCCGTCCTGTTTGCGCTTCTGCTCGAGCAGGTCAAGCCTCTTCCCCGCGGCAACCCGATCCATGATGCGCTGACCGCCTGGATCCGCGGCACCGCCCGAAACTTCGATGCCGGCCGAGAAGTCCACGCGTGGGTGGTCTGGTGCATCACGGTCGTCGTGCCGGCCGTCGTGTGCTGGGGCATCTATGCCGGCCTGACGCAGGTCAGCACGCTGCTCGGCCTGGCCTTCAACGTCGCCGTGCTCTATTTGACGCTCGGCTTTCGCCAGTTCAGCCACTACTTCACCGACATGCGCGCGGCGCTCGACCGCGGCGACGAGCACGAGGCTCGCCGGCTGCTGGCGGAGTGGCGGCACCTCGACACGAGCGAGCTGCCGGCCTCGGAGTTCCTGCGCCATCTGATCGAGCACTCGCTGCTGGCGGCGCACCGCCACGTCTTCGGCGTCTTCTTCTGGTTCGTGGTGCTGTCGACCTTCGGCCTCGGCCCGGCCGGTGCCGTGCTGTATCGCCTGGCCGAGTTCGTGAGCCGCTACTGGGCCTATCGCAACGGCGAGAGCGGGATCGCCATGAACGAGCGGCTGATGTCCTTGTCGCTGCGCCTGTTCCACGTGCTCGATCATGTGCCGGCGCGCCTGACCGCGTCCGGCTTCGCGGTGGTCGGCAACTTCGAGGAGGCGGTGAACTGCTGGCGCCGCGACGCCAGCCTCTGGCGGTACGACAACGAAGGCGTGATCCTCGCCGCCGCCGCGGGCGCCGTCGGCGTGCAGCTCGGCGGCGGCTCGGCGCCCGGCATCACGCCGGACCGGGCCAAGACCTTCGAGTCCGGCGCGCCGCCCCAGTCGGCCGATGCGGAAGGCTCGACGCCAGGCATTCCGCCGCAGCTGAGCCATCTGCGCAGCATCGTCGCGCTGGTCTGGCGCTCGGTCGTGCTGTGGATGCTCCTCCTCGCGCTGCTGTCGCTCGCCAACCTCGTCGGCTGAAACGGCGACGCCCGACGCACCGACGCGTCAACGCGTTCAACGCGACGACCCTCAGGCGGCGAGCTCGGCGCGGATCTCGACGTAGATGCGGTGGCGGGACTTGGCGAGCTCGCCGCGGCGCACTGCCTCGAGCACCCCGCACCCGGGCTCGTGCAGGTGCGTGCAGTTGTAGAAGCGGCAGGCGTCCGCATGCGCGCCGATGTCGGGCATCAGTGCGGCGAGCTGCTCGGGAGCGATGTGCCGCAAGCCGAACTCCTGGAAGCCCGGCGAATCGATCAGCGCGCTCTGCCGCAGGTCGTCGAGCCAGTACCACTGCGTGGCCGTCGTCGTGTGCCGGCCGCTGTTCAAGGCCCGCGAGATGTCGCCCACCTGCGCTCCCGCATCGACCACCATCAGGTTGACGAGCGTGCTCTTGCCGGCGCCGCTCGGGCCGAGCACGAGCGTCGCCTTGGAGGCGAGGACGGCGCGCAGGAGCGACCGCGCCGCATCGGGCTCGTTCTTCAGCGCCACGGCAAGAATCTCGACGCCCATCGCCTGGTAAGGACGCAAGCGGGCTTCGGCCGCGGCAAAGGTCGGCAGGTCGCGCTTGTTGAGGACGATGCGCGCCTCGATGCCGGCCGCGTTCGCCGCGATCAGGGCCCGCGCCAGCTGCGATTCGCTGAACACCGGCTCGGCCGCGACGACTATGAGCAACTGGTCGATGTTGGCGGCGAACTCCTTCGTCTTCCACTCGTCCTGGCGATGCAGGAGGTTGCGCCGCGGCAGCGTCGCGTCGACGACGCCTTCATCGCCCGTCGGCGTCCAGCGGACGAGGTCGCCGACGACCAGCGTGCTCTTCTTCCCGCGTGAGTGGCAGAGGATGCGGCGACCGTCGGCCGTCTCGACGACCACGTGCCGGCCATGACCCGTGACGACGCGTGCCGGCGCCTCAGCCGACGAAGGCGACGAGGGCATCCGTCTTGGCGGCGCAGATGAAGTCGTTCATCGAGATGCCGCCGGCCGAATGCGTCGAGAAGCGGACCACGCAACGGTCGTAGCTGACCTGCAGGTCCGGATGGTGATCCTCGACGTGGCAAACCCACGCCAGCGCGTCCACGAAGGCCACGGTCTCGAGCCAGCCCTTGAAGGCGAAGGTCTTCTCGATGCCGTTGCCCGACTGGCGCCAGCCGCTCGACTGGGCAAGGTGATCGCGCACCGCTGCATCGCTCATGGGCGCGGCGCGCTGCTCGCAGCGCTTTTCCAGGTAGTGGGTCATGAGGCCATCGCTTGTGCAGGGTTGCCGGACAGGGCGGCGAGCCGCTCGGTGGCCGGCGGGTGCGAATAGTAGAAGCGCGCGTAGACCGGGTCGGGAGTGAGGGTCGAGGCGTTGTCCTCGTGCAGCTTGAGGAGGGCCGATGCGAGGTCGCGGCCGTCGGCCTGGGCGCAGGCGTAGGCATCGGCCTCGAACTCGTCGCGGCGCGACCACCCGGACAGCAGCGGCGTCGCGAAGATGGCGAAGGGAGAGATCGCCAGGAGCAGCAGGAGGAGCGAGAGCGCGTCGTTCGGCACCTCCAGGTTGGGCACGACACCGAGGCCCGTGAAGAACCACGCGCGCGTCGACAGCCAGCCGAGCAGGGCGAAGAAGGCCAGCGTGACGACCGCCATCGCCAGGATGCGCTTGTGGATGTGGCGGAGCTTGAAGTGGCCGATCTCGTGCGCGAGAACGGCCTCCACCTCGGCCGGCGCCAGGCGCTTCAGCAGCGTGTCGAAGAAGACCACGCGCCGCGCCGCGCCGAAACCGGTGAAGTAGGCGTTGGCATGGGCCGAGCGGCGGCTGCCGTCCATCACGAAGAAGCCCTTGGCGGCGAACCCAGCACGCTTCATGAGCGCGTGGATGCGCTGCAGCAGCGCCGCATCGTCGAGCTCGCGAAAGCGGTTGAAGAGCGGAGCGATGAGCGTGGGCACGACGATCTGGGCCGCGAGCACGACTCCCATCCAGGCCGCCCAGGCCCAGAGCCACCATGCGGCCCCGGCGGCAGCCATGATCCAGAGCACCCCCGCCAGCAGCGGCAGGCCGATCACGAGGCCGAGCGCCAACGACTTCAGCGCATCGGCCAGCCACAGGCGCCAGGTCATGCGGTTGAAGCCGAAGCGCTGCTCGAGTCGGAAGGTCGTGTAGAGCTCGAACGGAAGATCGAGCAGGCTGCCGATGGCGACGAAGCCGGCGACGAGCGCGACCTGGTAAGCCAGGCCGCCCCAGCGCGGCGCCACGGCATCGCGGACGGCGACGTTGAGCGCATCGAGGCCGCCGAAGAGCGTCCAGCCGAGCAGCACCACCGCGCCGAACACCATGTGCCAGTGGCCCAGCTTGGCCCTGGCGAGGGTGTAGTCCGCCGCTTTCTGGTGCGCTTCGAGCGGGATCGAGGCGCGGAACAGGGCCGGTACGTCATCGCGGTGCAGGGCCACATGACGGACCTGCCGGGCCGCCAGCCAGCCGCGCAGGAGCAGGGAAGCGACGAGCGCCGCGGCGAAGACCATCGTCCACGTCGATGACATGCCGCGAAGTGTAGGCGGGGCGCTCCGGCGGCGGACTGCTGCGAGAATTTCCCCAGGAGCCCATGATGACTGCCGATGAACTGACCCTCGACGAGCACAACCTGGTCTGGATCGACCTGGAGATGACGGGGCTGTCGCCGGAACGCGACCGGATCATCGAGATCGCCGTCGTCGTCACCGATGCGCAGCTCGGCCGGCGCACGGAAGGCCCGGTGCTCGCCGTGCACCAGAGCGACGCGGTGCTCGCCGGCATGGACGCCTGGAACACCGGCACGCACGGCCGGAGCGGCCTCACGGACCGCGTCCGCGCCTCGGCCGTCGACGAGGCCGCCGCGGAACGCCAGGTGATCGACTTCCTGCAGCGCTACGTGAAGAAGAACGCCTCGCCGATGTGCGGCAACAGCATCTGCCAGGACCGGCGCTTCCTGGCGGCGACCATGCCGGCGCTCGAGGCCTTCTTCCACTACCGCAACCTGGACGTGAGCACGCTCAAGGAGCTGGCGCGGCGCTGGCGTCCGGAGCTGCTCGGCGGCTTCAGGAAGGCGCAGGCGCACACCGCGCTGGCCGACATCCACGAGTCGATCGACGAGCTGGCCTACTACCGCGAGCACTTCCTGCGCGCGACAACGGGCTAGCCTGCAGAGTCTGGCGCGCCGCAGTACAATCATGGGCTCGCCGCAAGACGGGCCGGGCTTGGCGCCACGGCTCATCGACGCGTCGTTTCGTACATCCCCTCTGACCGCCTCGGGCGTCTTTCACGACACCCGGATCCTGCGCGGAATGGTCGGCGGCGATGCCGTCGCTAGAGGCCTCTCCTTCACCGTCGTGCTCGCGTCAAGAGCGCGCACCGGCCTTTCCCTGCGACCTTTCCGGTCCTCGCCATGCGCGAGGACAGGTGCTGCCGCGCGCAAGCGGCGGCGCCCGATCGACTGAGACCGTGATGACTTTCGAAACTCTTGGCTTGCCCGAATCCCTGACCCGCGCCGTCGCCGATGCCGGCTATGACGCGCCCACCGACGTGCAGACCGCCGCCATCCCGCCGGCGCTCGCCGGCTCCGACCTGATGGTCGCTGCCGCGACCGGCAGCGGCAAGACCGCGTCCTTCATCCTGCCGGCGCTGCAGCGCGTGCTGCTGGCGCGTGCCGATCCGTCCAAGCGGCGCGACAAGGGCACGGTCTACGGACCCCGCATCCTCGTCCTCACGCCGACCCGCGAGCTGGCGATCCAGATCGCCAAGGCGGCGGTCACCTACGGCCGCCATGTGCCGGGCCTGCGCGTCGCGACGGTGGTCGGCGGCGTGCCGTACCCTGCCCAGCTGAAGGCGCTGCGCGGTCCGCTCGACATCCTGATCTCGACGCCGGGCCGGCTGCTCGACCATCTGCAGACCGGCAAGGCGGTCCTCGATCACGTCGAGATGCTGGTTCTCGACGAGGCCGACCGCATGCTCGACATGGGCTTCATCGATGACATCACGACCATTGCCGACCACCTGCCGAAGGCACGGCAGACCGTGATGTACAGCGCCACCTTCATCGGCCACGTCGCCCGGCTGGCGCAGAACATGCTGCGCGACCCGAAGCGGGTCGAGGTCGCGTCGCACACCGATACGCACGCGAACATCGAGCAGCGCCTGCACTGGGCCGACCACTTCGCGCACAAGAACGCGCTGCTGGACCACATCCTGACGCAGCGCGAGGTCGAGCAGGCGCTCGTCTTCACGAGCACGCAGATCGATGCCGACCGCCTCGCCGACCGCCTGGCCGAGCTCGGCCACGCCGTCGCCTCGCTGCACGGCGGCATGCCGCAGGGCCGGCGCAACCGCGTTCTGCAGGGCCTGCGCTCGCGCCAGCTGCGCATCCTCGTCGCCACCGACGTGGCGGCGCGGGGCATCGACGTGCCGACCATCAGCCATGTCATCAACTACGGCCTGCCGATGAAGCCGGAGGACTACGTGCACCGCATCGGCCGCACCGGCCGCGCGGGGCGCGACGGTCTGGCGGTGACGCTGGCGGAACGCAACGATGCCGGCATGATCCGCCGCATCCAGCAGTTCACGACCCAGCAGATTCCGGTCGCAACGATTGCCGGGCTGGAGCCTACCGGCCCGCAGCCGCGGCTGTTCCCGCAGCGCCCGGGCAGCGGGCCTGCGCCCGCGGGTCGCGGCCCGCGCCACGACAGCCGTCGGCCGCACGAGCATCGGGCCCACCCGCACCGGGGCCACGAGCAGCGGCCGCAGGGCGCCGGTCACGACGAGCCGCGCCGCAATCCGTTCGACCGGCCCCTGCCGAACCGCGACGAGCGTCGCGCGCCGGCGGCCCGCCCGGGCCCGGCCGCCTTCAAGGGCCGGCCGAAGCCGCAGCGCTCGCGACCGGGCGGTTACGCGCGCTAGCCACCGGAGCGCCGCCTAGCGGCGCTGCACGGCCACCTCGACGGTCATGCCGAGGTAGTCGCCCGTCTGCCCGAACCAGCTGCCGGAGATCGGCGCCGCCTGCGACGGGTCGCGGGCGACGCCGACCCGGATCAGCCGCGTTCCGCCCAGCAGGTTGTTGGTGGGATCGAAAGGCACCCATCCCGCGCCGGGCAGGTAGGCCTGCAGCCAGGCGTGCGTGTAGCCCGCGCCCTGCGTACCGTCGCCCTGGCCTTCGTCGAGCGCCGGGTCGTACAGGTAGCCGGAAACGAAGCGGGTCGCGAAGCCGAGCCGGCGCGCCGCCTCCATCATCAGCAGGGCGAAGTCGCGGCATGAGCCGCTGCCGAGGTTCAGCGTCTGCTGCGGCGTCTGCGTGCCTTCCTCGTCGCGTTCGCAGTAGCGCAGCTCGTCGCGGATGCGCTGATTCATCGCCACCAGCAGGTCTCTCGTGCCGGTCGGACCGTCGGTGCGGATGAACTGGCGCGCCCACGCGGTCACCTGTCCGTCGGGATCGTCGTGGTACGGGCGCAGGTAGTGCTCCAGGTCGTAGCGCTCCTCGAGCGTGTAGGCGAAGGGATAGATCTCGGCGCTGGGCGAGAGCGGCAGCTCGAGGTTGTTGCTGTGCGCGTGCTCGATGCCGAACTTGCAGACGATCTGCAGCGTGTCGGCAGAGGTCAGCGGCTGGACGAGCGCCACCGAATTCGACAAGGGATCCTGGATCATGCGCACCGACGCATCCGGGCTGACGTCCAGCGCCGTCGAGAGGACGCGCTGGTCATGGCTGTCGCGCGGCCGGAACATCACGCGGTGCTCGCCGAAGCGCACCGGCTGCCGGTAGCGGTAGACGGTCGTGTGCGTGATGTTGTAGCGGATGGGCATGGAAAGCGGATCGCGTCAGGCGCGCAGCAGTTCCACCTCGAACATGAGGGTGGCGTTGGGCGGGATGACGCCGCCGGCTCCGCGCGCGCCGTAGCCGAGCGCCGGCGGGATCACGAGCACGCGCGTGCCCCCTTCCTGCATGCCCTGCACGCCTTCGTCCCAGCCGCGGATCACGCTGCCGCCGCCGAGGTCGAAGTCGAACGGATCGTTGCGGTCCTTGCTCGAGTCGAACTTGGCGCCCTTGACGCCGTTGTCGTAGAGCCAGCCGGTGTAGTGCACGGAGACCAGGCGGCCGGCCTCGGCGCGCTTGCCGGTGCCCGGCACGGTGTCCTCGAACTGGAGCCCGGAGGTGGTGGTTTGCATGAAAGACTTTCGCTGGAGGGAAACGGAGGCGGCGGATCGCGCCGGAGGCGCCTGGAATGATGCCAGTGCGAGCGTGCGGACCGCTCAGGGCGCCGTCGATCCCTCAGGAACGCACGGTCGCTCGCCACCGGGCGACGGCAGAAGCCAACCAGTCAGCAAGCCGGGTGCCGTCGGCCTCCAGACCGAGCACCGCGGCAGCGGCACGCAGCGATGCGAGCGGGGACCCGAGATCGAGCGGCGCGGCCCCGTTCTGCTTGGAGAGCTTCTCGCCGTTGCGGCCCAGGACGACAGGCGTGTGCAGGTAGCGCGGGGTGGGCACTTCCAGCCGCCGCTGCAGCAGGATCTGCCGGGCCGTGCTCGCGGCCAGATCTTCACCGCGGACCACGTCCGTGACGCCCTGATCGGCATCGTCGACCACGACCGCCAGCTGGTAGGCCCACATGCCGTCGGCGCGGCGGAGGACGAAATCGCCGACGCAGGCCGCGACGTCCTGGCGCTGCGGGCCGAGGCGGCGGTCGAGCCACTCGATCACGCTTTCAGGCTCGTCTTCCGCGTCGCGCCCGGCCGGTCGAGAGCGCGGCTCGGTCAGCAACCGGATCGAGCGGGCGGGCTTGCCGAGCAGCCCGCTCCGGCAGGTCCCAGGGTAGCGCAGCTCCTCGTTCCGACGAGGCGCGGCATCGCCGGCCGCCGCGGCGGCGTCGGCGACGTCGCGCCGGCTGCAGCCGCAGGGATACGCCCATCCACTGGCGAGGAGGCGCTCGAGCGCGCGCTCGTAGAGCCAGGTGCGCCGCGACTGATGCACCACCTCGCCGTCGGGACGCAGGCCGCAGCGGCCGAGCTGGGCGAGGATCAGCTCGGCCGCGCCGGCGACGTTGCGCGGCGTGTCGATGTCCTCGATGCGGACCAGCCACCGGCCGTCATGCGCCCGGGCGTCCAGCCACGAGGCGAGTGCAGCGACGAGCGACCCGGCGTGCAGCGGCCCGGTCGGCGAGGGCGCGAAGCGGCCGACGTAGCGGCCGGCCGACGCGGGCGTCGGACCTGTCATCGATTCAGCGACCCTCGCCCGCCGCCACGGCTGGCGGCTCGCCGCTGCCGAAACGGCTGCCGTGCCGCTCGAGCAGGCCGCGGCGCGTCGCCGGCGTCTCCAGGCGGTCGAGCCACCAGCGCAGGGCCAGACCCGCCTGCGGCTTGCGGGTGCTGCCCGCTCGCCCGCCGGCCTGCTGCCGCCAGGCGTAGCCCAGCCGTGCGGCGCTGCGCTGCCGTTCGACGGACTTCACGACCAGTCGGCCCGCAGCGATGTGGTCGCGGGTCGCGGGCTCCGGCACGAACCCGCAGCCGATGCCGCGCAGCTGCGCATCGATCTTGCCCTGCATGTCGCTGACCGTGAGCACGTCCTGCCCGGGCAGAAGGCTCAAGGTGATCGGCGTCAGGCGATGCGCCGAGTCGGCCACCGCGACGGCGCGATGCCGCACGAGCTCGGCATCGCCGATCGGCTCGGCGGCCGCGGCGAGCGGGTGGTGCGGTGCGACGGCGAACACGAAATCGACGGTGCCGAGGTCCTTCATGGCGACGCCGCTCGGCAGCTCATGGCCGACGCCGACGCCGATGGCGAGGTCGGCCTGCCCGCTGATCAGCGCTTCCCAGGTGCCGGCCAGGACTTCGGTGCGGATGCGCAGGCGCGTCGGCGGCGAGCTGCTCCCGCCCGGCAGGGCCGCAGCCGGGCGGCCGCGCGTCGAGCGGGCGTCGGACACCACCGATGCGTAGAAGGCCTCGCAGAGCTCGAGGATGGTCGCCCGCGAGATCACGTCGTCAACGGCGACGACGAGCTGCGTCTCCCAGCCGGTGGCGACGCGCTTGACGCGATTGGCGACGGCGTCGATCTGCTCGAGCAGGTGCCGGCCTTCGTCGAGCAGCTCCTGGCCGGCGGCGGTCAGCGTCGCCTGGCGCGACCGGCGATCGAAGAGCAGCACGTCGAGCGCATCCTCGAGCTGGCGGACGCTGTAGGTCAGTGCCGACGGGACCTTGCCGAGCTGGCGCGCGGCGGCCGCGAAGCTGCCGTTCTGGGCGATGGCGACCATCATCGTCAGCGCTTCGGGGGTCAGGACGCTGCGGGGGTCGGTCATGGTCCGGCGCCGGTCATCCATTCATCTTATTTGAACGGATGCGTCAAGGCGCATCAGCCCTGCACGCCGCTGCCCTACCTACATTGGCTGCAACGCAGCGACGCTGCACCGAGGAGCCCCAGCATGATCACCCTTCGCAAATCCGGCGACCGCGGCTATGCCGATCACGGCTGGCTGAAGAGCTGCCACAGCTTCTCCTTCGCCGACTACCACGACCCCGAGCGCATGGGTTTCGGCAACCTGCGCGTCATCAACGAGGATCGCATCGCGCCCGGCAGCGGCTTCGGCACGCACGGCCATCGCGACATGGAGATCGTCAGTTACGTGCTGTCCGGCGCGCTCGCGCACAAGGACAGCATGGGCACCGGCACCGCGAGCGGCGATGCGCCGAAGGGGATCATCCGTCCCGGTGACGTGCAGCGCATGAGCGCCGGGCGAGGCGTGCGGCACAGCGAGTTCAACCACGCCGCCGATGCGACGACCCACTTCCTGCAGATCTGGATCGAGCCGAGCGAGCGCGGCATCGAGCCGAGCTACGAGCAGAAGTCCTTCGCTGACGACGAGAAGCGCGGCACGCTGCGCCTCGTCGCCTCGCCCGACGGGCGCGAGGGCTCCATCACCCTGCACGCCGACGCCTCGATCCGCGCCGGCCTGTTCGACGGCGACGAAAGCCTGGCCTTTCCGCTCGACCCGTCGCGGCGCACCTACGTGCACCTCGTGCGCGGCAAGCTCGAGGTCAGCGGGCAGCGCCTGTCCGCCGGCGACGCGCTCGAGATCGAGCGCGAGGCCGAGCTGCGGCTCGGCCGCGGCGAGGGCGCCGAAGTGCTGGTCTTCGACCTGGCCTGATCCTCATCCCCTCACTGATCCACTCGAAAGAACGTCATGAACACCGCACTGCAGAACACCACGGTCCTCGTCGGACGGATCCTCCTCGGCCTCATCTTCGTGCTGTCAGGGTTCGCCAAGATCGCCGGTTTCGAAGGCACCGCCGGCTACATCGCCTCGAAGGGGCTGCCCCTGCCGGCGCTGCTGGCGGCATTGACCATCGTGGTCGAGGTCGGCGGTGGGCTGGCGCTCGTGATCGGCTTCTTCACCCGCCAGGCTGCGCTCGCCCTCGCCGGCTTCACCCTGCTGGCGGCGTTCATCTTCCACGCGTTCTGGGCCGCACCGGCCGCACAGGCGATGGGCGAGCAGATCAACTTCATGAAGAACCTGTCGATCGCCGGCGGCATGCTGGTCCTCGCCGCATTCGGCCCGGGCTCGCTGAGCGTGGGCGCGCGCTTCCACCGCGCCTGAGCGACGCGGATCCCGCGGCGCGCTGCACTGGCGAGCTGTCCGCCGCACGGCTGGCAGCTCGTCGCGCTTGCTACAGTGCGCCGATGGAACTGGCGTTACGTGCGTTCTCGCTTCTGCCCTGGACCGACTGGGTCGCGCTGGTCCTGTTCTTCCCGGCCTGGGCCGGCTACGCGATGTTCGCCAGGCAGCGGGTCGGCAAGCGGCCGACCATCCTGGCTGCCACCAACCGGGTCCGTCGCCAGTGGATGCTGCAGACGACCTATCGCGAGCAGCGGGTGCTCGACGGCGTGGTCATCCAGAACCTCTCGACCAGCCCCTCGTTCTTCGCCTCGACGACGATCCTCATCATCGGCGGCCTGCTCGCCGTGCTCGGCACCGCCGACAAGGCCAGCGAGCTGATCCGCGACCTGCCGTTCGCGGCCCGCACCTCGGCCCTGGTGTTCGACCTCAAGCTGATGCTGCTGCTGGCGATCTTCGTGTACGCCTTCTTCCGCTTCACGTGGTCGATGCGTCAGTACACCTTCGGCGCGCTGCTCATCGCCGCCGCCCCGGAAGCCAGGCGCTTCGAGGACGACGGCATTTCCCGCGAAGCCTTCGCCGACAAGGCCCGGTGAATCGTCGGCATGGCCGCCGAAACCTTCAACGACGGCCTGCGCGCGTACTACTTCGCGTTCGCCGCCATCGCCTGGTTCTTCTCGCCCCTGTTCTTCATCGCCGCCACCTGCGGCGTGGTCTACATCCTCTACCAGCGCGAGTTCGGCTCGGACGTGCTGAGCATCCTGGCATCGTGACGCTCAGGCGTCGCGGGCCAGGCGCACGCCGCTGAACTGCCACTGCGCCTCCGGCGGGAAGAAGTTGCGGTAGCTGGCGCGGACATGGCCCTCCGGCGTCGCGCACGAGCCGCCGCGCAGCACGAACTGGTTGCACATGAACTTGCCGTTGTATTCGCCGACCGCCCCCGGCAGCGGCCGGTAGCGCGGGTAGGGCAGATAGGCGGACTGCGTCCACTCCCAGACGTCGCCGAACATCTGCAGCGGCTCGTCGCCGACCGGCGCCGTCTGCGGCATCGGATGGAAGGCGCCGCGGTCGGCGAAGTTGCCGCTCATGCCGCCAGGCAGTGAGCGCGCGACGATCTCCCATTCGAGCTCGGTCGGCAGGCGGGCGCCGGACCAGCGCGCGAACGCATCGGCCTCGAAATAGCTGAGGTGGCAGACCGGCGTGTGGGGGTCGATCGCGACCGTTCCCTGCAAGGTGTGCGTCACCCAGCGATCGCCGTCGCGGCGCCAGTACAGCGGCGCATCGCGGGCCTGGGCGCGGACCCAGTCCCAGCCCATCGAGAGCCACAGCTCCGGCCGGGCGTAGCCATCGTCCTCCATGAAGGCGAGGAAGTCGCCGTAGGTGGCGAGCCGCGACGCGATCTCGAAGCCCTCGGCCCAGGCCCGATGCCGCGGCGTCTCGTTGTCGAAGCAGAACGCGCCGTCCGCCTCCGGCGAGTGGCCCATCTCGCGCAGCCCGCCCGGGAAGCCGAACCAGCGCAAGGCCTGCGGCCCGACGCGGGCCATCGGCCAGCGCTTCGCATAAGCCTGGGCCAGCGGGCTGCACGACAGGGCATGCTTGATGTCGGTCAGCATCAGCTCCTGGTGCTGCTGCTCGTGGTGCAGGCCGAGCGTGACCAGCGCTTCGATCTCGGGGTCGCCGGCACGCGCCTCCAGCAGCGCCTGCACGGCGTCGTCCACATGGGCACGGTAGCGCTTGACCTCAGCGAGCGACGGCCGCGTCAGCAGGCCGCGGCGCGGCCGCGGATGCTGCTCGCCGACGCCCTGGTAGTAGCTGTTGAAGACGACGCGAAACGCCGGATCGAAGGGCTTGAACGAGGGCGCGTAGCGCTCGAGCACGAAGGTCTCGAAGAACCACGTGATGTGGGCCAGATGCCACTTGGTCGGGCTCGCGTCCGGCATCGACTGCACCTGGCAATCCTCGGCCGACAGCGGCGCTGCCAGGGCGTGGCTTGCCTGGCGCACCGATGCATAGCGCTCGGCCAGCGTGCCGCGAGCCGCGGCGGTGCGGCCGTTCGTGCGAAAGGCTTCGCCAGACATCTTGGTCATGTGTCCTCCTCCCCCACGCTGCGGGCCTGCGATGCCGAAGGCGCCGGAAGGCGACCTTAGCCGATGTGGCTCGACGGTGTGCGGAAGGCGTTCCCGCAACCCGTTCCGCGCAGGCCGAGCCGACCCGATTCACGGCGGCCGCGGCGGTGCCGTCCCTAGAATGCAGCATGGCCTTCGTTCACCTGCGGGCGCACACCGAATACTCGGTCGTCGACGGCACCCTGCGCATCGACAGCGTCGTCGCCGCGGCGGCCGACGACGGCCAGGTCGCCCTGGCGATCACCGACGTCAGCAACCTGTTCGGCGCCATCAAGTTCTACACCGGCGCGCGCAAGGCCGGCGTCAAGCCCATCCTCGGCAGCGAGGTCTGCATCGAGCCCGAGGCCGGCGAGAAGGGCCCCAGCCGCCTGGTCCTGCTGGTGCAGAACCGGGTGGGCTACCTGAACCTCTGCGAGCTGCTGTCGCGCGGCTGGCTCACCAACGCCGGCACCGGCCATGCGTTGATCAAGTGGGCCTGGCTGAAGGAGCTCGGCGAGGGCCTGATCGTGCTCTCCGGCGCCGACAGCGGCGCGCTTGGCGCGGCCCTCCTGGCCGGCGACGCGGCGCGGGCGCGCGCCGTGGCCGAGCGCCTGCAGGCCTGGTTCCCGCGCCGCTTCTACGTCGAGGTGCAGCGCATCGGCCTGCCGGGCAACGAGGCGCACCTTCGTGCCGCGGTCGCGCTGGCGGCCGAGCTCGGCCTGCCGGTGGTCGCCACGCACACGGTGCAGTTCCTCGGGCCGGACGACCACGAGGCGCATGAAGCACGCGTGTGCGTCGCGGAGGGCGAGATGCTGGCCAACCCGCGCCGGATCAAGCGCTTCACGCGCGAGCAGCACTTCCGCAGCCAGGCGCACATGGAGGCGCTGTTCGCTGACCTGCCGAGCGCCGTCGCCAACACGGTTGCCATCGCGAAGCGCTGCAACCTCAGCCTGGTGCTCGGCAAGCCGCAGCTGCCCGACTTCTCGACGCCGCTGGTCGACGGCCGGGCGCTGCCGATGCCGGAGTACTTCCGGGTCGCCTCGCACCAGGGGCTGGAAGGGCGTCTGGCGCAGCTCTATCCCGACCCCGCCCTGCGCGAGCGCGAGCGGCCGCGCTACGTCGAACGGCTCGACTTCGAGATCGAGACGATCCTGAAGATGGGCTTCCCGGGCTACTTCCTCATCGTCGCCGACTTCATCAACTGGGCGCAGAAGAACGGCTGCCCCGTGGGGCCGGGGCGGGGCTCCGGCGCCGGCTCGCTGGTTGCGTACTCGCTCAACATCACCGGCCTCGATCCGCTCCGCTACAACCTGCTGTTCGAGCGCTTCCTCAACCCCGAGCGGGTGTCGATGCCCGACTTCGACATCGATTTCTGCCAGGCCAACCGTGACCGGGTCATCGACTACGTCAAGGCGAAGTACGGCCGCGACGCGGTGAGCCAGATCGCCACCTTCGGCACCATGGCCGCCAAGGCGGCGCTGCGCGACATCGGCCGCGTCCTCGGCATGAGCTACGGCCACGTCGACTCGATCGCCAAGCTGGTGCCGGCGCCGCCCGGCAAGACGGTGACCCTGCGCCGGCCGCCGGAGCGGCCCGACGGCAGCGTCATCTACGCGCGCCGCGAAGCGCCCGAGATCGAGCAGCGCGAGCGCAACGAGGAGGAGGTCGCCGAGCTGCTGGCGCTCGCCGAGCGCGCCGAGGGCCTGGTCCGCAACGTCGGCATGCACGCCGGCGGCGTGCTCATCGCGCCCGGCAAGATCACCGACTTCTGCCCGCTCTACATGCAGCCCGGCAGCGAGAGCGCGGTGAGCCAGTTCGACAAGGACGACGTCGAGGCGATCGGCCTCGTCAAGTTCGACTTCCTCGGCCTGGCGACGCTGACCATCCTCGAGCAGGCGAAGGACTTCATCGTCGCCCGCCATCCGGAGCGCGCCGGCTTCAACTACGACGACCTGCCGCTCGACGACCCGAAGGTCTACGCGCTCTTCGCCGAGGGCCGGACCGAGTCGGTGTTCCAGTTCGAAAGCGGCGGCATGCAGCGCATGCTGAAGGACGCCAAGCCGAGCCGCCTCGAGGACCTGATCGCCCTCAACGCGATGTTCCGGCCCGGGCCGATGGAGAACATCCCGAGCTTCTGCGCGCGCAAGCACGGCCGCGAGGAAGTCACCTACCCGCACCCGCTCCTCGAGACGGTGCTCGGCGAGACCTACGGGATCATGGTCTACCAGGAGCAGGTGATGCAGGCCGCCCAGGTGCTGGGCGGCTACTCCCTCGGCGGCGCCGACCTGCTGCGGCGCGCCATGGGCAAGAAGAAGCCGGAGGAGATGGCGACGCACCGGGCCATCTTCCGCGAGGGCGCGGCGAGGAAGGGCATCGGCGCCGAGGTGGCCGACGAGGTCTTCGACCTCATGGAGAAGTTCGCCGGCTACGGCTTCAACAAGTCGCACGCCGCCGCCTACTCGCTGCTCGCGTACCACACGGCGTGGATCAAGGTTCACCATCCGGCCGAGTTCTTCGCCGCCAACATGTCGGTGGAGATCGACAACAGCGACAAGCTGAAGGCCTTGCTGGTCGACGCGAAGAGCTTCGACGTCGTCATCGAGCCGCCGGACGTCAACGCCGGCGGCTACGGCTTCGAGCCGGTCTCCGACACGTCGGTGCGCTACGGCCTCGGCGCGGTGAAGGGCACCGGCCACGGGGCGATCGAGGCGATCGTCGCCGCGCGCGAGGTGGGCGGGCGCTTCAGGAGCCTCTTCGACTTCTGCGCCCGCGTCGACCGGACGCGGATCAATCGCCGCGTCGTCGAGGCGCTGATCAAGGCCGGTGCGTTCGACTCCATCCACGCCGGCCGCTCGAGCCTGCTCGCCAGCGTCGGCCTGGCCCTCGACTGGGCCGACACGCAGGCGGCGCACGCCGACCAGGGCGGACTGTTCGACTTCGGTTCGGACGACGGCGACGCGCACGGCGCCAGCACGCAGGAGCCGGCGCTCGTCCCGGCAGCCGAGTGGACGATCAAGGAGCGGCTCACCCTCGAGAAGACCGCGCTCGGCTTCTATCTCTCCGGTCACCTGTTCGACCAGAGCGCCGCCGAGGTGCGCCGCTTCGTCAAGCTGCGCATCGCCGACCTCATCGACAGCCGCGAGACCCTCCTGCTCGCCGGGATCGTCGGCGACCTGCGCGTCGTCAACGGCCAGCGCGGCCGCGTCGCCCTCTTCAGGCTCGACGACATGAGCGATGTCGTCGAGGCCGTCGCCAACGAGGACCTGCTGCTCGCCAACCGCGACCTGCTCAAGGACGACGAGCTCGTCATCGTCCAGGGCCGGGCGCAGCCTGACCGCTTCTCCGGCGGCATCCGCCTGAACGTGCAGAGCGTGTGGGACCTGGCTGCCGCGCGCTGCCGCTTCGGCAAGTACCTGCGCGTCGAGGTCAACGGCAGCGTGCCGCCCGTGGCCGAGGTGCTGCGCGACTTCCCCTCGCGCCGCATCACGACCGAGCAGGGCGACCTGCCGCAAGGCCTGCCGGTGCGGCTCGCGCTGCTGCGCGAGAACGCCAGCGGCGAGCTCGACCTCGGCGAGTCGGCGCGCTTCTATCCGTCGGAGGCGGCGATCGCGCGCTGGAGCTCGGCCGCCGCGCACGGGCGGGCGATGGTCGTCTACGAATGAGCCTGCCGACGCGCCGTCGATGAGCGACGCCGCGGCGCTGACCGGGTTGATCCTCACCGGCGGCGGGGCCCGGGCGGCTTACCAGGTCGGCGTCCTGAAGGCCGTCGCGCAGGTGCGGCGCGAGGCCGGCGTCAGCCGCGGCAACCCGTTCCCGGTGACCGCCGGCACCTCGGCGGGCGCGATCAACGCCGCGGCGCTGGCCTGCCAGGCCGACGACTTCGATGGCGCGGTCGCACACTTGTGCCAGGTCTGGGAGAACTTCCGCGCCGAGCAGGTCTACCGCGCCGACTCCTTCGGCGTGATCCGGACCGGCGCGCGCTGGCTGACGATGTTCTCGGTCGGCTGGGCGATCGCTCGCTGGCGCAAGGCCAGGCCGCGCTCGCTGCTCGACAACACGCCCCTTGAGGGCCTGCTGAAGGGGCTCATCAGCCCGGACCGGCTGCGCCGCGTGATGGCCGAGGGCCACCTGCACGGGCTCGCCATCACCGCTTCCAGCTACGGCTCGGGGCTGCACGTGACGTTCTACGACTCCGTCGGATCGATCCTGCCCTGGACGCGCTCGCAGCGCCTCGCGGTCCGAGCCGAGATCGGCGTGCCGCACCTGCTCGCCTCGTCGGCGATTCCGTTCGTGTTTCCCGCGGTGCCGCTGAGCATCGACGGTCGCCTGGAGTACTGCGGCGACGGCTCGATGCGCCAGGCCGCGCCGATCTCGCCGGCGGTGCACCTCGGCGCCGAGCGCATCCTCGTCGTCGGCGCCGGACGAATGCACGAGCCGCCCGGCGAGCGCGCGGGCAGCAGCGAGTACCCGAACCTGGCCCAGATCGCCGGCCATGCGCTGTCGAACATCTTCCTGGACGCCCTGGCGGTTGATGTGGAGCGCCTGCAGCGGATCAACGCCACGCTGGCGCTGCTGCCGCCAGCGGCGCGCGCCGCGACGAGCCTCAAGCCCATCGACGTGCTCGTGATCGCGCCGAGCGAACGGCTCGACGACATCGCGACGCGACATCTCACGAGCCTGCCGCTGCCGATTCGCGCCATGCTCGGCGGCCTCGGGGTGTCGGGCCGCGGCGACGACGCGCGCGGCGCGGCGCTGGCCAGCTACCTGCTCTTCGAGGCGCCGTACACCCGCGAGCTGATGGCGCTCGGCATCCGCGACACATTGGCGCGCAGAGACGAGGTGCGCGCCTTCTTCGGCTGGGTCCCGGCGAGCTAAGGAGGCGCCGCTTCAGCGGCCGCTCTCGCGTTCGGCCGCCGGCTAATTCCGGACGTAGGCCTTGCCGTTGACGGTCAGGCCTGCTCTCGAGAGCCGCTCGGCCGTGCTTGGGCCGACGCCCTTGACGCGGGCCCGCAGGTCGTCCCAGCCGGCGAAGTCGCCCTTGCGGCGCTCGTCGACGATCAGCGACGACAAGGCCGGGCCGACGCCCTTGATCGACTCGAGCTCGGCCTGGCTGGCCCGGTTGATCTCGACGGCGGCGACGGCGCCGGCGGCGAGCAACGCAGCGCCGGCGGCGATCAGCTTGCGCAGAAGCATCGGGCGGCCGGCGCTCAGGACGCGGCCTGCGCGTGCAGCCAGGCGACGTAGCGCGCGACCCCCGCCGAGACGTCCGCGAACGCATGGTCGCAGCCGGCGGCACGCAGCCGGGTCAGGTCGGCCTCGGTGAAGCACTGGTACTTGCCGACCAGCGCGGCCGGGAAGTCGATGTACTCGATCAGCTCGGCGGAGACCATGGCGTCGAGGTCCAGGCTCGCTTCGCCGCGCGCCGCGCGCTCCGCGTTCACGACCGCCACGGCGACGTCGTTGAAGGGCTGGGCGCGGCCGCTGCCCAGGTTGAAGATGCCGCTAACCTCGGGATGCTCCAGGAACCACAGGTTCACGGCGACGACGTCGTCGACGTAGACGAAGTCGCGCGCCTGGGTGCCCGCTGCGTAGCCGCCGTACTCGCCGAACAGCCGGACCCGGCGTTTGGCGCGGAGCTGCCCGAAGTGATGGAACGCCACCGACGCCATCCGGCCCTTGTGCTGCTCGTGCGGGCCGTAGACGTTGAAGTAGCGAAAGCCCGCGACCTGCGTCTTCGTCGCCGGCAGCATGCGGCGCACGACGTTGTCGAACAGCAGCTTCGACCAGCCGTAGACGTTGAGCGGCCGCTCGAACGCCGGCTCTTCGCGAAAGGTCGACGAGCCTCCGTAGGTCGCGGCCGACGACGCATACAGCAGCCGGGTGCCCTGCGCCTGGCAGGCGTCGAGGAGCGTCTTGGAGGCGCGGTAGTTGAGGTCGAGCATCAGGCGCCCGTCGTGCTCCATCGTGTCGGAGCAGGCGCCCTCGTGGAAGACGCAATCGAAGCGGCCGAGCTCGCCGCGCTCGAAGCGGCCGTAGAAATCGCGCCGGTCGAAGTAGTCGCTGATCGCCGCGCCGACGAGGTTGGCGTGCTTGCTTCCGTCGGTGAGGTCGTCGACCGCGACCACGTCGTCGATGCCGAGGGCGTTCAGGCCGCGGACCAGGTTGGCCCCGATCATGCCGGCGGCGCCGGTCACGACGACTCTCATGCCTTCGTCTCCTCGCCGAACAGTTCCTCGTAGGCGACCGTCGCCGTCCCGAACTTGCCGACGACGATGCCGCCGGCGCGGTTGGCGATCGGCAGGGCCTGGCGCAGGCTGAGGCCGCTGGCCAGCATGGCCGCGACCGTCGCGATGACGGTGTCGCCGGCGCCGGTGACGTCGAAGACCTCGCGAGCCTCGGCGGCGACCTGCACATGGCCCTCGGCGTCGAACAGCGACATGCCTTCCTCCGATCGCGTCAGCAGCAGAGCCTGCAGGTCGAGCGCGCTGCGCAGGCCCTGGGCGCGCTCGTGCAGCTGCGCCTCGGTGGTCCACGGGCCGACGACCTGGGCCAGCTCGGCCCGGTTCGGCGTGATGACGGTGGCGCCCTTGTAGCGCGAGTAGTCGCTGCCCTTCGGGTCTACCAGGACGGCCCGGCCGGCGGCGCGGGCCTGGGCGATCATCTCGATGATGTGCGTCAGTCCGCCCTTGCCGTAGTCGGAGAAGAGCACCGCATCGGCCAAGGAGAGCGCCGGTCCGTAGGCGACCGACATGGCCTGGAGCACTTCGTGGTCCGGCTCCTCCTCGAAGTCGACCCGCAGCAGCTGCTGCGACCTGCCGATGACCCGCAGCTTGACGGTCGTCGTGAGTCGCCGGTCGAGCGTGAACAGCGTCTCGATGCCGCTCTTGTCCAGCAAGGCCTCGAGGCGGTGGCCATGCTCGTCGTCGCCGATCGCCGTCAGCAGGCTGGCGTGCACCCCGAGCGACTTGACGTTCCAGGCGACGTTGGCGGCGCCGCCGAGGCGCTCCTGCTCCTTGCCGGGGTTCACGCGGACGATCGGCACCGGCGCTTCCGGCGAGATGCGGTCGACGGCTCCGAACCAGTAGCGGTCGAGCATCGCGTCGCCGACGACGAGGACGCGTGCAGCGGCCAGGCGCTCGCGCGACGGATGGGCGT
>JAESGR010000126.1_pt1 | contig 133780 bp, 116 predicted proteins | sample 9269771 | NCBI WGS metagenome assembly JAESGR01 (sample SAMN15739572, study PRJNA653492) | algae metagenome | isolation source: Chroococcus sp. CMT-3BRIN-NPC107 and co-occurring heterotrophs from well... | place: USA: Clark Mountains Wilderness, California | collected 2010-04-18
CCACCGACCGGCCCCTCACCCCAGCCCTCTCCCCGCAAGCGGGGAGAGGGAGTGGCGCTGCGGGGAGAGGGGGCGAGGCGGCGGGTGCGGCGGGGACGGCCCGGGCGTTCCTCGCCCTCGTCGCCCGCGACCTGCAGCTCGCCGCCCGCATCGGCGGGTCGGGGGTGCTCGGGCTCGTGTTCTTCCTCATGATCGTGACCCTGATCCCGTTCGCGCTCGGGCCCGACCTCAACCTCCTCGCCCGCATCGGCCCGGCGGTGCTGTGGCTCGCCGCCGTGCTCTCGACGCTGATCGGCCTCGACCGCCTGTTCCAGGGCGACGAGGAGGACGGGTCGCTCGACCTGCTGCGCGCCGCGCCCAGCCCCCTCGAGCTCAGCGTGCTCGCCAAGGTGACGGCGCACTGGCTCACCACCGGCCTGCCGCTCGCGCTCGCCGCTCCCCTGTTCGGGCTCCTCGTGGCGCTGACGCCGGAGGCCATGGGCGCCATGGTGGCGACCCTCCTCGTCGGCACGCCGGCGCTGACCTTCATCGGCGCCATCGGGGCGGCGCTGACGGCGAGCCTGCGCCGCGGCGGCCTCATCCTCGCGATCCTGGTCCTCCCCCTGATGATCCCGACCCTGATCTTCGGGGTGTCGTCCGCCCAGGCCGTCACGGGCGGCACGGTGCCGTTCCTGACCCCGTTCCTGATCCTCGCCGCCCTGTCGCTCATGGCCGCGGTGGTCGGCACCGTGGCGGCGGCCGCGGCCCTGCGCTGGGGGGAGTGAGGCGAGCGGTTTCTCCCCTCCCCCTGAGCCGAGGAGGGGTTGGGGGTGGGGGTTCTCGCAGGATGTGGCTGGGTGGTGCCTCCTGCACCAACCCCCACCCGGTCGCCTGGCGGCGCCCACCCTCCCCGCAAGGGGGAGGGTAGTAACCTGGATGCACCAAGCTCCACCGACCAGCCCCTCACCCCAGCCCTCTCCCCGCAAACGGGGAGAGGAGGAGTGCGCGGGGAGAGGGAGCGGTCGGCCGATTTGATTTGCCTCATTGTCGGGGGCGGACGCGCTCGCTACATCGCGGGGCATGTGGCAGCTCGCGAACCCGACCCGCTTCATGGCTCTGACGGGCCGGCTGATGCCGTGGCTCGCGGGCGCGGCCGGGCTCGGCGTGCTCGTCGGTCTCTACATGGCCTGGTTCGTGGCGCCGCCGGATTACCAGCAGGGCGAGACCGTGCGGATCATGTTCCTGCACGTGCCGGCGGCCTGGCTCGGGCTGTTCTTCTACGTCGCCATGGCGGCCTCCGCGATCGGCACGCTCGTCTGGCGCCATCCGCTCGCCGACGTGTCCCAGAAGGCGGCGGCTCCGATCGGGGCGGCGTTCACGCTGGTGTGCCTCGTGACGGGCTCGCTCTGGGGCAAGCCCATGTGGGGCGCCTACTGGGTCTGGGACGCGCGCCTCACCTCGATGCTGATCCTGTTCCTGCTCTATTGCGGCCTCATGGCCCTGTGGCGCACCATCGAGGAGCCCGCGCGCGCCGCCCGCGCGGTCTCGATCCTGACGCTGGTGGGCGCCATCAACGTCCCGATCGTGAAGTTCTCGGTCGACTGGTGGAACACCCTGCACCAGCCGGCCTCCGTGGTGCGCCTGGACGGGCCGGTGATCCACCCCTCGATCCTGTGGCCGCTCCTCGTCATGGCCCTGGCCTTCACCCTCGTCGGGACCGCGCTCCACGTGGCGGGCATGCGCACCGAGATCCTGCGCCGGCGCGTGCGCACCCTGAACCTCCTCGAGGCCGAGCGCCTCGACGCGCAGGCGGCCTGAACCATGGGCTCCACCCCGTCCCCCACCCTCGCCCGGGCAGCCTGAACCATGGGCTCCACCACCCCCTCCCCCACTCTCGCCCGGGCGGCCTGAACATGGGCTCCTACACCTTCTTCGTCGCGGGCTCCTACGGGGTGACGGCCCTCGTGGTCGGCGCCCTGGTGCTGCGCGCGATCCTCGACCACCGCGCCCAGGTGCGCGCCCTCGCCGAACTCGAATCCCGCGGCATGCGCCGGCGCTCGGCCGCTCCTCGCCCCGCCCGCGCCGCCGAAGGGGCGATTTCATGACCCGGATCGCCTCCCGCCCCGCCTCTCTCCCCTCTACCCGCGCCGCCGAAGGGGTAACCCCATGACCCCGATCGCCCCGGGCGCGGCCGAAGCCGCGCCGCCCCGCCGCTTCCGGCTCCTCTTCGTCCTGCCGGCGCTGATCTTCGCGGCGCTCGCGCTCCTCTTCGTGGTGCGCCTGCATGCGGGCGATCCCTCGCGCCTGCCCTCCGCGCTGATCGGCCGCCCGGTGCCGGCCTTCGCGCTCGCGCCGCTCGAGGGGCTGCGGGCGGACGGCCGTCCCATTCCCGGCCTGTCTCAAGCCGACCTGAAGGGCCGGGTCACGATCGTGAACGTCTGGGCCTCCTGGTGCGCCCCCTGCCGGCAGGAGCATCCGGTGCTCATGGACCTCGCCCGCGCCGGCGCCGCCCGGGTCGTCGGGATCAACTACAAGGACAATCCCGAGAACGCCCGCCGCTTCCTCGGGGCGCTGGGCAATCCCTTCGCGGCCGTGGGCGTCGACCCCAACGGCCGCACGGCGATCGACTGGGGCGTCTACGGGGTGCCCGAGACCTTCATCGTCGGCCCGGACGGCACCATCCGCCACAAGCATGTCGGGCCGCTCACGCCCGAGACCCTGCCGGGCTTCCAGGCCGCCCTGAAGAGCGCCGGCGGCTGAGGCCGGCGTTCGAGCCCCGAAGAGCGCGGACCGCCGGGGCCGCGCGTCCCTCGGCCGGGCGCGCGCTTGACGGATGCACGCTTTTGGCGGAGCGCTTAAGGGGTCGCCCTTCCGGAACCCGCCCCGCCTTGCGTGCCCTCTCCCGCGTCCGGGCCTATTGGCTGTCCCTCTGGCCCTCCCTCACCCACGCCCTGAGGCGCCGCCCCCGCGCGGCGTCCGTGAGCGAGGCGACGCAGATCCTGCTCCGGGACGCGGAGATCGCGGCCGAGCGGCGGGCGGGCCTCATCCGCGTCCTCGTCGCCCTCGTCCTCCTCGCCGCGGTCTTCCTGGTGGCCGACACCCTGACGGTCGAGGATCCGGTGATCCTGCGCCAGATCGCCTCCGCCAAGATCACGCTCACCCTGCTCGGGATCGTGGGCGCGGCGGGATACTGGCTCGCCGTCCGCCGCGTCGCGACCTACTGGCTGCCCGTGGCGACCGCGACCGCGGACGCGGTCCTGATCCTGGTCAACCTCGCCTACAACCTCGGCAGTTCCGGAATCTCGGGCAGTTTCTTTGCGACCTTCCCGGTCGTCTGGGTGATCCCGATCTCGATGGCGGCGAGCGCGATCCACTACCGCCCGCGGCTCCAGGCCTACGTGGCGCTGCTCTACGGCATCGGACTCTCGATCATCCTGGTCGTGGCCGGGAGCCTGAGCCACGAGGACCGCCCCGCGGCGCTGGCCCAGCTCTACCTCCAGTTCGGCACGCCGCCGAACGCGGTCCGGGTCCTGATGCTGCTCGCCATGGCGGTGATCCTGGTCCTCGTGGCGCGCCAGGGGCGCGCGCTGCTCGAGCGGGCGGTGCGCGAGACGACCCTGCGCACGAACCTGACCCGCTACCTGCCGCAGGAACTGGCGCCGATCCTCTCCGAGGCCGCGATCGCCGGCCTGCGCTCGGGCCGGCGGGTGCGGGCGGCGCTCGTCTTCGTCGACATCCGCGGCTCGTCGGGCCTGGCCGAGACCATGGATCCCGGGCGGCTCGCGATCTTCGTCTCGTCCTTCCGGCGCCGGGTCATGAGCGCGGCCCGGCTGCACGGCGGCGTGGTCGACAAGTTCCTCGGCGACGGGGCGCTGCTGCTCTTCGGGGTGCCGGACGAGGCCGGGGACGACGCCGCCCGCGCGCTCGCCTGCGCGCGGACCCTCCAGACCCTGATCGGGCGCTGGAACGCCAAGCGCGGCTTCGACCCGCCGGTGCGGATCGGGATCGGCATCCATTGGGGCGAGGTGTTCTGCGGCGTGGTCGGCGGCGACGAGAGGCTCGAATTCACGGTGCTGGGCGAGCCCGTCAACATCGCGGCCCGGATCGAGCAGGCCACCAAGGCGCTGGAGCGGCCCCTCCTCGCCTCGCGCGAGGCGGTCGAGGCCGCGGGCGAGGTCGAAGCCTGGGAGGAGGTGTCGCGCGAGCCCTTGAGGGGCGTGTCGCGGGAGATCGTGCTGATGGCGCCGCGGGCGCCCGCTCCGGAGAGGAGCGCGCCCCGTCAGGCCACGGACGCCGTCCCGGCCTCTTAGGCGTAGGTCCCGGTCAGGCCTCCGGGTCCATGCCGCCCCCTCGGGTATGGGCTCCGGTCAGGACTCCGAGTCCTTGCCGGCCTCGTAAGTGCATGAGGAGCCGGCTTCGGTCAGGCTTGGGAATCCTTGCCGGCTTCGTAGCGCATGAGGAGCGGGGTCTGGGCGAGCGCGAACACGATCGTGAGCGGCATGATGCCGAACACCTTGAAGCTGACCCAGAAATCCGTGGTCTGCGTGCGCCAGACGATCTCGTTGAGGGCGGCGAGCACGAAGAAGAACAGGGCCCAGCGGAAGGTGAGCTTGCGCCAGCCCTCGTCCGTGAGCGCGAACATGGAATCGAGCACGATGGCGAGGAGCGGCTTGCGGAAATAGAGCCCGCCCAGCAGCGTCAGCCCGAACAGGGTGTTCACGATCGTGGGCTTGAGCTTGATGAACAGCTCGTCCTGGAGCACGAGCGTCAGCCCGCCGAACACCACCACGACGATCCCGGAGACGAGCGGCATGATCGGCAGCTTGCGCACGAGCGCGTAGTGGATCGCGAGCGACACCAGGGTCGCCGCGATGAAGATGCCCGTGGCCGCGAAGATGCCGGCCCGCTGGTTGGCGATGAAGAACACGCCGAGCGGCCCGAGATCGAGGGCGAGCTTGAGCAGCGGGTTCAGGCGATGGGGGGCGGTGTCGGGCATCGCGAGCGTTCTGCCACAGGGTCCCCCGGGTGTCATCCCCGGGCGAGGCCGGTAAAGGCCACGCTGTCATCCTGGCCGGAGCCTCTGCCCTAACGATGGGGAGACCCTCAGTGTCATCCCCGGCCGGAGCCCGCCAGGGCGCAGGGGAAGGGGATCCAGCGGAACAATGAAGCCGCGAAGCGGCGCCCTATGGTTTGGAGAAAGCGGCGCTGCTTCGCAGCAGGTCATTGCGCTGGATCCCCTTCCCCTCCAGCAGCTTCGCTGCTTCCGGCCGGGGATGACACCGGAGGGGGTCGGCCCGGCTGCCTACGCGCTCAGCGCCTCGCGCTGGCGGTCGGCGCGCTTGCGGTCGTTCGGGTCGAGGATCGCCTTGCGCAGGCGGATCGACTTCGGGGTGACCTCCACGAGCTCGTCGTCCTGGATCCAGGCGAGCGACTTCTCCAGCGTCATGCGGATCGGGGGCGTGAGGCGCACCGCCTCGTCCTTCGAGGTCGTGCGGATGTTGGTGAGCTTCTTGCCCTTCAGCACGTTCACTTCGAGGTCGTTGTCGCGGTTGTGGATGCCCACGATCATGCCCTGGTAGACCTTCCAGCCGGGCTCGATCACCATCGGGCCGCGATCCTCGAGGTTCCAGAGCGCGTAGGCCACCGCCTCGCCGGGCTCGTTGGCGATGAGCACGCCGTTGATGCGGCCCGTGATCTCGCCCTTGTAGGGCTCGTAGGCCTTGAACAGGCGGTTCATGATCGCGGTGCCGCGGGTGTCGGTCATGAGCTCGCCCTGGTAGCCGATGAGGCCGCGGGTCGGCGCATGGAACACGAGACGCAGGCGGTTGCCGCCGGACGGGCGCATCTCGACCATCTCGGCCTTGCGCTCCGACATCTTCTGCACGACGACGCCGGAATGCTCCTCGTCGACGTCGATCACTACCTCCTCGACGGGCTCGAGGATCTGGCCGTCCTCGTCCTTCTGGAGCACCACGCGGGGCCGCGACACGGCGATCTCGAAGCCCTCGCGGCGCATGGTCTCGATCAGGATCGCGAGCTGCAATTCGCCCCGGCCCGAGACGTAGAACGAGTCCTTGTCGGCCGATTCCTCGATCTTGAGCGTGACGTTGCCCTCGGCCTCCTTGAGGAGCCGGTCGCGGATCATGCGGCTCGTGACCTTGTCGCCCTCGGTGCCGGCGAGCGGGCTGTCGTTGACGATGAACGACATCGTCACGGTCGGCGGGTCGATCGGCTGCGCCGGGATCGGGGTCGTGACCTGGGGATCGCAGAAGGTGTCGGCGACCGAGCCCTTTTCCAGGCCCGCGATCGAGACGATGTCGCCCGCCTCGCCGACCTCGATGGGCTGGCGCTCGATGCCGCGGAAGGCGAGGATCTTGGAGATGCGCCCGGTCTCGATCACCTTGCCGGTGCGGTCGAGGACCTTCACGGCCTGGTTCGGCCTCACGGTGCCCGACGAGATGCGGCCCGTGACGATGCGACCGAGGAACGGGTTCGCCTCCAGGATCGTGCCCAGCATGGTGAACGGGCCTTCCTCGACCTTGGCCGGGGGCACGTGGTCGAGGACGAGGTCGAACAGGGGCGCGAGCCCGGCGTCCTTCGGGCCTTCGGGCGCGGCCGCCATCCAGCCGTCGCGGCCGGAGCCGTAGAGGATCGGGAAGTCGAGCTGCTCGTCGGTGGCGTCCAGCGCCGCGAACAGGTCGAAGACCTCGTTGATGACTTCCGTGGCGCGGGCGTCCGGCCGGTCGACCTTGTTGATGGCGACGATGGGTTTGAGGCCGAGCTTGAGGGCCTTGCCGACCACGAACTTGGTCTGCGGCATCGGGCCCTCGGCGGCGTCGACGAGCACGATGGCGCCGTCCACCATGTTGAGGATGCGCTCGACCTCGCCGCCGAAATCGGCGTGGCCGGGGGTGTCCACGATGTTGATGCGGGTGTCCTTCCAGACCACCGAGGTGGCCTTGGCCAGGATCGTGATGCCGCGCTCCTTCTCGAGATCGTTGGAGTCCATCACCCGCTCGGCGACCCGCTGATTCTCGCGGAACGAGCCCGATTGCTGCAGGAGCTTGTCGACGAGCGTGGTCTTGCCGTGGTCGACGTGGGCGATGATAGCGATGTTGCGCAGCTTCATGAGGCGTGTCCAAGCAAAAAGGCCCGGCTCGATCCGGGCCGCGTTCTACTCAAGAACGCAGCCGATGCGGGATCGTGCCGGGGCGGGAATTCTGTTGCAGTGCAATATAGGAACTCGAAGGCGGCAGCAACAGGGCGGCCGGGCATTATCCCGTCGGACAGCCCCGGGGAGCTCATGGGGGTGTCGGGGGAACTCTCAATGTCTTCCTGGCCGGCGCCCTCGCGTTGCGGGACGCCCTCGGTGTCATCCCCGGCCGGAGCGCGAAGGGGTGCAGCTCCGGTCTCATCCCCGGCCGGAGCCCGCCAGGGCAGAGGGGAAGGGGATGACACTCTGCCCTTCCCCTGCGCGGCCGGGCCCTCAGTGCGGCAGCGTCCCGTTCGCTTCCAGGACCGCGCCCGCGAGATAGAGCGAGCCGCAGATCAGCACCCGGGGCGGGTGGTCCCAGACGTAGCTGTGGAGCGAGGCGAGCGCGGCCTCGACGTTCGGGGCGGTCGAGGTCGTGAGCCCGACCCGGGCCGCGATCGCGGCCACTTCGCCGGCGGGCCGGGCCGCCACCTGGCCCGGGATCGGGACCGCGATCACCTCGCGGGCGAGGCCGGCGAAGTTCTTGAAGAAGCCCTCCGAATCCTTGGTGCCGAGCATGCCCGCGACGATCACCAGAGGCGCGTCGCCGCGCTCGCCCAGCTCCGCCATGGCGGCGGCGAGCACCCGGCCGCCGTCGAGGTTGTGGCCGCCGTCGAGCCAGAGGTCGCAGCCCTCGGGCGCGAGCGCCAGGAGGCGTCCGCGGGTGAGGCGCTGGAGCCGCCCCGGCCATTCGGCGCGGGCGAGACCCGCCTCGAAGGCCGCGGTCTCGAAGCCCCGGAACCCGGCCGCGCGCAGGGCCGCGATGGCGGTCGCCGCGTTGGTGAACTGGTGCCGGCCGTGGAGTCTCGGCCGCGGCAGGTCGAGGAGCCCGTCCTCGTCCTGGTAGACGAGCCGGCCGCCCTCCTCGTGCACGGAGAAATCCTGCGCGCCCACCAGCACGGGCCGCGCGCCCGCCCGCTCGGCGGCCTCGCGCAGGGTCCGGTCGGCCTCCTCGTAATCCTGCGGCGCGATCACGGCCGGCGCGCCGCGCTTGAAGATGCCCGCCTTCTCGCCTGCGATCTTGGGCAAGGTGGTGCCGAGATATTCCGCGTGGTCGTAGCCGATCGAGGTCACGACCGCCGCGGCGGGCTCGTCGATCACGTTGGTGGCGTCGAAGCGCCCCCCCAATCCCACCTCGAGGAGGAGCACGTCGGCCGGCGTCTCGGCGAAAAGCTGGAACGCGGCGGCCGTGGTGATCTCGAACACCGTGATGGGCTGCCCGCCGTTGACGGCCTCGCAGCGGCGCAGGGTCTCGACGAGGCGCTCCTCGTCCACGAAGCGCCCGCCGCCGAGCCGGCCGAGGCGGATGCGCTCGTGGAAGCGCACCAGGTGCGGCGAGGTATAGACGTGGACGGCGAGCCCCGCGGCTTCCAGGATCGCGCGCATGAAGGCGATAGTGGAGCCCTTGCCGTTGGTGCCCGCCACATGGATCACCGGCGGCAGCCTGCGCTCCGGATGGCCGAGTTCGGCGAGCAGCCGGAGGATGCGGTCGAGGGAGAGGTCGATCGCCTTGGGGTGCAGGGCGAGGAAGCGCGCGATGAGCGCGTCGGAGGATTCCATCAGGCGCACCCGCGGGAGGGGTGCCCCTCCGGCCTGACAGGCGCGGCTGCGCTCGGTGATGAGGCTGTCATGGAGGTCTCCGCGGGGGCCGGGCCGCCGGCCCCGTTCGAGGCGAAGCCCGCGCCCGGCTGCGCGATCCGCGACCTATTCGGCCGCCTGCGGCAGCGGCGTCGCGGGCGCCTTCATGAGAAGGCGGGAAAGGCGGGCGATGGTGGGTTTCAGGTCGTGCCGGTGCACGACGGCGTCGACCATGCCGTGCTCCTTCAGGTACTCGGCGCGCTGGAAGCCCTCGGGCAGCTTCTCGCGGATGGTCTGCTCGATCACCCGTGGCCCCGCGAAGCCGACGAGCGCGCCGGGCTCGGCGAGGTGCACGTCGCCGAGCATCGCGTAGGACGCGGTGACGCCGCCGGTGGTCGGGTTGGTGAGCACCACGATGTAGGGCAGCTTGGCGGCGCGCAGGCGGCGCACCGCGACCGTGGTGCGCGGCATCTGCATGAGCGAGAGGATGCCCTCCTGCATGCGCGCGCCGCCCGAGGCCGCGAAGAGCACGTAAGGGGTGCGCCGCTCGAGCGCGGTCTCGGCGCCCTTCACGAACGCCTCGCCTGCCGCCATGCCGAGCGAGCCGCCCATGAAGCCGAAATCCTGCACCGCGACCGTCATGGGCACGTCCTCGACGCGTCCGAAGCCGACCTTGAAGGCGTCCGCCTGGCCGGTTTTGGCGCGGGCGTCCTTGAGGCGGTCGACGTAGCGCTTCTCGTCCCGGAACTTCAGCGGATCGACCGCGACCTCGGGCAGCGCGACGTCGGTCCAGGCGCCCTCGTCGAAGGTCATGCGCAGGCGCTGGGTCGCCGAGACCTTCATGTGGTGGTTGGAGACCGGGATCACCCAGCCGTTGGCCTCCACGTCCTTGTGGAACACCACCTGGCCGGTATCCGGGCACTTGATCCAGAGGTTGTCCGGCGACTCGCGCTTGAACAGCGTCTTGATCTTCGGGCGGACGACTTCGGAGATCCAGTTCATGGGTATTCCTCTCGAACATCCCCTCTCCCCGCTTGTGGGGAGAGGGTTGGGGTGAGGGGCCGGTCGGTGAGGCTGAGCCTCTCCGAACAATCTCCCCTCCCCCTTACGGGGAGGGTCCGAGCCTGGATACGCTGAGTTCTTCCGACCCGTCCCTCACCCCAACCCTCTCCCCGCTTGCGGGGAGAGGGAGAAAAGGGCCTCAGGCCGCCCGCTTCGGCACGGAGCGGACGCCTTCGGCCAGATCCTGCACCAAGGTGGTGACGGCCGCGACCGTTTGCGAGGTGGCGCGGCCTTCCGGATCGAGGGTGGCCTTCAGGGCCTCGATCAGTGCCGAGCCGACCACGACCCCGTCGGCCCCTTGCGCGATCGCCGCCGCATGCGCCCCGCTCTTGACCCCGAAGCCGACCACGACGGGGAGCGCCGTGTGGCGCTTGATCCGCTCCACGGCGGCCGAGACCTTGCCGAAATCGGGCGTCGCGGCGCCGGTGATCCCGGTGATCGAGACGTAATAGACGAAGCCCGCCGTGTTCGCGAGCACGGCGGGCAGGCGCCGGTCGTCGGTCGTGGGCGTGGCGAGCCGGATGAAGGCGAGGCCGGCCGCGAGCGCCGGCAGGCAGAGCTCGTCGTCCTCCTCGGGCGGCAGGTCGACCACGATGAGCCCGTCGACCCCGGCCGCCTTGGCGTCCGCGACGAAGCGGTCGACGCCGTAGACGTAGATCGGGTTGAAATAGCCCATGAGGATCACGGGCGTCTCCGCATCGCCTTCGCGGAAGCGGCGTACGAGGTCGAGGGTCTTGACCGTATCCTGCCCGGCCTTGAGCGCCCGCAGCCCCGCGGCCTGGATCGCCGGCCCGTCGGCCATGGGGTCGGTGAAGGGCAGGCCGAACTCGACGATGTCGGCGCCGGCCTCGGGCAGGCTCCTGAGGATCGCGAGCGAGGTCTCGGGGTCGGGGTCGCCGGCCATGACGTAGGTCACGAGGGCGGCGCGGCCCTCCCGGCGGACCTTGGCGAAACGGGCTTCGATGCGGGCGGTCACGGCCGGCTCCTGGATAAGGCGTGCAGGGAACAGGCGGTCGGCGTCACAGCCGCGTGCCCAAGATCTCCGCGACCTGCGGGATGTCCTTGTCGCCGCGGCCGGAGAGGTTCACGACCATGAGGTGGTCCTCCGGCTTTTGTGGCGCGAGCTCCATGGCCTTGGCGATGGCGTGCGCCGATTCGAGCGCCGGTACGATGCCCTCGAGCCGCGAGCAGAGCTGAAAGGCCTCCAAGGCTTCGTCGTCGGTGGCCGAGATGTACTGCACCCGGCCGACATCGTGCAGCCAAGCATGCTCCGGCCCGATGCCGGGATAGTCGAGCCCGGCCGAGATCGAGTGGGCGTCGGCGATCTGGCCGTCCCGGTCCATGAGGAGATAGGTGCGGTTGCCGTGCAGCACCCCCGGCCGACCGCCGGTGAGCGAGGCGGCATGCAGCCCCGAGAGGCCGTGGCCGGCGGCCTCGACGCCGTAGATCTCGATCTGCCGATCGTCGAGGAAGGGGTGGAACAGGCCGATGGCGTTCGAGCCGCCGCCCACCGCGGCGACGAGGGAATCCGGCAGGCGGCCCTCCAGCTTCAGCATCTGCTCGCGGGTCTCGCGGCCGATCACGCACTGGAAATCGCGCACCATGGCGGGATAGGGGTGCGGCCCCGCCACGGTGCCGATGCAGTAGAACGTGGTCTCCACGTTGGTGACCCAATCGCGCAACGCCTCGTTCATGGCGTCCTTGAGGGTTTTGGTGCCGGACTGCACCGGCACGACCTCGGCGCCGAGCATCTTCATGCGGAAGACGTTGGGCTTCTGCCGCTCCACGTCGACGGCGCCCATGTAGACGATGCACTCCAGGCCGAAGCGGGCGCAGAGCGTCGCCGTCGCGACCCCGTGCTGGCCGGCGCCGGTCTCGGCGATGATCCGCTTCTTGCCCATGCGGCGGGCGAGCAGGATCTGGCCCAGCACGTTGTTGACCTTGTGGGCGCCGGTGTGGTTCAGCTCCTCGCGCTTGAAGTAGACCTTCGCGCCGCCGAGCTTCTCCGTCAGCCGCTCCGCGAAGTAGAGCGGGCTCGGCCGGCCGATGTAATGGGTGGCGTAGGATTCCATGTCGGCCTGGAACGCGGGATCGCCCTTGGCAGCCTCGTAGGCCGCCTCGAGCTCCAGGATCAGCGGCATCAGGGTCTCGGCCACGAAGCGGCCGCCGAACGTGCCGAAATGCCCGCGCTCGTCGGGGCCGGTGCGGAAGGAGTTCGGATTCTGGGGAACGGTCACGTCTCGATCATCCTTCGGTCTCGGGCCCGGCTCCGGGCATCTCCGCCCGTCTCGTCCGTCAGCCCTGCGGCGGCGCGGCCCAGGCCGCCCGTGCGGCCTTCACGAAGGCCTCGATCCGGGCCGGGTCCTTCTCGCCCGGCCGGACCTCCACTCCCGAGGAAACGTCGACCGAGCGCGCACCCGTCAGCGCGATCGCGGTTCCGACATTGTCGGGGGTGAGGCCCCCTGACAGCATGAAGGATGTGGCGGGGTCAAGGCCGCCGGCGTCGAGGCCCGCCACCAGGCGCCAGTCGAAGGCGATCCCGTTGCCGCCCGGCAGGGCGCCGGCCGATTTCGGCGGCTTGGCGTCGAGGAGGATCCGGTCCGCGGCCCCCCGGTAGCGCTCCAGCGCGGCGAGATCCGCTCGCTCCGCGATCCCGACCGCCTTCATGACCGGCCGCCCGGTCCGGGCCCGGATCGCGGCCACGCGTCCGGGGCTCTCGGTGCCGTGAAGCTGGATCAGGTCGGGATCGAGGGCCGCGACCACGGCATCGAGCGTCGCGTCGTCCGGATCGACCAGGAGCGCCACCTTGAGCGCCCGGCCGCGGACGCCGGCCGCGAGCGCCCGACCCGGCTCTAGGGCGATATGGCGCGGGCTCCTCGGGAAATGCACGAAGCCGACGAGATCGGCGCCGGCTCCGAGGGCGGCCTCGAGGGTCTCGGGCGTGGAGAGGCCGCAGATCTTGACGAGGCTCATGGTCGGATCAGCTTTCGGCGTCCTCGCAGCGAGCGAGCACCTGCAGAAGACGCGGTATATCGGTGCTCGCGGTGAGATACACCATGGCGGCATCAACGGCGAAATAGGCGTGGGCCAAGCGGTTCCTCAAACCTCTGAGGTGCGGCCACGGCACGTCCGTCCGGCAGCCCGGTCTTGTCGGCAGCCGGGACATGGATCGATGCCTCGCCGATAATCAGGAGGAGATACTGTAGCGCGTAGCGAAGGGCCTCGTCGGAAAGGAAGTCTTCGAGCGTTCGAGGCCCGAGAAGCCGCACGATCGTCTCACCGTAGCGGCGCATGTCCGCAAGACGCGCTCCACCGGCCTCCGTCACTCGGCCGCCGCACGAGGATGGGCGTTTACCTCACGATCGGCCTCGGATTGCGTATCGATCAGGACACCGAACCCGGTCCGTTCCCGGATCCACTCCTCGAGGCCGCAGAGGTCCAGAAGGCTCATCGGACCATGCCGGTCGGCCGCGATTCGGAAATCGACGTGCCAGCCGTCGTCTCCGTCGAGCGGCGCCTGCGTGATCCGCCCGAGTGTCAGGGGATATCGCTCCTCGATCTCCGACCGGATCGGATGGAGGGCAGCTCGGAAGTCGTCGAGGATCGACATGATCCTATTCTACCACAACCGATAAGGCCGGATCACGCGCCCAACCGCCGCCACACCAGCATAGCGGCCGCGAGATCCTCGAGCGCCGTGCCGACCGACTTGAACAGGGTGATCTCCTCGGCGCTCCCGCGTCCCGCCACGGTGCCGCGGCAGAGGCCGAAGAGGTCGCCCTGCACGTGATCCTCGGAAATCGCCCCCGCCTTCAGGGCGAGCGCCACGTCGCCGCCCTCGTGCCGGGCCGCCGGCGTGTCGACGAAGACCCGGGCGCGCCGGACCGCCGCGTCGTCGGCCTCGCGCATGCGCAGGTTGAAGGCGCCGACGAGGTCGAGATGGGCGCCGGCCTTCAGCCATGCGCCCTGCACGATCGGGGCCGTGGAGAGCGTCGCGCAGGAGACGAGGTCGGCCGCCCGGACCGCACTTTCGACGTCCCCCACCGCCCGCACGGGCAGGCCGTCCGCGCTCAGGGAGCGCGCCAGCGCCTCGGCCTTCTCGGGCCTGTGGTTCCACAGGGCGACGTCGCGGATCGGCCGCTGGCTCAGATGCGCGCGGATCAGGAAGGGCGCCAGCGCGCCCGAGCCCACCATGACCATGCGCTCCGCGTCCGCGCGGGCCAGATGCCGCGCCGCGAGCGCCGAGGCCGCCGCGGTGCGCCAGACGGTCAGCCGGGTGCCGTCCATGACGGCCAGCGGCGCGCCCGTGGCCCCGTCGAGGAGAAGATAGGAGCCGAGCACCGCGGGCAGGCCCCGGGCGCCGTTCTCCGGGAACACCGAGACGACCTTGACGCCCACGAAGCCGTCCTGAGCCGCGCCTGTCCAGGCCGGCATCAGGAGCAGGGTCGCCGGCACCTCGCGCTCGATCTCGTGGTGGTGGCGGACCGGGACGTGCGCGTCGCTCCGGAAGGCGTCGGCGAGGGCCTCGATGAGATCCGGGAAGGCGAGCGCGCCGTCGACGGCGGCGGCAGGGACGACGCGCATGGGATCTCCCGACGATGGCCGCGCCGGCGGGCGCGGCGGGACTCAGGAATAGGAGGGCCGCGGCGACGGCAGGGCGGGCGCCGAGGAGGCGGCGGCCTGCACGCGCAGGCGCTCGGCCTCCTGGCGCAGGTGCTGCGCCTCGCGCCGGGCGTGGCGCTTGGCGCTGCGGTTCCGGCCCTGCCCGAGCCAGGCCGCGGTGCCGCCGATCACGACGCCGAGCATCACGGAGGCGAAGATCACCACGAAGAGCGGCACGCTCGTGCTGAACTCCGGCGCATCCTGGGAGAACGGGTCGAGCGAGAGCGTCACCGGCGCGCGGTTGGCGACGGCGAGCAGTACCACCAGGATCGAGACCGGCAGCAAGATGAGAGCCTTGAGAAAGCGGATCATGCCATGCTCCTGGTTGGATCAGCGATCGCGGGGCCGCGGCCGGACCGGGGGGCGGAGGCCGGCGGCCCGGTCCGATAAGGCGGCAGCGCCCGCTCCGGTTCCGCCGGCCCCATCATACCAATTTCCGGCGACCGGAACCTGTGCTTCACGGGCCCGTGCGAGCAGCGATACGCCACACGTTGTGCCCACCGGGACGGGGTTATCAGCCCGCGCGGGCGGCCTTGCGGGGCTCGGGCGCCGCGTCGTTGAGGCGAAGGCGCATCTCCTTGCCGGTCTTGAACACGGGGGTCATCTTCTCGGAGACCGACACGGTGGCGCCGGTGCGGGGATTGCGACCGGTGCGTGCGTCGCGCTTCTTGACCGAGAAGGCGCCGAATCCGCGCAGCTCCACCCGGTCGCCGCGGGCGAGCGCGTCCGCGATGGTGTCGAGAATCGCATTGACGATGTTCTCGACGTCGCGCTGGTACAAATGAGGGTTGCGCTCGGCGATCCTGAGCACCAGTTCGGATTTGATCATGTCGCGGCTAGACCGTTGAGCTGCTTCTATTTTTCGCTTCCCGCAGGGTGCCAGACGACCAGGAGACCGTCAAGCTTGCCCAGGCCCGCCGAGAGCCCCGTGCGGCGCAGGCTCTCCCCGAGGGAGTCGAAGCCGAGGAGGTCCGCGCCGATCGCCGCCCAGACGAAGGGCGAGAAGTCGCTGTCGCCGCGCGGCTTCCATTCACGCACCGGCAGATTGCGCGACACGTTGCGCTCGCGCTCCATCCAGGCGATCGCCTCGCGCTCGCTGCCGAGCTCGTCGACGAGCTTGAGCGGCACGCCCTGGCGGCCGTTGAACACCTGTCCGGTCGCGACCCGGGCGAGCTCGGCCTCGTCGAGCCTGCGGCGGTCGCGCACCAGCCCCTTGAACCACTCGTAGGTGTCGGAGACGACCTGCTGCAAGGCGGCGCGCGCCTCCGGCGGCGTCGGCTTGTAGCCGCTGGGCTCGGCCTTGAGGGGGCTCGACTTCACCTCCTCGACCTGGACGCCGATCTTGCCCAGAAGCTCCGAGACCTGCGGGTATTGGATGATCACGCCGACCGAGCCCACGAGCGAGGTCTCGCGCGCCACGATCCGGTCGGCCGCGAGGGCGGTGATGTAGCCCCCCGACGCCGCGGTGCCGTCCACGAAGGCTACGACCGGCTTCTTTTCGGCGAGCTGGCGGATGTTGCGGTAGAGCTCCTCCGCGCCCGTGGTGGTGCCGCCGGGCGAATCGATCGCGATCACCACGCCCGAGACCGCGCTCGATTCGCCGACCCGCTTGAGGAGGTCGGCCATGCGCTGGTTGCCGGCGATGAAGCCGTCGACCGAGACCCGGGCGATGTGGTTCTGCCCGAGTCCGAGCGGCGCGTCGCGCCGGGTCGCCAGGAAGCCGAGCGCCACCACGGCCGCGATCAGGGCGAACACGCTGAGGACCCGCCAGAACGACAGCTTCCGGCGCAGGCGCCGGCGGTCGGCGATCATCTCGGCATCCATGGATGAGGTTCCTCTGGCTGAAGGGCCCGGAGCGCCCGACGCGGGGGCGGCACCCTAGCTCCGCTCGCGACCGGGCGGCAAGTCAGGGGCTCGACAAATCAGGGGCCCGACAAAAGCGGCGCCGGCCCGGGCGGCAACGGCGTTGCAGGCCGGGGCAGCCGAAGCGCTGCAGTCGGGACGAAAAAGCCCGCGCGGGGGTTCCCGCGCGGGCTCCTGGAGGTCCGGATCCCGGATCGGCGCCAGGCGCCGATCCGGGATGATCAGGCCGCTGACGGCCTGATCACTTCTTGTCGGTGGTGCGGGCCTTGTTGAGGGCCGCGCCGAGGATGTCGCCGAGCGACGCGCCCGAGTCGGCCGAGCCGAACTGGGCCATGGCTTCCTTCTCCTCGGCGACCTCGAGGGCCTTGACCGAGACGGTGACGCGGCGGGCCTTGCGGTCGAACTGCGTCACGCGGGCATCGAGCTTCTCGCCGGCGGCGAAGCGCTCGGGGCGCTGGTCGCCGCGGTCGCGGGCGAGCTCGCTGCGTTTGATGAAGGACGTCAGATCGGTGTCGACGATCTTCACCTCGAGGCCCGAATCCTTCACCTCGATGACCTCGCAGGTGACGACCTGGCCCTTGCGGATGTCGCCGGCCTCGGCGAAGGGGTCGCCCGCGAGCTGCTTGATGCCGAGCGAGATGCGCTCCTTTTCGACATCCACGTCGAGCACCTGGGCGCGAACCACGTCGGCCTTCTTGTACTCGTCGATGACCTGCTCGCCGGGACGGTTCCAGTCGAGGTCCGAGAGGTGGACCATGCCGTCGACGTCGTTCTCGAGGCCGATGAACAGACCGAACTCGGTCTTGTTCTTGACCTCGCCCTCGACGGTCGAGCCCACGGGGTGCTTCTCGGCGAAGGCCTCCCACGGGTTCTGAAGCGCCTGCTTCAGGCCGAGCGAGATGCGGCGCTTCACCGGATCGACCTCGAGGATCACGACTTCCACTTCCTGGGAGGTGGAGACGATCTTGCCCGGGTGGACGTTCTTCTTGGTCCAGCTCATCTCGGAGACGTGGATCAGGCCCTCGATGCCCGGCTCCAGCTCCACGAACGCGCCGTAATCGGTGATGTTCGTGACGCGGCCCTTGAGCTTCGCCTGGACCGGGTAGCGGGCGGCGATGCCCTCCCACGGATCGGCCAGGAGTTGCTTGATGCCGAGCGAGATGCGGTGCGTCTCGTGGTTGATCTTGATGATCTTGACCTTCACGGTCTGGCCGATGGTCACCACCTCGGAGGGATGGTTGACGCGGCGCCAGGCCATGTCGGTCACGTGCAGGAGGCCGTCGATGCCGCCGAGGTCGACGAACGCGCCGTACTCGGTGATGTTCTTGACCACGCCGTCGATGACCTGGCCCTCTTCGAGGTTGGCCACGAGCTCGGAGCGCTGCTCCGCCCGGCTCTCCTCGAGCACGGTGCGGCGCGACACCACGATGTTGCCGCGGCGGCGGTCCATCTTGAGGATCTGGAACGGCTGCGGCACGCCCATGAGCGGGCCGACGTCGCGCACCGGGCGGATATCGACCTGGGAGCGCGGCAGGAACGCCACGGCGCCGTCGAGGTCGACCGTGTAGCCGCCCTTGACCTGGTTGAAGATGACGCCCTGGACGCGCTCGTTGTTCTCGAACGCCTTCTCGAGCTTCACCCACGACTCCTCGCGACGCGCTTTGTCGCGGGAGATGACGGCCTCGCCGAGCGCGTTCTCGATGCGCTCCACATAGACCTCGACCTCGTCGCCGACGGCGATCGTCTGGTCGCGGCCGGGGCCGGCGAATTCCTTGAGGGCGACGCGCCCTTCCGTCTTGGCGCCGATGTCGATGATCGCGACGTCTTTCTCGATCGCGACCACCTTGCCCTTCACGACCGAGCCTTCGCTGATCTCGGACTGGCGGAAGGATTCTTCGAGCAGGGCGGCGAAATCGTCGCGGCTCGGCGCCTGTTGCAGTGCTGCGGACATTGGGTCTCCTGAGTGGCCCTGGTGAGGGCTTGCGCCGGCGGCTTGCGTTGCAAGGCCGCCCCCATCCGTCGCTGCCAGGAACGCCCTCGGGGCCAAGGTCCCTGGCGGACCGCTTCTGAGGAAGCGGGCCGGCGCATCGTCGACGGATGAAGACGTGGTATTCACCGAGGGCCTGCCGCCCAGCACAGCAAGGGCGCGGTCACCCGCACCCCAGCATCCGCCCGGTCAGCGTCTCTCGGATCGGGGCTACATAATGAAATCCGGGGCGATTCACAAGCGGCACCAAAGGGCGGGTCCCTCGGGGTGCCGGGGCCGCAGCTTGGCCGCAGGCTCGGCCGAGCCTGCTCCGCGTCACCCCGGCCCATCGCCCGCCGCCCGGGCCGCGGGCCTCCCGCGGTGTCACCCCATTCTCGGCCGGTCCTCCGCCGCGCAGGTCGAGGCCTGCTCCCGCGTCACCTCGGTCCCTGCCGGTCCCGCACCGCGGAGGCCTGGTCCTGCGTCACCTCGTCCCCGGCCGGTCGCCCGCGGCCCAGGCGAGCGCCTGCTCCTCGATCACCGAGGTCCTGGCCGGTCGCCCGACGCCCAGGCCAGGGCCTGCTCCAGGCGGTCGTTGCCCCAGAACATCTCGCCGTCCTCGGTCAGGAAGGTCGGAGCGCCGAAGAACCCGCGCGAGCGGGCTTCCTCCGTGACGGCCTTGAGCCGCGTCTTGTTGGGCTCGGCCTGCGCGTCCCTCATGACCGACGCGGGGTCCTGGCCGATCCGCTCCAGCACCCCGCCCAGGGTCGCGGCGTCGGCGATGCTCCGCCCCTCGCCGAATTCGAGCGCGAAGATCGCCTTCGTGAAGGCCGGGGCGAAGCCGCGCTCGGCGCCCAGCAGCGCCACGCGGGCCGCCAGGAGCCCGTTCTGCGGGAAGGGATCGGGCCGGCGGCACGGCAGCCCGAGACGCGCCGCCTCCCGCTCCATGTCGCGCCACATGTAGCGGCCCTTGGCGGGATAGAGATTGAACGGCGAGGAGGTCCACCCCTGCGCCGCGAAGATAGGACCCAGCAGGAACGGCCGCCAGCGCAAGTCGACGCCCGCCTGCTCGGCGAGCCCCTCGATCCGCATGGCCGCGAGGTAGGAATAGGTGGAGGCGAACTCGTACCAGAACTCGAGCACCGGGCGGCGGGGCATGGGGATCCTCTCGTGACCGCGCCAGGGTGCGAGGTCCGGGTGGCCGGGACAAGGGCGTGCGGTGGCGGGTTTGAGGCGCGTGGGGATTATGGGGACGGGCCGGCGCAGCCCTGTCACGCGCGGGCGGAGACCGCTCGCTGGTGACACCCACTTTGTCATCCCCGGCCGGAGCCCGTCAGGGCGCAGGGGAAGGGGATCCAGCGCAACAGTTTGCTGCGCAGCAGCGCTTTATGGACTCGGCATAAGGCGCCGCTTCGCGGCCTCATCACCGTGCTGGATCCCCTTCCCCTCCAGCGGCTGCGCCGCTTCCGGCCGGGGATGACATGGAGCCCTTCCCCTGCGCCGGCCCCAGCCGGGGATGACAACGAGCCCTTCTCCACACATCGTGCTCCGGCCGAGGATCGCACCCCGCCAGCCGGGTTGCGCCGGCTCCGCTTCCCCGCTAAGCCGCGCGAACCACAATCCGCGGACCCTCCCATGCCCGAGAAGCGCGTCAACAAGGTCGTGCTCGCCTATTCCGGCGGCCTCGACACCTCGATCATCCTCAAGTGGCTGCAGACCACCTATGGCTGCGAGGTCGTGACCTTCACGGCCGATCTCGGCCAGGGCGAGGAATTGGAGCCGGCGCGCCGCAAGGCCGAGCTTCTCGGGATCAAGTCCGAGAACATCTTCATCGAGGACCTGCGCGACGAGTTCGTGCGCGACTACGTCTTCCCGATGTTCCGGGCCAATGCCCAGTACGAGGGCCTCTATCTCCTCGGCACCTCGATCGCGCGGCCGCTCATCGCCAAGAAGCAGATCGAAATCGCCGAAAAGGTCGGGGCGGACGCGGTGGCGCATGGCGCCACCGGCAAGGGCAACGACCAGGTGCGCTTCGAGCTCACCTATTACGCGCTCAAGCCCGACGTCACAGTGATCGCGCCCTGGCGCGAATGGGACCTGCGCTCGCGCGAGCAGCTCATCGCGTTCGCGGAAGCCCACCAGATCCCGATCGCCAAGGACAAGCGCGGCGAGGCGCCGTTCTCGGTCGACGCCAACCTCCTGCACGCCTCCTCCGAGGGCAAGGTCCTGGAAGACCCGGCGCAGGAGGTGCCCGACTACGTCTATTCGCGCACCAACGATCCGGAATCGGCACCCGACAAGGCGACCGTGATCGCGATCGAGTTCGAAAAAGGCGATCCCGTCGCCATCGACAGCCAAAAGCTCGGGCCGGCGGCGCTGCTCGCCCGGCTCAACGAGCTCGGGCGCCTCAACGGCATCGGCCGCCTCGACCTCGTCGAGAACCGGTTCGTGGGCATGAAGAGCCGCGGCATGTACGAGACGCCCGGCGGCACGATCCTGCACCTCGCCCACCGGGGCATCGAATCCATCACCCTCGACCGCGGCGCGGCGCATCTCAAGGACGAGCTGATGCCGAAATACGCCGAGCTCATCTACAACGGCTTCTGGTTCGCCCCCGAGCGCGAGATGCTCCAGGCGCTCATCGACAAGAGCCAGGAGTTCGTCACCGGCGAGGTCAGGCTGAAGCTCTACAAGGGCGGCGTCCACATCATCGGCCGCGACAGCCCCTATTCGCTCTACGACCAAGACCTCGTGACCTTCGAGGAAGGCGCCGTCGCCTACGACCACCGCGACGCCGCCGGCTTCATCAAGCTCAACGCGCTTCGGCTGCGCACCCTGGCGCAGCGCAAGAAGAAGCTCGGCCTCTGACGCTTCCGCTGCGGCGGCGCCCGGGCTAGCCTTCGCGCGGAGGCCAGCCCCATGCCGATCACCCGCCGCCGATTCCTGACCACCGCGAGCGCGGGCGTGACCGCGCTCGCCTGCCCGGCCCTGTCGCGTGCGGCCGCGCGCCCCGTGATCACGCACGGCGTCCAGTCCGGCGACGTCTCGGGCACCTCCGGGGTGGTCTGGGCGCGGGCCGACCGGGCGGCGCGCATGGAGGTCGAGGTCTCGGCCACGGAAGCGTTCGCGAACCTCGTCGGCCGCGCCGCGATCGACGCCACGCCCGAGACGGATTTCTGCGCCAAGGCGCTGCTGCAGGGCCTGCCGCCCGGACAGACCCTGTTCTACCGGGTGCGCTTCCGCGACATCAATGACGTGAACGGGGTGAGCGAGCCGGTCGTCGGGCGCCTGCGCACCGCGCCGCTCGAGCGGCGCGACGTGAGCTTCGTGTGGTCCGGCGACACGGTCGGTCAGGGCTGGGGCATCGACGAGGCGCGCGGCGGCATGCGGATCTACGCCGCCATGGCGCGCGAGGCGCCGGACTTCTTCATCCATTCCGGCGACACGATCTACGCCGACAATCCGCTGAAAGCGGAGGTGACGCTCCCCGACGGCACGCTCTGGCGCAACCTCATGACCGAGGAGAAGGCGAAGGTCGCCGAGACCCTCGACGAGTTCCGCGGCCAGTGGCGCTACAATCTCCTGGACAAAAATCTCCTCGCGTTCAACCGCGAGGTCCCGATGCTCGCCCAGTGGGACGACCACGAGGTGGTCGACAACTGGTGGCCGGAGAAGCGCCTCGACGCCGATCCGCGCTACCGGGAAAAATCCGTCGCGGTGCTGGCCGTGAACGCGGCCCGGGCCTTCCACGAATACGTGCCGATCGGGGCGAACGCGGACGAGGCGCGCCGCGTCTACCGCAAGGTTCCTTATGGCCCGCTCCTCGACGTGTTCTTCCTCGACATGCGCACCTACCGCGCCGCCAACGGGCCGAACCGCCAGAGCGAGGAGGGGCCGGAAACCGTGTTCCTCGGCCGCGACCAGCTCGACTGGCTGAAACGCGAGCTGAAGGCCTCGCGCGCGACCTGGAAGGTGATCGCGGCCGACATGCCGCTCGGGCTCGTCGTCTACGACGATTTCCGCACCCGCTCGGGGTCGGAGGCGATCGCGCAAGGGGACGGACCGCCGCTCGGGCGCGAGCTCGAATTCGCCGGGCTGCTGGCCTGGATGAAGCGCGAGGGGGTGCGCAACACGGTCTGGCTCACGGCGGACGTGCACTACACCGCCGCCCATCGCTACGACCCGGCCCGCGCGGCGTTCACGGAGTTCGATCCGTTCTGGGAGTTCGTGTCGGGGCCGCTGCATGCCGGCACCTTCGGGCCGAACCCGCTCGATCCGACCTTCGGGCCCGAGATCGTATTCCAGAAGGCGCCGCCGCCCGGCCAGTTCAACCTGAGCCCGGCCGCAGGCTACCAGTTCTACGGCCATGTGCGGGTCGACGGGCACAGCGAGCAGATGGTCGTGACGCTCAAGGATGCCGCCGGCGCGAGCCTGTGGGCGACGACGATCGATCCGGTGCGGAGCTAATCCCGATCCTGGAGCAGGTCCGGCCGGCGTTCCCGCGTGACCCGCAACGATTCCTCCCGCCGCCAGCGCGCGATCGCGGCATGGTTGCCGGAGAGGAGCACGTCGGGAATCGTCCGCCCCTCCCATTCGCGGGGGCGCGTATAGTGCGGGTATTCGAGGAGGCCGCCCTCGAAGCTCTCCTCGGTGCCGGAAGCGTCCTTGCCCATCACGCCGGGGAGGAGGCGCACGCAGGCGTCGAGCAGCACCATCGCGGCGATCTCGCCGCCGGAGAGCACGTAGTCGCCGATCGAGACCTCGGTAAGTCCGCGCGCCTCGATCGCCCGCTCGTCCACGCCCTCGAAACGGCCGCAGACCACGATCATTCCGGGGCCGGCGGCGAGCTCGCGCACGAACGATTGCGTCAGCGGGCGCCCGCGCGGGCTCATGAGGAGCTTGGGGCGGGAATCGTCCGCGGGCGCGGCCGCATCGAGGGCCTGGCCCAGCACGTCGCAGCGGATCACCATGCCGGGTCCGCCGCCCGCCGGGGTGTCGTCGACGGCCCGGTGGCGGCCGAGCCCGTGCTCGCGGATGTTGCGCGTCTCGCACGACCAGAGGCCGCGTGCGAGCGCGTCGCCCGAGAGCGAGACGCCTAACGGTCCGGGGAACATCTCGGGGTAGAGGGTGAGGATCGTGGCCCGGAAGCTCACCGGGACCCCTCGGGGCGCGGCTTGCGCCGGGGCGCGTCGGTCGGCGCGTCGGGGTCGTCGGGCTCAGGCTTCGCCGGGGCGAACAGGTCGTCCGGGGCGTCGGCGACCACGCGGCCGGCCTTGATGTCGACCACCGGGACGAAGGCCTTGGTGAAGGGCAGGAGCGCGGTGGACCCTCGGGTGACGGGCGCGATTTCGAGGAGGTCGCCGCCGCCGTAATTCGGCACTCCGACGATGCGTCCGAGCGGGGTGCCGTCGGCGCGCTCGACGGCGAGGCCGACGAGGTCGGCGAGCAGGAACTCGTCCTCGTCCTCAGGCGGCGGCAGGCGCTCGCGCTCGACGAAGAGGGAGACGCGGTTCAGGGCCTCCGCGGCCTCGCGGGTCGACACGCCCCGGACGACGGCGATCAGGATGTCGGGGGCGGCGCCCGCGGCCGGGCGCACCCTGGCGAGCGTCAGGCGGCGCCCGTCCGCCGTGAGGAGCGGATCGTAGGATGCGATCGCGAGCGGATCGGATGTGGAGGATTTCAGCCGCACCTCGCCCTTGAGGCCATGCGCCCGGCCGAACTCGCCGAGGAGGACGAGCCCTCCCCCCTCCGCGGGGGAGGGTGGCGAGCGGAGCGAGCCGGGAGAGGGGCGGTCCTCGGGGACACGGCCCCTCTCCCGACCCGGCCTGACGGCCGGGCCACCCTCCCCCGCAGAGGGGGGAGGGGAAGGACGGCGCCCGCCGTCGCGCCCTCTAGGCATGACGAAGCGTTACGCCGCGTCGCCGGCACCGGCGGCGGCTGCCTTGGCGGCGGCGCGCTCCTGGGCCTTCTTGCCGGGCTGGGCGCGCTGCGGGTTGTTGCGCGGGGCGCGCTTCATGAGGCCGGCGGCGTCGAGGAAGCGCAGCACGCGGTCGGTCGGCTGGGCGCCCTTCTGGAGCCAGGCCTGGACCTTCTCGGTCTCGAGCACCACGCGGGCCGGATCGTCCTTGGGCTTCATCGGGTCGTAGGTGCCGACCTTCTCGATGAAGCGCCCGTCGCGCGGGGAACGCGCGTCGGCGACGACGATGCGGTAGTAGGGGCGCTTCTTGGCACCCGCGCGGGTGAGGCGGATCTTCAGGGACATCGATTTCTCCTATTTCACGTTTGTCCGTTGGATTCCGGCGAGTGGCGAATGGCGAATGGCGAATGGGAAGAGAGCCTTCCATTCGCCATTCGCCACTCACCATTCGCCCATGACTACTTCTTCTTCCCGAACGGGAAGCCGCCGAGGCCCGGAAGCCCCGGAATCTTAGGGGCGCCGAGGCCCGGCAGGCCGGGACCCTTGCCGCCGCCGAGCCCGGGCGGGAGCGCCGGCAGGCCGCCCCCGGCACCGGGAAAGCCCCCCGGCAATTGCCCGCCCATCTGCTTCTGCAGCGCCTCGATCTGCTCGGGCGTCGGCTGAGGCATGCCGCCCGGCATCCCCCCGCCGCCGAGGCCGAACATGTTGCCGAGCGCCGCGCCGATGCCGCCGCGCTTGTTACTCCCCATGGCCTTCATCATGTCGGCCATCTGGCGGTGCATCTTGAGGAGGCGGTTGACCTCCTCGACCTTCGCGCCCGCGCCCGACGCGATGCGCTTCTTGCGCGAGGCCTTGAGGATGTCGGGGTTGCGGCGCTCGGCCGGGGTCATCGAGTCGATGATGGCGCGCTGGCGCTTGATGATGCGGTCGTCGAGGTTGGCGTTCTCGAGCTGCGACTTCATCTTGGCGACGCCCGGCAGCATGCCGAGCATGCCGCCGATGCCGCCGATCTTCTCCATCTGGGTGAGCTGGTCGCGCAGGTCCTCGAGGTCGAATTTGCCCTTGCGCATCTTCTCGGCGACGCGCAGGGCCTTCTCGTGGTCGAGATTCTCGGCCGCGCGCTCCACGAGCGAGACGATGTCGCCCATGCCGAGGATGCGGTTCGCGACCCGCGAGGGGTGGAACTCGTCGAGCGCGTCGACCTTCTCGCCCGTACCGATGAGCTTGATGGGCTTGCCCGTGACGGCCCGCATCGACAGGGCCGCGCCGCCGCGCGCATCGCCGTCCATGCGGGTCAGCACGATGCCGGTGACGCCGAGGCGCGCATCGAAGGCGCGCGCGGTGTTGACGGCGTCCTGGCCGGTGAGCGCGTCGGCGACGAGCAGCACCTCGTGCGGACCGGTGGCGGCCTTGACCTCAGCGGCCTCGGCCATGAGGGCCTCGTCAACGGTGACGCGGCCGGCGGTGTCGAGCATCACGACGTCGTAGCCGCCTAAGCGGGCCGCCTCCATGGCGCGCCGGGCGATCTGCACCGCCGACTGGCCGGCGACGATGGGGAGCGTGTCGACCTCGACCTGGCGCCCGAGCACCGCGAGCTGCTCCTGCGCGGCCGGGCGGCGGGTGTCGAGCGAGGCCATGAGCACGCGCCGCGCCGCCCGGTCCCTCAGGCGCCGGGCGATCTTGGCGGTCGTCGTGGTCTTGCCCGACCCCTGCAGTCCGACCATGAGGATCGCCACGGGGGGGACGGCGTTGAGGTCGATCGGATCGGCATCCGCGCCCAGCATCTCGACGAGCTGGTCGTGGACGATCTTGACGACCTGCTGGCCCGGGCTCACGGACTTGATGACCTCGGCCCCGACCGCACGCGCGCGCACCTTATCGGTGAACGAGCGCACGACCTCGAGCGCCACGTCGGCCTCGAGCAGAGCGCGGCGCACCTCGCGCAGCGCCGCGTTGACGTCCTCTTCGGTCAGCGCGCCGCGGCGGGTGAGACCGCTCAGGATTCCGGATAGCCGTTCCGACAGACCTTCGAACATGCGTTCGGGGTGTCCTCTTGCCTGAATTCCACCGAGCGAACCCACAAAGCCGAACGCGCCCGAGGGCGCATCGCGCTGTCGGGCGTTGACCTCCAGCCTCCAGGGCTGGTCGGCGGCTCAAAGAAGCTCGCTCTTCGATTGTGGGGCGGGGGGTTACGCGCAAAGTGCGGCAAAGTCAAGGAAAGCGGGCCGCACTACTCCCTCTCCCCGTGGAACGGGGGGAGGGCTGGGGTGAGGGGCCGGTCGGTGGAGCTCGGATCGGCCGCGTGACCTCCCCTCCCCCTTGCGGGGAGGGGTCAGGGGTGGGGGTTGGTGCAGGAGGCACCGCTCAGCCTCCTCCTGGACCAACCCCCACCCGGTCGCCTGACGGCGCCCACCCTCCCCGCAAGGGGGAGGGTTAGAAACCCAGATGCATTGAGTTCCACCGACCCGCCCCTCACCCCAGCCCTCTCCCCGTTCTACGGGGAGAGGGAGAAGAACGCGTGGGAGCGACCGCCTTGAACCCCGGTCACCCCCACCCCATCCTGGGGCTATGAACCGCCGCCGTCTCCTCGCCCTCCTCGGGCTGCCCGCCGCCGGGGCTTTGGGCCTTGCGGGCTATTCCACCGCGGCGCGGGCCCGCAATCGCTACTACCAGGGCCCCGTGAGCGACCACTTCGACGGGGTCCGGTTCTTCTCGCCGGGCCAGCCGCAGGACAAGGGGCTGACCGAATTGCTGCGCTGGCAGCTCGGCGGCGGGCGCGCCGATTGGCCCGACCGCTACGAGAGCCCGTTCCGCGACCGGCCGCCCGCGCGGGTCGAGGACTTAAGGGTCGCGCTCGTGGGCCATGCGAGCCTGCTGATCCAGGTCGCCGGCCTCAACGTCCTGACCGACCCAGTCTTTGCCGAGCGGGCGAGCCCGGTGAGCTTTGCGGGCCCGAAGCGCGTCAACCCGCCCGGCGTCGCGTTCGAGGACCTGCCGAAGATCGATGTGGTCCTCATTACCCACAACCATTACGACCACCTGGACGTCGAGACCGTCGCGGCCCTGTGGCGGCGCGACCGGCCGCGGATCGTGGCGCCGCTCGGCAACGACACGGTCATCCGCGACCACGATCCCACTGTTGCGGTCGAGACGCGGGACTGGGGCGGCTCCGTCGATCTCGGCGCCGGCGTCACGGCCCATTGCGAGCCCGCCTATCACTGGTCGGCGCGCGGCATGAACGACCGGCGCATGGCGCTCTGGTGCGCCTTTGTGCTCACCACCCCCCGCGGCACGATCTACCATGTGGGCGACACGGGATTTGGAGACGGCAAGATATTTTCCGCCGTGCGCGAGCGCTTCGGACCCCTGCGGCTCGCAATCCTGCCCGTCGGCGCCTACGAGCCGCGCTGGTTCATGGAGCCGCAGCACATGAACCCGGAGGATGCCGTCAAGGCGTATCTCGCCTGCGGCGCCGAGCAGGCGCTCGGCCACCATTGGGGCACCTTCCGCCTCACCAACGAGGGGGTCGATCAGCCGTCCGTGGAGCTCGGCCATGCCCTGAAGGCCGCCGGCATTCCGCGCGAGCGCTTCCGCGCCATGCGTCCGGGCGAAGTCTGGGAGGCGCCGGCGGGGGCCTGACGGTCCGGCGGGCGTCGGTGCGTCTCGCCGGATGCGGGAGCCCTCGGCACCGAGGTCCTCCGGCGGACGGGTCCGGAGCGGCCTCTGCGCGCTCGCGCCCTGAGGTCAATGCGCCTCGTCCCAGTTGGACGCGGCGCGGGCCTCGACCCCGAGCGGTACTTTGAGCTGCACCGCCGGGAGCGGCGCATCGACCATGATACGGGACACCACGGCGATCGTCGCCTCGACCTCGTCCTCGGGCGCCTCGAACACGAGTTCGTCGTGCACCTGCAGGAGCATGCGGGCCGAGAGCTTCGCGTCGTCGAGCGCCCCCTCCATGCGGATCATGGCACGGCGGATGATGTCGGCCGCCGTGCCCTGGATCGGCGCGTTGATGGCCTGGCGCTCGACGCCGGCTCGCTCCTGCGGGTTCGAGGAGCGGATGCCGGGATAGTGGCACACCCGCCCGAACAACGTGGTGACGTATCCCTTGTCGCGGCAGGCGCGCTTGGTGGTCTCGATGTAGTCGCGGATGCCGGGGAAGCGCTCGAAATACTGCTTGATGAAGGTGGAGGCCTCGGCGTTGCCGATGCCGAGGCGCTCGGCGAGGCCGAAGGCCGAGATGCCGTAGATGATGCCGAAATTGATCGTCTTGGCCTTGCGGCGCAGGTCCGGGTTCATCTCGGTGATCGGCACCCCGAACATGGCCGAGGCCGTCGCGGCGTGGATGTCGATGCCCTCCGCGAACGCCTGCTGGAGCTGCGGGATGTCGGCGATGTGGGCGAGGAGCCTGAGCTCGATCTGGCTGTAGTCGGCCGAAATGATCTTGTTGCCGGGCTCCGCCACGAAGGCGGTGCGGATCTTGCGGCCGGCTTCCGTACGGATCGGGATGTTCTGCAGGTTCGGGTCGGACGAGGACAGCCGCCCGGTCGTGGTGGCCGCGAGCGCGAACGAGGTGTGCACGCGTCCCGTCTCCGGATGCATGTGCTCCTGGAGCGTGTCCGTATAGGTGGATTTCAGCTTGGAGAGCTGGCGCCACTCGAGGATCTTTGCCGGCAAACCATGTCCGGCCTGGGCGAGCTCGTCGAGCAGGGTCGCGGGCGTCGCCCATTGGCCGCTTGGGGTCTTCTTGGCGCCGGGCAGGCCCATCTTGCCGAACAGGATGTCGCCGATCTGCTTCGGGCTGCCGAGCGCGAAAGTCTCGCCGGCCATCTCGTGGATCTCGTGCTCGAGCCGTGCCAGGGATTGCGCGAAGTCGCCGCTGAGCCGGCTAAGGATATTCCGGTCGACCGCGATGCCGCGCATCTCCATGCGGGCGAGCACGTCGATCAGGGGCCGCTCCAGGGTCTCGTAGACGGTCGCGCGGCGCTCGGCCGCCAGGCGCGCCTTGAGGATCTGCCACAGGCGCAGGGTGACGTCGGCATCCTCGGCCGCATAGGCCGTGGCCTTGGCGATCTCGACCTGATCGAACGTCACCTTGGCGCGCCCGGTGCCCGCGACCTCGCCGAAGGTGATAGGCTGGTGGCCGAGATGCCGGCGCGAGAGCTCGTCCATGCCGTGCGAGCCCTTGCCGGCATCGAGCACGTAGGAGAGCAGCATGGTGTCGTCGAAAGGGCGCACGTCGATGCCGTAGCGCTTGAACACGAGCCAGTCGAACTTGAGGTTCTGGCCGATCTTCAGGGTCGCGGGATTCTCGAGCATCGGCCTCAGGGCGTCGAGCGCGTCGTCGAGCGGGATCTGGTCCGGGAGCAGCCCGCCGCCGAAGAGGTCCGAGCCGCCGCGGTGGCCGAGCGGGATGTAGCAGGCGCGGCCCGGCTTGAGCGCGAGCGACACGCCGACGAGATCGGCCCGCGTCGAATCGAGCGAGTTGGTCTCGGTATCGACCGCCGCATAGCCCTGCGCGTCGGCTTCCGCGATCCACGCCCTCAGGCGCTCCAGGGTCGTAACGGTCTCGTACGATTCGCGGTCGATCGGGACCGACGAGGCCTCCGTGGCGAGCCGCGCCGCGAGCGTCGAGGGCGTGCCGATGCCGTCCACGACGGCGCGGGGGCTTGCGACCTCGGGCAGGTCGAGGCCCGCGAAGGGATCGATCTCGCCTGAAGGCGCCGCCGCCTCGCCGGCCTCGCCGAAGAAGGGCAGCGCGCCGCCCGCCGGCGCGGAAGCGGCCTCTCCGTCGCCGCGCCGGGTCACGGCCTCGCCGCCGGGGAGAAGCCGCGGGTCCGGCTCCACGCTCTGCGGATCGACGTCGTAGAGCTCGGCCACGCGCCGCGTGAGCGTGCTGAATTCGAGCGCCTTGAGGAAGGCCACGAGCGTGCGCGGGTTCGGCTCCTCGAGGCGAAGCGCGTCGAGGGGCGCGGGCAGGGGCGCCTCGCAGTCGAGCATCACGAGCTGCTTCGACAGCCGCGCCTTGTCGGCGTTCTCGATCAGGGTCTCGCGGCGCTTGGGCTGCTTGATCTCGCCGGCCCGCGCCAGCAGCGTGTCGAGATCGCCGAATTCGTGGATGAGCTGCGCCGCGGTCTTGAGCCCGATGCCGGGCACGCCCGGTACGTTGTCGGACGCGTCCCCCATGAGCGCCAGCACGTCGCCGATCTTCGACGGCGGGATGCCCTCCCAGCGCTCGGTCACCGCGGCCTCGTCGAGGTTGCGCTCGGGGCGGTAGCCGGGCTTGCCCTTCTGGCCCGATTCGAAATCGTAGAAGCGCACGCGCGGGCCCACGAGCTGCATCAGGTCCTTGTCGGAGGAGACGATCAGCACCTCGGCGCCGCGCTCGGCCGCCTGCACGGCATACGTCGCGATGAGGTCGTCGGCCTCGTAGCGCTCCTGCTCGACGGGCTCGAGCCCGAAGGCGCGCACGGCCTCGCGCATCAGCGGCATCTGGGCCTTGAGGTCGTCGGGCGCGTCCGGGCGATGGCCCTTGTAGTCGGCGTAGAGCTCCTTGCGGTGCGAGCCCTCCGACTTGTCGAACACGATGACGAGATGCGTGGGCTTGAGCCCCGCGGCGCCGTCGCGCACGAACTGGAGCAGCTTGGAGCAGAACAGCCGCAGCGCCCCGGTCGGCAGCCCGTCGGAGGGGCGCGAATTGTAGCGCTCGGGCTGGTTCATCGACTGGAAGTAGGCCCGGAAGATGAAGGACGAGCCGTCGACGAGGAAGATCTGGTCGCCCGGGCCCACGGGCGCGGCGGCCCGCGTACGGGCCGAGGAGGGTGAACGGTCGGTAGCGCTGGCGGTCATCGGGGCGGTTCCGGCGGCAGGAGGCAGAGATAGCCCCTCACGCCCGCGAAGGCGAGGGCGTGCGGCCATGGGTGCGGCACGCGGGGCGTCCGGCAGGTCTCTCGAGGACCGGTCCGGCCGTGTGCGCACCCCTTCCTGCGGCCATTCGGGTGCGCCCCCGACCGAAGCGCGGCGCGCGGGCGGAAGGCCCGTTGCAGGCGGCTCCGGCCATGTGCGCCAGGACACATGAACCCGCCGCGCTTAAGCTTAGCTTTACCCTGTCCCGCGAGAGTGGCGGCGACGGAACTTTCAGGCACGCCCGCCTTTGATTTCAGCTTGTCCGTTGCCGCTCTCCCATCCCCTGGAGGTCCCGCCATGCGCCGCTTCGTAGCTTTGAGCCTTCTCTCCCTGGCGGCGCTCGCCGCAGCGGCGCCCGCGGCCGAGGCGCAGACGCGCCAGCGCGTCGTCGCGGTCGAGACGGTGGGCCAGCGCGTGGTGCTGCGGGTGCGCCCGCGCAGCTTCCTCGACGCCGGCGTCGTGGTGCAGCCAGGCACGACGAACCGCTACGCCACGCAGGACATCGTCTCCTACGTCAACAACCCGCCCTATGCGCACTCGCGCGACCTGTTCGGCGCCGGCACCCTGCCCGACCCGATCGGCGGCCCCTTCGTCGGCGCCCGCAACCCCTTCGGCCCGGTGGATTACGCGTTCCGGTAAGAGCCCGCTCCGCGACGCGGTCACAGCCCCCTCCCTCCCCTCAGGGGAGGGCGACGCGGCGTTAGCCGCGCGGGGTGGGGTGTTGCGCGAAGCGCATCCTGCAAGGCCGGGCCCAGGGCTCGCCTTCGGCGAACACCCCGCCCGACCTCCGCTTCGCTCCGGCCACCCTCCCCTGAGGGGAGGGAGAAAACGCGTCCCTACGACAACGCTTCGAGCTCGCGGATGACCGCGTCGCCCATCTCGGCCGTCCCGACCGCGTTGGCGCCGGGCGCCGCGATGTCCTTGGTGCGGGTGCCGGAGGCCAGCACGGTGCCGAGCGCCTGCTCGAGCAGGTCCGCGGCCTCGATCAGGCCGAAGGAATAGCGCAGCGCCATCCCGAACGAGCCGATCGCCGCGACCGGGTTGGCGAGCCCCCGTCCCGCGATGTCGGGCGCCGAGCCGTGCACGGGCTCGTAGAGCGCCTTGCGCCGGCCGGTCGCCGGGTCCTCGGCGCCGAGCGAGGCGGAGGGCAGCATCCCGAGCGAGCCCGTCAGCATGGCGGCCACGTCCGAGAGGATGTCGCCGAACAGGTTGTCGGTGACGATCACGTCGTATTGCTTCGGCCAGCGCACGAGCTGCATGGCGCAGTTGTCGGCGAGCACGTTCTCGAGCTCCACGTCCGCGAACTCTGCCTTGTGGATCCGCCCCACGACCTGGCGCCAGAACACGCCGGATTTCATCACGTTGGCCTTCTCGGCGGACGCGACCTTGTTGCGGCGCTTCCGCGCGAGGTCGAAGGCGACCCTGGCGATGCGCTCGACCTCGTGGGTGGTGTAGACCTGCGTGTCGACCGCGCGCTGCGAGCCGTCCTCGAGCGTCACGATCTCCTTGGGCTCGCCGAAATAGACCCCGCCCGTGAGCTCGCGCACGATGACGATGTCGAGCCCCTCCACGACCTCGCGCTTGAGCGAGGAGGCGTCCGCCAGCGCGGGATAGCAGATCGCCGGCCGGATGTTGGCGAAGAGGCCGAGGTCCTTGCGCAGCCGCAGGAGGCCCGCCTCGGGCCGGGCGGAATAGGGCACCGCATCCCATTTCGGGCCCCCGACCGCGCCGAACAGCACCGCATCGGCAGCTTGCGCGCGCGCCATGGCGGCGTCGGTGATCGCGACTTTATGGGCGTCGTAGGCCGAGCCGCCGACGAGGTCGGTCTCGGTCTCGAAGCCCGCGATGCCCTGCCGGCGGAACCAGGCCACGAGCTTCTCGACCTCGCGCATGACCTCCGGCCCGATGCCGTCGCCCGGAAGAAGAAGAAGCTTGTAGGTCGCCATGATCGCCCCCGCGTGATGTGTCCGGCGCGGGTTTAGGCGGCAGGCCCCACCCTGGCAAGATCATGACGGGCGGTGGGCGCCGTCTCCCCGTGCTCATCCCCCTCTCCCCGCTTGCGGGGAGAGGGAGAAGGCGCCCCCTACCGCCGCAGGGCCCGCAGGACCTTGCCGCCGGGACGGCCGGTCGGCGGCATGCCGATCTGCGCCTCGACGGCCTTGATGGCGTCGCGGGTCTTCTGGCCGACGCGGCCGTCGGGCTCGCCGACATCGTAGCCCTTGGCGGTGAGGAGCGTCTGCAACTCGCGCCGCTCGGCGCGGGAGAGCGGCGGGTCGTCGGTCGGCCAGGGGGTCTGGATGCCGGGCAGGCCCTTGAGACGGTCTCCGAGCAGCGCGATGGCGAGGCCGTAGGATTCGGCCGCGTTGTAGGAATAGACCGCGTCGAAGTTGCGGGTGACCACGAAGGCCGGCCCGTCGAGTCCGGCCGGCGCGATGATGCCGGCGCTGTAGTCGCCCTGGAGCGGGCGGCCGTCGATCCGTGTCACGCCCATGGCGGCCCAGGACGAGAGCGGCTTCTTGGCCTTGCGCCCAAGCAGCCCGGCCTGGAACCCGTTCGGCAGGCGCACCTCGTAGCCCCAGGGCAGGCCCCCCTGCCAGCCGGCCTTCTTGAGGAAGTTCGCGGTCGAGGCCAGCGCGTCGGGCACCGAATCGACGATGTCGCGCCGCCCGTCGCCGTCGCCGTCGACCGCGAGGCGCTGGAAGGTCGAGGGCATGAACTGGGTATGCCCGAAGGCCCCGGCCCAGGAGCCCTTGAGGGAGGAGGGCTCGATGTCCCGGTCCTCGATGATCTTGAGCGTCGCCATCAGCTCGCCGGTGAAGTACTCCCGGCGCCGGGAGCCGTAGCAGGCGAGCGTCGCGAGCGACTGCACCAGCGGCCGGCCGCCGATGTCCTTGCCGAAGTTCGATTCGACCCCCCAGACGCCGGCGATGGCGTGGCGGTCGACCCCGTGGCGGCTTTCCGCCTGGGCGAGCGCGTTGGCCCATTGCCGCATGGCGGCGCGGCCGTCCTGCACCCGCTCCTCGTCGACGAGCGCGCCGAGATAGTCCCAGATCGGCGTCTTGAACTCGGGCTGGTTGTTCTGGAGCTCCAGCACCTTCGGATCCGGCTCGAATCCGCGCGTGGCGCTATCGAAAGTGGCACCCGAGATGCCCTTGGCGGCGGCCTGCCCGCGCAGGCCCGACAGGCAGGCCCGCGCATCGCCCTGCGCGGCCGCAGGGGCGGCAAGGAGGAGGCCGAGCATCGGCAGTCCGGCCAGCCAGCCGCCGCGGATCGTGCGGTGAGAGATGCCGCGGATGGTCCGGCGAGGGCCGCCGCGGATCGTGCTGTGGGGGGTCATGCAGGTCTCCCGTCGTGGTCGCGGATCAAGCAATCCGTTCGTGGTTAATGTTTGATCGACCCTCCACCCGGCCAGCGACGGGAGGTCGGAGGGTCCCAAGCAACCCGGTCGTGGTTAATGTTTGGTGGACGGCGCCGCGGATTCACCCTCCCGTGATCCGGGCGCGATGCACCGGCCGCAGCCCGGCCTGCGCAACTCGGCGGTTTCCGCCGGGCGGCCGATCCGCTAGGGTCCCGCCCTCACCTTCAGGGGGCTTCAAGGACCATGAACCAGATCGATCTTCAGGGCCGCACGGCGGTCGTCACCGGCGGCGCGCAGGGCATCGGGCGCGCGGTGGTGGAGCGCTTCGTCGCCAGCGGCGCCCAGGTCGAGATCTGGGACGTGGACGGCGCGCTCGCAAGCGAGGCGGCGCGGGAGATCGGGTCCCAGGTCACCGGGCGCGGGGTCGACGTCACCGACGCCGACGCCGTCGCGGCGGCGGCCGGAGCGCACGACCGGATCGACATCCTCGTGACCAGCGCCGGCATCGCGGGCCGCAACGCCAAGACCTGGGAATACCCCCTCGACGAGTGGGCCCGCGTGATGCGCATCAACGTGGACGGCACCTTCCATTGCTGCCGCGCCGTGGTGCCGACCATGCTCCGCCACGGCTACGGGCGCATCGTCATGGTGGCCTCGATCGCCGGCAAGGAGGGCAACCCCAACGCCTCTGCTTATTCGGCTTCCAAAGCCGCGGTCATCGGGTTGACGAAGTCGCTCGGCAAGGAGCTCGCCTCCCACGACATCGCGGTGAACTGCATCACGCCGGCGGCCGCCCGCACCCGCATCTTCGAGCAGATCACCCAGGAGCACATCGACTTCATGCTCTCGAAGATCCCGCGCGGCCGCTTCCTCGAAACCAAGGAGGTCGCCAACATGGTGGCCTGGCTGTCGTCGGCCGAGAACTCCTTCACGACCGGCGCCGTGTTCGACCTGTCGGGCGGGCGGGCGACCTACTAGGGCCGCGTCTCCCAGCGTCGAAGCGGCCCTCCTTTCCCGGTGATCGTGTTTTCTTCACGGGCGCCGGATCCACCTCACCCGAAAACACTCAAGCCCCCATGGCCTCATCGCTCCTGCCCGCCCCCGGGGACCTCACGCTCGGCCGGCGCGTCATGGCGCTGGTGGACGAGCTCGCCCGGTTCACGGACGAGCCCGGCCGGGTCACCCGGCTCTACCTCTCGCCCGCCCATCGCGACGCCGCCGAGGCGACGCTGCGGATGATGCGGGAGGCGGGCCTCGAGGCCTCGATCGACCCGGCGGGGAGCGTGGTCGGGCGCCTCCCCGGCGCCGACCCGGCCGCACCCGCGATCCTGATCGGCTCGCACATCGACAGCGTGGTCGATGCGGGCCGCTTCGACGGCAACCTCGGAGTCGTGCTCGGGATCGTGGCCGCTGAGGCCCTGCGCGCGGCCGGCGGGCCGGCGACGCCGATCGAGGTCGTGGCCTTCGGGGACGAGGAGAACATCCGCTTTCCCACGAGCCTCTCGACCTCGCAGGCGCTCGCCGGGCGCTACGATCCGGCCTGGCTCGACGGGCGCGACGGAGACGGGGTCACCTTGCGCGAGGCGCTGATCCGCTTCGGCGGCGATCCCGACGCGATCCCGACCCTTGCCCGGACGCCCGGCGCCTACCGGGCCTATCTCGAGGTCCATATCGAGCAGGGGCCGCAGCTCGAGGCCGCGGACCTGCCCGTCGGCGTGGTCTCGGCCATCAACGGCATCACCCGGGCCCGCGCCCGGATCACCGGCGAGGCGGGACACGCCGGCACGGTCCCGATGGCGATGCGCCGGGACGCGCTCGCGGGGCTCGCCGAGATCGTCGGCGTGGTCGAGCGCATCGGCGCGCGCCGCCCCGACACGGTCGCGACGGTCGGGGTCGCGCAGGTGCAGCCCAGCGCCATCAACGTGATTCCGGCCCGGGTCGACTTCACCCTCGACGCCCGCGCGCCCGAGGACGCGGTGCGCTTCGCCATGGTGGCGGACATCCTCGTCGAGGCCGAGGCGGTCGCAGCGCGGCGGGGACTGGAGCTCAAGATCGAGCCCTTCATGGACTCGCCCGCGACCCCGATGGACCCGGCGCTCGTCGCCGCCTTCGAGGACGCGGTCGCGGCCTGCGGCCATCCCGTGATGCGCCTTCCCTCGGGCGCCGGCCACGACGCGGTCGCGATGGCGGGCCTCTGTCCGGCCGCCATGCTGTTCGTGCGCTGCAAGGGCGGCATCAGCCACAACCCGGCGGAATCGATCACCGTCGAGGACGCCGACGCGGCCGCCCGCGTCCTGATCGAGACGGTGCGGCGGCTATCCTAGAGCAATGTGCGAGAAACGCGCATTGGTCTGCGGAAAAATCATTGCCGTTTCAAGAGCATAGCGCCGGCGGCCTGAGCACGGTTTAAGGCACGATGCTCTAGCCCTTCCCATTGGCGCGGAACGGCACCAATCGCCGCGCCGCTCGCCGCAACGGGGCATTTCTCCCTCCCCTCAGGGGAGGGTGGCGCCCGAAGGGCGACGGGTGGGGTGTTCGCCGAAGGCGAGCTCTTGGCCGCGTGGTGCCGGATGCGCTGGCGCGCACCACCCCACCCCGCGCGGCTACGCCGCGTCGCCCTCCCCTGAGGGGAGGGAGAAGAGCCCGTTCGGGAGCGAGGACGAAGCGCCCCCGCACGCCTCGATCCGCGCGCGCATATGCGCCGGCGCCGGGGCCTCGACCGTGACGGCGGGCTTCTTCGGGTAGAGCGGGACCGTGACGGTGCGGGCGTGCAGGTGCAGGCCGGGACCGCCGAAGCGGGGCGCGGTGCCGTAGATCGGATCTCCCAGGATCGGGAAGCCCGACGCCGCGCAGTGGACGCGCAGCTGATGGGTGCGGCCCGTGACCGGGTTGAGTTCGAGGAGGGTGAGGTTCCCTGAGCGCCCCAGCACCCGCCAGCGCGTGAGCGCCTCCTGGCCGGCGGGATCCGCCTTCATCCACCAGCCGCGGTCGGGCGATTTCGGGGCGAGCCGCAGGGCGATCTCGCCCGCGGGCTCCGCCGGTCCGCCCTCGACCACGGCCCAATAGGTTTTGTCGACGAGGCTGCGCTTGAACAGGTCGCCGAGACGCGCCAGCGCCTTCGGGTGCCGGCCGAGCACCAGGCAGCCGGAGGTGTCCTTGTCGAGGCGATGCGCGGCTTCCGGCCGGCGGGGCAGGCCGAAGCGCAGGGAATCGAGGTGGCGGGTCAGGGTCTCGCCGCCTTTCGGGCCCGGATGGACGGGCAGCCCCGCGGGCTTGTCGATCACGAGCATGAGGGCGTCGCGGTAGAGGAGCCGCGCCAGGAGTTCGGCTTCGGTCATGCGGGCGCCCTCGTCCGCCGCAGGTCGTTCCGCGGGCACCGACACCCTATCTCTTCCGCAATCATGGGGCTTCCGCTATCGCGGGCCCCACGCCAAGGCAACTCCCGCGGCCCTGCCGCGCCAATGAGGCATCGATGGCCGAGATCCCGCAGAAGCCCGGCTTCCTGTCCCGCCTGTTCGGGCGAAAGGCGGAGATGCCCGCCTCCGATGCAGGAGCGGGGCCGGATGGGCGAAAGGCGGAGACGTCGAATCCGGACGTCGGACCGGGGCAGGCCCACGGCCACCCGGAGGCGATGCCCTCGCCGGCCGCGACCGGAGCCGACGACCTCGCGGCCGCGCCCTCGACCGTCACCACGGCCTCCCCCGACACGCCCGACGCGCGCAAGGTGCCGGCGGAACTCGCCGGCGCCGACCTGCAGCCCATCGAGGGGATCGACCCGGAGGGCGGCGGGCCGAAGGAGCCGATCCCGCGCGCCGAACCGGAGCCGGTCGGGCTCACGGGGCCCAGCGCGGCGCCCTCGGCGGCAGTTCACGCACCCGCGACACCTGCGCTAGCCCTCTCCCCTGCGGCGGCCCCTGCACCCGCGGCGCCTGCACCCGCGACGCCGGCGGTAGCCCTCTCCCCTGCGACAGCGCCTGCACCCGCACCGCAGCCGGCCCCGGCAGCACCCGCGCCGGGCGGCTGGTGGCAGCGGCTCACGCAGGGGATGAAGCGGACCTCCTCGTCGCTGACCGAGAGCGTCACGGGCCTCTTCACCAAGCGCAAGCTCGACGCCGCCACCCTTGACGACCTCGAGGACGTGCTGATCCAGGCCGATCTCGGGGTCGAGACGGCGACGCGGATCACCAAGGCGGTGGGCGAGGGCCGCTACGACAAGGAGATCGCCCCCGAGGAGGTGAAGGCGATCCTCGCCGGCGAGGTCGAGCGGGCGCTCAGCCCCGTGGCGCAGCCGCTCGCGATCGACCGCTCCAGGAAGCCCTTCGTGATCCTGATGATCGGGGTCAACGGCGCCGGCAAGACCACGACGATCGGCAAGCTGGCGCAGAAATTCCGCGGCCAGGGCCTCTCCGTGCTGCTCGCCGCCGGCGACACCTTCCGAGCGGCGGCGATCGAGCAGCTCAAGGTCTGGGGCGAGCGCGTCGGCGCGCCGGTCCTGGCGCGCGAGCAGGGCGCGGACGCGGCGGGGCTTGCCTTCGATGCGCTCAAAGCGGCGCGCGAGCGCGGCACCGACGTGGTGCTCGTCGACACCGCGGGCCGGCTGCAGAACAAGGCCGGGCTCATGGCGGAGCTGGAAAAAATCGTGCGCGTCATGAAGAAGTTCGACGAGACCGCGCCGCACGCCACGCTTCTCGTGCTCGACGCCACGGTGGGCCAGAACGCGATCTCCCAGGTCGAGATCTTCCGCCAGGCCGCGGGCGTCACGGGCCTCGTGATGACGAAGCTCGACGGCACCGCCCGGGGCGGCATCCTGGTGGCGCTCGCCGCCAAGTTCGGCCTGCCCGTGCACTTCATCGGCGTCGGCGAGGGGGTGGAGGACCTCGAACCCTTCGCGGCGCGGGATTTCGCGCGGGCGATCACGGGCCTGGAGGACGCGGCCTGACCCGCGACGGCGGGCGGGCCGCCCTCGGTGTCACCCCTGGCCAGAGCTTGCCAGGGTGCTGGGGAGACCCACTTTGTCATCCCCGGCCGGAGCGCGATAGCGCGCAGGGGAAGGGGATCCAGGACAATGACCTGCTGCGAAGCAGCGCCTTAGGGATTCCACAGAAGGAGCCGCTTCGCGGCAGCTTCATAGTGCTGGATCTCCTTCCCCTCCAGCGGCTGACGCCGCTTCCGGCCGGGGATGACACCGGGGGCGGCCCCTATTCCGCCGCCGACTTCGTCTCCGCGACGCCGAGCTTCTTCTGCAGGCTCGTCGACGAGGTCGTGTACTGGAAGTGCAGCTTCCGGTCCGGATAGACGTAGCGGTGCACCTTCTGGGCCGCGAGCGCGGCCTCGTGGAACCCGGAGAGGATGAGCTTCAGCTTGCCGGGATAGTGGTTGATGTCGCCGATCGCGAAGATCCCCGGCGCGCTCGTCTCGAACTTCTCGGTGTCGGCGGGAATCAGGTTCTCGTGCAGGTTCAGGCCCCACTCGGCGATCGGCCCGAGCTTCATGGTGAGCCCGAAGAACGGCAGCAGCACGTCGCAGGGAATCTCGAAGGTGGAGCCGTCGTCGCGGCGCACCACGGCGGCCTCCAGCACCGGCGCCGCCCCTTTGAGGGCCACGACCTGACCGAGCTCGAGATCCATGGCGCCTGCGGCCACGTGCGCGCGCATCTGCTCGACCGTGTGGGGCGCGGCCCGGAAGGCGTCGCGGCGGTGGAGCAGGGTGAGGCGCTGTGCCAGCGGCTGCAGGTTCACGGTCCAGTCGAGGGCCGAATCGCCGCCGCCCACGATGAGGATCCGCTTGCCCCGGAACGCCTCCATCCGGCGCACGGCATAGAACACGCCCGTGCCCTCGTAGGAATCGATGCCGGCGATCGGCGGCTTTTTCGGCTGGAACGAGCCGCCGCCGGCGGCGATCAGGATCGTCTTGGCGAGGAAGACCGTGCCGGCATCCGTCGCGACCCGGAAGCGCGGCGCCTCCGCGGTGCCGAGCGTCTCGATGCCGCTCACCATCTCGCCGAGGTGGAAGGTGGGGCGGAAGGGCTCGATCTGCTTCATCAGGTTGTCGACGAGCCCCTGCCCCGTGACCACGGGGAAGCCCGGGATGTCGTAGATCGGCTTCTCGGGATAGAGCTCCGCGCATTGCCCGCCGATCTTCGGCAGGATGTCGACGAGATGGGCGCGGATGTCGAGGAGGCCGAGTTCGAACACCGCGAACAGGCCGACCGGCCCCGCGCCGACGATGAGGGCATCCGTTTCGATGGTCTCGGTCATGGAAGACTCCGCTCCTCGGCGTGCCGCCGCGTCGTCCAAAGCGCTTCGGCCCGGCAAGGGTCCCGCCCTTGGTGCGCACCGCACCGCCGTCGAAAGCATGGCCGGAGCGGCTTTGCAATGCGGCGGATGCGGATCAGGCCTGCTGCCCGCGAGACGAGGCCTGCGCGCCCTTGCATCGTCGGCTGCGCCGGTGTGATGGTCGCGGCATCGGTCCTGCCCATCCGAGGTCCCATGCCCCCCGACGCCGATCCCGCCCGCGCCTTCATGCCCTATCCGCCCGCTGCGGTCCCGAACGCGCCGGACGGGCCGCTCGAGGGGCTGACGCTCGGGGTCAAGGACCTCTTCGACGTGGCGGGCTATCCCACGAGCGCGGGCTCGCCGCATCTCCTCGCGATGTCGGGGATCAAGACCCGCACCGCGCCGATCGTGCAGCGCCTCCTCGACGCCGGCGCGCGCTTCGCGGGCAAGACGATCACGGACGAGCTCGCCTTCTCGATGAACGGCAAGAACGCGCATTTCGGCACGCCCGTGAACGGCGCCGCGCCGGACCGCATTCCCGGCGGCTCGTCCTCGGGCTCCGCGGCCGCGGTGTCGAACGGCCTGTGCGACGTCGCCCTCGGCACCGACACGGGCGGCTCGGTGCGCGCGCCCGCCAACCATTGCGGCCTGTTCGGCATCCGCCCGACCCACGGCCGGGTGAGCCTCGCGGGCGCGCACGATCTCGCGCCCTCCTTCGACACCTGCGGCTACTTCACCCGCGACGGCGCCACCTTCGCGCGCGTCGGCGCGGTGCTGCTCGGCGAGGATCCCGCGCCCCTGCCGGAGCGCCCCCGCCTCCTCGCCGCCGCCGACACCTTCGCGCTCCTCGATCGCGCGGTGCAGGACGCGCTCGCGCCTGCGATCCGCCGCGTGGAGGCCGCGCTCGGCGCGGCCGCCGCGGTCGAGGCGGCGCCCGAGGGCTTCGAGGCGCTCTACTGGGCCTTCCGCCGCATCCAGGGCCGGGAGGCGTGGGCGGTCGACGGCGGGATGATCGAGCGCTTCCGCCCGCCGCTCGGCCCCGGCGTCGCCGACCGCTTTGCCTTCGCGCGCAGCGTCACGGAGGCGCAAAGAGCCGATGCCGACGCCGTGCGCGCGCGTTTCACGGAGCGCTTCCGCGGCCTGCTCGGCCGGGACGCGGTGCTCCTCCTGCCCACCATGCCCGACGTGGCGCCGCGCCTCGCCGAGAGCGAGGAGGCGCTGAACGACTACCGCAACCAGGCCCTCAACCTGCTCTCGCTGTCGGGCCTGTCCGGGCTGCCGCAGGTCTCGATCCCGCTCGCCTCGCGGCTCGGCGCGCCGCTCGGCCTCTCGCTCGTCGGCCCGGCCGGATCGGACCTCGGCCTCGTGCGCCTCGCGGCCCGCCTCGCGGGATAGGGGCGCCGGGCGAAGAGCGTCCGGGCCTTGCCGCTCGTCTCGCGGAGTAGGGCACCGGGGGCGATCTTCCGGGCCTTCTCGTCCCGCGGGGTCGGGCACCGGAGCGACGACCGCGTGCGTCCGCGGGGTAGGGGCGGGCGCCGCCCGCCCTATATGGCCCTTCCGCTTGGAGGAGAGCCGATGACCCATCCCGCCGTCCACCCGCAGACGCCGCGCGTCGCCGTGGCGAGCGCCTGCACGCTGGGCGAAGGCGCCCTGTGGGACCATCGCACCGGCACCCTGTTCTTCGTCGACATCAAGGGCCGGGCGGTGTGGTGCTGGCACCCGGAGAGCGGGCGCGAGACCAGGACCGAGGTTCCCGAGCCCGTCGGCTTCGTGGCGCTCACCCCGGACCCCGACATCGTGATCGCCGGGTTCAAGTCCGGCCTCGTGCGCCTCCATCTCTTCGGCGGCGAGATCCAGCCGCTGGCGCAACCGGAGCCCGACAAGCCCGGCAACCGCATCAACGACGGCCATGCCGGACCGGACGGCAGCCTCTTCTTCGGCACCATGGACGATGCGGGCGAGAGCCCCACGGGCGCGTTCTGGCGCTGGGACGGCGAGCGCCTCGCCGCGTTCCGGGACGGCATCGTGGTCACGAATGGACCCGCGACCAGCCCGGACGGCCGGACCCTCTACGCCACCGACACCCGCGCCGGGATCGTCCACGCGCATGCCCTCGAGAACGGCGTGCCGGGCGCATCCCGCCCCCTGATCCGCTTCCAGGAGGGCTGGGGCCATCCGGACGGCATGGCGGTCGATGCGGAGGGCCATCTCTGGGTCTGCCATTGGGGCGGCTCGCGGATCTCGCGCTTTTCACCCGACGGGGCCCTGGAGCGCGTGGTGCCGGTGCCGACCGCGCAGGTCACCAAATGCGCTTTCGGAGGGCCGGACCTCACGACGCTCTTCATCACCACGGCCGCGATCGGGCGCGATCCCGCGATCGACCCGATGGCGGGCCACGTCTTCACGGTCGAGGCCGGCGTGCGCGGGCTTCCGGCCAACATCGTCGGCGCATGAGCGCCGAACCGTGCGGGCCTCCCGCCGACGTCGGTGCGATGCCGCCTGGACTGCGCGGGACCAGGGCCACCATCGTCGGCGCGTGACCGCCCGGCGCGAAGGAGGATCGATGCAGGTTTTCGGAGAGGTCGACGGGACGCCCGTCCACGAGATCGCGATCCGCAGCCGGGCGGGGGCCGAGGCCCGGATCCTCACCTGGGGCGCCGTGATCCGCGACCTCGTTGTGCCGGCGCGGGAAGGCTCGCAGCGCGTGGTGCTCGGGCTGGAGCGGATCGAGGATTACGTGGCGCATTCGCCCTATTTCGGCGCGATCGTGGGGCGCTACGCCAACCGCATCGGCGAGGCGCGCTTCACGCTCGACGGCGAGACCCACCGGCTCGACGTCAACTGGGGCGGGCGCCACCAGCTCCACGGCGGCTCCCGCGGCTTCGGCTCGCGGATCTGGAGCCTCGTGGATCACACGCCTTCGAGCGCCACCCTCGCGCTCGTCTCCGCGGACGGCGACATGGGCTATCCCGGGCGGCTCGCGGCACTGTGCACCTATGCCTTCCGGGAGCCCGCGACGCTGACGGTGACGCTCGAAGCCACCTGCGACCGGCCGAGCCCCGTCAACCTCACCACGCACGGCTACTTCAACCTCGACGGCAGCCCCACGATCGCGGAGCACGAGCTCACGATCGAGGGCGATTTCATCACCCCGACGACGCCCGACCTCATTCCGACGGGCGAGATCCGCGCGGTCGCGGGAACCCCATACGACTTCCGCAAGCTCCGTCCGATCGGCCCCGCGACCGAAGGCGCGGCCTACGACACAAACTTCGTCCTGCTCGGCGGCGCCCGTCCCGGCGGCCTCGCGCACGCCGCGACGCTGCTGTCGCGCCGCAGCGGCGTCGTGCTGGACTTATGGACCACGGAGCCTGGGCTGCAGTTCTACGACGGCCATCTCCTCGACATGAAGGTGCCGGGCCTCGGGGGCGCTGCCTACCGGGCGCGCGGGGGCCTGTGCCTCGAGCCGCAGCGCTTCCCCGACGGGCCGAACCGGGCGCATTTCCCGCCCTGCATCCTGGCGCCCGGGCAGGTGTCGCGGCAGGCGAGCGAACTGCGCTTTTCGACCGCGGACGGCCTGTAGACCGGTCGCGCCGGGCGCACCGGCCGCGGCGCCGGGACGCAGGCCGTTGCGGCCACGCTCGCCCGAACACACCTTCGTGAAAATTTCGTCAACCGAAGCAACCAACGCGGTCGGCTCCCGTTGTCTTTGCAGGCGTCCGCCGCGGCCAAGTTCAGAGCCGCGCAAAGGGGAGGTCGCCATGCCCGTTCTCGATGCCAAGGCGCTCAAAGCCGACCCCGAGGGTCTGGCCTTCCTGCGCGATGTGCTGCGTCCCGCGGGCACCGGCGCCGAGAAGCCGGCGCCTCCGCTCGCGACCCTGTCCCGCCCGCGCCGCAAGGCCGCTCAGACCGGCGCCTCCGCCCTGCCGTCCGGGACGCCGAACCTTCCATAGCCTCTTACCATCGGGAGCGGCGCCGGATTGATCCGCGCCGCCCGATCTTGCCTGGCGGCTCCGCCCATCGCCGATCTCAGGCCGCCGCCGGAACCAGCCCACGCTTGACGAGGAGCGCCTCCGGGGTCGGCAACCGGCCCCGGAAGGCCCGGTAGGCGTCCCCCGGGTCGCGCAGGTTGCCGGCGGAATAGATGAACTCTTTCAGCTTCCGCGCGGTCTCGGGATCGAATACGTCGCCGGTCTCCTCGAAGGCGTTGAAGGCGTCCGCGTCCAGGACCTCCGACCAGAGATAGCTGTAATAGCCGCTGGAATAGCCGTCGCCCGAGAACACGTGCGTGAAATGGGGCGTGCGGTGGCGCATGATGATCTCGCGCGGCATGCCGATGCGCGCGAGCGACGCGCGCTCGAACGCCGCCGGGTCGAGCCTGTCCGCGTCCCTCAGCCGGTGGAGGTCGATGTCCACGAAGGCGGAGGCGAGATATTCCACCGTCGCGAAGCCCTGGTTGAAGTTGCGCGCCGCGATGAGGCGCTCCAGCAGGGCCTCCGGGATCGGCTCGCCGGTCTCGTGGTGGGTGGCGTACCGGCGCAAGATCTGAGGTTGCGCGAGCCAGTGCTCGTAGAGCTGCGAGGGCAGCTCGACGAAGTCGGTCGAGACCGCGGTGCCGGCGAGCAGCGGATAGGTCACGTTCGACAGGAGCCCGTGCAGCGCATGGCCGAACTCGTGGAAGAGCGTGCGCGCGTCGTCGAAGCTGAGCAGCGACGGCTGGCCCTTGGCGAAGTTCATCACGTTGACGATGATCGGGCGGACATCGCCCGTGAGGCGCTCCTGGCTGCGGAAGGAGCTCATCCAGGCGCCGCTGCGCTTGGACGAACGGGCGAAGTAGTCGCCGATGAAGATGCCGACGAGTTCGCCCTTCGGCCCGGTGACCTGCCAGATCCGGATGTCGGGGTGGTAGCGCGGCGCGTCCTCGACCGCGGTGAAGCTCAGGCCGAAGAGCCGGTGCGCGGTCTCGAACGCCGCGTCGATGATACGCTCCAACTGGAAGTACGGCTTGATCACCGCCTCGTCGAGGTCGTGGCGGGCCTTTCGCACCTGCTCGGCATAGAAGCGCCAGTCCCACGGCTCGATCGCGATATTGTCGCCCTGGCCCTGCGCCATCGCCTGGAGGTCGTCGCGCTCCTGCAGCGCGCGGGCCTTGGCGGGCGCCCAGACCTCTTCCAGAAGGCCGACGACGGCGTCCGGGGTCTTCGCCATGGTGTCGGCGAGCTTGAAGTCCGAGAAGGTCGCGTAGCCGAGGAGCCGCGCCCGCTCGGCGCGCAACGCCACCATCTCGGCGATGATCCCCTTGTTGTCGGTGGCGCCGCCTGTGTCGCCCCGCGCGGCCCAGGCCTTGAAGGCTTGCTCCCTGAGATCCCGGCGCTTCGAGAAGGTCAGGAACGGCTCGATCGAGGAGCGCGACAGGGTGATGACGTGCTTGCCCTCGAGGCCGCGTTCCCGCGCGGTCTCGGCAGCCGCCTCGCGCAGGAAGCCCGGCAGGCCCGCGAGGTCCGCCTCGCCGTCGAGGACGAGGGTGTAGGCCTTCTCGTCCGCGAGCACGTTCTGCGAGAACTGGGTGCCGAGCGTCGCGAGCCGCTCGGTGACCGCGGCGAGCCGCGCCTTGGCCTCGTCGTCGAGCTGCGCGCCGGCGCGCACGAAGATCGTGTGGTAGCGCTCCAGCACGCGGATCTGCTCGGGCGTGAGACCGAGCTCGGCCCGGCGCCGCATCAGCGCGTCGACGCGGCGGAACAGGGCCGCGTTCATGAAGATCGCGTTGCGGTGCTGCGCCATCCGGGGCGCCATCTCGCGCTCGACCGCCTGCAGGGCCTCGTTGGTGTGCGAGCCCGCGAGGTTGTAGAACACCGCGCTCACCTTCTTGAGCCTGGCGCCGCTCGTCTCCAGGGCCGCGACCGTGTTGTCGAAGGTGGGCTCCGCCGCCTCGGCCGCGACGGCATCCACCGCGGCGCGCTGCTCGGCGAGCGCCGCGTCGAAGGCCGGGCGGTAGTGCTCCGGCTGCACCGCCGCGAAGGGCGGGATCCCGAACGGGGTGGTCCAGTCCTGGAGCAGGGGGTTCGGGGCCGGCGCGGGCGATGCGGTCATGGGCTCACGATGCCTTCGTGCAAGAATGGTCGGGCGGACCATACCGGCCCGCGGCGGGATCGGGAAAGGGGCCGGGGCTACTCGGCGGCCTGGAGATGCGCCCGCGACGCGCCCTTGAGATGGCGCTCCAGGAACGCGATCACCCGCGCGGTCGCGTCGCGCTCGGCGGCGCCGCGGAAGCCGTGGCCCTCGCCCGGATAGACCTTGACCTCGTGCGGCACGCCCTGCCGGCGCAGCAGCGCCTCGATCCCTTGCGCGTTGAGCGCCGGCACGACCGGATCGGCGGCGCCGTGGAGCACGAGGGTCGGGGGCAGCGTGGCGGCGGCCGAGACCGCGCCCTGCGGCAGGGGCCCGAAATAGCTCACGAGCGCGCGCACGCGCCGCTCGCCGCCCGAGATCGCTAGCCCCAAGGCCGCACCGAGCGAGATCCCGACGATGCCGATGCGCTCGGGGTCGACCTCGGGCCGCGCCGCCACGAAAGCCAGCGCATCCCGCGCCGTCTCCATCCAGGCCTCGAAGTTGCGGAACAGGGTCGCGAAGGAGGCGCGGGTCTCGCCCGTGCGGTCGAGGTAATGGACGAGGTAGACCCGGTAGCCCGCATCCGCCAGGCCGCGCGCGCCGCTGCGGTACCGGCCGTTGGAGGAGAGGCCGTCGGCGCCGTGGAGCATTAGCACCGCGGGACGGCGCCCGGCCGAACCTTCGGGCTCGAACACCTCGACCGCGATCGTCCGGCCGCCGCTGGTGAAACTCTGTCGCTGGATCATGGCATCCCGTGGTCGTGCCGAAGCGCTCAGGCCGGCGGCAGCCGAGGCTGCGCCGGCGACGAGCATGCGCCGCGTCAAAGGCATGAATTGTCCGAGGAAGGGAGGTGGGGCGTCGGGCCCGTGCATGAACCCGATATGGGGATCGCACGTCCGGTCCGCGAGGGTCGCGGGCGCGTCCGCCTCACGAAAAAGGACGCGCCGCACCGGACGCGCCCTCGAAGAATCGGCTGCGCGAAGCGGCTATTCGGCCGCCTGCAGATAGCGGTCCTCGCGTTGCGCCCGCTGCACGTCGCGCAGGGTCTCGGCGAGGTAGGAGAGACGCTTGATCGTCCGCTCCAGATCCATGACCGCGACCTCGCTCAAGGCGTAGGCGTTGCGGCCGCGGAAGAGGCGGTTGATCTCGGTCTCGAGTTCGGCGGAGCCGTCGCGCACGCGCCGGACGAGGGTGTTGGCGATGAGGTCGGCGTTGCTGTCGACGACGCAGAAGCCGACATCGCTGGGGCGCTCAAGAGGCATTCGTGACAACTCCCGTCCGTTCTTCTGTCGTTGTGTCCAGGACCGGCCCGTTCTCGTCCCCGAACAGGTCGAGGGCGACGTGCAGGCGGTGCTTCATGACCGGGCCGATCCCCGGCAGCGTCTCGAGCCAGGCCACCGGGTCCGGGGCTTGGCGGTAGCCGCGGTGGAAGCGCAGGCGCTCCCGCCAGACCGCGTCGATCGCCTCCGCCCGCGAGGGGTTGCGGAAGCCCATCCGCGCCGTGCCGCCCTGGAGAAGCGCCGCCATGCACCGCTCATAGGTGCGGCGCGCCTGGTGGGCGGGAACGCCGATGCTGCAGATCGTGAAGATCACGGCCCGGGCGAAGGCATCCGCCGCGTCGCTCCGGGCATCGTCCTCCTGATATGGGGACGAGGGGGCTGTTTTTGAAGGCCGGGGCGGCCGCTCCCGCCCCCCGTGAGACGTGACCTGGGGCATCGATCACTCTCCGGCGGCGCGGTGGCGCAGCCAGCGCAGCAGGGAGCGGCCGGCCTCGGCGACGCGGCTCGGGCGCCAGGGATGGGCCGTGGCGGCGCGGGCCTCGTCGGGCCGCCCGCGGGACGCGGACGGGGGCACCGCCGCGACCCCGGACCGCGGCGGTGCCGGCGCGTGAAGCAGCGCCTGCTCGCCCTGGATTCGGCCGGCGTCGTGGAACGAGAGCGCGAGCCCCGCATCGGCTTCGAGCCCGTAGGCCCGCACCGCCTGCATGAAGGCCTCCGCGAACTGCGCCGGCGCGCACCAGAGCTTCTCGGCCATGTGGATCGGCCAGGTCCACAGCCCGTCGGAGCGGCGGTGGCCGAGCTCGTCGCGCGGGATGAAATAGCCCGTGCCGCGGTGCTCCAGGCCGTCCCGCGTCACGGTCCAGTCGTCGTTGGCGAACAGGAAGAGGGTCTCCGCAGTCACGGCCTGAATCATCGCTTCGTCCGATTGCATCCCTGGCGGCGCCCTGGCGGCGTCCTGCGCTCCGGTCGTGGTCCCCGCGGCGCCTTGCCGGCGCCTGCTTTCATCGTGTTGAACGCCCGGCCGGCGGGTCTCTCCCGTTGGCGTCGGCGTCGCAGTTGACGCCGCCGCCCGCCGCACCGATCTGGAGAGCCTCCGGCAGCGCCTGCCCCAATCCCGCCGCTTCCATGCGTCAGACGCAGGCGTGGTCGGAACGAAGCAGGAACACAATAGAGATCCCTTTAGGAACGTCAACTTATCTTAGGGCTTTACGGCTACGCTTGAGCGCCGAGCCCTATCGTGCGACGCATAAGACGGTTTTCGAGGCGGCAGAGGGGGCAGCATGGCCAGGAGGGAGCGGGGCGAGGCCGATACGTTGAGGCAGCTCGAGGAGCTGCGTCCGGCCTACGAGCGCCTGCGCACGGAGGCGATCCGCGCCGAGGGCGACATCGAGCGCCTCACGGCCGAGCTCGACGCCGCGCGGGCGGCGGCGCGTGCCGCGCTCGGCACCGACGACGAGGCCGAGATCGCCCGGCTGATCGCCGCCGCCAAGGCCGAGAACGCGGCCCGGGTCGAGGCCTTCGCGGCGCTGGTGCGCGGGATCGAAGGCGAGCTCGCCCGGCTCGAGAGCGAGGGCTGATGCGCGCGTCTCCGGCTCCTGACGGCCCCGGACCGGCGGTCCATTCCGGCCCGTTCCGGCTCCATGCGGGCCACCTTTCCGCGCTCGCCGCGCCCCTCTCCGGGCTCGACCGCTCCGCCGCCCGCCTCGCGCGGCTGGAGGGCCGGCGCGAGGCGCATCTCGCCCGCCGGGCCGAGCTCGCGCGCGACGTCGGGCTCGCCAAGGCGCGGCTCGCCCGCCGCGGCGAGGTCGAGGCCCTGCTGGAGCGGCTCCAGGCCGAGGCCAGCCGCCGCAATGTGGCGAGCTTCGAGACCCTGCTGACCGCCCTCGTCCAGGAGGTGCTGCCGGGCGAGAAGCCCGTGGTGCTGGAGCTCGCGACCGAGCGCGGCGCGCCTGCCCTCGACATCGGCGTGCGCCGCGCCGACGGGACGCGGGAGGACGTGCTCGAGGACAACGGCGGCGCGCTCACCAACGTGATCGGCATGGCGCTCCGCCTCATCGCGGTCGTGAAGGCGGGCGTCGGCCGCTTCCTCGCCCTCGACGAGGCCGATTGCTGGATCGCGCCCGACCGGGTCCCGGCCTTCTACCGGGTGCTCGAGGATGGGGCGGCCCGCCTCGGGGTGCAGTGCCTCGCGATCTCGCACCACGACATGGACGGCTTCGATGCGCGCATCCGCGTCAGCCGCATCGCCGGGCACCCGGAAACGGGAGTCTCCGTGGTCTGCCCGCGGGCCGAGCCCTGGGACGAGGCGCAGCCCGGCTTCCGCTTCATCCGGCTCGTCGACGTGCAGGGCTATGCCGATGCGACCCTGTTCCTGAGTCCCGGGATCAACGCGCTCACCGGCCCGAACAACCGCGGCAAGTCGACCTTCATCCGGGCGTTGCGCGCCGTGTTCTACGCCGAGGCCCGCGACAGCCTCGTGCGGGCGGGCGCGGCGTCCGCGACCGTCGAGCTCGGCGTCGCGCACGGGCGCACCTTGCGCTTCACGCGCCAGCCCCGGCGCAGCCCCGTCAATCTCTGGTCCCTGCACGAGGCGGACGGCCGCGTCGTCGAGGAGAACGGCACCCGCCACGAGACCGGCGGGCGCGCGGCGCCCGACTGGGTCGCGGCGCTGTTCGGCATCGTCAAGGTCGAGGATCTCGACGTCCACGTGGCGCACCAGAAATTCCCGGTCTTCCTCCTCGGCGAGCCGCCCTCGCGCCGCTCGGCGGTGCTCTCGATCGGCCAGGAGGCCGGCTACATCCGCGACATGCTCGCGATCCACAAGGAGCGCTGCACCGCCGACCTCGCCCTGGTGCGCCAGGGGGAGCGCGAGCTCGCCGGGCTCGCGGAATCGCTCAAGCGGTTCGACGATCTGCCCGCGCTGGCCGAACGGCTCGCGGGCGCGCGGGGAGAGGGGAAAGTGCTGGAGAGCGAGGTCGAGGGGCTCGGCGCGCTCGACGCCGTGCAGGCCCGCCTCGCCGCGGCCCGCACCCGGCTCGATCGCCTCGGCGCCCGCGCCCGTGCCCTCCAGGCCCTGCCGCCGCCCGACCGTCCCGCGGCCCTGAGCCTCGACCTCGCGGGCGCCGCGGAGCGCGAGCGCATCGGGGCGGCGGTCGGCATCCTCGCGGGAGCGCTGCGGCGCGCCAGACGGCGCCGGGCGGCGCTGGCCGCGCTTCCCCCCGCCCTGCCGGCGCTCGCCGCGACCACGGATCTCGAGGGCGCGGCGGAGCGTCTCCAGCGCCTGCAGGCGGATCTCGCCAGGGCGCGCGGGCGGGCGGAGCTCGCCGCCGCCGCCATGGCGGAGGTCCAGGCCAAGCTCGCCGCGCTCGTGCGCGACACCGGCGGCCTGTGCCCGGCCTGCGGCCACGCGGTCGATCCCGCCGACCTGCTCGGACCCCACAGCCACGCGCAGGTGGCGGCGTGAGCCCCGGGCCTCACAGCCACGCCCAGGAGGGCAGCATGAGCGCCGGGATCCGCACGGTCGTGCAGGGGGCCGCATGATCCTCGCGGGCGAGCGCCTCCACAATGAGCCCGTCGCCTGCAACGGGCTCCTGATCATCGGCGATCCGCATGTGAGCTCGCGCCGGCCGGGCCGGCGCAAGGACGCGGACTGGCCGGCGCCGATCCTCGCCAAGCTCGAAGCCTGCGCGGCGATCGCCAATGCGCGCGGCCTCGCGCCGGTGCTGCTCGGCGACCTGTTCGAGCGCGCGGTCGAGCCCGACGAGGCCCTGAAGGCCCGCCTCGTGCGGGTGCTGAAGAGCTTCCGCATCCGGCCGCTCACCAACGTGGGCAACCACGACATCGCCCACACCACGCTGTCCGACGGCGACAGCCTGGCGGTGCTGGGTCTGTCGGACGTGATCGACGTGGTGGCGGCGCCCGGCATCGTCGGCGAATACCGCATCGGCGCGCACAGGCTCGGGATCGGCATGACGCCGTTCGGGGCCGAGATCCCGCGCGACGTGCGCGGCGGCCTCGCCGGGATCGACCGGCTCGCCTGGTTCACCCACCACGACATCGCCTTCGAGGGCGCCTATCCCGGCGCGGTGCCGCCCTTCCCGGTCGAGGGCGCGGACCTCGTCGTCAACGGCCACGTCCACAAGACCAAGGCGCCGATCCGCGCCGGCGCCACGCTCTGGGCCAATCCCGGCAACATCAACCGGCAATCGGTCGACCTCCAGGACCACCGGCCCGCAGCCTGGATCCTGGGCGAGGACGGCGTTCTCGTGCCCGAGTATCTGCCCCATGCGGCGGACGTGTTCGACCTCACCGGCCGCCTCGTCGCAGCCGCGAGCGACCGCGCCATGCGCGCCCAGGTCGAGAGCGCCTTCGTGTCCCTGCTCCAGGCCGAGAGCGGCACCGACCTGACCCGGAGCGACGACGGCGCGATGGTCCGCGAGGAGATCCTCGCCGCGTTTCAGCGCGAGGACACGCCGGACCCGGTGCGCGCGCTCGTGCTGTCGCTGCTCGACGCGGCGGTGGAGCGACGGGGGCGGTAGAGCGCCGGTTCGGGCGGAGCGCGCAGGGGAAGGGATCCGGAGCCCACCGTGTCATCCCCGGCCGGAAGCGGCTTTAGCCGCTGCAGGGGAGACCCGCGGTGTCATCCCCGGCCGGAGCGCGTCAGCGCGCAGGGGAAGGGGATCCAGCACGATGAAACTGCCGCGAAGCGGCGCCTCGTGGTCTCGGGAAAGCGGAGCTGCTTCGCAGCGAGTCGTTGCGCTGGATCCCCTTCCCCTGCGCACTTCGTGCTCCGGCCGGGGATGACACCGGGGGCGGCCCGCCGCCGATCCCCTCTCCCCGCCTGCGGGGAGAGGGCTGGGGTGAGGGGCCGGTCGGTGGAGCGCGACGGATCCGCTTCTCACCCTGCCATGCGCGCGGGCACACGGAGCGATCTGTTCTGAGGCTTGGAGGGTGGCCCCGTACCCCCCTCTCCATCCCTCCCCCACAAGGGGGGAGAGGGCAGATGGCGCTCGTCCCGAACAGCGCTGCCGGGCCGTCAAGCAACAGCGACGACGCGAACCCCTCGCCCTTGTAGGGGAGGGGCAGGGAGGGGGGGTACGCGCTCCGCAAGGAGAGCTCGCGCGGCGATCCCTTCCACAAAACAAGCGGACAGCCCCTCCCCCGGCTCCGCTTCGCGGAGCCGCCCCTCACAGCCCGGCCTGCTCCCGGCAATGCCGCGCCACCTCCGCATGGGTCGCGAACCACACGCCCGGAAGCGACTGCGCCAGGCGGACGATCTCGTCCAGGATCCAGATCCGGGAGCGCTGGCCGATGATGTGCGGGTGCATGGTGAGGACGAAGAGGCCGCCCTCCCGGTGGGCCACCTCGAGCTCGCGCCGGAAGATGTCGAACACGGTCTCGGGGGCCGTGTAGGGGCGAAGCCCGCTCATGCGGTCCATGTTGAAGTAGATCGCGTCGTCGCGGATCCACTCCACCGGCACCTCGACGACCCCCGTGGGCTCGCCGTGCTCGAGCAGCTCGTAGGGCTCGGTGTCGGCCATGAGGGAGGAATCGTAGAGGAGCCCCATCTCGCGGATGATCGCGAGCGTCGCCGGGCTGAAGTCCCAGGAGGCGGTGCGCATGCCGACGGGCTCGACCCCCGAGAGCTCCGCCAGCACGTCCCGGGCCCGGAAGGCGAGGTCGCGCTCGGCCTCGTAGGGAAGCGTCGAGTTGAACTCGTGGATCCAGCTATGGATGCCGAGCTCGTGCCCGCCCGCGATCACCGCCCTGGGCTCGTCCGGGTTGATGAGGGCCGAGACCGCCGGCATGAAGAAGGTGGCGGGCACCCCGTACCGCTCCAGCAGGGCGAGGATCCGCGGCGAGCCGACCCGGCCGCCGTACTGGCCCTGGCTCAGCTTGCCGAAGGACTTGCCCCCGAAGCGCAGCTCCGAGGTCTCGTGGTCGGAATCGAAGGAGAGCGCGACCGCGCATCGGGCGCCGTCCTTCCAGCGCTCGGGCTTGAGCGAGCGCCCGGCCCGCACATGCGCGACCGCCCGGCGCCAGCGCGCCTCCTCCCATTGCCACGGCTCCTGCGGCGCTCCCTCGGGCTCTGTCGAACGCATCCCGCTCCCTCGTGCTCCCCGACTCGGACGGCCTCATGATGCGCGAAGCGCAGGCCGTCCCGCCAGGGCCGGGGTCGAGGAAAGCCGGGCCGTCCCGCCTGGGGCGGGCATGGGTTGAGGCCAAGACCGCCCCGCCGGCGCCCGGAGGCCTGGAAATTACGCTGGCGTCGGGCCGCGAGTTGGAGCATGTGCTCCCCTCAACGCGCAGGAGGAGGCGTCCCGCCCCTGGCCGCGCCGGTCCCGCGGTCTAATTGGATGACGGGGCCGCGCTGTCCGGCCGCGGCGGCCGCCGAGGAGGCTCGAGGCATGCACTGGATCGACCGGCTGTTCAAACTCTTCGAGGTCTTCATCGTGGCCTGCCTCGCCGCCATGGTCGCCATGGTGTTCGGCAACGCGGCGCTGCGGAAGCTCTCCGATTACGGCCTCGTGCTCTTCGGCGGCGGCATCGACGTCTCGGAGGAATTGTCGCGCATCCTCTTCGTCTGGCTCACCTTCGTGGGCGCCGTGGTGGCGGCGCGGGAGAACGCGCACCTGGGCGTCGACACCCTGGTGGCCCGCTTCGGGACCCGCGGGCGCACGATCTCGATGGTGCTCTCCGACCTCCTCGTGGTGCTCTGCTGCGCCGTGTTCTTCTGGGGCTCCTGGCGCCAGGCGCCGCTCCACGTGGGCAACACCGCCCCGATCACCGGCATGTCGATGATCTGGGTCTACGGCTTCGGCTTCTTCGCCAGCATCGGCATGGGGGCGCTCGCGATCGCCCGGATCGTCCGCACGCTCACGGGCCGGCTCGATCCGGTCGAGCTGCGCCAGTTCGCCGGCGATTACGAGCAGGACCTGCTCCATTCGCCCAAGGGCCACCTCGAATGACGGCCGGCCTCCCCTCCGTCCTCGCCGCCGGCCGCCTCGCATGACAGCCGACCGTCCCTCCCTCCCCTCCTCCGGCCCTCTCGCATGACCGTCGCGATCTTCCTCTTCTCGCTCATCGGGGCCATGGCGATCGGCATGCCGGTCGCCTTCGCCCTCGTGGTCTGCGGCCTGGCGCTCATGCTCCACATGGGCATCTTCGACAGCCAGATCGTGTCCCTGAAGCTCATCGAGGGCGCGGACAACTTCCAGCTCCTCGCCGTGCCGTTCTTCCTGCTCGCCGGCGAGCTCATGAACGCGGGCGGCCTGTCGAAGCGCATCGTCAACTTCGCGGTGTCCTTCGTCGGGCACATCCGCGGCGGGCTCGGCTACGTGGCGATCTTCGCCTCCATCATCATGGCGGCCCTGTCGGGCTCGGCCGCCGCCGACACGGCCGCGATCGCCTCGATCCTGATCCCGATGATGCGCGACGCCGGCTACAACGTGCCGCGCTCGGCCGGCCTCATCGCGTCGGGCGGCATCATCGCGCCCGTGATCCCGCCCTCCATCGGCTTCATCGTCTTCGGCGTCGCCGCCAACGTCTCGATCACCCAGCTCTTCCTCGCCGGCGTGTTCCCGGGCCTGCTCATGGGCCTGTCGCTGATCATCGCCTGGGCGATCGTGGTGCGGCGCGACAAGGTCAAGACCATCGCGCGCCAGCCCTGGTCGGCCCGCATCAAGGCCTTCCTCGACGGCTTCTTCGCCCTCCTGATGCCGGCGATCATCTTGGGGTGCATCAAGTTCGGCTGGGCGACCCCGACCGAGGCCGCGGTCTTCGCCGCGGTCTACGCGCTCCTCGTCGGCATGTTCATCTACCGCGAGCTCAAGGTCTCGCAGCTCTACGAGGTCTTCCTGGTCGCGGCCAAGACCACCGCGGTCGTGATGTTCCTGGTCGCGGCGGCGCTGATCTCGGCCTGGCTCATCACCCAGGCCAACATCCCGGCCGAGATGGGGGCGCTGCTCGAGGGGCTGAAGGACAACCCCACGATCCTGCTCCTCGTGATGATGGCCCTCGTGATCGTGGTCGGCACGGCGCTCGACTTCACCCCGACCGTGCTGATCCTCACGCCCATCCTGATGCCGCTGGTCAAGCAGGCCGGCATCCACGAGGTCTATTTCGGCGTGCTGTTCATCATGAACAACGCCATCGGCCTGATCACGCCGCCCGTCGGCGTGGTCCTCAACGTGGTGTCGGGCGTCGCCAAGGTGTCCATGGGCGCGGTGATCCGGGGCGTGACGCCGTTCCTGATCGCGCAGACCATCGTGCTGTTCCTGCTCGTGCTCTTCCCGCAATGGGTGATCGCGCCCCTGAACTGGCTGCGCGACCGCATCGGCTTCGTGGAGATGCTGCAGGCGATGTTCTGGTTCTGAGATGCGGCGGGAGAGGTACCGGTTCCGATCCGGGTCCGATCTCGCCCGTTCGTGAGGCGCCGCTCCCGGCGCCTGCGGTTGATGCCCCCGCCCTGAGGGCGTAAGGCATCCCCAACCCGGGCTCCCGGGTCTTCGACGGTCAAGCCTGCCGGGCGACGCGCAGCCGGCCAGCAGGTCTCTCGACAAGCGCTGCGACGGTTCCTTTGGAGGAAGTCATGACATCCAAGCTGAAATTCGCCCTTGCCGCCGGCATCGCGGCAGCGGCGCTCACCGGCCCGGCCTCGGCCCAGTTCCAGGAGCGCACCATCCGCGTCTCCAACGGCATCAACGCCGACCATCCCGTGGGCAACGGCCTCGCCAAGATGAACGCCTGCGTGGGCGAGAAGTCCGGCGGCAAGATGAAGCTCCAGGGCTTCTGGGGCAACGCGCTCGGCGGCGACCTCCAGGCGACCCAGTCCCTGCGCTCCGGCACCCTCGAGATGGTGATCACCTCGACCTCGCCCCTCGTCGGCATCCTGCCGGACCTCGGCGTGTTCGACCTGCCCTTCCTGTTCGCCAACGCCAAGGAGGCCGACGCCGTCCTCGACGGTTCCTTCGGCAAGTACATCGCGGACAAGCTCCCCGCGGTCGGCCTCGTCAACCTCGCCTACTGGGAGAACGGGTTCCGCAACCTCACCAACTCGCGCAAGCCCATCGCCAAGGCCGAGGACTTCTCGGGCGTGAAGCTGCGGGTGATGCAGAACAACATCTTCCTCGACACCTTCAAGACCATGGGGGCGAACGCGGTCCCGATGGCCTTCGGCGAGGTCTTCACCGCGCTCGAGACCAAGGCGATCGACGGCCAGGAAAACCCGTTCGTGACCATCGACACCTCGAAGTTCTACGAGGTCCAGAAATACCTCACGGTCACGAACCACGCCTACACGCCCTTCCTGGTGCTCTATTCGAAGCAGCTCTTCGACAAGCTCAGCCCCGAGGAGCAGAAGGCGCTTGCCGATTGCGCGGTCGTGGGCCGCGACGAGCAGCGCAAGGTCGGCCGCGAACTCTCCGACAAGTCGCTCGCCAAGATCAAGCAGTCCGGCATGCAGGTCACCGAGCTGACGCCCGACGTGCAGGCCCGCCTGCGCGAGATGGTGAAGCCGGTCTACGAGCGCCACGGCGAGACGATCGGCAAGGAGACCGTGGCGAAGGTCCAGGAAGAGCTCGCCAAGATCCGCAAGTAGGAACTGGACTACTACCCTCCCCCTTGCGGGGAGGGTGGACGCCGTCAGGCGGCCGGGTGGGGGTTGGTGCAGGAGGCACCCGAGCGCCTCATTCTGCACCGACCCCCACCCCCAGCCCCTCCCCGCAAGGGGGAGGGGAGACGAGTGTCCCATGAAGATCACCGCCCTCGAGACGATCCGCACCGAGGAACTGCCCAACATCCTCTGGGTCCAGCTCCACACCGACGAGGGCCTCGTGGGGCTGGGCGAGACCTTCTTCGGCGCCCGGACCGTCGAGGCCTATCTCCACGAATACGTCGCGCCGCGCCTCCTCGGCCAGGACCCCTCCCGCATCGACGCCCTCGCGCGCGACCTCGTGGGCTATCTCGGCTTCCGCTCCACCGGCGCCGAGACCCGGGGCAACTCGGCGGTCGACATCGCGCTCTGGGACCTCCTCGGCCAGGCCCTGAACCGGCCGATCGTCGATCTCCTGGGCGGGCGCACGCGGGAGCGCATCCGCACCTACAACACCTGCGCGGGGACGCATTACGTCCGCAAGGCCAATGCGCAGCGGGTCGACAACTGGGGCCTCGCGACCGACCCGGCGGCGCGCTACGACGACCTCAACGCCTTCCTGACCCGCGCCGACGAGCTCGCCGCCGACCTCCTCGAGGAGGGCATCACGGCGATGAAGATCTGGCCGTTCGACCCGGCGGCCGAGAAGACCAACGGAGCCTACATCTCTGCCGGCGATCTCAAGACCGCGCTCGAGCCCTTCGAGAAGATCAGGAAGGAGGTCGGCGACCGCATGGACATCATGGTGGAGTTCCACTCCCTGTGGCAGCTCCTGCCCGCCCAGCAGATCGCCAAGGCGCTCGCCCCTTACGGCACCTTCTGGCACGAGGACCCGATCCGGATGGATTCGCTGTCGAGCCTCAAGCGCTACGCCGAGGTCTCGCCCGCGCCGATCTGCGCCTCCGAGACGCTCGCCTCGCGCTGGGCCTTCCGCGACCTCCTCGAGACCGGGGTCGCGGGCGTCGTGATGCTCGACCTCTCCTGGTGCGGCGGCCTCTCGGAGGCGCGCAAGATCGCCGCCATGGCGGAGGCCTGGCACCTGCCCGTCGCCCCCCACGACTGCACCGGCCCGGTGGTGCTGATCGCCTCGACGCACCTCTCGCTCAACGCCCCCAACGCGCTGGTGCAGGAGAGCGTGCGCGCCTTCTACCGCACCTGGTACCGCGACCTCGTCACGGCGCTGCCGGAGGTCAAGGACGGCTTCATCACCGTGCCGGAGGGCCCGGGCCTCGGGGCCCGGCTGAGCCCGGACCTCGACCAGCAATTCACGGTCGCCCGCCGGGTGTCCGATATGGCGGCGTAAGGGGACGGCCCTCCCGTCCGGACCTCGTCCGCTCCGATCGTGCCACGGGAGCATGCCGCCGTTGTGCTCGCGAGGCCTTGCGAGCACGCGCACCGCATCGCCATGTGCCCGGTATCGCGATTCGAACGTGCCGCCCGTCGCGCGGCCGGTGCCGTCGCCGTCCCGTGGCGCCGCCCGCGTTTCACCCGAAAGGAATCCCCGATGCGCGCAGCCCTGACCGTGCTTCTCTGCCTCGCCGCGACCGCGGCCGGGGCGCAGGCGCGCCCGTCCACGCCGGCCCTGCCGTGCGCCCGCGCGGCCGGCCTCGTGCAGAGCCAGGGCGCGATCGTGCTCGGCACGGGCGGAGCGACCTACGACCGCTTCGTCAACGGGTCGAACCATTGCGTGCTCGGCGAATTCCCCGAACCGGCCTTCGTGCCGAGCGCCGACAATCCGCAATGCTTCGTGGGATACCGCTGCCGCAACCGCGGCTCGCTGCGGTAGCGCATGATCCCGAAACGATGCGGACCTTTCGGGATCATGCGCACGACAACGACTCGAGGGGCGTGATCGCTTCGATCCGAAGCGATCTGCTCCAGGCGCACCGGCCGCGGATCCCCGCGGGAGACCGGCGGAACCCCGAGCGATGCCGTTAACCTGAATCCGCGAAAGAGACCGCCGCGCCGGCCCGGACGCCTCCTGATCGGGGCCGCCCGCTGCTAGCCTGACCCCTCGATCGATGCGGGGCCTGGCGTGCCCCGCCCGAGGATGGAGGCGCGGTCGTGGGCACGAGGACTTTTGCGGCGGGCTGCCGCGCGGCCGCGGCCGCCGGCCTGCTGCTCGCGGGCCTCGCCGGGGAGGCGCAGGCCCAGACGGCCGGCTCCCGGCGCGGCGACCTGGCGGTCGAGGAGGGCTCGGGACGCCGGATCGAGATCTACGACGTCCCTTCGGTGCGCCCGGCGCGCATCCGGAGCGGCACGACGGGCCGGTCGAACCGCATGGCCTCGCGGCCGTGGTGGGACATCTACGACGATCCGGTGGCGCTGCGGCGCGACCAGCGGGCCGCCTGGTTCCTCAACGTGCCGATCCAGGGCCCCTCCGGCTACGGCGCCTGGGGCCGCCTCGAAGGAGGCCGCTCCGAGGGCAGCCGTGCGCGCGGCGCCTACGCGTCCGGGGCGGCGCGCACCATCCGCCAGTACCCGCGCCCCTACGAGACGCAGCGGTCCTGGTCCCTGCGCGGCAACTAGAAGCGTTTTCGCGTGAGGTGGATCCGGCTCACGCCAGGAAACGCGACCCGGCACAAGCAAGAGCGGATTCGACGCAAGGCGAAACGGCTCCAGGCGTCGGGAGCGGCGCGGCGGCGCCCGCAGCTCCGAAAGCCGCCCGGACCGGATCCGCCCTGCAAGAGTTCTCTCGAATGGGCGAGCCACGATGAACGAAGACGTCGACTTCTCCCGCTTCCTGACGGTCGGAATCGTCCTGCTCCTGATGGCCTTCGGGGGCTGGGGCGCCTTTGCCTACAGCCTCGGCTCGGCGCAACTGCGCGACCGCGCCCTCCAGCGCGAGCTCAACACCGTCGCGACCGAGCGGCGGACGCTCGCGAGCGAGCTCGACCGGCTGCGGGTGATCTCCGACCGGGACCGGCAGGCGCTCGAGCAGGCGAACCGGGCCCTGGCCCAGGCCCAGCAGCACGCCGCCTCCCTGGCCGACCCGGTCAAGGGCCGCGACGGCCTCGCGCTCCCGGCGCCGCCGCGGATCGGGCCGGTGCCCGCGCAGCCGACGCGACAGGCCTCCGGCGCCGCCGCCCGACAATAGCGCCCGCGGTCCCGGCGTTCCCGCGGGCGGGCTGCCGGGCCGACGCCGCAGCCCCCGGCGCAGCGTCCGGACCCGTCGGGCGCGGCGTCGACGACGTCTCCTTTCCTTCACCTCTCCTTGACCTCTCCCTCCGCTTCCGGCCCGGCCAGGTTGGAGCCGGCCGCCGATTTCGGCGGAGAACGGCAACCGAGGTTAACCAATGGTCAGCAACCCCGGCCTAGACTGCCGGGCTCCGGGGGCGTCGAGGAGCGGGTGTGGACGGGGGCACGGATCGCTGGCGGCTGTACCGGCTCGCCCTGCGCGAGGCCGGTCGGGCCTGGCGCGGCGCCGTCTGGCGCCGCCTCGCGGGCTGGCGCCTCGGCACCCCGGTCCCGACCCGGCTCCTGTTCGCGCCCCAGGACCTGCGCACCGCCGACCCCACGGTCGCGGGCGACATCTATGCGGGCTTCTTCGTCTTCGCGGGGCGCTCGGTCGCGACCGGGGGGCGCTCCCCCTTCGACGTCGCGCCGCCGACCCGTGCCTGGGGCGAGGCGCTCTACGGCTTCGGCTGGCTGAGGCACCTGCGCGCCGCCGGCACCGCGCTCGCCCGCGCCAACGCCCGCTCCCTCGTGGACGATTTCCTCGCCCGCGGCCGCGGCGACGGTTCGCCCGCGCAGGACACCCATGTGCTGGCCCGGCGCCTCGTCGCCTTCGTGAGCCAGTCGCCGCTGATCCTGGAGGGGGCCGACCACGAGTTCTACCAGCGCTTCCTGCGCGCGCTCGGCCGCGGGGTGCGCGACCTCGAGCGCGACCTGCGCGCCGGGATCCCGCCGCACCGGCGCCTCGCGGCCGCGATCGCGCTCTGCTACGTCGGCCTGTGCAGCGAGGGCCTGGAGGGATCCTTACGCCGCGCCACCCGCCTCCTGGTGCGCGAGCTCGACCGGCAGATCCTGCCCGACGGCGGCCATGTGAGCCGCAATCCCCGGATCCTGATCGAGCTCCTGTTCGACCTCCTGCCCCTGCGCCAGATCTTCGCGAGCCGCGGCACCGAGGTCCCGGAGGCGCTCCTGCACGCCATCGACCGCATGCTCCCCATGGTGCGCCTCTTCCGCCACGGCGACGGGACGCTCTCGCACGTCAACGGCATGGGCGTGACGGCGCCCGACCACCTCGCCACGCTCCTGATCTACGACGACCTGCGCAGCCAGCCGATCCACCACGCGCCGCATTCGGGCTACGAGCGCGTGGAGGCGGGCGGCACCCTCCTGATCGCGGATGTGGGCGGCGTGCCCCCGCGGCCGCTCTCGGCGGAGACGGCGGCGGGCTGCCTCGCCTTCGAGCTCTCGAGCGGCGCGCAGCGGATCGTGGTGAATTGCGGCCTGCCCCGCAATCCGGGCGAGGACCTCGTCGAGGCCGCACGCCGGACCGCCGCCCATTCCACCGCCTCGATCGGGGAGGTCTCCTCCGCGCGGATCCTCTCGGCCCGGGGCTCGTGGCTGCAGCGGCGCGTCGCCGCCTGGCTCCTGCGCCGCACCGGCCCGGTGGTGCTGTCGGGGCCGGAAGCCGTCGCGGCCGAGCGGAGCGAGCGCGACGGCGTCCAGGCCGTGACCGCGCGCCACGACGGCTACCGGCGCGCCTTCGGGGTGGTGCACGAGCGGCGCTGGCGCCTCGCCCCGGACGGCGCGCGGCTCGAAGGCGAGGACCTCTTCCAGGGCGATCGCGTGCCCGCCCGCGCGGAAGCGGCGATCCGCTTCCACCTCGCGCCGGGGATCCGGACGGCTCTCGCCGAGGACGGGCGCACCGTGACGCTCGCGCTGCCGAACCGGGAGACCTGGCGCTTCGAGACGGATGCGGAAGCGCGGCTCGAGGAGAGCATGTTCTTCGCCGCCCCCGACGGCGCCCGGCGCACGGAGCAGATCGTGGTCGCCCTGCCCCTCGGCGAGATCCGCGAGGCGCGCTGGCGTTTCGTGCGCCTGGCGGAGCCGGACCCGGCCTGACGGGGGCTCTTCCCGCCGCGTCCGAAGCGGCCTTGCCTCGAGCGGAATCGCGCGGTTTCGCCGCCCCTTCATTCATGCTATCGCGCCGCCTCCCCGATCCCGCCCGAGGATCCTCGATCCCGCCCAAGGAGCCGCGCTCATGCCGAGCGATCCCCGCCGCGTCACCCGCGCGCTCATCTCCGTGTCGGACAAGACCGGCCTCGTCGATTTCGCTCGGCAGCTGAGCCGGCGCGGCATCGAGATCGTCTCTACCGGTGGGACGCAGCGGGCGCTGGCCGAGGCCGGGGTGCCGGTCCGCGACGTGAGCGACCTCACGGGCTTTCCCGAGATGATGGACGGGCGGCTGAAGACCCTGCACCCGAAGGTGCATGGCGGGCTGCTGGGCATCCGCTCCAACCCGGAGCACCAGGCCGCCATGCTGGCGCACGGGATCGGCGTCATCGACCTCCTCGTCGTGAACCTGTATCCCTTCGAGGCGACGGTCGCGGCGGGCAGACCTTACGACGACTGCATCGAGAACATCGACATCGGCGGACCCGCCATGATCCGCGCCGCGGCCAAGAACCACGGCGACGTCGCGGTCGTGGTCGAGGCCGAGGATTACGCCGCCGTGCTCGCCGACCTCGACGCCTATCACGGCGCCACGACGCTCACCCTTCGCCGCCGCCTCGCCCAGAAGGCCTTCGCGCGCACCGCATCTTACGACGCCGCGATCTCGACCTGGTTCGCGGCCGAGCTCGGCAACCCGATGCCGGATTTCCGCGCCGTCGGCGGCCGGCTCGCGGAGGTGATGCGCTACGGCGAGAACCCGCACCAGGCCGCGGGCTTCTACCGCACCGCGGAGGCGAGGCCCGGCGTCGCGACCGCGCGCCAGGTGCAGGGCAAGCAGCTCTCCTACAACAACATCAACGACACCGACGCCGCGTTCGAATGCGTCGGCGAGTTCGACCCCGCGCGCTCGGCCGCGGTGGCGATCATCAAGCACGCCAATCCCTGCGGCGTCGCGGAAGGCGCGAGCCTGCTCGAGGCCTACGAGAAGGCGCTCGCCTGCGATCCCGTCTCGGCCTTCGGGGGCATCGTGGCGCTGAACCGCCCCCTCGACGCGGACGCGGCGCGCAAGATCGTCGAGATCTTCACCGAGGTCATCATCGCGCCGGACGCCTCCGCGGAGGCGATCGCGATCGTGGGCGCCAAGCGGAACCTGCGCCTGCTGCTGGCCGGCGGCCTGCCCGACCCGCGCCAGCCCGGACTCGCGATCCGCACGGTCGCGGGCGGCTTCCTGGCGCAAGCGCGCGACAGCGCGGTGGTGGACGCCATGGCGCTCAAGGTGGTGACGCGGCGCGCGCCCACGGACGCGGAGCTCGCGGACCTGCGCTTCGCCTTCCGGGTCGCCAAGCACGTGAAGTCGAACGCCATCGTCTACGCGAAGGGCGGCGCCACGGTCGGGATCGGAGCCGGGCAGATGTCCCGGGTCGATTCCTCGCGCATCGCCGCCTGGAAGGCCGCGGAAGCCGCGAAGGCCGCCGGCTTGCCCGGGAGCCTCGCGAAGGGTTCGGTGGTGGCCTCCGACGCCTTCTTCCCCTTCGCGGACGGGTTGCTGGCCGCCGCCGAGGCCGGCGCCACCGCGGTGATCCAGCCCGGCGGCTCCGTGCGCGACGACGAGGTCGTCCGCGCCGCCGACGAGGCCGGCCTCGCCATGGTGTTCACGGGCCACCGGCACTTCCGGCACTGAGGCGCCGGGACACCCTCTCCCGCGGTGAGGGCTGATTCCGCCCGCCCCGCTCCCTACATGAAGGTCCTCACCCGGAGGACCTCATGATCATCACGACCACGCCCAATGTCGAAGGCCGCCGCATCGTCGCCTATCACGGCGTCGTGTCGGGCGAGGCGATCCTCGGCGCCAATGTCTTCCGCGATTTCTTCGCCTCGATCCGCGACGTGATCGGCGGGCGCTCGGGCGCCTACGAGAAGGTGATGCGCGACGCGCGCGACACCGCGCTCCAGGACATGGCCGACGAGGCCAAGCGGCTCGGCGCCAACGCGATCGTGGGCGTCGACCTCGATTACGGCGCCATGGGCAAGGACGAGGGCATGATGATGGTGAGCGCCAGCGGGACCGCCGTGACGCTGGCCTGACCCGCCGCCATGGCGAGCGCGAGCGCGAGCGGCACCGCGGCGACGGCGGCCTGTGCCGGGACTGGACGGAACGCTGGCGGCACCGCGATGACGCCGGGCTGACGCGGCCGGCTTAAACCCGCCGCACCCCGGCGAGCAGCGCGGCGCCGGCGAGCAGGAAGCCGATCAGCACCGCGGGCGCCGCCGCTTGCGTGCCCGACAGCGCCGTCGCGACCGCGACGAGGAGCGGCGCCAGGAACGAGGTCACGCGCCCCGAGAGCGCGAGCAGCCCGAAGTAGCGCCCCGCCTCGCCCGCCGGCACGAGGCGGGCGAGGAGGCTGCGCGAGGAGGCCTGGAGCGGCCCCGCGACCGCGCCGATCACCAGGCCCAAGGCCACGAAGAGCTTTTCCGGCGCGCTGCCGTAGAGCCCGTCGTCGGGCGCCGGCGGCGCGGTCGGGATCGCGAACAGCACGTGCGCGCGCCCGAGCGAGAGCACGCCGACGCAGACCAGGATCAGGAGCAGGATCGCGCCCATGACGACGGGCCGGGCGCCGATGCGGTCGTCGAGGCGGCCGCCGATCACCGCGCCCGCCGTGCCCGTGATCGTCAGCAGGATGCCGAACACCCCGAGCTCCGTCGGACCCCAGCCGAACACCCCCGCGCCGTAGATGCCCCCGAAGGCGAAGAGCGCCACGAGCGCGTCCTGATAGATCATGTTGGCGAGGAGGAACCGCAGCACCCCCTCGTGCCGGCGCGCGTCGGTGAGCGTCGCCCGCACCCGCGCGAGCCCGGCGCGGACCGCCTCGCTCAACGTCAGGCCCGAGCGCGGCACGTCCGGGGTGAAGAGGAAGAGCGGGATCACGAACACCATGAACCACAGGGCCGAGAACGGCCCGGCGGCGCGGTCGCCCTCGCGCGAAGCGGGGTCGAGGCCGAAGAGCGGCTCCAACCCGAAATAGGTGCGCCCCGTCTCCGGGATCGCGGCGAGGAGGCCGAGCACGATCACGAGCGAGACGAGCCCGCCCGCATAGCCCATGGCCCAGCCCGCGCCCGACAGGCGCCCGAGGCGCTCCGGCGGCACGAGGCGGGGCATCATGGCGTTGTTGGCGACCGCCGCGAGCTCCGCCGCGACCGTGGCGAACGCGAAGGCCGTGAGCGCGAGCGGGACCGCAGCCGGCGCGCCCGGCGCCGCCCACCACAACGCCGAGGTCGCGGCGACGAGCACGAGACCGGCGCCCGCGATCCACGGCTTCTTGGGCCCGCCCGCATCCGCGACCGCGCCGAGCACGGGCGAGAGGATCGCGAGCGCGAAGCCGGCCGCCGCGGTGGCGTAGCCCCACAGGCTCTGGCCGGTCACCGCATCGGGCGCCAGCGCGGCCGCGAAATAGGGCGCGAACACGAAGGTGGTCACGAGGGTGAAGAAGGGCTGGCAGGCCCAGTCGAACAGGAGCCAGCCGAGGATCGCGCGGCGGGGGGCGGGGGGAGAGGCAGGGGACATGCGGGATCTCGATTCCGGTCCCGCGGCCGGGACCCGGGGCGCCCGACATAAAGCATCAACGCGCGGGCGAGGCGAGCCCGGTCCGGCGCGAAGCTTGGCGGTTGACATCCTGCCCCGGCGCCCCCTATAGGCGCGCCGTTGCCGCTCCGGTCGTGGAGCGTCCTGGAGCTTCGATGTCGCGAGAGACCGAGACCCGGTAAGGCCCGCCGCTATCCGGCGGGCGGCGGCCCTTTCGGACCGCGGGCGCGCGTGCGCCCCTCTCCCCTGCACATCCCATAAGCTTCAAGGGTTTTCCCGTGAACGTGTCCCGCAACGGACAGCGCGTGCTGCACGCGCTGGCTCAGGGCGGCCTCATCCGCCATCACCGCAACGAAACCGGCCGCGTCGTCGAGGTGGAATGCCTCACCCGCGAGGGCTGGCACCTGACGCTCTGCACCCTCGACCTGTTCCAGGCCTTGCGCCGCCGCGGCCTCGTGGCCTCGGCGAACGGGGGCCCCTACCGCATCACGCGGCTCGGGCTCGACGTGGTGAGGAGCCGGCCCGACAACCGCTGATCCGGTCCGTCCGGAAGACAGTGTCGAACCGGCCCGACAACCGCTGATCCGGCCCTTTAAGCATGGGGAGGCCGCCTTTAGGCGGCCTCCCTGCTCTCCAGCCGCTTGGCCACGAGCGCGCGCAAGGCACGCAGGTCCTTCACGAACTGCCGGATGCCCTCGGCGAGCTTCTCGGTCGCCATCGCGTCCTCGTTGAGGGCGAAGCGGAACGCCTTCTCGTCGAGGCGCATCCGGGCCGGCGCCTCGCCGGCCGTCTCGGGCGAGAGCCTGCGGGGCAGATCGCCGTCGGCTTTCGCGAGTTCGTCGAGGAGGGCCGGCGAGATCGTGAGCCGGTCGCAGCCGGCCAGGGCCTCGATCTCCCCTGCGTTGCGGAACGAGGCGCCCATCACCACGGTGCCGATGCCGTGGGCCTTGTAGTAGCCGTAGATCCCGCGCACCGATTGCACGCCCGGATCGGTCTCGCCCGTGTAGGGCCCGCCGCCCGCCTTCACGTGCCAGTCGAGGATGCGGCCGACGAAGGGCGAGATCAGGAACACGCCCGCATCCGCGCAGGCCGCGGCCTGGGCGAGCGAGAACAGGAGCGTGAGGTTGCAGTCGATGCCCTCGCGCTGGAGCACCTCCGCGGCGCGGATGCCCTCCCAGGTCGAGGCGATCTTGATCAGGACCCGCTCGCGCCCGATGCCGAGCGCTTCGTAGGCCTTGATGATGTCCCGCGCCCGGGCGACCGTCGCGGCCGTGTCGAAGGAGAGGTCGGCGTCGACCTCCGTCGAGACCCGGCCCGGCACGATGCGGGCAAGCTCGGCCCCGAAGGCGACCGAGAGCCGGTCGCAGGCGGCGGCCACCACGGCTTCGCGCGTGCCGCCCTGGCGCCCGGCCCAGGCCAGCGTCTCGCCGACGAGGTCGCCGAAGGCCGGGCTCTCGACCGCCTTGAGGATCAGGGTCGGGTTGGTGGTGCAGTCTTCGGGCTTCAGGCGCCGCACCGCGTCGAGATCGCCGGTATCGGCCACCACCACGGTCATGGCGCGCAATTGGTCGAGCTTGGAGGGCATCGGGCGTCCTTTCGTTTCGACTGGCATAGGGCGGACGGCGCCCGAGGTGAAGACCGCCGGCGCGGGATGGGCTTCGGGCGGAGCTCATCCTTCCTTGCCGACAGGGGCTGGGATGGAAGCTCTTCGCTTCGGGAGGCACCGCGTCTCCCTCCCCCCGCTTGCGGCGGGAGGGATTAAGGGTGGGGGGGCGGTGCCGCTGCCCGCATGTTGGGTGAAGGGCAGATCCGGCAAGGCAGAGGACGTCCCCGGCACCCCCCACCCCTACCCCTCCCCGCCGCAAGCGGGGGGAGGGACGTAGGCCTCACGGCATGAACAGGCCGCGCGCCGCCCGGACCTCCCGGACCAGGAAATCCATCGTGGCGCGGATGCGGGCCACGTCCTTGAGGTCCGCGTGCACGATGAGCCAGAACGAGCGCACGATCGCGACCTCCTCGGCCAGCACCGGCACGAGAAGCGGCTCCAGCACGGCGAGGAAATGCGGCAGCACGCAGATGCCGGCGCCGCTGAGCGTCGCCTGCGTCTGCGCGACCAGGTTCGAGCTCTGCAGGCGCGGGCGCAGGCCCTTGGAGACCTCGTCGAGATAGTCGAGCTCCGGCATGAAGATGAGGTCGTCGATGTAGCCGATCATCTCGTGCGCATGGAGGTCGTCCCGCGTGGCGATGCAGGGGTGGCGGTCGAGATAGGTCTCGGCGGCGTAGAGCCCGAGCCGGTAGTCGGTGAGCTTGCGCGCGACGATCCTGCCCTCCTTCGGGGGCGCGAGCGAGATCGCCACGTCCGCCTCGCGCTTCGAGAGCGAGAGCAGGCGCGGCATGGCGACGAGCTGGATCTCGAGGTCCGGGTACTGCGCCGCGAGGCCCCCGATCCGGGGCGCCAGGAACAGGGTGCCGAAGCCGTCCGGCGTCCCGACCCGCACGGTGCCGGAGAGCGCGAGGTCCGCGCCGCCGATCTCGCTCGACACCGCGAGCGCCTGGGTCTCCATGGTCTCGGCCTTGGCGAGCAGCCGCTCGCCGTGCTCGGTGAGGGCATAGCCCTGCGGCCGGCGCTCGAACAGCTTCGCCTTCAGCGCCCCTTCCAGCGCCGTGACGCGGCGCGACACGGTGGCGTGGTCGGCCCCGAGCCGGCGCGCCGCCACCGTGAGGCGCCCCGCGCGGGCCACCGCCAGGAAGAAGCGCAGGTCGTCCCAGTCGAACCGGCTCATGGCCGGGCGCGCCCGGGAGGCGCCGGGCGGGCGGGAGAGGAAGGCGGATCGTCCCAGTCGAACCGGCTCATGAGCGTTTCCGGGGACCTCGGCTGTGTTGGCATCCGCGCACGGCACGGCTTCGCTTTCCCCTATAGCGGTGCGGATTCGGCAATGATAGACGAAGGCCCATGCGAGGCCGCGTCAGGCGGCCCGAACCGGATTCTCACGCGGACACCAGGAAGGAAGCGCCATGCGCCAGATCGGTCACTTCATCGGCGGCAAGGAAGTCGCCGGCACGTCGGGACGCTTCGCGGACGTGTTCCAGCCCATGGACGGAACCGTCATCGGCCGCGTGGCGCTCGCCACCAAGGCCGAGATGCGCCAGGCGGTCGAGAACGCGAAAGCCGCGCAGCCCGCCTGGGCCGCCACCAACCCGCAGCGCCGGGCGCGCATCATGATGAAGTTCCTGGAGCTCATCGCCCGCGACATGGACGCGCTCGCGGAGCTCCTGGCCCGCGAGCACGGCAAGACGATCCCCGACGCCAAGGGCGACATTCAGCGCGGGGTCGAGGTGGCGGAGTTCGCCTGCGGGATCCCGCATCTCCTGAAGGGCGAATACACGGAAGGCGCCGGCCCCGGCATCGACGTCTATTCCATGCGCCAGCCCCTCGGGGTCGTGGCCGGCATCACGCCGTTCAACTTCCCGGCCATGATCCCGATGTGGAAGTTCGCGCCCGCGATCGCCTGCGGCAACGCCTTCATCCTCAAGCCCTCCGAGCGCGATCCCGGCGTGCCGATGCGCCTCGCCGAGCTCATGCTGGAGGCGGGTCTCCCGGCCGGCATCCTCAACGTGGTCAACGGCGACAAGGAAGCGGTCGACGCGATCCTCGACGATCCGGACATCCGCGCGGTCGGCTTCGTGGGCTCGTCCTCGATCGCCGAGTACGTCTACTCGCGGGCCGCCGCCACGGGAAAGCGCGCGCAGTGCTTCGGCGGCGCCAAGAACCACATGATCATCATGCCCGACGCCGACATGGACCAGGCCGTCGATGCGCTGATCGGCGCCGGCTACGGCTCGGCGGGCGAGCGCTGCATGGCGGTCTCGGTCGCGGTCCCCGTGGGCAAGGGCACCGCGGACACGCTGATGTCGAAGCTGATCCCGCGCGTCGAGAGCCTGAAGGTGGGTCCCTCCACGGATCCGAGCGCCGATTACGGCCCGCTCGTCACCAAGCAGCACCTGGAGCGCGTTCGCTCCTATGTCGATCTGGGCGTCCAGGAAGGCGCCAAGCTCGTGGTCGACGGGCGCGACTTCCGCATGCAGGGCTACGAGAACGGCTTCTACATGGGCGGCTGCCTCTTCGACGAGGTCCGGTCCGACATGCGCATCTACAAGGAGGAGATCTTCGGCCCCGTCCTCTCGGTGGTGCGCGCGAAGGACTACGACGAGGCGCTGCGCCTCCCCAACGAGCACGAATACGGCAACGGCGTCGCGATCTTCACCCGCGACGGCGACGCGGCCCGCGACTTCGCCGCCAAGGTCAATGTCGGCATGGTCGGCGTCAACGTGCCGATCCCGGTTCCGATCGCCTACTACACCTTCGGGGGCTGGAAGCGCTCCGGCTTCGGCGACCTGAACCAGCACGGCCCGGACGCGATCCGCTTCTACACCAAGACCAAGACCGTGACCTCGCGCTGGCCCTCGGGCGTGAAGGAAGGCGCGGAGTTCGTGATCCCCACGATGCAGTAGGACTGGCGATCGGCCCGCCTCCATGATATCACTTATGATATCATGGAGGTTTCAATGGGCGATCTCCTCATCCGGGATGTGGACGACGGGCTGATCCGGACCCTGAAGTGCAAGGCCGAGGTGAACGGCACGTCCCTGCAGCACGAGGCCAAGAATGCCTTGAGGAAAGGCGCTCCGCTCACGGGCCAGGAGCGGGGCCGCATCCTCGACGAACTGCGGGACGAACTCGGCGGCTTCCCGAAGGTCGCGACCTCCGGGGCCGATCTGGTTCGCGGCATGCGCGAGGAGGAGGGCTGATCCTCCGTGTCGATGCCCGATCGGGATCGGCGTCGCCGGGGCCGTGATAGGTGCAAGGAGGAGCGGTGATCGTCGATACCAGCGTTCTCTACGACAGCCTCGTCGATGCCCGTTTCAGCGGAGAGGCGCGGGACCTGATCCGGTCGGATGTTCCGATGCGGGCACCCGACCTGCTCCTCGTGGAGATCGGCGGCGCGATCACGCGGGCCGTCCGGCGGGGCGACCTGACGACCGAGACGGCGCAAAGGCTGCATGAACGCGCCCAGCGCCTGGCTCCGGATGTCGACCGCAGCGAGTCCTTCATCGAACGCGCCTTTGCGCTGTCCCTCGAGTTGCAGCATCCGATCTCGGATTGCGTCTTCCTGGCCCAGGCCGAGATGCAGGCCGACGTCCTCGTGACGGGGGACGAGCATTTTCTGCGCAAGCTCGCGGGCACGGCCCATGCGGACCGCGCGATTCACGTGAAAGACTGGCGCCCATGACTCAGTTCACGTTGAACGACGACCAGGCCGCCATCCGCGACATGGCGCTCGCCTTCGCGGCCGAGAACCTTGCGCCCCGCGCGGTCGAGTGGGACGAGGCCAAGCACTTCCCCGTCGACGTGATGCGGGAGGGCGCCGCCCTCGGCATGGGCGGGATCTACGTCGCCGAAGACGTCGGCGGGTCGGGGCTCGCGCGGCTCGACGCGGCGCTGATCTTCGAGGCGCTCGCCACGGGCTGCCCCACGGTCGCGGCCTACATGTCGATCCACAACATGGCGGCCTGGATGATCGACGCCTACGGCTCCGACGAGCAGCGCCGGCGCTTCCTCCCCAAACTCTGCACCATGGAGAGCCTTGCGAGCTATTGCCTCACCGAGCCCGGCGCCGGCTCGGACGCGGCGGCGCTCAAGACCCGCGCGGTGCGCGACGGCGACGCTTACGTGGTCAACGGCGTCAAGCAGTTCATCTCCGGCGCCGGCGTGTCGGACGTCTACGTCACCATGGTGCGCACAGCCGAGGGCGGCGCGTCGGGCATCTCGACGCTCGTGATCGAGAAGGACACGCCCGGCCTCTCCTTCGGGGCGAACGAAAAGAAGATGGGCTGGAACGCGCAGCCCACCCGCCAGGTGATCCTTGAAGATGCCCGCGTCCCGGTCGCGAACCGCCTCGGCGAGGAGGGCATCGGCTTCAAGATCGCCATGAGCGGCCTCGACGGCGGGCGCCTCAACATCGGGGCCTGCTCGATCGGCGGGGCGCAGGCCGCGCTCGACAAGTCCCTCGCCTACGCGGCCGACCGCCGGGCCTTCGGCCAGCGCCTCGCCGATTTCCAGGCGCTGCAGTTCAAGCTCGCCGACATGGCGACAGAACTCGAATGTGCGCGCACCTTCCTGTGGCGCGCGGCCGCCGCCCTCGACGCCAAGGCGCTGGACGCGACGCGGCTTTGCGCCATGGCGAAGCGCATCGCCACCGACACCGGCTTTACGGTCGCCAACGAGGCGCTGCAGATCCACGGCGGCTACGGGTATCTGGCCGATTACGGCATCGAGAAGATCGTGCGGGACCTGCGCGTGCACCAGATCCTCGAGGGCACCAACGAGATCATGCGCCTGATCGTGGCGCGCGGCCTCGTCGGGCGCGGCAACGCGTGAGGGCCGCGAGCATGTCCGCTCCTGCGAGCCGGATGGGAAACGTGCCGTGACCTGGCGCGCCCGCGACGTCCCATGCCTGCCTGTACCGGCAAGGAGGAGCCGGTGACCTGGCGCGCCCGCAACGTCCCGTGCCGGCCTGTACCGGCGAGGACGAGCCGGTGATCTGGCGCGCGCTCGGCGTCGGCTTCGGGATCGCGGCCGCGATCCTCGTGCTGTTCTATGCCGCCGGGCCGTACTTCTTCCTGGAGGGACGGCGCCCGTTCCAGATCAATTTCGCGGCCGGCGGCGTGCTCGGCCTTCTCCTCGGCCTCGGCGTCCGCCGCCTCTCCCGCGCCCGCGCCATCGAGGCCCCGAAGGCGATGGCGCTCGCGGCGGTTCCCGGGCTCCTCGCGATGGCGGCCATCGGCTCGCACTTCGCGGTGTTCTTTCCGGCGCTCAACCCCGCCCTCGACAAGGTGTTCGGCTCGCTGATGCTCTGGTTCTACGGCTTCGCGCTCGTCGGCGCGCTCTGGACGGGGCGCGAGCGGTGAGCCGGTCCCGGAGAGCGGATGGCAGGGGCGCGCCGCGGACGGGACGCGAGCGGTGAGCCCGCGCTCGAAGGCCCGGGGCCTGCCCCTCCATGAGCCCAGCACCTGGTTCGTGCTGGCGCTGTCGGCGCTCTTCGTCGGCCTGGGCGGCCTCTTCGTCCTCGCACCGCGCCTCGGCGCCGCCCTGTTCGGCCTGCCGGCCCCGGAGGGCGCGAGCCTCGGCTACCTGCCGGCGATCGGCCTGCGCGATCTCGCCTTCGGCCTCTACCTCTTCGCGCTGGCGCGCCTCGCCACCGCCCGCGCGGTCGCCACCGTGCTCGCGATCACGACCCTGATCCCGGCCGGCGACGTCGCGATCGTCGCCCTGGAGCGCGGATTGTCGTCGCCGGGCCACCTGCTGCTGCACGCCGCGAGCGGCGCCACGATGGCGGCGGGCGCGGCCTGGCTCTTCCATCGGTCGCATCAAGGGGACACCTCACCATGACCCCCATCGCCTTCACCGGCCATCGCCCGAGGAGCCTGCGCCCATGACCCACATCGCCCGCGTTGCCTGCCGGAGGAGCCTGCACCCATGACCCACATCGCCTTCATCGGCCTCGGCAACATGGGCGGCCCCATGGCCGCCAACCTCGTCAAAGCCGAGCACCGCGTCACCGGCTTCGACCTCGTGCCCGCCTCCCTCGACCAGGCGCGCTCCGACGGCGTGACCATCGCGGGGTCCGGCCGCGAGGCGGTCGCCGAGGCCGAGGTGATCGTCACCATGCTGCCGGCGGGCCGGCACGTGCTCTCGGTCTGGGCCGACATCCTGCCCGCATGCCGCCCCGGCGCCCTCGTGATCGATTCCTCGACCATCGACGTGGAGAGCGCCCGCAAGGCGCATGGGATGGCGGCGGAGCGGGGCCTCCTCTCCCTCGACGCGCCGGTCTCCGGCGGCGTCGGCGGCGCCAAGGCCGCGACCCTCACCTTCATGGCAGGGGGCAGCGCGGACGCCTTCGCGCGGGCCGAGCCGCTCCTGGCGCGGATGGGCAAGCGCGTCGTCCATTGCGGCGAGGCGGGCGCCGGCCAGGCCGCCAAGATCTGCAACAACATGATCCTCGGCATCTCGATGATCGGCGTCGCGGAAGCCTTCGTGCTCGCCGAGAAGCTCGGGCTCTCGCACCAGGCCCTGTTCGACGTCGCCTCGACCTCCTCGGGCCAGTGCTGGTCGCTCACCACCTATTGCCCGGTCCCGGGCCCGGTGCCGGCGAGCCCCGCCAACAACGGCTACAAGCCCGGCTTCGCCGCGGCGCTGATGCTCAAGGACCTGAAGCTCGCCCAGGAGGCCGCGCTGGCGTCCGGCGCCGCGACGCCGCTCGGCGCCGAGGCCGCGCAGCTCTACGCCCTGTTCAACGGCGCCGGCCATGCGGACGACGACTTTTCGGGCATCATCAACTTCGTGCGCGGGGCGAGCGGAAAGGCGTGAGGGATCCGGGGCCGCTCATGGGAACGCGCGCATGAGGCCCCGGCCGCTCAGTCGAAAAGCCGCGTGAAGCGCCGGTCGATCCGGTCCACGCCGCGGTCGCCGCTCAGTCGAAAAGCCGCATGAAGCCGCGGTCGATCCGGTCCTTGAGCCACCAGGCCGCGCGGCCCTCGTAGGCGAGCCGGTCGCCGCGCCCCGCGATGGCGCGGCCGTCGGCGGTCGAGAGGATCACGAGGTGGCGCGCCTGCGGCACGAAGGGCTCGGGCGCCTCGCCGCGCAGGGACAGGCGCAAGTTACGCGCGAGCGGCTTCCCCTGCCGCACCGCGTAGACCCCGGCCTTCGGGCGCGGATGGGCCAGCACCGTCGCGCAGTCGCCGGCCGCGAACACGCCCGTCTCGCCCTCGACCTCGAGCGTCGGGCGCAGGGCCAGGAAGCCGCGGGCGTCGGTCGCGAAGCCCGATCCCCGGAAGGCCGCCGGGGGCGCTCCTTGCGTCGAGACCAGCACGGCGTCGGCGGCGATGCGGCGCCCGTCCGCGAGGGTCACGCCCGCGGGATCGACCGACGCGGCCGCGCCCCGGTGCAGGCCGATCCCGTGCCGCTCCAGCGCGCGGAGGGCGGCGCGGCGCATGCCGGGATTGAGCTCGGGCGGGGCGGCGGCGCTCACGAGGTGGAAGGCGAAGCGGCTCGGGTCGAGCCCCCGCCCGGCCGCCTCGCGCCGCAGCGTCGCCGCGACCGCGAAGACGAGGCACAGGCCCGCCGCGCCGCCGCCGATCACCGCGAAGCCGCGCGGGCCGCCGGGGCCGAGCGCCCTCGCCTTGAGCCCGTCCCATTTCTCCAGGAAATCGCCGATCGGCTTCACGCCCAGCGCATGCTCGGCCGCGCCCGCGATCCCCGACAGATCCGGCGCGATCCCGATGTCGATCGAGAGGACGTCGAAAGACACGGCCGCGCCGCCGGCGAGGCGCACCTGCCGTCCCGCCCGGTCGAAGCCGACCGCCTCGCCGTGGACGAGGCGGATGCCGCCGCTTTCCGCGAGGCGCGCGAGGTCGATATGCATCGCCTCGCGCGGGTAGAACCCCGCCACGTGCCCGGGCAGCATGCCGGAATAGGGCGTCGCGACGTCTCTCGTCACGAGCGTGACGGCGACGTCCGGTTCCGGCCGGCGCACGAGGTCGCGCAGCACGAGCGCGTGCGCATGCCCGCCGCCGACCAGGACCAGGCGCTTGCGGGCCGGATTCGCGCTCATCTGCAGCCTGGGGTGGCAAGCGCGGGCGGGTTTTGGTGCGGCATCGTCTCGACGGGCCCGAATCGCGGCGGAAGGTGTTGCAGCGGGCCTACAGCTTTCGCAAACGCCCTCGCTTAGGGTCCGGGACGCCCTTTTTCCTATCACCGCGGATTCGGCCCCGTCCATGGCGCGCCCCTCCCACGTCCCGGCGGATCCGGCGGCCGACGCCGCGATGCTGCTGCGCCGCCTCGGCTTCGCGATCCTGATGATCGTGCTGCCCGTCGCGGCCCTGTTCGCCCGCCGCGCCCTCGTGGTGCTGGCGCCGGTCGGGATCGCGCTCCTCGTCATCGCGGCCGCCCTCGACGGCACCGTGCGGCCGGTGCGGCGGAGCGGCGCGCGCCTGGCCCTGTCGGCCGGCGGGATCGCGGGCGGCGTCCTGATCCTGTGGTGCGCGCTCTCGCTCATCTGGACGCCCTTCAAGGCCGAGGCCGCGGAGCGCCTCGTCAACATCGTGGGCACGCTCGCCATGGCGGTCGCGGGCACCCTCGCCCTGCCCGACCGGATGCGCTCCGCGAATCTCTACCTCCTGCCGATCGGCATCGGCGCCGCCGCGCTCGCGGCGGGCTGGCTGGGTTTCGGCCTTCTGCAGGGCGGCCTGCCCGACGAGGCCGCGGCCCAGACCTTCGAGCGCGGGCTCGTGGTCGCGGTGCTGCTCGTCTGGCCGGCGCTCGCCTGGCTGCGGTCCCGCGAGCGCGATCTCCAGGCGCTGCTGCTGGCGCTCGCGGTCGCGGTCGCGGTGGTGCTGGCGCCGTTCCCGATGCCGCTCGCCGGCCTCATCGTCGGGGCGGTCGTGTTCGCGCTCACCTCGGCGCAGCCGCGCCTCGGCGTGCGGACCTGCGCGATCCTGATGGCGGGGCTCGTGGCGCTCGCGCCGCTCCTGCCCTTCCTGGTCGGGCCGGCCGCCGCGCTCCTCCTGGGGGCCAACGATCCGATCGTCGGGATCCTGGAGGTCTGGCGCGGCGTGGTGCTCGAGGAGCCGGCGCGGCTCGTCACCGGCCACGGCTTCGAGACCGCCTTGCGCGGGCGCAGCGTCGGGCTCCTGCCCGAGAACGCCCCCCGCACCCTGCTGTTCGAGGTCTGGTACGACCTCGGCCTCGTCGGCGCGCTCGCGGGCGCGGCGGCGCTCTCCCTCGCGGTCACGGCGGCGGGCCGCGATCATCCCCCGCTGGTGCCCGGCGTCATGGCGTCCTTCGCCTCGGCCTTCGCGCTCGCGTGCCTCGGCATCGGCACGGCGCAGATGTGGTGGTTCACGGCGCTCGTCGTCACCGTCCTGATCTTCGCGGCGGCGGAGCGGGGCCAGTTCCGCACCACGCGCCCGAAGGCCATGGTCCTGCGCGGGCGCACGCGGGCGGGCGCGCCCGGTCGCTGAGGTTCGAGCCCCTTCGGGCCGCCGGAAGCGTGATGCGCCGCCCGTGCCCGCTCCGTCAGGCCGCCGCGGGAATCGTGATGCGCCGCTCGTGCACCGCGTGGCAGGCGACGCCTTCCGCGAGCGGGGGCACCTCCGCGCGGCAGCGCTCGTTGGCGAAGGGGCAGCGCGGGTTGAAGGTGCAGCCGGTGGGCGGGTTGATGGGGTTCGGGATCTCGCCCTTCACGGGGATGCGCTGGCGCCCCGTCATGCCCACGTCCGGCACCGCGTCGAGGAGCATGCGGGTGTAGGGGTGCTTGGGCTGGGCGAAGAGCTCGCGCCCGCCGGAGATCTCGACGATGCGGCCGAGATACATCACGCCGATCCGGGTCGCCATGTGGCGCACCACGGCGAGGTTGTGGCTGATGAAGAGGTAGGTGAGCCCGAAGCGGTCCTGCAGGTCGCGCATGAGGTTCAGGATCTGGGCCTGGACCGACACGTCGAGAGCCGAGGTCGGCTCGTCGCAGACGATGAACTCGGCGTTCGAGGCGAGCGCGCGGGCGATGGCGATGCGCTGGCGCTGGCCGCCCGAGAACTCGTGCGGGTATTTCTTGCCGTCGTCCGGATGCAGGCCGACGAGCGTCAGGAGTTCGCCGACGCGCGCGCGGATGTCGGCCTCGCCCTGGATGAGGTCGAAGGCGCGGATCGGCTCGGCGACGATCCGGTCCACGCCCCAGCGCGGGTTGAGGCTGGCATAGGGGTCCTGGAAGATCATCTGGATGCGCCGGCGCAGGCGCTGCCGCTCGGCCGAGAAGGCGGCGTTCGTCATCGAGACGCCGTCGATCGTGACCTCGCCCGCGCTCGGCGACAGGAGCCCCACCACCATGCGGGCGACCGTGGACTTGCCCGAGCCCGACTCGCCGACGAGCGCGAAGGTCTCGCCCTTGGCGATGTCGAAGGAGACCCCGTCGACGGCCTTGAGGTACTGCTTCTCGCCGCCTTCGAGCACCCGGTTGAGCCAGGGCTTGGAGACGTCGAAGGACCGGCGCAGGTCCTTCACCTGGACGAAGGGCGCCTGAACGAGAGGGGCTTGGGCCGGGGCGGCGGTCCCGGTCGGGGTGGGGGCAGTGGGGGAAGAGCTCATGAGGGGATTCCGGCCTCGAGCGGCGCGTGGGTGTGGATCTTGTGCGCGGCCGCCGTCGGATCGTTGGCGTCGTAGAGATGGCAGGCGACCCGGTGCTCCGAGCGCTGGATCGGCTCCGGGCGGTCGCGGGTGCAGCGCTCCCAGGCGTGCGGGCAGCGCGGGTGGAACGGGCAGCCCGGCGGAATCGCGGACAGGCGCGGCATCGAGCCCGGGATCTGGACGAGGCGGGCATCCGCGTCCTGCACGAGCGAGGGGATCGCTCCCATGAGGCCCCTGGCGTAGGGGTGGAGCGGGTTCATGACCACGTCGCGCACCGGGCCGATCTCGGCGATGCGGCCGGAATACATCACCGCGACCCGGTCGGCGGTCTCGGCGATCACGCCCATGTCGTGGGTGACCAGCATGATCGCGGTGCCGCGCTCGCGCCCGAGGCGCTTGAGGAGCGCGATGATCTGGGCCTGCACCGAGACGTCGAGCGCCGTCGTGGGCTCGTCCGCGATGATGAGCTCGGGCTCGGCGCACAGCGCGAGCGCGATCACGACGCGCTGGCGCATGCCGCCGGAGAACTCGTGCGGATAGCCGTCGATGCGCCGGTCGGGCGCCGGGATCCCGACCTCGGCCAGGAGGTCGATGGCGCGCTTGCGGGCCGCGGCGCCCGAGAGGTTGGTGTGGGTCTGGATCGTCTCGACGAGCTGCTCGCCGACCCGGTAGAGCGGGTTGAGGCTCGTCAGCGGGTCCTGGAAGATCATGCCGATGCGCTTGCCGCGCACCCGCCGCAGCTCCTCCGGGGGGAGGTTGTCGATGCGGGTGCCCGACAGCCGGATCTCGCCGCCGGCGATGCGGCCCGGCGGGTCGATCAGGCCGATCACGGCCGAGCCCGTCACGGACTTGCCGGCGCCGGACTCGCCCACGACGCCGAGTACCTCGCCCTTGGCGATGTCGAAGGAGATCCCGTCGATCGCTTTCAGGACGCCGCGGCGGGTGACGAACTCGACCCTCAGGTCGCGGACGGAGAGGACGGGTGGGGTCATCGGACTACCGCTGGAGGCAACACCGCCGCGATCGGCCGGGCGGAGGGAATGGATCGGGTCGTCGCAGCCTCGGGTGCGCCGCGGGACGCGGCCACCCGGGACGGAGCAGGCCGGGTCATCGGATCGGAGATCATCCGGGACGGAGCAGGTCGGGTCATCGGATCGGAGGCCATCTTATCGGAGCCTTGGATTCAGCACGTCCCGGAGCCAGTCGCCGAGGAGGTTGATCGAGAGCGCCAGCAGGATCAGCGCCAGCGCCGGCGAGAGCAGGATCCACAATTCGCCCGAGAAGAGGAACTGCTGGCCGATGCGGATGAGGGTGCCGAGCGAGGGCTGGGTCGGGGGCATGCCGACGCCGAGGAACGAGAGCGTCGCCTCCTCGATGATCGCGAGCGCGAGGTTGATGGTCGCGATCACGAGCACCGGCCCGGTGACGTTCGGGAGCACGTGCTTGACCATCACCACGAAGGGCTTCAGCCCGATGAGGCGCGCGGCGTCCACGTAGACCTTGCGCTTCTCCACCATGGTGGTGGCGCGCACCGTCCGGGCGTATTGCGCCCAGTTCGAGATCCCGATCGCCACGATGAGGACGATGAGCGTCGCGTCCTCCTGCTGCGACGGGGGAATGATGCCGCGGGCGACTCCGAAGACGAGGAGCGCCACCAGGATCGCCGGGAAGGAGAGCTGGATGTCGGCCACCCGCATGATCAGCGCCTCGACGCGGCCGCCGAGATAGCCCGCCACGAGGCCCAAGGTGACGCCGACCGCCAGCGAGAACACCACCGAGGCGAAGCCGACCAGGAGCGAGATGCGCGATCCATAGAGGATCGCCGAGAACATGTCGCGCCCCTGCGGGTCGGTGCCGAGGAGGAAGACCTTGCCGGTGATCTCGTTGGGGACCATGGGCGGCGAGAAGCCGTCCGAGAGGTCGAGCTGGGCCGGGTCGAAGGGATTCTGCGGCGCCAGCGCGGGCGCGAAGACCGCCGCGAGGATGAGTATCGTCGCGACGAGCGCCGAGGCGATCGCGACCGGGGAGTGGCGGAAGCTCCACAGGAAGTCGGAATCCCAGGCACGGGCGAGGAAGCCCGGCACCCGGGGCGGTGCGGGCGCCGGCGCGACGGGAGCCGGCGCCGCGGTCTTGACGTTGAGGCCTTCGGCCATGGTCAGCGCGCTCCTTTCACGCGCCCGTCCGTGCGGACGAAGCTCGTCAATGGGCTCTCCATCGATGGGTGCCCTTGGCGGCGCATGGATGGGCTGTCCACCAATGAGCTCTCCATCAATGGGCCCCCCTGGCGCCGCCGGTGCGCAGGCGCGGGTCGAGGGCGAGATAGGCGAAGTCGGTCGCGAGGTTCACGACCACGAAGACGAAGGCCACGAAGACGAGGTAGGCCGCCATCACGGGCACGTCGGCGAACTGGACCGCGGTGACGAAGAGCGCGCCGAGCCCCGGCCACTGGAACACCGTCTCGGTCACGATCGCGAAGGCGACCACCGAGCCGAGCTGCAGGCCCGCGATGGTCACGACCGGGATCATGGTGTTGCGCAAGGCATGGCGGAACTCGATCACCCGGTTCGGGATCCCCCGCGCGCGGGCGAAGCGGACGAAGTCCGAGCGCATGACCTCCAGCATCTCGGAGCGCACGAGGCGCATGATCAGCGTGAGCTGGAAGAAGCCGAGCGTCAGCACCGGCATGACCAGCGACTTGAGCCCGCTCGCGGTGAGGAGCCCGGTGGACCACCAGCCGATCCGCACGGTCTCGCCCCGCCCGAAGGAGGGCAGCCAGCGCAGCTCCACCGCGAAGAGGTAGATCAGCCCGATGCCGATCAGGAAGGTCGGCAGCGAGACGCCCACGAGCGAGAGGGTCATGACCGCGTTGGCGAGGAATCCGTGCCGCCGGATCGCCGCGTAGACGCCCAGGCCCACCCCCGCCAGGGTGGCGAAGAGCGCGGAGATGACGGCGAGCTCGACGGTGGCGGGCAGGCGCTCGGCGATGAGGCTGGAGACCGGCCGGGCCTGGCGGTAGGAGACGCCGAAATCGCCCTGCGCGGCGTTGCCGAGGAAGCGCAGGAACTGGATCGGGAACGGCTGGTCGAGGCCGAGGCGCTGCGTGAGTTCGGCGCGGTCCTGGAGGGTCGCCTCCTGCCCCACCATGTTGGCGACCGGGTCGCCGACGAAGCGGAACATCGAGAACGCGATGAAGGCCACGGCGACGAGAACGACCGCTCCTTGAACCAGACTGCGGAGGAGATAAGCGAGCATTCGGGGCCCAAAAAAGAAAAAGGAGCGCGCGGCCGACCGCGCGCTCCTGCAGGAGCCGACAGATTACATGCCCTTGAAGGCGACGTACTTCAGCTTGACCTGGTTTTCGGCGTCGACGGGGATCTCGACGTTGTTCTTGGTTGCATAGGCCAGCATCTGGTGATGCACCGCGATGTAGGGCAGATCGTCCTGCACCTGCTTCCAAATCTCCGCGATCGTGGCGTTGCGCTTGGCCGTGTCGACCTCGGCGGCCAGGCTCTCGATCTTCTTGTCGAGCTCCGGGGTGCCGTAGCCGGTGGCGTTGTTGGCGCCGAACTTGCCCGTGCGCGAGTGGTGGAGATAGGTGAACACGTACTCGGAATCGAAGGTCGGGACGCCCCAGCCGTAGAGGTAGAAGTCGGTCTCCGCCGGCTCCTTGGTGATCAGCGGGAAGTGGATCGTCTTGGATTGCGAGACGAGGTTCACCTTGATGCCGATCTGGCCCAGCATGCCGACCACCGCCTGGCAGATGCCCTCGTCGTTGACGTAGCGGTCGTTCGGGCAGTGCATGGTGATCTGGAAGCCGTTGTCGTAGCCGGCTTCCTTCAGGAGCGCCCTGGCCCGGTTCGCGTCCGGGGCCGGGGCCTTGTCGAGCTCGGGGGTCCAGCCGTTCACGAAGGGCGGCATGATCACGCCGGTCGGCACCGACTGGCCGCGCATCACGACGCGCTGGATCGCGGCGCGGTTGACCGCCATGTTCATGGCCTGGCGGACCTTCTTGTCCGCGAGGGGGTTCTTGCCCTCGACGTTGTCGGTCTTGAGGTCCTTGGCGCCGACGTTGAGGCCGAAGAAGATCGTGCGGTTCTCAGGGCCCTCGGTGACGCGCAGGTTCGGGGTGTTCTTCAGGCGCTCGATGTCCTGGACGGGCACGTCCTGGACGAAGTCGACCTCGCCCGAGAGCAGGGCCGCGACGCGGGTCGCGTCGGACTTGATCGGGGTGTAGATGATCTCGCTGATCTCGAGGGGAACCTCCGTTCCCTTGCCCCAGTAGCCGTCGTTGCGCTTCATGACGGTCTTCACGTCGGGCTCGCGCGAGACGAGCTGGAAGGCGCCGGTGCCGTTGGCGTTGCGGACCGCGAAGTTCTCTTCCTTGTTCTTGAAGTCCTGGGTCTTGGTGGCGTTGTTGGCCTCCGCCCATTCCTTGTCCATGATGAAGGTGTTGGTCAGGTTGTTGACCAGGAGCGGGTTCGGCCCCTTCGTCTTCACGTGGACGGTGGAATCGTCGACCTTGGTGACGCTCTCGACCGAGGTCAGCAGGCCCTTCATCTCGGAGGTGGGCTGCATCGCCCGGTTGAGCGAGAAGACCACGTCGTCGGCGTTGAACGGCGCGCCGTTGTGGAACTTCACGTTCTGGCGCAGCTTGAACTCCCAGACGGTCGGGTCGTTCGGCAGCGTCCGCCAGGAGGTCGCGAGGCCCGGGACGAGGTCGCCCTTCTGGTTGCGCATCGCGAGCGGCTCGTAGATGTGGTGCGCCAGCGTATGGGTCGCGCCCTCGTTCTGCGAATGCGGGTCGAGGGTGAGCGAGTCGCCGACGCGGGCCCAGCGCAGGGTGCGGGCCTCGGCGCTGACGGCCGTCAATGCGGTGGCGGCCAGAAGCGCGGCCGCAAGGGCAATGCGGGTGGCAGACATGAATGGAGATCTCCTCTGAAGATGCGGCCTGTTGAGCCGGCCGTCATCTGAAGGGCCGGATCATAGACCGGATTTTCGCCTTGTCACCGCCGTTCCGGGGCCACCGGGCCCAAAAGTCGCGCTCCGGACCGGGAAAATGCCTCACGAATGCGTAATTCTTGCCCTGCCGGGGCGGGGCCCAAGCTCCGGGAGGGTCTGGGCCGGGGCGTCGCGGAGGCCGCCTTCTCAGCGCAGACGCGGGTTGAGGGCCGTCCCGGGAAGGTCCCCCTCAACGCAGGCGCGGGTTGAGGGCGTCGCGGAGCCAGTCGCCGAGGAGGTTGATGGCGAGCACGAGGGTCGCGAGCGCCACGCCCGGGAAGGCCACCATCCACCATTCGCCCGAGAACAGGTAGTTGTTGCCGATCCGGATCAGGGTGCCGAGCGAGGGCATGGTCTCGGGCATGCCGGAGCCGAGGAACGACAGGGTCGCCTCGGTGATGATCGCGAGCGCGAGGTTGATGGTCGCGATCACGAGCACGGGCCCGAGCACGTTGGGGAGCACGTGGCGGGCCATGATGACGGGGGGGCTGAGGCCGATCAGGCGCGCGGCCGCGATGTAGTCCTTGTTCTTCTCGACCATCACGGAGCCCCGCACGGTGCGGGCGTACTGGACCCAGAAGCTCAGGCCGATCGAGAACACGAGCACGCTCAGCATGGTCTGGGCCGAGAGCTGGCCGCCGAGCGCCGATTTCACGACCCCGTCGACGAGGAGCGCGATCAGGATCGCCGGGAAGGTGAGCTGCACGTCGGCGACCCGCATGATCACCGTGTCGATCGCGCCGCCGACATAACCGGCCACGAGCCCCAGCGTGATCCCGAGCGCGGCCGAGAAGGCGACGCCGAGGAAGCCCACGAGGAGCGAGATCCTGAGGCCGTAGAGGATGGCGGACAGGATGTCCCGCCCCTGCTCGTCGGAGCCGAGGAGGAAGGGCATCTGGCCTTCCGCCTCCCAGACCGGCGGCAGCCGGCTGTTGAGGAGGTCGAGCTGGGCCGGGTCGAAGGGATCCTGCGGCGAGAGCACGCCGGCCAGGATCGCGGCCGCGAAGAACAGGAATGTCAGGAAGGCCGCGACCATGGTGGTCTTGGAGCGCTTGAAGCTCGCCCACACGTCGCTGTCGAGGACGCGGCCCGCGAGCGAGAGCCGCGCGGCCGGCGGGGAGCCGGCGCCCGGCGCCAGCGCGGCGGCGGCGGCGACCGCCGCGGGGGCGATGCCGGGAGCGGAGGGGTCGGAGGGAGCGGCGTGCACGCCTTCGGTCATGGACGGGTTCCGGGGGCGGAGGAGCCGGGGCGCGCGCCTTCGGTCATGGACGCAGGCCCGGGGGCGGAGGGAGCGGCGTGCATGCCTTCGGTCATGGGGCGGTCCCTACGCCGGCTGCCGGATCGACGAGCGCAGGCGCGGGTCGACCACCGTGTAGAGGATGTCGACCACGAGGTTGATGGTCACGAAGATCAGCGCCACCAGCATGAGGTAGGCCGCCATGATCGGGATGTCGACGTTCTGGACCGCCTGCACGAACAGGAGGCCCATGCCGGGCCACTGGAACACCGTCTCGGTGATGATCGCGAAGGCGATCACCGAGCCGAACTGCAGCCCCGCGATGGTGATCACGGGCACCAGGGTGTTCTTGAGCGCATGGCCGAAATGGATCGAGCGGGTCTTCAGCCCGCGCGCCCTCGCGAAGCGGATGTAGTCGGTGCGCAGGACCTCCAGCATCTCGGCCCGCACGAGGCGCATGATCAGGGTCATCTGGAACAGGCCGAGCGTGATCGAGGGCATGATCAGGGCCTTGAGCCCCGAGACGGTGAGGAGCCCCGTGGACCACCACCAGCCGAGCCGCACGGTGTCGCCGCGGCCGTAGGACGGCAGCCAGCCGAGGATTACCGCGAAGAGGTAGATCATCAGGATGCCGATGAGAAACGTCGGCAGCGACACCCCGATGAGGGAGACGGCCTGGAACACCTTGGCGAGGGCGCTGTCGCGGCGAAGCGCCGAGTAGACCCCCATCAGGATCCCGGCGCCGAGCGCGAAGATCGTGGCGCAGATCGCGAGCTCGAGCGTCGCGGGCATGCGTTCGGCGAGCAGCGCCGAGACCGGCTGCCGGAACTGGTAGGAGACGCCGAAATCGCCCTGGACCGCGCGGTAGAGGTAGCGGCCGAACTGGATCGGGACCGGATCGTCGAGGCCGAGCGAGCGGCGCACCTGCTCGCGCTCGGCCGCCGGCGTGTCGATCGACACGATCTGGTTCACGGGGTCGCCCGCGAAGCGGAACATCCCGAACGAGATCACCCCGACCGCGAACAGGACCGCGACCGCCTGCAGGGCGCGACGAAGGATGAAGGCGAGCATTCAACGTGCTTTCTGCCCTCCCCCTGAGCCGGGGAGGGTGGACCGCGAAGCGGGCCGGGTGGGGGTTGGTGCAGGAGGGACCTGAGCGGTGCCGCCTGCACCAACCCCCACCCCTGACCCCTCCCCGCAGGGGGGAGGGGAAGCGGGCTGGCGGGAGCCTACTCCTTGCGGGCCCAGTAGAGCAGCACCGAGTTGTCGGCGCGCTGGGTCAGCTTCACCTTGTTGGACACGCCCCAGGCCAGCGCCTGCTGGTGCAGCGGGATGTAGCCGTACTCGTTGAAGGTGATCCGGAACGCGTCCTTCATGAGCTGGTCGCGCTTGGCCTTGTCGTTCTCGACGAGGGCCTTGTCGGTGAGCGCGTCGTGCTCCTTGTTGCAGTAGCCGCCGAGGTTCGACTCGCCCCGCGAGGATTGCGGGTTGTCGCGGCAGCCCTCGATGTCGTGCAGCACGTTGTGGGCGTCGAAGGTGCCGGGCGTCCAGCCGAGCAGGTAGAACGAGGTCTGGTAGTTGCCGGCCTTGAGGACCTTGGCGAAGTACTGGGCCTTCGGCTGGGCCATCAGGTTCACCTTGACGCCGATGCGGGCCAGCATCGAGACCACGGCCTGGCAGATCGCCTCGTCGTTGACGTAGCGGTCGTTCGGGCAGTCCATCCCGACCTCGAACCCGTTCGGGTAGCCGGCCTCGGTGAGGAGCTTCTTGGCCGCGTCGGCGTCGAACTTCGGACGCGTGAACTCCTGCTCGAAGCTCACGAGCTCGGGGGCGATCATCAGGGCCGACGGGGTCGAGAGGCCGCGCATGACGCGGGTCTTGATCGTCTCGATGTCGATCGCCTGGTAGAAGGCCTGGCGGACCTTGACGTCCTTGAAGGGGTTCTTGCCCTTCACGTTCGAGAACAGGAGCTCGTCGCGGGTCTGGTCGAAGCCGAGGAAGATCGTGCGCAGCTCGGGGCCGGTCTGCACCTTGGCGTTCGGGCTCGCGTTGACGCGCTGGATGTCCTGCAGCGGAACCGGCTCGATCACGTCGACTTCGCCCGAGAGCAGCGCGGCGACGCGGGTGGCGTCGGAGCCGATCGGCGTGAAGACGATCTCGGTCAGGTTATGCTCGGCCTTGTCCCACCACTTGTCGTTCGGCTTGAACACCGTCTTGACGCCGGGCTGGTGGCTTTCGATCCGGAAGGGGCCGGTGCCGTTGGCGTTGAGCGCCGAATAGCTTGGGGTGGTGGCCGAAGCCGGGGTCGGGGCCGCGGTGTTGTTGGCCTCCGCCCACTCCTTGTCCATGATGTACCAGGTGTCCCACTGGGCATTCAGGATCGGGTTGGGGGACTTCAGCTTCACGTCGACGGTGTGGTCGTCGACCTTCACGAACTCGGAATTGGTCGGCACGCGGGTCTGGAAGTTCGAGCCCTGCGCGCGCACGCGGGTCGCCGAGAACACCACGTCGTCGGCGGTGAAGTCGTTGCCGTTGTGGAACTTGACGCCCTTGCGCAGGAACAGGCGCCAGGTCAGGCCGTCCGGGCTGATCTCCCAGCGCTCGGCGAGGCCGGGCTGGATCGCGAGGTCCTTGCCGCGCTTCGTCAGGCCCTCGTAGACGTGGCCGAGATGGGCGTTGGTGGTGGTCTCGTTGAGGGTGTAGGGGTCGAGCGACTTGAGGTCGCCCTGATTGGCGTAGCGCAGGGTGTTGGCCATCGCCGTCGAGGCGAGGAGCGACGCGGCCGCGGCGCTGAGGAGGGTGGCTCGGATCGTCATCGGTGGCAGTTCTCCGCTGGATGCTCCCGCCAGGGCCGCGGGAGCCTTCTTGGTTCTTGCGGGGCCCGCCGCCACGGCGGACCCGTCCCCTTGAGGGCGTCACGTTAGACGGGGACGGGGCGCAAGGTCCAGTCCCGGGGCCGGCGGCGCGTCGTCCCGGCGCTGGACTTTAGGCGAAACCGACCGCCGGGCGGCGGATTCCGCCGGACAGCAGGTTCGACCGAGGGCCCGGGGCGAAACCTCGCGCACGGGTCCGTGACCGCCCGCCTCGCGCGCTGAGATCGGAAACGACCCGGCGCGGGAGGCGCCCGCCCGCCTCACGCGCACAGGTCGGCGATGACCCGGCGCAGGAGGCGCTCGCCGGCCTCCAGCTCGGCGATCTCGATGTATTCGTCGGGCTGGTGCGCCTGGGCGATGTCGCCCGGGCCGCACACCACCGCCGACCAGCCGGCGCCCTGGAAGATCCCGGCCTCGGTCCCGTAGGACACCACGTGGGTGCCGTTGTCGCCGGTGAGCCGGCGCGCCAGGCGCTCGGCCTCGCCCTCCCCGGCCGCCTGGTCCTCCGGGCGCAGGCCCGGAATCTCGGACAGGACCTCGATCGCGATGCCGCTCTCCGGCGCGATCGCGCGCATGCGCGGCTCGAGGACGTCGCGGGCGAAAGTCCGGTAGCGCTCCAGGTAGTCGAGCGGGCTCTCGGTCGGGATCGCGCGGATGTCGCTGGAGAACCAGGCCGAGGTCGCCACCACGTTGGCGGCGGCCCCGCCCTGGACCATGCCGCAATGGAGCGTGGTGTAGGGCGGCTCGAAGGTGTTGCCGGGATCCGCCCGCAGGCGGTTCTCCTCCATGCGGTCCTCGTGCCAGGTGATGAGGCGGGCGGCCTGCATCACGGCGCTCACCCCCTGGTCGATGCGGCTCGAATGCACCGCGCGCCCCGTGACCTCGGTGCGAAGCTGCACGGAGGCCTTGTGGCCCGTCACCACCGCGTGCCGGGTCGGCTCGCCCACGATCACGGCCGCGGGCCGGGGCAGGGTCGCGGCCATCTCGCGCACCATGAAGGGCGCGCCGCGGCAGGCGAGCTCTTCGTCGTAGGAGAGCGCGATGTGGATCGGGCGCTTGAGGGGCGCCCGCACCATCTCGGGGACGAGGGCGAGGACCAGCGCGTCGAAGCCCTTCATGTCGCAGGCGCCGCGGCCGTAGAGGCGCCCGTCGCGCTCGGTCAGGGTCCAGGGATCGGTGCTCCAGGCCTGGCCTTCGACCGGCACCACGTCGGTGTGGCCGGAGAGCACGACCCCGCCCTCCGTCATCGGGCCGATGGTGGCGTAGAGATTGGCCTTGTCGCCCTCGGGGCTCGGCACGAGCCGGCTCTCGACCCCGTGGCTCGAGAGCCAGTCGCGGCAGAAGCCGATGATGTCGAGGTTGCTCTCCGTCGAGACGCTTCTGAAGGCGACGAGGCGGGCGAGCATCTCGCGCGGGGATAGGGACATGCAGGGGAACTCCGGACCTTGAGCCCACTAAGGATCCCGGCGGGATGGCGTCAAGCTCCGTGCATACATGATCGCGTCCGGTCCGTCGCGCCGTTTCCCAGGTCCCGGGCCGGGGTCGCGTCGGTCCCGGCGCGGTCTTGCCAAGGCCAGGGGGCGGGTCAATAAGGTCCCGCCGGCTCCCCGGGGGCCGCCCCGATCGTGCCCGCGAGAAAGCCCCACGGCCCGCCATGACCCCCTTCGACGTGACCCTCGACGACATCGAAGCCGCCCGCCGGCGCATCGAGGGCCGCGTGCGGCGCACGCCCGCCTATGCCAGCGCGCCCGTCTCGGATCAGCTCGGCCGGGGCGCGGTCGTGAAGCTCGAGGCGCTCCAGGTGGCCGGGTCGTTCAAGGTCCGGGGCGTGTTCAACAAGGTGCTGCAGCTCTCCGAGGCCGAGCGGGCGCGCGGCCTCGTGACGACGTCCGGCGGCAACCACGCCATCGCGGTCGCGACGGTGGCGGGCGCGGTCGGCCTCGACGCCCTCGTGCTGATGCCCAAGGTGACGCCGCGCTTCAACGTCGAGCTCACCACGTCCCTCGGCGCCCGGGTCGAGCTCTGCGAGGACGCCGCCGAGGCCTTCGCCAAGGCGAAGCTCTACGAGGAGCAGGGCCGGCTGTTCGTGCACCCTTATGACGATCCCGCGATCATCGCGGGCCACGGGACGCTCGGGCTCGAGCTCCTCGACGACGCCCCGGACCTCACCGACGTCTTCGTCTCGATCGGCGGCGGCGGCTTCATGGCGGGCGTCGCCGCCGCCCTGAAATCGCGCCGGCCCGGCATCCGGATCTACGGGGTCGAGACCACCGGCGCCCCGACCATGACCGAGGCCCTGCGGGCGGGCGAGCCCGTCACGATCCGCCCGACCTCGATCGCGCGCACCCTCGGCGCCCCCTTCGCGACCCGGCGCACGCTCGCGGCGGCGAAGAGCTTCCTCGAGGAGGTGGTGCTGGTCGAGGACGCGCCGGTCGTCGCCGACCTCGCCTGGCTGCTCCAGGCCGAGAAGGTGCTGTGCGAGCCGGCCGCCGCCTGCGTGCTCACCGCGGCCCGGACATTGGCCCCGAGGCTGCCCGGGGACGCCCGGATCGGGCTCGTGCTCTGCGGCTCGAACGTGTCGCTCCATGACGTGGACGCATGGCGGCGGGACTTCGCCGCGCCCGTGCCTTGACCCGGCCCCGCGCGGTCTGTTTCGTTCGCGGCCCGCTCCGCCCCGGCGGATTCGCATCCCGCATCACCAACGAGGGTTCACCGCTTCATGCCGATCATCAACCGCGTCGCGGACCTGTCCGACGAGATCGCCACCTGGCGCCGTGACTTCCACGAGTACCCGGAGCTCCTCTTCGACGTGCACCGCACCGCCGGCATCGTGGCCGAGAAGCTGAAGGAGTTCGGCTGCGACGAGGTCGTGACCGGCCTCGGCCGCACCGGCGTGGTCGGCGTCATCCGCGGGCGCTCGAACGGGTCCGGCCGGGTCATCGGGCTTCGCGCCGACATGGACGCGCTGCCGATCGACGAGGCCACGGACGTGCCGCACAAGTCCAAGGTGCCGGGCAAGATGCATGCCTGCGGCCATGACGGCCACACCGCCATGCTGCTGGGCGCCGCCAAGTACCTCGCCGAGACCCGCAACTTCGACGGCACCGCCGTGATGATCTTCCAGCCCGCGGAAGAGGGCGGCGGCGGCGGCGACGCCATGGTGCGGGACGGGCTCATGGAGCGCTTCGGCATCCAGGAGGTCTACGGCATGCACAACATGCCCGGGATCCCCGTCGGCCAGTTCGCGATCCGGCCCGGCCCCATGATGGCGGCCGCGGACCGGTTCACCATCACGATCGAGGGCAAGGGCGGCCACGCGGCCCGGCCCCACGAGTGCATCGACCCGGTCCTGACGGCCGCCCACGTGATCACCGCCCTGCAGTCGATCGTCTCGCGCAACGCCGACCCGCTCGATTCCGCGGTGATCTCGGTCTGCACCGTCAAGGCGGGCGAGGCCTACAACGTGATCCCGCAGACCGCGATGCTGCTCGGCACCGTGCGCACCCTGACGCCGGAAATGCGCGACCTGTGCGAGACCCGCATCCGCGCCGTGGTCGAGAACGTCTGCGCGGCCTTCGGGGCGAAGGCCCGGGTCGAGTACAGCCGCGGCTATCCCGTGACCGTGAACGACCCCGACCGGACCGCCTTCATGGTGCAGGCGGCCGAGGCGGTCGGCACCAAGGTCGACACCACCGTGCCGCCGCTCATGGGCGCGGAGGATTTCTCCTACATGCTGGAGAGCCGCCCGGGCGCCTACATCTTCATCGGCAACGGCGACACGGCGGGCGTCCACCACCCGGCCTACGACTTCAACGACGAGGCCGCGCCGTTCGGGGCCTCGCTCTGGGCGAAGATCGTCGAGAGCGGCATGCCGGCGCGGTGAGACGCGACCGGGGCCGCTGCGCCGCGGCCCGCATGTCGATCCGGCCGATCGGCACCTGATCGGTTGAAAAAAGGCCCGTCCCGGGATGCCGGGGCGGGCCTTCCTACGTCGCGGTCGCGACCGGCGCCCCGAGCGGATCCGCGGGCACGGGGGCTGGGACCGCGGGCGCCTGTCCGCCGGCGAAGCGCGCGAGGGCGTCGATGCGCTCCGGGATCGTCGGATGGCTCGAGAGCAGGTCGGCGAAGCCCGAGCGCGGGTTGTCGAGGCACATCTCCATCACCGAGGACGGCACCCCGTCGATCTCGCCCTTGCCCTCGATCTTGCGCAGGGCCGAGATCAGGGCGTCCGGGTTCTTGGTGAGTTCGACCGCGCCCGCATCGGCCAGGAACTCGCGCGAGCGCATGAGCGCGAAGCGTAAGATCAGCGACAGGGCCCAGGCGACCGCGATCACGAGGAGCGCGACGATCACGGCGCCCGCCGCCCCGCCGCCCTTGCGCTTCGAGGACGACGACCCGCCCGACGAGCCGCCGGACCCCAGGCGCCAGCGCCCGCCGTCGAGGCCGCGGAAGACGAGCTCGCCCGTCATGGTCACGATGCCGGCGATCACGCCCGCGACCACCATGAGGCGGACGTCCTCGTTGCGGATGTGGGTGAGCTCGTGCGCGAGCACCGCCTCGACCTCGCGGTCGTCGAGCCGGTCGAGGAGGCCGCGCGTCACCGTGATGGTGTATTGCCGCTGGTTGAGGCCGCTCGCGAAGGCGTTCGGGGCGTCGGTCTCGATGATCTTGAGCCGCGGCACCGTGAGGCCGCGGGCGATGCACAGGCTCTCGAGCAGGTGGTAGAGCCGCGGGTCGTCCCGGCGCTCGATCCCGCGCGCACCGGTCACGAGGTCGATCAGGAGCCCGTGCGCCCGGTAGGCGAGCGCCACCCAGGCCGCCGCCGCGAGGCTGACCCAGGGCAGGAGGCGCAGGAGATCGCCCCAGGCGAGGACGAGCGTCTCGGGCAGCGTGTCGCCGGCCCCGCCCGACAGGCCGAGGCCGAGGCCCCGTTCGAGGAGCGCGAGCGCGAAGGTCAGGAGGTAGACGAGGAGGAAGAGGCCCGCGAGCAGCAGCACCGAGCGGCGCCGGTTGCTCTGGATGTGGGTGGTGAGGCCGAAGGCCTGGAACATGGGCGCCTCCCGGCTCGGGGCGGACCGATTTGGGCCGGAATGGACCGGTTTGGACCGGCCGGTCCGCGTCTAGAATCTCACCTGCGGGGCGACCGCGAGGCGCCCGCGCTCGCCCTCGCCGAGGTCGAAGAACTCGCGCGGCGCGAAGCCCATCGGGCGCGAGAACAGGACCGCCGGGAAGGACTCGATCGCGGCGTTGTACTCCGAGACCGCGTTGTTGAAGAAGCGCCGCGCCGCCGCGAGCTTGTCCTCGACCTCGCCCAAGTCCGTCTGGAGCTGGCGGAAATTGGCGTCCGCTTTCAGCTCGGGATAGGCCTCGCCGAGAGCGAGAAGCCGCCCCAGGCTGCCGTTGAGGGCCGCTTCCGCGGTCGCCTGCCGGGCAGGCCCGCTCGCCGCCACCGCCTCGTTGCGGGCGCGCACCACCGCGTCGAGGGTGTCGCGCTCGTGGGCGGCGTAGCCCTTGACGGTCTCGACCAGGTTCGGGACGAGGTCATGGCGCTGCTTCAGCTGCACGTCCACGTCCGCATAGGCCTGCTGGGCCCGCGCCCGCAGCCGGACGAGGCCGTTGTAGGTCATGACCGCGAACAGAACGACCGCCGCGGCGATCGCATAGCCGACCCAGTCCATCGCGGGCCCCCTTTTGTTGTTGCGGCACAGATTTTCTCACGCGGGTCGGGAGCCCGCAAGGCAGGCGCCCCGCGGCCGGTGCGCCGGCGCACTCAACAACCGGAGAAACGCTCCGGCGCGAACGGCGCCACCGGGATCGGCGGCGTGCGCTGGTCGGCGACGTCGGCGACGATCCGCCCGGTGATCGGGCCGGTGGAGAGGCCGATATGGCCGTGGCCGAAGGCGAAGATCAGGTTCGGGTGGCGCGAGGCCCGGCCGATCACCGGCAGCCCGTCCGGGGTCGAGGGCCGCGAGCCGCACCAGGGAGCGGGCTCGACCGGCGCGCCGAGGGGCAGGGTCGCTTGCGCCTCCGGGAGCACGCGGGCGAGCTGGCGCGGGTTCGGCGGATCGTCGATGCCGGCGATCTCGATGCCGGAGAGAAGCCGCACGGTGTCGCCCTGCGGCGCGAGCACGAAAGCGCCGCCGGTGTCGTGCACGGGGCGGGTGAGGTTGTCGGCCACCCGGTAATGGCGATGGTAGCCGCGCTCGGCCGCGAGCGGGAGGCGGTAGCCGAGCCGGCGCGCCAACTCCGCCGACCGGGCACCCGCCGCGAGCACCGCCTGGCGCACCGCGATCGTGCCGCCGTCCCAGGCGACCCGCACGGAATCCGGGCCGGGCTCCAGCGCGGTGCAGCGGGACGCGATCCAGCGCCCGCCGTGCCCGAGGAACGCCGTGCGGTAGCGCTCCACGAGAGTGCCCGGGCCCGTGACGGCGCCGGATTCGGGGAAGAGCAGGCCCCTCGCAAAGCGCCGTGCGAGGGCGGGCTCGGCGGCCGCGACCTCGGCCTCGTCCAGGATCTCGGTGCGCACCCGGTGATGGGCGAGGATCTCGCGCTCGAGCGCGCTCCCCGCGAAGGCCGTCTCGCTGCGATAGAGCTTCAGGTAGCCCCGCCGGGCGATGAGGTCGCCCGCGCCGGCGACGCGAGCGAGTTCGAGATGCGCGTCGTAGGAGGCGGCCGTGAGGGGATCGAGCGCCGCGGCGGCGCGGCGCCAGGCGGCTTCGTTGGCGCCCTGCAGGAAGAGCCGCAGCCACGGCAGGGCCCGGGGCAGGGCGCGGTAGCGGACCTGCAGGCCCGGATCGGCGTTGCGGGCGTAGCGCCAGAGGTTCGGCCACAGGCCGGGCCCCGCCACGGGCAGGATCGAGCCGCGGCTGATCACGCCCGCATTGCCGAAGGAGGCGCGGCCCCTCCCGTCGTCGGGGTCGAGGAGCACGACGCTCCGGCCGCGCCGCGCGAGATGCAGGGCGCAGGACAGGCCCACGATCCCGCCGCCGACCACCGCGATGTCGGCGTCAGGCTGCATCATGTCCTCCACGGCATGAACGCCCGCACGCGCTCGAGAACCGGCCAGCGCTCCCGGGCGTGGCGCCAGCGCGCGTCGAGGTCCCAGCGCCGCCGCGCCTCCTCGAAGGCGCCTTCGAAAGGCCGGAAGACGAAGCGCACCCGGTGGCGCCCGGCCGGCACCGGCACCGCGCGGACGATGGCGTTGGCGCGCAGGAGCGGCGCCGGGAGGCCATCGACCTCCGCCCGCCACCAGGAATGGTAGGGGTCGTTCAGGACGAGCCAGCCCGCCTGCGGGGCCTCCACGTCGACCAGAACTTCGGTGTTGCGGTAGGACGCGACCGTCGCGGCGGGAGCGGCCGGCGCGGTCGCGGGCGGCGCAGGAGGCGGAGCCGGAGCCCGGGCCGGCGCGGCTCCCGCGGCGGGTGCGGCCCCGGCCTGCGGTGCGCCAGGCCGCGGCGCGGGCCCGGCGGGCGCCGGCTGGGATGCGGCCGCAGGGGCCGGCGGGACGGGCTGCGGCGCCGGGGCTGCGGGCGCCGGCGGCGCCGTCACGGCGCCCCGCGGGAGCAGCACGGTGCGGGCGAGGTCCACGTTCGGCCAGCGTCCGGTCTTCAGGAGCGCGTCGAAATCGGCCTCCTGCGCGGCGCCCGCGAAATGCGCGCGGGGCCGGGCGCGGGGGTTCTCGTAGACGTATCCGTCCTGGGTGCGCGCCACGAAGGTGAGGTCGCCCGGACGCAAGGTGCGGTCGATCTGCTCGATCGGAACGCCCGTGGCGATCAGGCGCAGGCCGAGGAGGTCGGCGAGCGGGGAGCGGTAGGAGGGGAAGAGCGGCGCGAAGCTCCGCTGCTCCGGCAGGGCGGCATGGTCGCCCGCCCCCGTGGCCTCCGCATAGGGGCCGAGCCGCAGGGGGTTGTAGCCGAGCGTGTTGTGGAGCCGGTGCACCAGGCCGGCATTGGGCCAGTGGAAGCCGAGCGCCGCGAGCTCGACCCGGTCGAGGGGATTGGGCGCGAGCCAGGTCTGGAGCGTGGTCAGGGTGTCGTTGCGGCTGCCCGGGCGCAGCACGTCGAAGGTGTCGGGCGGCAGGGCGGTGGATTCGTTCGGGCCGTTGTTCCAGGCGAGGTCGCCGGCGACCAAGAGCCCGGCGAGGAGGAGGGACGCGGGCGCGGAGCGGCGCACGAGCGCGGGCAGCGCGGAGAGGAGCGCGAAGGCCGCGCCCCAGCAGAGCGAGGCCTGGACGAGGGGCGTGGTCGCGGTGTGGAGCGTGCCCTTGGCGAAGGCGAGGGCGATGCCGATGGCCGCGAGGCACAGGAAGAAGGCCGCTTCCGCGAGGCCGGGCAGGGGCCGGTCCGGGTCGACCGCGCCGGTGAAGACCCGGTGCGCCGCATAGCCCGCCAGGATGGCGCCGAGCGCACCGACCAGGAAGGCGGCGTCGGCCGGACGGCGGAAGAGATCGACGCCCGGAACCGCCAGGAACATCGGCTCGAAGGCGGGCGCGTAGCGGCCGAGCGCGTAGAGCAGCATCAGGACGAACCCGACCACGAACACGCGCACCTCGCGCGCGCCGAAGAGGCCGCGCACCGCACCCGCGACGATGAGCGCGAGCGGCAGCGCCCCGATGTAGAGCACCCCCATGTTGCGCGCCAGCGCGAGGTCGACGGGCCCCCAGAGGGGGCTCGGCGGACCCCAGTAATCGGAGAACGGTCCATCGGCGCCGAACAGGTTCGGGATCGCCGCAGTCAGCAGCAGCGCCGGATGGAGCGAGCCCTTCACGGCGCCCCAGTAATCGATCGCCGGGCGGTTGGAGGATTCGGCCAGCAGCCAGGTGAGGAGAACCGGCACCGTGACGACGAGCGCCCCTCCGAGCGCTCCTGCGAGGAGCGGCCCAACCGAGCCCGCGAGCCGGCGCCAGAACGGCCGCGCGAGGAGATGGTCGAGGACGGCGAGCACCAGGAGGAGCAGGCCGAGAAGGGCGACCTGGTCGCGCCCGAGCGCCAGGATCCCGGCCGCGAGACCGGCGAGGAAGCCGTAAGCCGGGGAGCGCCGCTCGAGCGCCCGCAGGAGGAGCCAGAGCGCGAGCGGCCACACCGACAGGCTCATGATCTGCCCGACATGCTGCACCCGCCAGGCCGCCGCAGCCCCGAACGCGAAGGCGAGCGCGGCGACGAGCGCCCCGGCGGGATGCCAGAGACGGTCGCGGAAGAGCAGCATCACGAAGAGGCCGCCCAGGCCGAGCGAGCCCAGCACCACCGCGTCGAAGGCCTCGAAGCCCGGGTCCGGATCGAACCAGGCGAGCGCGAGGAAGGGCGGCGAGAAGATCAGCGATTGCGGGTCCGCGATCTGGGGCGAGCCCGAGAACACGTAAGGGGCCCAGAACGGCGACTCGTCCCGGCGCAGGGACTGGGCCAGGAACTGGAGCTGCGGGTAGAAATGCGCCTTGGCGTCCCAGGGGATGGTGACCGCGCCCGAGAGCCATGGCCACGAGAGCCCGAACCACGCCGCCGCGTAGAGCGCGACGGCGCCGAGCCAGAGCAGGGCGGGGGCGGGCACCGCCGCTGCCGGAAAGCGGGGTTAGTCCTGGTGCGGCGCGCGCGCCGCCATGCCGTCGAGGTCGATGTAATGCCCGGCCCGGTCGCGCTTCGAGGCGAGGTAGCGCACGTTCTCGGCGGTCGGGCGCCCGAGCACCCGCTGGTCGGAGACCACGTCGAGGCCCGCCTTCTCGAGCGCGGCGATCTTGACCGGGTTGTTGGTCATGAGCCGGACGCGGGAGACGCCGAGCTGGCGCAGCATCGCGGCCGCGAAGTCGAAGCGGCGCTGGTCGAGGTCGAAGCCCAGCTCCTCGTCGGCGTCGTAGGTGTCATAGCCTTGAGCCTGCAGCTTGTAGGCCCGGATCTTGTTGGCGATGCCGTTCCCGCGGCCCTCCTGGTCGAGATAGAGGAGGATGCCGCCCTCGCCCGCGGCCATGGCCTGCACGGTGTCGCGGAGCTGGTCGCCGCAATCGCATTTGAGCGAGCCGAACAGGTCGCCGGTCAAGCAGGCGGAGTGCAGGCGCACCGACACGGGCTTGGCAAGGTCGGGCTCGCCCACGATGACGGCGACCTGGTCGCGCAGGCCCTCGCCGCCGCGGAACACCACGAACTCGGTCTCGGGCGCGCCCTCCAGCGGCACCGGCGCCCGGCTCACCAGCGCGATGTCGCGGGCCTTGGCGGCGCGGTAGCCCCGCACGGCCTCCGCGGGCACGCGCAGGACGCCCGGATCGATCTCGACGCCCTCGCTCACGGGCACCACGACGACGGCGGGGAGCACGAGGGCGAGCCGGGCGAGTTCGAGGGCGTCCTCGTCGAGGCTCGCGACCGGCCCGACCGGAGCGTCCACGCGGGCGTCGAGCTTGAGGGCGAGCGTCTCGATGCGGGCGGGTTCGAGCACGGGAAGGGTGATGGTGCCGGGCTGCGTGCGGTCGAGCCCGAGGCGGCGCAGGCGCGCGGCGGGGAGCACGAGGTGGGCCTGGCCCGCGGCCGCCGCTTCGAGGCAGCGGCTGGGGAGCGCGTCGAAGCCCTCGACCCCGAGCACGAGGGCGCTCGCGTCCGGACCCTCGATTAGAACTGGGCGGGCGCTGCGGAATTCGGCGATCGCACGCTCGACCCGCAAGGGATCGAGATCGCCCGACAGGCTCAACACGAGACGCATCATGGCTTGCACTCACCCCCGTGGCCGACCGGATCCGGCCGACTGTTCCCGCCCGTTCGCGCGGCTCTCCAGCCGCGCCCCGACGGAATCGCTCCCCGTCCGTTCAGCGTGGCTCTCCAGCCGTCACAGTGACGGTTTCATTCTGGCTCTTCGATGAACGGCGCCTTCTTAGCATCCTCTCGGCCCGGCGCCAAAGGCCCGGGAGAGCAAAAGCGGCCGGATTCGCCCGTCGAAACACCTTACGGGCCGGAAACTTGGGCGGATCATCCGGTTCCGGCCCGTCTGGGCCGTCGGGCCTGACATGAGGATGACGGCCGGGAAGGGCAAGAGGCCGAGCCTCGCGACGGGTGCAAGCCTGCCCGGCGCGGGCCGGCCCGCAACCCACGGGGGAGTCGGGGCGGCCTCCCGCGGACCGAGTGTCCGCCGGAGCGGCATTCCGGCTTGCGCGGAGCGGACGCCGCTCGCAGGATGCCGGGCCGAGGCGGGGGCCGTCCGGGCCGCGGCAGGGTTCCGGAACGGGGCCGGCGCCAGGAGGAGGCCATGCGGGGGCATTCATGAGCACGCATCCGACACCTGACGGCTATTCGCCCGCCCAGAAGGCCCTGCACTGGGCCACGGCGCTCCTCATCCTGACCCTCGTTCCGGTCGGGCTCACCATGACCCGGCTCGGGGAGCACCCGGTCGCCGGCACCCTCTACGAGCTCCACAAGTCGTTCGGGCTCATCGTCTTCGGGCTGGCGCTCGGCCGGGTGGCCCTGCGCCTCGTCCGCGGTGCGCCGCCCCTCGTGCCGGGGCTGCCGCTCCTGCAGCGCGCCGCCGCGCACGGCTCCCACATCGCCCTCTACATCTTGATCGTGCTCGTGCCGGTTCTGGGCTGGGCCGGCACCTCGGCCTGCTGCGCGCCCGTCAACCTGTTCTGGACCGTGCCGCTCACGCTGCCCGTGGGCGGCGGGATGGAGGGCGCGAAGCCGATCCTCGCGCTCCACGAGGCCATGGCGCTCACGCTCGCCGGGATCGTCGCGGTCCATGTCGCGGCCGCCCTCTACCACCACCTGATCCGACGCGACGACACCCTGCGCCGGATGCTGCCGCTCGGGCGCCGGCGGGCTGCGGTCGGATCGGTGAAACGCCCGGCCTGAACCGCATCGGCGGGCCGTCAGACCCGTGAGACGTCCGGCCCGAACGGCTTCGGCGGGCCGCAATCGGATCGGTGCCCCGCCCGGATCGTGCCGTTTCAGCCCGGAAGGGCGAGCAGGTCGGTGTGGCCGATCGTGCAGGCGGCGGCGGCGAGCCGGGCCTTCAGCCAGTCCTCGATCACGGCCTCCGGCACCTGCCCGGTCTCGCGCACCGCCGCGGCCGCCCCTTTCGCGAGCTCCCGCAGAAGGGAGCCGTCGCCGAGGCGCCAGGGGCTGTCGCCGGTTCGGACCCGGTAGCCGCGGGCCTCGAAAGCCGCTCGCAGCGCCGCCGTGGCGCCCGGCCCCGCGGAGGGGCCGAAGCCCTTGTCGCCGGCCTGATGGGCATGGAAGGCCGCGAGCATCGCGGCATCGGCCGGGTGCGGCGGCTCCCAGCGCTCGGCGCCGTCGTAGGTGAGCGCGGTGTAGAACAGGGCCCGCCGCTCCGCGACCGCCGCGGCGAAGGACGCGATCCAGGCCTCGGAGACGAGGTCGAACAGGGCCGCGGCGGTCACGAGGTCGGGGCTCGCGCCGAGCGCCGCCGCGGGATCGCGGGCGAGATCGGCCTGCCCGAAGCTCACCCGGATCGTCCTGTCGCCGGCCCGCAGGACGAGGTCGGCGCCGTCCGCCGCGGCGGCGTCGGCCCAATCCGAGAGGCGCGCGCGGGCGGCGGCCAGGAGCGCCGGGTCGTGATCGACGAGGTGCCAGTGCTGGGCGGGGCCGAGATGCGGCGCCAGCGCGCGCAGGTTCGAGCCCGTGCCGCAGCCGAGGTCGGTGACCCGCACCGTGCGGCCGGGAAGGTGCCCCGCGAGCGCCGCCACGAGCGCCGGGTCGCGGGCGTGGTGATCGGCCGGCTCGCGCAAGGCGAGCCAGTCGGCGCTGAAGCCGGTCATCGCAGCATCCCCGTGGGGTTCGGTCCGCGGCTCATCGGGCGGCCTCCCGCAGGGTCCGGGCGATGCGCGCCGCGGTGTCGGACCAGGTCGGCAGGCGCTGGCCGGCCGCCCAGGCGCCCTCCGCGAGGCGCCGGCGCAAGGCAGGGTCGCCGACGACCCGCCGCAGCGCCGCCGCGAGGCGGCCCACGTCGCCGGGCGGGACCTTCAGGGCGGCGTCCGCGCTCACGGTGTCGTCGGCGGCCCCGCCCGTGGAGGCCACGAGGGGAAGGCCGCGCGCCATGGCCTCGGCGAGCACCATGCCGTAGCCCTCGAAGAGGGAGGCCGAGACGAACACGTCGGCCCGGTCGTAGAGCTCCTCCAGGGCCGCGTCGTCGACCTCGCCGGCGAGCCGGATCCGCCCGGCGACGCCGCTCTCCGCGATCGCCCGCCCGAGCGCCGCGACGGCCGCCGGATCGCGGTCGGTCGCGCCCGCGATCGTCAGGCGCCAGTCGGGATCGGCGAGCCCGGCGAGCGCCCGCACCAGGACCTCGAAGCCCTTGCGCGGCGACACCGCGCCGACCGCGAGCAGCTGCACCGGCGACCCCGTGCCGCGGGAGCGGGGCGCGGGATCGGTGCCGGGCTCCGCGACCGCGATGCGCTCCGTCGGCACCCCGTACTCGGCGGCGAGCAGCCGGGCGGTGAGCGGGCTCGCGGCCACGACCCGGTGGGCCAGGGCGAGAGCGCGGGCCTCGGAGGCGTGAAGCGCCGCGCGCCGCTCCGGCGGAAGGCCGGTCTCATGCGCGAGCGGGTGGTGGACGAGGGCGACGATGCGCCGGCCGAATCCCGCGACGAGGTCCTCGGGCATCGCCCCGAACGCGAGGCCGTCGACGAGGAGCACCGCGTCGGGCGCCGTGTCGGCGACGAGGCGGGCGGTCGCGGCGAAGTCCTCCGCGGAGGGGTCGGGATAGCCGCCCGGCAGCGCGAGGTGGCGCATCGCGATGCCGTGCTCGGGCATCAGATCGAGCACGCGGCGGGCATAGGCGTAGCCGCCGGTCGGCGCCGCGAGGTCTCCGGGGATCGCGAAGATCACTTCAGCCACGCGAAAGACCTCCCGCGATGCGCCGGTCGGACGGGGCACGGCTCAGACCGTGGCTTCGAACCAGGCGCGGGCGACGTCGGATTCGTGCAAGGTCACCCGGATGCGGCTCACGCCCTCGGAGCCCGGCCCGAGCCCGCCCGCCCGCGCCGCCGCCGCCATGGCGTCGAAGACGTGCTTCGACAGGAACTCGGTGGTGGTGTTCTGCCCCGAGAATTGCGGCAGCGCGTCGAGGTTCCGGTATTGCAGGGGCGCGAGCGTCGCCTTCAGGGCGTCGTGGGCGCGGCCGATATCGACCACCACGGCGTCGGGGGTGAGCGTTTCGCGGAAGAAGGCGACGTCGACCACGAAAGTGGCCCCGTGCAGCGCTTGCGCGGGCCCGAACAGCTCGCCCTTGAAGCTGTGGGCGATCATGATGCGCTCGCGCACTTCGACGGCGTACATGGGTGTCTCCTTCACGGGTGGCGGATGGCGGCCGCCACGGAACTCGTAGAGCCTGACGAACGGCCGGCTGCGGCCGCCGCGGATTTCATGGGGTGCAACGGACCGCGGTTTGCGGCTGCCGCGGGTGTCATGGGGCGTAACGGACCGCGGTGGCAAGCCCCGGCGCGCCCTCCGCGAAGAGGCGCGGCAGGGCGGCGGGCAGGTCCGCAAAGGCGACCTCGCCGGTCACGAGCGCGTCGAGGCGCTCGTCGGCGAGGAGCTCCAGCGCCTTGGCCATGCGGCGGCCGTAATCCCAGCGCGGGCGGCGGGAGGGCGCGACCTGCCCGACCTGCGACGCGATCAGCCTCAGGCGCTTGGCGTGGAAATCCAGCCCGAGCGGCGCCGGCACCATGCGGTCGCCGTACCAGCTCATCTCGACCACGGTGGCCTCGGCTCCTGCGCAGGCGAGCGCGCAGGCGAGGCCCGAAGGGGTCGCGCTGGCATGGATCACCACGTCGGCCTCGCCCGGCGCGTCGAGGGGCTTGGTGAAGGCGGCCCCGAAGCTCTCCGCCACGGGGCGGCGGGCGAAATCGATGTCGACGATCGTGACCTCCGCGCCCGGGATCCGGGCCGCGATGTAGCCCGCGAGCAGGCCGACCACGCCTGCGCCGACCACGAGAATGCGGTCGCCCGGTCCCGCGCCGGAATCCCAGAGGGCGTTCAGCGCCGTCTCCATGTTGGCGGCGAGCACCGCGCGGCGGGCCGGCACGCCTTCGGGCACCGGGTGCAGCATCGGAAGTGGCGCCGTGAAGCGCTCCTGGTGGGGATGGAGCGCGAAGATCGCGCGGCCCTGGAGCGGACCGTCCTCGGCGATTCCGACCGCGCAATAGCCGTACTTGACGGGGTACGGGAAGTCGCCCTCCTGCATCGGCGCGCGCATGCGCTCGCTCTCCCCGAAGGAGACGCGGCCCTCGAAGACGAGGCGCTCGGTGCCGCGGCTCACCCCGCTCCAGAGCGTGCGCACCCGCGCCTCGCCGGGGCCGGGGGGTGGGAGGACAACGGGCCGCAGCTCCGCTCGACCTCGGCTCACGTACCAGAGGGCGCGTGCGGTGTCGGCCGGATCGCCCGAAGCAGCGCTTTGGGCCTTCCCGTTCATTGCGCTTTCAGAGATCCTGCGCTTCATCACGCTGCCGCCTGCGAGACCTTTCGAGATCCGCCCGATGACCGAGCCCGCCCCTTTGACGCCTGCCGATGCGCCGGGCCCGCTTGCGGGCGCGCTCGCCGGTTCGACGTTTTCGTCCCTTACGACGCCGGCGGGGCTCCAGTCCATGGCGGCGCTGCGCAGGCGCCGTGCCTTCGTGATCGCGGTCAACCTCGTGACCTACGGCGCGCTCGCGCTCTGGATGGGCGCGATCCTCGGCGCCGGCGGCTGGACCCTCGTCGATGGCCTTCTCTTTGCGGGTTTCCTGATTGCGACGCCCTGGACCGTGCTGGGGTTCTGGAACGCGGCCCTGGGCCTCTGGCTCCTGCACGGGCGGCGGGACGGGATGGCCGCGGTGGCGCCCTACGCCTCCGGGCGCGACGAGCCGATCCGCGCCCGCACCGCGATCCTGATGACGCTGCGCAACGAGGACCCGGCGCGGGCCTTCCGGCGCCTCCGGGTCGTCAAGGACAGCCTCGACGCCACCGGATATGGCGAGCGCTTCCGCTACTTCGTCCTGAGCGACACCTCGCTTCCCGAAATCGCCGCGGCCGAGGAGGCCATGGCCGCGGCCTGGCGGAGCGAAGTCCCGGATCCCGAGGCGATCGTCTACCGCCGGCGCGCGCGCAACACCGGCTTCAAGGCCGGCAACGTGCGCGACTTCTGCGAGGGGCCCGGGCGCGACTTCGACTTCATGCTGCCGCTGGACGCCGACAGCCTGATGGCGGGCGAGGCGATCCTGCGGCTCGTGCGGGTCATGCAGGCGGCGCCGAAGCTCGGCATCCTGCAGAGCCTGGTGGTCGGCGCGCCGTCCGGCAGCGCCTTCGCGCGCGTCTTCCAGTTCGGCATGCGCCACGGCATGCGGCCCTACACCATGGGCTCCGCCTGGTGGACCGCGGAATGCGGACCCTTCTGGGGCCACAACGCGCTCGTGCGCATCGCGCCCTTCACGGAGCATTGCCACCTGCCCCTGCTGCCGGGCAAGCCGCCGCTCGGCGGCCACGTGCTCTCGCACGACCAGGTCGAGGCCGCGCTGATGCGCAAGGCCGGCTACGAGGTCCGGGTGCTGCCCCAGGAGGGCGGATCCTGGGAGGAGAATCCGCCGACGATCTTCGAGTTCTCCGCCAGAGACCTGCGCTGGTGCCAGGGCAACATGCAGTATCTCAAGCTCGTGAACCTGCCCGGCCTCCGGCCCATGAGCCGGTTCCAGCTCGCCTGGGCGATCCTGATGTTCATCGGCGTGCCCGCCATGACCGGCATGATTGCGCTCTCCCCCCTCAAGGCGCTGGAGGCCGACGCGGTCCCGGCCGGGGCCGCGATCGGCCTCTACCTCACCTTCCTGGCCATGTACCTCTCCCCGAAGCTCGCCGGCTTCGTCGACGTGGCGCTCACGCCCGGCGGCCTCGAGCGCTACGGCGGGGCTTCGCGCTTCTTCGCGGGCGCGGCGATCGAGGTGGCGTTCTCGTTCCTGCTCGGCGCCGTCACCACGTTCCGCCTGACCCTGTTCATGATCGGCCTTCTCTTCGGCCGCTCGGTCGTGTGGAACGGGCAGGCCCGCGACGCGCACGGGGTCGCCTGGACGACGGCGCTCAGAGGCCTGTGGCCCGTGACCTTGTTCGGGATCGCGGTCTGCGGCGCGCTCGCCCTCCTCGCCCCGCAGGCGCTGCTCTGGAGCCTGCCGCTGACGGCGGGCTACCTCGTTGCCGTGCCCTTCGCGGTCGCCTCCGCCTCGCCGGCCTTCGGGCGCTGGCTCACGGCGCGGAGGATCTGCGCGATCCCGGAGGAGCACGAGGTGCCGGCCGAAATTGCGGCGGTGAGGGCCGGCGCGTGAGCCTGCATGGCCGAGACCACGATGCCCGAACGCGTGCGCCATGAGGGCCGAAGCGTGAGCCTCCCCCCCACGGCCGCGGCGGTCTCGCGCTCGCTGCGCATTTATCATGGCCCGCAGGCCCCGAAGGCCGCCATGGATGCGCTCTACCGGCGCTTCGTGAAGGCCGGCGACCTCGTCTTCGACATCGGCGCCCATGTGGGCGACCGGATCTCCTCCTTCCGCCGCCTCGGCGCCCGGGTGGTGGCGCTCGAGCCCCAGCCTGGACCCTTGCGGGCGCTGCGCCTCATCCACGGCCGCGACCCGCACGTGACGCTGATCCCCGCCGCCGCGGGCGAGCGGGCGGGCGAGATCACCTTCCACGTCAACAGCGCCAACCCCACCGTCTCGACCGCCTCGGACGAGTTCCTCGCGGCGGCGGACGGCGCCGGCGGCTGGGAGGGGCAGGTCTGGGACCGGGCCATCACGGTGCCCTGCCTCACCCTCGACGGCCTCGTCGCGACCTATGGCGCTCCCGCCTTCGCGAAGATCGACGTGGAGGGCTTCGAGGACCGGGTGCTCGCGGGCCTCTCCCGGCCGCTGCCGGCGCTCTCCTTCGAGTTCACCACCATCGCGCGGGAGAGCGCCGCGCGCTGCCTCGACTGCCTCGGGCGCCTCGGCCCCTACCGCTTCGACGTGGCGCTCGGGGAGACGCAGGCGCTCGTCTTCGGCGAGCCCACGGACGCGGACGCGATGGCGGCCTATCTCGACGGCCTGCCGCACGCGGCCAATTCGGGCGACGTCTACGCGATCCTCCAGAGATAAGGCTTTCGCGCCATGCGCTTCCTTCTCGCCTCCTGCCTCGCGCTGGCCCTCGGTGCCGCCCAGGCTGCCAGCCTCGACGGGATCGCGGTCGAGGTCGCGAACGGGAGCGAGCCGGTCCTCTGCGCCGAGAAGGACAACGTCTCGCTCACCTTCACCTCGCCGCGCGTGACGCGCTTCCACGTGGAGGCCGCGCACCCGGTCTATATCGGCGGCGTGCGCGAGGACCGCTACGCGCCGGACTGGACGGCGTGCGAGGACATCTCCGCCGCGACCTCCGAGATCCGCCCGCCCCGCAAGGTCACCTTCTACGAGGACGTGGAGCTCTGGCTCACGGGCTACACGTTCGCGAATTTCTGGCGCGACAAGGACGTGCCGATCCGGGTCGGCGACCGGGTCGAGCGGGGGCTCCACATCGTGCAGCTCTGGGTGCGCCGCAACGAGCGCGCCGAGGAGGTGCTGGTGCTCTATCCCGCCGACGGCTACTGGCGCATCCGCCCGCTGCCCCCGGCGCATCTCGCCTGGAGCGCCTACGGCTCCTCGCTCCTCATCGGCCCGGTCGAGAACCAAGGCCGGCCCGTGGTGAACATCAAGGAGGTGAGCTTCGACCCGGCCGCGAAAGCCTTCCGGATCGTCTTCGACCAGGGGGGCGAGGCCGTGGTGACGCTCTCCGGTCTCGACCGCGACCGCCTTGCCCTCGACGTCGCCTTCGACAAGCCCGTCGAGGGCAAGCCCTTCGCGGGCCTGCGCTCCATGTACGTCACCGAGTTCAACGCCGACGTGGCCCGCATCGCGGCGCGGGAAGAGGGGGCGAAGAGCTGGCGCGAGGAGCCCATCATGGCCTTCCGGGGCGCCAAGGCCACCGACGTGTGGACCGGCCGCCTCGTGCCCTCGCGCCACAACACCAGCGCGCCCGACATCGTCTTCAACCGCTTCCGCCCCGCGCCGTAGCTCCGGGGAGCCCCCAGACCCTCGATCGCTTCCGCCCTGCGCCGTAGCTCCGGGACGCCTCAGCGCCTTCAGCCGCTCCGGGGCGCCGCCTGCGCGCCCCGGAACCGGGCCCGCACGGCTTTCGCCAGCCTCCCGTCGATGAGCGCGAGCCCGCCTCCGATCAGCGCCATGCCGGCGAAGTGCTTCGGCTCCAGGCGCTCGCTCAGGAAAGCGGCGCCGAGGAGGATCGAGGTCACGGGGATCAGGAAGGTCACCAGGATCACGTTGGTGGCGCCGGCGGTGGCGAGGATGCGGAAATAGAGGATGTAGGCGAAGGCCGTGGAGACGAGGGCGAGGGCGAGCACGGCGAGCACCGTCGCGGTGCCGGGCATGCCGACCTCCCAGGGCCGCTCGAGGACGAGCGCCAGCGGCACCAGGATCGCGGTCGAGGCCGTGACCTGGCCCGTGGCGGTCGCGACGGGGGCGATCCCCATGGTCTTGAAGCGCCGGCCGTAGACGCCCGCGAAGGCATAGGAGACCGTGCCGGCGATGACGGCGAGCTGCGCCGCCACGTGGAGCCCGAGCTGACCGAGCGCATCGGTGCCGATCATCACGGCGACGCCGGCGAGCCCCACCACGACGCCGGCCATCCGTCCGCCGGTGAGGCGCTCGTCCTTCGTCAGCACATGCGCGACCAGCACGGTGAAGAGCGGGGTCGCGGCGTTGAGGATCGAGGCGAGCCCGCTCGCGATGTGGCCTTGGCCCCAGACCATGAGGCCGAACGGGATCACGTTGTTGAGGATCCCCATCCCGAAGAAGGCCCGCCAGACGGCGGCGTCCCGCGGCAGGCGCACGCCGAAGAGCCTCAGGGCCGCGTTGATGGCGAGCGCCGCGAGCCCGACGCGCAGGGCCGCGATGGTGAGCGGCGGCAGGTCGCGCACGGCGACGCCGACGAAGAAGAACGAGCCGCCCCACACCATCGAGAGGAGGATCAGCATCGCCCATTCGCGTCGGCCCATGGCGGCCTTGACCTCACCGTTCACCGCTTCCGCCCTCCTGAAGCGCGGCCCGAAGTGCCGTCGACCTGCCCCGCCACCGACCCGTTCCTCCCCTTCACGTCCCGCAAGGGTGACAGCGGAGCGCGCCAGGGGCCACCCGATTCCTGCGAAAGGATTGGTTCACGCAAAGACCCGACGCCGGGGCGGGATTTACCCCTCCTTCACGGCCGGAGCCGTTTCCTCGGGCGCGTGAACACGGGGCGCCGGCAAGAGCGCCGCGGCAGGGACCGGGCGGAGCCACATCATGGACGCGGATACGGGTTTCGGCTTTCACGCCGTGGAGAGCGGGCTCGACCGGATGCACCGCTGGGCCGTGCTCCTGGCGCTCGCCTCGCCCCTCGCCGGGCTCGCGATCCTGGCCGCGAGCGTGCTGAATCCGGGCTGACGCCGGCCCCGGCCCCCCCAAAGGCGTCCGGCCCAAGTGCAGCGGCCTCGGGCCTCCTCCGGCGGCGTCCGAGCCTAGTTCAGCGGCCAGACCAGCATGACGAGCGGGATGCCGACCACCACGACCAGGACCGAGAGCGGCAGGCCGAGGCGCCAGTAATCGCCGAAGCGGTAGCCGCCCGGCCCCATCACGAGCGTGTTGCACTGGTGGCCGATCGGCGTGAGGAAGTCGCAGGCCGCGCCGATCGCCACCGCCATCAGGAAGGCATCCGGGCGGTAGCCGAGCTGGGTCGCGAGGCTCGCGGCGATCGGCGCCATCACGAGCACGGTGGCGGCGTTGTTGAGGAAGGGCGTCACCGCCATGGCGGCCACCATGATGAGGACGAGCGCCCCGGTGGCGGGCAGCGCGTTGGCCACGACCGAGAGCCAGCCCGCGATGATCTCGGTGCCGCCGGTGGTCCGGATCGCCTCCGAGACCGGGATCAGCGCGCCCAGCATGACGAGGAGCGGCCACTCGATGGTCTCGTAGGCCTCGCGCAAGGTGAGCGAGCCGAAGAGGATCAGCAGCACCGCGGCGCCGAAGAAGGCGATCGCGATCGGCAGGATGTCGAAGGCGACGAGCCCCATGGCGCCGCCCAGCACCGCGATCGGGATCAGGCTGCGCCGGGACACGCCGAGGCGGATGTCGCGCTCGGCGAGCGGCAGGCCGCCGAGGTCCTTGAGGGTCTCGGGCATGTGGGTCAGGTTGCCCTGGAGCACCACCACGTCGCCGGCGCGCAGGGTGATGGTGCGCAGCCGCTCGGTGAAGCGCTGGCCGCGCCGGCTCACGGCCAGCAGGTTGACGCCGTAGCGCTGGTAGAGCGACAGGCGCTCGGCCGACTGGTCGATCAGCACCGAGCGCGGCCCGACGACGGCCTCCACGACCCCGATCTCGTCGGTGGCCTCGTCGGTCGCGATCGAGCGGTCCTCGCGGGTGAGCTTGAGTCCCGCGCGCGCCACCACGCGCTCGAGCGCCGCCGGCTCGCCTTCGAGCATCACGGTGTCGTTCTCGCGGATCACCGCGTCGGGCAGGGGCTTGGCGCTGCGGTCGTTGGCGCGGATGATCGAGGCGACCTTGACCTCGTCCTCGCCGAGCTTGTGGATGTCGGCGACGGTCTGGCCGACGAGGTCGGACTCGGGCGGCACCGCGGCCTCGGTGACGTAGTCCTTGATGTCGACGGCCTCGTCGAGGGAGGCGGTCGCCCGCCGCCCGCTCGGGATGAGCCGGTAGCCGAAGGCAAGGAAGACGACGCCCGCGGCCGCGATTCCGAGCCCGACGGGCGTGAAGTCGAACATCCCGAAGGGCTGGCCCGTCATCTCGGCCCGCACGCGGGACACGATGATGTTGGGCGAGGTGCCGACGAGCGTGACGAGCCCGCCGATGAGGGAGCCGAAGGCCATCGGCATCAGCAGGCTCGAGGGCGAGGTGTTGGTCCGGCGCGCGATCTGGAACGCCACCGGGATCATCATGGCGAGCGCGCCGATGTTCTTCACGAAGGCGGAGAGGATCGTGACGGCGCCGACGAGCACGATCACCTGCATCTGGGCCGTCTGCAGGTAGGGCGCGAAGCGGTTGAGCGCCGCCTCCATGACGCCGGACTTCGACACCGCGGCGCTGACGAGGAGCGCGCTGCCCACGATGATGACGATGTCGTCGCTGAAGCCCGCGAAGGCCTCCTTGGCGGGCACGATCCCGGTGAGCACCGCGGCGAGCAGCGCCATCGCGGCCACGAGGTCGTACCGGAACCGGCCCCACACGAAGAGGGCCATCATCCCGGCCACGATGGCGAAGGCGAGCGCTTGCTGGAGGGTCATGGAGATCCGCAAGAGCCGCGGGACTGCGGCGCAGACCGATAACGCGCTCGGGGCAGGGTTGATCCAGGAGCCGCAGGGCCCCGGCCCCATCCGGGGACGGCGTCAGGCCGCCCGCTTGCCCTCGGCCTGGCCGTAGAAGGTGCCGCCCGACTCCGCGAAGTCGAGGAGGAGCGCCGGCGGGGCGAAGCGCGCCCCGTGCCGGGCCTCCAGGCGCCGGCACAGCTCCACGAAGCGGGCCGGGCCCATGAGGTCGATGTAGCTCAGGGCTCCCCCCGTGAAGGGCGCGAAGCCGAAGCCAAGGATCGAGCCGACGTCGGCCTCGCGGGGATCGGTGACGACCCCCTCCTCGACCGTGCGCGCGGCCTCGAGCGCCTGGGTGACGAGGAGACGCTGCTTCAGCTCCTCGAAATCGATCAGCTCGGCTTCGAGGTGCACGGGCTGCAGGTCCTTGAGGCCCCGCCACAGGCGCTTCGGCCCACTCTCGGGGTAGTCGTAGAAGCCCTTCCGGTTCTTGCGGCCGAGCCGCCCCTCGCGCTCGACCATGCGCTCCAGGAGTTCCGCCTGCCGCGGATCGACGGCCGCGTCCCCGGCCTGCGCCCGCGTCGCCTTGACGATCCGGAGCGCGAGGTCGAGGGCGACCTCGTCGTTGAGCGAGAGCGGGCCCACCGGCATGCCGGCCTGCCGGCCCGCATTCTCGATCATGGCCGCCGGCACGCCCTCCACGAGCATGAGGTGGCCCTCCAGGATGTAGGCGCCGACGCAGCGGTTGGCGAAGAACCCGCGTGCGTCGTTGACGACGATCGGGGTCTTGCGGATCGCACGCACGTAGTCGAGGGCGACCGCGAGCGCCCTGTCGCCGGTCTCCTTCCCCTTGATGATCTCGACCAGCATCATCTTCTCGACCGGCGAGAAGAAATGGATGCCGATGAAGCGGCCGGCATCCCGCGACGCCCCCGCGAGGCCGGTGATCGGCAGGGTCGAGGTGTTGGTGGCCACGATGCAATCGGGCCCGACCGCAGCCTCCACCCTGGCGATCACCTCGGCTTTCACCTTCGGGTCCTCGAACACCGCCTCGATCACGAGGTCGCAACTGCGGAGATCGGCGTAGTCCGCGCTCGCCCGGATGCGGGCGAGGAGCGCGTCGCGGTCGGCAGTCTTGGCGCGGCCCTTCATGATCTGGTCGGACATGAGCTTGTGGGAATAGGCCTTGCCCTTCTCGGCCGCCTCCACGTCACGATCGACCAGCACCACGTCGAGGCCGGCATTAGCGCTCACGTACGCGATGCCGGCGCCCATGAAGCCCGCGCCCACGACGCCGATCGTCTTCAGGGTGGTCGGCTCCACGCCCTTCGGCCGGCGCGCGCCCTTGTTGAGCTCGCCCATGGAGAGGAAGAGCGTGCGGATCATCGCCGCCGCCTCCTTGGAGCGCAGGATCTTGGCGAACCAGCGCGACTCCACCTTCAGGGCAAGGTCCATGGGGAGCTGGAGCCCCTGATAGACCGCCTCCAGGATAGCATAGCCGGCCGGGTAGTTGCCGTGCGTCTCGCGCCGGTAGATCGCGTTCGCGGCCGGCCAGACCTGCATGCCTTGCGCGGAATAGACCTTGTTGGAGGGCAGCTTGAAGCCCTTCTCGTCCCAGGGCGCGACGCCTTTTCCTCCAGCTTTGATCCAGTCCCTGGCGGCTTGGACGAGGCGATCCTGCGGCGCGACCTGGTGGACGAGGCCCATGTTGCGGGCCATGAGGGCGCGGATCTGCTCGCCCTTGAACAGCATCTGGAGCGCGTCGCCGGTCGGCATCAGGCGCGCCACGCGCTGGGTGCCGCCGGCGCCGGGGAAGAGCCCGACCTTGATCTCGGGGAGCCCGACCCGCGTCGCATCCGCGTCCGACAGCACCCGGTGATGGCAGGCGAGCGCGAGCTCGAAGGCGCCCCCGAGGCACACCCCGTGCACGGCCGCCGCGAACGGCTTGCCGCAGGTCTCGAGCCGCCGGTAGAGGAGCGACAGCTTGCGCGATTCCTCGAAGAAGAAGCGCATCGCCTCCTCCTCGCCGCGCTCCTTCGCGAGCCGCGCATGCTCCGCGCCGAGCCCCTGGAGCATGGTGAGGTCCGCGCCCCCCGAGAAGCTCTCCTTGCCGGAGGCGATCACGCAGCCCTTCACGGCCTCGTCGGCCGCGACCGTCTCGACGATGCGGGAGAGTTCGTCCATGACCTCCGGCGTGATCACGTTCATGGAGCGGCCCGGCATGTCCCAGGTCGCGAGCGCGATGCCGTCGCCGTCGATCTCGAAGCGGAAATTCGTGAGGTCCATGGCGGTCGGCTCCTTCGGCGTCCGGTCTGCGCTCGTCGTGATGGTCGTCCCGTCAGCTCGCTTGCCGCAGAGGCTCGGGCCGCAGCCGCGTGCAAATGTCGTCCGTGGTGACGATCTCGGCGAACTCGCCCGCGAGATTCGCGAGCGTCATGCGGTGGACCTCCTCGGCGGCGTGCCGGTCGCCGTCCGGGCCGGTGCGGTCGAAGGTCCAGGCGGCGTCGCGCACGAGCTTGGCGTCGAAGCCGAGATTGCCGGCCATGCGCGTCGTGGTCTCGACGCAATGGTTCGTGGTGGCGCCGCAGATCACGAGCGCCGTGATGCCGGCGGCGCGCAGCCGGCTCTCCAGATCCGTGCCGATGAAGGACGCGTTGACGTGCTTCACGATCACGGGCTCGCCCGGGATCTCGCGCGCCTCGTCCTTGACGGCGTAGCCGGGCCGCTCGGGCCGGAACACGGAATCGGCCTCGCGCGAGGCGTGGCGGATGTGGATCACGGGGGCGCCGACGGCCCTGAAATGCGCCAGGAGGTCGGCGATGCGGCGGATCGCGTCCGGGTTGTTGCGCCGGTGGCCGGCCGCCTCGATCTCGTCGAAACCCCGCTGAACGTCGATGACGACGAGCGCGGTGGTGGCAGGATTCAAAGCGTCCATCTCACACCCGCTCGATGATCGTCGCGGTGCCCATCCCGGCCGCGACGCACAAGGTGACGAGCGCCGTCTGCCGGCCGGTCCGCTCCAGTTCGTCGAGCACGGTGCCGAGCACCATGGCGCCGGTGGCCCCGAGCGGGTGCCCCATCGCGATGGCGCCGCCGTTGACGTTGACCCGCGCGGGGTCGAGGTCGAGCGCCTGCATGTAGCGCAGGACCACGGCCGAGAAGGCCTCGTTGATCTCGAACAGGTCGATGTCGGCCTTCGTCATCCCGGCTTTGCGGAGCGCCAGTTCCGACACGTCGATGGGGCCGGTGAGCATGAGGGCGAGGTCCGAGCCCATGGAGGCGAAGGAGCGGATGCGCGCGCGGGGCCTCGCCCCGAGCTTGGCGCCGCCCTCCGCCGAGCCGACCAGCACCGCGGCGGCGCCGTCGACGATCCCGGACGAGTTGCCGGCATGATGCACGTGGTCGATCGCCTCCACGTCCGGATGGGCGGCGATCGCCACCGCGTCGAAGCCGCCCATTTCGCCCATCTGGACGAAGGCGGCCTTGAGTTGGCCCAGCGACTGCATGTCGGTCTGGGGCCGCATGTGCTCGTCCCGGTCGAGCAGCGTGAGGCCGTTGACGTCCCGCACGGGGACGACCGACTTCGCGAAGCGCCCCTCCTCCCAGGCGCGGGCGGCGCGGCGCTGAGACTCGACCGCGTAGGCGTCGACGTCGTCGCGGGTGAAGCCGTATTTCGTGGCGATCAGGTCGGCCGAGATGCCCTGCGGCAGGAAGTAGTTCGGGATTGCGATGCCGGGATCCACCGGCCAGGCGCCGCCGGACGCTCCCATGCCGACGCGGCTCATGGATTCGACGCCGCCCCCGATGGCGACGTCCTTCATGCCGGTCATCACCTGGGCGGCCGCGAGGTTCACGGCGTCGAGCCCGGAGGCGCAGAAGCGGTTGATCTGCACGCCAGGCGTATCCTTGCCGAAGCCCGCTTTGAGCACCGCCGCGCGCGCGATGTCGCCGCCGGCCTCGCCCACCGGATCGACGCAGCCCAGCACCACGTCCTCGACGTGGACGGGATCGAGGCCGGTGCGGCGGCGCAGCGCGTCGAGGGCCGTGACCGCGAGGTCGACGGTCGGGACCTCGTGCAGGGATCCGTCGGGCTTGCCGCGCCCGCGGGGGGTGCGCACGGCGTCGTAGATGAAGGCCTCGGGCATGGGAGATCCTCGACCCTCCCCCCTCTGCGGGGGAGGGTGGCGAACGAAGTGAGCCGGGAGAGGGGCCGTGCTCGCGAGGACCGCCCCTCTCCCGACCCTCGCTGACGCGAGGGCCACCCTCCCCCGCAGAGGGGGGAGGGTTTGCGGTGTCTTAGAACGCTTCCGCGGGCATCGCCATCACGGTGTCGGCGCCCGCCGAGATGCGTGCCACCAGGGCGCCGGTCTCGGGCAGCATCCGCTCCATGAAGAAGCGGCCGGTGAGGAGCTTGGCGTCCATGCGGGTCTCGTCGCCGTCCGCCTTCTTCGCGGACGCGGCGCGCGCGATCCGCGCCCACATGTAGCCCATGGCGACGAGGCCGAAGAGGTGCATGTAGTCATGCGCGCCGGCGCCCGCGTTGTCGGGCTTCGTCATCGCGTTCTGCATGAACCACATGGTGGCCTGCTGGAGGTGGCCGAGCGCGCCCTGGAGCGGCGCCACGAAGGGCGCCAAGTTTTCGTCGGCGCCGTGCTCCTGGCAGAAGGCGCCGACCTCGCTGAAGAAGGCCATGACGGCCCTGCCGCCGTCGCGGGGAAGCTTGCGGCCGACAAGGTCCATGGCCTGGATGCCGTTGGCGCCCTCGTAGATCATCGCGATGCGGGCGTCGCGCACGAACTGCGACATGCCCCATTCCTCGATGTAGCCGTGCCCCCCGAAGGTCTGCTGCGCCTTCACGGCGTTCTCGAAGCCGAGGTCGGTGAGCACGCCTTTGAGCACCGGGGTCATGAGGCCCATATGGTCGTCCGCCTGCCGGCGCTCGCCCTCGTCCTGCGAGCGGTGCGCCACGTCGGATTTCAGCGCGGTCCAGAGCACGAGGGCGCGGGCGGCCTCGTTGAAGGCCTTGATCGAGAGAAGGTTCCGGCGCACGTCCGGATGCACGATGATCGGGTCCGCGGGCTTCTCGGGCGCCTTCGCGCCGGTGAGCGCGCGGCCCTGGAGGCGGTCCTTGGCATAAGTCGCCGCGTTCTGGTAGGCGACCTCCGACTGCGACAGGCCCTGGATCGCGACGCCGAGGCGCGCCTCGTTCATCATCACGAACATGGCGGCGAGCCCCCGGTTGGCCTCGCCGACGAGCCAGCCGGTCGCGCCGTCGTAGTTCATCACGCAGGTCGCGTTGCCGTGGATGCCCATCTTGTGCTCGAGCGAGCCGCAGGCGACGCCGTTGCGCCCGGCGAGCGAGCCGTCCGGGTTCACGAGCACCTTGGGGACCACGAAGAGCGAGATCCCCTTGGTGCCCTCCGGCGCGCCCTCGATGCGGGCGAGGACGAGGTGGACGATGTTCTCGGTAAGGTCCTGCTCGCCGGCCGAGATGAAGATCTTGGTGCCGGTGATCGCGTAGGACCCGTCGGGGTTCGGCACCGCCTTCGCCTTGATGAGCCCGAGATCCGTGCCGCAATGGGGCTCGGTGAGGTTCATGGTGCCGGACCAGCGGCCCTCCACCATCGGGGGCACGTAGAGGCTCTTCTGCTCCTCGCTGCCATGCACCAGGAGCGCCGCCACGGCCCCGAGCGTCAGGCCCGGATACATCGAGAACGCCATGTTGGCCGAGGACGCGAACTCGTTCATCACCGCCTGGAGGGTGTAGGGCAGCCCCTGGCCGCCATATTCGGGCGGAACCGAGAGCCCCATCCAGCCGCCCTCCGCATAAGCCCGGTAGGCGTCCCTGAAACCTGTAGGTGTAGTCACGGAGCCGTCGGGGCTGCGCCGGCAGCCCTCCCGGTCGCCGGTCTGGTTGAGGGGCTGGAGCACCTCCTCGCAAACCTTGGCGCCCTCCTCGAGGATCGCCTCGATGAGGTCGGGCGTGGCGTCGGCGAAGCCCGGCAGGTTGTTGTAGCGCTCGATCTGGAACACGTCGGTGAGGAGGAACATCACGTCCTCCACGGGAGCCTTGTAGGCGGGCATCGCGGCTTGTCCCTTAGGCTTCGGATGAGCGGCCGGCCGGTCGCGGATATGGAGGCCCGGACGGGCCTCCGGAGAGATGGTTTAGATATAAACCGTCACCTCCCGCAGGGGAAGGGGAAGCAGGGCCGGATCGCGGGCTGCGCACACGAAAACGGCCGCTCCCGGAGGAACGGCCGTCCAAATCTTGCGGGACCTCAGGGATCCCGGTCAGGCGCGGGCGTCTCAGGCGGCGACGAGCGACGCGCGGTGGGCCTTCAGCTCGGCGAGCGCCTGCTCGATCTCGACCTTCTGCTGCTCGAGATGAGCGATCTGGTCGTCGACCTGGGCGAGGGAGAGCTTCAGGTTGGCGGCCGGCATCTCGGAGCCGCGCTCCTCGGCCACCATGGCGCGGATCTCGGTGAGGGTGAAGCCGAGCTGCTTGCCCTTCAGGATCACGGCGAGGCGCGAGCGGTCGCGGGCGTCATAGATGCGGGCGGTGCCCTCGCGGCGCGGCGAGAGGAGGCCGCGGTCCTCGTAGAACCGGAGCGTCCGCAGCGTCACGCCGAATTCGCGGGCGAGATCGCCGATCGTATAAGTCTTCGGACGGTCGGTCCGGCGGCCTGCCGCTGTGTCTTCGGGGGAATAAGCCTGCTCAGTCGTGCTGTTGTTCATCGTGCCCACCACTCGATTGAGGCGCCCGAACTGCGCCGAGCTGCCGTTGCCTGCCGCCGGTACAGGTTGCATCCTGGAAACCGGCACCGCGCCGGTCGATCCGATTCTCACCATAACACAATTGTGACGCTAGGGGAGGCCGATCGACGACGTTGTGACTTCCTAGCCCCAATCTCGCCCTTTTTGCGGCGGCGGGGGGCGCTTCATCCGAAGGTTGAACAAGCTTGGCCGTACCGCGCGGGGCCTTCGGAGGGGATTAAGCGGGCATTTACCTTAACGGTTCATGGTTCTCGGACGCCCGGAGCGGGCGGACCGCGAATCGTCGAGGGCCGAGGCTCGCCTGCCGGTGCGACCGGGCGCGGGCCCCGCCCGGTCCGTCCACACCCCTGCGCGAGCGTGGCGATGACACGAGCTTCGAGACCCGGTCCGTTCACCCTCCCGCCTGCTGCGCGAGCCCCGCGATGACACGACCCTATACGACGGGCTCCGGCGACCCCTTCGACTTCCGCGATCCGTTCCGCGAATCGCCCCGCCGCCCGCGGCCGGACGGCGCGTTCCGGACTCCAGACCCTGCCGGTGCGCGCGCCGAGGCCCGGCGGTCCGGCGGCGGGCGGCCGGACCCCGCCTCGGCCTGGGATCCGGAGGAGCCGGCCCGCCCCCCGCGGAGCACGGGGCCCGGAAAGGCGCGCCTCGTCGACGACGTGGCCGGCATCCTCGCCGGCCTGCGCGACCGGCTCGATGCGCGCGACGGCGGCATGCCGGTCCAGGATCAGGCGCGCCGCGCCCCCCGCGCGGCGCGGCCGCGGGCGTTCGACGGCGATGGGATGCGCGACGGCCCCGGCTCCGGCCCGGCCGAGCCGCCGGGCCTCGGAACCCTGCGTGAAGAGATCCGCGACCTGCGGCGCGGCATGGGCGCGCTCGCGACCCGGTCCGAGATCCTCGACATGGAGCGCCAGATCCGCGGCCTGGCCGCCGAGGTCGTCGAGACCCGCAGCCCCGGCGCGATCACGGCGCTCGCCGAGCGGCTCGAGGCCGTGCAGGCCGAGATCGGCCGCCTCGCGGGCGAGATCCCCGAGAACCTGCACCAGCGCATCGGTTCGGCGATCGAGCTCCTCAACTGGAAGATCGACTCCGCCCGCGGCGTGGAGGGCGCGGATCTGCGCGTCCTCAACACCGAGGTCGCCGGCCTGCGCCGGGGGCTCGCCGAACTCGCCGAACCGCGGCGGCTCGACGAACTCGCCCACGAGGTCGCGTCTCTCCGTGCGCTCGTCGCGGACCTGCGCCTGCGCTTCGAGCGCGACGGCCTCGCCGGCCTGCGGGAGGACCTGTCCTCGACCCGAGGCGAGATCGTCGCGCAAGGGGACGACCTCGCGGCGCTGCGCACCACCTTCGAGGGCATGCGCCGGGCGCTCGTGGGCGAGGGCGGCGCGGCCGCCTCGCTCCCCGTGCTGCGCCACGAGATCGGCCAGCGCCTCGATGCCCTGCTGCGCCGGCCCGCGCCCGAGAGCCTGAGCCCGATCGCGCACCGTCTCGCCGCGATCGAGGACGGCCTCGCCCGGCTGCGGGCGCAGCCTGCCCCCGACCTCGCCGCGATGGCGGCGAGCTTCGAGCAGGTCGCGACCCTGCGCGGCCGCGAGGCCGACCGCCTCGCCGGACGCTTCGACGAGGTCGACGGGATGCTGCGCCAGATCCGCGAGCGCACCGAGCCGGGCGCCGCCGTCGCGTCCGCCCTCGATGCGTCGCAGGCCTCGCTGGCCGCGCTCGACCGCAAGGTCGAAGCGGTCGCGGCCAAGTTCGATCTCGACAGCCTCTCGGCCCTGCGGGATCAGATCACGGCCGCCCGCGGCCCGTCCGGGGACGCCGGCGCGGACCCGGCGCTGCTCGAGCGGCTGCAGGCGCTCGACGCGCGCCTGCGGGACCTCGCCGCCCGCGAGCCCGAGCGCCTCGAGCCCCTGCGGGAGCAGCTTGCCGCCATCGCGAGCCGGCTCGACCGCCTGTCCTTCGCGCGCCCGGCCGGGTCCAGCCCGGAGGCCGGCGCGCCGGTGTCCCTGCCCGACGACCTCGCCGGGCGCCTGGCGCGGATCGAGGACCTGCTCGCCGCCCAGCGTCCGGTCGCCGAGGGACTCGTCGCCGGCGTCGAGCGGCTCGGCCGCCTGGAGGAGAGCCTGCAGGGCCGCACGCCCGCCTTCGACCAGATCGCCCAGAGCCTGCAGGGCCGGGCGCCTGCCCTCGACCAGATCGCCCAGACCCTGGAGCGCCTCGACGACGGCCTGCGCCATGTCGCCCAGGTCTCCGACACCGCTTCGGTCGAGATCCTGCTGCGCGACCTCGGCGGCCGGCTCGACGAGATCCACGCCTCGCGGGAGCAGGTCGAGCGCCTCGAGGCGCAAATCGCCGGGCTCGCGGCGGCGCTCGAGCGCAGCGGCCGCGCCGATCCCGCGATCGAACTGCTGCACCAGACCATCGGCGAGGCCGTCGCCGAGATGCGCTCCCTGCGCGAGGACGCCCCAAGGCCCGACGGCTCCCGCGCCCTGCCCGAACTCGACGCCATCGCCCGCGACCTGCGGGACCTCAAGGCCGAGCGCGAGGGGCGCTGGAGCCCGTCCGATCTCGAAGCGATCGCCCGCGACCTCCAGGACCTCCGGGCCGAGGGCGCCGCCCGCGAGGACCGCACCCACGAGGCTCTGGCGGCGATCCAGGCGGCGCTCGGCAGTCTCGCCCAGCGGGCGGGCGGGCGCGACGGGCCGGCGCGGCCGGACCCCGCCAACGACGCGGACCGCCCGCCGCCCGCCGACATCGTGCCCGACGCCGCGTCCCGGATCCCGACCGCAGCGGGCGCCGAGCCCTCCTGGACGGGGCGGTTCCGCGCGGCCCTGCAACGCCGCCGCGGCGCCGAACCCGCAGCGGCGCCGGCCCCGATGCCGGTCCCGCCCCCTCCCGTCATGGCGGGCCCGCGCGACCTCGACGAGACGCTTCCCCCCGAATCGCTCCTCCCCGAGGCGCCCGCCCTGGTCGAGGCCGCCGCGGCCTCTCCGGAGCCCGGCCTCCCGAAGGCCACCCTGCCGGAGTTCCGGCCGATCGTGATCGGCGCCTCGAGCCCGGAGGCGCCGGCGCGCATCCGCTCCAGCTTCATCGCCGCGCTGCGCCGCAACCAGGCCGCCGGCGAGGGGAGCGCGCCGGACGGCGCCCCGCCCAAGGCGCCGGGGCGCCGGCTCCAGAGCGTGCTGCTCGTCGGCGCGGCCGCGGCGGCGCTCGCGGCCGGAGCCTGGTCGTTCGGGGGTCCCGCCCGCATCGGCGATGCGGTCGCGGCCGTCGCGGGCCGGGTCGATTCCTGGCGGTCGCCGGCCGCGCCCGTGCGGCCCAAGACGGTCGCGCAGGCCGGGACGTCGAAGCCGGCCCCCGAGCGCGCGAAGCACCCGGAGCCGATCGGCACGCCGGCGGCGACCGGTACGCCCGCGTCCGGGACGGCTCCCACGGGCACGCCGTCCGCCGGCGCGTCTCTTACGGCCGCCAGGGATCCCAGCGCCGAAGCCGCGCGGGCGCCGGAGGCATCCGCGAGCCCGGTCGAGACCGGCTCCCTGCCGGCGTCAGCCGCGCGCAACGCCGACGACCTGCCGGCCGGGATCCCGGCCCGGCTGAAGCCGGCGGTGCTCGCCGGCAACCCGGCGGCGCTCTACGAGCTCGCCTCGCTCCTGGTCCAGGGCCGGGAGATGCCCAAGGACCCGGCGCTCGGGGCGAGGATCCTCGAGCGCGCCGCCCAGGCCGGACTCGTCCCGGCGCTGTTCAGCCTCGGCCAGCTCTACGAGACCGGCGTCGGCGTCGCACAGGACCTCGCCCAGGCGCAGGTCTGGTACCGGCGCGCGGCCGAGCGCGGCAACACCAACGCGATGCAGAACCTCGGCGTCCTGATCGCGGCCGGCAGCGACGGCAAGACGGATTATCCCGCCGCGATCCCGTGGTTCCGCCAGGCCGCCGATCTCGGCGTCCGCGACAGCCAGTTCAACCTCGCCGTGATCCTGGCTTGGGGCATGGGCACGCCGCGCAACCCGGTCGAGGCCTACAAGTGGTTCGCGCTCGCCGCGAGGGCGGGCGATCAGGAGGCGGCCGCCAAGCGGGACGAGATCGCCCGCGAGCTCTCGCCCGCCGACCTCGCGGCCGCCAAGGCGCTTGCCGAGAACTGGCGCGCCCGGACGACGGACCGCGCCGCCAACACCGTCCCGCCGCTGCCGCAGGGCATGTCGGACATCCCAGCGCCGAAGCCCCTCAGCGGCAGGGTGTGACGCGAGGCGTGTCGGATATGCCGGCGCGCAAGCCTTCCAGGGGGAGGATGTGACACGGGGCGCGGCCGTCCCGTCTCCCGTCGTTCGACCGGCAGGCGCCGCGCGGCTCTAACGCCTCGCCCTGCCGGGGACCGGGCCCTATCTCGGTTTGACGTTCAGACCCGGCCGAGCGGGGAGGCGCGCCGCGCCCCTCCGAGGGACGGCCGTTGCGACGGGACTCGCGAGCCCCGCCGCGAAGACCCGACGGACGGCGGGACTCGCGGGCCCCGTCGCGACGACCCGATCGACGGCGGGGCGCCTGCGCGTCCGGCCCGAAACCCTGTGGCAACCAATCCGAGGCCATAACGGCCGTCGGGGGGAACGGCGTGCAACTCTATCTCCCGATCGCCGAGATGCCGGTCAGCGTCCTCCTCATCCTGGGGATGGGGGCGGCGGTCGGCTTCATCTCGGGGCTGTTCGGCATCGGCGGCGGGTTCCTCATGACCCCGCTCCTGATCTTCCTCGGCATCCCGCCCGCGGTCGCGGTCGCGACCCAGACCGCGCAGATCGTCGCCTCCTCGACCACGAGCGCCATGGGGGCCTTGCGCCGCAACGCGCTCGACCTCAAGCTCGGCAGCGTCCTGGTGGCCGGCGGCCTCGTGGGCTCGGGCCTCGGCGTCTGGTTCTTCGCCGCCGCGCGCAGGGCGGGCCAGCTCGATCTCGTGATCGTGGTCTCCTACGTGACCCTGTTCACGGTGGTGGGCTCGCTGATGCTCAAGGAGAGCATCCGCGAGTTCTGGTCCTCGCGCCGGGGCAGCCCGCGTCCGCGCCGCCGGGGCGGGGATCACGCTCCTTATCTCGGCTGGCCGCTGCGGATGCGCTTTCCCCGTTCCAAGCTCTACGCCAGCGCGATTCCGATCCTCGGGCTCTCCCTGTTCGTCGGCTTCGCGGGCGCGCTTCTGGGCATCGGCGGCGGCTTCATCATGGTGCCGGCGCTGCTCTATCTCTTCCGCGTCCCGACCGCCGTCGTGATTGGGACCTCGCAGTTCCAGATCCTCTGCACCACCCTCGTGGCGCTCGTCCTGCACGCGGTCGCCAACCAGGCCGTCGACGTGGTGCTCGCGATCCTGCTCATCCTGGGCGGCGTGTTCGGGGCGCAGTTCGGGGCGCGGGCCGGCCGCAACCTGCGCGCCGAGCTCTTCCGCTTCCTCCTGGCGCTGCTGCTGCTCGCGGTCGGCGTGCGCTTCGCGGTCGAACTCGTGGTGCGCCCCACCGAGCCGTTCTCGATCTCGATCCAGGAGACGCGGGTATGAGGGCCCCGGCTCCCGACCGCCGCCGCGGCCCGGACGGGTTCCCGATCCGGGAGACGCGGGCATGAGGAGCGCCGGCCGTCTCCGCGCCCTCGTCACCGGGCTCCTCGTCATGGGAGGCGTCCCCGCGGTCGCCGAGACCATGGTGACCTCGCTCTCGAGCCACCGGCTCGCGATCACATCGAACTACACCGGCGCCGCGATCGCGGTCTTCGGCGTGATCGAGCGCGACGCCCAGAGCATCTCCCGCGCCAGCCCCTACGACATCGTGGTCACCGTGCGGGGTCCGCGCCAGACCCTCGTGGTGCGCGAGAAGGAGCCAGCCGGCTTCGTGTGGATCAACCAGGAGCAGCAGCTCTTCCCCGACGCACCCGCCTATCTCGGGGTGTTCGCGACCCGTCCCCTCGACGAGATCACCGGCGAGGCGCTGCAGCGGCGCCAGCGCGTGGGGCTCACCGCCATCGTCAACGCGCCCGACTTCACGACGGAGCGCGGCGCCGCCGACGATGCGTTCCGGGACGCGCTGCTGCGCCTGAAGCTGCGCGAGAACCTCTACGTCCAGGAGGACCGCGCGGTCACGTTCCTCACGGCCTCGCTCTTCCGCCTGAGCGTGCCGCTGCCCGCGACCGCCCCGCCCGGCAACTACGACGTGGACGTGCGGCTCTTCGCCGACACCGTCGTCCTGTCCCAGACCCAGACGAGCTTCGAGCTCGTGAAGACCGGCTTCGAGCAGCAGGTCGGCGAGGTGGCCCGGGACTGGTCGGCCCTCTACGGCCTCGCCACCGCGGGCGTCGCGCTCCTGTTCGGCTGGATCGCCAGCGTGATCTTCCGCAGGGACTAGGTTCTACGGATGCGGCTCAGGGACAGGCCGCGCTTCACCTCTAGTCTCTGTCTGCTTGTGATGGAACCGGGAGGGGCGGGCTGTCGGCTCCGCGACTCCGTCCGGATGCGATCCTGAAACAGCCCGACGGACTCTAGTTTCCGCCGACACCCTCAATCCCGGCACAGCATCGCGCGGCCGATCGCGAAGATGCGCTCGGTGCCGATCAGGTGCGCCGTGAAGCCCGTGGGGAAGAGCGGCTTGAAGGCGGCGTCGCAGGCGTTGAGGCCGCCCGCATAGGCCCCGAAGGCCGGCATCACGCAGCGCTCCCCGTCCGTGAGGAAGCAGCGCCGCCGCACCGAGCGCCCGCGCATCACGACCTTGCCGACTGGGTGGAGATGGCCCGCTACCTCCGCGACCTCGCCGGGCTGCGGCTCGTGGCGCAGGGTGAGGTTTTTCAGCCGCATCTCGGCCGCGACCTCGCCGCCGAGGGTCTCGGGCAGCACCCGGTCGTGGTTGCCCGTCACCCAGATCCAGGTCCGGCCGGCCTGCACCGCGCCCAAGGCTGCGCGCTCCTCGTCGCCCAACCGCTCCGGACCGCCCACATCGTGGAAGCTGTCGCCGAGCGCGATCACCGTGCGGGGCTGGAAGCGCTCCGCCACCGCGTCGAGCGACGCCAGAGTCTCCCGGGTGTCATAGGGGGGCAGGAACATTCCGCGGCGCGCGAACGACGAGCCCTTCTCGAAATGCAGGTCGGCGACGAGGAGCGCGCCCTCGTCGGGGAGATAGAGCGCCCCCGAGAGGTCGAGCACCGCCGCGAGGCCCGCGAGGGCGATCTCGGCTGTTTCTTGTTTGTTCTTCAAGGCACCGATCTTCGGCAGGGCCGTCACGTGGGGTTTCCTTGCGGTCCGGAAGCGGGAGGCGGGCGGCTCAGGCCAGGGCCTCCTCGAAGAGCGCCGCCTCGGCCTCCGCGAGGATGTCGTCGGCGCCTTCGCCGTAGACCCGCTCGCGCCCGATCTCGAGCATGACCGACACGCTCAAGGGCGACACCCGCTCGAGCGGCTTGTGGATGATTCGCCCGCGGATGCGCTTCAACATCACGCCGAGCCGGCGCACGTCGAGGAGTCCCGTTGCCGCATCGGCCCGGGCGGCGCGGAGCAGCACGTGGTCGGGCTCGTGCTTGCGCAGGACGTCGTAGACGAGATCGGTCGAGACCGTGACCTGGCGCCGCGTCTTCTCCTGGCCGGGGAAGCGCCGCTCGATCAGCCCGGCGATCACCGCGCAGGTCCGGAAGGTGCGCTTCATGAGCGCCGATTCGGCGAGCCAGTCCTCGAGGTCGTCGCCGAGCATGTCCTCGTCGAACAGCGCCTCGATGAAGCCGGGCTCGCGGCCGGCGCGGGCCGCGACGTCGCCCATGCCCCAGACCGCGAGGCCGTAATCGTTGGCCACGAAGCCGAGGGGCTTGAGCCGCGCCCGCTCCAGGCGGCGGGTGAGGAGCATGCCCAGCGTCTGGTGCGCCAGCCGGCCCTCGAAGGGAAAGCAGGTCATGTAATGGCGCCCGCCCCTCGGGAAGGTCTCGACCAGGAGGTCGCGCGGGCCCGGCACGATGGACTTGCGCCGCTGCCACAGGAGCCAGTCGGTGACCTGGGGCGGCAGGCGGTCCCACTCGAAGGGGTCGGCGAGGATGCGCCGGACCCGCTCGGCGAGAAAGGTCGAGAGCGGAAACTTGCCGCCCGCATAGGCCGGGATCTTGGGGTCGGTGCCGGCCTTGGCGCGCGTCACCAGCGCCTCGTTCTCGTGCATGCCCTCGAAGCGCAGCACCTCGCCGGCGAACAGGAAGGTGTCGCCGACCGTGAGCGTCTCGGCGAAGTACTCCTCGACCTCGCCGAGGATACGCCCGCCGCGCGGCAGCACGCTGCCGGGCTTGCCCCGGACGGCGCGGGCGAGGCGCACCTTGATCATGGTGGCCTCCACGATCGTGCCGACGTTGAGGCGGTATTGCTGCGCGACGCGCCCGTCACGCACCCGCCAGAGCCCGTCGGCGCCGCGCACGATCTTGGCGAAGCGCTCGTAGGCGCGAAGCGCGTAACCGCCCGTGGCCACGAAGGCGACCGCCGCCTCGAAATCCTCGTAACTCAGGTCGCGGTAGGGCGCGGCGGCGCGCACCTCCTCGTAGAGCTCCTCCACCCGGAACGGCTCCGCGCAGGCCATGCCGAGGACGTGCTGGCACAGCACGTCCAGCGCCCCGACCCGGGCGTCCGGGGTGTCCTGCGCGGCCTCCTCGATGGCGTCGAGCGCGGCCTGGCATTCGAGGATCTCGAAGCGGTTCGCCGGCACGAGATAGGCCTTGGAGGGCTCGTCCATGCGGTGGTTCGAGCGCCCGATCCTCTGCATGATGCGGGACGCGCCCTTCGGGGCCCCGACATTGACCACGAGGTCGACGTCGCCCCAGTCGATGCCGAGATCGAGGGTCGCGGTGCAGACGACCGCGCGGAGCGACCCCGCCACCATGGCGGCCTCGACCCGCCGGCGCTGGTTGACGTCGAGGGAGCCGTGGTGGAGCGCGATCGCGAGCCCGTCCTCGTTGAGGTTCCACAGCGACTGGAAGACGTATTCGGCCTGGAGCCGGGTGTTGACGAAGACCAGCGTGGTGCGGTGCTTGCGGATGAGCTCGTAGATCGCCGGCATCGCGAGCGCCGCCGTGTGGCCCGCCAGCGGCAGACGCGCGTCGGGCGCCAGCATCCGGATCTCCGGCGCCGCCCCGCCTTCGACCACCACGAGATCGGCAAGGCCCCCTCTCCCCGCAGCCTCGCCTCCTCTCCCCACAAGCGGGGAGAGGGCCGGGGTGAGGGGCCGGTCGGTGGAGCTCAACGTATTCAGGCTCCTACCCTCCCCCTTGCGGGGAGGGTGGACGGCGTCAGCCGGCCGGGTGGGGGTTGGTGCAGGAGGCACCACCCGGGTCGATCCTGCACCAACCCCCACCCCCGGCCCCTCCCCGCAAGGGGGAGGGGAACCCTCCGGGAAACTCTCGGTCTCACCGACCGGCCCCTCACCCCAGCCCTCTCCCCGCGAGCGGGGAGAGAGAGCCCCGAGGCAGGGAGAGGCGGCCTGCTGCGGCACCAGGTAGCGCTGCAGCTCCTCCGGCTCGCGCACGGTCGCGGAGAGCCCAACCGTGGCGAGGTCGGGCGCGAGAGCGTAGAGGCGGGCGAGGCCTAAGGACAGGAGGTCGCCGCGCTTCGAGGTGACGAGGGAATGGAGCTCGTCCAGCACCACGCGGCGCAGCCCCGCGAACAGCTCGCGCGCTTCCCGATGGGCGAGCAGCAGGGCGAGCTGCTCCGGCGTGGTGAGCAGGATGTCGGGCGGGCGCTCGATCTGGCGCGCGCGCTTGTGGGCCGGGGTGTCGCCGGTGCGGGTCTCGACCCGGATCGGCAGTTTCATCTCGGCGACGGGCGCTTCGAGATTGCGCGCGATGTCGACCGCGAGCGCCTTCAGGGGGGAGATGTAGAGGGTGTGGATCCGACCCTTCCCGTCCTTCGGCCGTGGCTCGGCGAGGTCGACCAGCGTCGGCAGGAAGCCCGCGAGCGTCTTGCCGGCCCCGGTCGGCGCCACGAGCAGCACCGAGCGGCCGGCCTGCGCCTTGGCGAGGAGATCGAGCTGATGCGCGCGCGGCATCCATCCGCGGCCGGCAAACCAGCGGCGGAAGGGCTCGGGCAGGAGGGACGGATCGGACACCGGAGGAGTCTAGGGTCCGGTGCGACCGTCGTCACGGCCCTGCGGCCCTCGGAGGCTGCGACCCGCGCGGTCCTGCGCCTGCCAAGGCGGGGATGACACCGGCGGAGCCCTCGTGGTAGGGGGCTGTCCGACGAGAACCACCGACGAAGGCAGCCGGGGGCACGGGCGAACCGCCCGCAGACGCCGCCTCGCTCGGTCAACGGATTCCAGGAGAGCGACGGACGATGTCCTCCACCTTCGACCGGGTCGCCGGCATCATCGCCGAGACCGCGGACATTCCCCGCGAGCAGATCACGCCCGAGAGCCACGCGATCGACGATCTCGGCATCGACAGCCTCGCCTTCCTCGACATCGCCTTCGCGATCGACAAGGCGTTCGGGATCAAGCTGCCGCTGGAGCAGTGGACCCAGGAGGTCAACGACGGCAAGGCGCCGGCGGAGGAGTACTTCGTGATCCGGAACCTCGTGGCCCAGATCGAGGCGCTCGTGGCCGCCAAGAAGGCCTGAGACCGCATCGGATGCGCATCGGGACCGTCGCGACGATCGGCCTGCGGGGCCGCTGGCAAATGCGCGGGAAGGCGGCCTGAGATGCGCCTCGAGACCTTCGAGATGATCGACCGGGTGGTGGCCTTCGACCGCGAGGCCCGGCGCATCTCGGCGCTCGCGACCGTGCCGCAGGCGAGCCCCGTCTTCGAGGGCCATTTCCCGGGCCATCCCCTGATGCCCGGCGTGCTCCTGACCGAGACCATGGCCCAGGCCTCCGGCTATCTCGTGCTCGGGCTGACCCGCTTCTCGCACATGCCGTTCCTGATGGCGGTCGACCGGGCGCGCTTCCGCACCTTCGTGGGCCCGGGGGCGGAGCTCGCGATCACGGCGAGCCTCGAGCACGAGGGCTCGGGCTACGCGGTCACGAAGGCGAGCATCGCGGTCGCGGGCAAGCCGATCTGCGACGCGGAGCTGCGCTTCCGCACCATGCCGTTCCCGGACGGCCTCGACGCTCCCATGCGGGCACGGGCGCGCCAGATCGGGCTCCCCGCGGAGACCGCGTGATGACCCTGAGTTCCTTCCGCCGGACGCGTCTTTGCGATGATCGTGCGCCGGGCGTCACCCGCGGCGGGGTTCCCTGATGCGGCGCGAGGTCGTGGTGACCGGGATCGGGCTCGTCTCCTGCGCGGGCGAGGGCGTCGAGGCGCACCTCGTAGCGCTCGCGGACGGCCGCCCGGCGCGGGTCGACGCCGAGACCTTCGCGCCGTTCCCGGTCCATCCGGCGGCGGCGCTCGACTACGACCGCCAGATCCCGAAGAAATCCGACCAGCGTCAGATGGAGGCCTGGCAGCGCCTCGGCACCTATGCGGCCGGGCTGGCGCTTGACGCCGCCGGCACCAAGGCCGACGCGGCCCTCAAGAGCCGCATGCACCTCATCGTGGCGGCGGGCGGCGGCGAGCGCGACTACGCCGCCGACGGCGCGATCCTGACGGGGCTGCGGGGCGCCGAGGATCCGGGCGTCTTTCTCAACGAGCGCCTGATGGGCGACCTGCGCCCCACGCTCTTCCTCGCCCAGCTCTCGAACCTGCTCGCCGGCAACATCGCGATCGTGCACGGCGTCACCGGCGCCTCGCGCACCTTCATGGGCGAGGAGCAGGCGGGCGTCGACGCCCTTCGCATCGCGCAGGCCCGGATCGCCTCGGGCCAGAACGACATGTTCCTCGTCGGCGGCGCCTACAACGCCGAACGGCCCGATGTGCTCCTCGTCTACGAGATGGGGGGCTATCTCTGGAAGGACGCCGTCCGGCCCGTCCGGGAGCGGCCGGCCCGCGGGGGCGGGTTCGTCCTCGGCAGCGGCGCCTGCTTCCTGGTGCTGGAAGCCCGCGAGCACGCCGAGGCCCGCGGCGCGGCGCCGCTCGCGGCGCTGGCGGGCGTGGCATCGGGCCGCTCGCGCCGCGGGCCCGGCGACGTGACGCGGAGTCTCGCGGGCCTCGCGGCCGAACTCGGCGCCCGCCCGGATGCGGTCGTCTCGGGGATGACGGGGGTCGCCGGGATCACCGAGGACGAGGAGGAGGCCCTGCGCGGCCTCGCCCCCGGCGCCCGCCTCCACGCGACGGGCGACCTCGTCGGCCACGCCATGGAGGCGCAGGCGCCCATCGGCGCGGCGCTCGCGGCGGCCCTGATCGCGCGGGGCGAGGCCGGAGAGGCCCTCGTGACCTCGGTCGGCCACCGGCGCGGCGAGGGCGCCGTGCGCCTCGTCAAGGCCGGATAGGGGTTCGAGATCGATGAGCACGACCGCCGCCTCCTCCCTGCGCGACCGCCGCGGCCGCCCTCTCGTCGCCGTCACCGGCATGGGCGTCCTGACCTCGGCGGGGATCGGGCGCGAGGACACCTGGGCGGCGCTCGGCACCGGGCGCTCGGGCATCCGCCGCATCACGCGCTTTCCGACCGAAGGCCTGCGCACCCGGATCGCCGGCACCGTCGACGGCGTCGCCGTGGAGCCCCTCGTGGCGCCGCGGCTCTCCGAGCGCTTCGCCGAACTCGCCGCTGAGGAGGCGATCGCGCAGGCGGGCATCGGCGCGGCGGGCGATTTCCCCGGCGCGCTCTTCATCGCGGTGCCGCCCGTCGAGATGGAATGGCCGCAGCGCCGGGCGCTCGCGGAGGCTGCGCCTGCGGGCGGGACGGTGACTTACGCCGACCTCCTCAAGGCCGCCGGCACCGGGCGCTTCCGCGACTGGCACGACCTCTTCCTGTTCGGCACCGTGGCGGACCGGATCGCCGACCGTTTCGGCACGCGGGGCTCGCCGATCTCGCTCTCGACCGCCTGCTCCTCGGGCGCGACCGCGATCCAGCTCGGCGTCGAGGCGATCCGGCGCGGCGAGGCGGAGGCCGCGCTCTGCATCGGCACCGACGGCTCCGTGAACCCGGAATCCCTGATCCGCTTCTCGCTGCTCTCGGCGCTCTCGACCCAGAACGACCCGCCGCAAGCCGCGTCGAAGCCGTTCTCGAAGAACCGCGACGGCTTCGTGATGGGCGAGGGCGCCGCCGCCCTCGTGCTCGAAAACGCGGAGAGCGCCCGTGCGCGGGGCGCGACGATCCTCGGCTACGTGCTCGGCTGCGGCGAACGCGGCGACGGCTTCCACCGCACCCGCTCGAGCCCGGACGGCGCGCCGATCATCGCCGCGATCCGCGACGCGCTCGACGATGCGGGCCTCGCGCCCGATGCCATCGACGCCGTGAACGCCCACGGCACCGGCACGCCCGAGAACGACAAGATGGAGGCGATGGGCTGCATCGCGGTGTTCGGCGAGCGCATGGCCCGCGTCCCGATCTCCTCCAACAAGTCGATGATCGGCCACACGCTCACGGCGGCCGGCGCCGTCGAGGCGGTGGTGTCGCTGATGACGATCGCGAACGGCCGCATCCCGCCGACGATCAACTACGCGGTTCCCGACCCGGCGATCCCCCTCGACGTGGTCCCCAACGTGGCGCGCGACGTCCCGGCGACCCGGATCCTCTCCAATTCCTTCGGCTTCGGCGGCCAGAACACCTGCCTGGTGCTGGCCGCGGAGCCGGCCTGAGGCCACCCGCGGCGCGGCCGGTTCGATGCGGCCTTCCATCGTTCGGCCCGCGGCAGGGCGCAGGATGTCGCGGCCCCGGCGGCCTTGCGGCTCCTCTGTCCTCCCACCGGCAGCGGGACGCAGGATGTCGCAGGCCCGGTGGCCTTCCTGAACCGCGAACCGGCGGCGTATACCGGGCAGGCCGCCCCGAAGCCCGTCGTCTGGCCGACCCGGAACCCCTCCCGTGAAGCGCCCGCTCCTTCTCGCCCTCCTTGTCTTCGCCGCCACCCCGGCCGCCGCCCGGCAGGAGCTCTACCGGGTCGTCGGCATCGCGCCCGGCGACCAGCTCAACATCCGCGAGCGGCCGGACGCCGAGGCCGACATCGTCGGCGCGATCCCGCCCAACACCCGCCGCCTCCAGGGCTTCGGCTGCACCGACGACACGCCGTCACGCCAGGCCTGGTGCCGGGTGCGGTACCGGGGCGTCGTTGGCTGGGTGCGCGAGACCTTCATCCGCTACGACTGACCCCGCCGACCGGCCCCAGCGCCCCGGGCGCCTCTCACGCCCTCCGGCACCGCCGACCGGGCGGCCCGATCGGACGCCTGCACCAAGGACCCCCATGCGCGCCCTCCAGCTCTTCGGCGACCGCGACCTGCGCCTGACCGCGATCGACCCGCCGCCGCCGCCGGGCCCGGGCGAGGTGCAGGTGCGCGTGCGGGCGATCGGGCTCAACTATCTCGATGTCTGGGGCTTCCGCGGCATGGCCTTCGCCAAGCGCAAGCTGCCCCAGGTCATGGGCGTCGAGGCCGCGGGCGAGGTCTCGGGCGTCGGCGAGGGCGTGTCGCGGTTCCGGGCCGGCGATCCGGTCACGCTCTACGGCGCCGAGACCTGCGGCCATTGCCGCGCCTGCCGCGAGGGCCGCGACAATCTCTGCGAGAACGTCGCCGGCATCATGGGCTTCCACCTCGACGGCTTCGCGCGCGAGTTCGTGAACCGGCCGGAGCGTCTCGTCGTCCCCGTGCCCGCGGGCCTCAGTCACGAACAGGCGGCCTGCGCGCCGATCGGCTTCGGCACCGTGCAGCACATGCTGTTCGACAACGCACGCCTGGAGCCCGGCGAAGCGGTGCTCGTCCATGCGGGCGGGTCGGGGATCGGCACCGCGGCGATCAAGATGGCGAAGGCGATCGGCTGCACGGTCTTCACCACCGTGGGCGACGACGAGAAGGCCGGGAAGGCCCGCGCGCTCGGGGCCGACCACGTGATCAACTACCGCACCGAGCGCTTCGAGGGCGAGGTCCGGCGGCTCACGAAGCGGAAAGGCGTCGACGTGGTGTTCGAGCATGTGGGCGCCGAGACCTGGAACGGCTCGCTGCTCTGCCTCAAGCGCGGCGGCCGCCTCGTGACCTGCGGCTCCACGAGCGGCGTCTCGACCACCATGAACCTGATGCAGCTCTTCCAGCAGCAATACCGGATCTTCGGCTCCTTCGGCTGCCGCCTGGAGAACATCGGTCAGTCGCTCGCCAAGATGGCGGCGGGCCTCACGCCCGTGATCGACTCGGTCCACCCCCTCGAAGCCTTCACGGAGGGCCTCGCCAGGCTCGAGGCGCGCCGGGTGTTCGGCAAGGTGATCGTGACGCTGTAGCGCTCCCTCTCGCCGTTGCCCACTCCCTCTCCCCGTTCACGGGGAGAGGGCTGGGGTGAGGGGCCGGTCAGAGAGGCGAGCGGGCTCCACCCCACGGCTGTCATGGCCGGGCTCGACCCGGCCATCCCGATGCGAAGCCCGCGGTGTGTGTTGCTGCGGGGAGCGTGCGCCTTTCCGGTCGAGGTGGCCGGGTCGAGCCCGGCCATGACACGCGTGAGGTGGAGACCGCTCGCTACGCTGCGTGACCGTGACGTTGGCGAGGTGGATGCGCCGTGCTCATCCGACCGGCCCCTCCCCCAGCCCTCTCGCCGCAGGCGGGGAGAGGGAGCGAGGCTGCGGAAGAGGGAGCGATGGGCTGAGAGGCTGTTGAGCAATTATGTTTCGGGTGCTGCGGTGAGGCGACGAAGCAGGATGCGGCTCATGCTGGCGTAGAGCAGCATCTCGCCTGTCTCAGGAAGGCGTTCGTAGTCCTTGGACAGGCGCCGATTGCGTCCAAACCAGCCGAGTGTCCTCTCGACCACCCACCGCCGCGGGAGCACATGAAATCCTGAGGGGATCTGCGGAGGCTCCTGGCCTGGTCTAACCCAGAACCCGCGATTGCCCGTCCACCAGTGCTTCGTGATCGCAAGCTTCCATCCCAGGTGCTCTGCCAGCCAGTCCTTCAGGCCACGATAGGCACTGTCACCCCACATCAGCTGAATGGCAGGAAACAGGTGATGTAGGCCGCATAGGAGGAACTCGGCACCCCGTCGGTCATGAACGTCAGCTTCATGGACGTACGCCTTCAGGAGCGTGCCTTGTGTGTCGACCAGGACGTGGCGCTTGCGGCCACTGATCTTTTTGCCCCCATCATAGCCGCGAGGCCCTCCCATCTCAGTCGTTTTGGCCGACTGGCTGTCGATGATAGCCGCACTCGGCTGGCGCGTACGGCCGATGCGCTGACGATGGCGCTCGCGCAGCGCCGTGTTGATGCGTTCCCACGTGCCGTCGCGGCGCCAGCGGGCATAGTGGTAGAAGACGGCATCCGGTGGGGGATACTCGTGTGGGAGGAAGCGCCACTGCGCTCCTGTGCGCAGGAGATAGAAGACCGCATCGACGATCCTGCGCAGGCTGTAGGTTTGCTTGCGCCCAGCAGGATGGGTGCGGGTGAGAAGCGGCTCGAGCAGCGCCCACTCCTCGTCTGTCAGATCGCTGGCATAGGGGTTCTCGGTCATGGCTAGACCTCACCTTAGCCGCCCTACGGCGGCGCAGCGCCCCCAGCTAAAAGCTACTCTATATCAACAACATAGGCCCCGAAACATAATTGCTCAACAGCCTCTGAGATGGCGCAGCGCGTGTGCCCCCGCGCCCTTCTCGGGCCGGGGCTGCTGCGGGGCACTCCGGGTCTCTGCTCCTTGTGAGGCAGAGCGGGAGGCGCTGGGCCTGCCCCGGACAGGGGCCGGCAGGAGAAGGGGTAACCCTGCCCGGGAGCAGGACCCCGCGACCTCCCGCTCGAGCAGCGGCTCACGG
>JAESGR010000127.1_pt1 | contig 131937 bp, 126 predicted proteins | sample 9269771 | NCBI WGS metagenome assembly JAESGR01 (sample SAMN15739572, study PRJNA653492) | algae metagenome | isolation source: Chroococcus sp. CMT-3BRIN-NPC107 and co-occurring heterotrophs from well... | place: USA: Clark Mountains Wilderness, California | collected 2010-04-18
TCGTAAACCAATACCTCGTCGGGCATTTCCTGTATCACCAGTCCTTCCTTGCGGGCAACCGGTTTCTGCGAGTAATTCATTTTTTCTCCTCCGAAATCTTTCTTTCAAAATTAGTTGTAAAATTAAACAAAATTAGTTGTAAAATTAAAACGTCTTTAAGACTTTAATACTTCTTTTCAAAAAAACCAATCAATAATTTCATTCACTTCACTTTATTCCGATAAATCTTATTAATTAATATCTTATTTTCATATCACAAAATAAATTGTCGGCGAACTCATCTTAATCTGACATTTAGCATTATTACCCGTTTAACGTCTTTTTTTATTGACAATCGACTCGCAATCGTTAACAATTTCACTTGTAATAGAGAATAGAAATTCTCTTCCGAATGTTTCAAAAGGCATTACTGTTGGTTGGTAATGCCTTTTTTATTGCCGGTCTTTTAGTAAAAACTATTCAAAATCAAATTAGGAGAATTATAAAGAATGAAAATCTTTAATAAACCGACTGCAAATCAACGCCGACTGTTTCTTTTTTCTTTTATCGCTATTCTTTTTTCAATTTTTATTTACCCGCATACCGCGATGGCGCAAGGATCATCTGTAGACGTATCATTGCCGTCGAATGCAACGGCATCAACGGGCAGTACGATTACTATTCCGGTGACAATCGGAGCGGTTCCGGCAGGAAGCCCGATTGAATCATTTGATTTTACGGTGTTTTACGACCCGGCTGTTTTGCAGCCTGCCACGCCGCCCGGAAGCAATGCCGGAACATTGAGCGCCGGTTGCTCTGTTTTGTCGAATTCTCCAATTGCGGGCAGAGTAGTCGTCTCCGGTGCTTGTGCAACTGCTATTACAACCGCTTCGGGCGGAGTATTGTATAACCTGCTGTTTAATGTCATCGGCAGCAGTGGTCAGCGAACCGGATTATTGTTTAATAATCCTGCAACAGGAACACAAACATTTCAATTTAACAGCGGAAATCCGGCAGCCAACACAAACAATGGATTATTTACCGTCTTGGGTCCGACTGCCAGTTCCGTCTCGATATTTGGCAAAGTGACGACCGCTTCAGGCAGAGGAATCACCAATGTATTGATTACGCTGACGGATTCAAAAGGTAATAAGCGAACAGCAACGACAACGAGTTTCGGTTATTACCGTTTTGAAAACGTCGAGGCGGGCGATGCAGTTACAATCACTGCAAAAGCCAAACGTTTCCGATTTAGTCAGCCGACAATTGTCAGAACAACGGACGATCAAATCAGTGACGCCAATTTTGTCGCAGTTAATTAAAGGTTAATAAAATTCAAACTCAAAAAAAGAGGCTTTTATAAAGCCTCTTTTTTATTTTGCGAGCGATTGTTTGTTTTCCCGCTAAATCAAAGAGAGCGAATAAAAATTAGTGAAAACAATTATTTATGTTTTCCGCAATCATTAACTCTTTTATTCACCTATAAATATAGAGTGATACAGAGTATTACGTATTGAATAGCCAATAAGAATTCATCACTCTATATCACTCCATACCAACACGTAACAGGCACATATTTAGGCACATACATTTGTAAGTGAGTAAAATACTTTGTTAGACTGCTTTTGCTAAATTGATATTCAGTTATCAAACAACGAAGCCTTTGGTTTTAACGGAACCGAGGGCTTTTTTATTTATTCAATTCTGGTTATTTGCAATGTTTCATTATCCAGCGTTTTAACGGAAATTTTGATCTCTGCAACTCTCGCCAAATAATAGAAGCTACTATGCGGCTGTTGAACTGACGGGCGCGGCGCTATTATTTTTTCTCCGATTTTCAACTTATTCATTGCCGGGTATTTGCGTTGAAGTTCGCCTCGCCATCGTGCTTTTATGCCGTGTCTTTTTAGTTCCTTGATGACTGTCCGATAAGATACTCCCAAACGAGCCGCAACTTCTAATAGTGGCAAATTTTCTTTTTCATATAGCTCTGACAGTCTTTCCCTGTCTACAGTCTTTATCGGCTTTCTTTTCTTTCTCTGTAGCTTGATGCCGTTTCTATTAAATTTATCGAAAACGGCTTGCTTTGTTACGTTATAATGAGCTGCTAATTGGTCGAGCGTCCAATCTTTTTCAAAATAGAGATGCCGCATCTCATTTAATATTTCCGCTCGCTCCTGCTTATTCATCTTAAACCGCTGCCTGTGACTAAAACTGCAAATAGACGGCATATAAAGCGCAGACAATCGCCGCGCTGCCGACACAAATCTTTATTACGCGCTCCCGGCGCTCACTCTGTTTCTCCATAGCTTCGATCTTCATAAAACGCTCGAATCTGGCATCGCTGCGTTCCAGATGATCTTCGATGTCTTTTATCCGCTTAGTCATTTATTTTTCGGCTGGTTGCGTTGTTTTGATTAACCCACTCTTCGAGCGCTTTACGTATAACGAATGAAGCCGATACACCCGTTGCTGCTGTTGTAGCCCTGACTTTTTCCAGTAACTCTGACGAAATTTTTACCGAGATATTCGCATCCATTTCTTTTTTAGTGTTTGGTGTCTTTGCCATATCCACATTATTGCGTATTGGTATTGATGTGTCAAGAATCTTCAATAATTTTCTCTACATTACTTGATAAGGTCAATACTTTTATCTTATTATCAATACAAGTTGATAAAACAACTAATAAACAAAAGGACGGATACCAAAATGCTAAACATCGAAAACAAAAACAAATTCGGAAAAGTCATCGCCGATTCAATCAGCAAAGTTGAATTAACCGTTAAGGACGCGCAGACGAAAAAACGATGGATCAACGCCATCTCGAAAGCAGCCGCGCAGATCGATAACCACGGCGAGTTTATGAATTACGACGCTCAGGATAATCATCTGGTTATCTGGTCGCAGGATTCAAACGAAATCTATACATCAAACGGCGTCTGCCAGTGCAAGGCGTTCGCGCAGAACCAACCCTGCTGGCATCGCGCCGCCGCTCGACTGGTTCGCCTTTACTTGGAACTGCCGGAAAATATCAATCCGCAGCTTCCCGCAGCGAAAAAGGAAACAAAAGAAATCCCGTATCTGAAAAACACGAAAGAGCCTATCAGAGTGGAAAAATACGGATCGGTAGTGCTGCCGGTCTATGCATAAAGGCGAAAGGCTTAGGAGCCATCACACCCCTAAGCCTCTCTTACTTTCCAATCAAAAATAACTCTCCCAAATTATTAATGATTAAAACGACTAAAAGGAGAATATCAAAATGAATACCGAAATTAAAACAAATACGGAAAACTTAATGACCGAAAAGGAAATGAATCAATTCTTTTTCGACTTAATGATGGTGGCACAATACGACATTTTCACAATGGATGGATTGACGTTCTTTTTTAACACCATAAGTGAAATGGCAAAAACGGACAGTCTAAAAGTTCAAGACACCTGCGATGACCTTTCAAGACTCGTTTTTAAGAACTCAATCGCTTTTGACGGTGCGCTCAAGTCTTACGAGAAAAACATTCATAACCGATACAGAAACACCGATTACAGAAAATCAGACGTCGAACTTACCGACGAACTTGAATTTACTCTACCGGCAACCGAAACGCAGGTTTTTGACTCGTTAGCCGAACATACCGTCAGCATTATGGCGAATAAGATCGGGCACGTTTTATCAAGCGACAAAGTTTCCGATGATATTAAAAACGCGGTCATCGGCGTTCTCTATGCCGCTTCAAACGAAGCCGGGGTTGGTTTTGATGATAGCCCTGAGATTGCTAAAGCCTGTTTCCCGGTGATTATGCGGGCGCTCGATATAAGCGCTCAGAGAGCCTATTTGCATTCGATTGACCATCTTCTTGTAGGGAGCTTGCCCGAAGCTGTCAATGATGAATTAAAGCAGTATGAAGTGCGATTTGACACCAAAAAGCCGCATGATGAGGACGCGCCCGAAGATAGTCAAGATGTTAATAGTTTGGCTGACCTTTTATCAAAAGTGATGAAGCATCCTGAGATGCCAATGCAGTTGTACAATGTGCTGTCAAACGAGTTGACTGAAGTTGCTGAGGCGCATTCCACTGAAAATGTTCTGGCTAGTCTGAAAGCGCGAAAAGCGGAGGTGCAAAATGACTAAACTAAACCGACGTAAATCGAAAACATCCGCGCCTGTTCCGGTAAACGATGAAACTTTCACTAAACTCGAAAGAGTGTGGCTGGATTTAGCGGAATTCTTTGACGCCTTACCTGCGCAGGAACAGCAGGAAGTGATTGATGATTGGGGTGTCAAGCGAGATATAGCCAACAAACACTTCAACAACGGAAAAGAGGTCTCTGACGCGGTAATCAGAATAACGGATGCAATGAAAATTGCTTTGATAGAGCGACAAAAAATCAAACTATAGGCTTGATAAAAAGAAAAGCCGCGGGCGTTCAAACTCGCGGCTTTTCTTCTGGTCGGATTTATAGATTCATCGTGATAAAATTGCAAATTATGAATAAGCAATCGGAATCCCAGCCGAAGATTAGTTTGTTGGCGCTTTTTAAGGAAACGCGAGAAACAACAGCAAAAGAAAATATCAGAATATCTAAAGAATTAGGAATAACGCCGGAGAGCGTGTTGAGCGAACTAAAAAGAGAAAAGCAACGCGTTCTCCGAGAATTGAACAACTTAAACGGCAACGCGGAAAAGCTCAAACATCTGTATGAATACGAAGCCTATTTATATAGTTACAGTGACTATATCGAACAGGATTGGTATGACTGCCTAACGATTTTAAACTCGTTAAATGAGATAAAAGCGCAGTTCGAACCTCTTATAAACTTTAAACCAACAAGCAAAGAAAAGCCGTGAGAGTTAAATACTCACGGCTTTCACTATCTCTTCCTTTATCCGGTCTTCTAAGCGTTTCTTTATTTAGTAATAAAAAGGGCTATTAAACGACTGATTCCACAAGTTTCGCAATTAATCCACTAAAAGTTTATTTTTAAATTTCCCGTAATTTAACAAACAAAATAATAATTTGAACAGTCCAATCAGATTGACTAACATTCCGTCAGATTGAACCGTCAAATTGAATGAATAACCAAAAAATGTCATACGGGATATGACACAATTCGTCATTTTTCATCAATCATCCGACAAGAAGCGGTCAAATAGAAGTATTTTCTTTCAAACGTTAATTGATCAGTCAAAAAGCAAGTGTTTCCTTATTTTGTGGGTTTATTTTAATAAACTTTAAAATGCGAGCAAGCCCAGTCCAGTAACGACTGCGCTTGTAATTTGGAAGACAACTGTAGGAACGCTCGGAAGGTGATCAAACGCAATAGCATATTGCGCGTTAGGAAGAGTGGCGGTAGGTCTTGTTTAACTTCATCAAGCTTGCCACGGTTACTATAAGCACGCGACGTGCCACAAAGATTTACCAGATGTAGGACAGATGAAAACTGCTAAATTTGGTTATTATCAAAACAAGAAATGAAAGCGCCGGAACACGAACGCTTAGAGCGGCAAAAGGCAATTATCGAATCTCAATAGATGCCGGACGAATCACCTGTGCGCGAGTGTTTTGCCATTTACGTCAAAGAATGGAATAAAACTTCAAAGCTCTATTCTCTCTGCACCGTATGTATAAACTCAATCGAGCCGCCGACAAAGCGCAGGAAGGATGGCGTTTCATTTGTTCGAAGGTGTGATTGGTGGAATGTTATTAAGTGAAAGCCGCGGACGTCAAAACTCGCGGCTTTTTACTTTAATTAGAAAAATAGACAATTACGCAAAAATTAGAAAAATAGACAATTACGCAAAACAAGAATATATTCATACTCAATTTCTAAATCATTTCTTGAATGCTTGTTCGGCATTTTTCTTAAAACACCTGTTTAAGAACTGATTTCCGAAAAGGGAAATTATCTTTAACAGAGAGTGTCTTTTACGCTTTCTAGATAGATGCACCAGCGCCTTTGGTAATTATTAAAACTAAAATTGAGGAGAAAAGTATTTCTATGCAGTCAAACATCAATCCGAAAAGTCGGCAGAATGATTTAGTCGTTCAGGAACTCGAAGGTGAAGTTTTGATTTACGATTTGAGCATCAACAAAGCCTATTGTTTGAATCCAACATCGGCGCTGAACTGTTGACCGCTCGTAAATTCGTGCAAATTTTCAAAAACTCCGAACTTACCCGTATCTGAAGGAATATCTAAAACTCTGACTTCTTGCCCGCCTTTGATAACCATTCCGGCTTCGCTCATTTTGTCGGCAAGCGATATTTCACCGGTTGAGAGAAAAAGCAGCTGCCAAGACAGCGAACGCCGCGCCGTTACGGTTTTCGTCATGCGCTTTTTGCCCGATCCGTTGGAAAGCATATAAGCAATATCTCCGGCTTGCCGTCCGTCAATTTGAGCAAGCTCATCAAGACAAAGAAGCGTATGATTGTGCATTTCAGCAATGGCTTCGAGTCCGTTTGCCGTCGCTTTCCACGATTGGCAGTATCCGAGCTCGTCGCCGGAGCCGCCGAAGACTGAACCGCTAACTTTTGCTGCGGTAGTTTTGCCGCTCGATGTTTGGTCGCGGTAATGAAAGCCGCCTGATTGAATTTCAATAACGGGAAGTAAAACGGCAGCGAAAGCTAAGGAAACACCGAATGCGAGACGTGAATTGCCGACGCAGTATTTTGAAATATTTTCCTGCCAGTCTTCGAGCGAGCCTTTTGCGCCGAATTTATGAGAATGCACATATTCAGGCTGATAAACGATTTCATTTTCACTTGCACCGACAGTTTCATCCGGGAAGACGAAAACGCCGTCGTGCCATCCGATTTTGTCCGTGCAGATAACAGTTTCCTGCGGCAGCGAAAGATTGATGTAATTTTTCAGCTTATCGTGATGGTTACGGCTTGTTCCGATCAACAGACCCCGCGAGACGAGATATTTAACAAGCTCGAAACTTTCGCTATGCACTAATTCAAGCGGCATCGCCCATGTTTTAACTCTGCTTTTTGAGTCAGCCCATCGAAGCAGGCGACCGTAATTTTCTCCGGTTTCGGTTTGCGTTTCAGCGACAATTTCGAGCGGCGAACAAACTAAAAACCGCCCGTCCTTTTCATCAGAATAATAAACTCCGGCATTTTCACCTGACTCAATCAACTCAAAGTTTGCCGCGGTAACAGCACTTTTCTGTGGTTTGTGAGCGCCGCGAATAATTGCTAACCCTTTTTCTATTGCCTTATCTATTCCGCTTTCGCGCTCAACGACTCCCAAAAAATCATCAATACCGTTAACGCCTTCTATTTCCGGCAATTCGGCGTAAAACACTTTTGCGCCGCGTCCCTGTAATTGAAGGCAGAGGTCAGCACGCGCTGCTGCTACTTGGGTGTTTGTGCGCACATTCGCATCATAAAGAAGAATTACTTTCCGTCCGTCGAGCGTGATGCGGTCAAAATCCGGCAAAAGCTGCTTAACTGTCTGCTGATACCCGTCTGGCATTTCTCGTTTATCGCTAACGCGGAAATTCCAAACTCCGGAAAGACCGATGGGCAAAAAGTGCCATTTTTCTTTCGCGCAGTTTTCCGAGGCGAGACGCTCTAATGCCAACGTCTTTTTTTCGCCTTCCGTAATAACAATCGGCAAAGCGGAAATTGTCAGCATTTCAGCGGTTGTGTGCGGCGTGAAGTAGATCGCATTTTTCGCGCCCGGAGCGCTCAAATATTTGGCTCCCTCTTTTACCGTTCCATCGGGTTTTTCTACTAACGGCGGAACGTCAAGGCGGAGGCGGTATTGACTGCCTCTGGTGAATTGCGATTCATAAGAAAAAAGAAGACCAGACCATTCGACACCTGCTTTTCTTTTTCTTCCAAAAAGCTCCGAGCCGGTGAAATCGTCAACGCGGCGAAGTTTTGCCGCTCGTGCCATTTCCGGCGTGATAAAACTTTTTGCCAAAGAGCTCAAGTCCTGATCAGTTAAATTAAACGGTTTGGCGTTTTCGGTGATGGCTTCGCATACATCGTTTCTCATGCTCCACCTCCGATCATTTTGTCGAGCATTTCACGGCGTTTACGCTTATCTGCTTCGTCAATTTCGCTTTCAATAACGGCGTGCGATGAAAGGCACTTCCGGCACGCCTTGACGTGGGAGAGCGGCTGATTGTATTCGTCGAGCCTCACTTTGCAGTTGACGCAAACCGGTGCCGCCTGCGCGGGCGCAAAATCCGGTATTAGCGAGCGTTTCGGCAGCGACGGCAGCCGGGAAAGTTTAGTTTTTTCGAGCAGCTCACGGCGCGATTGATGGGAGGGGCGACTTTGCGTCGCCTCCTCAATGGTTTGGAAATCGAAATCGGGTAGCTTATGCATTTTGCAATACCCCCCGTAAGTTTTTATGTAGATTGTTGACCGTGCGAGCGATGAAATTCGATTGCGCCGTTTTGCCTTTGGCTTTTGCTTCCTGCAGACAGGATTTGCAGACGCCGTAAAAGACCGAGAATTTAGCTGACGCTTTCGGCTTGCCGCATCCCAGGCAAATCTGCGTGCGCACGATTTTTTTATTGCGGCACAGATGATTCGTCAGTTTTTCTTGCAAAACTTCCTGTTCTTCGTTAAGATTAATAACGAAATTGCTTTGATTGCCGCCCGCGATTAAATCATTTCCTAAGTCGGTAACGGTCGTACCCGTTCCGGCTTTTTCTATTTTGTTCATAAATTTATTTTTCACCTCTTTAGTTTTTATTGGTTTCTCCTTTCAAATAATCCATAAAATCAGACATCAGAATTAAAACGCGACGAGAATTGCCCGGTCTTACAACTCGGAGTTTTCCTGCGCGTATCTCATTGCGTAAAAAAGGCTTACTTAGGCTGCTAACTTGGCTTGCCCGTTCTACGCTTATTGCTATTGGTGTTGCTGTTTCCGTAATTCCTATCATTTTCATCTCCTTTCGTAACATTTTTATTTGTAACAGTCGCATTTTTCTGCTACTGTCATAACCTGCCTAGTAGCTAATATACATAGGTAACATTTGTTAGCCAAGATTTATTTTTTTGAAAATATGAGGCAAATAAGATTGATGAGAAATTATACTAAAATATCAAAATGTCCTGATAGCGCAAAAGAAATATTGGATTTGGCTAATTCATTGCCAAACGGGTATCAATTTAACTTTGGAGATTACCCAGATTTTGACGCAGATAAACACAAAAAATGGTTTTTTGAGTTAGTTGCAACCTTGCCGAAAGATTTTTTTGAAGATAAAGAATTACTAAAAATGGTCTTAAATGGCGAAACAATTAGCCCAGACGAAGTAATTAAACAAAAGAAATTTCCTTTCTTTGAAGAAGTATCTAAACAACCTCCCCACATACTGAAAAAAGCGTGGCGGGAGTATTTTATTAAAGACGGAAAAATTCAATTCTTTTATCCGTTGGACGACTTGACTAAGGGTTACATTCAACCGGCAATTAATTGTCGGCACACACTAACGATGTTTTGTTTGAGTATGTCCGGCTTATTGGCTAAACATACTTACGGCGGCAAGCCCGTGTTACCGGGGGCGGCTATATCAAATTGCAGGTTTACTATGGATGATAAAACTGGAGTAATTGAGCTTGCGGCACATTACCCTCTGAGTGTAATCATCAGCGAAAGATTAGACGCAAGGCGGTTTCGTCTTTGTCCGAACTGCGATACTTTCTTTTGGGCAAAAAGGCTAGACGCTAAAACCTGTGGGAAGAAAGCCTGTGTCGAAGCACTAAGCGTAAAGAAATACCAAACCGAGAATAAAGATGAGTTAAACCGCAAGAAACGTAAAAAATACTATGAAGATAACGGCATAGAGTTTTGCCCCACATGTATCTATAAAGCCGGAGAATGGTGCGAGTGCAATACTCCAGCAAAACAAAGGAGTAAAAATAATGGCACTGTATAAACGCGCAAATTCCAAATACTGGTGGATGAAGTTCACCTTTGACGGTCAAGTTATTCGGCAATCCTGTCAGGTCGCTAACCGGCGCGATGCATTAACGATTGAGTCCGCTTTTAGAACTCAGCTTGCGCTTGGCAAGGTTGGCATCAAGCCAAAAGAGAAAGCTCCGACATTCAATCAAGCGGTTGACGATTTTCTCAAGATGTCAAAAATTGAACACGCGCAAAAGCCAAACTCTTTTGTCCGCATTGAGTATTCCTGCCAACCGCTAAAGAAGTTTTTCGGAGAAACGAAAGTTGATCGTATCGAGCGAGAGGACGTAGAAAAGTTTATTTTGTGGCGTTCGCAACAAACTTCCAGAAAAACCGGCAAGCTAATAACGCGCGATTCAATCAATAATGAATTAATTGTGTTGAAAACAATTTTCAAGCGGCTTGTTTCGGCGGACGTTTTAAGCAAGAGTCCGGCGAGAGACATTAAACAGCTCGCTGCAAATGAAAGAAGTTTTCACGTTTTAAGCCCTGATGAAGAAAAGATTTATTTAATGGCTTGCCCGCAGCCTCTCCAGGACATTGCTGTTTTAATGCTCGAAACAGGTATGCGCCCAACTGAGATTTACACTTTGAAACGGCAAAACGTTAATATTGAAAAAGGTTTTGTTCAAATCGAAGGCGGCAAAACAAAAAGCTCAAACCGGAAAGTCTGGCTATCGGATAAAGCCGCGGAGATTTTGCGGTTAAGGATTGATAAATTCAAGAGTGATTACCTTTTTCCAAAAGGCGAAAATGATGGTGCCGGGGCAATGTATCAACTAAATAAACAGCATGAGAAAACCTTGAACAGAATCGGATTAAAGTTTCGGCTATATGATTGCCGACATACATTTGCTACTAGAGTTTTAGATAACGGTACCGATCTTTTGACGCTTGCTTCGTTATTAGGACATTCAAGCCTCGATCAAGTTATGAGGTATGCTCATCCTTCGGAAACTCGAAAAAATGACGCTATTAAGCAGATGCAAAGAAAAGAAGCAAAAGCAGTCTAAAATCGTAAATTTACGGTGAATGGTCACATTATTAGGCACAGGGTATTGTTTTAACCTTTAACGCAATCCTGCAAGTGATGTAAATAAAAAGGATATATGTTAACGAAAACAATTATTTTATGTTTTCCGCAAACAAAAGTTAAAATCATTTAAGATTCAAGATTCAAAAGCTGAAAATTTAAACTTAAACCTGAGATTCCGTAATTTTTGATGAAATTTGAACTTTAGTCTTGAATTTTGAATCTTAAATCTTAAATCTTGAATTTATCGTATGACACGAAAAAAAATCGGCTTGGCTTTATCCGGCGGCGCGGCGCGCGGTTTCGCGCATTTGGGCGTGGCGAAGGCGCTTGCCGCCCACGGCATTCCGATTGATTTTATCGCCGGGACGAGCGCGGGCAGCTTCGCGGGCGCGGCGCTGGCGAGCGGCTTGACGGTCGAGGAAATCGTCGAAATGTCGAGAAAAATAAGCTGGTATCGAATGAGCGGATTTTCTTATTCGCCGAAAGGTTTTTTGACCAATGCGCCGATGGGCAATTTTATCAAACAGAATTTTCCGCACCGCACTTTCGAGGATTTGCCGATTCCGTTCGCCGCGGTCGCCTGCGATTTGGAAACCGGCGAGGAAATTATCATCAAAACCGGGGATTTGCCGTTCGCCGTTCGCGCGAGCTGCGCGATTCCCGGCGTCTTTATGCCGCTCGAAGACGGCGACGGCAGACGTTTGATTGACGGCGGCGTCGTTTCGAACGTGCCGACGAAAGCGGTCAAAAAACTCGGAGCGGAAATCGTCATCGCCGTTGACGTTCTCGCTTGCGGGGCGACATATTGGGGCGCGCCGACCACGCTGCTCGGCATCTTTTTCCAATCGGCGCTGATGCTTTTGCGCGCCGCTTCCAAATCGCATCATTATCGCGCCGATGTCGTCATCATCCCGCAAATCTCGCATCTGAGACCGGACGAGATCGGCAAAATGGACGATTTCGTCAAAGCAGGCGAAGAAGCCGCGCTCGAAAAAATTGACCAGATAAAAAAAATTATCGCTGACGCTGAAGATTCGGAAAACGCGAAAATTCAGCGCGAGAGTTCGGCGAATTTATAAAATTTATAAAATTTCAATGACGGAAATCGGCATCATCGGATTCGGGCAGTTCGGACAATTCACGGCGCGTCATCTTGCCCGTTTTTTTGACGTCACGGTTTGCGACAACGCCGACCGAAGCCGCGAAGCTGTGGGAATTGGCGTAAATTGGAGCGATTTTGCGACGGTCGCCGGAAAAACGACAGTGATTTTCGCCGTTCCGCTCGGCGCTTTTCCTGAAGTTTTGACACGCGCGGCGCCGATTTTGCGTCCCGACGCCGTTTGTCTTGATGTTTGTTCGGTGAAAATGAAACCGGTTGAATTAATGACGGAAATTCTGCCTTTGAGCGTCGAAATTATCGGCACGCACCCGCTTTTCGGACCGCAGAGCGGGCGCGAAGGAATCGCCGGAATGCGCGTCGCGTTTTGTCCGGTGAGAACGACGCGCGCGGAGAAAGTCGAAAGTTTTCTCCGCGAAAAACTACAGTTAAAAGTTTTGCTCCGCACGCCCGAAGAACACGACCGCGAAATGGCGCACGTCCAAGCCTTGACGCATTTCGTCGCACGCGCACTCGATGAGCTGCACGTCGCAGAATCCGCGCTCGCCACGGTTTCCTACGAGGAATTGATGCGCGCCGCTCGACTCGTCAGCGAAGATTCGTGGGAACTTTTCCAGACGATTCAGCAAGGCAATCCGTTTGCCGCCGACAAACGAAATACTTTCGTCGGAAAACTCGTCGAGCTCGAAAATCGCCTGCGCGACGAATAATTTCTTTTTTTTATATCATTCCGTTTTTTCCGGGCGAATTTTTCCAAAGTTATTTTTCATTATTTTTTTCAAAACTGATTTGCCGCAAACTTTTTCGTTTTTATCATCGTTCAACTCGCTATGAATGCATCGAAAGGAATTTCCTCGCCCGATTTTCGCCTGACTCCGCTCGGCGTCGGCTTGTTATTCGCCGCTTTCAAACTTTTTCTGCATTTCGCTTTTAATTCAAATTACGGATTTTTTCGCGACGAGCTTTATTTTATCGCGTGCGGCGAGCATCTCGCGTGGGGTTATCCGGATCACGCGCCGCTGGCTGCGCTGATGGCGAAGGCAAGCCGCGTACTATTGGGCGATTCGCTGTTCGCGCTGCGATTTATTCCGGCGGTCGCGGGCGCGTTTAAGATTTTTCTGACGGCAGTTTTGGTCAGAGAATTCGGCGGAAAAAATTTCGCCGCGTTTCTCGCGTGTCTCTGCGTTTTATGCGCGCCGATGTATCTGGCGATTGACAATTTGTTTGCGATGAACACGCTCGAACCCGTTTTCTGGATGCTCTGCGTTTATTTTGCAGTTCGAGCCGTCAAAATTCAGCCGGAAAACACCGATCAGGAAATCCAAAATCCGCAATCTAAAATCCAAAATCCATCAATCAACTGGCTTTTCTTCGGATTATTCGCCGGACTCGGCTTGATGAACAAACACTCGATGCTGTTTTTTGGGTTCGCGCTCGTTGCCGGAATTTTGCTGACCGATAAACGAAAAGTTTTTCTCGATAAATATTTCTGGCTCGCGGGCGCAATCGCGTTTGTGATTTTTCTGCCGAATATTATCTGGCAGTTTCAAAACGATTTCGCCACGCTCGAACTTTTGCAGAATGTCCAAAAAACCGGCAAAAACGTCGAAATGTCGCCGCTCGGATTCGTCGTTTCGCAGATTATGGGAATGTTTCCGATTGCGTTTCCGGTCTGGCTCGCCGGAATCTGGTTTTTGCTAGCCGATAAAAACGGGAAAAGATTTCGTTTTCTCGGCATCGCGTATCTCGTTTTGCTCGCGTTGATGATTTACCTGAAAGCCAAAGATTATTATCTCTCGCCCGTTTATCCTATGCTCTTTGCGGCGGGCGCGGTTTGGTTTGAACAATTAATCGAAAAAGTTCGCGCTTTGCGTTTCGTAAAATACGCGCTGCCCGTTTTGATTTTCATTCCCGCAATTTTTATCGCGCCCGTGGTGTTGCCGATTTTGCCGGTTGAAACGCTGATTAATTATCAAAAAGCAATCGGTTTTACGCCGCCGAAATCCGAAGTCGAATTCGACAGCCCGCTGCAGCAGATTTTCAGCGACCAGCTAGGCTGGCAGGAAATGGTCGCGCAGGTTGCGGAAGTTTACAATTCCCTGCCGCCTGATGAACGTGGGAAAGCCGGAATTTACACCGGAAATTACGGGCAAGCCGGCGCGATTGATTTTTTCGGCGCGAAATACAATTTGCCGAAAGCGATCAGCCCGCACCAGAGTTATTTTCTTTGGGGACCGCGCGAATATTCGGGCGAAATCCTGATTTTGCTCGGCGCGTCAAAGGAAAGAGCCGAAAAAGTCTGCGAGTCGGTCGAAGAACGAACCGAAGTCAATCATCTTTATTCGCCCGGTTATGAAAAATATAAAATCATCGTCTGCCGCCAGACGAAAAAACCTCTGCCGGAAATGTGGGAGAGTTTAAAGCATTGGAATTAGCCGGCGAATGAATTAACAAATATAAAAGTATAAAATTATTTTCGCTTGATGAAATTTCCCGCTTGACAAGACGTATAGACAACTGTCAATATGTCTAACTGTTGAGGTAAATATGGACGACAAAAGATTTCAAAAAGTAGCAAAAGCTCTTGCCGATCCGCGACGGTTTGACATTTTTCAGACGATTGCGACAAATCAGGCGGGCGGAATTTGTTCGGGAAGCGTTTGCGAAACCGTCGAAGTCGCGCAGGCGACCGTTTCGCATCATTTAAAGGAATTGGTCGAAGCCGATTTGGTGACGGCGAACTGCAAAGGGCAATTCAAATATTTCACGCCGAATCACGAAACGATGAACGAGTATATCGGCGAGCTGCAAAAGCGTTTACAGGTTAAGGCGGCTGTCTAAAATTTTTTAACCTATATATAGATGATTGTATATATGCAGAATTATACAATCGCAAGAGCATCGAAGGAGGAATAGAAAAATGAGCGAAAATAAAGTTTGGTTTATCACGGGAACTTCGACAGGAATCGGGCGCGAGTTAGCCGAAACCGCACTGGAAAACGGTTATAAAGTTGTGGCGACCGCCAGAAAACCTGAAGTTTTACAGGATTTGGCTGAAAAATATCCATCAACGGTTTTGACCGTCAAACTGGATGTAACAGACAAAAAAGATGTTGCCGACGCAATCGAAAAAGCCGTTGAAAAATTCGGGCGCATTGATGTCGTCGTCAATAACGCCGGTTACGGCTTGCTCGGCGCAATCGAAGAACCGAGCGAAGAGCAGATTCGCGGGCAGTTTGAAACGAATCTTTTCGGCGTCATTAACGTCGTGCGCGGAAGTCTGCCGGTTTTGCGCCGCCAGAAAAGCGGGCACATCATCAACGTTTCATCGGGACTCGGATTTTTCGCGTTTCCGTCATACGGCTATTATTCGGCGACGAAATTCGCCGTGCAGGGATTGTCAGAGGCTTTGGCGCAGGAAGTCGCGCCGTTCGGCATAAAAGTTACAATCGCCGAACCGGGAGGAATGCGCACGGCATTCCTCAGCACAGGACTCGTCCAACCGGAAAACGCTTTGCCGGAAGATTATCCTTCGACGATTAAACTCGCCGAGATTTTCAATGAACGACAGGGCAAAGAATTCAGTGACCCGCGCCGTATTGCAGAAGTTTTGATTGAAACTGTTGAATCGGAAAATCCGCCGCTTCATCTGCCTTTGGGCGAAGATTCTTACAACGGAATTCAAAATCAGCTCGACAAAATTTCGAAAGAAATTGCAGAACGACGTGAGCAATCGCTCGATACCGGCTACAAAACGGCAGCCGCTTGATAGAAATAAAAAAATTACGGAAGGGAAAAGAAGATGAGTGAACAAAACAAAAAAATCGCATTAATTACCGGTGCTAATCGCGGCATCGGCTACGAAACGGCGCGGCAGCTCGGACAGCAAAACATCAAAATTTTAGTCGGCGCACGCAGCGCGGAAAGCGGCAAGGAAGCCGAAACGAAATTAAAAGCCGAAGGATTCGACGCTGAATTTATCCTGCTCGACGTTAACGACAAGCAAACGCACGAATCAGCGGCAAAATATGTCGAAGAAAATTATGGCAAACTCGACATTTTAATCAACAATGCCGCAATCGCCATTGACGAAATGGCGAACGACGTGCCCATCGCGGCAAGCAAAACGAGCGACGAAATTTTCCGCAGAACCTTCGACACGAATTTTTTCAACACCATCAGCGTGACGCAGCAATTCGTTCCGCTCGTGAAAAAATCCGACGCAGGCAGAATCGTCTTTTTATCGAGCAGCTTGGGTTCTTTAAATTTACACAGCGACCCGAATTCGCCGATTTACGATGTCAAATTGCCGGCTTACGACATCTCAAAAACCGCGCTCAATGGTTACGCCGTGCATCTCGCGTATGAATTAAAAGACACGCCGATTAAAGTCAATGCCGCAGATCCCGGCTCCGTCGTCACGGACATGAATCCGCGCGGCGAGCTGACGGTCGAAGAAGGCGCGAAAACTTCGGTTGCTCTGGCGACGCTTCCGGCGGACGGTTATACCGGAAAATTCATTCATCTCGGAAACGAATTGCCCTGGTAAAAATCATCGCGGCGAGAACTCATCGAAAACATTCTCGATGAGTTAGCAAGTCCCGATCAATCAGAAAAAAAGAATAAATTACAAGGAGAAACAATAAAATGAATTGCTGCTACGAAGATTACAACAGTTACAGCGCCCCCGAAACTTACAAAAACAGCGACGCGCCGGTTCCTGCCGGAACTCTGCGATTTTTGTTCGGTTTGCTGATGATGTTTGTCGGATTTTATGTCGGGACATTTTCCGAAATTCCCGGACACGGTTTAGGCTTTCTGATGGTTTTAGGCTCGCCTTTTATTTTATTGACCGACCGCAAATAAACGCCGATTTTCAGTAAGATATTTCAAAAATATGAAACGCCTGACAATCAAGTTTATCAGATTAAGGCAAAGACGCCGGGACGCTGAGTTTTTTATGGATTTCTCAACGTCTCCGCGTTGGAAATACTATTTTTGAAAAGGCTTTTAATAATAAAGCGGCGCCAGTGAATCCGTTTTGCCGTTTAACGCGAAAATTCTATTCAAAATGATTAGAACAGCGATTCGTTACGTAAATGTGAAATTTGTTATATGAATTTTGCTGTTTTTACTGTTTGTCGGATTAAAATGTAAAAAGCCGTTTTAGACTATCCGGCGCAAACGAATTTTGAAATAAAACAATAAAGTAAGGGAAGGTAAAAGCCAATGCCACATGTCAAAGTCGGGCGGGAAAATTCCGGCGACATCGAAATTTATTACGAAGATTTGGGAACCGGACAGCCGGTTATTTTGATTCACGGTTTTCCGCTCAACGGTCATTCGTGGGAAAAACAAACGGCGATGCTGATTGATAACGGTTTTCGCGTCATCACTTACGACCGGCGCGGTTTCGGCGCGTCGAGCCAGCCGTCGAGCGGTTACGATTACGACACTTTCGCCGCAGATTTGGACAAATTAATGACCGCGCTCGATCTGCGCGACGCGGTTTTAATCGGTTTTTCGATGGGCACCGGCGAAGTCACGCGCTATCTTTCGACTTTCGGTCGGGAACGCGTCAGCCGCGCCGTTCTGATCGGAGCGATTCCGCCGTTTTTATTAAAAACCGACGACAATCCGAACGGCGTTGACCGGACGGTTTTCGACGGCATCAAAGCCGCCATCGCCTTTGACCGCCCGTCGTATTTCACGACGTTTTTCAAAAACTTTTACAACACCGACAAACTCGGCGGCGGAATTTTAAGCGAAGCCCGAATCACCGACGAAGCCGTCCAGATGAGCTGGAACGTCGCTGTCGGCGCATCAGCAATCGCCACATTCAAATGCGTTGACGCGTGGCTCACCGATTTCCGCGACGATCTGCCGAAAATTGATGTGCCGACGCTTATCATTCACGGCGACGACGACCGCATTCTGCCGCTCGCGTCAACGTCGGAAAGACTGCCGAAATTAATCAAAAACAGCCGCCTCTCAGTCATTAGCGGCGGACCGCACGCAATCGGCTGGACGCACGCCGACCAAGTTAACCCGGAGATTCTGAAGTTTTTGAGAGAAGGCAGTTAAATAATTTATTCAGTAAAATGTCGGCAAATTAAAAACGAGAATCCAATCATAAAAAAAGGCGCAAAGGAAATATATTTCTTTGCGCCTTTTTTTTGCTTGGTTTTTCACTTGTTTTTTCACAGGCTAAGTTTACGATATTAATTATGACAAAAACTTACGATGTCGCCGTCATCGGCGGCGGACACAACGGTTTGACCTGCGCCTGTTATCTCGCCAAAGCGGGTTTGAAGGTCGTCGTTTTGGAGCGTCGTCATATCGTCGGCGGCGCGGTTTGCACGCAGGACGATTTGATTGACGGTTATAAGATTGATGTCGGATCGTCGGCTCACATTATGATTCACCTGACGCCGGTTATCAAAGATTTAGAGCTGGAAAAATTCGGGCTGGTTTATATTGACTGCGACCCGTTCGCATTCGCGCCGCTGCCGAACGGCGAAGGCGCGATTTATTTTTGGAAAGACGTTGATAAAACCTGCGAATCCATCGCGCAAATTTCGCCTGAAGACGCCGACAGATATAAAAAATTCGTCACCGAATGGGAAAAACTCAACGAAGGCGTTTTTCAGGCTTTTTTGAAACCGCCGACGATGCTTAATCTCGGTCGCCATATGGTTTTCGGCACGAAATCGAAAAATCCGGCTGATATGGTTCGCAAACTGATGACGAGCTACGGCGCGCTCGTCAAACAAACTTTCAAACACGAAGGTTTGCGCGCGGCGATGGCGTGGCTCGCGGCGCAGTCGGGACCGCCGCCGACGGCGATGGCAAGCGGAGATTTCTTAGGCTGGCATTCGATGATTCACAAAAGCGGCGTCAAGCGACCCAAAGGCGGTTCGGGCGCGCTGACGCAGGCAATGGCGAAATGTCTCGAACATCACGGCGGCGAAATTCTTTTAAATGCCGAAGTCGCCAAAATCGAAGTCTTAAACAATGAAACGGGCGGCATAATTCTGGAAAACGGCGAGCGCATCGAAGCGAAACGCATCGTTTCCAACGCGCATGTTCACACGACGTTTTTAAAATTAATCGGCGCGGAAAATCTGCCCGAAAATTTGGCTGAACGAATCGAAAACGTCCGCATCGGCAACGGTTTCGGAATGATAGTCCGGTGCGCCGTGTCGGAACTTCCGGATTATTTATCCGCGCCAAACGGCGGAAAATCCGCTGATTGTCATCACGGTTTGCAGTTGATGTGCCCGACGATGGATTATCTCGACCGCAGCTACGCCGATTATCTGAACGGCATCCCGTCGAAAAATCCCGGCGCGCTGGCGATGACTTTTTCGTCGGTTGACCCGACACTCGCGCCCGCCGGAAAACACACTTTATTTGTTTGGGGACAATATTATCCGTATGAATTGTCGAACGGCGAAAACTGGAAGGACATCCAAAACCGCGAAGCAGATAAACTGATTGACGTCGTCAATTCCTACGCGCCGAACGTCAAAAATTCCATCATTGACCGCTTCGTTCAATCGCCGCTCGACCTCGAACAACGTCTCGGACTTTTGCGCGGCAACGTGATGCACGTCGAGATGGATTTCGACCAGATGTTTATGTTCCGTCCTTTGCCCGAAATGAGCGCGTATAAAACGCCGATCAAAAATCTCTATCTGACGGGAGCGTCCACGCATCCCGGCGGCGGAGTTTTCGCCGCTTCGGGACACAACACGGCTCAGGTCGTTCTGAAAGATGTAAAGGGCGGCTGGTTTTAACAAAGAATTGTTTTTGAACTAATCGCGGGAAACAAATTGTTTTTCCCGTAAATGGCGCGTCGTCTCTTCGGTTACGGACGTGAAGATTTGATTCGACGCGGGCAGATTCAATTCGTTCGTGTGCGCGTTTGAAGCATCAAGTTCGCGCTGGTTTCGCGCGTCAATTGATTTGTCCGCCAGTTCCTTTTTCGGAACGCTAAACAGCAGCGCGCTCAGCATCAGACCCAGCCCAACGAAAATCGTGATAATGCCGAGACCGAAAAAGAATAAGACGGAAGTATCGCCCATCAGCGTGCTGGCGACTAAAAAACCGACCGTCGTGCCCAGACCGACCGACGAAACGACGATTCCGTCACGCACGCGGCGCAGACGTTTTTCTCCCGGCGATTCGAGAAATTTTTCGATTTCCGGCAAAACCTCTTCAACGACCTCTTTCAAATCGTCAACCGATTGTGTCTCCCGAATCTTCGCCGCAATCGCCCGCCCGATCTCATCCCGCGCTGAAACTGCCGAAGCCGTCACCTTATCCGGTCTTTCAAGCGCCGCCCGCACTACGCGCAAATCCGTCCCGCACGCCCGGCAAAACTGATTAGAATGCACCTCTTCCAAACCGCAGCCCGGACAAAACATATTTATCGGTAATCGCCTCTACGTTTGAACTTTTACCTTGCGTGAATCAAAAATTTATACGCCGAAACTTTATTTTAGTTCACAACACGGGGTTAGGTCGTTTTGAAAAATATTAAAGAAGGCTGGTTTTGAACGTCAATCTTTCAACGTTAATCCGAAAGCATGCGCCAGTGCGTTTTCAACTTTCTTCGTATCCGGCAAGCTGCCGAGTTTTTTATCTATAAATTTTTCGTGCAAAGTGATGAATTGTCTGCGGAGATGCGCGAATCGGAAAGCAGACCGCTTTGTTTGCCTGCGGCGGAAAGCTCGATTAAAACGCAGCTCGGATGAGATTTTCTGGAAAGATTGCTCGTGATCATCGCCACGCCCGTTCCGACAAATCAACCTTTCCCGCGTTCTGCTTTCGGGTGTTTTGAAGCTGATTGCGACGTTTCGAGCATCGGTTTTCGCGGAAATCAATTTGTTTTATCTGTGTATCAATAACGACAGCAAACGGTTTTTTCGAGTCGCGCGAAGTATTTTTTAGCAAAACTTTCGCGGCATGCTATATTACTTGGATAACAAATTCAACAAGTTTTTGGAGTATGATGACGGGTGAAAATGTTTTGCGGCGTAATAACGTGCGCGTTTCGGGCGGGGAGCGGGTGATGCTGTTCGCTCACGGTTTCGGGTGCGATCAGAGTATGTGGCGGTTTGTCGCGCCCGAGTTCGAGGCGGATTACAAGATTGTTATGTTCGATTACGTCGGTTCGGGCAGATCAGACCTTGAGGCTTATTCGGCGGAGCGTTACGGGGATTTGAAGGGTTACGTCAAGGACGTTTTGGAAATTTGCGACGCGCTTGAGCTGAAAGACGTGATTTTCGTCGGGCATTCGGTCAGCTGTATGGTCGGCGCGCTGGCGTCAATCGAGCGACCGGAATTATTTAAGAATTTGATTATGGTCGTGCCGTCGCCGTGTTATATCAACGAGCCGCCGGATTACGTCGGCGGTTTTGAGCGCGCCGACATCGAGGGCTTGCTCGATATGATGGACAAGAATTACATCGGCTGGGCGAGTTTTCTCGCGCCCGTGATTATGAAAAACGACGAGCGCCCGCACCTTAAATCGGAACTCGAAACGAGTTTTTGCTCGACCGATCCGAAGATTGCGCGGCGATTTGCCGAAGCGACGTTTTTTTCCGACAATCGCCGCGATTTGCCGTTCGTCAAAACGCCTTCACTCATCATTCAGGTCAGCGACGACGCCATCGCTCCGGTTTCGGTCGGCGAATTCGTGCACAAAAATATGCCGAACAGCGAACTGCGTTTGATGAACGCGAGCGGACACTGCCCGCATATGAGTCATCCGCAAGAAACCATCGAAATTATTAAGGACTATCTCAGCGAAAATTAACCGGCGACACGCTCGATGGATGAATTATTAAACAACGCTCCGTGCGGCTTTCTGGTTTTTACAGACGACGGCAAAATCGTCGAAATCAACGCGACTTTGCAAACAATGCTCGGTTACGACGCGGGCGAACTCGGCGCGTCTCACGTCGAAAAAATCTTCTCGGTCGCCGGACGCATCTTTTACCAGACGCATTTTTTCCCGCTGCTCAAATTAAAAAACGAAGTCGAAGAAGTTTATCTTTCTTTGCGTTCAAAAACGGGCGCCGACATTCCTGTTTTAATCAACGCCGTCCGTCACGAACGCGGGGAAAAGTTTTACAACGACTGCGTTTTGATGCCGATGCGCCAGCGCGACCAATACGAAGACGAGATTTTGAAGGCGAAAAAACTGGCGGAGGACGCGACGCGCGCTAAAGACGAATTTTTATCAATGGTTTCGCACGAACTGCGCACGCCGCTGAACGGAATCCTTGGCTGGGCGCAGATTATGCAGGGCAGAACGCTCGACGCGGACATGATGGCGCACGCCGTTGACGCCGTCGTGCGCGGGGCGCGAGCGCAGTCGAAACTGATCGAAGACATTCTGGATTTCACGCGCATTATTTCCGGCAAGCTGCGGCTTGAAGTCGAGCCGGTTGATCTGGTTCTGATTGTCGAATCCGCGCTCGACGTGATAAGTCCGGCGGCGGCAGCGAAAAATATTCGTCTGCAAACAACGTTCGACACGACCGCCTTCGTTTCCGGCGACGCCGCCCGGCTGCAGCAGATTTTGTGGAATCTGATGTCGAACGCCGTCAAATTTACGCCCGAAAAAGGAAACGTGCAGGTTCGAGTCGGGCGCGTCGGGCAGAGCGTCGAAATCAGCGTCAGCGATACCGGCAAAGGCATCAGCGAGGAGTTTCTGCCGTTTGTTTTCGAGCGATTCAAACAATCAGACAATTCGACGACGAGACGATTCGGCGGTCTCGGACTCGGAATGGCAATCACGCGTCACCTGGTCGAAATGCACGGCGGCACGATCCGGGCGGAAAGCGCGGGCGAAGATTTGGGCGCGACGTTTACGGTCAGTTTGCCGATTTCAAGCGTTCCCGGTAACGAAATGGCTCAAGTAGAATCGACGGAACAACAACTTTCGATTAGTGAAGACGGTTCGTTGAAGATTGATCTGCCGCGCCTCGATGATTTGAATGTTCTGATCGTTGACGACGACGCGGACGCCCGCGATTTGCTGATAACGGTTCTGACGCGCCAAGGCGCGAACGTTACCGCCGCGTCGAGCGTCGCCGAAGCGGTTGAAAAGTTTGAGAAACAAGCGCCCGATGTTCTCGTCAGCGACATCGAGATGCCCGACGAAGACGGTTTTTCCCTGATCAAAAAACTGCGCATTTTCAATCAAAACCAAACCAGAAAAATTCCCGCTATCGCTCTTACCGCGCACGCCCGTCCGTCCGAGCGGCTGAAAGTTCTGTCCGCCGGTTTCCAGACGCATCTCGCCAAACCGATAGAAACCGCCGAACTGCTCGCCGTTGTCGCGAGCCTCGCGGATTTGAATAAATAAATCTGTAAGCAATCTCAAAAAATCCAAATCAGCGGAACAATCTCCGTTTTTCTTCTGTTTCTTCTTTATTTCTTCTTTATTTCTTCTTTTCTTCATTCTTCACTTATAGTCTTTCTTTGCGCCTTTGCTGGAATTTAATCGCTCCCGCAAAGGCGCAAAGTCGCGAAGAAAGAACAAAGTATGTTTCGGGTAATCTTTTCGAGTTCGCGCCGCGTTATTTCAAACTCGCGTTCAATTTTTGAATGAACTCGTCAATTTTGGCGTTTTCAATCCATCTTGCCACGACGACCAGATTGTTTTCCGAATCAACGTAGATGATATTCGTGCCGTTGCCGACGTGCGCGAAGGCGTTTGCGGGCGCGTTCGGGTAAAGTTTGCGGTCGGTATTGAGAAAATAATTCATAAAGCCGTAAGTCGGCTGCGCGGGCGTCGGCGTCATCGCTTGTTTGAAGAATTCTTCGGAAAGAATTTGTTTTTTACCCCATTTTCCGCGATTTAAACTCAATAAACCGAACCGCGCCATATCGCGCGCCGAGATGAACATTCCGCCGCCCCAATGCCCGCCGCCGCTGACCGACTGGACGATTTGTCCGTCCAAGACGACCCACGAATTTTCGTAACCGAGCCAGCGCCATGCGTCGGACGCGCCGATTTCGTCCATCACGTTTTCCTTCAAAACCTGCGGCAGAGGCTTGCGCCAGACATTGAGCGCGGCGAGCGCAAGCGCGTTGACGCGCACGTCGTTGTATTCGTAAACCGCATTCGGCTCATTACGTTTCCTGTTTAGCCAATTGTTCGCGTCCCTGTCCGGTCTGTCCGCCCAATCCGGTTTGCCCCACAGCGTTCCCTCCCAATCGCTCGTCTGCCGCAAAAGACTGTCCCACGTAATTTTGCGATTATGTTCCGAGTCGAATAATTCGAGCAGTTTCGCCTTGCCGAAGCGTTCCGCGTCGTCATATTTTTCGTTCGGTCGGTAAACGGCGACGGGCGCGGAATAATCGGCGGCGCGTTCTTGCAAACTTTTTATCAGCTTGCGGTCGAGCGCCAGACCGACGACGGTCGAGAGAAAACTTTTCGTCACGCTGAATGTCATATCAACGCGATTCGGCTCGCCCCATTCGGCGACGATATAACCGTTACGAACAATGATGCCCGTCGCCGCCCCGCGCTGTTTGAACGCGCCGACCGCTTCGCCGAACGGTTCGCGCCCGAAAGTTTGGTAATGCGCCAACTCCAAATCACGCGGCGATTTCGATTCGTTGGCGACAGCGAAATCAACCGCTTCCTTCAATTTCGCCGCGTCCATTTTCGCCTGTTCCGGCGTCCGCCACGCCCAATCTCCGGCAGGCGGAAAATACGCTTGAGAAAAACTATTCGCTGAAAAAATGAAAATCAGCCACAAAGCGACAGTTAAATCGAGGAGAAATATTTGAACGGAAAATTTATTTTTCATATTTTTCACAATGTTTCTTCACAACGTTAGTAAGGCAGCGAATGCGCACTGCACTCGCCGCTTAAAAGAAACCATGACGCTGCTCGATGATTTTAACGATTGAATTTAACACGCCCCTGATCGTTTGGTAAGCCTGTCAAACGAATTTCGTTTTCCGCGCTGAAATTAAAAAAACAAACGCTCAGGCAACCACCGATTTTTGATTTCACTCGTTGACGGCCGCCGACATCGCACGGAAAGAATCCGCTGCGAATCGTTTTTGAAACATAGGAACAAATGGAAAACCGATTTTCGCCATCCAGTTTTGCGCCCGCGCGAAAGCGTATAATTCGTAAAATACTTCATCGGTCTGTTTGTTCCACTCGATTGTAAAGCGCTCTTCGCCCGTTTCGGAATGCGCGGGCAGAGTTCCAACGGCGAACGCGCTGCGGCGAAACTGCGCGGTTTCTTCTTCAATCGAATAGACGATGCGGCACGGGTTGAGCGACCAGAAACCGAGATGATTAACGAGCATAACGACTATTGAGCCGTTTTCAATCGGCGCGTTTTTCGGGCGCAGCTCCGTCCAGCCGGTCGCATACATCTGCCACGAACGAAGCGCGGCGACGGCTTTTGTAAAAATCTGTTCGCCTTCTCCGAGTTTTTCGCGCAGTTGATTGATCGGAAACCCGACGGGCGCGTGGCGAGTTTTCGTGTCGCCGACTTCCGAGTATGAAAAAGTGAATTTTGATTGCTCGGCGATAAAATCGTCGATCTCATCGTCAGACGGTTTTGTCAGTAAAAACATAACCCGATTATCGCGCAGATGATTTGCCGGACACAATCATTTTTGCCAAATCACTTGAAATCGAACGAAAGCAAGCGTAAAAATCCTTTATGTAGAACTGTTACAAAACTCTTACATTCGACTCTGCTAAAACCTGTTACGATTACATCTAACGCAACGGACGGGGCGTAACTAATCTTAAATTTTATAATCAACAGGGGTTTCCGCAATGCAAAACGTAGTCGAAATAAATCAAGTCAAATCAGATCAAATTCAATGGGTCACGATGAGCGTGGTTGCCGCTTTTCATATTCTGGCAATCGGCGCGCTGTTTACATTCAGCTGGGCGAATCTGGTCGCCGCTCTTATTACATGGTGGATTGCCGGAAGCTGGGGCATCGGAATGGGTTATCACCGGCTTCTGACGCATCGCGGCTTTAAGACGTCGAAGTTTATCGAATATTTTCTGACGTTCTGCGGCACGCTCGGACTTCAATCGGGCGCGATCAACTGGGTCACGACGCACCGCATTCATCACGGCTTTACCGAAACCGACAAAGATCCGCACAGCCCGCGCAACGGAACTTACTGGGCGCATATGGGCTGGATTTTTCGCGGCACGGCGCAGAATCAGACCGAAGCGACGCAGCTGCGTTATTCGCCGGATTTAGTAAAGGACAAGGTTCACGTCTTTTTGTCGAATTATTATTATGTTACTCCGATCATCGCGGCAGTTATTTTATTGGGCGTCGGCACGGCAATAACCGGAACGCTTTTCGGCGGATTTTCGATGGTTTTGTGGGGAATCTTTTTGCGACAGGTCATCGGCTGGCACTCGACTTGGCTGGTTAATTCGGCGACGCATTTGTGGGGTTCGCGCCGTTTTGAAACGCGCGACGATTCGCGCAACAACGGCTTGATTGCCGCTTTAACTTTCGGCGAAGGATGGCACAACAACCATCACGCGCATCCGCGCTCGGCGAAACACGGACTGGCGTGGTATGAATTCGATGTCAATTGGGTGCAGATCAAGTTTTTGGAAAAAATCGGTCTGGCAAAAGACGTTTACGCCTACGATATTGACCTCGAAAAAGCCGACGGCGAACAGTTGCGCAAAGCTGCTTAGACTTAACGCTTTAACGATTAATGGTGAACGGCGAATGGTAATGAGTTATTTACCGTTCGCCGTTTTCCGTTTACCATTAAAAAAATGCGTCGGCGCAAAGCTACAATATTTTTTCTCGTTCTCGGCATCTGTCTGGTCACTCTGGCGGTCGCTCTCAACGTCGGCTGGATTTTGCTCAATTTGCGCGAAGTCGCCTTGCTCGTTTTCGGCATTATCTTTTTCGCCGTCATTATTACGGGTTTAATTCTAAACACGATTTTTCTGGTGCGCGAGATTCGACGCAACGAACAGCACGACGCGTTTTTGAATTCCGTGACGCATGAATTGAAAACGCCGATTGCATCAATCAAACTTTATCTTGAAACCTTAAAAACGCGTGATGTCAGCGAAGCCAAGCGGCGCGAATTTTACGACGTGATGCTCGAAGATACCAACAGATTGACCAACACGGTCGAACAGGTTTTGCAGGCGAGCCGCACGAGAGAGAGAAATCGTCCGCTCAACGTCGTGGCGATTCCGCTCGGCGAACTGCTTGCCGAATCAATCAAAATCGTGCGAACGCGTTATAAACTGAACGAATCGGCAATCAAATTTACCGAACCCGTCGCGGAAATAAAAATTTCCGGCGACCGCGCCGAGCTGCAGATCGCTTTTACGAACTTGCTCGACAACGCCGTTAAATATTCTAGTGACGAGCCGAGAATTTCTATCAAAGCCCGAAGCGCGAACGAAAAGAGCGTCGAAATTTACATCAAAGACAACGGCGTCGGCATCGCCGCAAATGAAGTCAAGCGCATTTTTAAACGATTTTATCGCGTGCCCGGACTTCCGACGCAGGAGAAAAAAGGCTCGGGTCTCGGACTGCCAATCGTCAAATCAATCATCGAAAAACACAAAGGACGCATTCGCGCTGAAAGTAAAGGTGAAGGAAAAGGCAGCGTTTTCATAGTTCAACTACCGAAATAAAATTTCAAGTTTCGAAGTTCGAATTTCAGATATAAAGAGTCCGCTTTTCATACTTGAAACTTGAAACCCGAAACCTGAAACTTAAAAATATGAAAATTCTCGTAGTCGAAGACGAACATCATTTAGCTGACGGTTTGCGTTTTAATCTCGAAGCCGATGATTACGAAGTCGAAGTCGCGTATGACGGCGAAGCGGCTCTGCACGCGATTGAAAATTCGACGTTCGACGCGATTGTCCTCGACGTGATGTTGCCGAAATTAAACGGTTTTGCGGTCGCGCGGCGTCTGCGCGACGCCGAAAATTTCACGCCGATTTTGATGATGACCGCGCTCGGCAAACCCGAAGACGTTTTGCGCGGTTTTGAAGCGGGCGCCGACGATTACCTGCCGAAACCGTTCGACCTTTCGATTTTCACGGCGCGTCTCAACGGGCTTCTGCGCCGCCGCGAATGGTTCGCCCGCGAAAACGGCGGGCTGAAACCGACTTCCGGCAATCTGCAAATTTTCGGCATCAACGGGAAAACGATTGATTTCGATAATCTCGAACTTCTCAGCAACGGCGAAATTATCAAATTGACTTTAATGGAAGTAAAATTGTTGCGCTATCTGATTGAAAACGAAGGAAAAGCCGTTTCTCGCAAAACGATTTTAGAAGAAGTCTGGGATTTGCACGAAGACACCGACACACGCGCGATTGATAATTTCATCGTCCGTCTGCGCCGCTATTTGGAAAACGAACCGAATAACCCGAAAATTTTACAAACCGTGCGCGGCGTCGGTTATAAATTCGTTGCTGATGATAAAAATTAGAAGAAATCAGCTGCGAAAAAACTAAATTTCACTAAATAGGAAAATACAAAATCAACGATTATATTTTTTGTTCGTGCGTTTCGTCTTTTTCGCGGCTAAATCTTTTTTCGTTCCAAAACCTTCAAATTTTCGCGCCAATTTTCCGCCAGATTAAAACGGTGAATCTTGATTTCGGGCGTAATCGTACTCGCCAGAAATTCAAAACTTTGATGAAAACACAATGTCGGCGCGACGAGATAAACAATCCCGGGTTTGTCGGCGATTTCCAAATCGCCGAAAATACGTGCTTTTCGCAGATTTCCGCGTCGTCTTTGCAGCTCGATTTTTCGCCAGTAATCGGCGGCTTGGAAAATCATTGCTTGGTCGGCGGCAACTTTTAGTTCGATGACGATCAATCTGCCGTCTTTGCGCAAAGCGAGCAAATCTATTTTGTCTCGACCGGTGCGAAATTGGTGATAAACCGGCGATAAAATGAGATTCGAGTCGAGCAAATTGATGTTTCTCCGCAAAATCGCTTCGAGCCATGCTTCGGGCGCGAGCGTGTAAAAAGCGTGTTTTCTGTTCGGCGAATTCGGGCGGCGATAAATGTGTAGATTTTCAACAAGGTCGGCGAAATTATCTTGATTTGATTCCGACAAGATCGTTCGGTCGCGTTCGACGCCGAACCAGATTTTTTCCCGATCGAAAACTTTTCGCACGCGAGCGAATGACAACCCTAAAAACCGCGCGGTTTCGCCGTGTTTCGAGCGAACGACGTCAATCTCCGCAGGCGCGAGCCGAACGATTGCGTCAGCGGTTTCGCTCAATTGCGCGACTTCGAGAGTTTTGATTTCACTCGTTTTTCCGCGCCGGAGATTTTCGATTTCCATTTGCGGCAATTCGATTAAATTCGCCGCGCCGCTCGATTCATCATTTTTTATCTCTCGATATTCGCTTTCCTTTTCGCTTTCTTTTTTACTTTCTTTCTTTCTTCGCGCCTTTGCGCCTTCGCGGGAAATTTCCACGATAAAAATCCTTCGCTTCCAATTTTCGTGCAGCAGCGCGCACAATTTTTGCAGATTTTTCGACTGTTTTTTCTCGCTCAAAATCCAAATGGTTTCAATCGGCTTTTTTCGGCGATTTTCCAATTTCGCGAGCCACAAAATCGCAGTCGAAACGAGGTTTTCCGGCGTCAAAGTATCGGAAACATCAGCAAGAGCGGCGACTTGTCTGTTATTCGCATCAGCAAAAATTATCTGCGCGAAACGCCCGTTTTCTTCGTTTAATTTGACGCTTGAGAGTTTTGCGCGGGGAAAAGTTTGCGTGATAAGCGCGGCGATTCGGTTGGCTTTTTCGAGCCGGGCGAGTTCGACGTTTTCGCTTAATTCCTTCGCTGAAACGCGCGCGACAAGCCGGATTTTTTCAGTTTCTTGGTTGAAATTTCTGGATAAACGCAAATAAATCCCGTCGCTTTCAAATTTGCAGTCCGTAACGCGCCATGTTTGAAAACCGCCGTCGTCCAAAAATCCGAAAAGCAGTTTGTCGCTGAGCTGTTCAAGTTCGATTTCCCGATTTTGCAAAGCGAAACTTCGCCCGGACGCGCGGATCAAAAGCCATTCGCTTTGCGCGTCGAGCCGCGTTTGCAGTTCGTCTTTTGTATTTTCGAGCATTAAAACTTGAGAATTGAAGAAATAGAACATGGATGAACACGGAAAAACACCGATTTTCACCGATTTTTATTTTGCAGCTATGATTTATCCGCGCTGAGTTGTTTGAATCAGCGTCCATCCGTGTTCTATTTCTTCAGCATTCGTTCATTTCAGCAAGGTTTCAATCATTCTTTCCGACCAGAGCGCGTAGCCTTTTTCCGACGGGTGAATGCCGTCGGCGAAAAAGTCTTCGACCACTTCGTTTGGCTGCGGAAAATATAAAATTTTATCCATCGGCGCGGTAAATTCCCGAATATTTTTATCGTGCAGAGCCGAAAGATGTCCGAGAATAAATTTGATCGGGTGCGGCAAAATCGGCGACAAACGGACGGCGGGCGCGTTGGTGATAAAAAACGTCGCGTTTGCATTTCGCGTCTGCAAAATGCCCAAAAGCCGGAGCATATCGCGGCGAAACTGGCGCGGGCTGCGAAGTTTCAAAACCTCGTTGCCGCACAGCGCGACGAGTATGTAATCGAATTTTTCGTTCGGAATTTGCGGCACGAGTTCCCGAATCGTTTCGGCGACGGTAATGCCGCTTTTGCCGATAACGCGCCATTCGACGGACTTGCCGATCTTGCGGCTTAAAAAGCGGGCGAATTGTCCGGCGAGAGCGGCTTCGTGCGTGCGCGCGCCGACGCCGGCGGCGGTTGATTCGCCGATGACGAGAAGTTTCGCCGCTTGATCGAGATTATCAGCGGCGAATTTTCCGCTCGTTTCGCCTGCCGCGTCGGGCAGGCGTCCGATTTTGCGTCGCACGTATTTGCTTTGCAGATACAAAAACGGCGCGAACGGCAAAATGGCGATTCCGCTTAAAATATAAATTGTCTGCCAGACGAATAAATTCACAGGATTATTTTAACGCAAACAATCGCCGCCGCAAAGATTGAAGAAAAGCGAACAAAAAGATTTCCGGTTCGAATAAATCAGATTTTCATCGGCAAATTTATTCCGCCGCGCTGATTCCGGTCAATATTTTCAAATGTGTTAAAATTACGTTTTCTCTATAAGATGTTTTCGTCTTCTTTCACCAGAAATATTGTACTTCTCGCGCTCGTTCTCGCGTTTTTTTCGTCGTGTCGTTCAGGGCAAAACGTCGAAGGAGAAGCCAATAACACAAAGCCGTTTACCGCTGTTGAAACGAAAAGCCGAATTCCTTTTTCGACCAAAGAACCCGAGAATTTTCAAACGGAAATCGTCGTTTCGACGGGCGGAACAGAGCGCAAAACTTTTGTCGCCAGCAGCGGCGCAAATCGGCGTTACGATTTCAACGCGGGCGCGAAAAATCAGGTTTCGTCCGTCACGACCGACCGCAATTATTTGATTTTGCCGGACAAAAAAATCTACGCCGAAAATTCCGGCGCCGAGAATGACGGTTCAACGGAAAACTGGACGGAGTTTCTGACAAACGAATGGCTTAATAATCAGACGGAAGTGACCTTTGAAAAACTCGAAACCGTTGAAAACACAACGAAATATCGCGCCAAACCGAGCGGTGCGGCGCAGACGGAAATTTTGATTTTCGTTGACGAGGCGCGCGGCTTTCCCGTCCGTCAGGAATTTTATTCGATTAACGGCGAACAGCGCGTTTTGAATTTCGCCGCCGAATTGAGAAACTTGAAAATTCCGGCGGACGAAAATACGTTTGTCGTGCCGAAAGATTACAAGAAAGTTTCGATTGACGAATTGAGAAAGATTTTACGAAGCGTTGAGGATTGATTTTTATTGTCGACGCGATTTTTATAAAAATGAGCAAGGAAATAATTAATAAACCGGAGATCAGCCAGGCGCAAAAAGAGCGAGCCGCGGCTTCGCTTGAGCGCAATCAATTCGCCAAATTAATCGGGATGAAGCTCGTTGATTTGCAGCCGTCGGAAGCGACCGTCGAAATCGAAATGCGCGACGATCTCCGCCAGCCGCACGGTATTCTGCACGGCGGCGTGACGGCGACGCTCGTTGACACGGCGATGGCTTATGCCGTCATCACTTGTTTGAACGAAACCGAAAAGGCGTCAACCGTTGATTTAACAGTTCATTATCTCAGACCGCATTCCGAAGGCGCGTTCAAATGCACGGCGAAAGTCGTTCGTGCCGGACGCAGAGTTTTTACGGTTTCCGCCGACGTTTTCAACGAAAACGGAAAACTCTTTGCTACCGCGATTTCTACTTATATGAAGGTTTGAGAAAAGCGGAAAGTGGTAAACGGTAAGTGACGAATGAAGAAAGATTTTTTTCCATTTTTAACTTACCGTTTACCGTTTACCACTTTCCACTTACCACTGTTTTTATGGAAGAACTGAGAAAATTTGCCCGGTATTTCATGCCGTATAAATGGCACGTCGCCGCCGGAATCCTATTTATTCTGGTTTCGATGGCGTTCGGGCTTTTGATTCCGTATTTGGTCGGACAGGCGATTGACGATCTGAGCGGCGAAGTAACTTGGAACAAAATTATTTTTTATCCGCTCGTTATTTTGGGCGTCAGCCTCACGAGCGGAATTTTCCTGTTTTTCCAGCGACGGCTTTTGATCAACGCGTCGCGCCACATCGAGTACGATATGCGCCGCGATTTTTATGCGGCGCTCGCCGTTCAGCCGCTCGAATTTTTCCAAAATAACCGCGTCGGCGATTTGATGGCGCGGGCGACGAACGATCTGGGCGCGATCCGGCAAATTGTCGGACCGATGATTTTGTATTCGTTTCAGGCGATTTTCGCGCTTTGCATCTCTTTGCCGATAATGCTCAACATTTCGGTTAAGCTCACGCTTTTATTATTGATTCCGATGCCGCTCGTCAGTTTGACGGTGAAATACCTCGGCGGACAAATTCACGTTAGGTTCGAGAAAATTCAGGAATTCTTTTCGAGCATCACGGCGCGCGCGCAGGAAAACTTAACAGGCGTACGAGTCGTTCGCGCTTACGCGCAGGAAGACGCGGAGATCGAAAAGTTTCAAGAACTGAACCGCGAATACGCCGAACGCAACTTGAAGCTTGTCAAATTCGCGGCGGCGATGCGCCCGCTTTTGTTCTTTTTCATCGGTCTCGGATTCGTCATCATCGTCGCCGTCGGCGTTCCGATGGCAGTGCGCGACGAAATTTCGGCGGGCGATTTTACGGCGTTTATTCTGTATTTGCAGCGAATGATCTGGTACTTAATCGCGCTCGGCTACGTCGTCAATTTGTATCAGCGCGGAACGGCGAGTTTGAAGCGTTTCAACGCAATTCTGGAAACCGAAGCGACGATCAAAGACGAAACGCAAACGAGCGAGCAGCCGAAAATAAAAGGGAAAATCGAATTTCAAAATCTGACTTTCGCCTACAACGGAAAACCGGTTTTGCGCGACATCAATTTAACTGTCAATGCGGGCGAAACCGTTGCTTTCGTCGGCAAAACCGGCAGCGGAAAATCAACGCTCGCCGCGCTCGTGCCCAGACTTCTCGACGCGCCGGACGGAACGGTTTTGATTGACGACCGCCCGATTCGCCAATTTCCGCTCGCGCAGCTTCGCCGCTCGATCGGCTTTGTGCCGCAGGAAACTTTTTTGTTTTCCGACACGCTGGCGCAGAATATCGCGTTCGGCGTGGAAGAGGAAGAACAATTACGAATGACGAATGACGAATTGCGTGAGAAAAATGCCGGAATTGAAGCAACAAATGGAAAGCGGCATATTTCGGTGGAAAAGGCGGCGGAAATTGCGGGACTCGCGGACGACGTGAAGGAGTTTCCGAATAAATACGAACAGCTCGTCGGCGAGCGCGGCATTACGCTTTCCGGCGGGCAGAAACAGCGAACGGCGATTGCGCGCGCCGTGATGCGCAACCCGCGCATTTTGATTCTGGACGATTCGCTTTCCGCCGTCGACACCTACACCGAAGAACAAATCCTCCACAATTTGCGCGACGTGCGTTCCGGTCGCACGACTTTGATCGTCTCGCACCGCGTTTCGACGATTCGCGACGCCGATTTAATCTGCGTTCTCGACTCAGGGCAAATTGTCGAGCGCGGCACGCACGAACAATTAATCGCTCACGGCGGCGAATACGCCGATTTATATCAACGACAGCTTTTGGAAGAAGAATTGGGAGCGACGGAGTAATGAGCGAGAAAATAGAGCAAAGAAAATTTGTTAATTATTGTTTATTTTTTTTGCCGCGCACTTGTTTTTCTTACTAATTGCTTGTTGCAGCATTTATTTTTCTCGTCGCCTTTCGCACGAACCACCGCAAATATATATTTCAAATTCTGTTTACTTCTTTGTCTTTATCATTTTCGGATTTGTCACATTTGCAGCCTCGTTTTTGCTCAAGAAAACTTTTCGCGGTTTTATAACCTCATTAATTCTTTGCTTAATAACTTCTCTTTTAGGTCTTGTTGTTTTGTTTTCAATTAATTCATTCTATTTCTTAATCTGGTTTATTGTCGGATTGTCAGGAATGGGATTTCACCTCATTAGACACAATAGACATTAAAAAAAATTATTTTCTCGCCCGCGAGGGAACTATTTTTCGACTTGCGGTGTCTAAGCAGGAAAAGACGCGCGGATTTTTTGTAAAAAATACAAAAATTTGAGGAGAAAAATATGCGAAGAATCTCTCTTTTGCTCATAATACTCGTGTGTTCGATTTCGGCTCTGGCGCAAAACGCGACCGAAGGAACGCTCTACGCCGTCGGCAAAAAAGGCGTGGAATTGGGCGCTTGCCCGCTGAAAAACACCAAGGTTTCAACCGATATTGGCGGTTTTCTGGCGCGAGTTCGAGTCGTTCAGGAATTTGAAAATACCTTCAACGAACCGATTGAAGCGGTTTACACTTTTCCGCTTTCGCAGACGGCGGCGGTTGACAACATGACGATGCTCGTCGGCACGCGCCGGATTCGAGCCAAGATTTTGAAGCGCGAGGAGGCGCGGCAAATCTACGACGCGGCGAAATCCGAAGGCAAAACCGCCGGACTTTTGGATCAAGAACGACCTAACGTTTTCACACAGTCGGTCGCCAACATTTTGCCGAGCGAAAAAATCATCATCGAAATCAGCTATGTCGAAACTTTGAAATACGAAGACGGGGTTTACGAATTCGTTTTTCCGATGACCGTCGGACCGCGCTACATTCCCGCTTCGGTTAAAGATGCCGCGAAAATCTCGCCGCCCGTCGCCAAAACTCGCGCCGGACACGACGTTGCGATTGAAATAAATCTGAATGCCGCAGTTCCCGTCGAAGAGATTCGCTCGAGTTCGCATGAAATCACGACATCCAACACGGGCGCGAATTCGGCGAAAATCGTTTTGAAAAACGAAACGACGATTCCGAACAAAGATTTTATTTTGCGCTATGACGTGACCGGCAAACGCATCGAGGACGCGGTTTTAACGCATCGCGACAAGCGCGGCGGATTTTTCTCGCTGATTTTGCAGCCGCCCGACAAATTCGCATCCGAAGACGTAACGCCCAAGGAAATCGTTTTCGTGCTCGACACGAGCGGCTCGATGCACGGTTTTCCGATTGAAAAAGCCAAAGAAGCGATGAAGTTATCGCTCGACGGACTTTATCCGAATGACACTTTTAATTTGATAACTTTCGCGGGCGACACTTCCGTTTTGTTCGACGCGCCGGTTCCGGCGACGCGAGCGAATCTCGACAAAGCGCAAGCGTTTCTTGACACGCGACAGGGCGGCGGCGGAACGGAAATGATGAAAGCGATCAAAGCGGCGCTCGAACCGTCGGATTCGCAGACGCATCTGCGCATCGTCTGTTTTATGACTGATGGTTATGTCGGCAACGAAGGCGAAATCATCGCCGAGATTCAAAAACACCAGAACGCGCGCGTTTTCAGTTTCGGTATCGGCAGCTCGGTCAATCGTTTTCTACTCGACAAAATGGCGGAAGAGGGACGCGGCGAAGTCGAATACGTCGCGCTCAATGATGACGGGTCAAAAGCGGCGCGAAAATTTTACGAACGCGTCAGAACGCCTCTTTTAACCGACATCTCCGTTGACTGGAACGGCTTGCCAATTGCCGACGTTTATCCGAATCGAATTGCCGATTTGTTTTCCGCCAAACCCGTTATTCTGCACGGACGATACACAAAAGCGGCGAACGGAACGATAAAACTTCGCGGAAAAGTCGGCGGACAGGATTACGTACGGGAAATTCCGATCAATTTTCCCGAAAACGAAAGTAAAAATGACGTTCTCGCAACGCTCTGGGCGCGGACGCGAATTGATGATTTGACGAAAAAAGATTACAAAGGTGTCGCCGACGGAAACGCTCTCGCCGAGATTCAGCAAACGATTACCAACATCGGGCTGGAATACCGGCTTTTAACGCAATTCACGTCTTTCGTCGCTGTCGAAGAACGCATTGTCAATCAAAACGGACAACCGACGCGCGTCGAAGTTCCCGTCGAACTGCCGCAAGGCGTCAACCGGCAAACGACGCTCGGCGAAAGCAGTGAAACCGTAACCGTCACTAGTTCACAAGCGCAGGTTAATGTTACTTCGCAAGCACTCAGTTCGCTTCCCATCAATAACAGAAACGGTTCAAATTTGATGGGAATGACTGCGGCGGCGACAATTGACGTGAGTTCATCAAAACCAAGAAGCGCCAAAAGTAAAAAGGCTTCCGGCGCAGGTTCGGGAAGCGGTAACGGACGAGGTTCGGGCGTCGGATACGGTAACGGAAGCGCCGGCTATATAATAAGCGGCGCGAGCGGTTCGGAAAATACTTTTGTCGTTGACGGTCAGGAAACAGCGAATTTTCGCACTGGCGGCAACTCAGCTACAAAAATCGTTTCCGGCGGCGTGATTAACGGTCGAGCGACCAATCTGCCGAAACCGGAATTTCCGGCGGCGGCGCGGGCAGTCAAAGCGTTCGGCACGGTCAGCGTGCAGATTACAATTGACGAGAATGGTAATGTAACTTCGGCGCAAGCAGTTTCAGGACATCCGCTGCTTCGTCCAGCTGCAGAAGCGGCAGCAGCCAATTCCAAATTCGCACCGACGATGATTTCCGGCAAAGCCGTTAAAATCAGCGGCGTCATCTTTTATAATTTCGCCGGCGACAGTTCTGCAATTTCGCCGCAAATCGGCAAAATGAGCGTTAAGCCGCTTTCACCTGAAGAGAAAAGAAATTTCGCGCTCGCCGAAAAACTCCATTCTTGGCTTTACTCGCTCGTCGAACGGCGACAAAAAGGCGAATTGAAGTTAAACGAAACGGATGCGAAATTCGTCAGCGGAAACAACGCTCGCATTCAAATTTTTTTGAATACAGTTTCGCCTGAATCTGCCGCGAAGCTGAAAAGTATTGGTTTTATTGCAATAGCAGGTAAAAACCCGAAAATGATGAACGGCATGATTGCTCTCGAAAAATTGGTTGATTTAGCCGAAATCGTCGAAGTGCAATACGTTTTGCCACAAATCGAGTAATCAAAAATCACACGAGTAACAAAAGAAAAGGCGCTTATTATTCAAGTTGAATAATAAGCGCCTTTTCTTTTGTTTTGTTGTAATGTTTTCAAACTAAATAACGAATAAAAAAAAGTAACTGCTTTAAATATTCAAAACAGTTACCGATAAAATTATCTTAAAATTGTTTTTTATTATTTGGCTGATCTGCCAACCGAGACGTTGCGGCGTCCGAAGCGTCGAGCTTCCGAGCAATTTGCTACCCAAATGTCTAATTTGCGACCTTTGATGGCGCCGCCTGTGTCGGCGACTAAATAGCTTCCGCTGTATTGACCGGCATTGAGGTTAATGCGGGTGCCGAGTGGCAATATTCTGGGATCGGCGGCGACAATGCCGCGCCGGACGCCTGATCCGCTTGCGGTTCTGCCTTTAAGACAGTAAGCGGTGGCTGAGAAAGAACCGATAAGCGCGATTTTGCTGCCGCTTTCAGCTACTACTTCTTTGATTAAATTTTCAATTTCCCCTAATTCGCTTGTTTCGCCCTCTTTGAGAGCAATTTCCGTAGTTAATTCTGTTGAAAAATCGGTGTTGAGTTCTGCATCGTTTTGTTGAATGTTTCCTTTAGAATCATTCGCTATAATGAGGGCGGCATCTGTTTTGATTTCTGAAGCGAAGAAAATTCCGGTCATCAGAACCAAAGTCAGAATAACGCCTCCTCTAGCTAGATTGGTCATTATTCATTCTCCTGTTTGTTTATTTTCAATCAAACGCGCGAAAATATCTGAAATGAAACTTCCCAAACTCTTCGTATAGTCTTTATTAAATGCGTTAAATTGAAGGTTGTTTTTTGTGTATATCTGCCAAGTTTTTTCCGGTGTCGGTTAAAACTAAATAAGATACTAACACTTTTTCACAGCCGAGCGCAAGCCCGCCCGAAACCGCAACCCTTTATGTTATATGGAATTGTCGTTTTCAGCACGATTTTTACAGGCTTAGAAGCGGATTCGCGCAATGGACTTTAAGGGTAAATTTCGCGTATATTTCTTGGGTCAGCAGACAAAATTTTTATCCCGAAACAAAAGGTTTGACACAAAAATATGCAAGACAGACGCTCCGGCGCGCGCCACGCCATCTCGCTCCCGATTCGCTTAAAATGGAAAGACGAAAACGGTGTTGAAATCATCGAAGAAGGTTTGACGGAAAACGTCGGTCCGAACGGCGCGCTCGTTTATCTTCCGCGACTTTTGCCGACTGTCGGAAGCAAAGTGAATTTGACCGTTACGGAAAACCCGGACGACGAAGTTCAGGTTTCCGCGCAGGTCATTCGTCTCGAACGCAACGCCGCGCACCCGCAAGCCGCTTTGCAGTTGACAGATTCGATTCGCGTCTGGAAAAAGAAGGTCTGGGAAGTCGCGGCAGCAATTATCGCAGCGGAAAAACCCGAAGGTCTCGACGAATGGTAAATTATCAATGGTAAACGGTAAGCAGTAGGTGAAAAACAATTCTTTTCTTCTCACTTACTGCTTTTCACTATTTTATGAAAGTTCTTGTTCTCGGCGCAGGCAGAATGGGACGCGGCGCGGTTTACGATTTAGCGCGCAATTCGCCGGGCGTTCAATCAATCACAATCGCCGACTCCGATCTAAAAAAAGCCGAAGAATTAGTCGAATTTGTCGGAAGCGAGCGCGTTACGCCGCGGCGAATTGACGTTTCCGATCATTCGGAAACAATTGATTTGATGCGCGGACATGACGCGGCGATTTCGTGCGTGAATTACTGGCACAACGTCGCGCTTTCCGAAGCGGCGATTGCGACGAAATGCAATTTTTGCGATCTCGGCGGCAATAACGCAATCGTTGCCGAACAGCTCGCGCTCGACGAACGAGCGCGGCAAGCCGGAATCAATATCGTTCCCGACTGCGGTCTCGCGCCGGGAATGGTTTCTATTTTAGCGATGCACGGCGCGGAAAAATTTGATTGCATCGAAGAAATTCGCATTCGCGTCGGCGGATTGCCGCAAACGCCGAAACCGCCGCTCGATTACCAGCTCGTTTTTTCGGTCGAAGGTTTAATCAACGAATACGTCGAAAAAGCGCGCGTCATTCGCGGCGGCAAAATCGCGGAAATTGAATCAATGACCGAACTCGAAAGTCTCGCGTTCGATGATTTTCCGCCGCTCGAAGCATTTCAAACTTCCGGCGGAACTTCGACTTTGCCCGATACGTTTTACGGAAAAATAAAAGAACTCGATTACAAAACGATTCGCTATGCCGGACACTGCGAAAAATTTAAATCGATGATTGATTTGGGTTTGTGTTCGAGCGAGGAAGTTTTCATTGACCGAGCGAAAACAACGCCGCGCCGCTTTTTCGGCGAATTGCTGACGAAAAATCTTCCCGCCGACGAACCGGATTATGTTCTCGTGCGAATTGATTTTGCCGGTCAAACGAACGGCGAGACAAAAAGTTTGCGCTATGACATCATTGACCGGTTCGATGAAACAACCGGTTTGAGCGCGATGATGCGGACGACGGCTTTTCCGGCTTCGATTATCGCGCAAATGTCAGCGCGCGGCGATATCAAAATGCGCGGCGCGACTCCGCAGGAAAAAGCGATTGACGCCGAAAAATTCGTGGCTGAACTCGCACGGCGAAAGATAAAAATCGCCGTCAGCGAACCGTAAAAATCACTCTCGGCTTAATCTAAAAAGTTAGGCGAATCTGAATCCGCACAAAAATAAAAAGGCTTCCTTTTCAAGAAGCCTTTTTTTCAAGTTTCTATTTCAATTGGTACTACCAGGCGCCGACAAGACGCGGATTGGCTTTTTTGCCTAAAAGTTTGCGCAGTTTAAGACGCGCTTTATGTAATTGCGATTTCGACGTTCCGACCGAACAGCCGAGAATTCGCGCAACTTCTTCGTGTTCAAAACCTTCAACGTCGTGAAGCACGAAAACTTTTTTGTAACCAGCCGGAAGCTGCTCGATGGCATTTTCCAGCGCGATTTTGTCAACAATCGGCATTTTGTGCGGATTTTCCGTTCCCGAGACGATTTGCACAGGCGTTTCGCCTTCTTCGGTCGTTTTTTCAAACTTCACGGTTCGTTTGCGGAAATGCATCAAAACCTGATTGACCGTCATTCTATGCAGCCACGTTGTGAAAGCGGAATCGCCGCGAAAGCTGCCGATTTTGCGATAAAGCTGAATAAAAACGTCCTGGGTTAAATCTTCGGCTTCCGAAGCGTTTTGCAGCATTCGCAAACAAATCGAATAAACCCGGCGATGATGACGCTGATAAAGTTCTTCAAAAGCCACCATATCGCCTTGGGCGGCTGATTGTGCCAGCGCGAAATCGTTCGCTTTGCCGACATTTTCTAATTGTTTGACTTCGACCATTTCGGTTGCGTTGTTTTCGGCGGTCGCGTCCTGCCAAATCGGATAATTTAATGTTTCTGTTGTCGTTGTCATTTTTCCTAATTCCCCCGTGATTATTATATCAATTACCGTGCCAAACTACTTCTACTAAAATTTCCAGAACTAATTCACGTTCTGTAACCTGTTTTGTTGCATTTTCTTAGACATACATTTAAATTCGCGTTACATCAAAGTTCGGATTCAATAAAAACGTGTCACAATTGGTATATCGCGGGCACGATTTCGTTTAATGTATTGTTTCGCTACTTATTTTGTTGATCATTTAGGTAATATTTCAGAGAATGTCGAGTACTCGTTGTTCCTGGTAATCTTAGAAAATCCACTTATACGTGGTGCGCCGTAAAAATGAAAACCAAACGGTTTATAAATTGTCTATTTCTGATTTGTGCCTTTTTGTCGCTTAATTCGGTAACCCTTGCTCAAAACGCTGGAACTCCGGCGTTTAAGAGCTCGGAAATCTCCGAGTCCGACGGCGTTCCCGTTTTAATCAAGCATTTGCCGGATTGGGAAGCCGTGCGAGGCGGTACGACTTTCACGAACAATACGGATGATTTGCGGAAAGCGCTCGGCGAGCGTCCGGTTTTCGATTTGATTGATTTCACGGGCGGAACCGAAGCCGTTACCGCGGCTTACCCGCAGGGAAAACTTTTAATCATCGAATACGCGTCGCCGCAGCCGTCTGTCGAAATGGACGCGAAAACCGTGCAGCGTTTGGCGGAAATTGGAAACACGGCAAATATTTTTTATCGCCGTATCGGAAACTACAACGTTTTTGTTTTCGACGCGCCGGACGAAGCGGCGGCGAATATTCTGCTCGATCAAGTCAAATACGAAAAAGACGTGCAGTGGCTCGGCGAAAATCCGTTTATGTTGCGCCGCGCCGAACGCGCTTTTATTCACACGACTTCCAACATCTTTATTGCAACCGTCATGATAATCGTTCTCGGAATAGGAACGGCAATTCTGACTGGTTTAATCGTCGGTTTCATATTCTTCCGCTTCCGCGACCAAAGACGCGCGATGACGGCGGCATTTTCCGACGCGGGCGGAATGACACGCCTCAATCTCGACGAGCTTTCCGCGCCGATTGTGCCGAAAGGACTTTTAAAGGATTAAGATAAAAAAGTTTTTAAAACAAAACCGGAATGACGAATTCAACTTCGTCATTCCGGTTTTGTTTTGTTAGCGGCTTATTTCGTTTACGGCAGCATTTCAATTAAATGTTCAATGTCTTTTTTGTTATTGAAAAAATGCGGCGCGATGCGTACCCGGTCGCCGCGCGGCGAAACGATGATTTTTTCCGTTTCGAGCCGCTTCGCAATCTCAAGGGAAGTTAAATCGCCGCGATGCCGCACGCAGACGATTTGCGATTTTTCCTTTGGAGCGCGAGAACTGACGATTTCGTAATTTTTCGCGGCGAGCAATTCACAAAGATAATCCGTTAAATTCTCCAAATACTTTTCGATATTCTCCGCGCCCGTTTCATTCAAAAGCCGCAAACTTTGCTCAAGCCCGTAAAAAAGCGAAATGCCGCTGGTTCCGGTTTCCCACGCGAGCGCGTTCGGTTTGAATTGCTGCTCGTAATCGTCAAAGTTCCACGCTTCATCGACGCTGATCCAGCCGACCAGAGTCGGTTCGACTCGTTCGCGAGCGCGTTCGCTCAAATATAAAATGCCGCAGCCTTCGGGCGCGCACAGCCATTTGTGGCTCGCGCCCGCCGCGATGTCAACCGACTGCGCGGGCAAATCGAAGGCAAGCGCGCCGAAACCCTGAATAATATCGACGGCGAACAGCGCATCGACTTTTCGCGCCGCCGCGCCGATTTTTTCCAGATCAGCGCGAAATCCCGACGCGAACTGCACCGCGCTGATCGAAACAAGCCGCGTATTTTCATCAATTAAACCGATGAATTCATCAACGTCGATCCGCCCGTCGCGTTCCGGGCAGAGCCGCAGTTCAACGCTGAAACAATCGCGGATTCTGCGCCAGGCATAAAAATTGGCAGGAAATTCTTTGGCGAAAGTAACGATGTTGTCGCCTTTTTGCCATTTCATTCCGTTAGCAATCGATGCAAAACCGTCGGACGTGTTTCTCATAAACGCGACTTGTTCGGCTTTGACATTAAGCATTTCGGCGACGAGCGTGCGAACATTTTGTTTGACGGCGATCCAATCGGCGTAATGCGATGAGCCGTTTTCGGAAACGTCCGTCAGTTGCCGGTAAACCGCCTCGGCGGCGATTTTCGGCATCGGCGCGACCGCCGCGCTGTTAAGATACGTGTATTTAAGCGTCGCCGGAAACAGCGAGCGAATTTTTTCGTTCATTATTTTTCGTTCATTATTTTTCGTTCATTATTTGCTAAATTGAAAACGGTTTTGAATAACGCAGCACATGGCTTTTTACATTTCCGATTCGTTTCGGTTTATTTTCTTTTGACAAAAGAATGTAATAAGACTACTTTTTTAGATAGTTCGGGATAAAATCTCGCCAACCGAAACCCTCGAAAAATACATCGAACAACCGTTTACCAGTGCTTTATTATGTTTGATTTTCAAAGAAAAAACCAATTCGACTTCGGCGTCGTCTCGGCGGCTGACGATCGCGACATCGAAGTTCAGAAATTAAAAGTCGAATCCAGACGCGGACTTTATTTTGAGAGTTTGCGGCTCGTGCGTGACATCATTTTAATCATCGCCGTTTTCGTTTTATTCGCCGTTTTCATCGCTCAGCCGGTTGTTGTCGAAGGAACTTCGATGCTGCCGCAGCTGCACGACGGCGAGCGACTGCTCGTTAATAAACTCGTTTACTACAAAATTCAAAGCGTTGACTGGGGACATCTCAAACGCGGCGACATCATCGTTTTCTGGTATCCGAAAGACCCTGAAAAAAGCTACGTCAAACGCATTATCGCTTTGCCGGGCGAAACGGTCGAAGTCCGGAGCGGCAAGATTTTGATTGACGGTCAGGAACTGAATGAACCGTATCTCGACACCGAACACAATCAATCGCTGCCGAGTTTTCCGCCGAAAAAAGTCGAAGAGCATTATTATTTCGTGATGGGCGACAACCGCGACAATTCATCGGATTCGCGTTACTGGGGTTTAGTGCCGGAAAAATACATCTACGGCAAAGCGTTTTTTCGCTATTGGAAACCGTCGAACGTCGGATTTTTAGAGCACGGTGAATATAACATTCAGGAACACAAAAAAGCCGACGTGCTGGCTGAGAGCGAAGAATAAAAAAAGAAACGAATAATGTAAAACGGAAAATGGAAAATGTAGCTTCATACATTTTCCATTTTCCGTTTTCCGTTTTACATTATTTCTATAATGAATTTATCAAAAAAGGCAATCTTGGTTCTCGAAGACGGACGCGTGTTTCGCGGCGCGTCATTCGGCGCGGAAGGCGAATGTTTCGGCGAAATGGTTTTCAACACTTCGATGACCGGTTATCAGGAAATTCTGACCGACCCGAGTTACGCCGGACAAATCGTGGCGATGACTTATCCGCTAATCGGAAATTACGGCGTCAACGAAGAAGATACGGAATCGCGCCGTCCGTGGGTCGAAGGATTTGTCGTCCGCGAAGCGAGCCGCGCCGCTTCAAACTGGCGCGCTTCCGAAACGCTCGATTCTTATCTGAAACGTCATAAAATCGTCGGCATCGAACGCATCGATACGCGCGCGATCGTGCGCCATATCCGCGACAAAGGCGCGATGCGCTCCGCAATTTCTTCCGTGGACACAGACGAAAATTCGTTGCTCGAAAAAGTTCTGGCTTCGCCGGAAATGAACAACCGCGAGCTTGCCAGCACGGTCACGGTTGAAAAAACATTCGATTTCCCTGCTGACGCCGAACAAAAGTTTCACGTCGTCGCTTTCGATTTCGGCGTCAAAACCAATTCACTACGCGAATTCGCCAAAATGGGCTGTAAAATCACGGTCGTTCCGGCGGAAACATCGGCGCGGGAAGTTTTAGCGCTCAAACCCGACGGCATTTTTCTCTCGAACGGTCCGGGCGATCCGGCTTCGATGAGTAAAGTCGTCGCCGAAATCAAAAAACTGACCGAAACCGACGTTCCGATGTTCGGCATTTGTCTCGGTCACCAGATTCTCGGACAGGTTTTCGGCGGCGAAACTTACAAATTAAAATTCGGACATCGCGGCGGCAATCAGCCGATTATGGATTTAACGACCGGAAAGGTTGAAATTGCCGCCCACAATCACGGTTTCGCCGTCGAAAAAGATTCGCTGCCCGCCGAAATCGAAATCACGCACGTCAATCTCAACGATCAGACGGTCGCCGGTCTGCGCCACAAAACTCTGCCTGTTTTTTCGGTGCAGTATCATCCCGAATCCGCGCCCGGTCCGCACGATTCGGAGTATCTTTTCCGGCGATTCGTCGAGTTAATGGAAAGGGAAAAGTAAAGCGCGAATAAACGCGTTGAAGCGCCTATTGGTACGGTTAAATTCGTATCAATCGGTGCTTTTCTATTGTAATTTGAGTTCTATCTTATAAAAAGAATTTGACGTTTATCGTCCGATTCGCAAAGTCTATTTGAATCTTTGCCCTAAAATCGGCAATAATTACCCTTTTGCCTGATTCGGTTCGTTGTTCTTCGTGCCGGAAAGGGCTGTCATATTTTTATTTAAACAATTTAACAGATAGGTGGTTTTTTAATGGAATCTACAATTCTTTATCTGATCCCGGCATTAGGTATTTTGGGATTAGTTGTGATGGCGGTTCAATCTGCATGGGTCAGCAAACAGTCTGCCGGTGAAGAAAACATGATCGAGCTGGCGACTTATATCGCCAACGGCGCCATGGCGTTTTTAAAAGCGGAATGGATAATTTTAACTTATTTTGCCGTCATCGCGGCGATTCTTCTCGGATGGTCTGGAACGTTAATTGAAACTTCTTCTCCTGTCATCGCGGTTTCATTTCTCATCGGCGCGGTATTCAGCGCGACCGCCGGATATTTTGGGATGAATATCGCGACCAAAGCGAATGTCCGAACGACGCAGGCGGCAAGAACCAGTCTTAAAGGCGCGCTTCGAGTCGCCTTTACCGGCGGCACGGTCATGGGACTTGGAGTTGCCAGTCTCGCGGTGTTGGGTCTGAGCGTTTTATTTATCATCTTTTATCAAATATATGTCGTCAGCGCGGGCGGTCCGGTCAACGGCGTCGCGGCGGTCAACGGTTTGCCGATGGAAAAAGCGATTGAAGTTCTCGCCGGATTTTCGCTCGGCGCGGAATCAATTGCGCTTTTCGCCAGAGTCGGCGGCGGTATTTACACGAAAGCGGCTGACGTCGGCGCGGATTTGGTCGGCAAGGTCGAAGCGGGAATTCCCGAAGACGACGTGAGAAACCCAGCGACTATTGCCGATAACGTCGGCGATAACGTGGGCGACGTTGCCGGAATGGGAGCGGATCTTTTCGGCTCTTATGTGGCGACGATTCTGGCGACGATGGTTCTCGGACGGGAGATTGTTGTCAGAGGCGACCAATTCAATGGTCTTGCTCCGATTCTTCTTCCGATGCTCATCGCCGGACTCGGAATCGTCTTTTCGATGATCGGTTTTTCGCTTGTCAGAATCTCTGATGATAAAGGCAACGTCCAAAAAGCTCTGAATATGGGCAATTGGGCTTCGGTGATTATTACGACGATTGCCTGTTACTTCATCGTGATGTGGATGCTTCCCGCGAATATGAGCCTCAGAGGCTATAATTTCACGAATACCGGAGTTTTTCTGGCGATTTTGGTCGGCTCTATTGTCGGTGCTCTGATGAGCATCGTCACTGAATTTTACACGGCGATGGGCAAACGTCCGGTTAACTCGATTGTTCAGCAATCGGATACGGGCGCTGCAACCAACATTATCGGCGGTCTTTCCGTCGGAATGGAATCAACTCTGGTTCCGACGCTGATTCTCGCGTCCGGCATTTATTTATCTTATTACTTTGCCGGTTTATACGGCGTTGCTATCGCCGCCGCCGGAATGATGGCAACGACGGCGATGCAGCTGGCAATTGACGCTTTCGGACCGATTGCCGACAACGCGGGCGGTATTGCCGAGATGAGCAGACTGCCGAAAGAAGTCAGACAGCGAACGGATATTTTAGATGCCGTCGGAAATACGACGGCGGCGACGGGCAAAGGTTTTGCCATCGCTTCCGCCGCGCTGACGGCTCTGGCGTTATTCGCCGCGTATGTCGGTCTTGCCGGAATTAACTCGATTGACATTTACAAAGCCGATGTTTTGGCAGGTTTGTTCGTCGGCGGAATGATTCCTTTTATCTTTTCTTCGCTTTGTATCGCCGCGGTTGGCAGAGCGGCAATGGCGATGGTGCAGGAAGTCCGGCGGCAGTTTAGAGAAATTCCGGGCATTATGGAATACAAAGCCCGCCCGGAATATGAAAAATGCGTCGCCATTTCCACTAAAGCGTCATTGAGAGAAATGATGCTTCCCGGCGCGATCGCTTTAATTACGCCGATTATCGTCGGATTCTCGTTCGGACCGGAAGTTCTCGGAGGTTTACTGGCGGGCGTTACCGTTTCCGGCGTCTTGATGGGAATGTTCCAAAACAACGCCGGCGGCGCGTGGGATAACGCTAAAAAGTCATTTGAAGCAGGCGTGATGATTAACGGAGTAATGCAGTACAAAGGTAGCGAAGCTCATAAAGCGAGCGTCACCGGCGACACCGTCGGCGACCCGTTCAAAGATACTTCGGGACCTTCGATGAATATTTTGATCAAGTTGATGAGCATCGTCGCCCTGATTATCGCTCCGCATATTAACGCGAATGTCAATAAAAATGCTCCGCACGCGGAAATAACTCCGCAAGTTAATGTGGAAAGAACGGTGGAAATTCCCGCCGCAAAGAAACTATAAAATAAACCGCGTACGAGAAATAGACGATAAGAAGTTCCGTAAATCGGGGCTTCTTTTATTTGTTTTCAACTTGCTATTGGAGATATTCGACGGGCATAAATATTTGTAAACAGAGCGGCAGAATTTTTATTTAGTTTGAAATTTTGTTTTAGATTACGCAAAATTAAGAGCGATGGAAACAATCATAGTTCAGTCGAAGCAGCGCGAGGAAATGATCGAAATCACGGCGAAAGTCGAAAAACTTTTGCGCGAAACCAGTCAACCTGAAGGCGTCTGTGTTCTTTTCACGCAGCACACGACGTGCGGTTTGACGATTAACGAAAACGCCGACCCGGACGTGAAACGCGATATGCTCAAATGGCTGAACGATAAAATTCCGCAGTTTTACGCCGATTTTCGTCATTTTGAACAAAACTCGGACGCGCACATCAAATCTTCTCTGATGGGTTCGAGCGTAACCGTTCCGTTTGCCGAAGGCAAACTGCTTCTCGGTCGTTGGCAGGGAATTTATTTGTGCGAATTCGACGGCGCACGCGAAAGAAAAGTTTTGCTGAAGATCATTTAGCGGCTAATTTTTCCGGCGCGGCGTTACCAAAATCGCGTCGCTTACTTTGCGCTCGCCTTCTTTGTCCGACGGCTGATTGACGATTTTTCCGTTCAAAAACATCGTCGTCGAGCCGCCGCCGTCAAGGTTCATCGCGTCGGTCGCGCCTAATTCCAAAAGCATTTCGGCAAGCTCCGGCAAACTCATCCCGACGCTCACGCCCGGCTGTCTGCCGTCAATCGTTGCCATCAAAAATCTGCCGTCCTTTAATTTCGCGACCGCCGTGCGCGGATGACGCGTTTCGACGAACGCTTTAGAAGATTTTTCCTGTTCCCAAGTGATTTCGATTTTGCCGTCTCTGATTAACCGAGGAACACCGCTAACAATATCTTCAACTCCCCGATACGAAAAAACCTCGCGTTCGATTGACGCTTTCGCAAAGTAAACGGAGGTTAAAGCAATCGTGATTTTTACTTTGACGCCGATTTTAGCAAAGGGCAAAATCTGTTCACGCATTTTTCCGCTTGCTGAAATTACGAAACCGTTTTGCGGAATTCGACTGCTGCCTTGGCGATCCTTGATTTCAGCGATTTTCCCGTCGCGCACGATGATTTCCAACCCGTCGCTGTCGGTAAGCGTCGTGCGATGAAAATAAGCGTTGTATTCGATTAACTCGTCGGGTTTGCGTTCGCGGTTAGTTCCCGAAAATTGAAAATCCTTTTTTCCAATCGTCAGAATATTATTAACATTAAGCTGATTAATATCAATTTCCGTTCGATTTGATTTATTGCTAATGGCGAGCGCCGCGCGATTGTTCAAACTCTCGCTCAAAAGTTTTCCGTCAATCTGCAAAACGCCGACTGCATCGCCCGCGAAAATACTCCTGTCTAATCTAAAAAATCCCGCGTTGATCGCCGCAATCGCGCCGTGTCGTGTCGCCATCGAAGAAGTCGTTTCCGTGCCGATTGCCGCGTCCACTGCGTGAACAACATCGAGACGAATTTTTGATAAATACAGACGCAGTAAATTTACGACAACGGGTTCGTCCTTGATTTTGCGCGTGAATTTGGCGTGCTCGATGCCTTCTTGAATCGTTTGAAACTCCTGCGCTGAAACCGAAGCGGTGAAAAAAACGAAACAAAATTTAATGGCGATAAACGCTAGATTTTTTTTCATACGGCAAATTCTATTATATTTAATGCTCTGCCTGAAAGCACAATGTATTCGGTATAAAATTGCCGCTTATTACCTAAACCGACTTCGACTGCGAATAATTTCCGATTTTATTGCAGGCAGATTATTCATCATTCCGCCGAAACTTATTTTGTTTCCGCGTATCGTTTCAAAAAATATTTCAGGCACTTCCTTGTAATTTGTAAAAGCTCGCAGCGATTTCAAAGATTCAAGTCCGAGAACGCCGCCGAAAAATCCGCCGATCAGAGCAAAAATCGCCGTTGCCGTTCGGGAAACTCGTTTTTTAATCGCCTGCCAGCCGACCGGACAGTTTTGCGTTAGAACCGTTCCGTCGCTGCGTCGATAAATTCTCAAACAAACGCGTCCTTCAGCATTGATTAAAAAATTTTCAGCTTCTCGCTGCGTCATCGCCGAAAGATTGTAAACATTTAATTTACATTCCGTGCAATGTCGTTTTCGCGCATCGCCGATCATTTCTTTCCAATCAGCCGAACACGGCGCGGCGATCTGCACTTTATCAAGCGGATTTGTGTATTTTGTAATATTTTTCTTCATAACGACCTTCAGTTTGTTTAGACAAAGAAACAAAACTTTTGTTCCCGAAAAAAATCATGACACGATTTTTCGCAAATCCACGCGTTGACAGTTTGAAGGGCAGAAGTTATATACGCTCGGAAATTTTATCTAAGGAGTTATTTTTATATGATCAATCACATTTCCATCGCAGTTCGCAATCCTGAAAAAGTCGCCGGTGTTCTCGCCGAAATTTGGGGCGGTTTCATCGTCCCGTTCCCGCCCGCGCCGAATTCTTTTATGGTGATCGCCAATGACGGCAGAGGCACGGCTGTCGAAGTGACGCCGATTGACACGGTTTTGATTCCCGGCGAAGGCTTGCCGCCGGAAGAAAATTTCGGTTATCACGTTCCGACCGAAGAATATGAAGCGAAATTCGTCAAAAGCGATTTCGCACCGCAATATGTCGCTACGCATTTGAACATCAACACGCGGCTCAGCGAAGCCGAAGTTAAAGCCATCGCAAAACGTGAAAACTGGCGCGTGCTGACCTGCAATCGCGGCGAAGGTCTTTTTCAATTGATCGAACTCTGGATCGAAGACCGTTTTATGCTCGAAGTGATGACGCCCGAACAAACCGCGCGCTACGTCGAAGTTCTCAGCCCTGAATTTATGAGCCGGGCTTTCGGAATTCAGATTCCGGCGAGCAGTCCGGCAAGCAGCTTGAATTTGATCGGCTAAAATCTCGAGAATGGCGGCGGACCGGTTCAATGTTTTTAGTTGCGCTCTTTTTACATTGAAAATATGTGCGCCGCCAGATCCGGCGGCATTCTCGGAAGTTTCCCTATGAATTTCTGAAAATGCCGCCGGATTTTTTTATTTCATTTTTTTGCTTGGTTTTACCTGGTTTTATTCGGCAACGTAACGCGTCCAGTTCCCGCGCCAATCGTATATCTCCAAGTTTCCGAAGCGCTTTTTATAATCGTAAAACGAATGTCCCTCGTAAGCGTAGCCTTGATAATAAAAGTTTTTATGATTTTCGCAGGCGTATTCGATTTCCAAAAGCATCGTGTAAATGCCGAGACTTCGCCAATTTTCCGTCGGCTCGAACATCGCGTAAACGCCGGAAATCGCTCGTTCGCCGACATCGAAAAAACTCGCGGCGAGCAGTTTTTCATTGTCATATACGCAAATTTCCTTCGCCTCGCACGGCACGTTCGCCGCGTCCGGCGACAAAAAATCTTCGAGCGAATCGGGCACGCCTTCTTTGAACCGCTGCTTGTGCCGTTCAAAAAGCGTTTCTTTTTCGTCCGAAATTTTAATCGGGCGAATAAAGATTTGCAAATCATGATTTTTGCGAACAATGCGGCGCTGACTTTTGGACAACGAAAAGCCTTTTAACTCAATTCTGAGCGGAATGACAAGACGAATTTCACGCTCGTAAAAACCCAGATTGTAACGAAAAAATCTGGTGCCGAAATGTCGCCAACCGCTCGCCAAAAGCTGGTCGAGTTGTCGCGGCGAAACTTCCGACGCGGCGAATTCTTCGTTAATAAATGAAAAACCGGAATCGAGCATCGAATCGGTGAATATGAAGAAAAGGAAGCTGTAAAATTTACGAGAATCGTCTGCATGAATACGGCAAACTAATTGTAAATTATACATTCTTAATTATTAATTGCCATCGAAAAATATCTTCAAAAACAATTTAGAATGCAAAATTTATAATTTATAATGCGGCGAAATCAACACTTTTCCTCATTATTTTCGTTTATACGACTCTGATTATTTCACAGTTGCCGCAACTTCCACTTTGTTCAAGCCTTTTCCGGCGACGACTTTTAACGGAATCTGCCACGCCAAGGTTTTGATATGACACGTTCCCGTGTTGTCTTCGCGGCAATAAAAAACCGTTAATTTCGCTTTGATCGTCGCTTGGCTGCTCTCAACGGTTTCAAAAGGAATGATAAGAGGCAGTTTGTTATATTTCTGTTTCGCGACGGCAATTTTGATGTTTTTCGCGTCGCTGGTCGAAATTTCAAAACGATTGGGCGCGGCGGTGTTCAAGTGAAAACCTGCGGGCAGATTGATTTGAAAAACCAGCGAATTGTTTGAATTGGCGGCGATTGTTTGCGCCGCGACTTTATTTTCCTGCAAATTCGGCGAAAAATTTCCGGTTTCCGCCATTGTTTCGCTTGGCGGCGTCAAATTTTCGATTTTCAGCGTCGAAACCGTTTTGGTTTTCAAATCAACCACGCGAATTGCCTGATTATTCGTATCGGCGACAAATAGTTTGTCGTTCGCCGCGGAAATTCCGCCCGGTTCGTAAAACGTCGGTCGCGCGCCGTCGTTTTGTCCGGATTTTCCGGTTCCCAAAAATGTTTCGACCGTCGTTTTTTCGGCGTCGAGTCGTTTGATTTTATGATTGTAAGTGTCGGCAATCAACAATTTTCCGTCGTAAACGGTGATGCCGAGCGGATGCTGCAAGCGAACGTCGTCGCCTTCGCCGTCTTCATCGCCGAAAACGTATAAATCGCCGCCGACCAAAGTTTCGACCGCGCCGCTTTTCGTGTCAATTTTTCGGATAATATTAGATTCGCTGTCGGCGACAAACAGATTCGCGCCGTCCGCGACAATTCCCGACGGCTGCGCGAATGCCGATTCCGCAAGCGCGCCGTCGTAACGCGCTTCCGCGCCGCTGCCTGCAAACGGCGCGACCGTGTTTTGTTTCAAATCCAATTTCCAAATCTGATGCGTGCCCGCCATCGCAATATAAAGCGCGTCACCAATTTTTGCTAAATCCCACGGCGACGCTAACTCGGACGTTTTTGACGCGCCGCCGACGGATTTCCAAGGCGCCTGTTTGCCGCTGCCGGAAACGGTTTCGACCGTTTTGCGCGATAAATCAATTTTCCGAACCGCGTGATTTTCCGTATCGGCGACGTAAAGCGATTCTCTGTCTAAAACTAGACCTTGCGGACGATTAAAACTCGCCTTTTGAAAATCTCCGTCCGTCAAAGCCGCTTTTCCGTTGCCGATAGTTTCGATTAATGTGCCGTTTAAATCCGTCACCACGATTCGGTTGTGATTTGAATCGGAAATATAAAGCCGGTTTGTCGCCGCGTCCGCTAAAACTTTTCCTGGAAAAGCGAGCGGCAAATCGCCGACTTTGGCGCGTTCGAGCGCGAATTGCAAAGGCTGTTCGTTCAAAATTCCTTTTTTGCGGAAATCGGCGCTTATTTCGCCGACGGCTTTGTCCATTGCCGCCGCGTGTCCTTCGCCGACGAATTCGCTGACGATGTAACCGCTCGGGTCAATCAACACCTGCGTCGGATACGCTTTGACGGCGTACGCGTCCCAGATTTTGAAGTTTTCGTCGTTGATAACCGGATGTTCCAAACCGTAGCGCAAAATGATTTTGCGAATATTTTCCGTGTCTTTTTCGTTGTCGAATTTCGCCGAGTGGACGCCGATGACGACGAGTTCTTTCGAATATTTCGCTTCGAGTTTTTTCAAATCCGGAATGATGTGAATGCAGTTGATGCAGCCGTAAGTCCAGAAATCCAGCAGCACGATTTTGCCTTTGAGCGCGGCGAGCGACAGCGGTTTTTCGGTGTTGAGCCAGCTTGTGCCGCCGTTTAATTCCGGCGCGCGCACTTTTCCCTGTTTTCTGAAATCTCTCATCGCCGATATATTGCCGCCGAAAATTGCTGTTGCAAAAAGTAAAAGAACCGAAACGTGTAAAATTCGTCGCATAATTTTTTCCCGGAAAGCCTTTTGTTTTCCTGTTATGACATTCGTCTCGATCTCGATTGCGGTTTCAGTTCGTCGCTTCGCAAAAGAAAACGAGCGACGTGTAAACGCGCCGCTCGTAGAGGAAAACCAAACATTTCGCGGGTTTTTACCAATTGACGTTTCCTTCTTTTGACGTATCAATCTGCGCGAGTTCGACGCCTTCGTCGTAAAAGAAAATCTTCATCTGATCGAACAAAAACTCGTGCGAATCCGGGTTGGAAATATCTATGCCGAAATGATTGATCAGCTGTTTTTGCTTTTGCAGCCATTCAGCCCAACATTCTTTGCAAATCTCCGCGCCGATTTTTTGTCCGAGCTCGGTCGGCAAAGGCGCATAACCGAGCGGCTCGTTTTTCTGTCCGCAGCGCGCGCATTTGAATTTATCGCTTGAAAATAAAGCCATTTTTTTTAAACTCCTGAATTAAGAAAATTAACCACAGATTAACACAAAAGAACTTAGATTAAGAAAAGATAAGAAAAATACTTAAAATATTCGTGCAATTTGCGATTAATTTTCTCCGGCTTGCCGAATCGCTTCTAAAACGTCATCGTCTTTCGGGCGAAAAAGGCTCAAAGATTGAACTCGATGATGCCGCACGACGCCCGATTTATCGATCACAACAACAGCACGCGCCGAGCGACCGGGAATCCACGACGAAGCATCGTAAAGCTTTGAAACTTCGCCGCTCGCATCCGAAAGCAGCGTCAACGGCAAGTTGTGTTTTTCGGCAAAATCACGATGCGACGCTTCCGAATCAGTCGAAATTCCGACGACAAGAGCGCCGGTCACCGCATAATCCGCCCAATTATCCCTGACCGAACACATCTGTTTCGTGCAAACCGGCGTATTGTCGCCGGGATAAAAAAGCAAAACGACCGTTTTGCCGCGCTGTTCGGATAATTTCCAATCGTTTCCGTTCGCGTCATTTAATGTGAAATCAGGCGCTTTTTCGTTAATCTTCATCTTTGGTTATGTCTTTTATCAATTATTTCGCGTTTTTCACCTGAATAATTTCCGCTGCAATTGAAACAGCTATTTCTTCGGGCGTTCGGCTGTTTATTTCGATGCCGACGGGCGTTCGGATGCGGTTTAGTTTTTCCGAAGCGAAACCTTCATTTTTCAATTCCCGCAAAAGCGTCGCCATTTTCGCTTTGCTTCCTAAAACACCGAAATATTTGAAATCTCGGTCAATTAATTTTTTTATCACGATTTTGTCGGATTTGTACCCGACGGTCATCACGACGACGTAAACATTCGCTCCCGATTCGATGCAATCACCGATCTTCTCGTAACTTTCAACGACGATTTTGCGGTCGGCGAATTTATTTTTATCAATCGTATTCAAATTCGGTCGATCATCGAAAAGCGAAATATGAAAATCCATTTTCGCCATCAATTCCGACAAAGCGAGTGCGCAGTGTCCGCCGCCGATGATGAAAAGTTTGTTTTTACAGCCGAGTTTTTCTTCGTATAAAAAATTGGAAATAGCGGAAACATCAGTATCAAACTTAGAATTGTCCGAAACATCTTTAATGTAAAAATCAGGGATTTGCTTTACTTGAGCCTCTAAACTGTGCGGATTATTTACTGTGAAATTGAAGTCAAAATTATTTCTTTTGTGCCAGCCAATCTGAAATTTACTTTCCGTTATTTGTAAATATCTCAAACTGTTATTTTTGAAATATCGAATAATGTTTTTAACTGTTCTTAAATCATCTTTGGTCAATTTACCGAAAACAACCGTCTGCTTTCCCGAACAAATCATTCCACTCGGATTTTGCGAGTTTTTTTGATGGACTTGCCGTTTGACTAAATACTTATTGTCGGCAGATTTTAATTTCTCTCTAGCGAGTTCGACCAGACTGACTTCCATCACGCCGCCGCCGATGCTGCCGCGCATTTCATCGCGGGCGACAATCATCTTAAAGCCTTGTCGTCCCGGACTGCTTCCCGAGCTTTCCGCAACGACGAGAAGCATTACCGATTCATTTCGCTTCAACTTTTCGGCGGTAAATTGCCAGATATCCAATTCTTTATTCACTGCTCGGCATTTGTGTCAACTTTGAAAAATCAATCAAAAACTTCAGACATCTTTATTTATTGGAGAATTGATAAATACGCCTTCCAAACGCCGACATTTTCGGAGTATTTGGAAGCCAAAACCGTGACAATCTGTCTGATGTGCGTCAGATCGTGAACCGTCCAAGTCGCCAAAAGTTGTTCGAGCGTTACTTCGCCGAGTTCGGGATGAATTCCTTTTAATTGAAGTTTTTCTTCGGTCAAATTCATTGCGCGAAGTTTGGCGAGATTTGCGCTTCGCAATTCAGCGAAATTTTCGAGTAATTGACTTAAAGTTTTCCCTTTCGATTTTTCGGTTTGAGCAAAACGGTCGAACGGTTCAAACGTCACATTTCCTGCTTGCGCCAGAATAATTTCGGCGCGAGGAATCCAATCGGTTTCCTCGCCGTGAATTAAATGCCCGACGACATCAAACGGACTCCAATTTTCGGAATTTGTCTGATTTTTTATCCAATCATCAGACAAATTCCCAACCAGAGATTTTACGGTAACGGGCGTCTGCGCGAGTATTTCAAGGGCTTGTTCTATTTGAAATTTCATAAATTTGATTGAGATTGTGTATGTAATGAAATTGGCGATTACATCTTTACATTCATCTCTTTGATTGTTTCAGAATACAAATTCAGCAAAACTTTTTCCGGCGTAAACGGCGCGTCGAACGCGGGTAGATTTTCGGGATTAAACGCTTTAACCGCTTCGCGAATCGCGAAATACGCGCCGAGACCGTACATCAAAGGCGGTTCGCCGACCGCTTTTGAATTGAAAATCGCTAAGTTTTCGCGCTTTGTTTCAAGCGGCGAAATGTCAATCGTTTTCGGCACCGAATAAATGTCGGGAATTTTATAAGTTGAAAGGGCATTCGACCGCAGTTTGCCGCTCGTGTCAAAAACGACTTCTTCCATCGTCATCCAGCCGACGCCCTGCGCGATTCCGCCTTCAATTTGCCCGAAATCCACGCTCGTGTTCATCGAACTGCCGAAATCGTGGCACGTTTTGACGAAATCCGTTTCGTAAATTCCGCGCAGGCAATCAACCGTCACCTGCACGATTGCCGTGCCGTAAACGTGATAAGCGAACGGATGTCCTTTCGCCGTTCCCCAATCGAAATGAAGTCCGGGCGTGGCGTAATGCGCGTGTTCGCTTAAATTTACGCGGTTCAAATGCGCTTCGTTGACGAGCACGAGCCAATCCAAATCGGTCGGTTCGCCGTTGCAGAAAACAAACCCGTCATTGAACGAAACATCGTCCGCGCTTTTGGCTTCGACGAGCGGCACGGCAAGTTCTTTCAACCTTTGCAAAATCGTTTCGCAGGCGATTTCCGTCGCTTTGCCGTTCAAATCAGCCGCCGCCGAAGCCGCCGTCGGCGAAGTATTGGCAATGCGCAAAGTGTTCGTCGTGTGAACTTTGACGCGTTCAAGCGGCAGCGAAAAAACGCGCGCGGCGACCTGAGCGATTTTCGTGTTCACGCCCTGTCCCATTTCGACCGCGCCGGTCGAAACCGCGACCGAACCGTCCGTGTAAACGTGAACCAAAGATCGCGCCTGATTCATCGGCGTTTTGGTAAAACTTATGCCGAAACAAATCGGCTGTACCGCGATGCCTTTTTTGACGTATTTATTTTGTTTATTAAATTCGTCGGCTTCCGCTTTTATCCGAGCGAAATCGAATTTTTCATCGGCTTGCGTCCAACTTCTTGAAGCTTCGCTCTCGGCTTTTTGCCCGTAAGGAAATTCGTCGCCGTCCGCGATTAAATTAGCGCGCTGAATATCCGAAGCCGCAACGCCCAATTTTTCCGACGCGTGTTGAATCGCCGATTCGATGACGAACATTCCCTGCGGTCCGCCGAAACCGCGAAACGCCGTGTTCGGCGGTAGATTCGTGCGGCAGCTGTAAGCCGTCGCTGAAACGTTCGGCACGAAATACGAATTCGTGCAGTGAAAAAGCGTGCGTTCCAAAACCGGCGGCGACAAATCGGCGGACGCGCCCGCGTTTTGATAAAACGTCACTTCATACGCAACGATTTTCAAATCTTTATCGAGTCCGATGCGATAATCCGCCGAATACGGATGCCGTTTTCCCGTCATCCGCATATCTTCCATCCGGTGCAGCGCGTATTTCACGGGTCGTCTGGTTAATTGCGTTCCGACCGCGCACAACGCCGCCCACGCGTTCGCCTGATCTTCCTTCCCGCCGAAACCGCCGCCCAAGCGCGTTACATCAACTTCGATTTTGTGCATCGGCAGCGCCGTCACGCGCGCCACGCAGCGCTGAACCGCCGTCGGTCCCTGCGTCGAAGAATAAATTTTCATTCCGCCGCCCTCGACCGGAATCGAATACGCGCCCTGCGTTTCGATATACAAATGTTCCTGCCCGTTCACGTCGGCGCGTCCCGCAAAAACGTGTTCGCATTGCGCAAAAGCTTTTCCTGCGTCGCCTAAAACAAAATGTTTTGGCGGCACGATCAAATCGTTTTTCGCCTGCGCGACGCGCGGATCTGTTACAATTTCGAGCGGCTCGATTTCAGCCGTGATTAATTTTGCCGCGTGTCGCGCCTGTTCTTCGGTTTCCGCCAGAACCATCGCCACCGGCATTCCCTGAAAATGCACTTCCGTATCGGCAAACAAAGGCTCGTCCGGCAAAATCCCGCCGATCTCGTTCTCGCCGACCAAATCTTTCGCCGTAATAATTTTAACCACGCCCGCCGATTTTTCAGCGTTGGAAATGTCAATGCTTTTCAACTTTCCGTGCGCAATCGGCGAATCGTAGACGCAGGCAAAAAGAGTTCCTTGAAGCAATGGAATATCGTCGAGATAAACCGATTCGCCGCGAACGTGCGATTTTGAATCTACATTTTTCATTTAATAACTTGCGGTATCAACTATTTTTACCAGCACACCTATTAATTCCAGCGTATAAGGCTTTTTGAATTTCACTTTGTCTTTCTCATTTTTATCACCGAGACGAAGCAAAAAAGTAATTTTAACTTCATGTTCGTCACTATTTGAATCGCTTGTAAACGTCCATTCTTTCGCCGCGTTTTCACAAGCTTTTCGTAAAAGCGGATGCCCGTTTAAGGCGGTTGCAGAAGTTACTTTTCCGTCTTTACCAATTTTCACCGAAACATCTATTGTCCCGGTTGCTCTTACGGCTTGAGCAGCCGCCGGATATTTTGGCGCGAAATGTTTTATCACTTTCGGATTTTTAGTTTGAGCAAACAGCGAAACGGAACAAACCGCCAATAAAATAACAACTACAATTGAGTGAAATTTTTTCATAATTCATATCCAAGCAACTCAACAAAATGCGCCGTAAAAAGTTGGCGTGTCAATAATTATTTAAGATTCATCTCTTATCTTTCGGCTCAAAGAAATCTTTTCAATGTCCGCCAAATCTTGTAGTCTGCCTGACGCTTTTTTGTTTTCAAGCAAATCGTCGAGTCCGATGAAGTACGCGGAAACGCCGTCGAAATCCGTTTCGACCCGGTTATTCCACGCCGTTTCAAACTCGACTCCGCTAATTGACATCAAAATATCAACGCGCACCGGCGGTCTGCCCATTTGATAAAAACCGTCTTCAGCAAAATCGCTGGCAGTTAATCCTTCGAGCGGTGAACCGAAAGATTTTAAGGCTTGAAAAACATTTTTTCCGTTTTCGGGTGAAGCCTCAATCCAAATGTCTAAATCCTTCGTAAATCGCGGCTCGGAATATTTCATTACGGCGTAACCGCCAACAATCAAGTATTTAACCGCGTGTTCGTTGAAAGTTTTCAACAGTTCTCTGAAGTCTCGATTCATAAATTTTCCGGCTGCGCAGGTAAAACTCGACCATTTCCCAAGCAGCTTGAAAAATCGCCTGTTCGCCTTGCCCCTGCCAATATTTGATGTCGAAAGATTTGTCCATTTCGGCAATATTTTTGCCGAAGTGCATCATTGCCGGCAAGTCGTTTTTTTTCTCGACGTTTTTGTTTTTCATTCTTCGATTATAACAATTGACAGCCGAATAGCTCGATAAAATGCGCCATAAAAAGCTGCCGCGTCAGTAATCTTTTATAACTTACCGAACCGCGCACGTCGGAAATCGGGCTGATTTCGGTTTGGAGAATTTCGCACGCTTCGGAAATCGTTTCGTTCGAAATTCCCCTGCCGTGCAGAAATTCGGAAGTTTTTCGCAGATATAACGGAATCGGTGCTACGCCGCCCGCAGAAACGTGCGCTTCGAGAATTATATTGTTGTCAACTTTCAATGAAATTGCCGTATTGACTGAGGAAATATCCAGAAAGGTTCGTTTGCTGACTTTCTCGAAATTAAAATGCGTGAAATATTTGTCGAAACGGATTTTTGTGATGTGTTCGTCGTCCGTTTTCGCCAGAGTTTTATAACCTAAATAAAATTCGCGCAAAGGAATTTCGCGCTCCGTGTTGAAAACAATCGAAGCGTTTAAAGCCAAAAACCACGCCGTCATATCGCCGATTGGAGAAGCGTTGACGAAGTTTCCGGCGAGCGTCGCCATATTGCGAATCGGCGTCGAGGAAACGAGTTTGAGATGTTTGCGCAGTTGCGGAAAAAGGCGCTCGAAAATCGGCGAAACGAGCAAATCCGTGACCGTGACGGACGCGCCGATTTCGACCGAATCGGCGGTTTCTTCGATTGTTCGCAGTTCTGCGTTGTCGAACAGCGTTTCGGCTTCGGCGTCAACCATTTCTTCGGGACGCTGAACGTAAAGGTCGGTTCCGCCGCCGACAAAAAGGGCTTTTGAATTTTGAATTTTGAATTTTGAATTTATTTCCGCCAGACGATTTTTTATGTTGATAAAATAATCGGGAACGATGCCTTTTCCCACCGCGAAATCGAGTGGGGAAAGTCCGTTTTTTTCGTTCAAAACGCGTGCCAAACTTTCCGCCGCGCGTTCGAGCGATTTGTAACCCGTGCAGCGGCAGATATTTCCGTCAATCGCGGAAATCGCCGATTCGGTGTTTTTCGGCGTTTCGTCGAGCGCGAAACCGGTCAGCGACATAACGAAACCGACCGTGCAAAACCCGCATTGCGTTCCTGATTCGTCAACTATCGCCTGCTGAACTTCGGTTAATTCGTCGCCTTGTTTATTAATTCCTTCGATTGTCACGATGTGTTTGCCGCTCGCGTTCGACAAAGGCATCAGGCACGAAGTCATCGTGCGATACGCGACCGAATTGTCTTTTAATTCGCCGACCAAAATCGTGCACGCGCCGCAATCGCCTTCGCGACAGCCGATTTTCGTTCCTTTCAGATTTTTGCGGTAACGAGCGAAATCCAAAACCGTCATGCCTTTCGGTAAATCGGTTTCGGTTGTTTGATTGTTGAGAATAAATCTAATCATTTATAAAAAATTAGCCACGAACGAACACGATAAAAGAAATACGAAAAAAGATTTAATTTTCGGTTGTTTCGTGTATTTCGTGGGCTGAATCTTAAAACTTGCGAATCAAAACCACACCGATTGTAATCAACGCCGCGCCCGCGACGCGCCATGTATTAATCGGTTTTTCCGGCACGCCGAGCCAGCCGAAATGATCAATCAGTAATGTAACGATCATCTGTCCGCCAATCGCCAGACTGAACGAAAGCGCGACGCCGATGCGCGGGACAATCGTCGCCATCACGGAAACGAAAAACGCACCCAAAAATCCACCGATCCAGACGACAGGCGGCGCATTTTTCGCTGTCGCCAAACCGCTCAAAGGAACGCCGGTCAGCAAAATATAAACGAGCAGCGCAATTGTCCCGACGGCAAACGAGATAAACGCGGCGAGTATGGGATTGTTCCCGATTGACTCCGCCAACTTACTGTTGACGGTTGCCTGCGTCGGCATCGCCATTCCCGCCAAGACGGCGAGAAAAATGAAAAAGTAATTGTTTAAAAATGATGACATTTGAGAAATGGCTTTTGGCTTTTGGTTATGTTTTTAGAATACTGCCCAAAGTTATTTGAGCAAAGCCCAAAACCAAAGACCAAAAACCAAAAACCATTTTCAGAAATTAATATTTCGTTTTGTCGGTTTTGCCCGTCCAATTCTCGAAAACCGTCAAGCCTTCGTCGCGCAAAAGGTTGACGAGTTTCATCTGGCGATGTTCGAAGTTTTTTTCGATTTCCTTGTAAATAAATTCGTCGTCGAAACCGATTTCGGCGGCGTCTTCGCGCGTGCAGGCGAAAAAAACACGCGCCGGACGCGCCCAGTAAATTGCGCCGAGGCACATTGGACACGGCTCGCACGAAGTGTAAATGACGCAGTCGTCGAGCTGAAACGAACCGAGTTTTTCGCACGCGTTTCTGATGGCGACGACTTCGGCGTGCGCCGTCGGATCGTTCGTCGAAGTTACGCAATTGTTTCCTTCGGCAATAATCTCGCCGTTTTTCACCACGACCGCGCCGAACGGTCCGCCATCGTTGCGGTCAATGCCGTTTTGCGCCAGAGCGATGGCGCAGCGCATAAAAAATTCATCTTGTTCGTTCATTACATTGTAATTTTAGCCTTGTCATTCCTCTTTTATTAAAATCGAACGTCTTAAATCCTCGCTTGCCTTTTTCCCGCGCCAACTAACTACAGCTGAAATTACCAAAGCCGTCCCGAAGGCGAATGTAGCAAAGCCTAATCTTCGCCATCTTTGACCATAAACTTTAGAAAATGTGCAGGAATATCCGTCATATTCAGGATAAATTTTGTATTTTTGATCATAATCAACGCCCAAAGTGCAAGCGTCATAGGAAATCGAGAAAAATAAAACGCTCAAAAACAGTAAATTCCGTATGGTGTTTTTCATTTTGTCCTCCAAAATGATTAGACACCGGCGAAAATATTTTGTTCCTTAAACCTGAAAATCCCGAATATCTTTAAAAGGCTTTTCTTGGTCGGTAAAGTCAGGGCGATAATAATACGACGCCGATTCGTATTCCTGCATAAAACCTTCTTCGATGCCCAAATCTTCCAAAAGCTCGACCGCCTCAAACCATTCGCGTTCCGAAATTCGACGCGACAATAAAATATAACGCTCGTCGGTCGCGGCTTTATTAGTCGCGTAATATTGCGCCATTAATGAAATTGCGGTTTTCGGCGATAATTCATGTTTTATCCAGCGTAGATTTTCTTCGATTCCCGCTAAATCGTTCGGCAAAACGAGCAGGCGAATAACTAAACCGCGTTTCAATAAATTGTCCGCGCCGTAAATTAATTCGTCACCTGTCTGACGAAACATTTCTTTGATCGCGGCGCGGGCGTGGGTTGCGTAATCGCGGATTTTTGAATACTGAAATCCGGCGTCGTTGGCGGCATATTTCAAATCCGGCAGGTAAACGTCAACAATTCCGTCGAGCAATTTCAGCACTTCGACCGAATCGTAAGCGTTCGTGTTGTAAACAATCGGAAGGCGCAAACCGTTTTCCGCCGCGATTAAAATCGCGCGCGCCATTTGCGGTGCGAAATGCGTCGGCGAGACGAAACCGATGTTGTGACAGCCTTTCGCCTGCAATTCGAGCATCACTTCCGCCAGCCGCTCGTGCGAAATCTCGTTTTTCTTCTGCGTTTTGTGCGTTTGCGAGATTTGATAATTCTGACAGTAAACGCAGCGCAGATTGCAGTTGCCGAAAAAAATATTGCCCGCGCCGTTGGTGCCGGAAAGCACGGGTTCTTCGCCGAAATGCGCCGTGTAACTCGACACAATCGGAAGTCGTCCCGAATAACACGCGGCGATTTCGTCATTCAAACGATTATTTCCGCAGTCTTTCGGGCAAACCGTGCAGCTCGCGAGCAGTTTTTCGAGTCGTTCAACTCTCTTTTTCAGCTCGCCCGTCCGCCACAATTTTAGAAATTTTGGTTCGGCGTATTTTTCTTCCCCAGGCATTGTAACCGTATTTATTAACAATATTTTCCGGCACGACGGTGCGCGCCAACTCCCACGTAAAATCCATCTCGGCGTTGATTGTCGCCGTCGCCATTCTCGTTTCGCGCAGCATCAGAACGCTGCCGTAAAATAAAAACATAATGCCGATAACCCCGATTGGAATCGGCAGCCAGCGCGCGACGGAAAAAAGTCCGGCGACGGCAATCGTCACGCTCGTTAAAATAAAAAAACCGAGCCCGTAATAAAAAGCGCCCATCGCGCGCTGCAAAATTCGTGAACGCGTCGTCACTTTGTCGAGCAAATTAACGATTGTTTCTAATCGCAGATCGTAAAGCGGGATTTTTTCCTTATCCTCTTCCGTAATCAAAGCGTAAAGCCGCTGTTCCAAGTCGCGCACGCGGTCAACGACGCGCCCGAGCCGGGTGGAAGTCGAAAGCACGAGCGAACCGGTCGCTGAAATCAGCAGCGTCGGCGTAACCATCGCCGTTAAAAATTCGATAGTCGAATTTAAAATATTCGGATTTACGGAAATTATATCGCCAGCCATTACGTTTCAAATTACGAATTACGAAAAATCTTCGCTGATTTCTTTGTATCTTGCGCTTTTGCATCTTTGCGGAAATTTCTTTTTCCGCGTGCAAACAATTTCCCTGCTGAAAAACATTTCATTATAATCGAATTCGCAAAGAGTTTAATGTTATGACTGAAGAACCGCAAAAGCAAGGAACTGTCGAAATTCGGCGGCACGAAAGCCGCATTTTACGCTCGAATCCGCTCGGCGACCCGCACGTTCGAGATTTGTGCGTTTATTTGCCGCCTGAATATGAAACGAGAGAAAACACAGGTGAAAGACGTTTTCCGGTCGTTTATCTTTTGACCGGATTCACCGGGCGCGGGCGAATGCTTTTGAACGATAACGCTTTTACGCCGAACATCGCCGAAAGAATGGACGCGCTGATTTCCAGTGGTAAAATCGCGCCGATGATTGTCGTAATGCCTGACTGCTTCACGCATTACGGCGGCTCGCAGTATATTAATTCGACGGCGACCGGCAATTATGAAGATTATTTAATCGAAGAAATCGTGTCGTTCGTTGATGCAAATTTCCGCACGATTGCGGATAAAAATTCGCGCGCCGTGATGGGCAAATCTTCCGGCGGCTACGGCGCGTTAATTATGGCGATGCGCCGCGCCAACGTTTTCGGACTAGCTTGCTCGACAAGCGGCGACGCGTATTTCGAGCATTGTTACTTGCCCGACATTCCAAAAGCGTTTCGCGCGATCAAAGGAAAACCGCAGGAACTCGTCGAAAAATTTTGGATTGAAGAGGCGAAAAAAGGCAAAGACGATTTTTCCGGCTTGAACATTATCGGAATGAGCGCGTGTTATTCGCCGAATCCCGATTCCGAACTCGGTTTCGATTTACCGTTCGATTTGGAAACCGGCGAAATTCGCACCGACGTTTGGGAAAAATGGCGCGCGCACGATCCGGTTCGATTAACGGAAAAACATCTGGACAACTTAAAATCCTTAAAACTGCTTTATATTGACGCCGGAACGCGCGACGAATTCGCGCTCGATTTGGGCGCGCGTATTTTGGCGCAAAGATTAAAAGAAAACGGCGTTCCGCACGTTCACGAAGAATTCGACGACGGGCATTTTAATATTTCGTATCGCACAAATCGCTCGCTCGAACTGATTTCGGAGAATTTCGACCGCTAAATTCTATCAAGTCGTTCAATTTGGTTTATACTCGAACGAGTAAAAATGTTTCAAGCAGGGCAAAAAATCGGATTTTACACGCTTGTTCGCAAACTTGCCGAAGGTGGTTTCGGCGAAGTTTGGCTGGCGGAAAAGCGTTCCGAGTTCGTCACGAAAAAAGTCGCCGTCAAACTGCCGCACGATGAAGACGTTGATTTCGACGCGATCAGGCAAGAAGCGCATTTGTGGGAACAGGCGAGCGGGCATCCGAACGTTTTGCCGCTGATTGATGCTGACGTTTACGACGGTCAGGTCGCCATTGTCAGCGAATTCGCCGAGGATGGTTCGCTCGCCGACCGTTTAAAGATCGAGCGCAAACTTTCAATCGAAGAAGCTGTCGAGATGACCGTCGGCATTCTGAGCGGTTTGGAATATCTGCATTCCAAAGGCATCATTCACCGCGACATCAAACCCGCCAACATTCTTCTGCAGGGAAACACGCCGCGTCTCGCCGATTTCGGCATTTCGCGTGCCGTCGAAACTTCGACGATCAGCTCGGTTATTGTCGGCACGGAAAGTTATATGTCGCCCGAAGCGTTTGAAGGCGTGCGCTCGGTGCAAACGGACGTGTGGTCGGTCGGCGTCGTGCTTTATAAACTTTTAACGGGAAATTTGCCGTTTCCGCAGACGAAACCGACGGAAATGATGTATGCGGTTTTAATGAAAGAACCGGAACCGCTGCCCGAAGAAATTCCGCTGCCGCTGCAAAAAATTGTTTACAAAGCGCTCGAAAAAGACCGCGAAATCGGCGAAAACCAGCCGCGCCGTTATCAAAGCGCCGCCGCAATGCGCGAAGATTTAAAGGTTTTTCTCGATAATTTCTCTTCGATTGTTTCTTTGCCGCAGAAAAATGATGAATTGACCACGCCGATTTCCGGCGACGAATCAACGATTGTCAGAATGCCGGTCAGGATCGAAAACCGGCAGAAAAAGCCTCAGCGCGATTTTCTGCAAAATCTTTCCAATCTCAAACTTTCGCCGCTCGCCGGATTGTCGGTAATGCTCGGTTTGGCGGCGGTCGCTTTGCTGTCGTTTTATTTGTTCAATCGCGCGTTTTCGTCCGAAGCGCAAACGCCGGATATCAAGAATCAATCTGCGGTCGCCGCAAACGAAACGCCTGTAAATCAAACGATTTCTACAACAAATGAAAATGTCACGGCGAATTCGTCGCGCAGCGCGTTCGAATATTTTACGGAAGCCAATAAATTATTTGAACGCAAAAGATACGACCGAGCGATCGAGGCTTATACGAAAGCCATCGAACTCAACCCGACAGATTTTTCGTTTTACAACAATCGCGGCATCGTTTATCACACTCGCAAAAAATACCCGGAAGCCATCAACGATTTTTCCAAAGCCGTCGAGCTTAATCCAAATTCCTCGTTCACTTACAGCAATCGCGGCGTCGCTTACGAAGACAGCGGCAACATCGAACAGGCAATCGCTGATTACCGCAAAGCCGTCGAACTCGACCCGAACGACACGAAAGCGCGCAATAATTTAAATAAAATTCTTAAATAAAGGAAGAGATAGCCACAAAAAGCGCGGAAAGAAGAAATTAGCCACAGAGTTCACAGAGAGTAAAATAAATATTATTTCTTTGTGCTTTCTGTGAACTCTGTGGCTAATTCTTTTGCACCTTTATAGTGCTTTTTTGTGGCTATTCTTTGTTCTTAACTCGCTCGACTTCGGCGTTCATTCGTCCGGTGAACATATAAAAAACCATTTTGTAATCGGAAATGAACGACCAGAGCGGATATTTGAACGTCGCAGGATGGTTATGTTCGACGAAAAAATGCGAAAACCACGCGAACGCGTAACCAACAGTGAAACAAATTGGCAGATAAAGCCAATGTCCGCCGCGCACAACCCAAACGAGTAAAACCAGCGCGAGCGTCGAACCGACGAAATGCAGCAAACGCGTCAAAGGCTGGCTGTGTTCGGCGACGTAAAAATCCCAAAATTCCGCGTATGTTTCGATTTTTCGATCATCTTCGGTCATAAATTTTTACCTTATTGCGCTCGTGATAAAAAGGCTGGCAAACCAACCGACAACGCTCAAACCCGCGCCGATGACAACAAAAATAAAAGTTGAAAGAAGCGCAGCGAGCCAGAAATTCATTGATTTCTGCGTTGTGAAATAATTCGTTGAAATGACGCTCAAGATCGCTGTTATCAAAGATGCAAGCAAAACCCAAACGATAAAGAAAATCAAACCCGGCTCGGCTTGTTTTTCGGAAAAGCCGTTCATTCCGAGCAGCAAAAAGAAAAACAAAAACACGCCTATGCCGAGATTAATCAAAAAGGTAATCAAAAAAGGAATCGCTCTCATAGCACAACCTACGAAAAGATTTTTCCGGATGTTTCCGAATTAATAAAATTAATTTTATTCGTTTTTCACGCTCGCGCATTCCAAATTTTAATACTTTACGCCGCTTTTTTGTATTCCGCCGGTTTATCAACGTCGAAAAGTCGGATGTTTTTCGCCCAACCCAATTTTTCAAAAATGCGAATCGTGATCCAGTTCATATCAAGCTGATACCATTGCAAGCCGTGCCGCGCCGAAGTCGGGAACGCGTGATGATTGTTGTGCCAGCCTTCGCCGAACGTGAGCCACGCGACGAACCAGTTGTTCGTCGAATCGTCTTTCGTTTGAAAAGGACGTTTGCCGGAATAATGCGCCAGCGAATTGACGAACCAGGTCGTGTGCCAGCCGACGACGACGCGCACGAAAACGCCCCATAATACCGCGCCCCAACCGCCGAGCGCGTAAAGCAAGATGGCGGAAAGAACGATCGGCACGAGATAATAATTCGCCAGAGCGACCTGAAATTTATCTTTCAGCAAGTCGGGAATATATTTTTTAAACGTTGCCGCGTCGTGATCCTGCGCCGTCCCTTTGACGACCCATTCCATATGCGCCCACCAAAATCCCGGACGCGTCGAATGCGGGTCTTTGTCGGTTTCCGTATGCGCGTGATGCATCCGGTGCGTCGCCACCCATTTCATCGCGTCGTCCTGCATCGACATCGTGCCGAACGTCGTCAGCGTATATTCGAGCCACTTCGGAGCCTTAAAACTCCGATGCGTCAAAAGGCGATGATAACCAAGCCCGACGCCGAGACTCCCGACAATCCAATTCCCGATCATCATAATGGCGAAGTTTTTCCAGCTCAAGAAATAAAAAGCCGGAATACACATCAAATGAAATGTCGTTACGATAAATAAATTTTTCCAATTAATATTAAGGCGAGGCTTCTCAAATTCAACTACGTTTTGCATTTATTCCCTTTTCCGATTGATAAAATTATTGCAGGTTTAAGAGTAGCAGGTTGAAAGCAAGGAGAACGTAAGAGTTTTGTAAGATTGTTACGTAGGGCTAAAATTATAAATCACTATTGATTTCACATCTCTTTGCAAAGAACACAGCATAAAAATCACGCCAGAGAAAATAAATTAAACTCGTATTCAAAAAAGCGGCTACACTTGTTACGAAGACAAACAGAATCAACTCTTCAAAAGTTGGAAGTTCAGGAGGACCAAAATCACCGCTTATCCAAAACGAAGGTTTTTTGTAATTTTTAATTTCGTTGATTGTATTAATGTAATCAAAAACAGTTAGCAGTATGCTGAAAAATACGGAACCTATCAATGAAAGCATTAACCAAGGAGAGGCGAGATTTTGAAGAAAAGATTTTGTATAGAAGACTAAGACGGATGCCAGCAAATAAGAAACCAAACAACACCCTACAGAGAATATAAATTCAGTTTCAGTAATCATATACTGAGCGTGATTGCTATGAGTTGAGAAACTCCAAATATATACAATAACAAGACTTCCACTAACGCAAAGAGCACAGAAAACCGTTAGCATAAGAATATACCGCATTGAATAAAAATATTTTGGAAGTTCTCTGTTCATCAATCAGCAAAAGCTACACTTAATTGTTTTAGCGGCATTGATTTTCGCGCGTCCAATTGCGCCGCGTTTTCCCGATTCACATATTCATACAAAATATCGCGCTGCTGCGGAATGAATCCGGCTTCGGAGATTTGGTAGCGCAGTTCTTTTTCGTTTGCTTCGTTGTTTGCGCCCGCCGCCGAGACGACGTTTTCTTCGATCATAATCGAGCCCATATCGTCGGCGCCGAAATGGAGCGCAGTTTGTCCGAGGCGCAAGCCCTGCGTCAGCCACGAAGATTGAATGTGCTGGACGTTATCGAGAAAAAGGCGCGAGACGGAAACCATTTTCAGGTAATCAATTCCGGTCGGCTCTTCCGTGATTTTTCTGCCAAGCGCGGTGTTTTCGCGCTGAAACGTCCACGGGATAAACGCCGTAAAACCGCCGGTTTCGTCCTGCACGTCGCGGACTCTCTGCAAATGTCTGACGCGGTGCGTGATGTTGTCGCCGATGCCGAACATCATCGTCGCGGTCGAACGGAGTCCGACTTTGTGAACGGCGCGCATCACGTCGAGCCATTGCTGCGTGTTGCACTTCGTCGAAACACGCGCACGCACTTCGTCGTCCAAAATTTCGCCGCCGCCGCCTGGCATCGAGTAAAGTCCCGCCGCTTTCAAACGTCGCATAATCGTTTCGTAATCCAATCCCGAAATCAGCGAAATGTTGTGAATTTCGGGCGGCGAAAAGCAATGCAGTTGAAACGTCGGATATTTTGCGTGCAAAGTCGAAAGCAGATTTTCATACCATTCGATATTAAAATCCGGGTGAAGTCCGCCCTGCATCAAAACGCCCGTACCGCCGAGCACGATGGTTTCTTCGATGCGTTTTTCGATTTCTTCAATCGAATGCACGTAAGTATCGGGTTTTCCCTGTCGCCGATAAAACGCGCAGAACGTGCAGACGACGTTGCAAACGTTGGTATAATTGATGTTGCGGTCAATAATATACGTGACGACATCGGTCGGATTTTTCCGCATCCGCATCTCGTGCGCCGCCGCGCCGATTTTGGCAACGTCGTAAGATTCCAAAAGCGCGGTGCAGTCGTCGGCGGTCATTCGTCCACCGCTTAAAACTTTATCTAAAATCGGTTGAATATCTTTCATAATTCTCACTTTATTTTAACACGGAGAACATTAAGCCACAGAGTTCACAGAGAACACAGAGAGAAAGTCTCTATAAAAATCAAAAATACGTTTCTTTTAACTTTTGTCCTTACGCTCTGTGAACTCTGTGGCTAACTCTTTCTTCATTTGCCAATCGAAAATCGCACTTTGCGAAATTTCCGCTCGAATCGAAACCGAAATCGTCGTTTTTACGAATTCGAGTGTGAACACGCAAATTATTTAACAAATTTTGTGCCAAAAGTTTTGATATTTTGCGTCTAACAAATACGCGTTTAATAACGGGCAGGAAAATTTATCAAAGGGACGTCGAAATTATGAGAGATCGGGAAAACCAATTTGAGAACAGAGATTTAGGCTTGATTATATTCGTACTTGTAGCGGGTTGGCTGCTGTTGTTTCAATCGAATTTATTTTAGTAATCGGCGCGGCATTGCGTCGCGGTTTTGCGATTATCTCAAACTTTCCTGATTTTATCAGGAAAGTTTGAGATAATCACATTTTTACAAATAAAAGCTCAGTCTTAAAATCGGCGTTGAAATGCCGATTTTTTATTTTAAGGAAAGCTTATTTGCGCGCTTTTTCCTGTAAATATCTGATTTTCTCCAAGTTAAAGTTCCGATTAATCGGCATGTCATTTCCGTTTTGCAAAAATTGTAGAGCTTTCCGGTAATTTGCGCGAGCGCGTTCATTATCGTTTTGAGCGGCGCAGACGTCGCCGATTTTTTCGTGCATTTCACCGGCGAAAAGATTTTGCCAGGATGATTCCTGAAGCATCGGCGCGGTTTTGACTCGTTCCGAAGCGAGTTTGTAAGTCAGCGTCGCTTTTTCAAAATCGCCGCTTTTGAAAAGCGCGTCGGCATAACGCATCTCCACATCGCGGCGACTGCGCCAAAACTCTTTATTGTTCGGATCATTTTTGACGGCTTCGTTCATCAGTTGAACGGCACGGCGATAATTTTCAAACGCCGCGGAAAATTCGCCGCGCTTGGCGAGCGTCCGCGCGAGATCGTCGTAAACCACAGCCAAATCGCTTTTAGCTTCGTAATTTGCCGCGTCCGCCGCCGCGACTTTTGCGAATTCTTCGAGCGCTTCGCGTTGCAAACGCAAAGCCGCGTCGGTCGCGCCGAGTTCGCGTTCGGTTTGCGCGACGTTGATTTTTACCGCAAACAGCGTGCGCCGGAAAATAGCATTTTCAGCGTCGAGCCCGAATTGTTTTTCCGCTGCCGCGAGCGACTCCCGGTAAAACGGCAGGCTGATTTTGTAAAATTCCTCGGCGCGGTCGGGTTTGCCCGTTTCGGCGGCATTTTGCGCGAGCAGAAAATACTGAAATCCCAAACGCTGATTGAGCCCGATAAATCTCCGCAAAGTTAACGGATTTTGCGGCTCGGCGCGATAAACCGTTTCGGCAAGCGCGAGAGCTTTTTTATAAATTTCGATGATGCGTTCGGCTTCGCTCGCGGGCGACATCAAATCGCCTTGCGCAAGGTACGCGCCGGATAAAATTAAAATCTGTTCGTTGTTTTCCGGATTGGCGGCAGATAATTTTTCGCCGAGCGCGATGGCTTTTCCGGTATATTCCGCGCTTTTTATCTCATCGCCGCCGCGCGACAAAAGCGAACCGAATTTTTGATACCCGCTTATTAATTGGTTCGAGATTTTCAAATCGTTCGCTTCGTTCGCTGCTGTTTCAAATAGCGCGACAGCTTTTCCGTAGCTTTCAATTGCGCCCGCCGTATCGCCTAAATTAGCATCATAAGCCTGTCCCTGTGCGTCACCGATTTTCATAAACGCCTGCGCGAGTTCGATTTTCAGTGAAACGTCTCCGCTTTCGTCATTGGCGAGGCGATTTAAATAAGTCAAAGCGTCCTTGACCACCATTTCGCGCAGACGTGTTGAGCCGGGCAGATTTTTAATTTCGTCGTGATATTTAAAAACGAAGGCGTTGGCGAGTTCGCGCACTTCGCCGAAACGCTTTTCCGCCAAAACCCGCTGTCGTTCGGCGCGAACGGCTTGCCAGCCCGTCGCCGCGATGCCGCCGGTTAAAGTCAGAAAAATCAAAACTCCGGCGGCGACCGAAACGCGATGCCGGGCGACGAATTTTTCAAAGCGATACGAAAACGTATCGGGACGCGCGAAGACCGGCAAACCGTCGAGATGCCGCAAAATGTCGGTCGCCAACTGCTCGACCGAAGCGTAACGGCGCGACGGGTCTTTGCGCAGAGCTTTCAAAATTATGTTATCCAAATCGCCGCGTAAGGATTTCGGATTTCGGATTTCGGATTGGGAATTTGTTTTTAATTTACTGCGAGCGTTTTTTTTATCATCCGAATTCGTTTCTATTAAACCCGAAATCCTTACTGACGGGCGCGGCGGCTCGCTCTCGCAGATAATTTTCGCCATTTCGTCGGCGCGATTGTTCGGGAAATCGTAAGCCGAAACGCCTGTTAAAAGCTCGTAGAGAATCAATCCGAGGCTGTAAATATCGCTCGATGTGGAAACGATGTCGCCGCGAATCTGTTCGGGCGAAGCGTATGCGGGCGTCATCATTCCGAGCATCGTCGCCGTTTGCGCGGGCGAATCGTTTTCCGGCGAAATGATTTTGGCGATGCCGAAATCAAGCAGCTTGACGATCCCGCTTTCCGTCACGAAAATGTTTGTCGGCTTCAAATCACGATGCACGACGAGACGCGAATGAGCGAACGAAACGGCGGCGCAAATCTGCAGAAAAAGACGCAGACGCTCGATAATACTCAGATTTCTCTCGTCGCAAAACTCGTCGAGCGGCTTGCCGACAACGTATTCCATTGCAAAAAATGGCATGCCTTCTGTTGTCACGCCGCCGTCGAACAGGCGCGCGATGTTCGGATGTTCGAAAGACGCGAGAATTTGCCGCTCGCGGCGAAAACGGCGCAGCATCGCTGCGGAATCCATTCCGCGTTTTAATAATTTCACGGCGACGATTTGCGAAAAATCGCTGTTTTCGCGCGAGGCTTCAAACACGATTCCCATTCCGCCGCGCCCGATTTCGCGCTTGACGCGGTAATCGCCGATTTGTTTTCCGGCGAAATCTTCCGCCGTTTCTTCCTGCCACAAATGCGCGACGGCAGCGATTGGAACGGCGAAATTATTGGCTTTTTCCGCGTTTAACAGCCGCCGCACTTCATTGAGAATTTCCGCGTCCGCGCCGGTCTGTTTTTCAAAAAACGCTTTCCGCTCCGGCGAATCGAGTTCGACGGCTTCGTTGAAAATCGCTTTGATTTTTTGCCATTTTTCGGAATTCATAAAATCGAAGGCAGAGACGCGGACACAAAATAGCGCAGCAATAAATAAACTACGCTGCGCCTCTGCCTTAATAACAATCGCAGGATTTGTTCACGAATCAGGTCAATTTCGTTGTCAGCCACGCGCGCGCCATGCGCCATTCCCGTTTGACGGTCGAATCGGAAACGCCCAAGACTTCCGCCGCTTCTTCGTTGGTCAAGCCGCCGAAAAATTTCAATTCCACGATCCGTGCCGCGCTTGCGTCGAACTTTGCCAATTCGTTCAGCGCGTTGTCGAGAAAAATCAAATCAATTTCCTGTTCCGCCGCCAGATTTTCCGCATCGTCGAGCGAAATCATCGTTTTGCCGTCGCCGCGCTTTTTCGCTTTGTGGCTTTCGGCATGATTGACCAGAATGCGCCGCATCATTTCCGCCGCGATGGCGAAAAAATGCGCCCGATTTTGCCAGTTCACCGAATGCTGTTCGACGAGGCGCAAATAAGCCTCGTGAACGAGCGCGGTCGCCTGCAAAGTGTGATTCGACCGTTCGGCGGCGAGTTTGTGCGCGGCGATTTTTTTCAGTTCGTCGTAAACGAGCGGCAGAAAATCATCGAGATCGTAACGATCTCCCTGCCGCGCTTTTTTGATAATTTCGGTGAAATCTTCCGTTGGCATTTGTGTTATTCGGGTTCGAGAAAAGAAATTTATTTTCTCTTAACTCAACATTTTAGACAAGCGTTTCAAGAATTTTGACCCTCTTTTTTGTCGTTTCCTGCGAGATGGTTCTGAGGACATTTCCCGGCGCCTCTTGCGGTTACAAAACTCTTTCAAAAGCGGCGGCTCATAAAACACAAACTTTTATCTATTTTTATCTATTTTCAGAGGACAAAATGAATACACGCAAAAGATTTTATTCAATCGGATTTTTCTGTTTATTATTGCTCGGTCTGGTCTTTACGACCGAAACCAGCGCGGCAACCAGAACTTGGGACGGCGGAGGCGCGACGAACAATTTTTCAGAAGCTGCCAACTGGTCGGACGACGTTGCGCCGGTCAGCGGCGACGAAGTTACCTTTGACGCCTCCAGCACCAAAAACGCTAATATTGATAGTAACATCAGTCTTTTTAGATTTTCGATTCAGATGGGTTACACCGGCACAATCACACAGGCAAGCGGTGTGGCGGTCGAGGTCACGTTTCAATATACGCAATCGAGCGGAACTTTCGTCGGCGGCAGCGGCGCGTTCAGTTTTCCCGGCGCATTCGTGGCAATCCAAAGCGGAGCGACGTTTCAGGGCGGAACGGGTTTAATCAGCGGCAACCGTTTATCTCAATCGGGCGGCGTTTTTTCGACCGGCGGCGACATCGAGATGGTGACGTTTGATTTAACGGGCGGAACCTTTAACGCGCCGTCGGGCTTGATGACCGTCATCGCCGATTACAATCACACGACCGGCGGCACGTTCAACGCCGGAACCGGCACCGTGAAATTCACCGGCTACAACACTTATAACTGCGTTAATTCTTATTCTTCGGACGTGAACGTGACCGAAACTTTTTACAATCTCGAAATCGCCAATTCGTTTTGCAACGCGCGTTATATCGGCAACGGCGATACGCTCATCGTCACCAACGATCTGCGGTTGTCATATGCGCGAATCGGATCGGGCAAAATCCGACCGCTCGGCACGGTAACGATTGACGCGACCAATAACGGTTACGCCGGTTCGACGGTTATCGAATACGTTACGCCGAACACGAATTTCCTCATCAATAATCCTTCTTCGGTCGTTAATATGCTGCCCGTCGAAATCAATGCGGCGAATTCTACTCTAACGAGTTCGGGCGCGGGCAGAATCAATTTCGGCGCGATGAATTTGATTAACGGCACGGTTAATCAGGGCGCGGGCATTTGGGATATGTCAACGAATTATCCGGGTTATTCGCAGTCGGGCGGCACTTTCAACGGCAGCGCGGCGGAAGTTTTAATTTCAAACGGCACGGGCAATCCGCTTTTGTCGGGCGGCGTTTTCAACAGCGGAACCGGCAAAGTGACGGGCAGTTTTCGCATCACGGGCGGCACGATGTCAATCGCGGGCGATATGGACGCGGCGAATTTATCAATCGAAGGCGGAATTTTCAACGCGCCACTCGGAACGCTGAGCATTTATCAGGGTTTTTCGCACACATTAGGCGGGACGTTTAACGCTCGTACGGGAACGGTTCAAACTTCGACCGCCGCCGGAGTTTACGGCGTTTATTTTGATGTCAACGCGACCGAGACTTTCAACAATCTGAAATTTAACGGCACATACAACAATGCCAATCACGGCATCGCACTGGGCGACGCGTTCGTCGTCAACGGCACTCTGACATTTAACGGACGCGGCGTCAGCGGCGGTTCAATCGCGGCAAATGGCAATGTCGTTTATTCAAATTACGGCGGTTATCAGAACGCGACGACGCTCGTCAAATTTCAGGATTCGGCGACGCGCACGGTTACTTTTTGCAATGACGGCTCAAACTGCGGCGGCGCGTATATTCAACCGACGCTCGTTAATAACCCGAATATCACGATTAACACCGGCGTTACCGACAATGCTCTCGGCGTCATCTGGCAAAGTCTGGATTTGCGGCAAGGAACCGTCAATTCGACGGGCGGCGGAATCAGTTTTTACGGCAGCGTTTCCCAGTCCGGCGGCGCGTTTAACGGCGGAGAAACTTCCAACACGTTTTACGGCGATTTCGTTTTGAGCGGCGGCACGCACAACGCCGCGCCGACGACCACGTTTATCGGCAATTATACGCACGCGGCGGGCGGCGCGTTTAATTACGGCGCCGGAACGGTAATTTTTCGCGGCGACGGCGGATCTTACAACGCGACGATTGACGTTAACGGAACGGAAAATTTTCACAACATCGTTTTCAGCGTGCCGAATTCGCTTTACGGCAGAAACGTGGCGAGCGGCGACACGATCACGGCGAACGGCAATTTGCGGATTGACGGCGGCGGTTATGTCGGCGGCGGAACTCTCGAAGCGAAACGGGATTTTTCGATTACATCCGCCGGTTTTTCGGGCGGCAGCGCCAACGTGCTTTTTTCCGGCGCGGTCAACCAATCGTTTTCCAACAACAGTTCAAACGGATTCGGCGGAACGTGGACGGTTAACAAACCGAACTCCGCACCGAGCGACGCAGATAATTTCGCGCCGTCGGCGCCGACATCGCTGCTGGTTGCGGGCGTCATCCGCGGCAGCATTGATACGCCTTACATTCCGCTCAACATCGTTTCGGGCAGCGTCGTCGAAACGGGCGCTTACAATCTGGTTTTATCGTCGCTTTCGATTTCCGCTAATGGCTCGCTCGTCAACGAGTTCGGCGGCACGATGACGCTTGCCGGAGACGTTACGAACGACGGCAGTATTCGTCTGAACGGAAACGGCGTTGGCTGTCAGTCGGATTCGATTTTGATCCGCTCGAACAATGCGGTGCAGCGAAACTGGAACGGCGGCGGAATTTTCGATTTGAGAGACGCTGACGTTAGCGGTCAAGCCGGAATGCCAATTATTACGGTTTACAGCGGCACGGATTCGGGCAACAACGGCGCGAACTGGATTTTCGACGCCAACTGTTTCGCGCCGACGTCTGCGAGTGTTTCAATCAGCGGACGAGTTTTAAACGCCGACGGACGCGGCATTGCGCGTATTATTGTGATGATCACCGACGCGAACGGAAATTCGCGCTCGACGGTGACGAATCCTTTCGGCAATTACCGCTTCAGCGAAGTCTCAGCCGGTCAAACGATTACCGTTTCGGTACGCGGAAAAAAATTCGTATTTGCCGATTCTGTGAGGGTTTTAAATGTTTCCGAAAATTTAGCCGAAATTAATTTCATAGCCGAAAAAAAATAATTTCAAACAGAATTATTTTCCCTGCATTGAAAAAGCGGCGGTTTGTTTCCGGTCAAACAAACCGCCGCTTTTTTTGTATTTTTTTGCAACTTAGAGATTCGGTTTTGCATTTTGGAATTGAGAAAAATGAAATTTCGCTTTTTAATCGCCGAGTGTTCTCAACTTTCGAGAAAGCGCAAATCCTTTCTTTTTTCGATCAGGTCGTGTTTATGCGCCAGTTCGTAGAAAAGATCGAGACCTTTCTGCATATTTTCATCAATCGAATAAGAAATGTTTTCCGAAAGATAAATGAAAAAATCCGCGCGGCTGACGGGAATATCGTTTTCGTAATTGGAAATTATCTCGTCTAAGTGCCGCAAGCCTTCGTCGCGCGCCGCCGCAAAATCAATATTTTTCGCCGTTTCAATTTTTTCCGTACGCGTCATCCACATTGCGAAAACGAATCCGCATCCGGTATAACTTTTCCAAACTTCCGCCAGATCGAATTTGCGGTAACAAGTTTCGTCAATCGTCAACGACGGATCGCCGATCAGCAGAGCGCAGTCGGAATCTTTGAGCATTTCATTTAAATCGGGACGCGCCGTTTTCCATTCCGGCTCGACGCTTAAAAATTCATGAAAAATGATTTTTGAAAGCGCGACCGACGTTCGTGAAGAAATGTCGAGCGCGACGGATTTCACATCGCCGAGTTCCGCGCCTTTTGTTACCAGACAAACGCTTCTCACTTTTTCTTTCGCGCCGACGCAAACGCCGGATATGAGCAGAGCGTCTTCGATTCTTTGATACTCGATAACCGGGACGAGCGCCGCGTCAACCCGATTTTGCGCAAGCAATTCAGCCGAACGCGCGGGCGCGGTGTCTAAAATTATTTCTATTTTTCCGCGATTCGCGCCGTAAAGAAACGACCAGACGAGCGGCGCGGTGTTGGAATAACTCGAAGCGGAAATTCGCGGTGTCGGCATTTGAAAAGATGTTTTATGCGGCGAAAAGGCGGATCGAAAAAATCAGGCGGATCGAAAAATCAATCGAACGCGTTCAAGCCGGATTGGCGCGAAAAATCACAATAAATCTTTCTGCGCCAATCCGTTTTTTCTCGCTAAATGCCCGTCGTTATATTTTATTTACGCTAAAACGTCTTGAAATTCCGGCGTTTCGTTCATCACTTTTTTGACGAAAGGACAGGTCACGGTAATTTTTAAATGATTGTCGCGCGCGAATTTGACGCCTTCAGCCACGAGCTGTTCGCCGATTCCCTGTCCCTGCAAAGATTCGTCAACTTCGGTGTGGTCAATAATTATCCGTTCGTCGCCCGCTCTCGTATAAGTCATTTCAGCAACCCATTCGCCGTCCTGTTCGATATAGAACGCGCCTTTTTTGCCGTGTTCATCTCTGTTAATTTCCATAATGTTTACAGCCTACAAAGAAAGTTTCCCGAAATGCAAATCTTGTCTTGAAATTTGTTTCGCGTTATTCTCTTTCAAATATGAAGAACGAATATTTTTACAGGTATTTTAACAGATATTTTTTCGCTTTTTTAACGACGATTTGTTTTTCTGCCGTTTCGATTTTCGCCCAGCAAAACATTGTTATCAATAATCCTTCGGACGAAGAAAAACCGCTCGTCAACGGCGCAGAACACGAAAATTTGATTAAAAAATCGGTGCTGCCGAAAACCAGAAAATATTGGGCAAAAAATCCGGCTTGCGAAGAAGATTTTCTGATTATGGGCGCGGCAAACGGCGCTTTTACCAAACCGGGCGCGAAACAAACGCTGGTTTTTTACCAGTTTTGCCAGACCGGAAACGGTCTCGGCAACAACGGCTTATCTTTAATCGAAAGCGGCAAAGTCATCGGCAATTACATTGCCGAAAGCGGCTGGGCTTTAAATTTAAAAAGCGTGCCGGACGTTAATCGTAACGGTCTCGACGAATTCGCCGTTTATTATTCGGGCGGAATGCATCAAGGGCAAGGCGGCACGGGCGTTGATTTGATGGAATTTTCCGCCGCCAATATCAAAGGCTTAGGCTGGTTTCAGGTTTACAGTTTTACCGAGGACGACGCTTTCAGCTACAAAGTGTCAGTCAAACCCGGCAAAATTCCGATTTTCTACCGCGAAAAATACGATTCGGTCGGCGAAGACAAATGGAAAAAGTCGGGCAAAACCGTTTTGTTCAAACTCGAAAAAACTTACGGCAAATTCGTCGCGCTTAAATAACTTCATGAAAATTTATGACATAACTTTCCCGATTTCCGCCGCTACGCCGATTTACGAAGGCGATCCGGCGGTTGAAATCAAAACGGTTCACTCGATTGCAAACGGCGCGTCTGCCAATGTCTCGCAGATTTGCTGCGGTATGCACACGTCAACGCACGTTGACGCGCCCGCGCATTTTATTGAAGGCGCGAGAAAAGTTCACGATATTGATCTCGAAAAGTTAATCGGCGATTGCCGTGTGGTTGAATTGGACGTAAATGTTCTGGTAATAGAGCCGCAGCATCTGGAGAATTTCGAATCAGCGGAACGTGTTTTATTTAAAACCCGCAATTCGGCTTATTGGAACGAGCCTGAAAAAGGTTTCCGCAAAGATTTCACATATATTTCGCCGGAAGCGGCGCACGTTTTGGTCGAAAAAAACGTCAAACTCGTCGGCATTGATTACCTTTCAGTCGAAAAATTCGGCTCGGAAGATTTTGCGACGCACAAGATTCTTCTCGCAAAAGAAATCGTTATTATCGAAGGCTTGGATTTACGCCAAGTTCCGGCGGGCAGCTACGAACTGATTTGTTTGCCGCTCAAATATATCGGCGGCGCGGGTGACGGCGCTCCGGCGCGAACCGTTTTGCGCGAAAAGCCAAGCGAAATTATAAATTCCGCATAATAAATTTTTCATTATTTTGGATTAATCAAAAATTATTTACCGCATATAATTAAAAATGAAAAATGCAGCATTTATAATATTTCGCTCTACCTAAAAGATTCGATGAACGAAAAATCGCTTGTTAAAATCAGCAAATATTTAAGCAAACATCTGCGTCATCAGCCGGAAAGATTGGGTTTGCGACTTGAAACGGGCGGTTGGGTTAAAGTCGAAGATTTGCTTGGGGCGTGTGAGCGCAATAATTTTCCGATTTCATCGGACGAATTAAAAGAAGTCGTTGAACTAAACGACAAACAGCGATTTTCGTTTGATGAAACAGGAACACGCATTCGCGCCAATCAAGGTCATTCGACGGAAGTTGATTTACAATTAAAATCGTCCGCGCCACCCGACATTCTTTTTCATGGCACGAATGAACGAAGCGTCGCCGCCATCGAAAAACACGGATTACTGAAAATGGCGCGTCATCACGTTCATTTATCAATTGACGAAAAAACGGCGCGAACCGTCGGCGCGCGGCACGGAAAACCTGTTGTTCTTGCCGTTGACGCAGCGTTAATGCGCGAAGCAGGCTATGAATTTTTCGTTTCGGCAAACGGCGTCTGGCTTATTGACGCCGTTCCGCCGAAATTTTTGAAAGTTTTATGAATCGCAAGGAATTTGCCGAACGGCGACGCGAAATGGCGAGAAAATCTATTGAAGAATTGATTGAAACGCTCGCAAGCGACAATTTACAAATTAGATTTTTCGCTGAAATGTGTCTGCGCGATGCGACTTCGACGTGACTCGATTTTCAACCGGCGAGTTCGCCGCGTGAACGGGAAAAAGCGATTGAAAATTGGCGTTTGTGGCTGGCTGATAGAGAAGGAAAATTCAAGAAAAGACTGAAAAGGCGCAGCGCGCGAAACGGCGAAACGGAAAAATAAAAACGTTTGCGGACAAACCGCGATTCCGGTTAAACATCAGTAACAGCCGGAGAAAAAATAATGAAAAAATTTACATTTTATCTGTTTGCCGTCTGCGCCTTGATGCTGTTTACTAATATCGAAACTTACGCTTGCAGCTGTCTTCCGTTCGGCGATGAAAGCGTGGCAAAGCAGGTTGCGCGGGCGAAAAACGATGCACGTGTTGTGTTTTCGGGCAAAGTTCTTGAAGTGATTAGAAATCCCGAAAAACATCAAATTACCGTTGTAATAAAAGCGGAAAAATCGTGGAAAGGAACTGTTCCAAGACGGGTAAGGATTACGACCGCATCAGACAGCGCGCTGTGCGGCTATAATTTTGAAGTCGGAAACAGTTATCTGATTTACGCGCAAGGCGCGGACGCGAAGAATTTGCAGACTAATCTTTGCACGAGAACCGCGAGATTCGCCGATGCTAAAGCCGATTTGCGAGCGCTCGGCAAAGGCAGAATTCCAAGAAGTTAAATTATCAAGTTAATTTTTATGAACGTTGACGAACAAAGCTATCGAGAAAAAGTTTACAGCATTGTCAATGAAATTCCGGTCGGTCGCGTAATGACTTACGGGCAAATCGCCGACATTTTAGGCGAAGGCTATACGGCGCGAACCATCGGTTATGTGATGCACGCGGCAGACACGGAAAACGTCCCGTGGCAAAGAGTCATCAATTCGCAAGGTTCATGCTCGACCGGAAAAATGACGCTGCCCGTCAATTTGCAGCAAAAAATCCTCGAAGACGAAGGCGTCGTTTTCAACGAAAAAGGCAAATGCGATTTGAATAAATACCGCTGGTTTCCCGAAGGTTTCGCAGACGGTGAAGATGAGCAGCTGAGTTTGTTTGGATAATAAAAAGTGTTGACGCAATCAACAAAACATTATTGCGTTTTCATAAATTGCGGACTTGGTAGTGTCGGGTTAGGAGCAGGCGGCTTCCACTGTTTTGGCAAAATATAAAATTCTATGCGCGACTCTTCCTGCATACCACCTTCAATAACAGATAACCGTTCTGCCGAAATTTTCCTGCGTTTGAAAATATGATCTTTCACTTTGATTAGACGGTTTTTATATTCTTTGAACGGAAGTTTATTGTCGAAATAAACCATAACATAACCTTTATATTCGTCTTTATACGAATCACTCATCAAGTTTATAGTGAAACTATCGATACGCGCAAAAACATCATATAAACTCTCTTTTTTGCTAAATTTTGGATTGTAAAAAAGGGCTGTATCCATCGTAAAATGCTGCCCTTCTGGTGTATAAGGCGGAAAACCGTCACATCTGAGATAATTATCCGCTTTCTTTGGAATATAACTTAATTCGATAAATTCTTTGTCACCATTGCTGAAATAATAACTCAAACCTTCTTCACTATTCGTCCACGTTCCATATACCGCATCATCAATGGTGGAACTGAACTTATTTCTGTCGAGATTTAATTGGTCGAAACTTTTGCCGCTATTTTCCAGTGAAGAAACAGTAATCCTTAAAACGGTGTCTGTTGGAACACTCCAGCCTGCTCCGCTACATTTGTTATAAGCATACGAAACTCTAATCTTTTCTTTTGCCGTTTCATATTCACAGCCAAGACTGCAAACATTATCTTTTGGTTTTCCAAGCAGTTTTTCAACGTCGGCGCGGGTTGAGCGAAGCGGCGTTAAATTATTCCAAGAATTGCTTTGTCCGTAACTAAAAACGGTAGTAACAAAAATTAGAATTGAAATTTGAAGAATATTTCTTCTCATCTTTCAATATCGCCTTCTTCCGGATATTCCGTTTCCTCGTTCATCAGCGGCTCGATTCTGCCGTAAGAGCCAATGCTTTCGGTCGGCAGGTTGTCAATTTCTTCGGTGTTTTCCGGCGCGGGCAGTTCCACTGTTCCTTCGCTGGTCGCAATGTCAATCGGCGCGTCGGCTGCGGCGTGATCGGGATTATTTTTCGTCGTTTCTTCGTGGCTCATTGATTTTCTCCTTTTTCGTTTGTCGTTTGAATATTACAAAAATAACAGCCGCCGCTTCGTCCGTCCATTTAATTGGAAACGGTTTTGTCGGCTGTCGCGCACGCGGCAACGGCGGCGCGGTTGATGCGGACGGGCTTTTTCGGTTTTTCGCCGTCAACCGGCGCTTTGTTGATTGCATCAACCGTTTCAATTCCGCGCACGACGCGTCCGAAGGCGGCGAAAGTTCCGTCCAGGTGCGCCGCTGTGCCGACAAGAATGAAAAATCCGGTCGTCGCCGTGTTCGGCTCAGCGGCGCGCGCCATCGAAAGAATGCCGCGTTCGTGTTTGATCGGACTCGGCTCGTCGGGCAAAGTTTTGGCGGCGCGTTTGGCGAGTTCGTGCGAATATTTTTCGTGCGTGCCGAGATCGCCGCCCTGAATGATAAAACCGGGAACGACGCGGTTAAAAGTCGTTGTGTCGAGCGAGCCGGTCGCTGCGAGATTGAGAAAACCTCGAACCGATTCGGGCGCGCTTTCGGGAAACATTTCGAGTTCGATGAAGCCCGCTTCCGTGTCGAGTTTGACGCATTGCGCCGCCATTGTTTCGACAGTCGCTTTCTCGAATGGATCAGTCGGCGCGGCTTTCGGGGATTTTGTCGATGGGCGCGAATTGGTTTTCTTCGGTGGCTGCGTCGCTGGCGGGTTTGCTTCAGGTGGCGTTTTATTTTGCGCGCTTACCGCCGTTGTGAACGATGTAATAAAAATTGCGGTGATTAAAAGACTTTTCAGCATTCAAGTTTCTCCGATTCGTTATAAATTTGTCGGTTTTGAAACTAAATTTTAACGAATCCGCGCGACAATTAACAGTTCTTTTTCGTTAACACGTTTAATTTCCGCATTTTTGACCGGTTGGAAAAACGTCGGACTCTTCCGGGTTTGCCGGATTGTAACAAACAACCGCTTGACCGCCGGATGGAAAATCTTTTTGCACGTCGCCGTCTTTTTCCGCGTAGCCGTCATAAGTTTTGCCGTTAACCGTGTAGCGATAATCAATTTCGGTTTCGTAAGCTGTCGTCGTTTTTCGCTTCGTTTTGTTCGAGCTGGTTTTGCGCTTTTTGGTTTTCGTGTCGCGGTCAAGAACGACGCGCGTGATTTGCGCCGGTGTTTCGGCGGTTAGTTTTGAACTGCACGCGAGATTGACGATGGAAACAATGATCGTCGCTGAAAATAAGAGTTTCGTTGTCAGTTTCATTTTCACCTCATTGAATTATCTTCCCCATTTTAATTTGTTCCGCAAAACGTCGAAATAATTGCGGTTCGGCGGCTGAACGAGATTAAAACTGGTGCTGCTTTTGCGAATCAAAACGCGGTCGCGCGCGTTCATTTGATAACCGATTTGACCGTCCAAAGTTAAAACGACGCCTTCGTTTTCGTTGCGTAATTTTAATTCGATTTCGGCGTTGTCGGGCATCACAATCGGGCGATTCGTCAATGTAAACGGGCAAATCGGCGTCAGCACAATCGCGTTCATCGAAGGATAAACAATCGGTCCGCCGGCGGAAAGATTGTAAGCGGTCGAACCGGTCGGCGTCGAAATTATCAAACCGTCGGCGCGAAAAGAATTAACGAAAAGGTTGTTGAGATTGACTTCGATTTCGATGACACGCGCCAAAACCGCTTTGTTGATGACAACATCGTTTAGAACGCGCCCGGTTGAAAGTTTCTCGGTATCTCGCCAATGTTCTACGTCAAGCATCACACGCGAATCAAGCTCGTAATTGCCTGAAAGAATCATTTCCAGCGCGGAGAACATTTCTTCGATGCGAAAATCAGTTAGATATCCGAGACTGCCGTAATTGATGCCGAGAACGGGAATTTCGCGGTCGCCGGTTAGACGAGCAGTTGAAATCATCGTGCCGTCGCCGCCGAGAACAACGATCAAATCAGCTTCCGATTGAAAAGTTTCGTTCGGCACGTCGCCGATGTCGCAAAGTTCGGCGCTGAATGTAGCGACCGGCTCGTGCGGCTTGCCGATTAAATTAATGCCGCGCTTTTCCAGCCACGCCGAAAGTTCGCACGCCGTCTGCCAAGCTTCTTTGTGATTCGGTTTGACGACCACACCGACGCACTTTATTTCTCGATTCGTCATTTCGATAAATAATCAGATAAACCGCAGGAAACTGCAAGTCAGCGATTCATCCGTTTTGTCTATAGCAATGTCGAAAAATCATTGCCATAAATGCTGAAACGGATTTATTATTAGGAATCTCTTAATAAAAGAAGTTTATGGACAATCAGACATATAATTACGACGAACAGCAGCCGTTTGCGGCGGCGGAGTTTGCGGAAAACCCGGAGCCGCGCTGTCCGTGCGTTTTGCTGCTCGATACTTCGGGCTCGATGCAGGGCGAGGCAATCGAAGAACTCAATCGCGGCTTGCAGGCGTTTCGCGAAGAGCTTTTTCACGATTCGCTCAGTTTGAAACGCGTTGAAATCGCCGTCGTTACCTTCGGTCCGGTTGACGTCGTGCAGGATTTTACGACTGCCGATCAATTTCATTTGTCGCGTCTCGAAGCGGCGGGCGACACGCCGCTCGCCGCCGCCGTTGGGCGCGGACTCGGATTATTAAAAACGCGCAAACAAGTACTGCGCGAAAACGGCATCAAGCTGTTTCGCCCGTGGATTTTTCTGATTACAGACGGTGCGCCGACCGATAATTGGCAAAATGTTCCGCAAATCATCCGCGAAGGCGAAGAAAACAAATCGTTTTCGTTTTTCGCGCTCGGCGTCAAAAACGCGGATTTCAACGTTTTGCGGCAAATCGCCGTCCGCGAGCCTTTAAAGCTCGACGGCGTGAGGTTTAAAGAATTTTTCATCTGGCTTTCGGCGTCGCTCAAAAACGTTTCGCGCTCGAATCCTGGCGACGCTGTGCCGATTCCCGATTACAAACCTTACGGATGGGCGGAAGTTTAATGAACGCAAAGACTTGGCACGTTTCGCATGCTTCGGTGATCGGGCAGGCGCATCTCGCGCAAAACACCGAATGTCAGGATCGTTTCGCCTGCCGCCGGATTGAAACAATTGGCGGCGAAGTTTTAATCGCCGCCATTGCCGATGGCGCGGGCAGCACGACGAGCGGCGGACGCGGCGCGGAAATCGCCTGCGAAACTTTTGTCCGATGCGTAACCGATTTTCTGAACGTCAAAGACGCTTCGGTAAAATCTTTGAACGAAGATTTCGGCAAAGGATGGCTCGCGTTTTTTCGCCATAAAATCAACGAAACAGCGGCGGCGGACGAAAAAAGCGCGCGCGATTACGCTTCGACATTTCTCGGCGCAATCGTCGGCAAAAACGGCGCGGCTTTTTATCAGGTCGGCGACGGCGGAATCGTGATTTCGACCAATGCGGAAACGCCGGATTATCGTTTCGCCCTCGCGCCCGCCGAAACGCTCTACGTGAATATGACCGATTTCATCACGGACGAAACGGCGCTCGAACGCCTCAGATTCGAGTTCCTTGAACGTGAAATCGAAGATTTAATTGTGTTTTCCGACGGAATTTTTCCGGTCGCCGTTAACTTTCAAACTAACGAACCGCACGCGCCGTTCTTAGCTCCGATGATCGCGCCGCTCAGACGCGGCGCAAAGGGCGAGAGTTTAAATGAAAAATTGCACGACTTTCTCGCGTCGTCGAAAATGAGCGAAAAAACCGACGACGACAAAACGATTATTTTAGCTTCGCGCGCAGTATTAAAAACAAGCGAAGTTACAGTGAAAACGATTTCGGGAACATAGGAATTTTTATTGCGTTAGTTTTATAAAAATAAAAGTTATGCTCACGGTTTACGACAGCAAAAATCAACAGTATATCTTGACGGCGAAAATCGGCAGCGGCGGCGAAGGAACGGTATTTTACAGTCCGAACGACGCGCAAACGGTCGCCAAAATTTATCACGAGCCGATTACGGATGAAAAAGCCGAAAAACTGCGCTCGATGGCGGTCAATAAAAACGAGCGTTTATCGAAAGTCGCGGTTTGGATTACCGACATTTTGACGGACATTCCCGGCGGAAAAGTCATCGGTTTTCTGATGCCGCACGTCAAAGCCAAAGAAATTCACGAGCTTTACTCGCTCAAAAGCCGCCGCGTTCATTTTCCCGAAGCGACATGGAAATTTCTCATTCACGCGGCGACAAACGTCGCGCGGGCTTTTTATAACTTACACCGCGCCGGTCATGTGATGGGCGACGTTAATCACGGCAACTGCGTCGTGTTGGCGGACGGAACGGTTAAGTTAATTGACTGCGATAGTTACGCGATCAAAAACGGCGCGCATCGTTATCGCTGCGAAGTCGGTGTGGCGACGCATCTCGCTCCGGAATTGCAGGGAAAAAATCTGCGCGACGTAACACGCGAATTTCGCCACGATAATTTCGGTCTCGCCGTCATTATTTTTCAACTGCTTTTCTTAGGTCGTCATCCGTTTGCCGGAAATTACGCGGGCGGCGAGGACAAATCGCTCGAAGACTGCATTCGCGAGCAGCGTTTTGCTTACGGCGGCGACGCGCATTTGTGGAAAATAAAACAGCCGCCCGGAACGCTCTCGCTTTCGGCAGTGTCGCCGCGTCTCGCGTTTATGTTTGAACGCGCTTTTTTGACCGAAAATCGTCCCGAACCGCGCGAGTGGATCGAGGCGCTCGAAGATTTATCAAACACGCTCAAACAGTGCGCGCTGCATCCCGGTCATTATTTTTTCGCCGAGCTGACGGCTTGCCCATGGTGCGAAATTGAAACAAACACCGGATTGATGCTGTTTCCGTTCAGCACCGGCGGCGACGGCGAATCATTTAATATTTTTACGGTCGAAAGTTTAGTCGCCAGCATCAATGTTCCGCATAATCTGCCCGCGAAATTACCCGCGAACGCCGTTTTGCCGCCGCCTTCGGCAGAAGTGCAAATCGGGCGGCGATACAATCGCAACGTTCTGGCAATCGTCGCGCTCGCACAGTTTATTTTCCTGTCGTTTCTGCTGATCACGTTCGGGGCGTTCGCGGCTTTTTTCATCAGTATTCCGGCAATGTGCTGCGCTCTTTTGTTCGTCATTCATTCCAACAAGATTTACAAAGACGAATTTCGCGACAACCTCGAAAACGCCGGACGCGAATGGAAAAATTTAAATGAAGAATGGCAGCAATCCGAAACGAGCAGACGATTCCGGGAAAATTTCGAGCGCATCCGAAACAAAATCAGCGATTATCAAAACATTCATCGCGCGAGCCGCGAAAAAATACAGCGCGCGCAGGAAGAAAAACGCCGCCGGGATTTGGAGAAATATCTTTCCGGTTTTCGTCTCGTTTACAGCGAAATTCCCGGCATCGGCGAAAAACGGCGCGAAGTTCTGCGCGAGTTCGGCGTGAAAACGGCGATGGATGTCGAACCGCAGCGTCTCGTTTCGATTCCGGGCGTGAGTAGTGCGACGGCGGAGAAATTAGTTGATTGGCGCGAAAATTTAGAGAAAAATTTCGCTTTTCAGCCGTTTGTTTTGAGTGCCGACGAGCAGAAATCGCTCGCCGTCGAAGTTTCGTCCGCCAGAAAAAACATCGAACGCGAGATCGAAAATCTTCTCGGCGCGCTGCGCTCCGGCTCATTGCTCGTCCGACGTCAGCAGCAAAAGCTTCTCGCAGAATCGGAAATCTTAGCCGCGCGGATTTTGCAGTGCGAAAGCAATCTAAAAGCTGTCGGCAACAACGTAGCGGCAATCGGCGTTTTGGCGTGCACGACGCTTTTCACGCTGGCTTTCGGCAGCGCCCTGACGGATTCGTCGCCCGCATCGCAATCAAGAACCGACGCGTCCGGCGCGACGTATTCGGGTTTGAGCGTGCCTCCGCCGCCTATGCCAAAACAAAATAACGCATTTTATAATCGGGAGGATTACGCGGTTTATGGTAATTTGACCGACGACCAAATCAGCGCGATGACCGCATCGCAGAGGGAGAAGGCGGCGGAAAATCTTTATTTGCAAACCGTTCCCGGCGACAGTTATTTCGTCAACGATTACAACGTAAAAGAACAAAAAATGCGGCTCGCCGTCCGTCTTTCGCCGAAACCTGAGATGCTCAACCAGCTCGCTTTTATACTTTACGAAAAAGAAAAATATACGGACTCAATCGAAATCTTAAATCGTTCGCTGGCGATTGACGCGGAAAATTTGGGAACGAAAACATTTCTCGGGATGAATTATCTGAAAACGAAGAAATACGACAAAGCGCGGCGCATCTTCAACGAATTAATCGGCGAATATCCGACTTTGAGCGGAAATCATTTTAATCTCGGCTTGGCGTATCAAGGTTTAGGCGATTATAAATCGGCGCTCGCTTCGCTTCGCAAGGCTGACGAAATCACGCCGAATGATGCCGATACGCAGTATGAAATCGTTCGCTGTCTGGTCGCAGTCGGCGACCGCGACGCCGCGCTTCGCGAGCGTCAAAAACTGGGCAATCTGGACACAACAAAAGCTCAGGAGCTTTTGCGGCTTCTATACTCAAGCCCGACGCGTCAATAAACCGCGCCGTCATCAACCAGCGCGGCGAATCGGAATCGAGCGCCCATTCGTATTTTTATCATTGACAGAAAACTCGCGGGCTAACTTTTCGTTTGTTTGACGCATCAAACCGGCAAATGTCAGCGGCAGAAAAACCTTTACGCATTGGACTTTGTGGTTTTATCTGCTAAAATCGCGGTTTGTTCGCCCGGTAACAATTTAATTTCAAATCTTCAAATAAAAACAGGTAATAAAAGATGTTAAAGTTTTTCAGCCGTTTGGAAAGAACTCGTAATTTTGTTCTTCTGGTTTTCGCTATCGTCATGGTAGCGAGTTTGGTTATGTTTTACGCGCCGTCCTCAAACAACGTTCAGGCAAATCTGGCGCGCAGTGAAGAAAAGGTCGCAGCTGTCGGCGATAAAAGTGTCACGGTCGGCGAGTTAGTCCGTCAGCAGGAAAGTATGAATCGCTTCGGCGGGCAAACTCTGCCTGCTAAATTCATGCTCGACGGAATGATTCGCAGCCGAATCGCGAGCAGCGAAGCAGAGCGTTTAGGCTTGCAGGTTTCCGACTCGGAACTCGCCGCCGAAATTCGTCGCCGCAACAAATCTGAAGACGGAACGCCGTTCGACCAGAAAGTTTACGAACAAGGCGCGACCGATATGTTCGGCAGCGTTGCAGCTTACGAAAACACGGTGCGCGAAGATTTGGCTCAGCAAAAACTTTCGGCTTTTCTCACGTCGAGCGTAACGGCTTCGGAAGAAGAGGTTTTGAACGATTACAAACGCAAAAACACGAAATTAGATTTGTCTTATGTTCCGGTCAATCCGACAGATCTGGCGCAAGCCATTAAACCGTCCGACGAAGAATTGAAAAATTATTTCGATCAGAACAAGAAAACCTTTTACATCGGCGTTCCGCAAAAAAAGATTCGCTACGTCTTTTTGAACACCGCGAAAATCGGCGAAAAAGTTCCGCTTTCCGATGAAGATTTGCGCGCCGAATACGACAAAATGCCCGCCGAACGTAAAATCGCGGGCGTGCAGGGACAAGAGTTAGTTCTTCGCGTGCCGAAGCCTGAGCTTGAAGCGCAGGTTTTGGCAAAAGCCGACGGAATCGTGCAGAACGCCCGCAAAGACGGCGGCAAAATCAGCGAAGAAGCATTTGCCGAGCTTGCCAAAGGACAATCGGAAAATCCGGCGACGGCAGGAAACGGCGGACGCCTTCCCGGTTTAGTCCGGCAGAATCCGAACAAAACCGATGATCCGTATCAACAGCTTCTATCGATGCAGCCGGGCGAAGTAACCGAGCCGATCTCGTATCAAGGCAGAATTTTCATTCTGCGCCGCGGCGAAGACGTGCCAAAATCGTTTGAAGACGCGCGCAAAGAACTCGAAGTGAGCTTGAGAAATCGCCGCGCTTACAGCGCCGCTGCCGAACTCGCGCAGAAAGTTTCAGAAAGTCTCAAACAAACCAAAGATGTGGAAAAAACAGCTGCCGAATTTGCCGCTCAGGCAAATATGACGGCGACGGAAATGATTCGCGAAACGGGTTATGTTAAACCGGGCGATAACGTGGAAAATGTCGGCATTTCGCCACAGTTTGAAGAAGGCATTGCCAATCTCCAAAATCAAGGCGATGTCGGCGAAAGAATTCCGGTGCAGAACGGTTTTGCAATTCCGCTTTTAGTTGATGCCAAAGCGCCGCGCGACGCCGAATTCGATGAAGTCAAAAATCAGGTTGCGGAAACAGTCAAGCTCGAAAAAGCGCGCGCTCAGGTCGAAGAAATCGCCAAACAAATCGCGGCGGGTGCGGCAAACGCAGGCGCACTGAGCGCGGCGGCGCAAAGCAAAGGCTTGAAAGCGCAGGATCAAAAAGGTTTTATCTTAGGCTCGCCGCTCGGTCAAGGTCCGTCGGCTTCGACGAGCGAAGCGCTTGAAGATATGCTTTACGGCATGAAAGAAGGCGAAGTAACGAAAACGCCGGTTCTGGTCGGCGAAAACTGGTATGTCGTCGGCGTCACCAAACGCGAAGAAGCGAGTATGGACGAATTTGCCAAACAGCGCGACGCGCTGATGCAGGCGACGCTTCAGCAAAAACGCAGCGAAGTCTTTTCAGATTACCTCGCGGAAACGCGCCGGAAAATGGAAACAGCCGGAGACATCAAAATCTATCAAGATGCGATGGCGAAAATTGATGTTCCCGACAATACGACTACACAAATTCCGGCAGAAGGCGGCTTAAAAACGGTTAATTTCTAAAAGTCGAACTATCCGAAAATAAAAAAGGACAGGATTTACGCCTGTCCTTTTTTATTTCTGACTAAACTCGTGATTTTCTACTCGCCCAAATAGGCTTCCTTGACTCGCGGGTCTTGCGCCAGTTGCTTGGAATCGCCCTGCATGACTATTCTGCCTGACTCCAACACATAAGCACGGTCGGAATGATGAAGCGCGGCGTTAGCGTTTTGTTCGACCAAAAGAATGGTGGTGCCTTCGGCGCGAATTTCGTCAATCGCTTCGAAAATCGTGTGCACGACAAGCGGCGCGAGTCCGAGCGACGGTTCATCGAGCAATAAGAGACGCGGACGAGACATCAGCGCGCGCGCCATTGCGAGCATCTGCTGTTCGCCGCCCGACATCGTGCCGGCTTTTTGCGATTCGCGTTCCTTCATACGCGGAAACATCCGAAAACCGCGTTCCATATCTTCGGCGATGCCTTTTTTATCGTTGCGCGTATAAGCTCCCATTTCCAGATTTTCGCGCACGCTTAAGTTAGCGAAAACACCGCGACCTTCCGGCGACATAGCGATGCCCATCGGCACAAGACGGTGCGACGGAACGCCGCTAATCTGCTTTCCTTCAAACATAACGCGTCCGACGCGCGGCGAGAGCAGGCTCGTAATCGTTCTTAATGTCGTCGTTTTCCCGGCGCCGTTCGCGCCGATCAAAGTAACGACTTCGCCTTGTTTGACTTCTAAATTAATGTCGGTCAAGGCTTCGATAGCGCCATAATTTACTGATACGTTTTCTAAAACTAACATATTTATATTTGCGCTTTTTGTGTAAAAATCAACTTCAACGCAATTCGCAAATCTCTTTAATCTCCCAAATAAGCCTCGATAACCTTTGGATCGTTTTTAATGTCCTGCGGAAGCCCGAGAGCGATTGATTTGCCGTAATCAACGACTTGTATACGATCGCAAACGCCCATCACAACGCGCATATTGTGCTCAACCAAGACAATCGTGAGACCGAAACGGTCGCGAATTTGTTTGATAAGACGCGTTAAATCTTCCTGTTCGGACGGATTCATTCCCGCCGCCGGTTCGTCCAATAAAAGCAGTTGCGGGCGCGTCGCTAAAGCACGAACAATTTCCAGACGGCGCTGATTGCCGTATGGCAACGACGTTCCGCCTTCGTCTTTGTATTTTTCCAGATCGAAAATTCGCAGCAATTCAAGAGCGAATTCGCGGTGTTCGCGTTCATCTTTGAAATAACTCGGCAGGCGAAAAACCGCGTCCATCAAATTTTGTTTGGCGTGGCGATGGCATGCCGTGATGACGTTTTCCAAAACGCTCATACTCGGAAACAGGCGAATGTTTTGAAACGTACGAGACACGCCGAGCCGCGAGATTTGAAACGGACGCATTCCGTTAATGCGGGTTCCGGCGATGTTAATATCACCGGAAGTCGGTTCGTAAACGCCGGTCAATAAATTGAAAATCGTTGTTTTGCCAGCGCCGTTCGGTCCAATCAATCCGTAAATTTCGCCGGGCGCGACATTCATTGTTAATTCGTTGACAGCGACTAAACCGCCGAAACGTATTGTCGCTTTGTCGGTTCTCAGAATGTGGTGTCCATTTGTCGCCGCTTCCGGCGTTGCTACAATTGCAGCGCTCATCGTTTCTCGTCCTCCTCGTTCTGCAATCTTTTAGCTTCGTTTTGCTGCGCCTCAGGAACACCTTTGTCAGTTCCTGCGCCTTCATCGCCTTCGGAAATTTTGCGCGGACGTTTGAGCCAATTGAGCCCGAATTCCCGTGTTCCTAAAATACCTTGCGGACGCAGAATCATCGTCAAAATTAATATCAAGGCGAAAATAACCAGCCGTAAATCAGCAAATTGAAAAGTCGAGCCGCCGACCTGAATAGCGGGAAGCTGGCGCAGAACTTCCGGCAGAAGCGTGACGACGATCGCGCCCAAAATCGCGCCGGTCATCGAACCCATTCCGCCTATGACGATCATAATGATAATTTCAAAAGACTTGATGAATTGAAAATCGTTGGTCGAAAGGAATTTGTTGTAATGCGCGAACAAAACGCCCGCCACTCCGGCAAAAGCAGAGCCGATGACGAACGAAGTGACTTTGTAACGAGTCGTGTTAACGCCCATGGCTTCTGCCGCCAATTCGTCTTCGCGGATAGACACAAGAGCGCGTCCGGCGTCTGATTTAACGATATTGTGAATGACGACGACGGTGATGACGGCAAAAATTCCGATCCAGAGAAAATTCGCGTAACCCGGAACCTGATAGCCGGTCGCGCCGCCGACCGCATCGATATTCAAAATTACGATGCGGATGATTTCAGCGAAACCCAGCGTCACGATTGCTAGATAATCGCCTTTCAAACGCAGAGAAGGAATGCCGACAATTAAACCGGCAATTGCTGCAATGAGTGCGCCGATGACGATGGCAATCAGCAAAACAACGCTTGATGCCCCGATTTCGCCTAAAAAAGCGAACGAATTTTCAAGCGCTTTGCCGTAATTGACCGTAAAATAAGCCGACGAATAAGCACCGACTGCCATGAATCCGGCGTGTCCGATGGAAAACTGCCCGGTAAAACCGTTAATCAAATTCAGCGAAGTCGCTAGAATTATATTAATGGCGATAAACACGAACAGCCGCGCTTGATAATCGTCAATTCCCGTCCCGAAAAAGCCGCTGCTGCTCATCATCGCGTTGAAAACGTAAAGAATCGCGATGATGATAATTCCGACAATTAAACTCTTCACCCAAGAAGACATATTTTTTTAGTAAAAAGGGGAACTCGTAAAGTGAAAAGCCAAAACTATTCACTTTTCACTTTTCCATTATCCACAAGATTAAACTTTTTCCTGCACGTTCGAGCCCAAAAGTCCCGCGGGACGAATAAGCAAAACCAGAATCAAAATAGCGAAAGCGACGGCATCGCGGTAAGTTGATGGAATGCCGATATAGCTGCCATAACCGACAACCAGAGTTTCCGCCGCGCCGATTAAAAGTCCGCCGAGAACTGCGCCGGGAATATTGCCGATGCCGCCTAAAACAGCGGCGACAAACGCTTTCAAGCCCGTAATAATGCCCATCAGCGGTTCGATTTTCGGGTTATACTGCGCTGTTAAAACGCCGCCCGCCGCCGCGAGCGCCGAGCCGAGCGCGAAGGTGAAAGCGATAACGAAATCGGTATTGATGCCCATCAATTTCGCCGAATTGATGTTAAACGAAACGGCGCGCATCGCTTTGCCTATTTTCGTGCGGTAGATGATGTATTGCAGCAAAACCATCAGCAGCATTGAAACGACGAAAATCAAAATCTGCGAAGTCGAAATCGTCGCGTTGCCGAACAAAGTGATGTTGTCGTTCGGCAAAAGCTGCGGAAACGAGCGCGGCGTGCCGGAAAAGAAAAAGACGAACAGATACTCGATCAGCAGCGACATTCCGATTGCCGTGATGAGCGTTGTCATTTTCGAGAATTTTCTGACAGGGCGATAGGCGAAACGTTCGATTGCCATCCCGATTGCCGCCGCGATAACCATCGAACCGACGAGCGTGACGACAAAGCCGAAAGCCGAAGGATTCTGCGAAAAACCGAGCGAGGTCGCGATGAAAAATCCGGCGTATGCGCCGACCATATAAATATCGCCGTGCGCGAAATTAATCAGGCGCAGAATGCCGTAAACCATCGTGTAGCCGAGCGCGATGAGCGCGTAAATCGAACCGATGGTCAAGCCATTGATAAGCTGCTGAACAAAAGTATCCATATTCGAGTTTATTGAGTACGTTAGAGTTTTGTCAGAGTCCGATGAGCGGGAGAAAAACTTTTTTCTCAGTTAAACTCATCGGACTCTGACAAAACTCCGGCGAACACAAAACTATCTATTCGTTGTTGAATTGGTCGCGGCGTTTGAGTTGGACATCGAGTTGGCATTCGACATCATATTCGCATTTGACATTGTGTTTCCGCCGGTCGTATTGCCGTTTGTCATCGTATTGCCGTTAGTCATCGTGTTAGCGTTCGACATCGCGTTGCTGTTGGCGGCTGATGCTCCGCCGGTCGGCGGCGTCATTCCTTCGGGATAAATCGTTTCCTTAAAGGTAAATTTGCTTTCCGCAGGAGTGAGCGCCAAAATCACAGCCGGTTTAATGGCGTTACGATTCGCGTCCAAAGTAATCATTCCGGTGACGCCCGCAAAATTTTTCGTTGCATTAATTGCGTCTTTCAATTTTGCGCTGTCGTTTGCGCCGCCCGCGCGTTTGATCGCGTCAGCCAAAACTTTTGCGGCGTCATATGCCAGAGCCGCCAGCGAATCAGGCACGACGTTGAATTTCGCTTGATATGCTTTGACGAAGTTTTGAATTTCCGGCGCCGGATTGTCGGCTGAATAGTGATTGGAAATATACGAATTTTTCAGAGATTCGCCGCCGAGTTTCCACAATTCCGGTGAATCCCAACCGTCGCCGCCGATCATCGGCATATTCATTCCGAGTTCGCGCGCCTGACGGGCGATGATTCCGACCTGACCGTAATATCCGGGGACGTAAAGCACGTCGGGATTGAGATTGCGGATTTTTGTCAACTGACCTTTAAAGTCCGGATCGCTTTGCGTGTAAGCTTCTTCGGCGACGATTCTGCCGCCGTTTTTGGTAAATTCCTGCCGGAAAAACTCCGTCAAACCTTTACTGTAATCCGAGTTAACATCGCCCAAAATCGCTGCGGTTTTAGCGTTCAGCGAAGCTGCCGCGAATTTCGCAGCCGTTGAACCTTGAAACGGATCGATAAAGCAGACGCGCGAAACGTAATCGCCGACTTCGGTCACTTTCGGATTCGTCGAGGAAGGCGTAATCATCGGAATCTTTGCTTCCTGTGCGACGGGTGCAGCAGCTAAACTATTGGTTGAGGCGACTTCGCCGAGAACGGCTTGCACTTTATCCTGGTTGATTAATTTTGAAACGACGGTTTTCGCCTGTTCGGGTCTACCCTGATCGTCTTCGACAATCAACTGAATTTTCTTGCCCTCGACGCCGCCCGCCGCGTTGATTTCGTCAACCGCGAGCTGAATGCCGTTTCTGGTTGACTGTCCGAAACTCGAAGTCTGTCCGGTCAAATCGACGTAAACGCCGACTTTAATCGTGTCTCCGGTTGGCGCGCCGCTGGTGTTTGCGTCGCCGCCTTTTTGCACGCAAGCGAAAGAAGAGAATATGGAAGTTATCACACAAATAACTAAAAGAATTCTGGTCATTGATTACCTCTCGGTTAAAATTTGGCTTTAAAGTTTTGAATTACTCTGCTCCGGCAGCGCATATTACGCCGAATACTCGGGAAAAGTTTTTTATTCAGAGCATTTTATAATTTCACGAATTAGTTATACAAACACGCATTATACCTTTTTCAAATAGTATGTCGAGCGTTTATCGGCTAAAATCCGTAGTTACTGAAAAGCAGGCGGCGAAAAACAAGCAGTGATAATTTTTTATTCTTTTAATTTTCAGTTTTTAATGTTTTCTTCTCGCAAATATCTTCGTCTAAGCGATTCAAAACTTTTATGAACGATTCAAAAATGAATTTGGGGGATATGCCGAAGGAAGATTTCCGTCGCTTCGGTCACGAGATCGTTGATTGGATAGCCGATTATTTCGAGCGAATGGAAGATTTGCCGGTTTTGTCGCAAAACGCGCCGGGCGATTTAACGAACGCTTTGCCAAAGAGCGCTCCAGAATCGGGCGAAGATTTTACAAACATTTTCGGCGATGTCGAACGTTTGATTTTGCCCGCCGTCACGCACTGGAATCACCCGAATTTTCACGGGCTTTTTTCGACTTCGACCAGTTCCGTCGGTGTTTTCGGCGAAATGCTTGCCGCCGCGTTTGACCAGAAAGCGATGCTCTGGCGCACTTCTCCGGCTTCGACCGAACTCGAACCCGTCGTTCTCGATTGGCTGCGGCAAATGATGAATTTGCCGGAACATTTTCACGGCATTATTTACGACACGGCTTCGGTTTCAACGCTTCACGCGATTGCGATGGCGCGCGAGAAATTAAATCTAAAAATCCGCGAAAACGGAATGAGCGGGCGGGCGGATTTGCCGCTTTTGCGCGTTTACTGCTCGGAACAAACGCATTCTTCGATTGACAAAGCAGTCATTTTATTAGGTTTAGGGCAAAAGTCCTTGGTCAAAATCCCGACCAACGAACGCTTTGAAATGGACGCGGAAAAATTGAGCGCGGCGATTCGAGATGATAAAAGCGCCGGATATTTGCCGTTCTGCGTTGTTGCCACCGTCGGCACGACTTCGACGACGAGCGTTGACGACATCGAAAAAATCGCAGACATTTGCCAGCGCAACAATCTTTTTCTCCACGTTGACGCTGCTTACGCCGGAAGCGCGATGATCGTTCCCGAATTGCAGTTTCATTTCGCGGGCGCGCACCGCGCCGATTCAATCGTCACGAATCCGCACAAATGGCTTTTCACGCCGTTCGATTTATCGGTTTTGTATGTTAAAGATGTGGATTCGCTCAAAAAAACCTTTTCGCTCGTCGCCGAATATTTAAAGGTTGCCGAAACCGTAACGAATCAAATGGATTACGGCGTTCAGCTCGGTCGCCGTTTTCGCTCGCTTAAATTGTGGTTCGTAATGCGCTATTTCGGGCGCGAAGGTTTGATTGCCCGAATCCGCGAACACGTTCGTCTAGCAAATTTATTTAAAGATTGGGTTGAGGAAAGCGAGAATTTTGAACTGCTCGCGCCCGTTCCGTTCGCGCTCGTCTGTTTTCGAGCGCGTCCGCAGAACGTCGCTGATTTGGACGCTTTTAACGAAAACCTGATGAACGAAATCAACGCTTCGGGTGAAGCGTATCTGTCGCACACGAAATTAAACGGCGTATTCGCCCTGCGTTTGTCGGTCGGCAGTATCCGCGTCGAAGAAAGGCATTTGCGAAAAGTTTGGAATTTATTAAATCAGCAAAAAATTCTTAGTTAAAAAAAATAGAAATCCGGCTATTTTTAAACAGGAGGAAATTATGAAAACGAAGATGTGTTTGATTTTTATGTTCTTTGTTATCGCCGCTCAATTCTCAGATAAATACGTTATGGCTCAAATCTCAAACAAGGAGGTAAAACTGGCGAATGAAAATCGTCGTCCGACGATTAAAATTGAAGAAGCGCTTGATATTGCTGAAAAATATGTTGATGAGCATCGAATAAATATTTCCGAAAAGTATATTGATTCAGTGAAATTAAATTCAAATTTCACCGATAGTCGGAAAACGCACTGGCAAATAACTTGGGAAAACGCCGAGTTTACAAAAGGCGGACAAATTTTCGTTTTAGTTTACATGGATAAATCTGTCAAAGTAGGGTACGGCGAGTAATATAAATACTGTGAAGTTTATAAAGGAATCAATCATTAACGCCTCACCGGAAAAAGTTTTCGCTTTTCACGCTCTGCCCGACGCGATTGAGCGATTAATTCCTCCATGGGAAAACGCGCGCATTATTCAAAAAGCCGATATTTCGCAAATCGGGTCGCAGGCGATTATCGAGCAGAAGATTTTCGGTCTGATTCCGTCACGATGGGTCGCCGAACATACGAAATACGAACCGCCAAACATGTTTGAAGACGTGCAGATTTCCGGTCCGTTTGCGAAGTGGCGACATCAACATATCATCGAAACGCACGAAAAGGGCGCGATTTTGCGCGATGAAATCGAATATGAACCGCCGCTCTGGATTTTCGGACGCGTTGCCGCACCGTTTGCCGTCGTGCCGAAACTCGAAAAAATGTTTGCTTATCGCCACGAAGTTACGCGAAAATGGTGCGAAGAAAATTCTTAAAGTTTATTGATTTTATTATGCTGACACACATCGTTTGTTGGAAATACAAACCGGAAACTACACCGGAGCAACGCGCCGAGCACATTGCGAAACTAAAAAATTTGCCGAATGTTATTTCCGATATTTTAAGTTTCGACGTCGGAGCCGACGTTTTGCATCTCGAACGCTCGTTCGACACGGGATTGGTCGCAACTTATGCAGATATGGCGGCGCTCGACGCTTACACAGTTCATCCGGCGCATCTGGAAGTCGCTAATCTGGGCAAACAAATCGCGGAAAAGGTCGTCTCGGTTGATTTTTTGAAAAGTTAACAGAAAGCTGCAGGTAATTGACAGATAGTCCCAGATAGTTTGAAAAACAAAACCAATCAATACCGAGCGTTTACTTATAACTTTCTGGAACTTCCTGCAACTTTCCGTCAACTCGACTCTTATGAAATTTTGGAAGAAAATTCTTCTCGGTTTGCTTGTCGTCCTTCTTTTGGCGCAGATTCCGTTCGTTTACAACCGCTTTCAAACCGCTAATTTAGCAACAAAAATCGCCGAGTTTGACGCGAGCAGAATAAATTTAAGCGATCCGAATTTCAATGAATATAAAGGAATCATCCACGTTCATACCTCACTCGGCGGACACAGCACCGGACATTTCGACGAATTAATCAGCGGCGCGAGCGCAAACGCGCTGGATTTCATCATTATGACCGAACATTTTTCGCCGCTTTTCGACACGTCGGCTCTGACTTTGCGCGGCGTTTACGGCAAAACTCTGTTCGTCGGCGGCAATGAAATCGACACTGCGGACGCTGACCGTTTTTTGATGATCGCGGGCGGCGCGGAAGCCGCCGGTTTTGCCGCGCAAAAAACCGACGACGTTCTGGAAAAAATACACGCGGACGGTAAAATCGCTTTCATCACTTACCCGGAAAAATTCAAATCCTGGAATTCAAACTTCGACGGCATCGAAGTTTTCAGTCTGCACACGAACGCGAAAAATATGAATCCGGCGGCGTTTCTGCTCGATGCTCTCTGGTCTTTTTCGTCTTACCCGGAACTGACGATGGCAAATTATTTCGCGCGTCCCGACGAAAATTTAAGCAAGTTTGATGAAATCGCCGCGCACAGAAAAATCACGCTTTTCGCGGGCAGCGACGCGCATTCCAATCTCGGTTTTCACATTTTCGGCGACGACGCGGGCAACAAAATCATCAATTTCAAATTCGACGATTACGCGACGGTTTTTCGTCTCGTTCGGACGCACGTTTTGCTCGAAAAAGACAAACCGATGACCGAAGTTAATCTGATTGAAGCCTTAAAAAACGGGCGCGCGTTCGTCGGTTTTGACGTTTTGAGCGACACGAGCGGATTTTCATTCGCGGCGGAAAACGGAACGGAGCGAAAAATTCAAGGCGACGAAATCGCTTTGCAAAACGGTGTCAAATTAAAAATCGCCGCGCCGCAAATTGCGCGTTTCGTCGTTTTCCGCAACGGCGAAAAAGTTTACGAAGAAGCGGCAAAAACCGAAATCGTGTTTGAAGCCAAAGAAAAAGGCGCATACCGCACGGAAGTTTATTTAGATTCTCTGGGAAGTCCGTTTGACGCGATGCCGTGGATTTTATCGAATCCGATATATGTTAAATAATTCAAGATTCAAGATTCGAGATTTAAGATTCAAGTTTAATTTTGAACTTTGAATCTTAAACTTTGAACTTTGAATCTTCGTTCCCCGAACTAATTTTTGCGCGGCAAACGGAACGTCTTTTGCTTACATCATAAGAAAGCAAATCAATTAATAAAAAAGTGTAAGAAAAAGTAAAAGAAAAGGTTTCCGTAAAGTGATGAAAAATTTCAAAAAAACTGTTTTTCAGGTGTTCGGGCTGACACTGTTTTTTGCCTCTGCCGCGTTTGCACAGCAACAAGTTCAGCGCACGCCGTTCGACGTGAAAAATTATGTGATGGATGTGCAGCTCGCGCCTGCCGATAACCGTTTGAACGCGACGGTTGACGTTAATTTCGTGCCGCTCGAAGATACGCGTTCGGTTTCGTTTGAATTAAATGGCTCGCTCAAAATTGACAGCGTTGAGCGTCAGAGTGCTTTTGCTCAAATGCCCACCGCAACGACGCCGAAAACGAGAACTCCGAAAAATGCTCTTCCACCCACGCAAAATCAAGTAACTTTTATTCAGGATCAAGTCGGTGTTTCCGATTTGGGTCCGAGCGTCAAAGTTGATTTGGGTGAAACCGTCACCAAAGGAACGCCGGTAACTTTGCGCTTCAAATACGCGGGAATTTTGACGACGCCGCAAGGCGGACCGCTTTTGACGAAACGGCTCGCATACGTCGGCGCGAACGACGGTTATTTGATGTATGCGGCGCGCTGGTTTCCGTTTCACGAATACGCCGCCGATCAGGCGACTTCGGACATTTCGATTTCGATTCCTGCCGGTTATTCGGTCGTCGGCTACAGCGATTCGCCTGTTTCAAACGCTGGCGGGAAATATCGTTTTACAAGAACAAAAGACAATCTCGTCGGCAATATCGCTTACGGCAAATACACGAATAAAAATCTGCGTTTCGGCGATTACGAACTGCAGTTTTACACGCGCGGCAATCAAGATGCGCAAGTTGCCGATTACGGTTCGACGCTCGGCAAAGCGCTCGAATTTTATACGAAAAAATTCGGCACGCCCGAAATGGGAAAACGCTTGATCGTCGCGCAGATTGACGATGAAAGTCTCGATTTTTACTCGACGCAGGGAATGATTTTTATGGCGAGCCGCTTTTTCGAGCAATCGCGCGAAATCACCGATGCGAGATTACAGCGCGAAGCCGCGATGCAATGGTGGGGCTTGACGGTCGGTTTGAAATCGTTCGACGACGCGTGGCTTTCGCAGGGTTTAGCCGAATACAGCGCATTTTCTCTGCGCGAAAGCACTTTGACCGGCGCGCAACTGGAAAATCTGCGCCGCGAACTGTTGGAAAAATCATTAACTTTCGAGCAAACCGCGTCGCTTGTTCGCGCTCCGGCAAACTTGGATGACCAGTCAATCGCGTATCAATACATTATGTACGCCAAAGGAGCGTTCGTTTACAAACTTCTCCGAGACTCGCTCGGCGATGCGAAATTCGACGAGCTTTTGCGCACGTTTTTGAACAATTATCGCGGCAAAAACGCTTCGATTGACGATTTTGAAAAGCTCGCCACGCAAGTCGCGGGCGAACCGATGCGCTACTTTTTCGCCCGCTGGGTCGAAGGCACGGGCGTGCCGGAGTTTACTGCCGATTATTTAATCATCCGCACACGCGGCGGAAAATTCGTCGCTCGCGGCACGATCAAACAGAATTACGATAATCTGCGTCTGCCGGTCGAAGTGCAGCTCAGAAGCGAAGGCGAAAACGGCTTAAAAACCGTCAAAGTTGATGTTGACGAAGCGACCGCTGACTTCAACATCGAATCGGACGGCAAACCGCTCGGCGTCGTTATTGACCCGAATTATAAAATTCTGCGCATTTCGCCGGAACTGCGTATTTCTTCAATTGCGCGGCGCGGAATCGAGCAGTTCAAAGAAGGAAATTACGTGGAAGCGCAGCAACAGTTTGAAGCGGCGCTTAAACTCGACCGCTCGAATTCATGGATTTATTATCACCTCGGCTTGCTGTTTTTAGAACAGAGAAACTACGATCTGGCGATTGATAATTTCAAAGCCGCTCTCAGCGGAAATTTAAGCCCGGCTTGGCTTTCGGTGTGGGCGAACATCAAAATGGGCAATGGCTACGACGCCAAAGGCGATCGTGCCCGCGCGACCGCCGCTTATCTGCGAGCGCAGAATTTGGGCGACAACTACGACAATGCTCAGGTAGCCGTCCGGCGTTATCAAGCGACGCCGTATGACCCGAAGGAAAAGCAAACGACGGCAGTTAAATAAACGCGGCACGAATAATCAAAAAACAAAAAAGGCGAGAAGATATTTCTTCTCGCCTTTTTTGTTTGGTTCAAAAAACTTAGAAGCGGAATTTTGCTCTGAACTGACCGACACGCGGACCGCCGATTGTGTTTGTGATGACGCCGAAATCAACCGAATCCTGCAAATCGTTGTTCGGATTGGTAAAGTTGACGGTGTTGAAAACATTGAACAAATCGAAGCCGACTTCAAAACTCATTCGCTCGTTAATCCGCGTATTTTTCACCAGACTCAAATCGAGCCGTTTTTGCGAAGGACCGCGAAAAGTGTTGCGTCCCAAATTGCCGAAACCGCCTTGCGCCGACGAGAAACACGACCGATTAATAACAGCCGTATTGTCCGTGCCGTATTCGGAAATCGCTTGTTCCGCCGTGCAGTTGATGTTCGGACGCCCGAAGCCGAGACGATACAAACCGCCCGAACCGCGCGTTAAATCGCTGTATTGCGACGCGTTGCCGATTTCCGGCTCGGAAGCGAAAACGGTGAACGGAGTTCCCGATTGCGCCTGGAAAAACCCGGAAATTTGAAAGCCCGTCAAAAATCGGTTGTTTGAACCGAACGTCGGAATTTCATAAACGAAATTCGTGCTGAAACGATGCGTCCGGTCGAAATCCGACAAACCTTTGTTGTTATTCGGATTTCTCGCGTCGCCCTGCGCGATAAATCCCGTGTTCGGTACGTCCGGTTTGCCGCTTCCCGCCGTGCTGCCCGGATCGCTCGACATAATATCAATTGATTTCGAGAACGTGTAAGCGACGTTAAACTGCAAGCCGCGCGAAAGGCGTTTGGTCAAACTGAACTGTCCGCCGTGATAATTTGAAAACGCGTCTGAGCGCAAAATTAACGCTTCCGGCACGTTGAAGCCGAGAATCGGCACGCGCGCCTCGAAATTGATGACCGCGCCGCTCGCGTTTGCCAGATTTAAATCGGTTTGTCCTGTTACAGAATTGGTAAATCCGAAAGCGCGTCCGATTCCGCGTTCGCGTGCCGACGCGCCGGAATTTAAAGCTCCGTTCGGCGAACCGGCGGCGATATACGCTTGATTGAAACGCTCGTAAATATGATCGGGCGTGTTCGGGTCGTTCAAATCAAAGCCTTGATTGAGCGCGGTCGCTTGCAAAAGATTGCGCCCGGCTGTTCCGACGTAGCGCGCTTCGACGAGCAAATCCTTGAGCAATTCGTATTGCACGCCGACATTCCATTGATGAACGAACGGCGTTTTCAAATCGCGGTCAATCGCGCGAAACTCGAAAGTCTCGGCGATGTTTCCGCGCGTGCAGTTCGCTCCGGTTGCCACGACGCAGCCGCTTCCCTGCGGCACGCCGCGCGAGTCGGTGAAAACCGGCGTGTTGTCGCGAATTTGATAAGTTCCGGTTGCGCCCGAAGGGCGGACAATGCGGAACGGCAGAAATTGATTGAGCGTGATGTCGGTTCTGACGCCGGAAAACGCGGTCGGAATCGAGACGTTGCCCGACGGAACCGTGATTTCTATTTCGCGCAAAAAAGGATAATTCGAGAAAATCGTGTTGATAAATGCCGCGCTCGGTCGGTCGTAAAAAAGCCCGTAACCGCCGCGAGCGACGAGTTTGTCCGTAAATTTGTAAGCGAGACCGACGCGCGGCGCGAAGTTGTTGTAATCCTGACCGTTGAGCGTGTGTTTGTTGCCGGCGACGTTCGTCGTGTTGATGGCGCCGTCAACGCCCGCGTTTCCGGTCAAAGCCACGTTGTTCGGCACGAGAAATCCCGGCGTCGGATTGTCGCACAGCGCGTTCGTTCCGCCGGTCACGGTAAAACACGGAGCGAAAGCCGACGGATCGAAGTTGCCGATGCGCCCGTTCTTTTCGGTCGGATACATAAACAGTTCGTAGCGCACGCCGAAATTCATCGTCAGACGGTTCGAGATTCGCCAATCGTCAGTCACGTAAAAACCGTAATCCATAAAGCGAAAACTTTTGTCTGTAACGCCGAACTGCGTGTCGGCTTCGGTCGCGTTGCCGGTTAAAAGTTGCGTGAAATTGTCGAATTTCTCGAATTCGGTCGCCTGTTCTTCGGGCAAATTCGTGTCGTACTGATGACGTTTAAATTCGCCGCCGAATTTGATGTTGTGATTGCCGCGAATATAATTGACGTTATCGCCGATGCTGTAAGTGATTTGTTTGCGCTTGTTAAACGAATCGTTCGGACCGCCGAACGAAAAATTGGCGATGTTGTTTCTGCCGATAAAATGACCCAAACGGCGCGTCGAAGGGCTGTCGTCGAAAACCGTCGCCGGATTGTAAATGCCGACGGCTTCGTTGCTGAGCTCGTCGGTTAAAAACGGATCGTCGAGACTGCGCGTGTTGTTGAGGTAAAAATAACCGAACCGCACTTCGTTGATCAAGCTCGACGAAAAAACGTGCGTGTCGGAAACCGACAAAGTGCGGTTGCGGTCGTCGCGGCGCAAAGTAAACGGCGACGCGAGCGAATTCGGGTCGGGAAACGAATCGTAACCGGGAAAATCGGTATAAAAGAACGTGCCGCTCAAAGTGTTTTTTTGTGAAAGCTGCCCGTCGAGCCGCGTCGTCAATTGATTTTGCCGAAAGCGCGACGGTTCGACCGCAATTAATTCCACCAGTTCATTCGCCCGCGATAAAGTGCGCGTCGTGACGGACGGAAATGAGCCGAATTGAAACGCCGCCGAGCCGGTTTGATCGGTTAAAGCAGCGCCATTGGCGGCGAAAAGTCTTCTCGCGTCGGGCGCGCTCGGCAAAACGAAACCGCCGGTAACAGGATTTCGCAGATTGAAAATATTAACGGCGACCGGACTGATGTCATTGGCTGTCAAACAAGTTGCGCCGCCCGCGCAGCCGTTAAATTGATTGAACGCGGCGGCAATCGCCGCGCTCGAACGGTCATCGCCGAGAACGGTTAAAGCTCTGGGCAAAATCGTGCGCGTTCTCGCAGTTGGGACAAGTCCGGTGTTGGCATTGGTAAATTGATAACCGCCGAAAAAGAAGAATTTGTCTTTGATAATCGGACCGCCGACGGTGAATCCGGTTTCCGTGCGGTCGGCTTTCGGTTTTTCCACGCCCGCTTCTTTGAGAAAAAATTCGTTGGAATTGAAAGCTTTGTTTTGCAAATAATAATAAGCCGAGCCGGTGAATCGGTTGCCGCCCGCTTTGGTCACGAGCTGGAAATTTCCGCCGCCCGAACGTCCGGTCGAAGCGTCGTAGAGCGACGTTTGCAGTTTTACCTCCTGCAAAGTTTCCGGCGCGGGCGAAATGTTATCGGTCAAAGAGCCTTCGCTGCTCGTGATATTCGTCGCGTCAATGCCGTTGAAAAAAAGGCTCGTCGAAGTCGTGCGCGTGCCGTTGACCGACGGCGAAACGTTGCCGTTGCCGTTGACGCCGACCGGCGAAAGCTCCGCTGAAACTCCGGCTTCCGACGATAAAAGTCCGGTGAATGAACGCGTCGAAGTCGGAATTCTCGTTACTTCTTCGCCGGTAATCTGGCGCGAAATCGCTGCTGATTCACTCTGCACGAGCGGCTGATCGCTCGTGACGGTAACGACGACATCCGCGCCGCCGACTTCAAGGACCGTTTCGACCGCGCGCGTAACCGATGCTTCGACCGCGACGTTTTCACTGACGCTCTTTTTAAATCCCTCTTTTTCGTATGTCACGCTGTAATTTCCGACCGGAAGAAGCGAAATCGTCCAGCGTCCTTCTTCGTTGGAAACCACGTTTCTGATTAAATTGGTTGACGTATTTTTGACCGTCACGTTGACGCCCTGAACAATCGCCCCGTTCGGGTCGCCGATTGTTCCGCTCAAACCGCCGGTTGATTGGGCAAAAACGCTTTGGGAAAGCATAAGCGCGAAAACTATTGTTAAAAATTTGGCGAAAAATTTGGATTGCATAATCACTCCTGTTTAAGTGGAAAATCAAAATACTGAAATAAAAAAACACGTCGCTCTTAATGCCTTTTCGGGCAAATGAGCAGCGTTTCGATCTGCGTTAAGATTTGTAAAATTCCGGATGTGCAAAAGGCAGAATAGTTGTGAAAAGTTAAAAAGGAGTGAATTCGCTGTTAAATGAATGTTAATTTAGGTGAGATGTGAGAAGTGAGAACCGTTAATCATTAATTAACAGCGAAGAATAGAATTTTGTTTTACTTTTCAGTTGTCACTTCTCATTTCTCATTTCTCACCTGATTAAGTTTTGCGCCGCAGCTTCGCCTGTTTCAATTGCGCCTTCCATAAAGCCCTGCCAGTCGGCTAGATGTTCGCCGGCGAAGAGAATTTTCAAGTGCGGTTTTTGCAGAATCGGACGGATGCCGAACCATTGTCCGGGACGATAAAGCGCGTATGCGCCGTCGGTGAATCGGTCGCGTTGCCACGCATACGACCGGATGTTTTTCGCTGTTTTCGGAGCGTCTTCGTCGAAATCGGCGAGGTCGCGCATAATAATTCGCATTCGCCGCTCGTCGGACTGCGACGCGAGAACGTCGGCTTTTTCGCCGACGGCGTAGCTCGTCAAAATTCCTTTTTCGCCTGTTTGATTTTGCGTGCTGTGAAAATAAAAATGCGAAGTCGCGTCCGACACCATCGAGAAGTTTTCGTCTTTCCAGAAACGTTTTTCGCAGAGAATCGAGTTCTTGGAGATGCGCGCGTAAATCAATTTTTCGGCGGCGGTTTGCGCTGTCGTCAGCGGCGGATTGAATTTTACCTTTAACAAACTTTGCGTCGGAATCGTGCAAATGCAGGCATCGGCTTTAAAAGTTTCCGCATTGGTTTTTACGGTCACGATTCCGGCGCGCTGGTTTATTTCCGTGACGAAAGTGTTGAGTCGGATGTTGTCTACGCCGATTCGTTTCGCAAACTCTTCGGCAAGCCGCGAATTTCCGCCGGTCATTTTATAATCCATCTCGTTTTTCGGACTCGATTCAGCGTATTCAGCCAACGCTCCGAACGCGGAAACGTGGCGAATAGATTCGCCGAAATCGGTGCTGTCCATCAAATCACGAAGGCGCAAATCTTCGTCAGTGAACCCGATTTTTTCGAGATACGTCCACCAATCGAGCCGGTCAATGCTTGTCTGCTGCAAACGGTTGAGCTTCGCGTAATTAGTTTTCGCTTTTTCAAACGCCGCTCGCGCCTGCGCTGTAAATCCCCACGCGCCCGGACGCAAAACTTTGCCGTTCTGCAAAAGATAATCGTCGAATTGATGTTTTTGTAAAGGAATCTTGAAATCCGCGCACAAAGCCTTGACGCGCTCGTGACTTTCGCCGACCCATTCCGCGCCGAGCTCGCAGACGAGATTTTTGTTCTGCGGAAAGGAATATGAAAAAACGCGCCCGCCGATTCTGTCTCTAGCTTCCAGAATCGTCACGTTCCAGCCCGCATTTTTCAACTTGAACGCCGCTGACAATCCAGCCAAACCCGCGCTGATGATGACGCAGGATTTTTTTCGTCTCTGCGCGAAAATGTTTTCCGGCGCAAGCGCAATGCCGAGCAAAGCGGCGCTCAAAACTTTCAAAAAATCGCGGCGATTAAATTTGTTCGACATATTTTCGTTTTTTCAATGTAAAGAACTATTCAGACGTTGTATTTCGTTAATCTTTGCGGTTTCGCAATTTTATAAGTCTTCTACCTGACAAACGCGCCGGCAATTCGATGTTAAAATTGCTGTTAAATATAATTCAAGGAAAGGTTAAACAAAAATGCAGTTAAATGGGAAAGTCGCGCTTATTACAGGCGCGGGTTCGGGAATCGGAAAGGCGGCGGCTTTGTTATTTGCTAAAGAAGGCGCGCGAATCGCGGCTCTCGGGCATACCGAAGACGAATTGCGTAAAACAGTTGACGAAATTAAAAGCGCGGGCGGCGAGGCAATCGCAGTTTTGGCGGACATTTCCGAAGCTGAAGAAATGGAAAAAGCGGTCGGGCAGACCGTTGAACAATTCGGAAGGCTCGACACGGTTTTCGCCAACGCCGGAATCAACGGCGTTTGGGCGCCGATTGAAGAACTCGCGCCCGAAGAATGGGACGAAACCATCAAAATCAATTTGCGCGGCACGTTTTTGACGGCGAAATACACGATTCCGCATCTGAAAAAACAGGGCGGCTCGATTATCGTTACCTCATCGGTCAACGGCACGCGCAATTTCGCCAACGCGGGCGCGACCGCTTATTCGTGCACGAAAGCCGCCCAAGTCGCTTTCACGAAAATGGCGGCGGTCGAACTCGGCAAACACAAAATCCGCGTCAACGTCGTCTGTCCGGGCGCGATTGACACGGAAATTGACGACAATACGGAAAAACGCAACGTCGAAAAAGCCGCCGAACCGGTTGAATATCCCGAAGGAGAAATTCCTTTGACCGACGGCAAACCGGGCAGTGCCGAACAAGTAGCGCAATTAGCTTTATTTCTCGCTTCCGACGCGTCGTCGCACATTTCGGGAACGGAAATCTGGATTGACGGCGCGCAGTCGCTTTTGCAGGGTTAAAACGTAGATTGTTTTATTAGATTTAACTCACAAATAAACGCGGCTCTTTGCAAAGAGCCGCGTTTATTTGTCAGATTATTTCGATTGAACGATTATTCCGGCGCTCTGTAACCGAAGCTGATAACGCGCGAAATTTTCCATTGTTCGCCGTCTTTTCGCCACAGCATCACGAATTTGCCGATGCCGTCCATTTTTTCTTTCTGTCCTTTCTGCGTCAGGTAAAACCGGTGCTCGCCCGTCTGCACCGCGCCGTAATTATTGATCGGCGACACGAACATCGTGTTTTTGATTAGTTCGCGCCGCACTTTATTTTCGTTGCCGCACAAATTTTTTCTCATACCGTTTAACGTGCCTTCTCTGGTCAGCGTCAATCCGCCTTTTTCGTGATAAAACTCCAAATCCTCGGCGAAAAACGTCCCGACTTTATCAACGTCGCACTTGTTGTAAGCATCGAACAAAGCCGCATCGAAAGCAGCGATTTGATTGGACAAATCGGTGGTTTGTGACGGCTCGACTTTCGCCTGCGCGTTTGCCGAGCTCGCTGATAATATAACTGCTAACAAAAATATGATTGCTCTCGACGGAATCGAATTAAATTTTAAGATTGCGAAATAACCGATTAAATTTTTCATAGACTAAACCTCCGAAATCCGAAACGAAATTCAAAATCCGTAAGTTCCGTCTTGATTGACGAGAATGGAAAGGAGTTCAGCGATAAAAAAGAATCCGCGTAAAACTTTTTACGCGGATTCTTTTTTATAAGTCGTATATTTTGCGGTTAAATAATCGTCGTTACGATTTCCCGAATGCTGCGCTGCAATTCTCGGTCGTCGGTAATGGGCGAGACGAGGGCGACTTCGGCGGCGTTGATCGGGGAAATGCCTTTGGCGATCATTTGAGCGGCGTAGATTAAAAGGCGCGTCGAGACGCCTTCTTCGAGTCCGTGTCCGCGCAGGTTGCGGACTTTTTGCCCGATTTTGACCAAATCTTCCGCCGTCTGCAAATCAATTTTGCCTTCTTTGGCGACAATCTCGGCTTCGGCTTGCGGCTCAGGGTAATCGAATTCCATCGCGACGAAACGCTGGCGCGTGGATTGTTTGAGGTCTTTCAAGATTGATTGATAACCCGGATTATACGAAACGACAAGCATAAATTCCGGCGGCGCGTCGAGAACAGTTCCGCGTTTTTCGATCGGCAAACGGCGGCGGTCGTCGGTCAAAGGATGAATAATAACGACCGTATCTTTACGCGCTTCGACGACTTCATCGAGATAACAAATCGCGCCCGCGCGAACGGCAGCGGTCAACGGTCCGTCATGCCAGACGGTTTCGTCGCCTTCAAGCAGAAATCTGCCGACCAAATCGGTCGCCGACAAATCTTCGTGACAGGCGACCGTAATTAAAGGACGCTGCATGCGCCACGCCATATGCTCGACGAAACGCGTTTTGCCGCAGCCGGTCGGACCTTTGAGCATAACGGGAAGACGCGCGTCATATGCCGCTTCAAATAATTCGATTTCCTGTTTGACCGGCAAATAATAAGGTTCATTGCCGACTTTGTATTTTTCAACCGCTAATTCCATAGTAAAAGTATAAAAGCTCGACACCGCAGATGCACACGGACGAACACGGATTTGGCATTAGATTGTCTGTACCCGTCCGGGACAACTCGAAGCTTAATGATTTTAAGCCCTTTTTAATTAACTTCTAAATTTATCCCAATCGCCCCAAATCGCCAGTGTTGCGCCGACCGACTGAATATTGACGAACAGCGTTTTGCCGTCTTTGGAAAATGTCGAACCGGCAAATTCGCTATTAGTGAAATTCGGCGTGATATTTTTAGCGAAATCCGCAATGCGTCCTTCGGGCGTTAGAATTCGCATATAATTGTCGCGCGTTCCTCCTTCGCCAACGTAATCGCTGTCTTCACAAATAAAAAGCAGATCGGTTTTCGGGCGAAGACAGATGTTGTCGGGCATATCGAGAATTTCGCGGCTCGGCGATTCAAAAAGCAAAGTCAATTTCCCTTCGTTTTTGTTCGTCGCCTGATACATCCAGACTTGTCCGCCGCCGTTGTCGCTGCCGCTTGTCGAAGTAAAATAAATTCTGCCTTTGTCGTCGGCGTGACAGCCTTCGAGCCGAGCGAAAACCGCTGCGCCTTTTGCAACGCCCTGTTTGGAAACCGCCGTTTCGTCAACGTCCGCTTCCGCCGGATCGGGATTTTCAATCGTGACCCAATTTGCCGTCAGGCTCGCGCCGGTTTTCTGTCCTTTGCGCGTGTCGTAAACATTCGCGTCTTTGACTTTCAGCATTTGCAGCGTTCCGCCTTCGTGGAGACGCTTATTTCGTTTCGGCAAAAATCGGTAAAAGCCCGACGGATTGTAATCTTCGGTCAAATAGATCGTGCCCGTTTTTTTATCAACTGCAATCGCTTCGTGAACGAATCTGCCCATCGCTTTAAGTGGCACGGGCGACACTGCGCTGTTTGCCGATGCCGAAACCTCGAAACAATAACCGTGCGGTTTGGCGAAACCGCCGATTTTCGCGCCTGCTTTCGTCGTGCGCACAGTTTGCCCGATGGTCGTTTCCTCGCACGAAATCCAGCTTCCCCACGGCGTCGCACCGCCCGCGCAGTTAATTAAAGTTCCGCTCAAACTGACGAAATCGCGTTCGATTTCTCTGGTTTTCGGATTAATAATCAAAGTCGTCGTGCCTCCTCCCGCCGCTTCATCGTAATGATTCGCCGCACCGATGCCCGCGCCTTCTTTCGGCACACGCCCGCCGGAAACTTCGTGATTGCGCACGATGCGAAGTTCATTCTTGACCTGAAACGTCGCCATTCCGTCGTGCGCGGCGGGCGTCATTCTGCCATCGGCGAGCGGAGTTTTCACTTTGCCCATGACGTTATAATCAAAGCCTTTCGGCAATGCCAGAAAAGTTTCGCCCGTATTCTTCGTTGCGGTCGGCACGAGTTCGCCGAATCCGGCGGCGCGCAAATTCGCTGTATTTCCGGTTTCGGCAAAGGCAAGCGCCCGATTTTGAAAACCGTGAAAAGCCGTTATCGCGCCGCCGGTCGCCAGCCCGATTTGATATAAAAAGTTACGTCGGTTCATAAATTTAACTGCAATTATTTGAAAAACTTTTGCCTTTTGTGATTATAACTTTGTCGGGAAAGACGTGAAAATGAAAAACAATAAATTTTTGTTAACTGCAGTCATCAGCGAAAAAGTTCAGACAAAAAAGTTTTTCTTATTTAGTTCTTTTCGTGTTTTTCGCAGGCAAAATCCCGAAATTTCAAACAGCTTTTCAGCTGTCAACTCTCAACTCGCTTTACGCCTTCGATTTCCAAAATCAAATCCGCGCCGTAACATTTAGCGGGCGTTTGAAATCCGTCGCAGAAACTTTCGTCGAGAACTTTTTCAGCGATGTTGAGCGCCGTCAGCATCGTCATCGTATAACCTTCCATTCCGAAAAGACGTGCTTCGACTTTTTTTCCCTTTTCATCCGACGCTTCGCCCCACAGATAAGTTTTGCCTTTCGCTCGTTCGCTTTCATCGGGTCCACCGGCGGGAATTTGTTTTTGCAGGTAATTCTGGACGGGCTTCATCGCCAAAAGCCAGCCGAGATAACGACTGATTTTTAGCATTTTCAAATTCGATTCGGGAACGACCGTATAAACTTCGATGTTCGGAATTCCGGTCGAATAAAACGCCGTCGCTACATCGCCCCAAGGTATTGTGACAGCGTTTTTCGTAACGTCGCCGAAATCAATCTTGCGCGTTTTATATGCCGCCGGAACGCGCGTGATTTTACCGTCGCGCCGAATCGCGCCGCCCGCGCCCGCATTCATCGTCATTGTCGCCTGCGTTCCGTGCGAGATTTTTCCGAGTCCGTAAAAAGCTAAGGTTAGATGTGTTGCGTCGGGCAAACGATTTTTCAAATGCGCGGCGAGACAATCCGACGGCACAACGTCGAAACCGACGCCGGGCATAATCATAATTCCCGCCGCTTTCGCTTTTTCATCGAGCCGCGCCATCTGCTCGAAAACCTGAATTTCGCCCGTAATATCAAGATAATGTTTCTTCAATCGCAAACACGCTTCGACCATCGGACGCGAAGTCAGGGAAAACGGTCCGGCGCAATGCAACACGAAATCAACTTCCTTGAGCGTGTATTCGAGCGATTTTTTATCTTTGAGCGAAAACGAACGCGCCGTCAAACCCAATTCTTTCGCCAGCGGCTCAATTTTCGCCAGGCTTCTGCCTGCCAAAATCGGTTTCAGTCCGCGTTTTGCGGCTTCGCGCGCAATTAATTCGCCCGTATAACCGTTCGCGCCGTAGATTAGAAAGTTTTTCGACATTAAATTTTAATTTTCGTTTTCCAAAATTTTCTGCACGCGTCCGACTTGTCCGTCGGTGAGACGGACTTTGATGCCGTGCGGGTGATTGCCCGAATTGGTCAGCAAATCTTTGACGACGCCGACGGTTTGTTTGCCGGTGCGCTGGTCTTGCTTTAAAACGATGGCGACGCGCATTCCGGCGCGGATGTTTTTTCGTTCCCGATTGTCCATAAAATTAAATCTTAAAACAGTTTCAAATTGTGCTTTTGCGCCGCTTCAAGCTTGTCCAAAAATTCGTCGCGGCTAATTTCCTTCGCGCCCAAAACTTCAAAATGCGGCGTCATTACCTGAATGTCAATCCACGTCGCGCCGCGCGCTTGCAAATGACCGATCAAAAAAAGCAGCGCGAGTTTTGAAGCGTTCGGGCGCAGATGAAACATACTTTCGCCGCAAAAAACGCCGCCCGCGTCAACGCCGTAGAGACCGCCGACAAGCGCGCCGGAAATGTCCCAAACTTCGACGCTGTGCGCCGCGCCGGTTTCGTGAAAAGCGACGTAAGCGTTAATAAAATCTTCGGTTATCCACGTTCCGCCGCCGTCGCCGCGCCGAGCTTGAGAGCAATTCTCAATAACGCGGCGAAAATCTTTGTCAATCGTGAATGTGAAATCTGTTTTCCGACGCTCTTTTCCCAGACTTTTCGGAACGTGCAGCTCGGAAAATTCGAGAATGGCGCGTTTTTGCGGGCAAAACCAAGGCAGCGGAAAGCCGTCAATATGCCACGGAAAAATGCCGCGCCGGTAAGCGTTGCCGAGATTTTCCGTCGTCAAATCGCCGCCGAAACCGATGATGTCGCGCGCGTTGTAATAATATTCGCCGACGGAAACCCATTCGGAAAATTCGTGCGTGCGCGGATTCGGAAAATTTATTGCTGACATTTTCGGGAACAAATCCTGTAAACCTTTGTGTAACGAAATTAACAAATCTGTGAGGTAAAAGAAAATGAAAAATTTTGTTATGAATTTAATTACCAATCGTCTCGGCATCGTTTTAGCAATCCTGAATGTTTGCTATCTTATGTCGGAAAAACCCGTTAAATACGCATTTTCGCACGGCAACGTCGAAGAATGTTTTATCTACAATTATGATGCGTTTTTCTGGGTTAAATTTCATTACGCGGAAACAATGTTCAATATTAATTTACCGGCACTGCTGGCTGGCTTAATTCATGGAAGATTAGTGCAAACCGTTTTCCCAGATTTGTGCGTTTTCACGCACGCAAAATTTCAAATAATTTTTCTCGCGTTATTTATTACGATTCAATGGCTTTTCATCGGCTGGACGGCGCAAACAATCGCTCGCGCCGTCCGACCGAAAACCAATTAGAAAAGAATTAAACGACTTTTGTTTTCCACTTTCCGCGCCGGAAAAGAATCGCCGAAACGATTGCCAAAACCGAAAATGCGACAGTAATCGCCCAGAAAACGCCGCTCGGTCCCATTTTGAAATGATAAGCAAGAATGTAAGCGAGCGGTATTTCAAACAGCCAGAAAACGAATAAATTTAAATAAGTCGGCGTCCACGTGTCGCCCGCGCCGTTGAAAGCGGTTTCGAGAACCATTCCGAAGCCGTAGAACACAAAGCCGTAAGCAACGATTTGCAAACACGCTGTTCCGTATTCCAAAACTTTTTGTTCTTCGGTAAAAATTCCGACAATCGAATTCGAAAAAGCAACGAAAACGAGTCCGATCAACCCGAGAAACGCGGCGTTGATAAAACTCGCTTTCCAGACGGAACTTTCAGCGCGTTCCGGTTTGCCCGCGCCCAAGTTTTGCCCGACGAGCGTCGCCGCCGCGTTACTTAAGCCGACTGACGGCAAAAGCGCGAACATAATGACGCGTAAACCGATGACGTAACCGGCAATCGCTTCGCTGCCGAATCCGGCGACGACGCGGACGAGCGCACTCCAACTTGCCGTCGCGATTGTAAACTGCAAAACGGCGGGCGCGGCGATTTTAACGAGATTCGATAAAATCTCGGAATCGAATTTCCAATGTTCTTTTTTTATCGTAATGCGTCCGCCCGCGCGGAAAAGCCACCACGCGGCGAACAAAACGCCCGCGCCGCGTCCGATGGTCGTGCCGATTGCCGCGCCGGTGACGCCTAATCGCGGAAAAATCCAGTTATCAATTAACCATTGCGGCGCGCCGATGCCGAGAAACGCGAAAATATCCGCGCCCATAATAAAACACGGCGCGAGAACAATGTTCAGCAGATTCGCAAAAATTAAAACGCGCATCGCTATCGCCGCGTCGCCCGCGCCGCGAAAAATCGCGTTCAGCAAAAACAGAAAAACGATGACCGCGTTGCCGCCAAGCATGATGCGCGTAAACGTCGTTCCCTGCTCAACGACCTGCGGTTCCGCGCCGAGCAGCGATAAAAAGACGGGCGCGAAAATTATTCCGACGGCGCTCATCAAAACCGAAACGATGATGCCGAGATAAATCGCGTGCGCCGCCGTTCGCGCCGCGCCTTCTTCGTCTTTTTCGCCTGTCCGGCGCGCAACGGTCGCCGTCGCCCCGATGCTCAAACCGATGGCGACGGCGTAAATAATCGCCAGCATTGATTCGGTCAAGCCGACAATTGCCACCGAATCTGCGCCCAAATGTCCGACGAAATATATGTCCACGATAGCGAAAACGCTCTCCATAAACATTTCCAAAATCATCGGAACCGCCAGCAAAAAAATCGCCAAACCGATTGAACCTTGCGTGAAATCGCGCTGCGAGCCGCCGACGGCTTCGCGCAAAATCGCCCAAAACGAATTTTTCTCAGCCCGCGCCGAGTTAATGATAGGATTGTCCAACATACAAAAAATTATTTAATTGAAGAAAAAAGACCACAAGCGAGATTCGCCCGGCGTTGTTTTCGAGAAACGCGCGGCGGTCGAACGTGAAAAAGCGAAGGTTTTAGCGGAACGAGATTCTCATAATGGAGACGAGTTTAACACAATTTGAAAAATATGAAAATATTATCATTAAAATTTATAAATGATCCGAAAAGATGTTAACCCGATAACAAAATTGCTTCGCAGCGAAAAAAATTGTATCTTTTCATTTAGCATTCGTGTTAAATTGCCAAAAGTTGTTAATTTAATAATATAAAAAAAGGGGAAAACTTATGGCAGCCAAAAAAGAAACTACGAAAGAGACAACGAAAAAAGCGACTCCCGCTAAATCTTCAACCGCTAAATCAGGAGGCGCGGCGAAAAAAGCCGCTCCGAAACAAACGAAAAAGAGTTCGTCACCGATTCTAGAAACAGCCAAAGATGTGGCGGGCGAAATTTTAATCGGCGCGGCGACCGGCGCGGCTGTTTCGGCGCTCAACGTCGCGGCTGAAGCTATCGGCGAATTGGCGGAAAGCACTGAAACCGGCAGCAAAACAGGCGCTACTTCAAAATCAGGCGGCGCGAGCGGCGGCAAATCTTCTTCGGCAAAATCTTCAACTGCTAAGAGTTCGACGGCGACAAGCAGTGCAAGCAAATCGGGTGAAAAGAAACCTGCTAAATCGAGCGGCGCGGCGAAATCAGCGAAAGGCGAAAAACCTTCGTCGAGCGCTAAAACTGAAAGTAAATCTTCGGCAGGCAAAAGCGGCGCAGCAAAAGGCGCGGCGAAGAAAAAGTAAAAACTAAGAGTTAACGCTTGATTTCGATTGAAAAGAACTTGTTTCGGCGGGTTCTTTTCTTTTTTTCGCGGTAACATTCAATTGTCACGCGAACTTTCTTGACACCGGAAATTTTCCGCGCAAAAATGCCTTACGCTTTAACTTTTCTTCCGTGAAATTTATGAATTCCAAATTTATCCGTCCGAAACTTGCATCGTTTTTCGTTCTGTTTTTCATCGCGTTTTTTTCGATATCAGTGCGCGCGGACAACGTCGATGAATTCGTCCGCACCGCGATGAGCGAGCGGCATATTCCCGGCGCGGCGATCGCCGTCGTGAAAAACGGAAAAGTTGTCAAAACTGCCGGTTACGGCTTAGCGAGCGTCGAATTTAATGTCCCGACAACTACGGAAACCGTCTTTGAAATCGGTTCGGTTTCCAAACAAATCACCGCCGCCGCGATTATGCTGCTCGTTGAAGACGGAAAAATAAATCTCGACGATAAAATTTCTACCATTCTGCCAAACACGCCCGAGGCTTGGAAAAACGTCACGACGCGCCATCTTTTAACGCATACTTCGGGCGTCAAAAGTTATTCGAGCTTGGACGGATTCGAGCTTAATCGCAGATTGAAGCGCGACGATTTCATCAAACTTTTGAGCGTTCAGCCGCTCGATTTTGAAACCGGTTCAAGCTACACCTACAGCAACAGCGGGTACAGCCTGCTCGGTTATATTATCGAAACCGTTTCCGGCAAATCTTACTGGGATTTCACGCGCGAGCGCATTTTCACGCCGCTCGGGATGACGAAAACCGCCGACCGCGACCCGAAATACATCATCAAAAATCGCGCGACCGGTTATGAATGGCAAAACAACCAACTAGCCGGGCGCGACTACGATTTGACGGATGTTTTCAGCGCGGGCGCGATCGTTTCGACCGTCGGCGATCTGGCGAAATGGGACGCGGCTTTGCGCGGCGACACTTTATTAAAAAAGACGAGCAAAATGCAGATGTGGACGCCTGCCGTTTTGACGGACGGCAAACCTTATCCTTACGGTTTCGGCTTTCGTATTTCCGACGTCCGCGGGCATAAACTAATCGCTCACAGCGGACAAACCGCCGGATTCGGCGCAAATCTTTCGCGCTTTATTGACGACGATTTAACGGTGATTGCTTTAACAAATCTCGGCGAAACCGGAATGGGAACTCTTCTTGCAACAGGAATCGCCAAAATTTATCTTCCGGCAATTTCGCTCAAAGCATTAAAGCCGCAAACTTCGCCGGACGCAAAACTTTCGCAAACGATTTCCGTTGTTTTGCGCGAGCGAATGGAAAACAAATTCAATCCTGATTTATTGTCAGCCGAGCTGATCAAATCGCTTTCGACCGAACGCGCCAAAGCTAATAACCAACGCATCGCCGCATTCGGTGCAGTCAAAAATCTGACGTTTGTCGGCGAGGAAACTGTCGGCGAGAAAAAAACATACCGTTACAAAACGGAAACGCCGAAACGCATTTTATTGTGGCGCATTGCTGTCAATAACGAACAAAAAATTTCGGAAATGACGCTCGAAGAAGAAGAATGGAGTTTATAAAAATTATTCAAGCGAAATTGAAGTCTGTTTTAATTTCGCTTGAATAATTCAAGTAATAATTTGATTTCTCAATCAATCGCTTGTTTTTTGCGCGCCGTTTTGTTTGCGGAAAACTCTGTAAATGTAACCTGCGACAAGTAAGCCGATAATAACGTAAGTTACCGGATCGAGATATTCTTCGACCTTTTCAAAATTGCTGCGCAAAAGATAACCCGCCGCCGTCAAAACCGTCGTCCACAAAGCCATTCCCGCCGTGCTCCAAAGCGTAAACGAAAGCAGATTCATATCCTCGATGCCCGCCGGAAGCGAAATTACGGAACGGACTCCGGGAATCAGGCGACCGAAAAACACCGTCCAGCCGCCGTATCTGCCGAACCAATTTTTTGCCCTGTCCAAATCTTCCAAAGAAATTGTCAGCCAGCGACCGTGTTTTTCAATCCATCCGCGCAAACGTTTTTCCTCGATTTTTCTGCCGACGTAATAAAACGGCATCGAACCGAGCACTGAGCCGATTGTTCCCGCGATGACGACGCCGACAAACGTCAATTCGCCTTTGCTGACCATGAAACCGGCGAGCGGAATGATTAATTCCGAGGGAATCGGCGGAAAAATATTCTCCACGAACATCAAAAACACGATGCCGAAATATCCCATCGAAGAAATCGTTTGCATAACCCATTTGAACATTAAATTTATTCTAACCGAGCCGCTGAATTTGTTAAAACACGCTGCAACATTCAAAGTTTGAAAATAAAAAAAGCGAGACACGTTTGCCTCGCTTTTTCGTTTTCGATTGTAAAACTCGACTAAAAGTTTAAAACCAATTCGTCATCTTTTTCTTCGACCGAAACGCTTCCGCCGTCGGTCAGTTTGCCGAATAAAATCTCGCTCGCCAGCGGCTGTTTGATTTTATCGTGAATCAGACGCGCCATCGGACGCGCGCCGTATTTCGCGTCGAAGCCGTTTTTCGCCAACCATTCTTTTGCCAAATCTTCCAGAATTACCAAAACGCGTTTTTCGGCTAACTGTCCGTTCAGTTCGTTGATAAATTTATCAACGATAAGCGTAATGTTTTCCAAATCGAGCGCTTTGAACGGAACCCAAGCATCAAGACGATTGCGAAATTCCGGCGTGAAAGTGCGCTCAATCGCGCCTTTTGCGTTGCCTTTCGTGTCTGATTGATTGCGGAAACCGACGCCGCCCGACGAAAGCTCGCGCGCGCCCGCATTGGTCGTCATAATCAAAAACACGTTGCGAAAATCCGCTTTTTTGCCGTTGTTGTCGGTCAAAGTCGCCGAATCCATCACCTGCAAAAGCAAATTGAAAAGATTCGGATGCGCTTTTTCGATTTCGTCCAAAACCAGAACGGCGTGCGGCGTCCGCATAATCGCTTCTGTAAGCAGTCCGCCCTGATCGAATCCGACATATCCGGGCGGCGCGCCGATTAAACGCGAAACCGTGTGCGGTTCGGCGTATTCGCTCATATCATAGCGCAGAAATTCGATGCCGAGTTGTTCGGCTAGCTGTTTTGACAACTCGGTTTTGCCGACGCCGGTCGGACCAGAAAACAGGAATGAACCGACCGGTTTCGTTTCGTGTCCCAAGCCCGCGCGCGAAATCTGAATCGCGTCAACGATTTTGTCAATCGCCTCGTCCTGCCCGAAAATGACGTTTTTCAAATCTTCGCGCAGAGTTTTGAGACGATCTTTTTCGTCCGCCACAACTGTTTTCGGCGGAATTTTCGCCATTCTAGCAATCGTGTTTTCGACCATCGAAACCGAAATCACTTTCGGGCGTTTGTCTTCAGACAAAAGTTTGACCGACGCGCCGACTTCATCAATCACGTCAATCGCTTTGTCGGGCAAATGCCGGTCGTTGATATATTTTCCGGCGAGTTCTGCCGCGACTTTTAACGATTCATCCGAATATTTAACGCCGTGATGCTGTTCATAAAACTTTTTCAAGCCTTTTAGAATCTCGTAAGTTTCATCAACCGTCGGCTCACCGATTTCGATTTTTTGAAAGCGACGCGCCAAAGCCCGGTCACGTTCAAACGCAGCTTTGTATTCAGCGTAAGTCGTCGAGCCGATACAGCGCAATTCTCCGTTTGCCAAAGCCGGTTTCAAAATATTTGAAGCGTCCATCGAACCGCCCGAAACCGCGCCCGCGCCGACAATCGTGTGAATTTCGTCAATAAACAAAATCGAGTTTTCGTGTTTTTTCAGCTCGTTGATAATCGCCTTGAAACGCTGTTCAAAATCGCCGCGATAACGCGTTCCGGCGAGAACCGCGCCCATATCGAGAGCAAAAACCTTCGCGTCTTTCAAAACATCCGGCACTTCGCCTTCGGCGATTTTCAGCGCCAAACCTTCCGCCAGTGCGGTTTTGCCAACGCCCGGCTCGCCGACATACAGCGGATTGTTCTTCTTGCGGCGGCACAAAACCTGAACCGTGCGCTCGATTTCTTCCTGCCGCCCGATAATCGGGTCAATTCCGCCTTCGCGCGCGCGTTTGACCAATTCTTCGGTAAACGCTTCGAGCGGTTTTTTCTTTTTCGGCGCGGCGCGTTCCTCGGCGAAATCTTCAGTTTCTTCGTCATCGCCCATTGATTCGTAATTCAAAGCGTTATCGACTTTCGAGATGCCGTGGGAGATGTAATTCAAAATATCTAGCCGCGAAACGCCGTGCTGCTGCAGCAAATAAACCGCGTAAGACTGCTCGGCTTGATAAAGCGCGGCTAAAATATTTCCGCCGTCCACGTTTTTCTGCCCGCTGCCTTCCGCCTGCAAAATCGCGTATTGAATCGTTGACTGAAAAGTCGCCGTCAGTTCCGGCATCATTTGCACGCCGTCCGGCATTTTTTCGAGGACGTCGCCGAAATAGTCTTCCAGCGATTTAGCTATTTCCTCGATGCGCGCGCCGCAGTTAAACAAAATATCGCGCGCCGAATTGTCTTCGAGCAATGCGTAAAGCAAATGTTCAAGCGTAACGTATTCGTGTTTGTGCTTGACGGCTTCGTCAACCGCGTAGCTTAGTGTTTCTTCTAATTCTCTGGTTAGCATATTTCAAAAAAACTTTGATGATTATTTCACAAAATAAGTTCAAAATTTATTCTTCTTCCTCTACGGTGCAAAGAAGCGGATATTCATTCGCTTTCGACAGATTCATCGCTTTTTCTGCTTTCATATTCGCCACTTCAAACGGGTAAATTCCGGCGATGCCGACGCCTTCGTTGTGAACTTTGAGCATTATCGAAAACGCTTCGGCGTCTGAACGTTTGAAGACGTGTTTGAGAATGAAAACAACGAATTCCATCGTCGTGAAATCGTCGTTGTGCAAAATGACCTTGAAAAGTTTCGGCTTTTCAAGGCGCGTTTCGCTCTCGGTCAGAACGTCGCTGTCGTGTTCGCTGTCGGGAAATTCGGGCATAGATTTATTTTGCCACAGAGTTCACAGAGAACACAGAGAGAACGGCAACAAAAAGTTCGGGAAAACACAAAATTTCGCTTATTTTCTTTTCGCGTCCTTTATGATTTTTCGCGGCTTTTTCCTTTAAAAAACCTCCTGTGTTCTCTGTGAACTCTGTGGCTATATTTTTCCGATTTCAAAATAAGTTTTAATCGCTTTATATTCGCCCGAATTTTCCAAAATATCGAAAACTTCGGCGAAATTTTCCAAGCCTTCGACTTTGTGCGTCATCATTCTCGCGAGCCAGCGCGCATACATCGCTTCGCACAAAGCCAGATCGCGCACGCCCATTTCAAAATGCTCGCGGTTAGCGTTGACGGTGCCGACCATCGCGCGATTTCCTAAAACGAATTGTTGATTGATTTTATCCGACGGAACGGCGTCGGTTTTTTTATCGCCGCCGGTCACGGAAGCCAAAATCAAAATGCCGTTTTCGTTCAAACTTTGCATCGCGTCGAAAATAATCGGCGAAAATCCGGTGCATTCAAAAACGAGGTCGTATTCGCCGTATTTCTCGGTTGAATCTTTTACGGAAATCTCGGCGGTCGAATCGTAAGTCGCGCCGATTGCTTCAAGTAAATCGCCGTTCAGATAATTTTCGCGCTTGTCTCGTCCGAAGCCGTGAACTTCGTAACCGCGCATCCGCAAAGCCATCACGGTCAAAAGTCCGACGTTGCCGACGCCTAGAACGGCGGCGGTTTTCGGCTGCCAGATGTCGAGGCGTTTTTGAATGTCTTCGGCTTGTTTCAAACCCTTTTCGATAATCGAAAGCGGTTCGAGAAGAACGGCGATTTCGGCAATCGCCGGCGGAATTTTGATAAGAAAATCCGCGCTTTCGGCGTAAAATTCCGCCATAAATCCGTGCAGCCGCGAAATGCCGCGTTCCCAATATTCGGCGTCGGTCGTAAAATCCTGCTGCCCGATCGCGTCGTAAATGCTGTGACCCAACGGTCGTCGAACCGTCGCCACGACGAAATCGCCTTTTTTTAATTCACGCACGTTTTCGCCTACCTCAACGACGCGACCGAAATTTTCGTGTCCGAGCACGAGAAAATCAAAACCTTCAGGTGCAACGCCGTATTCGCCGTTGTTGATTTCCCTGTCCGTTCCGCATGCTCCGACACGCAGAACTTCGACTAGAACGCCGCGTCCGTCTTTGATTTCCTTTAAATCCGGCACGTCCATTTCAACCAAATGAACGCTTTTTTCCTTTTTCGGTATCACTGCAATAGCTTTCATAATTTTATCTTAAACTGAAGATTAAATTTGGCGAACGTAAACTATCATTAAATTTTGAACAAATCAGCCAGTAATTTTTTTTCGCAGCATTGATTTTCAAACTTTCGACATTCGAGACGCGAATTGCCGAAATTGACGAGCAAACCGATTTCGGTTTCTGTCGCTTTCAGATAATTCGTCATTTGCGCGAAATGTTCGTCGGCGAAATATGCGACGCTTTTCAGCTCGATTAAAACTTTATCTTCGACGAGCAAATCGGCGTGAAACTCCCCGACGATAACGCCGCGAAAACGGATTTTGAGCGGAATCTGATTTTCAACGCGCAAGCCTTTTTGCTTCAAAGCGAGCGCGAGCGCGTTTTCGTAAACTGATTCGGCAAAACCGCTGCCGAGTTCACCGTTCACTTCATAACACGCGTCAAGAATTTTTCCTACCAGCTCGTTAATCATTCGTTATTCTCCGATTGATTAACGTCCGATTCGCCTCGCGAATATTCGCCGAGCTGCTGCAAAATTTTTCCGGTCAAACCAGTCCAGCCGGTTTGATGACTCGCGCCGAGTCCAGCGCCGTTTTCGCCGTGAAAATACTCGTAAAAAAGAATGTAATCGCGAAAATTTTCATCCTGTTGGAATTTTCCGTTCGTGCCGTAAACCGGACGATTTCCATCCGCGTCGCGGGCAAAAATGCGGCACAGACGTTTTTCCAGTTCCTGCGAAATCTGCCAGAGCGTCATCGTTTTCCCCGAACCGGTCGGAAATTCGATTTTGAAATCGTCGCCGTAATAAAAATCGAATTTTTGCAGCGATTCGATGATCAGATAATTCATCGGAAACCAGATCGGACCGCGCCAGTTTGAGTTACCTCCAAACATTCCAGAACGCGATTCGGCGGGTTCGTAAGCAACCGAATGAGTTTTGCCGCCGGTTTCAAAAACATACGGATTCGCTTTGTGATGCCGCGACAGCGAGCGAATGCCGTAATCTGACAAAAATTCCGTTTCCGAAAGCATATAACGCAGCACGCTTTCGAGACGCTTTTTATTAACGAGCGCGAGAATGTGACGATTTTCTCTGCCTTCGGCTTGCAGACACGCGATTTCATCGGTCAAATCCGGGCGATTTTTCAAAAACCATTCGGTGCGTTTTTTGAACGACAGCAATTTTTCAAGCCAATCAGCTTCGAGCGTTTCGACGGCGAAAAGCGGAATCAATCCGACCATCGAGCGCACTTTGATCGGAATTTGTTTGTCGTCCAAATGCAGAACGTCGTAATAAAATCCGTCGCGCTCGCTCCAAAGTTTGGTGTTGGTGTGCCCGACGTTGTTCATCGCGTCGGAAATATAAACGAAATGCTCGAAAAACTTGCTCGCCACGTCTTCGTAAACCGCATCGTCTTTGGCGAGTTCGAGCGCAATCGCCAGCATATTCAAACAAAACATCGCCATCCACGAAGTGCCGTCCGATTGCTCCAAAACGCCGCCGTCAGGCAAATCCGCGCTGCGGTCGAAAACGCCGATGTTATCGAGTCCTAAAAATCCGCCTTCAAAAACATTATTGCCTCCGGCGTCTTTACGATTAACCCACCACGTAAAATTGAGCAGAAGTTTGTGAAAAACCTTTTCCAAAAATTCGCGGTCGGCAACGCCCGTTCGTTTCGCTTCGATTTTGTAAACACGCAGAGCCGCCCACGCGTGAACCGGCGGATTAACGTCGCCGAACGCCCATTCATAAGCCGGAATCTGCCCGTTCGGATGCATATACCATTCGCGCAAAAGCAGAACGAGCTGGCGTTTGGCAAACGCGGAATCAACGAGAGCGAGCGGAATCATATGAAACGCTAAATCCCACGCCGCATACCAAGGATATTCCCATTTATCCGGCATCGAAACCACGTCGTCGTTGTAAAGATGCGTCCAATTATGATTTCTGCCCGTCGTTCTTTCAGCGGGCGGCGCGGCGAAATTTTCGTCGCCGTCAAGCCAGTCCTTAACGACGTAATGATAAAACTGCTTCGACCAGAGCATTCCTGCCAAAGCCTGTCGCATAATTGATTTTTCGTCGGTTGAAAGATTTTCCGGCGTTATCGAAGCGTAAAATTCATCGGCTTCGTCGATGCGAGTTTGAAAAATTTCTGCGAAATCAGCGAAAGAATTTTCCGCTCTAATTTCTTCCTTTTTCGTATTTTTTACTAACCGCAGTTGAATTGATTTGCTTTCGTGCGGCTGCAATTCAAAAACATAACGTGCCGCTGCTTTCGTTCCCGTTTGCGCCGGATTGACCGCCGATTGGTCGCCGCTGATGACGTAATCGTTGATGCCGTCTTTTGTAAAGGCGGATCTGTTTTCGCCGCCGTAAACTTTTCTATAATTCGTTTCGTTTTCGCAGAACAGCAGTTGGTCGGCGTTTTCGCAAATTAACCTGTAATCACCGATTTCCGTTGTTTCAGAATTTTTAATTTCAATCGTATTTGAACCCGAAGCAAACATTTTCGGGCTTTCCGATTCATTTTTTGAATCGTCCCAGCTCCACGTATTACGAAACCAAACGGTCGGCAAAAGATGAATTTTAGCCGCTTCGTTGCCGCGATTAATTGCCGTGATTTTGATTAAAATATCGTCGAAATCGGCTTTAGCGTATTCGATAAAAAGGTCGAAATATTTGTTTTCGTCGAAAATTCCGGTGTCAATTAATTCGTATTCCGGCTGCGATTTGTCGCGCCTTGCGTTTTCTTCGTAGATTTTTCGATACGGAAATTCCGTCTGCGGGTATTTATACAGGAATTTCATATACGAATGCGTCGGCGTGTTGTCGAGGTAGAAATAATATTCCTTAACGTCTTCGCCGTGATTTCCGGTGTTGCCGTCGAGTCCGAAAAATCTTTCCTTGAGAATTTCGTCCTTTTCGTTCCACAGCGAAACGGCAAAACACAGATTCTGCTTGCGGTCGCAAATTCCGGCGATGCCGTCTTCGTTCCAGCGAAAAGCTTTGGCGTGCGCTTGCTCGAACGGAAAATAACTCCACGCCGCGCCGTCTTTTGAGTAATCTTCGCGCACAGTTCCCCATGCTCGTTCGGCGACATAACAACCCCAGAGTTTCCAGTCTTTTTCATGAGTGCTTGCTTCGCCGAGACGATTTTCTTCCGCTTTTGTCGAGTTTTCCCGCATAAATTTTGATAAAAGAATGTCATATTTTGCGCCCGCGCGCCAAACGTCTGACAACGAGCAGCGAGAAATTAATGGACGGACGCGCATTTTTTTGGTAGATTTCAATTAAAGCTTTCTATTAATCGCCTTGCCTGAAAATTCCTCGAAATAAAAATTAACGAATTCGTTGCTGAAAAACGGTTTCGATTAATCGTATTAAATGTCATCGAGCAGTAGAAACGCGGAAATGCGGTCTTGACCGAAAAATTATTTATAAGGTCGAAAAACGCTTTTTCGTCTGGAGCAAAAATAAGTGTATTCAAGCAAATTTCATCGTCTTCCGCCGGAAAATTTGGATACGGTTTTCACGATTGTCGGGCAGAAACTGACCGACGGATTTTCCGCCGCCGCCGAAAAAATTCTCGTCGAAACCATCGAAAACTACGATCACGCGCCCGACACGCTTGCTGAACTCCGGCGGCTTTTGTCGTTCACCAGGCAAACGCTCGGTCGTTATCAGGAAGCCTACGTGCCGGTCGAGACTTATGAAACCGAAGAAGTTCTCAGCCGTCTCCAACTCGAAACGCAAATTAAAATGACGACGCAATTGGGCGCTTGTTATACATATCTTTCCGATTACCCGAAAGCCGTAACGCTGCTCAAACGAGCTTTAAAGAGAGCCGAGGAAACCAATCTCAATCAACTTTACGGCAATATTTACATCGAACTGGCGCGAGTTTACCGCAAATTCAATGAATACTCGATTTGCCGCGATCACGCCGAAAAATCTTTGAACGCCTTCCGAGAAGAAGGCGACTGGCGCGGAATGGCGGAAAGTTACCAGACAATCGGGATGTCGCATTATCAGGAAGGCAACACCGAAAAATCGCTCGAAAACTTCGAGCACGCCGTCAAAATTATCGGCGAACGCAGCGCGCCGTATCTTCTCGGGAAGATTTATTCGGACATGTCGGGCGCCTATTGCCTTTTGCACCGACCGCAGGAAGGCATCGCCTGTCTCGAAAAATCTATCGCGTTTTTCGACAGTACCGAACACAAGCTCAATTCGATTATCGCTTATAACAATCTCGGAATGAATTTGATGGTTTCAGGCGATTGGACGCGCGCCGAAGCGATGATGAAACGCGCTTACGATTTGGCGGCGGAAACGAATCACGCGCACGTCGCCGGAATCTTAGATTCGCTCGGCGAGCTGAAACTGCTGCGCGGCGAACACGACGAAGCCGAAAGACTGCTTGTCGAAAGCGTCAAAATCGCCATCGAACGTAAAAACGATTGGTATCGAATTCACGCGATGCGCAACTTGGCGCGCTGCCTTTTAGCTCAAAATAAAGCTGCCGAAGCCATTAAAGCCGCGCGCGAAACGATTGAAGTTTGCCGCAGCATCGGCGAAAAACAAACCGTCAACACCGCCGGTTTGGTCTTAGCTGAAGCGTATCTGCTGGCGGGAAAATTCAACGAATACGAAGCGCAGATGCAGACGATTGAAGAATCATCGCCCGCTTCGGAATTTTTCGTGCTCGGCAGCGTTCAGCGGATTCGCGGATTGGCGGCGCTCAAAAATGAAGACAAGGATTTGGCGGTGCATCATTTCAGCCGCAGTCTGACGATTTTCGAAGCGACCGACGATCTTTATTACACGGCGATGGCTCATTACTACATCGGCATCAATCTCGACGGCAATCACACCGAACGCGCCCGCGAGCACCTGCTTTCAGCCGGTGAAATTTTTACGAAACTCGGCGTCGGTTTTTATTCGGAAGCGGCGCGGTCGGCAAATGAAAAACTTAAACATAAAAAACCGCTCGTGGAAACCAAGCCGGAAAAACAGCGTTCGTCGCCTGTCGTTTCCCAGCTTTTAACCGTCCGTCTGGCGGAAGCGACGGCTTCGCGCGAACTGCTTTTTCGCGAGCTTGTCGCCGTTTTGCAGCAGGAAAGCAAAGCGAAAAAAATCATCGTCGCTGAAACCGACGATCAGAAAGTCCTGCACCCGTTTATCACGCACGGCTACACGCCGGACGAAAGCGCCAAATTAGTCGTTAAATTACAGGAAGCCGAATACAAAAACGACATAAAAACTTTCGCCCGCACGAAAAATTTGGCGGTTCTTCCGTTGCGGGCATCGAGCGCGAATTCGGCATTTCTGATAATCTCGCCGCAGTCAGGCGCGGTTTTGAACGACGATAATTCTCTGCAATCGCTTGTGCGCATCGTCGAACTCGGAATGGATGTCATCGCTTTGCGCGAAAAAGATAAATCGCAGACGCTGGACGCCGACGCGAGTCCTTACACGTCGCAAAGTTTGATGTCCGGCTTTATTCACTCCAGCCCGGCGATGACCGCGCTCGTCGAGGAAGTTTATAAAATTCGTTCATCGGATGTAACCGTTCTCGTCACCGGAGAATCAGGAACGGGAAAAGAACTGGTTTCCCGCGCCATTCACACGGTTTCCAATCGCAAAGATAAGATTTTCGTGCCGTTTAACTGCACCGCCGTGCCGAAGGAATTAGCCGAAGGACATCTTTTCGGTTTCCGCAAAGGCGCGTTTACCGGCGCTGTTACCGATTCGCCGGGAATGATTCGCGCGGCTGACGGCGGAACTTTATTTTTGGACGAAGTCGGCGATTTGCCGATTGAAGTGCAGCCGAAACTGCTCAGATTTTTGCAGGAAGGAGAAGTTCAGCCGATCGGCGAAAAACGTCCGATCAAGGTTGACGTCCGCATCATCGCCGCGACGAATATGCCTTTGGAAGAAAAAGTCGCCAACGGCAGCTTCCGCGAAGATTTATATTATCGTCTTAACGTCATCCGCCTGCGCGTTCCGCCCTTGCGCGAGCGCCGCTCGGAAATTCCGACAATCATCAGTTATTACATCAATCATTATTCGGCGCGCTTCGGCAAACGCGACATCAACGTGCTGCCGCAGACGATTGATTTATTAATGGTTTGTAATTGGGAAGGCAACGTGCGCCAACTTTGCAACGAGATTCAGCGCATCGTTGCGCGCGCCGAAGACGGCGAAATTATCACGCCCGAACATCTTTCGCCCGAATTGAAGCGCGCCGCCAAACCGCTTTCACCGTTCGCCGAAAATCAAAACGTGCGCGCGATCAACGGTTATAATCCGCAAAACAATCCGCAGAATTATAACAATCCGAATTTCGACAACCGAAATTTCAACAGCGCGGCGTTTAACGATTACGGAAACGGAAACGGAAATCCGTCTTATTACAATTCGCCTGTCGCCGCCGCGCCGATTTCTTCGTTCGACAGAATCGAGACGCCGCCGGTTTACAACATCAACGATTACTGCAAAGGCACGCTCGAACAAGCGGTTTCCGAACTTGAGACACAGATGATTCGAGATTCGCTCGAACGAAACCTCTGGAACATCTCGCGCGTCGCCCGCGAACTCGGCTTAACGCGCCGCGGACTTTATATGAAAATCGCGCGCTACAACATCGAAAAAGCGGCGTAAAAATTCAGAATTGAGGATTTATAGCAATTTTCAGTTGCGTAAAGACGTCAGATGAGAATAAGCTGTACCGATGCAGGCTTATTCCTTAGATTTTCGTCAAAAGATCGTTTCAGCCTATGAAAATGGGGTTGAAACGATTGTCGAA